>ENA-OOWN01000004-OOWN01000004.1-human-gut-metagenome-genome-assembly--contig:-NODE-4-length-193785-cov-11.828189_pt1 | contig 193785 bp, 154 predicted proteins | sample MGYA00241406_ERZ501319 | MGnify/ENA primary metagenome ERZ501319 (study PRJEB25962, sample SAMEA2042734) | human gut metagenome | biome: human gut; feature: human-associated habitat; material: faeces... | reverse complement strand
GCTATGTTCCTATTTTTCAGAGAAATAAATTTAATCTTTATATCGAACTCACGTTAAAGATAGACAATAATCTGGCTGAAAATGCGATACGTCCTCTGACGCTCTCAAGAAAGAACTTCCTCTTCTGCGGGAATCATGAAGCTGCGGAAAATACAGCGGTCATCTGTTCATTGCTTGCCAGCTGCAAGGCACAGGAAGTCAATCCGAGAGAATGGCTGAACGATGTCATCGTCAGACTTCCATACTATCAGGAGAAGGACTCCGGTAAAAACATCCGGGAACTGCTTCCGGATGTCTGGAAGTTGAAGAAGTCCAACGAAAATCCAATTGAAGTCTAATAGAGATACTATAGAATAGCAAACTCTTCCTGTCAACTTTATACTCGTTGATAAGAAGAGTTTGTTGTTTTTTACAAATCTACAATGTGTACTTTATCGGATGCTTACGTATTACTAATGCTACGCGCTATGGATAAACACCGGATTACAACAAACAAAAATAGCCAACTGATTCTCTGCGAATCAGTTGGCTATTTCCATACAGATAAAATGTTAATCCTTATGAACACTTCTTGCCGAAAGGGACGTTAAACCCTATGCTGAAGTTGGCATTGGCGCGGTGAACAGGGAAATACTGCGGAGTTACTTTCACCATCAGATGATCCATACCGATAAAGAAGTTGAAACCGGCGGGGTGGAAGTTGATTATCCATCCGAAGGACGAACCGAATGAGGAAAGCCCGTAGTTAACTCCTGCTTCGAACCATGACACCGGGTCTACATTGGCAGACAGTCTGCCTTCGCTCCAACTGTATTTTCCGTTAATGCGAGTGGTAGACAGGAAGCCGAATTTCAGTTTCCGGTAAACCGGAAGAACGTATTCGGCACCTAAGTTGAGCGTAGCTCCCAGCATGGCTGTACGGCTTCCTCCCGTAGAACGGCGGTGAAAGCTGGCGTATTCTTCCAACCCCTTACCCAAATCGTCTATCTGAGATTCCAACGAATTAGGGTCGTCATCACCCAAATCCGAATCGATGGCAATGTTTTGAAAGCCACTGAACTCCCACGGTTTATTGGACGTAACAGCGTGGATGGTATTACGCCATGAGATGAAACCGAAATCCAATAACGCTGCCGACAGGGTAATTTCATTGTTCAACTTATAAGATGCACCCAAATCAATTGCCGTACCCATTCCCGAAAGTCCGGGAGTATCAAAGTCGATATTTTCCCAGTCTACCAAGTCTTTTTCGGCTTCGGTATTCACATCTTTGCCGCTCTCCTGCTTGGTAGGCATATACAGTCCCTTGACGGAAGTATTCATTTCACCGTTCGCCTGTACCATCCATTTGTCTTGTGAGAGGTTTACACGTACATCGTTCATCTTGACACTGGCATTACCAAGTCCCACCAAGAGCTTGAACTTACCGCCTACACGCAGGCGTTCGTTAATCTGACGTGAGTGTCCGAGCGCCACTTCAGCATAATTATTGGTATGGATGTTGATATTATCCATGCGATATTCCGTACTCTCGCCCTGCATACCCAACTTCATAAACTCGAACAACTGAGACGGCAACGAAAAGCCGGTAGATGACTTCAGGTTTATATCGAAAGTATTGAATCCTCCCCACTTATGGAATCCGAAAGAAAGCACCGACAGGTTCAGATTAACGTTAAAACGGTTTCTGTCTTTCAGCTTACCGATAAACTCATCCGTTCCTACGCTTTCATTCAGAAAAGTAGTCAGACGGTCGCCCTGATACGGATATAAAAACGTACTGACCCCGATATTTCCCTGCGCCTCAACGTTGATATTTCCGAGGACAGGGATATTGATATAATTACGTTCGGCAGCAAATGCAGGATTCAACTGATGACGATAATAAAAACCGTCTAAGAAATAACCCGAACGAAGCGGCTGCTGAGCAACAGCAGCAAACACACACACCAACCACAACAGAATACTTGTTCCACAATAATAACTACATTTCTTTATCATAACTTCAGTGTCTTTTAATTCAAATCTATTTTTATTCCTCCTTTAACCGATACACGCACATTGGTAAGCGTCAAGGTTTGATTCTCATTTAACTGTTGTGACTCATTCGTGGCGGGAGACGTAGCGTTAGCTATTAGCAACAAACCGTCTAATTTAGATATCGAACCATTTTGTGAAGTCAACTGAATAGTTATCGTAGTAGTGGTTGGTTGTTCCATATAGCCTGCGGCAATGCTTTTATCCACCGTAGCAACGATGTCCGGAATTTCATTGCCGTTTACGTCAATCGCCTGTACGTCCAGTTTCATATTCAGCGGTATCGCATTTACGGCATCCATTGTTATCGTAGCAGCCTTCATGTCGTATTTATCCAAATCCTCATGCCATCCGTCCAACGTATCCCGATAAACAATATTTGTTTTTTCGCCAAACGTCAGCGGAGCATCTATCCGAGTTTCGGTCAGTACGGAGTAGGTACGTCCCGGACGCACGTAGTAATACCGGTCGGGCACGTTCGATTCAATATCGTCAATGCTGATATATTGAGGAATCTTTTCTATCAACACATCCATGTCGGTAAGCTGAATGCTCTGGTCGGCACCTTCAACCTCGGTGTTTTGTTTATGGAAACAAATCACATAATTTTCAACACTCTTCGGTATCACCACCGGAACACCGTGTTTGTCTCCTACCTGAATGGAACTACTGCCGTCTTTCCGATGCGCAGTTATCGTGGCATTAAGGTTGACATCCACCGGAGCAGAGTTGGTTACCGTTACATAAAACTTGGGATCGACCAAATCGACTACCACGTCTTCATCAGACAAGAAGTCCGGAAGATTATCTATCTGTATCGATTCCATCTCGATGTTTATCTCCGGCTGAACCTTAACCTTACAGTTCATAATCTTTCCCTCACGCAGTCGAGGCGTTCTCATGAAATGAATGTTATGCCGGTTGGTATTTTGCACAAAGTCTTTTTTATAGAAATAAATCTGTCCTTCCGAAACAAGTTCCATGTCTATTTTCATTTTGCTCGGATAAGTAAAGCCACTGCCTTCGGGCATATTGGTAAAATCCAATACGCGAATCATAACGGGGATATTCAATCCGTTTTCATTAACCATCAAATCTTTTTTGAAGAAAATGCTTTTCCCATTGCGGACTTCTATCAACGATTTATCGGTGTTCTCAGCCTCCGATATTACTACGTAATCCGGAAAATCAATTTGATATCCGGCTTTCAGATAAATCTTCTGCAAGTCGTTATCGGGCAGGAAACGATATTCCAAATCCATTGGCAGTTCCGTAACTGCGCTGTCAATCGCCAGCAACTCATCCGTAACGTCTGTTTTTTCAGCAGTAACCGATGTAACTTCCCGCTGAACCGGATACTCTATTGCCTCATTTTCAGGCAACGCATCAAACATCCCCTGAGGCATTTCAAGGAATGTTTCCGCTCCTTCAGAATCAAACATCTCGTTATTAAACAAAATACTGTCAACCTTCACATCGGTTTGCTGCGGAGCCGTTGACTTTACCAGCGAATAAAAGCCATTCTCATCGGCCTTCACGATGCTGGTTTCATCCATGTCCAGAATCTTTTTTAGCGTAATGGCTTCCGTGTTGCTCCCCGGAATACTCAAGTCACCTCCCACCGTAACGGTGTAATCAATGTCTTTCGTCAAATCGTAGTCGTTATCTACACACGCAGTCACTCCCAGTATCAGAAAAGCCCATGCACCATGCGAAACGAATTTCAACAAATTACCTTTAAACATATCTTTATCATTAAAATTATAAATAAAACATCATGAATTCGTTCAAACCTACAAATCTGATTAACAACACATTAAATCTAATCAGATATTCCGGAAAACGCAACCGTTAGCGTTCCTTGTTTCATGCGGTAAAGTTCCCCTGTTCTACCCATAGAACTTACCTGCACTATGGGTAGAATTTTTTCACACTCCGAATCATGCCGGATAACGTTGAAAAAAGCCTCTACCACGACTTCACCATCCTTTTACTTTATACACCAAATACCCAATCCACTCATGCAACAGTTCCGGCCACTCAGACAAGGTTTGGAGCGATGGCATCCAGCTGTCTCCCTCACCGTCTATCCGCACCTGCGTATCGGTAATGTAATAGTCCGGATGCAAACCTTCGGCTTGGAAAGCCGACAACGAGCGGCGCATGTGGACTGCCGATGTTATCAGCAGCGAAGGAGAAGTGCGCAGACTGTCGCCCAGCAACTCCAGCGTACGTGTAACATTCTCTCGGGTGTTACGTGCCTTGACCTCTAATATCACATCATGCTCAGGCATACCCATCGCCCGCAAGAAAGCCATCATCCCTCTCGGATTACCTTTCGGTCCCTGCCCCGTAGGATTTTCGATAATCGAACCATCGGAAGCTAAAACCAATTTCTTAACTGTTCCTTGTTTATATAAATAAATGCCAGCCAATAAGCGGTCGGCTATCTCACTAAATTCTACTCGATTTCTTTCCCAGTCCCAGTTGCTGTATCCGCCCAATACAATGCCATACTGATATACCTTGCCTGCCGGAAGCGGATGGTCATACTCTTTATACCATTGTTCCTTGACAAACCGGGAAAACGGCTGGTTAGTAAACAATATAACAAGAACAATGTTCACTCCATATAAAACTTTTTTTACGATTCGGCTCTTAACCAACCATGCCAAAACCAAACATACAATGATATAAAACACAGGATTACAAACAAATGAAAGCAACGAGGAGAGAATAAAATACATAGCTATTTTTTGATTTGAGCTTGATAAATTTCTTTTAACTTATTCCATAAATCATGCTGTTCATACCGATTCGCTATCATCGGACGGGCCTGTAGAGCCATTGATTCCCGCTCTTCCGTATGTGTTGCCAGCCTATACATCGCCTCATAAAGACTGTTTTCATCGCGGGGTGGAATAATCAAGCCATTCACTCCTTCCTGTACGATTTCATTACATCCGTTGATATCGGTCACGATACAAGGCAGTCCCATCGCCCCGGCTTGCAAAACGACATTGGGAAAGCCCTCGCGGTAACTGGGGAAGACAAAAACATCCGATGCGGCAAGGAAAGGACGGATATCGCTCCGCCAACCCATAAAACGTATGGCAGGATGGTTCAAGAGGATTTGCTTGGTATCGGGCTGCAGCGGGTCTAACTCATCTTCGAAAGGACCGACCAACAGCAACCGCACCTGAGTATGCTGCGCATACAAACGCAAAAAAGCCCGGACCAGTTCATTCATTCCCTTGTCTCCCACTACTCTACCAACGAAACAGAACGTAACGCAGCCCTCTTCACGAACGGTCGCAGCGGTTTTACAAACCTCCTGCGTCCGACTGAAATACGACAAATCGATACCGTTTACATTCCCGTTGCCAATAATGCGCAAAGGCTTTGAAGTAATATGATACCGCTCCAAATCGCGCTTCACACCTTTCCCTTCGGGATTAACCAGCGTGGCACAAGCGCACGTCAACCGGTCGGTAGCCATCAGCAGGCGTTGCTTCATACCTACCGCCGTAGGAAACACCAGTCCGGTAAACGTATGGATACGCACCGGAACGCCACACATCCATGCCGCCAACATCGCCAACAGTCCCGCTTTCGGGGTATGCGAATGTACCATCCACGGCTTCTCCTTACGAAACAGCCGGATAAGCCGGCACAGAGAAACTAAATCTTTAAAAGGCGAGATATGACGCTCCATCGGTACGGCCACCGTGCGCACTCCCTCTCTCCTGCCCACTTCGTCTAACTCTTTGCCGGGAGATGAAACGGCTACCACTTCATACTCCTCTGCCAACATCTTCAGTTGTCCGGGAAACAAGATTTTCAAAGACATTGGAATTGTTGTAATACGAATCACTTTCCGCTTCATAACTTATATCCGCTTTTCACCACCCGACACCGATTCCCTACCGCCAATACACCATCAGGAATATCTTTCGTAACTACCGAACCGGCACCTATTACACTCCATTTCCCTACCTTCACACCGGGAATGATGACAGAACCTGCACCGATCCAGCTTCCTTCGCCCACGGTAACATTTCCGCACAGGGTACAATGCGGCGATATATGAACAAAATCCCCAATCCGGCACTCATGGTCTACCGAAGCTCCGGTATTGATGATGCAATGTTTTCCTATCTCTGCATCGCTCTGAATAATCGCTCCCTGCATAACCACCGTGCCCGCTCCCAACGTACACCGCCGCGAAACGACTGCCGATGGATGAACCGCCACACCAAAATCAGCCTCAACACGTTCGGCTATCATCCGGCGTATCCGATTATCGCCGATGCTTATTATCAACGGCGACTTGTCTGTCTGCCATTCATGAAACACCGGATAGCCCGACAATTCGGTTTTCTCCCGATTGTCGTCTATCAATCCTTCAACCGTCATGCCACAAGCCTCCAGAATATCTATAATCACTTTGGCATGACCACTTGCTCCGTATAAAAACATCTTTGCTTAATTCTTACCGTTAAAATATTCCATCGTAGCCTGTCCTTCCTGCGAAATGCCTTCCCTGACTAGCACTTTCTTGATGGTCAGGAAAAAAATCTTCACGTCAAGCAGGAACGAACAGTGATCTACGTACCACACATCCAACTCAAATTTTTTCGTCCAACTGATGGCATTTCTGCCGTGAACCTGTGCCCAACCTGTAATACCGGGACGTACCTCGTGTCGGCGTGCCTGCTCTTTACTGTACAAAGGCAGGTATTGGGGCAACAGAGGCCGAGGCCCGATAAGCGCCATGTCTCCCTTCAGCACATTGACCAGCTGAGGTAATTCATCAATCGAAAGCGAGCGTACTATCTTTCCGATTTTCGTCAGGCGCTCCGCATCGGGCAGCAACTGTCCTTGCTCATCTCGCTCATCCGTCATCGTCTTAAACTTAATAACTCTAAACAATTTGCCATATCTACCGGGGCGTTCTTGAAAAAAAAATGCACCGGCCCCCTTGTTAGCGACATGCAGCCCTACCGTTATCAACAGCAAAACAGGCAACAAAATCAACAAGGCAACCGATGCAAACAAGAAATCGAAAACACGCTTCAAACAGTGTCTATACATAGGCTGTCATTTTACCAGCTCCGCACTATAACTCAATTTCGACGAGTTAAGCAGAATAGACCCCAATCCATCTTCTTTATACACGTGTATCGTAAACGAATAGTTTTTCGCTTCGCACGTAACATGCAGATTAACGGTATAATGGTCTCCCTTATCGCGGAACGAATAAGCCGTTACTTTTCCTTGCAAACTCACCTTTTCATCACTCTGTTCGTTCACCACATACGGCAAACAAAGGGTAGCATCTGCCCCATTCACCATCATAAAACACGAATCGGAAGGCAACGCCTGAGTTTTTCCATCGCTCAAAAAAGCCATATCTACCTTCAACTTCCAGTTTTTCTCTTTCACCGCCTGTGTAACGGTTTGATCAACAGTTTGATTTAAATGAAAAACTGATGCTTTTACCTCGGCACACCATACCGTTAAAAGGCAGGTGATTAGTAATACGAATGATTTCATAATAAAATGAATTTATAAAGTTTTGTTTCATGAATCGTTATTTAATAAAAGCGTCACAAAATCAAGTAATCCTCAACCTTGTTTTTATCACATAAAATAATGTATCCCAATGAGACAATACAGATTTTAATTTAAAGAAAAAATACTTCAACTTATATTTTTTAGAATGGAACACTTCAAAATCAAACTCATCAAGCCATAAACATGCCTGACGATAAGAAGGTAAAATATTCTCTTTATTTCCTCTATAACGTTGTTGAATTTCTTTCCAATAACAACGATTATGAATCGGAAATTTATAAGTCTGAATAATTTTATTTATAGATAAACGTATTTTGTCAGGCTCAATATGAAAACCATAATTATTAGGCTCTTCTCCTTCTACAATCAATCCATATACACTACGCAAACATTTCTCACAATAACCACAATTTTTTCCTCCACTACTCTCCCAACAAACTCTCAATAAAGGATATTGTCCCACTCTCCTTGCATAAGCACAAATATCACCGACCTTTTGTTGGCGAGTATACATGTATTGATCATGTATTGTGTTACAACCCGCAAAAGCCACATAATTATCAATTGTTGGATGACTAGCACATGTTACATTATTGACGGCATAACTAGAAGCTATATATACACAATACAGCTTTTTAAGATAGGCTATTGGAGCTACTAATCCAATCAATCCAATGCCATGTTGGAATCCATGCCACCATTCATCACCCGATTCTTTAACAAGTACACTCAATCTATCGACAGCTATAAATTCTCGGAAATTAGCCTTTACATATCCATATTCCAATCCCAAAGATTGAGCGACTTTTCTGGTATGCCCATAAACATTATTCCATCCTTGCGTATCATTCAATTTTATATCCGCTCCCCATATTGTAAGCAAAATAGGACGTTCATTGATATGGTTTAACAAAGTAGAAAAAGCATCAATGCCACCACTAAATAACACAGTACAACTCCGTTTACTTCTTTCTATATTAATCTTATTATCGACAATATTACCAACCTCAAGGATTCCTCTGAAAAGCATATTCGGATACATTTTACAATATCCTTCTTTAATTAGTTCTAACCCATTGTAAAAAGACTGATCCAAAACAGGAAGGTTCAAAAACGAATCGGTTAACCATATAATAGGCAATACATTACAAACAAATGGAATAACAGCTATACTATCAGGTACAGCAGATATATCATTTATATATTCCGAAACAAATATATCTGTCTGAAAATATCGTTTTACATCACCATCTACTTTAAAATGAACGCATATTTTTGTTCCAACTTTTTCTATCTGAATAACTTCAATCTTATTCATTTTTCAACTCCTAAATATTATTACTTCATCAACTTTACATCATCTATGTCCGCCAACCAAGTATCATAAAAACTACGATTCTTACCATAACTGTTATCTAATAACGTAAATGGTTTACCCAACAAAACGCAGGAAATAGCAACGTGCAACCTTGTTGTATATACATATTTATAAGAACTGACAAAACGTAATCCCAATTTTATAAAGTAAGGCATAAGAATAAAACGAAAATATCCATCCGAAACCTTACTAAAAATTTTGGGGAAATAATAAGATAGAAATAAAAGTCCGTTTCCCAATTTCTGAACAATATGTTTCTTCTCAAATGTAGGCCAATCAGAGACATTTACCTCATCTTTCTCCAAAGGCAAAGAAGAATAAGATTTATTCAGTTCTTTATCTTTTCGTTTCAAAAATAATACTTTATGATTACATTTAGACTGAAACCTATGTATCCATTCAGGCAATAAGCAAAAAGCCATATCAGGAACTAATAATATTTTGTTAGCAGAAAAATAAGTTTGCAATAACTCAAACGATTTCCTGTCCCGTGCACAAATGGTCAAATTCTTATGTCGTGACATTATTTCTGCATCCCGCTTCATTGTATCCAAATCATTATACCAAACTGTTTGCGGGAATATGATGATAGGATTATTGGGATATTCTTTTACAATCTGCAACCTAAAATCCTGGGATTTGCGCCATATATCTCCTAAATTACCTCCACCATGCATCAAAATTATAGTTTCAGAAGATAAATACTTATGTTTATAAGTAAAAAAGGAACATAGCCCCAACTGTTTGTAAGGCAGTTGCCACAAAAAAGCCAATTCTCCTTTCCATATCAACAAATCGCCAATATTCTCATGATACGGCAAATCATATAACACATAATCATTATTTATCAGAGGAATAAGTTGCTTTTCTATACAGCGCCTCAACTGCTCACATTTTTCTTCAAAAATTTTCTCCATTAGATATATAACGCTCCCGCATAAAAAATAAACGTTTTTAAATTCCCTGCTTATGTTGACAAAACAATACTTTCAGCAGATATGTTACCGTACCTATATAGCGTAATAAAACAAATTGATTTACACGATTGTAACGTTTCACATAATTCGTATGAGCTATATGAAAAATAAACTCCAATTGTTTATATAAACATTTATAGTCAAGATGCTTTATACAATCCTTAATAATAAGATCCATACTATCACATTGCTTTCTCAAGTGAGAAGACATGATACCACAAGGATTATACCTGTAACAATAGGTATCTTCATGCAGAAAACCTACATATTTTAAATGTTTTGCCAAATAAAAATTCCACAATTCATCTTCATGAACAATACCTTCCATAAAAAATAGTCTATTTGACAATATAAACGTTCGACTTACCAACCTATTCCAAGCTGTTATCGGAAATGCTTTTGATAAAATAGATTTTTTTATTTTATTTGCATCCGAAATATAAATTGGATAAATCTCATTTTTCATACTATATAAATTACTCCCTGCATATACCATTTCAACTTGAGGATAACAACGAACAAATTGTACCAATTTCTCTATACAATCCTGAGATATTTTATCGTCACTATCAACAAAATATAAATACTCCCCTGTCGCTGTTTTAATACCTGTATTCCGAGCAGCAGATAATCCCCTATTACGATCATGCTTCTCTATCCTAAAAATAGAACTCCGATTCGACTTCCGTATCAAATTTTCCGCTAATTCCATACTATGATCCGTTCCACAATCATCCACCAGAACGACTTCTAGATCTGGATAGGTCTGATCTAGCACAGATTGAATACACTCCTCTATATAAGAAGCAACATTATATACCGGAATAATAATTGAAACTTTCATATCCATACTTCTAAAATTACACTCTCTTCGCCCTCAACTCATTAAAACCGACAAAAAATCGATATAACAAAGGACAATAAAAAAATCCCATAAACAAGATTTTATAAACAGTTGAAATATATTTATTCTGAAGAAAACACTTATATATCTGCTTATGCACTTCTTTTATCCGCCTAACCACATTTTTCAGATACACCTCCCTGCGTCCCAAAAAACGGGAACTAAATAAAACTTTGTATAATTTCATTACACAACACGCCTCTTCTGCCGAACCTGACGGTATGTATCTTAAACATGTATATGAAGCATCTATCCTATCTATTATTTGTTTTTCTGAAACGCTGTGAGAAGCAGATGATTACGCTGAGTATAATAATATAATTTACTATCTACCTCAATAGCTTGACGGACTTTACTAAACACTTCTACATTAAATAATAAATCTTCTGATACTTTAAATGCTGAAAAATAGATATTCTCTAATAAACACTTATCGTATAATTTATTACAACAAATCATATATTGCACGTCTTCTCCCGACTTTCCAAACAATTTGCACAAAATCTCTTCTCTCGACAATTCTCGGAAATGAGGTTCTATAATTCTTTCAATCTCTATCTCTTGATCAATATTTACCGACAAGTAACGAACCATAGAAAAACCATAATCCCCTTTCCGAATTGCTTCATATAACAACTCTAACATTTGAGGATGAATATAATCATCGCTATCAATAAAAGAGATATAGTTTCCTCGCGCCTGCTTCAAACCGTTATTACGGCTTGCCGAGACACCTTGATTGGTTTGATGAATGGTAATAAACCGACTGTCAGATTGGCTATATTGATCGCAAATCTCACCCGACCCATCGGTTGAACCATCATCTATCATCAAAACTTCAAAATCGGTAAAAGTTTGTGCAACAATACTATCCAAACATTTGGGCAAATATTTTTCGGTATTATAAACTGGAACGATCACACTTATTAAAGGATTCATATATTTAGTTATTTTCTTGCAAATACTCTTAAAAAACTAACTATTTTATTTTTCAATAGCTTTTTATTGTAAGAAAGAGACTATTTTAACCTCACTATTCACTATTAAAGCACAAAAACAAAACAATCTATCTTAAAAAGACTTCGGATAATATTTATGTTTTCATACGAAAAATCCTCCGACCTCATCGTTTGATTTATGATTTATCCAACAAAATTTTCAGGTAGCAAAAAAATTAAGAAATTTAAATATATCAATTTTTACTCAATTTAGGCAATACAAAAGGAAGAAATATTTTCTGATATATTTGTTTAAATAAAACGAAGGTTAAAGGTCTTTTAAATAAAAAATTAATAATTCTTTCATTTTTAGTATTTCCCGACAAAGGTAGAATTTCACTTAATAATAACCTGCTTTTTAATTGTTTAAACTCGTCATTGTTATAATCCGATGATAAAACTCTACTCATAAAAGGAATACATTGTTGATCTACCATTTTACGCAAATTAGCAGCCAGCTCAAAGTCTTTTGTTTTGTTTAATTGATAATATTTCATGAGTTCTAATAAAAGTACTATATAAGATTCTATTTGCTTTCGAATGACATTCGATTTTCGAACCTGTGTTGCCGAATCTACATGAATCACATACCTATATAAATTTGATGACACATTTACTACTGAAGGATTTGCCATATATACATGCAAATTAAATAGCGTATCTTCCCCTATTATTAACGGTTGAAATCGTATATTATTTTTTTCTATAAAACTACGCCGATACCAATGATTCCAAATAAATGTACAATAATTAGAACGATAAAATTCTCTTCCCATTCCTTCAAAACAAATATGTCCTTTTACTTCATTCTTTTCTACAAAACTTTTCAAAATGACTTTATCCAAAGTTATAGCCCAAAAAGAAAGAACATCCATCTGTTTGGATATGTATGTATCTACTAAATAACGAAAACCATAAGGAATTAGATAATCATCCGAATCCATAAAATAAATATATTCCCCTCTTGCCAAATTAAATCCAAGATTACGAGTTAAAGCAACCCCTTCATTAGCCTTTGTTACAAATTTTATTATTCTCGGATATTTATCAGTAAAAAATTTACAAATTTCTAAAGAATTATCTGTAGAACCATCATTTATTAAAATAATTTCGTATTCTGTTTCATTCAAGCCCTGTAATAATAAGGATTCAACACACTTTTTTAAATAAAGGCCTGAATTATAAACAGGAATAATAACAGAAAGTATCATATTAAATATTATTTCAAACCCAAATAGAGAAATCAATTTTATTATTTAGAAGAACATCAATTTATTAATGATTCTTCTCTAAATAAATTCACCCACAATGCCACTATCTTTAAAAGATCGAGATCCTTTGTCCTTCTCAAAGCAGCTTCTCCCATACGGTCACGCAACCCTTGAGACTGAATCAAACTAATAATCCTATCAGCCAAATCCAACTCATTTCGACTTTCCACTAAATATCCATTAACTCCGTCCTGTATTATATCTCGAGGACCAAAAGGACAAGCAAATGAGACAACAGGTAAACCACAAGCCATAGCCTCTAATATGCTTTCACCTGAATTTTCATATAATGATGATAAAACAAAAATAGAAGACTGACTTAATATTGTATTTATATCATAGTTCCCTCCTCTCAAAAATACACAATCTTCAAGCCTTAATTCTTTTATCCAATGAGTTAGATACGGTCTGCGAGAACCCTCTCCCCAAATATTCAACTCCCAATCCGGAGCCGCTTTATGAACAAACTGCCATGCCCGTATCAATGACTCAAAATCTTTCTGTAATTCCAATCGCCCAACGGCAACTACTGTATGCTCACGACAAACAGAATAAGATGACCTCTCCAATGTCAATGGATTATGAACATACGTAAACTTATCATTATCTGGGAAATTGGTCTCTTTATCCTCTTTGGTCAAGAGAACTATTTTATCATATCCTCGTGCATTTAATTTATAATCTACAAAATCTAACAACTTAGCAACCCACTTCTTACTATATGTATAATGACGATAAGCTGAATTAAAATGGATTTCGCGTATTTTCACAGCCTTAGTCCTTAACCACGGAATGATGTATTTTTCTCCTTGCCCCACCGAAATAATGACATCGGGCTTTATCTGGTTTATCTGTTTCTGCAAACGAAAATAATGACGAAATATCCGCAAATTTGATTTTATCTGATGAAGTCTTGATTTATAATCATCTTTATAGTAATTCACTTCCAGATTAATAAAATGTACTTTGGGGGATATTTCTTGCGTCAATACATGTTTTTCCCAGTTGTCTGTAACGATGACATAGATTTCGTTCCCCGCAATTTCTGCCAACGCATTCGCTTTTATCAACGTTACTTTCTGAATACCTCCCAATCCGCGAATACTATTCAGACAATATACGATTTTCATACCTTTTTTCCACTTAACCGATTATTCGATGTATAACTTTTAACAACAATAATAAAGGTGTAGCCAACCGATGTTTTGCGCAAAAGAAAAACAGTTTCCAATGAATAGGAAAATAAGTAAAATCTAATTCTCTATAAGCCTCTTTATAATGGGATTGCCCTATAATATGAAGTAACTGTTTCTTTTTTTGCGAAAACGATTGGTCGGACATACATTCATTCAATCCCAATCCTATTATGCTCAGTGCTATCCTGTTGGACAATGCTGTACGAGCTTTTTCAGAGCAGGCAGACCGACTCATATACTCAAACAATTTATTCCAACGCTGATACAAGTCCGGTTTATATTTTTTCGTCTCTGCTCCTGCATTATATTTCCGATAATGATAAAAGGCTTCGTGCAAATAAACAGCCTCCTTTACTTGCAAAAAAGCAAAGCAATTAAACAGAGTGTCTTCCGCCGTTCCTATCACTTTCAAATCAACAAATTTGATATCTGTCAATACCGAACGTTTATATAACTTTCCCCAAATAGTTCCAAACGAATCTAAGGTCTGCGGACGAACCAACTCCGTACCTGTCGGAGCAATCATACGGCATTGCAAATCTTGACAAGCCTTTTCATCAAACCTCTGTGACTTTTCAAACAATGACCTTCGCTCGCTTATGTTCTGAAAATCACGCATGTAATCAAACAGACAAACATCCGAGTTTGATTCCTGCATAGCTTCCACACACTCAGTTACAGCATCACAGTCTAACCAATCATCAGCATCGACAAACATGACGTATTCCCCTTTGGCCAAATCCAATCCCTTATTACGGGCTTTGGAAACACCTTGATTGTTTTGAGAGATACAACAAAAACGTTTATCGACCACATATTTCTGAAGTACCGACCAACTATTATCTTTACTGCCGTCGTCTATAACTATTACCTCTATATTCGTATAACTTTGATTCTGCAAAGAATCTAAACACTGAGATAAATAAGTCTCCACATTATAAACAGGAACAATAATTGATACCAAAGGATTATCCATTTCCGTTGAAACGATTTATATAATACTGAGTTAGCCACTCGGCATTGGTAGCTATATCAAATCCCGCTTGCTTAATTTCTGAAGAGGTATCTTTTCTTTTCCACCGTAACAAGATGGAATCCATTTGTTCTGCCCATGTGACAGGCGATTCCTGTAAAGATACTTTAACATAAGAAGGTAAGATTTTAGTCTGACAAGAAATCGTATCTGAAACCACACAAGGTAATCCTGCCGCTTGAGCTTCTACCAACGACACAGGAAGTCCTTCGTAAAAAGAGGGAAATAAAAACAAATCGAAAGCACTATATAACAATGACATATCCGCCCGATTTCCTAAAAAACAAACTGATTCATCTAATCCTAATGAACGAACTTTTTTCTTAATTGGCCCCATCAAATCTCCACTTCCCACCAAAATAAGCATACTCTCCGAATGAATTTGGTGAAACGCCTGAAATATATCTATCAGAAAATTATGATTCTTTTGTGGACAAAATCGACCAACATGGCCTATTATTATTTTATTTTCCCAACCCAACGACCTTTTAGCTTCAATAGATTTCTGAAGATTGTAACTAAACGATTTTGAATCAATCGCATTAGGCATAAACTGTAAGTTGTATCTGTTTTTTCTTCCAAACAACCATTCTCCGGCTACTTCACTACAAGTAAAAAAATCGGTAGACAAACCGCGAATCTTTTTTGCCAAGCACTCACGCGGCAATCTTTTTAATTTTTCTTTCCATGTCTCGCTTTTAAAAACAGGAGCATTATGTGCATGACAAATCCTGACAGGTACATGATGACGAATAGCTTCTTTAAAAGCGAAATAACCTAATTCGGACATGTGGGAATGCAATATTCTGTATTCCGGATGGGTATCAAAAAACTCTCTTAACAATCGCTTATACCGAAAAATATTTTGCGGATAAATGGGGCACATGCGAAAGATTCGCCCTCCCATTGCTTCGATTTCGTCATCGTATGCTCCACGCTCCTGACGATGTACCATAAAATCGAATTGTACCTTCATCTTATCTATCTTCCGATAGTAATTCATCACCATTGTTTCCGCACCACCTCGGTTCATTATGGTGAATAAATTCAATATCCTTATCAGTTCACTCATGCTTCAATTTAAACTTTTTATCAGACTTAACTTTATACTCCGTGTACTTATACAATATAAATCCCGGAATAATTGCCAACAAAGTAGCAAGGGGTAACGGAGACTCAGATATAAAATATTTATTTTTAGCACGTAACGAACTTGATACGTAATGAATACATGCCCTAAATTTCCGTATCCAACCCGGCATCAACTTCATATCTGCTTTCCGGATAAACGCAAATCCTTTCGGATTATTCCAGTACTGTTTATACATATTTCGGCTGGAACCATCCGCCTGATATTCTACAACAACCAATGGTTCGTTCATTGTCAGTAATTCATAATCTTGATCTATCAACTGATACTTATATCCCAAACTGATATAACGTTCTCCATCAAACAAAGGATATTCGGGATATTGCCGAATAACTTCTGTACGATACACCAACTTTTTATCCCCTTTTCCGCCCCGCGCATAAAACCCGTAAAGCGTAGTCGAGTTCATATCTTCAGGAAATTTTGTTCCGATAATCTTTCCATCTTCCGTCCGGTCCAAACCAATCAATCCGGCATACCGATTTGAGCCATTTCGTTTCCAAAAAGTAATTATTTTCTCTACCGCATCATCAGGCATGTAATCATCAGAGTCAATACACGTATTCAACTCGGTTTCAATGTTCCGATAGGCAGTGTTATGCGCACCGTGCATTCCCTGATTTTGTTGATAAATGTATCGTATCGGAATTCTATTCTCTTTTATCCAACCTTCAACCAACGCTCGTGTATTATCCGAGGAGCCATCATCCACAATCAGCCACTCAAAATCTTTACATGTCTGACGGCAAAGACTTGCATAAGTCCGACTGATGGTATGTGCCCGATTGTAGGCAGGAGTAAATATAGTAAGTGTTTTCATCAATCCTTATTCCATTTTTATACCGCGCAAACGATGATACCATTGAGAAAGTTTCGTCCGCCACGGCTTATTATTTATCCATGATTGCCCGAACCAATGAATCGTATAAGTATTATCGGTTCGATGCAGCCTACCGGTTAGATAATCATACGGAGTAAAATAATCAGCAGGAAAAATATTAAATCCGGCAGCGCATTGTTTTTTTCCGTTTAACTGTAATCCGAACTTATCGACTAACAGTTTGGTCCACTCTTCCACATTGGTAGTTTGGTCTAAACTGCCATCCTCCCGAACAAAAGAACGACTATTATAAGAATCCATAAAAGAACGAATCACCGGATTATTAGGCTCTGTTCCCAAAATACTGGTTGCAATCCACTTTGTTCCTTCAAAACCTAAAAAAGCAGGATTATCTAATAAGCTGTCAAGCGAACGGACCACTTCAACATCTGTATCCATATAAATCCCCCCCTCATTATATAAAGCATACATACGGGCGACATCACTCACAAAAGCCCATTTCCGCCGCTCATACGCCTCTCGACAATATCGGTTAATATGAATGTCGAAATTTGTTTCATTCCATTCTTTTAGCCGATAGTCGGGGCAATACAACTTCCATGTTTGTATCATCCTCCGGACTGTTTCGGGTTTTTCTTTCCCGCCGAACCAACAGTAGTGTATAATTTTAGGTATCATCAAAAAAATTATTCTTTTATAGGGACAATTTCAAGTTCTCTTTGCTGTTTAACCAAACTATAAGGAGGAATATCCCCTTTAATGACACATCCTGCTCCTATTACACAATTATCTCCAATTTTACTTCCTTTCAATATAATCACATCCGAAGCAATCCAACAATGATTACCAATACTAATAGGAGAGCTTTTCAACGAGCAAGAAACTCCTTTATCTTTAGTAAACAGATGGTCGTTATCAAATATTTTAACTCCGGGACCAAACAGACAGTCTTTCCCTATTTCCACTCCTGAATGACAACTTATCATACAGAACTTATTAAAATAAGTATGATCGCCAATGATAATTTTCGCCTTATCGAAAACCAAAAAGTCACAATAATCGGAAATCTCTATGTTTTTTCCTAACTGGAATTGTCCTAGTTGGTAACACTTTAATGTTGCCTTACTATGAATTCTTTCCCATAGAGAAGAGGTATACCTTCTACCATATCGGACTTTATAGACAAACAGTCGTAATATATTTAACAGAAAGAACAAATAAATCATATCAATGAATATATCTTTTCAATTTCTTTTTCGTTTCCATAATCATGGATTTGCAAATAATCTATGATTTTCTTTTGCAAATCTTTATTCTCGATAAATTCGATAATCCCTTTCGCACAGCTTTCATTTTCAAGTGGAACAATCACTCCATCCACTCCTTGATTAATCTGACTTTTTGCTGTAAGATAGTTGGTAATTACTACCGGTTTACCTAAGATCTGTGCTTCACGAACTGTAACCGAGTTCCCTTCATAGCGGGATGGCTGCACATAAATATCACACGCTTTCATATAAGGATAAGGATTCTCTTTCTTTCCTAAAAGAATTACATAGTCCTCCATGCCCGCTTCTTTGATTCTCGAACGTATCAAAGCCTCCCCCCCTCCATAACCTATAATATACCAATATACATTATGCCCCTCTTCACGAATGCGTTTACATATATCCGGCACATTATCATAATTCTTAGCAACAGTATATCTACCAACAGATAACAAATTTATCCTTCCTTGCTCTTGAAGTAAAGAAGGAGAAAATTCCTCAGCTCGTTCTCTAACAAAAAACGGTGACAAAACATTATTTATTTCGATGATTTTATTGGATAGTGAGGGGAATACTTTCAGAAATGCAGTAGTCACATCCAGTGAAATAGAAACTATTTTATCAAACTTACTCCATATAGGCAATTCCTTATCTACATTAACGCTAATACGGGTATAATCGGTATGTATCCAAGCTATTTTCTTTTTTGCGCGAACCTTTTTTAAAACGATATCATGAGGAATCAAAAAACTAATCGCCAAATCATATTCTCCATATTTCGTTAAATCAGGCAAAAAAGGCATTACAGACTCTGATATATAATGAAGAATAGCCGCACCATCTTTTAAGTTGTTTTTCTTGGCATACTGTGAAAACCTGTATTTTGCCCATAATCTCGCCAACGCAATCTTCCAACCGCCTTGCTTTAAGACTTCTTTGATAGGCTTTTCTATCTGTGCATACTCTTTAATTTCCGAAAGTATATGTACACCGGACGGAATCATCTTCATTAACTCTCCACGATGGCTGTATATAAATAGATCCACATCATATCGAGAAGTATCTATTGCATTGAGTAAGCCTATCAGACTTATTTCTGCCCCACCAAGTTCGAGATAGTGAATGGCTATGAAAATACGAGGTTTCATAAACGATTTTTGAGTGAATCTACATATAGTAATAATGTGCGATATTCTTCTCTTTTATGAAAACACAATAAATATACCACAACAAGACATACCAGACACACAATTCCATTGAAACATGCTTGAAACAGCAAATTCTGAAAAGAAACTAATTGAATTATACCTAAAGAAATAAAACAAACTACAATTCCCACCATTGTATAAAACAAATATATTTTAAAATAATTCCATAACGGCTTATGGAACGTATATTTGTATACCAAACGCGGAAACTGCCAAAAACCAATAGAGAGAATACTAAATCCAAATGCAAATAAAACACCATTTAGCCCCCACACACGTACTAATATAAGTGACAAGATCAAATTTATGATACCTTGTAATAAAGGTGAATAACGATCTTGTATAAAAATACCTGATTTCACTTTAAATGTTTGAGCAGAACTTCGCATTCCATTTATATAAAAATTTAAAACAATAATTAACAATGTAATATTATTCATCACGTATTGTTCTCCTAACCACCAACAAACAAAAGGAGTTAAAACATGATACATAATGACAGAGAACGAAGATGTTATCAAGAAATTAACAAAAAATATGGTTCTAAATACAGAATATGCTTTTTCATCTGTTTCTGTTGCTATTAAATTTCCGACACTTTCCGAAAAACTATTTAAGACTTGATTAGATATAGTATTTACGAATCCTGTCAACAACGTATAATTAGAATATAAACCAACAACTACGACCCCGACAAAACTTGATATAACAACATTGCTGGTAGAATGCATAAAATAACCACCTAAACTATGTAAAAACAGAGCTTTTACATTTGTCAATATTTTCTTTTTTGTTTCTTTATCTACTGTATATTTTACTTTTGTCACTATAAACGGATATAATTGATTAGCCTTATGTACGATTGCAATATTTAATCCGATTCCGAACAAAGACTCTACAACCAAATATAATATATAATTTTGAGTAAAATAAAGAATACCTAATTTAGCAAAGCTCAACCCTACTTGATAGGTTAAATTAATAACAGTCAATTTATATACTTGTTGATCTGCATTGATTAAAGACCATTTATATGCCGTAAAATATTGGACAATAGAATTAAATACAAAAATAAAATACACTATCGAAACATAAGAAAGAGACTGTACATCCTTAATAAATAAATCGATAAAAGGATATAAGCACAAGCTAAAAATAAAAATTCCCCCGGCAATATAACGGTATACCTTTCTATATAATTGAACTAAAGCTATAATTCTTGCTTCATCACGCTCTGCCAATGGCTTATAAAGATTATAAACAATGCTGGTTCCAAAGCCTCCTTCAAGTAAAGTTACAACGCCTAATATATTTTGCAATAAACCATTCAGTCCTAAATATTCTACCCCTACATTATCTACAAAAACTTTGCGAGTTAAGAAACCAAGCAAAGTCATTATCAAAGTAATACCTAAACTAGATAATAAATTTTTTGCAGAATTAAGCGTCCTCATTTATCTCTTTATAACGTTTTAATAAAACAAGTGTCATTCCTTGTACAAAAGGCATATACGAATACAAAAAAGAATATGCTCCAATCCCCTTAGTATCTCCTTGACAATAATCTATACAACCATTTCTTTGAGTTGCTTTCATTAATTGTTTAATACACCCTTCTAAACATAGCTTATACCCCTCTTTTTTTGTAAAAATCCATGCCTGACACATCAGTATCCCCCCAAAAACAGTAATGGAACTTTCAGAAGAACCATTCCGACTAAATAACATAGCATTGTATCCTCCTTGAGATAATTGAAAAGATAACATTACTTCTGATAAATTTAAGATACGTGATTGCAACTTACGCTGTAAAGATTGAGATATATTAAACCGATCTACCATTCTATACGATTCTACTAAAGCCAAAATATACCACCCGCATCCTCGTCCCCAATCATATACACCTAAGGGTAAATTCTTTTCTATATCAAAAGCATGACATGGAATACCATTAGGAAGTAATGCGATATCATATTCTTCTAACTGCCTTATACCTAAATCAATAGCATCTTTTAAATTATACATTACCCCATACAAAATTAAAAAGGGACAAATAAACCCAAGCGTATCAACAAATCTTACGTAAGATAATGATTTTCTATAACATATCGTATCTTTATCTTTATGTGATAAAATTAACTGATACAAATAATCCATTGCAGGTTTCAATAATTGTATTTCATTTTTATCAGCAAACTGCAATACCACATACCCTAATAATCCTGCATCTATATTTTGCGGCTTCTTATTCCAACCTCCATGTGTATAATCAAATACCTTAAAAAGGTAAGATTTTATTTTTGGCGTATCTTTCATCATCTCTACTCCCCATAACAAACCCGCTTCCTGCCATATCTGAATAGTATCTACCTTGTATTCTCCTCGCAGTTTATCCCAAAGTAAATAACGACTTTGATCCGTTTTCTTTACCACTGGAGTATGAATTAACCATTTTTTCACTACATCTGATACAGAACATTCCCATTCATCTAGATCATTCCATCTTCCTATATGAATTCTTTTTTCCCACAAATAGAGTCCTCTAACTACATCATATCCTATGAATATTGAAAGAAGTACTCCTATAAAAGCAAATACATAAATCATCATAATAATTCCAATAAGTTTTTCATTTTATAAACCTTCTCCTTATATTCTGGAATGATAATATTCAATAATTGTAGATTCTGTTTTTCTGATTTTATCAAAAAAGCAAATGCATTAACAAGACTATTCATTGAACTTAAACTTTGCACCGGAATCACATAATTTTCATCCGTTCCAAACAAATCTTTAGCTATACCGCGTGCTTTGACTGAATATCCTACCACCAGAGTCGGAACCTGCTCTGAATATGCTGCAATGGAAGCATGTGTACGGGCTACCACCATAAACCGACAACGGGCGATATAACCTTTCAGTTCTTCTGCCGAATGGTCACCTATCAAACATACGCGACCTGTATCTTTAAATTGATCATATAATAACTGTAAAGGAATCCGGTCATCGTTGTGACTCCAAACCACATGAGGAATCAAGGCTATCTGCATATCTGTATTCTTTATGATATACTTCATCAGCTCTATATAATTTTGCAGCGTTACCCCTTTTTCTTTTTCAAGCCCAATCACCATCGGACTTACATTAATCCCTACCGTATTTCCTTCCTGAAAGCCTTCAGGCAGAGGTAAGTCTTTCCGTTCCAACAAGAACGCAGGATCTGGGAACAACGAAACTTGCTCAATCCCTTTTGCTTTCATGGCTTCATACGTCAAACTTTCCCGGGCAAAAATATGTGTATACCCTTTTAGGTCTTCCAACATTTCACCTTGCATCGCATCGGGCTCAACAGAACATCCCCAAAGAATCGTTTTCACATTTCTTTTCCGCAACTCCTTATTTATTAAATAAATAAAAGTAGGAACTCCATAACAATAATTATCTCCCCCTATCGAAAAAGCAAAATCAGCCCATGAAGATTGTTTCAAAATTGGGTTAAACGATGCAACATCGTAAGCCTCTTTCATTCCTAAAACCTTATTTTGAAACAATGCTTTCCAATAAAGCACTGATTTTCTTGAAATAGGTTGTTGAGCATTCTTTAAAGTACATAGCTTATTCAACTGATATTTTTCATCTTCTTCAACAGCATTAGAGTAAAGAATAGCATTTGCAGCCGTAATCTTTAAAGTCGACCTGACAATTGCTTCACAACCATGATTTCCACTTCCACCATGTGGATATAATAACAGATTCATTTTCTTAATAAAAAATATAGATAAAAAATCCAATAACATCGACTCAGTATACCCTTCTTTATCCAAAGACTGCATACATATAAATCTGAATGCTTTTTTAATTCTTCTATTTCAGGAATATCAAGAATTAATTTTAAATACTCTATTTTTTTATTGGGTAGACGAGAAAAGAGAAAAATTCCATCATAAACAATTCCCCACAAACGTTTATAAAGTAAGTCTTTAGATAACTGTTCACCCCATAAACCTCTCTTCTTATAAAATTCACGCAATACTTTCCATTGCTGGTAATCAACTTCGAATTGATTTACACGCAATTTAGTGGACAAAGTACCCTCACCTATCATCCGATAATGATAAACAGCCTGAGAGACACACGCTATTTTATTGATGTTTTCCAAATAACAGTAATTAAAAAGCAGGTCTTCTCCATAAGAACAACTCACATCAAAACGAATATAATACTTCTCAATTATATCACGTTTATAGAGCTTTACAACCGGACCATATAACAAAAATTTCTGATTTAGACCAATAAAACTTTCTACAGACTCTTTATTCAAAATAAAAGAATAAGAATCTGAAGGTTTATAAACTATCCTATTACCATTCGGGTATTCTTGTATGAGACCAATAACAACCAAATCCGGCGAATCTTGTAGCAAAGGTGCGATCAAAGATTGCAAATAATCAGCGTCTACCCAATCATCACTATCTATAAATGTGACATAATCACCTTTAGCATTTTGTAATCCTTTATTTCGTGCAGCCGAAACTCCTTGATTTTCTTGATGTACAACTATAATACGGCTATCTTTCTGCTGCCAACTATCACAAATCTCTCCACTCCCATCATTAGAGCCATCGTCTACAAGGATACATTCAAACTGCGAATAGGTTTGAGAAACAATGGATTGTATACACTGATCTAAATAATCCTTGACATTATATACAGGTACTATAACAGATATCATGAACCTATTTAAATTTTCTTATCTTACACAATCACAGGAAGAAATACTTGGTCGGCATACCCCGAAAAACGCTACCGTTAATGTTACTTATCTCATGCGGATGGGTTGACTATTTCTATTCGAAGAGTTACTTGGTTTTACCGTTAGTGTTTTTCAATGTTCCATACTAAATCGGAAAGGTTTGAAAACAAGTCTGTTAAGAATTTGAATTCCTTTCATATTAAGGAATAAATCCTATATTATTATTCGATAAAGAATTTCTCATTTCCTGCTTCTTTTCTTCAGTAATCATACCTATAACATACGATTCGTCAAATTTTGGAGACAGTTTAAACTGATCCTTTCTCTTCTGAACATAAGCATCATAAGTTCCTATAACCCTTGCCGGATTCCCTACTGCTACACTATTGTTAGGTATTGAATGTGTCACAACCGAACCTGCTCCGATTATCACTTTATCACCTATCGTTACATTCGGCAAAATAATCGTACCAGCTCCTATAAAAACATCATTTCCTATAACCACCTTACTGATTACCGTATAACCTAATATTCTTTTTGTACTGGCATCATGAGCCAATATATGTACTCTGGGAGCTAAAGTAACTCTATCTCCTATCGTTATAAGAAAACAATGCCCTGGATCAATAATACATTCACCCATGATATGGCAATCTTTACCTATTGTCAAACCATTTTCAATAGCAACTTCTAACTGACTTCTATCGTCAATTTTCATAATATGTTTTCGAATAAATAGAATTATCTTTCTTATCATGTATCCAAAGCCTGTTCAATCAAATTAATACTCTTATCCAAATTAAGATTCCTTCCTCTATTTTCAGACATCTGCGAAAAATACTCTAAAGCCGAAGGAGTATCAATAATATATTCAAGGGCCTTTTGAAGAGACTCTTTAGAATTTTCTGCCAAGATACCGTAAATTGAGTCTCCCAATAATTCCTTTGAACCCCCACAGTCTGTACTGATAATGGGCTTACCTAAAATGAAAGTTTCCAAAGCGACAGTACTAAGTCCTTCGATATACGAAGGAATCACTATGCAGTCCGCCGCCCTCATAAATGGATAAGGATTAGACTGATGACCTAATAAAGTTATATATTGCTCCAAATTGTTTTCTCTTATATACTCTAATAAGTCTTGAGCATTCCCTCCCCCAACAATCCAAAACTGAAATTTTTTGTGTTTAGTTGATAAATCTTTAATTATTTCAAATAACCGTTTATACCCTTTGGCTTCTGTAATCCTCCCCACGCATACAAAAATAGGTCGGTTATATACAGGTGGCATATCCAATCTCATTAAAGACTTCCGATGTATATCTACCGTATCAATAGGATTATAAATCACTCGAACCTTTTCCTTTAATGTAGGAAATACGTGTATAAAATTCGCTTTTACCTCCTCCGAAACTGCAATAATGGCAGAATAATTTACATAATATTGCTCCTCCCGTTTTAGCAACATTTCACTTTTACCTTGCTGAGATAATTTGGTTGAAGTATGTAGCCAAGCCAGTTTCTTGTCTTTCTCTAATTTTACTTGTGCAATCCATTGAGTAGGTCTCCCTTCATAAAAAGCAATAACTTTATCGTATTTCTTCCTAACCAACAAATGAAAAAGTAAAGACGGTATCTTATTCACTAAATAATTGAACAATAAAGATAATCCCGGTATTTTATTATTAATTAAATAACGATAATGTATATTTCCTCCTGTAAACGACTGAGAAAAAGTCTTTTTATAGTTAGGGTAAACGCTTTCTTTAAATATACTACAAATTGTAATATCATATTTTTCCTGATTCAAATTGTTAGCTATATCAATCAAAACTTTTTCTGCTCCTCCAACTATAAAAGATTCTATTAAAAAAAGAACTTTTCTTTTTTTCATTTACAATATTTTTTGAATTGCAATTTTCTCCTAAGAGACAATAACCACCCCAAAGGAAAAAGTAAATATTTACTGAACCCCGTATTACATTTACAGATATACTTATACTGTTTTGCTATACAGCAACACGATAAAAATTGTAACACGAGATTTACTCTGTTTTTAATCCCACTTACATATTTCAACTGCGTATTAAATAGCATAGCATACCCCATAGGATTTCTTTTTAATAAATTCCATGAAGAATTTGTCAATCCATCTACTTGATATTCACATAAATAAATTATTTGATTATACCAGCGAATTTTATAACCATCCAAAGCTAACTGATCCCATACAACAGCTTCCGGAGTAAATTTTTCACCTTCCCAAACAGGAAATTGATACTGCCGCAATTTTGATGTAAAGAAAACCTCTGCCATATCTGCTTGAAGTTTATATTTAGGACGCTCAAGATTAGTCAAATCAACATATCCCTTGATTTCATCTATCAACGGTTTCTGCCCGATGGGATTTTCTTTAAAATCCCCTTTAACTGTTGATATCCCAATAATACTATCATCTTCAGGAAGACTTTCAAAACCTTTTTTTATAAAAGATATAGCGTTAGGAAGCAATAAATCATCAGAGTCTACAATAAAAAAATATTCCCCTTTTGCTAATTGAAGTGCTCTATTTATAGCTCTTTGTTTTCCGCCATTGGGAACAATATAATAACGAATAGGAAAAGACTGATTTTCTTGCTTCCATTGCTTAAATAAGACATCCGTTTCATCCGTCGAACCGTCATTGATAACAATCCATTCAAAATCAAAGCAATCTTGATTCCTTAGTGATTGATATAGCCTTGTTAGCGTATGAAATCGATTATAAGTAGGTGTAAAAACTGTAATCATTATAATAATAAGTTTTCTATAGATTGAATTAACCCTTCTAACGAGAAATATTTACCTCGCTTTTGAGCCTGCTCTCTATAATAAACCAACTGCTTGGGATTATCCAATAAATATTTAATTCCCCTATATAATTCTTCTTCCGAATTCTTAGCTATTATTCCAGACTTTCCACTACAAAGAAGTTCACCCATACCAGAACAATCAGTTGTTATAACAGGCAAACCCAATATCAATGCCTCGGTAACAGCCGTACTATATCCTTCGCTTACAGAAGAACAGACAAACAAATCACAATGCTTTAAATAAGCATAAGGGTTAGTCTGGAATCCCCAAAGGGTCACAACTTTCTCTAAACCATTTTCACGAATATAACTTTCTAACTTACTTCTTTCTTCTCCTTCTCCAATAATCCATAATTCTATTGAATAATTTTGTTGAATCAGAAGATTTACAATACGCAACAAACGGTCGTATGCTTTTTGGTGAACAAGCCTTCCAACTGAAACTAACCGTATTTTCGATGTTTTAATGCAAGATATTTTTTCTTTCCCTTTACTTAATATTTCATTACTGTCTATTGGATTATATAAGGTTTGTATTGGAATACGTACTTCCTCAAAAACTCTTTTAAAAGCACTTTGAGCCGTATCAGAGACTGTTACTATTTGATTATATCGTTGATAACAAGTTTGTTCTTCCCTGATATCTTTGTAAACTAATTTAGTCCAATGGTTATCATTTAAATCTGTATGAACCCATGCTACTTTTTTTGATTTCCGGTTAGTTGAATAAGACAACAATTTTGTAGCAAAGCCCTCCACAAAAGCAACTTCTACATCTTTATTTTGCGGTACAAATAATTTATAAACCCACTTCAAGGGTAACCATTGATAAACCAAATGATATAAAAATGAATAATACCACCGCTTAAAGCCTTTCAGGGAGTTTATATCCGGAATTATATAAGTATAATGAACATCAGAATTAAGTGCCGAAACATATTTCCCCGTATTAACAACACAGCAAAGGGTTATATCAAATTTACTTCTGTCTAAGTTATTAACAAGAGTAACCAATACTTTTTCAGCTCCACCTCCCGAAAGAGATTCTATAAGGAAAAGAATCTTCTTCTTATTCATAAAAGTTATCCTCTCAATATATTAAAATAAAAAGCAAATGCATAAAACGCCAATAATGCCGCTCCCAATATTCGTTCATGGTTCTGCCAGAACCGTTGCTTCATAAACGGATAAATCAATACTATCGGCATGATAAACCATGATATTTGAGCAAAACGATTACTGTATGCCGCACGGATAACCAATACCCAAAAGGCATTGGTCACTAAAAATGTATTATAGATCCAATGATAGTATTCATCTCTAAAGTTACGACGGAAAATAAAATAATATCCTACAAATACGCCCATCGCACTGTACAGAAGAAAATCCCAACGGAATGTCATACTCATTTGTACAATTTCTCCCACCATATTACTACCTGTCAGATAACCGGAAAAACGATCATCACCAAAAGAAATAAAATTGGCCAAGAAAGCCTGAATACGATTGCCTACGGCATACGATGCTCCTACACACACTATCCAACCTACCAAATAGAGATAACTATTTTTTACAAACCATGCCAATGCTCCGGCCGCAATCATCAAGTAGCAAGATTTATGTATTCCCGTTGCTATTATACAAAGAGTTAACATCACAGGAATACGATTGACATAAGTCATTGCAAGAATAACCAAAGATGCTCCCATCCCGTTACGAATACCATTTACCCCATAGCTCCAAAAGGTAAACATTCCGAGTATGATCAAAAAAGGAATATAGTAGTAATTCTTAAAGATGCGCTGCATAGCCAACCAAAGGCATCCAATATATACAGAAGCACAAAACAAAAAGAAAGTATGTATGTCACTGTTCTTTGCAAACCATCCCATCAAATTATAAAACAACCACTCTCCTTCCCATTGCCACTCAAACGGTTTTACAGAATGTTGTATCTCATAAAATCCTTTTGCGTAATTAACCGTATCACCGAACACACCGGATATCGGTCTTAATCCCATATACAGAATAAGCAGAATGGTGAATAGGATTCCCCACATAGCATTCAAGGTGGCTGTATTTTTCTGGAGACTGATACCCGTATTACACTGCCAGAAGGCGACTAATACCATAACAAGTATGGTATAGTTGAAATACATTGTATAATCGGATAGAGGTATAAAATCGAACATGTATCTTTTCTGTTTTAGTTAGATGGATAATAGATGGTAGCGCACTGGATTTTATGGTCGCTCCATGAATTACTTATCAGGTTGTAGTCTGTTACAACGGATTGCTTGGAGCAGAGCATATAATCAATCCGAAACAGGTTGCCTAACGACTGGTAGGTGTTTCCCCATCCGTAACCGGCTTCTTTAAAGCAGTCGCGCAAGCCTTGACTGACTTGTGTATATGCGAACGAAGAGGGTACGTCGTTAAAATCGCCACAAACAAGAACCGGATAGGGACTTGACTGAATGGCTTCGTGTAAAAGTTGGGCTTGCTTATTACGCTTTAATGCGTGTTTTTGCATGATTTGAATCACGCTTTTTCTTTCCATGCCGGGGGTTACGCCTGTGGTTTGCAGATGTACGTTAAACAAACGTATTGTTTGTTTGCCTATGTGTATATCTGCTTGTATGATTTTGTTGTAACTTTCCGGAAAATAAAATTCTTTTAATCCGGAAACAGGCCAGCGGCTCAGAATTGCTAAATTTAAGACTTCGTCTTCTCTACTGTTTATCGCAGTATAGGGATAATCAGGAAAAGCGGCTTTGATTGTATCCCATGCCAACAGGTTGGTGTGCGGTCGTTCTTGAAAACAGAGTATGTCGGGCTTTTCTGCCAACAGTACGCTACTTGCTTTCAATAGGGTTTCTGATTTTAGTTGAAAGTCTCTTACATTCCAGCTTACGATGCGTATAGGAAACATTTCCGAATGTACTTTCCGACTTGAAATTCCGAATCCAATCGTTTCGCTAACCTGCCAACCGCTGACAAGAAAAGCTATGGCAAACAGCCATGTCCACCGACTGTGTTTATGAAATTCCCATACCGTTAAAAAGGCATTCAACAAAGTTATCGGAATAACTGCTAAAGTTACCGGAGTTAGATAGGAAGCTACAGACGCCGTGCTGTGAGGTATAATGACCAACAACACGGTAGGAAGCAACAATAACAGCAGAATGGTCTTTTTAAATATACTCATTATTGGCAATCAGTATACTCAGGGATTCAAGTTGCTCGCTGGTCAGCTTCATGGTTTCCAACATGGGCTGGTAACGCTCCAGATGATGCAAGTCGCTCCCAACGTAGGTGTACATGCCTTTTTTGAGTAGCCATTCGCTTGCAGCTTTTGCGCCTGGATTGTAATAGCCGCTCAGCGACATCAGATTCAACTGAAATTCATATCCTTCTTCATGTAGTTTCTGATAGTCTTTTTTATCCATGTAAGTATAACGTTCCGGATGGGCTATCAGGGGGAAATAGCCTACATGACGTACTTGTTCCAATATGTCATGCAGTCCGGCAGGAGGAAGCATATATGAAGTTTCTACTAACAGATGCTTCTTACCCAATTGCAAGACTCCCGTTTCTAACTTTTGCAGGAAGGCTGCGTCCATCATGTATTCTCCAGCCTGATGGAGTTTTATCGCTCCTTTATACTGTTGTTTAAACTGTTCAAAACAAGTGGTCAATCGCTCAGGTGTATTTTGCGTAAGGTCTGACATAACGTGCGGAGTCAACCATACTTGAACAATGCCCAAACGTTCAAACCAATTCAATAAATCTAAGCTGGAAGCCGTAGAAGGAGAACCGTCATCCACTCCCGGAAGTATATGGGAGTGGATGTCGGTCATTCCTTTCAGTATGCCGGATTCCAATAATGAATGTTTTTTCTTGAAACTGAAAAACATAACTGATTAACTGCGTTTTTTCCAGAATTTAAACTTCGATCTTTTTTCTTCGTAGCCGTAACCATAGCCATAACCGTAGCCGTAGCCATAACCGTAGCCATTATTTTTAACAGACGCACCGTTCAGTATCAATGACATGTTATTTAATTGCTTGCTGCGGTACAACTTTTCCAAGTCCGGCAACATGCGTCGGTCAAATTTACCTGCACGGATAACGAATATGGTTAAATCGGCTATTCGGTTGGTGATGGCGGCATCGGCAATAATACCTACCGGCACGTTATCTACAATAATATAATCATAGCGTTTACGCAACTCGGCAATGAGCGTTTCCAAATTTTCGCTCAATAACAATTCGGCAGGGTTAGGCGCATTCGGACCGGCAGATATCACATCCAGATTCGGCGCAAACTCACTGGGCTTAATGATGTCATCTATCTTTGCATTTCCGGCGAGGTAAGTTGTCATACCACTTTCCTGATGGTGAAGATGACGACTCAATGTTCCCTTACGTATATCAAGGTCTATCAGTATTACCTTTTTCTGAGTTTGAGCAAAGCTGGCTGCCAAATTGGTACAAACAAAAGTCTTACCGGCTCCGGGACCGAACGAACTGAAGGTAATAACCTGCATTTGTTTGTTTTTGATGTGCATGAAGTCCATGTTCGTCCGCACGATACGGAAGGCTTCCGAAACGATGTCACGCCCTTGATCGCGCACGATAATATGGTTCTTCCCACGATTTTTTGCTTCCGGTATCTCACCGAGGAACGGTACACTGACTCCGTCTTCGATATCTTTCCGCGTACGTATTTTCGTATCGAAGAACATGAGTGCTATCAATATTACAGCCGGCAATGCCAATCCCTTCATCACTCCTGCCATAATCATGTTTTTCCCGTTCGGAGAAATCGGCATATCACTTCCACCGGCAGGGTCAAGCACACGGGCATCGGTTTCAGTGGTAGCCTGACTCAAAGCATTTTCCTCACGTTTATTCAACAGATACAAATACAATTCTTCTTTGATACGTTGCTGACGCTCGATAGACAACATCTGACGTTGCTGGGTCGGAATATTTGCCACACGGCTTTCTGCTTCTCCCGCACGACTTCTGGCTTCACGCAACTTGGCATCAATTCCTACAATCACATTGTCGATATCGCGGATGATGTTTTGTCGCAGTGCCATCAGTGAATTGTTCAACTCTTGTACCACCGGATTTTTATTGCTACTGTTTTTTATCAACTTATCACGTTTCAGCTTGTTTGTATTATACTGGGTGATTTGGGTTTCGATATTCATATCGGCAATACCTGTATTCGAAGGAAGCAGTCCCGTAATCTTCGAAGGGTCGGTAAGATAGCTCTTCACATAATTAGCCATTTGCTTTTGCAACTCCAATTCGGTAATCTGATTTCCATATTGCTGTTTGTCAGCTACCGACATACTGGCTGCCGATGATACATCAATCAATTCGTGCTGACGCTTATACGACTCGATTTCAGATTCCACACCACCCAATTCTTTCTCGATGATAATCAACCGGTCATTAATAAACTTCGATGTATTGATGGCTATCTGATTTTTATCTTTTACAGTTTCTTCATTATAGATCGTAATCAACGTATTCAGCACATCATCTACTCGCACCGGAGACTGATCGCGCAGGCTAAGATAAAGGATGGAAGCATCGTTTTCTGCTTGCGTAATCGATAAATTAGAACTGAAGATACTTGCCATGTTATCTACGCTCATCTTATGTACGGTGATGGTCGAGCCATACCATTTATTGGCATAATAAAGCGTAGGCGTTATCAACAACTTTCCTATCGGTGTTTGAATGGTATCGTTCAAAGTTGCATTCATTGACTGACTGTTAACCGTATTGCCTATAAAATTCGATAGCCGGACGGTTTTGTCATCAATAGGAATTACGTCTACACTGAAATCTTCATGTTCTTCCGCTTCAAGGAAAGACAGATTTACCGGAGCTTGTGTGTACAATTCGATTTCTCGCAAACCGTCCATCACAGTGTAGCAAACTTCAGCATGTAACCGGCTCACCACGTCGCGCATCAGTTTATAAGATTGAAATTGCAAAATTTCATTCGCCACGTTAGTGTAACTGTTCATCTGAAAACGGTCTAATCCGTAATTATAATTATTATGACCTGCATTTTTTATCATAACCGTTGCCGAGCTGGAGTATTGATAAGGCGTTTTGGCATATTGATACCACGCATAGCCTCCGAATACGGCTATAGACAGCACAAACCAATACCAACGGGCTAACAAATACATCAGCATATCTAACGGATTGATATTAAATCCGCTACTGCTTTGGGTTTTATCATTGCCTGACAGGTCTTTCTGTTCGCTCATTTGTATCATAACGAGAATAAATTAAGAGTTAGTCACCTACTGTATTGCCAATACAACGATAGAAGTTATGGTTGTAATGAAAGACAATACCATACTGAACATACTGAATGTACGCTGAGCGTTGTCTCTCGCTTTGGCTGAAGAAGGTTCTACATATACGATGTCGTTTTGCTGCAAATAGTAGCTTGGAGAGTTAAAAATCTCTCTTGAACGAAGGTCATGGAACTGAATACGACGCTTGTTACCATACTCGCGAATTACGGCAACACGGTCTACACGTCCTTCATCTGTAATATCTCCGGCTTTGGCTATCGCTTCCAGCAGAGTGATTCGTTCTCCTTTGATGTCGTAAGTTCCCGGACTGCCCACTTCACCAAGCACCGTTATTTTGAAGTTCTGAAAGTTTACCGTCACAATGGGGTCTTTTATCAGATCTTCATTAATCAAACGTTGCTTAATCATTTCGGTCAACTGGTTGCGTGTCAATCCTTCTACTTTCAATTTACCGAGTACGGGAAAATCAATTTCGCCATTCACGTCTACTAAATATCCTTTGTTGGTATTGTCTGTACCCGGAGTGGCAGGCATTACCGCCGTTACGTTTCCGTCGAGCCCCACACTATAGTCACTGCTTCCGGGGATATTAAACGGCAAAGTAAGTTCGGGATTCTTACAGCTTACTGTAATACTCAAACGGTCATCACGATGAATAACGGCTTCGTATTTCTGATAAACCGGATATTCTTTCAGTTCTTCCATGTCTTGCAGATAAACTAAATTTTTTCTGCCAGCACACGAACCGAAAAAAAGAATTGCCAACAGGCAAAAGATTCGAATCATTTTGTTCATAAGTTCAATTAGCTAATTTTTTATTTGTTCTGTTCGATTATCGTTTAAATTACATTCATTCAGATTAATTACCCGGTCACAACGTTCCATCAGGCGTGGGTCGTGGGTTATAAAGATTAAGGTTTTTTCTGCGCCTTCACGCAACAAGTTATCCATCAATCGGGCGGTAGTGGCTGTATCCAATGCTGAAGAAGCCTCATCAAACAGCCAAATATTTCCCGGACGAAGCAATGCGCGGGCTATCGCCAAACGCTGTGCCTGACCTTCCGAAAGCCCGTAACCGTGTTCGCCGATGCGGGTATCTATTCCCTGTGGCAAATCGAATACGTAGTCGGCACAAGCGATACGCAGTACATGTTCTAAATCAGATGTTTGCGCTGCGGGATTTCCCAACAACAAGTTCTCGCGAATTGTACCGCTAAGAAGGGTGTTTCCTTGCGGTACGTACATGAAGTTTATCCGCATGTCTTGGTTCACGTTATAGGTAGTATTTTCCGCAGTCGTAAGAGTCAGATTTCCAGAGTCGGGCGACAGCAGTGCCAACATCAGCCGGATCATTGTTGTTTTTCCGGTTCCGGTAGGCCCGGCTACGGCAGTAGAGGTTCCGGGACGGAATTCTGCCGAAAAATTTTTCAATATCGGCTGACCTTCTTCATAAGAGAAAGTAACTTGGTTAAACGTCAGAGCTAACGGACTATCCAAATATTTCGGATTTTCATCGGGTTCTACATCTTCAAACAATGCCATCAGACGTTCTACCGAAGTCCATCCGCGCACCAATGCAGGCGGTATGGCTATCAGTCCCAAGAACGGGCCTTGCACCTGTCCTACCAACTGAAGGAAAGCGGTCATCGTACCGAATGTTATCTGATGGGTATGTAACTGGTAGATTCCCCACAAAAACGCACACAAGTAACCGCCGCCAAACACAAATCCCATCACTCCCTGCGAATAGGTGGAGAACTTGATTTGTTCCATCCCCAGATTAAACAGTTTTTCTTGGGTCTGATGGAGTTTCTGCTTACGGTAATCCGTGGCACCCAACGAACGGACCAATACACGCTGCGAAAGGTTTTCTTCCATTACCGAGCCCATCTCGCTACTCATTTCTTTTTGTGCCTTGCTCAGCTCGCGTACTTTCCGGAAATAGATTTTCGACAAAAGTACCAGCGGCGTAGCTCCCAAAATGAACCAAGCCAGCCGCGGCTCAAGCGCCCACAAGAAAATAAACGAACCGATCAGCTGTGCCGTGGTAACGATTAAGTTAGGCAATATCCCCATGCCCATGCTCAACACTTCCGAAGCATCGCTGTTGATACGAGTCAACAAATCGCCCGTATGCCACTTTTGTCCGCTTTTCCACGAACACATCATTAAGGCATCCGACAGTGAGTTCTGCATCCGTATGCCGATGCGCATTCTGATTTTTCCGAAAATCCACGGCGAAATCAGCTTCACCGCCATACCGAAAAAGAAAAAGAAAACCACCAGTCCGGCAGCTATCCAAACGTTTCCTTCGCGTGCACCGGTTACGATATCAATAATCCATTTCGAGAGCCATACGTTGAACAACGACATGCCCACGCCAAAAATGCCCGAAAAAATGGAAAAGGTAATTAACCAATGATAGCCTGCTGTGACTTGCATCACCCAGCGCATGGCTTTCCGCCCCAAATGGTAAACGGAATGTATATTTTCTTTCGTTAATTTACGTAACAGCTTTTTTATCAACTCCCTCATTTCCCTTGAATCAATTCTTTCAGCCGGACACCCGACAATGATACCGGCCACCAAAAGGTTTCACCGGGAGCATACAGGAAAAACAGTTTTGCTTTGCGACTGATTTGTTTTACCGTATACCATTTGTTCTTCCATTTTCCGTCGGGACGTGCCGCCTTTCGTTCATCGTAAAATCCGAAGTTGCCGCTTTCCCAAACTTCCTCCATCAATGTGTCAGGATTTTCGTCGGTAGGGAAAGGCAGATATTCTGCGGGAAGTCCGATGTATTTTACCAACAACGCATACAGCAGCTTCGACCAACGATATATGCCGAACTGGTGGCATCTTTTCTCCAATTCTTCTTTATCGAGAACCGATGCTTGCGCTTTCAGCAGAATCGCTGCATCGCAAAGTTGGCGTAACCCGATACCTTCATTTAACAGATGCTTCAATATGTGGGTAGAAACCAGCATCTGATGAGCCACAGGAGTCGGTACACATATCGGTATGCCGAAATACACCGGACGCTGCTCCGGTGCACCGGTTCCGAAAACCTGCTTCTCCCATTGCTGCAACTCTTTTTGGATGAACGGGTTATGCAGTTCTATCAATCGGGGATGTTGCTCTACATAAGTACCGTTTACAGTATACGATGAGTCGTCTGAGTTGCCCAACTCAACGCAAACTCCCGTTTGTTCGATGCGCTTATTGGCTGCTTCCACCCCTTCTTTTCCGCAAAAATAAAGGTCTAAATCTCCACAAACCCGATGTAAAGGATTAGGATAATAACAACTGATAGCCAATCCTTTTATTAACTCAAACGGGATGGCGGGAGCTTGGTTAAACAGCATCTGTATACGGCAAAGCATCTGTTGCTGGTGGTGATTGATACGCTCCCACTTATCTATTTCCACCGCCCATTGGATAAGCAGCATCTTCGGGGGCTGACAACCGACAGGCAGGGTACAAATGCCATCGTATACAATTCCCTGCACCGTATGTTTACGGGAAAGCCGATACAGCAGCATCCATTCCGATGATGTTGCCGGAAACAAGCCCTCATCCGGTGTTTGCTTATCGCCCCACAGTCCGCGCTTCAGCAAGAAAAAAAACAACTCCTGTATTCTGCTCATTCTGTCGCCAATCCCTTCCGGAGCCATTCGTTACACAATTCACGGATATCGTTTTCCGCCGTAGAACGGTCTACTTCATATTCTTCACACAATAAATTTACCAGCGTGTCTGTGGTAAACTCTTTTTCTTCGACCTGCTTCCACAGCCATGCTGCCGTTTCGTTAAGCGAAATAACCTGCGTCATGTCTGCTGCTTCGCTGTACGGATTGATAATCATATATTCTCCGCCTACCTGACGAAGTTTCAATAAATTATTTAGTTTCATATCTGTTTGATTCACGTATCAATAATTCTTTTTTAGCTTTGGCGATGTCGCACAAATAGTGCAGGTTGCCGCAGTGTGCTTTCTCGTTGGAAGCATTGGCGTAACAAACGTCGCACACCGGCCGCAGGGCACAGCCGGCACACTCGGTATGCAGGGGCAGGTTTTTCCGTTCGTCTGTTATCTTTTTCCAAGCCTCAGCTACCGACGTTTCCGCCAGTGATACCGCCGGAGCCGCCATATCCACACAGGGTGTCATTATGCCTTGCCAGTTTATCCAGCACGAACTTTTCCCGGCACGGCAGGTAAGCCCTTGTCCCTCGGAGGCAGTAGGAATGTCGTGCTTCAGAAAGTTTCCCATCTCACAAGCGTACGCAGGATAATCGTCGCCTTTTTTATATTTCAGATATTCTACATCGATCTTTGCCACGTCGTCGGCAGACATCCGTATGCGGGGAATCTCCAACTGCGAGGTACAGGTCTTGCTGCAAAACACCGACATGTAGCTGCTTGTCGATACAGGGATATCCAGCGTCCGGCCTATTTCCAACAGGCGGGAAAAGTCGTTGCGGTTCTTTTTCAACAGAGTCAGGTTCAATTTAACATCAATGCCATGAGCCTTCAGTAACCGTAAGCCGTTCATACAACGATCGAAACCATTTGAAACATGACATAACGACTCATAAGTTTCATTGCTGCCGCCGTAAAGCGTAACGTTGATTCGGCGGGGCTTTTGCCGCTGAAACAGTTGTGCCCACTCTTCGGTTATCAGTGTGGCATTGGTATTCAGGGTGAGGATGAAGCCCATTTCTTTCAGCCGGAGGTATAAATCGGCAAAGCCCGGATAAAGCAAGGGTTCGCCACCCGTCAGCAACAGAAACAGCGTACCCGCCTGCCGCAACTCTTCCGCTGTATGCAGCCATTCATCTGCACTGCGTAATCCGCCGGCCTGCTTCACTTCACTTTGTTCCATCCGCACGTAGCACATGTCGCATTTCAGGTTACAGAGCGGAGTCAGTTCGAAAGAACTTGAGATGGGAATCCATGCGGCATTGGCTTTGTCTACCAACCGCCTTTCTACCGGATTTATATCGGTTAATTGATCCATTTTATCTTTATTTGGGATACATCCGAATAATAAAGCGCCTCAACGGAATGACTCGTATCCAGATTTGGGCAAAAAAGAACCACCAGAAGTCTCCCGGACGAATCCATTTGCCTTTGCGCTTTACTTGGGTTACCAGTGCGAATATCTGGTTTCTTTTTATCGGCCCTTCGATTTCGGTTTGCGCGTCGCCTATCAGATAGTAATCGCCCTGCCGGATGCGGCAAATGCGGTGCATGACATACTGTCCGTCGGCCCGCTGGTAAAAAACCATATCGCCGCGCCGAAGCTCCCTGTCGGGTTTGCGGAAACAGATGCTATCCCGGTGATGAATCAGGAAGGGAGACATGCTGCTGCCTGCCACGATCAATGTGACTTCTTTACCCTCTTCCGTCAGCCCGCGAAGCATGTCAATATAGGTTCGCGTATCGATTGTCCTCATGCGTTACCACTGCTTTTCGGGATTGTTCGGCACAATCATCTGCATATAGAGCAGTTGGTTCAAAAACGCAGCCGCATCGGTGGCGGCTGTTTGTTCATCTACGTCATATTCATTTAAGATAAGCCGAACCAGCGACTGGAAATCGGGAGCTTCTTCGATGTGTTCCCAAATAAATGCTCCGACCTCGCTCAGCGTTATCATGCCGTTAAAGTCTTGCGTGGTTTCTCCTACAGGCACCAAAACGGTTTCGTCTGCAATATTCCGTACTATAAATTCTTTATTTTTTTTCATCTGTCAAAATCTTCAATGTATTCAGTTCACTTTTTGTGAAACGACATAAGTAATCCACCGTTCCGTAATGTTGCTTTTCAAGCATTGCCGAGGCATAACATACCTGACAGAGACTGCGCAACTTACATCCTTTGCAGTCGTCGTGTGGAAGCAACAAGCCACACATTCTCCCTATTTCGTTCCATGCCTGACGCACGGACAACTGTTCTAAACTGACAGCCGGATACTCCATCATCACACACGGGGTCATTACTCCCTGCCAAGTAATCCAAGCCGAACTGCTCCCTGCCCGGCAAGTCAGGCGGAACGGACGATCATCGGGAACGACTTGTTCTAATTCTTCCAGCATTACCGGTATCGTATCGTAAAATCCCGCTCCTTTGGTATGACGCATGGCAAGTGCGTCGATTCGTCCGCCGTTTTCCGCTTCGAGGCGCGATTCGATTACGCCGATCTGTTTCCGGATGGAGCGGGAGCAGGGAAACATATAACCGTTTACCACCGAAGGAATGCCGAAACGGTCTCCTATGGCTAATATCTCTTCAAAGTCATGCAGGTTTTCTTTTACGATGCTTACGTTCAGCTTTGTATCGATACCGCTTTTTGTCAACAGCGTAAGTCCGTTCATGCAGCGGTCGAAGCCATCGGCACGATGACAGAGCGTTTCGTAAGTTTCCCGGCTGGCTCCGTAAAGGGTTACGTTGACACGCCGCGGGCGGTTCTCTTGAAATAGTTGAACAACTTCTTCGTCAATACACGTTCCGTTGGTGTTCAGCGTCAGGATAAATCCCATCTCGCGCAGCGAGCGGTACAGTTCCTTGAAATGCGGGTAGAGCAACGGCTCGCCTCCGGTAAGCAGGATAAACAGTGTCCCCATTTCTTTCAGTTCGGCTGCTATCCGAAGCCAAAAGTCCAAGTCTTTCAACCCGCCGTGTGCCTTCATCTCGGCGTGCTTCATGCTGATGAAACACATGTCGCACTGCAAGTTACAACAAGGGGTAAGTTCGAAAGATGCAGTAATAGGTACACGCGCCATCGTAGCCTTCGCTACCAAACGTTTCTCTACTTTGGTTGCGTCGTCTAACAAATCCATCGCTTTTCCTTCAATTTATTATATAAGGTGACAACTGCCTCGCTGCTGATGTTGCAGGCATACGTGGCACATCCCGTCCGCTGCAAAAGGCTTTCGATGAAATTCATTGCATCGTCGGTGTACTGATTGTTCCAGTAATTCACCGTAATCTGTGCCAGCAGTTGTTTGAAGTTTCGCATCGGTTTTTCTTCGATAAACTGGTTAATCATGGACTGCTGCAACAGAATGATTGCCGCCACTTCGCGTCTTTCGTTTTGGCAGATACCGCTTGAGCCGCATACGGGCCAACCGTTGGCAAACAGCCGACCGTCGTCCATCGTAAGCAGGCATTTGTCTCCGTTCAACACACAGGTACGGTCGGGATATTCGTTGCACCATAAGCCGGAATGTGTGGACTTTCCGATGCCGCTCGGACCGCTGAACAAAATGGCTTTTCCGTCGAAGCTCATGTAAGCGCAATGCAGGATAAACGCCCCGCGCCGCTCCTCATGGCGTTCGAGTGCCAACAGGGAGATAAATATCGTATCAATTTTCAGATGATTAAGATATGCCCCATTGACATATATATTAATTTCTTTTTCACTGATTTCTTCGTAATACGCATAACAATCACGGCTGTCGGGCATATAAAGCAACCGTGCCTCCAAGCCGTCGGGCTTTCCGAACACCATGATGTCTTTTGCGCGGTAAATAACCGGAGATGAAACAACCGGAGGATTTTCGCCGATACGAATCGTATAGGTCAAATCGGCTTCTCCCTGAAAGTCGGAACGGAACAACAGCGTGTTGTCCGGTATCTGCTCGGCATCCACTCCGTTTAACTGAATGTTTAGTTTGCCGATGGTTAGTTTTAGCATTTGTGTATGAATGATTATATTTTTTTGACGCGGTCTATCATCCGCGACAAGCTGTCAGAGTGCTGACGGGCATTGTCTATGTCCCATTTTTCCCGAATAAACGGAAGCATGGCAGTATTGTATTCTTTTCCTTTACAGCCTTTTCCGGTTGCCGCCACTTGGCTGCGGATTTCTTCTTTTGCCGAATGAGGTGCTATACTGTGAGTCAGATAATAAGACGACTTCAGCGGGCAGGAAACTTCCATCAAGGGCTTCATACCACCCTGTTTTTGTAAACACGCCTGAGGTACATCGGTTACCGGAACTCCTATATAGTCGGCAAAGTTCACACGGTCTGCCATCAACCATGCTTCCGCCTCATCTACCGCTACATTTATCAGGAAGTTCGGATGTTGAACCAATCCGTTCAGCAGATTGCGTTTCGTACACGGGGCGCAATCGTCCGTATCCAAATCAGTCAGCAAGATAACCGGCTGACTGGCTGCCAATTTATTAAAGGATTCTATTTTGTTTTTTATTTCACTCCCGCGAGCCGGCAATTCCTGAATCACATAGAAATCCGGCGAACAGTATTTCAACAACCTGTAAATTATCTCACGTGTTACGGGGGCTTCGCCTGCGATATATACGTTTTTCATTCAGCAGCCAGATTTATTGTCCCCAACTCATCTATTCCGTCAGGCTTGGTACGCGGAATCAAGGCATCGGCCACGGAGAATCCTGCTCCTAACACGTTGCAAATATCTTCCTCATTTGAAATGTTCGTTACCTGCGTTCCCTCATCGGTTGCGGTCAGCAGCAACACTTCATTTTCATCGATTCCCGCGTCCGACAGGATATCGTAACTATGCGTGGTTATCAATACTTGTCTGTTTTTATAACGCTGCATACGGGCAATAAATTCGGGTATGTGTGCCACTATCCCCGGATGAAGATTTATTTCCGGCTCTTCAAGAAGCACTACGCCGTTGCCGTCGAGCAAAGCAAACAGAAAACCTATCAGGCGAAGGGTTCCGTCGGAGAACTGGGTTTCACGCTGCTTGCTTCCTTGCGCCCGCCAATGCAGGTAACGAGCCTCCAAATGGGGCATATTGTTTTCGTCTTTTGCGAACGATAGTTCACTCAGCTGCGGAACTGCCAACCGTACTACCTCGTTTATTTTCTTTAAATATGAATTCCGTGTCGCCTCATTCAGCACCGACAACCGGGCAAGAAAACCACGTCCGTAATAATCGTCTTTGCCGCCTTGCCTGCCGTCCGACTCGCGAATCAGTTGCGGAATGATATTCAAATATTCTACTTGCAGGAAGAAGTCTTTCACTTCTCGGAATTTCTGATTGGCGTTGGCTTGTTCCAGATGCGTATATTTCAGTGTTTCTTCATCTTCGCCTTCCGACTCTGCCGAACGGTTAAGAACATAGCCGCCTGCCTCGGCAGAATAGACCTGTTCGGTCACGATGCTTACCTGACTTTTGCGGATGCCGCCTCCCGTATGTCTGAACCCCAACACATACTTCCATTTAATCTCTCCGCTTACCGATTCTTTCAGCTCTACCCCGATTTCTACATCCGTCCGCTTACGTGCAGACAAACATCTGATTCGGGTTATCCCGCCCCGGTCGTCTACGGCGGTTTGCAGTCCTCCTCCTTGCTTCACCACATCGTGTAAAAAACGAATGGCATCGAGCAGGTTTGATTTCCCGGTAGCGTTTGCGCCTACGATAAAGCAACGGTCGGCAAGGTGAGCTTCACAGTGCTGAAAGTTCTTCCAATTATATAGTGTTATAGTCGAAATAAGCATATATCATTCCTTTTCTACAAAGATAGGAAATATTCTTCAGATTCAAATATTCGCCAATAAAAGAACTTATATCAGTAACATTGATACAACTGAGTTAAATTTTAAAGCGCCTATAAACATCTGTATTTGTCTTGTAGGGGCGTATGGCATACGCCCTGAATGCGCGAGTTTATCCACGTGGCTGTTTTCGGGCGTATGCCATACGCCCCTACATTGACAAATAACAGATATTCAAAACTTTACTTCATCTTCTTCCGCCCCGAAAAATTCTATTCGATAAACGGATAAGTCTTCCGAATAGAAATGGGGAAGCTATCGGGATGAAATTTTATTTCTAACCGTAGCATTTTCAGGGATATGCAGGCGGAGCAAAAATTACACAGTATCAAGTATTTAACATAAATAACTATACTTTGCCAAATAGCTTGTAGGGGCGTATGGCATACGCCCTGAATACGCGGATTATCTGCGTTGATGCTTTCGGGCGTATGCGATACGCCCCTACATTGGCTAATGGTAGATATTCATTTTTATTATATCAAGACTTTGCTGTTTCCCAAGTATTCATATGGAGATTGGTAGTACAGTGAACATTATCATTATGCTCACCTTTCCAAATAATAACTTCTTTAGGGAAAGGTAATAAATATCCAGTTAAATATCCTTCGACAAAATCATCTGTAACAGAGGCTTCATGCGTTTCACTACACGGATGATAATAACCTAAATCTATATCTTTATCTGGACCAGAGGTTTGCAATCCACGTTGCTTTTCATTTTCTTGCCAAACATGACCTCCTGATCCGAAGAGATACCCTGCATCACACACAAATTTATACACTTTATTCTCATCTCCACACGCGGCAATGTATGTTTGCGGAACAAACGTTTCACTTTCCAAACTTGGTTTCACATACGCTTTCTTTTCCATATTCTTGCTTTTTATACATCAGCACGCTAATGGAATAAGAAGGTTTACGTTTGTGTTTCTCTTGTTGAATTTTGATAATTCGGCTTCGCTTACTCGAAGTGAAGCCGAATGTTTTTTACTTTTATGATTTTGCTGTTTCCCAAGAATCTTGATTAAGATTGGTAGTACAGTGAACATTATCATTATAAGGTCCTCTCCAAACAATTACATCTGTAACTTTCTCTTCCCAATGACCAGGCTTCCAAAAACCACTACCCGGTACCCACTCTTCGGTAACATAATACCCATTTAAGAAAGGATCGTCACTATCTGCTTCATGAGTAGTTCCACAAGCATGATAACCACCTAAAGATTGGTCACCACCCCATCCGGTTTGCAATCCGGATCTTCCATTTGTTTCCAAATAAACTAGTCCACTTTTGCCACCTCCGGCATCACATTTAAACTTATAAACAACGCCACTATCTCCGCACGCAGCTACATAGGTATTGGGAACAAATGCTTCACTTTCCAAACTTGGTTTCACATACGCTCTTTTCTTTTCCATATCCTAAATAATTTTCGTACGCTCGCTTTATGAGTGCCTTAGGCTCTTATCCGCGTTGACGGTCTGAAATAATTATTTAGAAAGGATGTACTTTTTGATTGGCTTGAAAGTCCGGATAGAACTTAACGGTTTATCAAGCTGATATAACTTTTAGAGATGTACATCGGCATGATTAGCTAATCGCAAATAGTTGTAACATGAAGGAAAAGAAGAACTTTGTGAGAAAAGTTCTATCCGAACTTTGCAAGGCTCCATTCGGACAGAACTTACGTTTTATCAAAATTCTCGTCAATAAAGACTCAAACGTAAAGTTCTTATAAAATTAACGTACTAAATGGTTAATAATTTTAAGTTGATTTCTCGTTTTTATCTTTACTGACTTATGTGAAACTCTATTTTTGTTTGCTTGGAAAAGTTAAGATTTAGCTATGGTTCTTTTCATGTTCCCATTCTGCATCTTCTACTTTTGAAAAATGTTCAGGACTGGTAAACCATCCTCCAGTCCATTGCTCCCAAAAAAATACAGGATAATATTTACCACTCCTAGATTCCTGCCACATAGCGTTAGCCTTAGGTTCAGTATTAACACCTTCGTGCCAAGTACCACATCCACTACCACTTGCTATATACTCATCTCCTTCCTCTCTCCAACTACCACGTTGATATCCCGGTATGCCATTAGTTTCATAATATCCAATACCGTCAGGAACATTACATTTTACTCTCCATGTAGAAAGGATTTCACAAGCAGCAATGTAAGTATTTGGGAGAAACATTTCACTTTCCATGCTCGGCTTTACATACGCTTTTTTCATGTTTTATATCTCCTTTTGAAAGTTTGTCTAACCTCCGAAAAGAGTTATAATCGCATCTATCGGATAGAGTGGAGCAAAGTTCGCGAAGAACTTGGGCTTTCTTTACTGACAAAGAGACTCTATACGTTCTTGGAAACTTTATATACGAATAAAATACTGTAAAGTATAATGTTCTAATAATCAACTCTATCTTGATAGAATGCGAGTATAAGTTCTTCGCGAACTTAGACGATTAAACATTAATAAATTCGATTTCTCTGTTTTTGTTATTTCTGTTTAATCTTTCTTTGGTTCGGAACATGAAAAGTGAATTTTGATAATATTTATCAAGAAACGTAATGAGGATCTGTACTAAACTTCGTAGAGAAATGTTCTCCTTTATAAACAAAACCGGGAGTACCTTTATCTTTTTGAGAATCTTTCACTACAAAAGTTCCTCCCAAGAAAGGTATACCTTTCCATTCCACTTGATCTCCATTAAAAGCTAAAGCATTAAATTTAGGCATTTCTTCTGAACGATAGTGTTCACCACAAGCATCATTTCTATAAATATAACCATCACCCCTATCTATTATTCCATTGCTGTTATCATCATGAAATATATAGCCACTTTGGTTGCACCATGCGTCATAAGTAGCTCCTGTACATACCGCAATATATTCACTCGCTACAAATGCTTCACTTTCCATTGTAGGTTTTACATACGCTCTTTTCATTGTTGTAATCTCCATTATCTTAATCTAAATCCCGTAAGAGTTTAGTTCAGGATTGCGTCTTGATTTGTTCGCAAACAGTTCCGGGGGAACTTAGTTTGCGAATGCGTCTTACAGCTTAAATGGAGAGGGTAACAGATTTACTTTCTGTTACTTATCAGCAATAAATAATCACTTAATAAAACCTGATTATCAAAACTTTTCTTGTTCCGAAAGCTCCGTGTGAACTTAAAAGTTCCCCCGGAACTTAGAAGGATTAAACATTAATAATTTATCATTTTTTTATTATTTCCACGATTTTATCCACATCATCGTCGGTTACCAACGGGCCTGACGGGAGGCAAATTCCCTGCATGAATCGTGATTCCGATACCCCGTTTACGTAGGCGGGAGCATTGCGGAACACGGGTTGCAGGTGCATGGGCTTCCATAGCGGACGACTTTCGATGCCCGCCTCGGCGAGACGCGCCGAAAGGTCTTGATACGTAAAGCCTGCCTGCTCCGGTTCTACCAAAATGGTACTCAACCAATAATTAGGACATAAATCTACCGTAGACCGTGGTTGCATCACCGTTATGCCCGGTGTGTTTTTTAACTTTTCCACGTAAAGACCGTGTATCGCACGCCGACGGGCGATGTGTTCGTCGAGTACAAACATCTGTCCGCGTCCGATGCCAGCCGATATATTACTCAGTCGGTAATTATAACCGATTTTCTCGTGCTGGTAGTAGGGGAAGGCTTCGCGAGCCTGTGTAGCGTAAAACTTTACACGGGCTGCCGATGCTTCGTCGGGGCAAATCAAGGCGCCGCCACCGCTGGTGGTTATCATCTTGTTGCCGTTAAACGAAAGTGCGCCATACTGCCCGAACGTGCCGCAATAGCGTCCGCCGTATTCCGAGCCGATTGCCTCGGCAGCATCTTCTACCACGGGGATTCCGTAGCGGTTGGCAACGTCCATCACTTCGTTCATGCGGGCGGGCGTACCGTACAGATGAACGGGGATAATGGCTTTCGGCAACTTCCCTGTTTTGCGCAAACGATCCTCAATCGCTGTTTCCAGCAACTGAGGGTCTATATTCCACGTATCCGGTTCGCTGTCGACGAAAACAGGCGTGGCGCCCTGATAGCAGACCGGGTTGGCAGAAGCCGCAAAAGTAAAGCTCTGACAGATCACTTCATCGCCGGGCCCTACGCCCAACATCACCAATGCCAGATGAATGGCAGCCGTTCCCGAACTCAAAGCCACGACATGAACCTCACGCCCCGCTTTCTTTCCGATCCATGCTTCAAGGTCGCGCTCAAATCCATCCACGTTCGGCCCCAACGGAACTACCCAGTTAGAGTCGAACGCTTCGCGGATAAACTCTTCCTCTTTGCCGCTCATGTGAGCCAATGACAAAAGGATACGCTTCATGATTAAGAATACTATTTATTACTTGTTACGCGGTTCGGTGATGAATACTACAACACGGTTCCATTCGTTCTTCTTCTGGTACGGCTGGATGGTATCACCCTTATAGTCTACACGGATACGAGACGGATCAACGTTGAATTCATCAACCATCATGTTATAAACAGCTTCGGCACGACGTTTAGACAAACGCAAGTTGTATGCCGGGTAAGCAGTCTGAACATCGGCATAACCGGTGATAATCAAGTTCACATCCGGATGGTCTTCCAGATATTTAGCAGCTGCCTTCACGTTGTCTTTCTGCAAGTCGGTGATGTTATACTTATCGATGATGAACGATACAGTCATGTTAAGCACTTTGTTTTCTACCACCTTTTCTTCTACCTTCGTTACAGGAGGAGGCGGAACGAGCTGTGCACGCTGGTCGTTAATCTGACGGTTCAACTCATCAATCTTAGCTTGGTCGGTCATCGTTACGTAACGGAAACGACGGTCGCCGTACTGATCTTTGAAGTGCCAAGTCATACCGGCTACGATATACATATAACCATCGTACTTACGGTCATAACGCACACCGTTATAAGCATCGTCGGTAGCGTTATAAGTAGCTTCGAGGTTCAGGTCGATAGCGTTGTTCAGCTTGTAATTCAACATCAAACCGGCGTGGATAGCCAAGTAAGTACCGCCGTCGGTATCTATTTCATAACCCGTGTTAGTCCAGTCAGCCGAGTTATCAGAAAAGCCGAAAGCAGAGTTGAAACCAAGACCGAGCACACCGATTACATTAAAGCGTGAATCTTCACGGTAACGGCTGAAGATGTTATTGAAGTTAAACAAACCATCGAAGAATACCGAAGTCATACCATGTTTGTAAACAGGGTCAAGGTTAGAATATGCAGCTTCCATTTCAGTATTCACCATGTGGTGCTGCTGGAGGATAGCCCAACGCAAACGCGCGCCGACAGCCGGTGAGAACCATTTACCTACTGAAAGTCCGAAACTCGGTCCAAACATCTTACCCTTGTTAAAACGAGTATTTTCGCCAAATGAGAAGTTCGTACCGGCATATACACCGAAGAACCAGTTATCTTTTGCCTTATAAGGCTTTAATACAGTAACAGAGTCTGCCTTAATCGATGCTATGTCTACTTTCTTCTCCGCCTGAGCAAATGAAGGCAAAGCAAGCGCAGCAGCCAAACCCAATATAATTAGTTTTTTCATCTTATTAGCTTATAAAATTATTTGACAATATAAACAACTACGCAGTTCTTTAACGGGTCAAGCGAATCAACCAGTTTTCTGTCTTGCTCGATGAAGATATGTCCTGCCGGGATGTTGTATTCGTTCATCAAAGCATCGCGAACGGCATTAGCACGTCCGTTAAACAAATCGGTATCCGTAATGTTAGATGCCGGAGTAATGTACAAATCACCGTTTTCAATCTTCTTGATAGCTTCGGCTGCCGTATAAACGTTGACTTCCTGCAAGCGGTTAATCTTGGTTGAATTTGCATCGAACGAAATCAAGACAGTTGTCTGATTACTCTTCACTACTTTTTCTACCACGTTTACAGCCGGTGCTTTCTTCATTGCTTCAACCTCTCTGCGCAGACGGTTGATTTCGTCGTTCAAGATAGCGTATTTTTCCTCGTTACGGCGTGCGTATGTAAACTGACGTGTTCCGTCATGATTCTTGAAACGGTAAACAAGACCGGCCAAGAAGTTGAGGTGCATGTCCCATTTATTATCATACACTTGTCCGTCATACGAGTCGTCTAACATGTTGATAGAGGCTTCGAGGTTGAACGCCAACGCCTTGTTCAAACGGAAAGAAGCCAGCAAACCGGTACGGAAACCTAACAGGTTATTCTTTTCCGTCGTGATATTTGTTCCTTTCACATTAAAACTTTCAACGTGTTCAACGCCGATACCGGCCAAAGCCATCAACTGGAACTTACGGTTTTCCTTGTAACCGCCAAACAAGTTGTGCAAGTTAAACAAAGCATCACCATATCCGTTAATGATATTCCAGTGGTAGTAGTTGTCTCCTACATACTGCGGATTAGTATGTCCGGCGCCTCTGCCCCACATACCCATCAAACGGAAACCACCCCACGGCGATATCCACTTACCTACAGACAAGCCGGCAGCAGGTTGAAACATCTTTCCGGCTTTAGCACTTCCCCCGTTGTCTACCAAGTTATAAAACGTTCCCACGTTTACCGTAATGAACCAGTTGTCCCAGAATTTGGTCGGGTTCAAAACAGGCTTGTTATCCACTAAGGAATCTTCCCATAACACGAGGTTTGGGTTTTCATCCACCGGGACTCCTTCTGTTACCTCTTGAGCTGCCCCTCCTACGAAACAAAGAAAAGGCATCATCAATGCGAGATAAACTCTCTTTTTCATTTTCATGATAAATACAGTTTAAAATTAAACATATATGGATTAAATCGTATCTAATTTTTCGTAAACCGAGTGCTGGCTGACGTAGTCGGGCGCTATCGTTTTCATCATACGCACGGTTTCCTCCTTGTTGTCGGTACAAGCTATTTCAATGAGCTTACCGATGCGCTCTTTCATCTTGTCGTAATCTACCTCAATACTCTTTGCCCGGAATATTTTCGAATTGTCGGTAGATGTCGTATCCTCTTTCTTATACAGCAGTTCTTCGTATAATTTTTCTCCCGGACGCAATCCGGTATATTCTATTTTAATATCCTCATCGGGATGTAAGCCCGAAAGCCGAATCATCTGGCGAGCAAGGTCGGCTATCTTCACCGGCTTACCCATGTCGAAAATAAAAATGTCGTTTCCTGTACCCAAGAAAGCAGCTTCGAGCACCAATCTACATGCTTCGGGAATGGTCATAAAATAGCGGATTATGTCGGGATGGGTTACCGTAACCGGACCGCCCTCCAATATCTGTTGGCGGAACAATGGAATTACACTGCCGTTACTGCCCAGCACATTTCCGAAACGAGTGGTAATAAAGCAAGTTTTACCTTTAAGCCCGCCCGATTTGATTTTATTTCCCAAACTCTGCACATACATCTCCGCAATGTGTTTGGTAGCCCCCATTACACTACTGGGATGAACCGCCTTGTCGGTAGAAATCATAATAAACTTCTCCACTCCGCAATCAACAGCAACATCTGCCACATTCTGCGTGCCTAAAACATTAGCCCTCACCGCTTCACAAGGATATTCCTCCATCAAAGGCACGTGCTTGTAAGCAGCAGCATGGAAAATAATATCGGGACGATACTGTTTCACCTGCGACTCTACCCGCTGCTTGTTTCTGACATCACCGATAACAGAAAGAATCCGATTATTCGGGAACTTCTTCCGTAACTCCATATCAATCTGATAAGTAGCCGTCTCCGAAAAATCGAACAGAACCAACTGTTTGGGATTGAATTTACACAGTTGCCGGCAAAGCTCGCTACCGATACTTCCGGCAGCTCCCGTAACCATAATCGTACGGGTAGACAACTCTTTGCGGATATTGCTTAAATTGATTTTTATTTCATCACGTCCTAATAAATCTTCAATTTGCACCTCGCGCAACTGAATACGCTTCGACAACCCGTCTTCGCCTTCCATCAGCGGAGCGATGCGCAGGGTAATCTGTTTCTCGATGCTGTACGACAGCAAGTCTTCGTCGGCATGAAGGTCGGCATTGTTCGTAAACAGGATATACTTTATATGGTTCGTTTCGAGCAAATGACTCAACTCTTCCTGTTTCCGGATGTAATAAACCGAACACCCCAAGATGCGCGAACCTTTCATCTGCTTGTCCCGCGTAATGAACCCGATGACATGGTAAGCATTTTCTTTATCGTTCCGCAAGTAATTAGCCAGACTGATAGCCGCCTCCGAAGTGCCATAAACCAATGTGTTAGGAGCCGTATTGCCTATTTTCCGTAACAGATTATAATAGAAGCTGACAATCAACGTACGGCTGAACATCAGCAAAAAGACCGAACAAATAAAATCAGCTATAACCTGCGAATAAATAAACAGCCCCACATATTCTTGCGTGCCATAAGCCACACATAACCAAAAGCCCGCCTTCAGCAGCATCGCGTAAACGATCCGCATCAGTTCGGCAAGCGTGGCATGGCGTATAATGCCTCTATACGTCTGACACATCCACGTAAGCAAGAAACTGACCACTATCGCCAACAACAATAACTGCAACGATTGGCGGGTAGCGATTTCAAGTTCCAGCAAATAGTGGAAAAACAAAAAACAAAAATAAGTAGAGAATACGGATAGCAGGCTATCCACAATCCAAATTACATAACGGCTGAGAAAGCCGATATGTGTAGTCTTCAAACCCAACATGCCAGATTATTCTATGAATTTATACGTTATTCAGATATGACTTCTATCAAATCGGGAGAGATGGTCGCCAATGCAACGGCAATCACGCCCTGAATGGCGATAACCACACGCTTGTCTCGCGCACCTTTCACTTTCAGAAAGATTCCTTCCTGTCCTTCGAAATCACCACCGCGAACCCGCACTTTTGTACCTTTCGACAAATTAAGTTCTTCAGGTTTGAAAAACATCAGCTGTTCGTCATACGTACCCGTAACAGCAATAAACCGACGCATTTGTTCTTCCGGCACGATAATTTTGTTTCCTTCGCGAAAATCCATCATATATTGGAGGTATGGAATTGTTTTTTTTACGCTCTGAATTTCAGACGGATACGCATAAACAAAAATTAAATTGTGAATTACCGGAACAATTTCGCGTTTTTTGTGTTTTCCTTTTATACGGAGCTCGTAACGCATGGGAACAAAGGCTTGGATGGACTGTTCTTCCAAAAGTTTTTTGGCATCCAACTCCCTTCGGTAAGTGGCACGCATGGCGTACCACACTTTTCCCTCCAGTTTGCTCATAGAAAAAGTGGATACAGATTTAAGAAAAGGGCATACCTCTGGGGCTTTGAAATATAAGTATGTCCCTATATTTCAATCAATTACGATTAATTTATCTTTAATAGACATCTGTTGAGAGAATTATTTTAATATGCTTGTTTCTCCTTACTGTATAAGATATCTATTAAACAACTACGGTGCAAATATAATAATTATTTATAAACTAAATGATAAAATCTATATTTTTTTGAGAGGGGATATACAGAAGTTTACGAAAATACAAATAAAAGTATAACAAAAACACATATATACAAAGCAAAATGATAGGAAATAAGCTAAAATTCAATCAAAACACAATATAGTCGAACATACGGCAATACAAAGTCGACCATCAGGATTCATGCCTTGAAACTAAAATATTAAAGCAAAATTTGAGGGGAAAATACCTGTTTCCAACCTTCATCGGCGAAAAACGGCAACAAGATTTTCCTGTAAACTTATTTCATACTTGCCGAATGTTTGCCTCATGCCCCGAACAGACAGGCTATTGTTTCATTTAAAACTTATTGGGTTTGTTTTTCGGTTTTTATCAAAAGAATTTCAGGTTTGTACGAAACAATATTTATAACCCACCCTGCCGGGTTGTATAATTCAGCTTGGTGGGTTATATAACTCACCGTGGCGGGTTATACAACCCGGCAGGGTGGGTCATAAAACATAAGCCCGAAAAAAACGAATAGAAAGCCGACAAAGCGGCTTTGTCATCCTGCGCTTTCACTGTCTTTCGGCGCACCAACCTCCCCGCCCTGATTTCCGCCCACATACATTAATATAATTAAACAGGCATCCGCCGGCTTTTAAACATTCTTTTCATCTCCCGCCATCTGTTTTCCCACTGGTTTTCTTATCTTTGAAACAGCTTTTTAAAATCAATACTACTTATGGAAACATTTCTTTTTTGGATAGTACCTGCTTCTTCTATCTTGGCATTGCTGCTTGCATGGTACTTCTACAAACAAATGATGCGGGAGAGCGAAGGAACCCCCATCATGGCTAAAATCGCTTCGCACGTAAGACGGGGAGCCATGTCGTACTTGAAACAACAGTACAAGGTGGTTACGATGGTTTTCATCGGACTGGTCATTCTATTTTCTATCATGGCTTACGGATTTAACTTACAGAATCACTGGGTACCGATTGCTTTTCTTACGGGTGGATTTTTCTCCGGACTGTCGGGCTATTTAGGCATGAAAACGGCTACGTATGCTTCGGCACGCACGGCTCATGCCGCTCAGAAATCGCTGAACAAGGGATTGCGCGTGGCGTTCCGCAGCGGGGCGGTGATGGGATTAGTAGTGGTAGGACTGGGGCTGTTCGACATTTCGTTCTGGTATTTGTTACTGGAATGGTGTATTCCTGCCGATGCCATGAATCCTACCGCCAAACTTTGCATGATTACCACTACCATGCTGACTTTCGGTATGGGTGCCTCGACACAGGCTTTGTTTGCCCGCGTGGGCGGAGGAATTTATACGAAGGCTGCCGACGTGGGCGCCGACCTTGTGGGCAAGGTAGAGGCCGGAATACCGGAAGACGACCCGCGCAATCCGGCTACGATAGCCGATAACGTGGGAGACAATGTAGGCGACGTTGCCGGCATGGGTGCCGACCTGTATGAATCGTACTGCGGGTCGATACTGGCTACCGCCGCACTTGGTGCCGCTGCCTTTATCGGTACGGGCGATACGGAAATGCAGTTCAAGGCTGTAATTGCGCCGATGCTGATTGCCGCCGTGGGTATCTTGCTTTCCATCATCGGTATCTTTGCCGTACGTACGCGCGAGGATGCCGGCATGAAAGAGTTGCTGAAATCGCTGTCGGTGGGTACGAACTTGAGTTCGGCACTGATTGTTGCGGCCACGTTCGTCATCCTGTGGCTGCTGGATATCAATAATTGGGTAAACCTCTCACTGTCTGTGATTATCGGGCTGGCAGTGGGTGTCATCATCGGACGCTCTACCGAATATTATACATCGCAATCATACAAACCTACCCAAAAGCTGTCGGAGAGTGGAAAAACCGGTCCTGCCACGGTGATTATTTCCGGTATCGGATTGGGAATGATTTCGACCACCATCCCGGTTATCGCCGTCGTAGCAGGTATCATTCTTTCTTACTGGCTGGCTTCGGGCTTCGACTTTTCGAACGTGGCGATGGGGCTTTACGGTATCGGAATTGCTTCGGTGGGGATGCTCTCTACGCTGGGCATCACGCTTGCTACCGATGCTTACGGACCGATAGCCGACAACGCGGGAGGTAATGCCGAGATGAGCGGACTGGGTGAGGAGGTGCGCAAGCGTACCGATGCGCTCGACTCGTTAGGAAATACCACGGCGGCTACGGGAAAAGGGTTTGCCATCGGTTCGGCTGCCCTGACGGGACTGGCGCTTTTGGCTTCGTATATCGAAGAAATCCGCATCGGGCTGGAGCGTCTGGGCACTACCGTGCTCGAATTGCCGAACAACCTCAGCATTGCCATCCACGAAGCAAGTTTTACCGACTTCATGCTGTATTACGATGTCACGCTGATGAATCCCAAAGTATTGTCGGGCATGTTCATAGGCAGCATGATGGCGTTTCTGTTCTGCGGACTGACCATGAACGCGGTAGGCCGTGCGGCTGCCCGCATGGTGGAGGAAGTGCGTCGCCAGTTCCGCGAGATAAAAGGCATCTTGGAAGGAAAAGCCGAACCCGACTATGCCCGCTGCGTACAGATTTCAACGAAGGGGGCACAGCATGAGATGGTATTCCCGTCGTTACTCGCCATCATCGCTCCGGTGGCTACGGGACTGGTATTCGGTGTTCCGGGAGTCATCGGGCTGCTTATCGGCGGACTGTCGTCAGGCTTCGTGCTGGCTATCTTCATGGCAAACGCCGGAGGTGCATGGGACAATGCGAAGAAATACGTAGAGGAAGGAAACTTCGGAGGAAAAGGCAGCGAGGTTCACCGCGCCACGGTAGTGGGCGACACGGTAGGCGACCCGTTTAAGGATACGTCCGGACCGAGTTTGAACATTCTTATCAAACTGATGAGTATGGTAGCCATCGTAATGGCGGGGCTTACCGTTTCATGGAGTTTATTCTGATAGGATGAAACGCGGATTAACGCGGATTTTCGCAGATTGTTATACTTATTAAAAGAAACAATCCGCGAAAATCCGCGTTAATCTGCGCTTAAAAGGAGTATCACTTATGCGTATGCACCACCTCGGTGGGAGCTAACTCGGCATTGCGCTTTTCGGTTTGCGCCACCACGTTACGTGCCAAGTCGATAAACGCGCTGCCCGTTACCGAGTTTTCGTCGAGCGCAGCGGGAGTACCCTTGTCGCCGTTCTCGCAAATGCTTTGCACGATAGGAATCTGACCTAAAAGCGGAACATTCAGTTCTTCTGCCAAGCGTTTCGTTCCTTCCTTCCCAAACAGATAGTATTTATTTTCCGGCAGTTCGGCAGGAGTAAACCACGCCATGTTTTCCACCAAGCCGAGGATGGGAACATTTACTTTATCGTTGGTATACATGTTTATTCCCTTACGTGCATCCGCCAACGCCACTTCCTGCGGGGTGCTGACGATTACCGCTCCCGTAATGGCGAGCGTCTGGAGCAGCGTGAGGTGGATGTCACTCGTTCCCGGAGGAGTATCGAGGATGAAGTAATCCAAATCGCCCCAGTTAGCGTCGCCCACCAACTGTTTCAGCGCATTGCTTGCCATCCCTCCGCGCCACAGCGTAGCTTGGTCGGGGTCGACAAAGAAACCGATGGACAGCAACTTGATTCCGTATTTCTCGATGGGGATAATCAAATCGCGTCCGTCGATGGTTTCGGCATACGGACGCGCATCTTCCACCTGAAACATTTTCGGAACAGAAGGACCGAAAATATCGGCATCCAGCAGTCCCACCTTATAACCTAACTTCGACAAGGCAACGGCGAGGTTTGCCGCCACGGTAGACTTGCCCACACCACCTTTTCCGGACGATACGGCAATGACGTTTTTCACCTGCGGAAGCATCTTTCCCGGTTCGGGACGCGCCGCCTGCTTACTCTCGGTAGCAATCGTCACTTCCACGTCTTTCGATACGTAAGCATGGATTGCCGCCTCAGCCGACTTAACAACCGATTTCATGAAAGGGTCGGTAGGCTTCTCGAAGATAATCGAGAAACTTACTTTCATCCCGTCGATGCGGAGATTATCGGCAACCATTTCCGCCTCAACGATATTCTTTCCGTTTCCCGGATAACGCACGGTTGCCAGTGCGTCAAGAATCAATTTCGGATAAAGAGTCATATCTAACAGATATAAATTACTATTTACTTGTTTTCAGTCCGCTCCGCTTGCTGCGGTTATAGCTGCGGTAATCGTCAAGTTCGATTTCCACATCGGGTTCTTGCAACACTCCTTCGTGCGGCAGGCGGAACTTAATGTATTTGATATTCAAGCCACGGTCGAGCCACTGTTGTTCGTAATAAGTACGGATACTCAGGATGTCATCGTCCATGCCCGAATGATAAAGGTCATCGGTAATAAACTCTACCGGCAGGCGGTTCGCCTCAATCATGTATTTGGTATAGGTAAACATGAAATTACTGTCGGTCTTCAGGTGAATCACCCCGCCGGGTACAAGGAAACGGCGGTAACGCTCCATGAAATAAGTAGAGGTAAGCCGCTTGGTAGCCTTCTTCATCTGCGGGTCGGAGAACGTAAGCCAAATCTCGCTTACCTCGCCCGGCGCGAAAAAACGGTCGATAATCTCGATGTTCGTACGCAGAAAAGCGGCGTTCTTCAATCCCTCGTTCAAGGCTTCGGTAGCCCCCGTCCACATACGCGCCCCCTTGATGTCTACTCCGATAAAGTTCTTGTCGGCATAGCGACGCGCCAATCCCACGGTGTACTCCCCTCTTCCGCATCCTAACTCCAGCACAATCGGATTATCGTTTTTAAAGAAATCCCTGTTCCAGTTTCCTTTCATATCGAACGGAACATCATCAACCACCGAATACGGATACTCAAACACATGCGGATATGAAGCCATATCTGCAAACTTTGCTAATTTACCTTTTCCCATTATCTTTTAATTGTTTGCGGACAAAATTACAGATTTTCGGCGGAACGGACAAAAACGAGTTTACAATCTTTACAAACAGCAGGGTGCGTTACGACTCTTTTCTACGTCTAAACTACCCATCGCTTAACAAATATTTAAGCGCTTGTGCCTGCGGACTATCCCCCTCGGTATCGCAACTACTGATTAAAGTTTGGAGCAAATGCAAATAAAAAAGCGAGGCCGGCAAACGAATTGCCGACCCCGCGAGCTTTCCTAATACATCTTATACTCTCTCAATCATCTCCAAATCCTATACTTCCATCCGTAATACTCCACCGAAGAAGTACCACGTAGGTAATCAGTCCGGGATTCTCTTTATCAGGTGAAGAGAACTCTATCCGCATATCGAGTTGCTGCTCTTGCAGCGCACCCACTTCACGGATTTCCTTTCCGGACAGATTCTTTTGCAGAAATTCCCACAGCGAAATAGGTTCCGTCATCGGTGTGCCGTCTGCAGCATATACCCGGACATAGATATTCCGCGTGGTCTGCTCAAGCTCGGCTTCGGGATTTTGCCCGTCTTCACCATGCCCGTTTCGGCGGAAGAAAGAAAGTTCGGCAACATAAGTTCCCGTATCCGGGTTCCATCGCAATACAGGCCGATACTCGTTCGTTCCGCTACCCGTGGGATTTCCATTGGTATCCATACCGGGAACAGCCCCCGACAGTTCGATGTAATAAGGTATCTGATCCGGATTCTTCGGTCCGGGCAATCCTTTTACTCCTATACGCAGCTCGGTGTGTGCACTTTTCATTTCCACAGTCTCTTCCACTACCGGACGGAAATACTCCTCACTCGAAGTTACCTCGAAAGTATGCTTTCCGAAATAATTGCGGTCGTTTGTCTGCTTCTCGCTATTCGGATTATACATTGAGATACGTTCAAGGTCGACGGGAGTGAGGATATTCTCAAGCGACGTATTGTCAAAGTCATTACCGAAAGCCACGGCATGATAAGTTCCGTCAGGCAAGTCCAATTCCAATGGTGTGCCGGCTCTTATCTCTTGTTCCGTCAGATGAGCTTTGGCCACCAGTTTGCCCTTCCCGTCGAAAATATAGACATCAATGCCATACAGGTAGTCCTGAATAACATTCTCTTCTCCGTCGGCATAATATATAAACCGAAGTATCACGTTGTCGCAGTCTGCCGCCTTATCGTCATATACGCAACTTGTGACAGACACCGTCAGAAGAAGTCCAATAACGACCGGAAGGTACTTTGTCCATAGCTCAAAGATAAATTTGTTCATTGTGCGGTTTCGGCTTGTTTTTATCAGCTTTATGAAAAATCACTTATCAGGACTTGATGTACTTATTCTGCAAAGTGCGCCTTTCCATCTACTATCGACCACTTCAATACTCTCACATAGGCGATCAGTCCGACTTTCTGAGGACCGTCTACATCCGTACCGATATGTTTCTTTGTGTCAATCGTCATTCCTGTAAAACGATAAATATAGCCGGGTTCGAATTTATCAATCTTTTTTCCGTCAGCAATGTTGACATATTTGGTTACCACGGCAAAGACCTGATGTCCTACCTCTTTACCTTCGGGAAGTATGTGGTTGTCTTCGTCTTCATTAGACGACGCTTCGTCCCAATTCTTGGCATAAGCAGCATCGTAGAACACAAAAGTCAGATTGGGAACCCATCGGCTGACGTTATCCGCATCCTTCGAATAGCGTGCCTGTACGTCGGCATCCCATTTCTTATAGCTTTCATCCGTTTCTTTGTAATTGGGGAAGATGTTAAAGGTATATGCTTTGCCCTTATCTTGCTGAGTACTTGCCCATTCACTCTTGTTCTCATCCCAATACGGAATATAACCCGGGAGGTTCGGTTCATTGAATGATATTTTCAATCCGTCGGCACCATACGTTTCAGCATTGCTGAATGTGTATTGTGCATTGTTCTTCAGGTTGTAAGACGAACCTTTCGTTCCATTTTCTCCTGTTTCGTATTTATACTCATAGGATTTATTCACATATATCGGCGTTGCGGCTTTCACCTTTCCGGGGTCAACCGAGTTGTTTCCGCTCTCCTCTGTCCATCCATCGTAATGCACCGGCACTTCCCGTCCCTCTTCAAGCAACAAGTTATTCAGAAATATTCCTTTCAGAGTAAGGTTGGTATAAGTTAAATAGAAATCACCATCGCAATGACTTGCCAATCCGGTATATTCAGGACTCCCCTCTTCCTTTCTTGATATTACTTCGGCTTCGTAGTCACTACCGCAATCATAGTTTTTAAAACTTATATCACTAAATTCCAAACGCGCCATGCGGTGTTCCGGACTTAGCACCACAGTTATCTTTGAACCGTCAGTACTTATTTTAGAGAAATCAGTAGTTTCGGCGTAAAGGGGTTCAGCATAGCCGGAAGTAACACGCTCAGCAGTCAGCACCATAGGTGCAGCTTTTCCGTCATTGATAGACACGGTGAGTTTCTTGGGATCAATAACATCCTCGAATACTACTCCCTCTTTTCCGTTAATCTGGCCAGTTAACGCATCTGCATCAGCAACCGTAGAGCCTAAGGGTAATTTCGCTTTGTCCGCCTCATCGTTTTGCAACGTTATCGTGCGTTCACGTCCCCCGTCTTTGTCAATTAATGTAAACTCTACTTTATTGTACGTTACTTCCATAACATTCTCACCTTTATCTCCGGGGGTCTTATCTGTTAAGACATCGCCACGTGAAGCACCGCTCATCGGATTACCGAAATATACCATCATCCGGGTTCCTGCACCCGATAGGCTATTATCGTCTTGGAGCTGCACTTCATTCTTCTGACATGCACCCAGCAGCAGTGTCGCCACTCCTAATGTGATAAATTTGCTTGATTTCAATTTCATAATTGTTTTTTTAAGTTTGTATTTAATTGGCTTATGTAACAATCTGTTTGCGCCGCTACTGCCCACGTATCTGTAAGCCTGCTCCGGATAACGCGGCACTGCGCGAACCTCCGGATGAAACAGGTTCAACTCCCTCCAGCAGATTTTTTGCCACATCTACCGTAACTGTTCCAAAACGATAGATACATCCCGGCTCGAACATATCAATCAGTTCGCCATTACTTTCGGTATACTTAGTCACCACGGCGTAAAGCAACTGCTCTTTTCCGGTATCCTTCCGTCTGGCATTGAACACAAGAGTTAAAGAAGGTACCCAGCGGCTTACGGTACCACTTTTTTGTTTCCACCGTTCCACCACTTCCGTGTTCCATCCGTCGGAAGTCTGTGCATAAGTGGGAAAGATATTAAATGCAAAACCTTTTGAGTCGGGCAAAACAACCGGCGTTTCGGGTGTACCACCCGGCATAGACAAACCGGTTAGCAATCTTTCGTTCCATTCGTCAAAATGCAAGGGAACTGCTGCCTGCTCAGCCGGCAAGACGTTATTCAGAAACGCTCCCTGCAAGACCACATCGGTATAAGACGAATTTGCACCTTCTATTTTCACTCCGGCAAATTCAAGTCGCGCCATGCGGTGTTGCGGCGTTATTACCAATACACATACAGGATGTCCGTCTCTTTCTGCGGTATAAGTAAAATGGGTGACTTCGGCATAAAGAGGTACGGCAAGTCCTGCATTTACCAGTTCGGGAGTGAGCTTCATGAACTCGTCTGTCCCTCCATTGATGGATACACTCAACTTTTGGGGATTATCCACCTCTGTAATCCTAAATCCTTTACCCATACCCGAATTCCAACCATCGAGCAATTCCTCAAGCGAGAGGTTATCCGGAGGTGTCAGCTCATCAGATGACGGGAGCGTACCTTCTGTGGTAGAAAAGGTACGGACTCCGTGTGCATCGGTCAACTCTATGCTAATCTGACGGTATTCTATGGAAATGTCTTCGCCGTCGGACATGCGCGTGAAAGTTCCGGACATTGGGTCTGCATGTTCCACACCCGTGAAACAGATTATCAAGTCCGCCCCCGATATCGCAGGCTCAGGGGTGTTTCTGTCACTGCAAGCCGCCACAGACAAAACAGCCCATGCCGCCATGACCATACGTATGCAATATTGTACGCTGTTATACTTCATCGGGTATGTGATATCCATTCGTTCAGTAACTGCAAGTTTGTACGCGCTTCTGAAGCACCTGCTGCAGCCGCTTTTTCAAACCACAAACCTGCTTCTTCATACCGTTTGGCATGGATAAGCGCAACGCCAACGATATTCTGCAAAGATGCCGTATGCGCCTTGCCGTCGAGCAACGACAAGACCTCAAGCGGATCTCCGGCTTGCAGGTATGCCACAGCAAGATTCTGTAAAGCTATATCATCCGAAGGATAAAGGCGAACAGCGGTCTGTAATGCCTGAATCCTTTCCGGAGAGTTTTCGGGATAACTCATTGCCACACGATAGATTTCGGCGGCGCTCAAACGCTCCGGCTGTTTTAAGAGCTGTACCCTTGCTTCCTCAACCGTAAACGGACGCACAGCAAAACGAATGATATAATCGTTATGGCGCAGATACGGATAATGCTTGCGGTAAAGCGTTTCATAAATGGTAGCAGGACGCAGCTCCTTCAACTTCTGTTCGCGCAGGTCAAGATTATCCGGATATTTGCTGATAACATCCAGTATCTGTTCGCGTCCGGGCAGTAAGGTATCTTTCTCGACAGCCTCGCGTAGTTCGTCCCAGTCTTCGTTAGGCCAAGAGGCAAACCACTTTTGAGAAGGCACTTGGGGGAAACGTTTCTTCATGTAGTTGACAAGGCTTGTAGACCGATTACGTGCCAAACGTTCATTATAGGCTACGGTAGCTTCGGGCGAGGTATATCCTGCCACTTCGATACTGACAATGTTCAAATCGGGATTAGAAGCCACCTCGTCAATCTTCGCGCGTGCTTCTTCCAGCTTTTTGTAATTGTCTTTGTAGGCTGGGTCAATATCATATTTGTCAAGGCGGAACTGGAATCGCCCACGGAAAGTAATGGAGCGCATTTTCAGTTCTTCTTCTGCCGGCGTAACCAAAGAGGCAAACCGGAATTGAGAAGCATCAGGGGTGCGATAAGGTAATACAGACGGAGCAATGACAGTCGCAGCATATCCGTTCAGACAATTCGCACAGCCCGTCACGCGCTCGCGTACCTCAATGTTTGCACCGTGCATCCAAGCCTCCCACGGTATTTCGGCATGATAATTTAAGGGCATGTATTTCCCTTTATGCCGACGTACCACTTCTCCGTTTCGCGGCGACCAATCTTTAGACAGTTCGCGGCGTTCGTTTACCCATCTGCGCACGCGCCCTTCTACAAAAACGTGAGGAAGCTCTGTTTCAGCCGTACCGTCGGCAGCCACCAATACGGGTATGAACTCTGCCTGATTTTGCGTGTTCACCTTCAGTCCGTTAAACTGCCACAGCAAATCTACCGTAACTTTATCATCAACCTTCCTAACCGCCTTTGTTTCTACCGCTACGCGGTCAAGATAAGAAACCTGCGCGGCAGCAACCAATGCCGTTACCCATAAAATTCCGGATAATATTATTCTATTTGTCATAGGTATTTCTTATTCTTTAGATAAATCAATTAATGACATAAACCAGTGTCAGGGCCGCCTTTGTAGGGCCCAGATAGTTCTTGTGTCCCCTATCCGTCCGCTTAGGACATTGCGAGCAACGATAGGTTTTGTAATCCGTATAAACGTACCCCACTCCGATTTCCGCCTCGAAATTCCAGCGTTTGTTAAGCACCCACTGGTAACCGTAGCCCACACCCGCTCCGGCAAACCAGCCTTCGTAACGGTTCTTACGGAGTCCCGGATAAAGCCCGAAGGGTAAATGCACCTTTGCCATATTATATTGTCCTCCCAGTGCGTGCATTGCCAGAAAGTGACCGTTGAAACGCTCACAGAACCAGTAACGTGCCTCCGGTTGCACCATCCAGTGTTTCCATTTGCGGCATCCGCAACTACTCATGTTCCATCCGTTGTAGTTACCCGATACGTCAAGCGTCCATTTAGGGCTAAGTCCTGTTTCAAATCCGGCATTGAGGGTTGCCGTAGCATCATAAAGCAAATTGGTTTTCACAGCCAGCTTCTGAGCTGACAAAGAGGATGTCAGCATTAAAATAACTCCCGGCAATATGAATTTTAAGAAATACTTTTTTATCATATATCAAAATATGTTATTTGGGTGCAAAATTAACATCATCAGCGATTTTATTCATTTTTCTGCAATGCACATCATGCAACAGATAACACATTGATAAACAACAGATAACATATTTATTAAGATGTACAAACATCAAATGGGGATAACACAAAATGGCAGGATTACTGGATTTTCTTTCCACGATAATGGTTTTATCCGGCGTAACAACCATCCACACGGGAGGAGGGAAAGGTTGAAAACGCTACCCGAAAAACAGGTAAACGCTATGGGTAGAATTGAGTAACGCATCCGCATGGAACAACCAACGCTAACCGAAGCGTTTTTGGTTCTCTCAGATGTACCCAATGAAGGCTATCCTTATTGAATCACATCAGCCAATTAAAGTTTTGAACAGGCAAACAAAAAGAGAGGTCAGACCGTCTGCCGACGAGTCTGACCTCTCTTGAAAATATACAGAGTAACTGTAAGATTACATCTCGGTTGCAGGTTCTTCTTCTGCCTGCTCTGCCTTCAGCATCTCATAAAAAGCGATGCGGGCGGTTTGGAAATAAGGAGCTACCCAAAAGTATGCCAAACCAAAGGTAATGATACATAAAAGTCCCCATCCGATGAAAGTCAAATCGAGGATAAACAGATCCATTTTATGTCCTTCCATCATGCGCATACTTTTTTCTATCGCCCCGTTGAACTTCAACTGAGGTTCATCTCTCAGAATGTAAGGAGTCAGGGCATAAGAATAACCTTTTATAATACCCGGAATAACGAGCAACAATGTCCACAGAAACAGATAAATAAACATCAGGAACATTGTACCGAATATCCGCCCATAATCCTTAAAGCCCTCGAACAAAGTGCCCAATTCGAGCTTCTCTGCCCCACGAAAGCCGTCAAGCAACAGTATGTAGTATCCGTATACCAACGGATAACCAATCAAAAACGCCAAAACCGTTCCTATAAAAGGAATGCTGGAAACCCCGGCTGCAATGGCTATATAAATCAATGTAGCCAACGCTGCCATCATCCATTTGCCGTCTAACGACTTACTGGCTTCCTCTCTCAACTCTGAATACTTTTTCCTCATAGTAATATATTTTAAAGTTAAACAATAATGCCTTTACGGTTATTCCACCATCATTACCCATCCGTACGGGTCGGCTTCATCGCCGTACTGGATAGCACGCAGCTTGTGATACAGTTTTTCGCTGATGGGTCCCGGTTTGCCGTCTTTCGCAATGACGTAGGATTTATGGTTCTCCAAATCGTCGATGCGCTCAATGGGGCTGATAACGGCTGCCGTTCCGCAAGCTCCTGCTTCTTCGAAAGTAGACAGTTCTTCTTCCGGAATAGGACGGCGTTCAACTTTCATGCCCATATCTTCTGCCAACTGCATCAGGCTGCGGTTGGTAATAGACGGAAGGATGGAAGTAGACAGCGGGGTAACGTACGTGTTATTCTTGATACCGAAGAAGTTGGCTGCGCCACACTCGTCGATGTATTTCTTCTCTTTGGCATCGAGGTAGAATTCGCAAGAGTAACCCAAGTCGTGAGCTTTCTTATTGGCACGCAGGCTGGCTGCATAGTTACCGCCTACTTTATATGTACCTGTTCCGAGCGGAGCGGCACGGTCGAACTCACGGATGATTACGTAAGGATTGGTAGCGAAACCGCCTTTAAAGTACGGGCCTACCGGAGTAACGAAGATAACAAACAGGTATTCGCTCGCCGGATGAACACCTACCTGTGCGCCCGTACCGATGAGCAACGGACGGATGTATAATGAAGCACCGCTTTCGTAAGGCGGAATGAAACGTTCGTTTGCCTTTACCACTTTGCGCACAGCCTCACAGAACAGTTCGGTAGGCAGTTCGGGCATCAGGATTCCGCGGCAAGTGCTTTGCAGGCGTTCTGCATTGGCTTGCGGACGGAATACGCGGATTTTACCGTCTTTGCCGCGATATGCCTTCAAGCCTTCGAATGCCTCCTGACCGTAATGAAGGCAAGTAGCTGCCATGTGAATATTCAAAGTTTCTTCCGAACAAAGTTCCAATTCTCCCCATTTTCCGTCGCGATAATAGCAACGTACGTTATAATCCGTCTTCATATATCCGAACGACAGATTAGCCCAATCAATTTCTTTCATTGTTATATTGTTTTAATAATTTCAGTTCTGCTTACATGTTTGGACAAAAATACGTTTTATCTTTACAAAATCCAACTTTATTTCCATCTTTTTCAGAAGAGCCGATTATTCACTCCTCCGTTATGCTTTGCTTTCTTCCGCCCCTTCGGGCTCCAACATCTTTTTTATTTCCGCATCGGCTTTATAGAGTTTGTCACGGCAGTATTTAATCAGTTTCTGAGCTTCGCGCAGGTTCTCTCCCAGCCGGTCAATATCCAACTCGTTACTTTCGATGCGGTTTACAATTTCTTCCAAACGCTTCATCGCTTCGGTATATGTTTCTTTCTTGGCAGCCATATCTTCTTGTTTTTAAAAGCCTAACACAGACAAAAGTACGTTTTTTCAACCTAAAACAAAACAAATGCGCCCCGAAAGTCGGTAAAAAACTTTCGGGGCGCAAGTATATTAGAGCCTGTTTAAATTTTCCAATAAGTTGTTTTTAAAGCCGAGCAAAATTTAAACAAGCTCTTAACGTAAAACTGCGTTATAGCAATATTACCATATATTCACACGCTTTTCGGGAGCAATGTACATCGAGTCGTCCGGCGTAATATTGAAAGCGTCATACCACGCCTGAATGTGAGGCAACGCTCCGTTTACACGCCATTTGCCCAGTGAGTGAGGGTCTGACTTGGTGTACACGCGAATTTGTTCGTCGCGGATGTTTCCTGCCCACAGTGTAGCGTAAGCAAGGAAGAAACGCTGTTCGGGAGTAAATCCGTCTACCACTCCAAGCGGAGCATCTTTCGTTGCATTCTGGAATGCCAAGAACGCTACGTTCAAACCTCCGTGGTCGGCAAGGTTTTCACCCAACGTCAGTTGTCCATTAGCATACAGTCCCGGAAGCACTTCAATGCCATTAAAGAAGTCGACCATCACTTGCGCACGTTCTTGGAAACGATCGGCGTCACCTTCTGCCCACCAGTCTTTCAAGTTACCTTCTTTATCGAACTGTCGACCCTGATCGTCGAATCCGTGAGTCATCTCATGACCGATAACCACGCCAATCGCTCCGTAGTTGGCTGCATCGTCGGCATCCATGTTGAAGAAAGGAGGCTGAAGAATGGCTGCGGGGAAGCAGATTTCATTTGTAGAAGGATTATAGTAAGCGTTTACGGTTTGCGGAGTCATCAACCATTCTTCACGGTCTACCGGTTTACCTAAACGGCTATACATATCTTTCACATTCCAAGCAGCGGTACGGCATACGTTTGCCCAATAAGAATCTTTTTCCACCTTCAAGTCAGAGTAATCTTTCCATTTGTCCGGATAACCCACTTTTACATGGAAAGCATCCAGCTTTTCGTGTGCTTTCACCTTCGTGCTGTCGCTCATCCATTCCTGTGCGTCGATACGTTCGCCCAAAGCCACCTGCAAGTTGCTTACCAGCTTCACCATACGCTCTTTCGCTGCTGCGGGGAAGTATTTCTCAACGTACATCTGTCCTACCAGTTCACCCAACATGCCGTCAACCGAGTTTACAGCACGTTTCCAGCGCGGCTGATTTACCTGACGTCCGGACAATACCTTTCCGTAGAAATCGAAACGGGCAGCTATGAAATCATCGCTCAGATAACTTGCGGCAGCGTCCAGCAGGTTATACTGCAAATACGCAATGTGTTTCGACAGCGGAAGCGTATTGATAAGTTTGTCTACCTCCTTTATCGGTTCGATTTGTTCTACATTCACTTCAGTAACGTTTTCCAGTCCCAAACCTTTCATAAAAGCATCCCAATCAATGCCGGGGAATGTTTTCTTCACCTCATCGTAAGACATCTTATGATAGTTTGCTTCCGGGTTGCGAAGCTGAGCTGCACTAAATGAAACTTTTGCAATGGCAGTTTCTATTTCCATCACATCTGCCATCTTCTGCCGGGCTTCAGTTTCGGAAAATCCTGCCAGTGTAAACAGCTTGGCAATGTAGTTCTTATACTGTTCGCGGATGTTCAGAGTAATGCTGTCATTATCCAAATAATATTCTTTTTCGCCCAAGTTAATGCCGCCTTGTCCCATTTGGAAGATATTCAGTGCACTGTTCTTCGGGTCGGCATATACATAATTTCTGAAATATGTACCGATACCGTCGTAAAGCAACTTGGTCATCATCGGAACAATCTGGCTCTTATCGGTCATTGCAGCAATTTCATTCAGACGAGGTTTTACAGGTTCCACACCCTGCTTGTTCAGCGTTACGCTGTCCATTGCCAAGTTATACAAATCGCCGATTTTCTGAGCGGGTGTTCCCGGCTGGTTATTCTGCTGAGCAGCAAGCCCTTCAATCAAATCGCGCAACTGCTTTTGGCTATTTTCAAACAACATGTCGAATGTTCCGTAGCGAGAATATTCGGCTGTAAGCGGATGAGCGTCATTCCACCCACCACAAGCATAACGGAAAAAATCAGTACCGGCAGATACCGTAGTATCCATATTGGCAAGATCAATGCCGGAAGTGCTTTTCGCTTCCTTCTGGCCGGCACAACCTGTCATTGCAGCCAGCGCAACGGCTGCAAGAATTACATAATTCTTTTTATTCATATAGCGTTATTAAAAAAAGTGTTTCTTTATTCTTTTATCTCCTCCAACTCCAGCGACACAGCTTCCCAACGGTCTTCCACCTCCGAAATCTGTTCTTTCAACTGTTGATACTGCTCGTAAAGTTTCATATCTGCCGCACCTTCGGGAGTTGCCATCCGGGTTTCAATTTCGGTTTTCTTACCCTCCAAATCTTCGATTTCTTTTTCACAATCGGCAATTTGTTTCTCTAACTTGCGGATTTTCTTATTCAACTCTTTTTGAGCTTCGTATGAAAGTTTATTCTCGCTTACTGCTGCCGGAACCTCTGTTTTTGCCGTCGAGGGAGACTGGGACAACTGAAGCTCGTCTAAACTTTCCATTTGTTTCTTCTGAAGGAAATCGTAAATGCCACCGAGGTGTTCTTTCACAACTCCTCCGCCAAACTCGTATACTTTGGTCACCAAGCCGTCAAGAAACTCACGGTCGTGGGAAACAACAATCACCGTTCCATCGAAATCGCGAATTGCATCCTTCAACACATCTTTCGAACGCATATCAAGATGATTGGTCGGCTCGTCTAAAATCAAAAAGTTGACCGGCTCAAGCAGAAGTTTAATCATAGCCAACCTACTGCGTTCACCTCCGGAAAGCACTTTAACTTTTTTCTCGGAAGCCTCGCCTCCAAACATAAATGCCCCCAAAATATCGCGTATCTTCAAGCGAATATCTCCTTTCGCCACACGGTCGATGGTATCAAACACAGTCAGGTTTTCATCAAGCAACTGCGCTTGATTCTGAGCAAAATAACCTATCTGGACGTTATGTCCTATCACCAATTTCCCTTCGTAAGGAATTTCGTCCATGATACATTTTACCAATGTAGATTTTCCTTCGCCATTTTTACCTACAAAAGCAACCTTTTCTCCGCGATGAATCGTAAGCGTGACATCATGGAATACCACATGCGAACCGTATGATTTTTTCACTCCCTCGCATATCAAAGGATAATTACCCGAACGAACGGCAGGGGGAAACTTCAGCCGAAGCGCAGAAGTATCTTCTTCATCAATCTTTATGGGAACAATTTTTGCCAACTGCTTGATGCGGCTCTGCACCTGAACGGCTTTGGTTGCCTTATAACGAAAACGTTCGATAAAGTCTTCGGTCTCTTTAATTTCTTTCTGCTGATTTTCGTAAGCGCGAAGTTGCTGTTCACGGCGTTCTTTGCGAAGTGTCACAAATTCATTGTAAGCTACTTTGTAATCATAGATATGTCCACAAGAAATTTCGATGGTGCGATTGGTCACATTATTGATAAACGCACGGTCGTGACTTACCAACACGACTGCTCCGGGACTCACTTTCAAAAAATTTTCCAACCACTGGATACTTTCAATATCCAAATGGTTAGTAGGCTCATCCAGCAACAGCACATCAGGACGCCGTAACAGAATCTTTGCCAACTCAATACGCATACGCCATCCTCCGCTAAACTCTGATGTGGGACGATCGAAATCGGAACGGTTGAATCCTAAGCCAACAAGTGTTCTTTCGATTTCCGCTTTGTAATTTGTTCCTCCCATCATTAGGAAACGGTCGTTTTCATGCGTAAACTTTTCTATCAGTTCATGATAACTTTCAGAATCATAATCCGTACGGTCTGCCAACTCCTGATTCATCTTATCTAAACGCTCCTGCATCTCAAAGATGTGTTCGAAAGCCATTTCCGCTTCCGCCATCACCGTCCGCGTATCACTAAGAATCATCACCTGAGGCAAATAGCCAATCGTTACCCCGCGCTGTACGGCCACCGTACCTGAGGTGGGACGCTGCAATCCTGCCAAAATCTTCAACATCGTAGATTTACCGGCTCCATTCTTTCCCACCAAAGCGATGCGGTCTTTCTTATTGATAACAAAAGAGACGTCCTCAAAGAGAGGTGTAACGCCAAACTCCACTTTTAATTCTTCTACCGATATCATGCACGTATTTGCTTTACAAAGTGTCGGCAAAGTTACGATTTTATATTAAATAAAAAGACATGAAAAACGAAAAAAACCTTAGAGAGAGGTTGTAAAGAAGAGAATATCGGTGAGATAAGGTAAGCTATACATTAAAAATGCAAGCAAAAAAATACCAACAGCCCTTGATACCTCAAGAACTGTTGGCAATTAATTAAAGGATTATTATGCTTTTTCTGCTTATTGAAGTCCTTCCATCGCCTGTTTTGCAGTAGCGTTTTCCGGATCTATTTCCAAAATCTTAGTCCAATAAACTTTAGATTGTTCGTACTCTTCCTTCAAGAAGTAGTAATAACCCAAATAACTTTCACATTCAATCAACAAAGATTTTGAAGCATTCGGATTTTTTTCCAACTGTGCCAAAGCAGCTTCATAATAAGGCTTCGCCAAACCCAAAGTAGTTTCCGGGTCTAACATTGCATTGGTACGAGCTCTCCAGAAATATCCCAAGTAGTTATCAGGAACACGTTGTGACACTTCTGCAAATATCGTATCGGCTTGTGTCAGATATTCATTCTGCTGTTTCTTAATCATTACCGTATCAACAGGAGCCGCTGCTACTGCAGTAGAATCTGCCGTATTTGTCGGAGCTAAAGCACCTGCTGCCTGATAGTACAAACGACCGAATAAGAATAAGTCGCTAACTTCTTTCTTGTCACCCAGCATATCCATGTATACTTGGTACATACGAATCGCATCAGGATATTTCAGCATCTTTCCGTAGGCATCAGACATTTCTTTTGCCACTTCCGGATGTTCTTTCTTCTCATCAGCCTTCAATGCTTTTTCAAATTCAGCAATAGCCTCGTCGTTATTTCCGTTTGCGAGATACAAACGGGCACGATACAAATAATCCAAATACACAAAATCCGGATTATTCGGATCTTTGAAGAACTCATTAGCAGCCTGCAAACCAGCCGGGTATGACTTTAATTCATACAAACCGTACATCATCAAACGTTTCAACAAATGGTTGTCAGCTTCCATTGCCAAACCTTTTCCAGCCATATCCAATGAATGCTGATAATCTTTATTCAAATAAAGCAACATTGCATAACGTCCGTAATCCTGTACGTTAGGAGTTCCTTTCTGCATGAAATCATCGTATGCGCTCTTAGCCTTGCTGTAATTACCCATCAGATAATAAGCATTAGCCAATTCACGATCGACATTCAATTCTTCCGGATGTCTCTCTTTCAGCTTCATCAACATGTCGACAGAAAGCTGAGGATTCACCCCTGCATACGCACGTGCATATTTATAATAAGCTTCGTAACAATCTTCGTCAAAGAATATTGCCTGTTCATAATTACCACACGCTGCTCCTGCATCTTTACCAGCCAATGCTATATCTCCTAAGAACATATATACAGATGCAGATTTAGAATCAGCTTTACGGGCACGTTCAGCATATTCCTTAGCCATATCTGCATTTCCAGCATCCAAATATGCTTTTCCAATCGATAATAACAAAGGAATATTCTTTTTATTCTTTCCCTTTAACAAACCATCAAATCCTTCTTCAGCACCTTTCGGATTATCCTTAATCATTTTAGCGATTTGGGTTACCTGCTGGTTCAGGTCAGAAGAAAGAGGTTCCTGTCCCCACATTGAAGCAGAGAACAAAAAACAACAACATATAAAACCTAAACTTCTATTCTTCATTATCTATCTCAATTTGTTAAAATTCATCTTTTACATTCACTAAGCGAACAGGCTGAGTTGCTGGTACGATACCGGATTTCAAAATAATACGTTGTCCTTTATCACTCGTCAAGAAAGTCATCAACCCTGTAGGCAATGCCCCACGCGGATCATTAATCAGGATAAATACATCATGTGTCAACGGATAACTTCTTAACGCAAGATAGGCTTGATAAGGCTTGAAACTATTTTCTTTTGTTGCTCTCAACATTTTACTTACAGCCATCACCCTAACAGACTCATTAAAAGAAAGACGGGTCGTATCGGCATCATTCCCTATCCAATTAGCACCAATTACTCCGATTGCCTCCGGTGTTTCAGATACAAATTTTATAACATCTTCATTTGTTTTCAGAGCCTTCAAATCGGAAGCCATCTGTACCCCTCGACAAATCGAATCGATGGCATAATGAATCGTTCCTGAGTTTGGATTATCAAAGACTACTTGCAAATTTCCTAACTCAGACTGTGGATTCAGTTCTTTCCATGTCTTTATTTTCCCTGTCAAGACATTACGAAATTGTTCTACCGTAATCAAAGAATCCGGATTTTCCCGATTGACAATCAAAGCAACGCCACTAACGGCCATACGAATTGATTCGGGAAAGAATTTACGTGCATGAAAAGAGGCTATTTCTTCATCAGTCAAACGCCTGTTAGCAATAACCAGACGCACACTGTCTTTCAACAGGAGATTAATAGCTTCTACTTCACTGCAATAGATAGGAGTTACTACAGCTTCAGGTGTTAACGCCCGATAGACTTGTAATTCTTCTTCCATGATAGGTTTGAAAGACTCATCCACCGCAATCGTTATATTACCCGAATACAAGGTTTCTTCACTACCTTTACTGCTCTTTTTTTGAGCGTCATGACAAGAAGAAGCTAAAAAAACGACAAATAAAGCCAACAAAAGCGCACCTCTCTTCATACACGTATACTTAATTTATTGCAATTTAAATACAATCGGACAAGTGTAATAAACAGGAACGTTACGTCCGTTCTGTTTACCCGGAATCCACTTCGGCAATGATTGAACTACTCGGATTGCTTCTTTATCACAATACGGGTCCAAAGAACGCAATACTTGTACATTTTCTACATTACCTTCAGCAGAAACGACAAATCGCAAAATAACACGACCTTGAATACCATTTTCTGCAGCAATAGCAGGATAATGTAAGTTCTTAGCAATGTATTTCAACAACTCTGCCGGTCCGCCCGGGAATTGCGGCATCTGTTCTACCATCGTGTAAGGCTCTTCTTTTTCTTCAGGAGCCTGAGTAATAACTTCTTGCAAATCGGCAATATCCTTACCGTTCAATTCGTCGTTACCTTTTACATCGGCAATAGAAATCTGCACTTTAGATTCAGTCAATTCATCCTGACTCTTCAATTCATCTTCGTCTGCTACTTCTTCATCTTTCTTGATAACCGGAGCAGTAAACTTAATGGTACTCTTCAACTGGGGAGGAGGAGCAATTTGCTCAACCGGCTTTACCAGTTCTTCTTGCTTCACTTCCGGCTCTTCCAATTGAGAAAGTTGAGTAACTTCCGTCATTACCTCTTCTTTTTCAGGAATAGCCATCTTTATCAATCGCGGAAGAGAGAATCCGACAGCTGCGACTACAATCACAATTATGATAGCAGCCAACTGACGTCTACCAAAATCACGACGCATTTTATATGCGCCATACGCTTTATTTTTATCTTTGAAAATGAGTTCACACCATTCCAAAGAAATCAAATCTATTTTTGCCATATTTTTCTTTTTAAGGTGTTACACATTTCAACTTACAGCATTACTACTCAGCTGACCTTTTGAATTATAGTTATCAATCAAGAATTGGTCACCGTCTGTAATATCAACAATCACGTACTTACCGATACTGCAAATCTGCATCTCATCCAATGCATCAATCAGATTCTTGTAAGTAGACTTGTCTGTCGCTTTAATAATAACTGTCGGCGTATTTTTCGCGCTTTTTACTTCAGAAACTTGTTTTTTATACTCTTCTTCAGTAATTTCCAAATTAGCCTTCTTTACTTTCAACTCTTCTACTTTCTTCACAGCATCGTAGTTTTTGCGAAGCAACACCTTACGTATGCCGTCAGCCGTGTAATCAGTTTCTTTCAAAGAAGTATAATCTTCATAATTAGGCTCGCCTTCGTAATAATAAAGCTTATTATTCGCATCGAGCAGTAACGTAAGAGCCTGCGAAGCTTTTACCTTATTCTGCTGATCCTCCGTAATATTTTCATCATTGGTAGGCATACTGATTTCCATCGTCTGAGGCTTGCTCAAAGAGGTACACAGCATAAAGAAAGTAATCAGAAGCATGTTCATGTCCACCATCGGCGTAAAGTCAACGCGGACAGTCATCTTTTTCTGCTTCGAGCCTTTCCCTTTTTTGCCTCCACCATTATCTTGTATTTCAGCCATTTTTAACTTCTCCTTTAATTTTATTCGTCAGACATTTTTTTCAATGAAGTAATCAGATTGTATCTGTTTTCCTTCAAATCCTGAAGAGAACTCATCACGTTCTTAATAACAGAATAAGGAGTACTTTGATCAGCTTTGATGGCGATACGCAAATCACGGTTTGTTATGCGTGCATTACGTATCCAAGACTTGAACTGATTATCCACACTGTCACAAGGAATTCCGTAATTCTTCAATATTTTATCCTGCTCTTCGCCCGGAAGTGCAAGAAATTGTTTCATATTCTTCATCGGTACACCGAACGTCTGGAATACAGAGAACTTTTTAATCTCTTCAGGAGTAAATGTCAAACCATATTCCTTTCCTACGGCTTCCAATGTTGCAGCCATATCTTGCTGTTTGTCAAGACTCATGAAAATCTTGCCACTCGGTTCGACAAGAATCTGCAAAATGTTCGTTTCCGGAATCTTGATTTCAGAAACCGAACCCGGAGTAACAACCTGTACCGGTTCTTTCTTAATGAAGTTACCTGTCAACATAAAGAAAGTAAGCAACAGCACGGTCACGTCACTCATGGCAGTCATGTCGATAAACATGGACTTCTTTTTAACTTGAACTTTACCCATAATTAACTATTTAAAAATTAGTTATACTATTTTCGTCTACACGAGAGACCTACCGTTAGTCCCTTCGGATTATTTATGGGTAGCGTTGAATGTCTGTACGATAGAGAAGCCTACTTCGTCAAGGCTGTAAGTCAATTTATCGATCTTATTAGTAAAGTAGTTATAAGAAATTACTGCCAACGCACCAGTCAAGATACCGAATGCAGTGTTGATCAAGGCTTCAGAGATACCGGTTGACAACGCAACTGAGTCAGTACCACCACCAGCAGACAAAGCGGCGAATGAACGAATCATACCGATAACGGTACCAAGCAAACCGCAAAGAGTACCCAGTGTAGTAATAGTACCAATGATCGGCAAGTTCTGCTGCAACATCGGCATTTCCAATGCAGTAGCTTCTTCCAATGACTTCTGGATAGCCAATACCTTCTGGTCTTTATCCATTTCAGTGTTTTGTTCCATTTCACGGTAAGTCTGCAAAGTTGCACCTACTACATTTGCTACAGATCCACGTTGTTTGTCGCACAATGCTTGAGCAGCCTGCATATCATTTTTTGCCAAAGCTTCTTTGATTTGAGCTACGAATTTAACCAATTTACCACGGCCGAAAGCAGCACGGATAGTAAAATAACGTTCAACGCTCAATGCAATTACAGTCAACAGCAAAGTCTGAATAATAGGCACGACAACACCACCTTTATAGATAGTACCCAGCATGTTGCCCGGAAGCGGATGGTTGTTCGGGTCATTGTTCATAAAGTTTGAAGGATCACCCAACACAAATTTGTAAATACACAAAGCAACAACAAAGCATGCGATAATAACTAAACCAGCAGCTTCAATTCCTTTAAATCCCTGTTTTTTTTTGTTATTAGTTTCCATAAAAATAAAAATTAATTGTTTTGGTCTATAAAAAAAATACTTAACTCACACTTTTAATATTTAGGTATAATAAATACTCAATACAAAAAAAATAAGGAATGGTTAGTTCTATACCTCGGTTAACAAAACACCGAATAAAAGTAACCAGCCCAACACATCTAAACATTTACTCTTTCCCACACAAATACAAAAGTATTTACATGGATTCTCTTTATAACATTATTATATGGAATTGTTCGTGTCTGTTGCATTTTCATGACAAAACAATAGTTGACATCAATACAGCTTTAATAATCTCACATTCCATAATAATAGTATATACTTTTGCGACACAAAGAAAGAATAATTTCATGAAATATCAAAATCAAAAAAGTATAATTTTAGACAAATTTGAAGATATAGAGTAAAAATAAGCCTTAAGTCAACTCTATTTTCAAAAAAGCCAACCGATTCCAATCGAATCAGTTGGCTTAATACTTTTTTACAAATATGCTTTACAGACTGAAAGACCATTTAGTTTGCCATTTCCGAAATAAATTTGATACGCACTAAACGTATTTCTTCTTCAGTGTATTCATCACCTAACTCTTCCATGGCGTCTTCTATTTTATCGGTCGTCGACTCTTTAAAATAGTCATAGATATCCTGCATGTGGTCTTCGTCCATTATTTCATCCAAGAAATAATCAATATTCAATTTTGTACCCGAATAGACAATCGCTTCTATTTCATCCAACAGGTCACTAAACTCGATACCCTTAGCTAAAGCAATGTCATCTAAAGCCACCTTGCGGTCAATACTTTGAATAATGGATACTTTCAACTTCGACTTATTGGCTACCGTTCTTACGCGCAAATCTTCCGGACGGTCGATTTCATTTTCTTCGCAATGCTTACGTATCAACTCGCAAAATTCCTGACCGTACCGTTTTGCCTTACCTGCTCCCACGCCCGGAATGTTCTGAAGTTCTTCGAGCGTAATCGGATAAATAGTAGCCATTGCCTCCAACGAGGGGTCTTGAAAAATAACATAAGGAGGAACATCCAGACGTTTGGACATTTTCTTACGCAAATCTTTCAACATTGAGTAAAGAACCGGGTCGACAGCACATGAAGCGCCACCTCTCATCGGTGTTTCCTCTACTTCTTCTTCATCGAAGTCAATGTCTTCTACAATCTTGAAAGAAGTTGGTTTTTTCAAGAACTTATGTCCGGCAGAGGTCACTTTCAACAGCCCGTAGTTTTCTACATCTTTATCAAGATACCCGGCTATGAGAGCCTGACGGATAACCGCATTCCACAACCGTTCGTCTTCTCCCATTCCAGAGCCAAAGACTTCAAGTTCTTCATGCTTATGAGCCAAGACTTCCGATGTTTCTTTACCCAATAATATATCTATAATATAATCTTGCTTAAAATTCTCTTTAACAGCAATGATTGTTTCAATCACCGCACATAATGCATCTTGAGCCTCCACTTGTTTTTTCGGATTTAAACAATTATCACAATTACCACAATTATCCTCCGTATATTCTTCTCCGAAATAGTGTAACAAAGTTTTTCTACGACACACTGAAGACTCGGCGTAAGCAGCCGTTTCGAGCAACAACTGCTTGCCTATTTCTTGTTCTGAAATAGGTTTACCTTGCATAAATTTCTCCAGCTTTTGCAAGTCTTTATTCGAATAGAAGGTTATACACAGCCCCTCTCCTCCATCACGTCCTGCGCGTCCGGTCTCTTGATAATACCCTTCCAGACTTTTAGGTATATCATAATGAATAACAAAACGGACATCCGGCTTGTCAATTCCCATACCGAAAGCAATCGTAGCAACGATGACATCAATATCTTCTTTCAGAAACGCATCCTGATTGGCATTACGTGTAGCAGAGTCCATCCCCGCATGATATGCACGTGCCTTGATATCGTTTGCCAAAAGGATTTCTGTCAATTCTTCTACCTTTTTCCGGCTCAAACAATAAATTATGCCGGACTTTCCTTCGTTTTGCTTGATGAATTTAATAATATCCCGGTCTACATTTACCGTCTTTGCCCGTACTTCGTAATACAAATTCGGACGGTTAAAAGAAGAACGAAATTCCGTTGCTTCCATCATTCCGAGATTCTTCTGAATATCCATCTTTACTTTCGGCGTAGCCGTAGCTGTCAATGCTATAACCGGAGCTGTTCCGATTTCATTTATAATCGGACGAATCCGACGGTATTCAGGACGGAAGTCGTGCCCCCATTCCGATATACAATGTGCTTCATCAACTGCATAAAACGAGATTTTTACATTCTTTAGAAAAGCGATATTCTCATCTTTAGTCAATGATTCAGGAGCTACATAAAGCAACTTTGTCTTTCCCGCCAGAATATCCGATTTGACTTGTTCAATAGCCGATTTGGAAAGCGAAGAGTTTATAAAATGCGCAACGCCGTCTTCTTCACTGAAGTTACGCATCGCATCCACTTGATTTTTCATCAAAGCGATAAGCGGAGATATAACGATAGCCGTTCCTTCCATTAACAAAGAAGGCAACTGATAACATAACGACTTTCCACCGCCCGTAGGCATAAGGACAAACGTGTCCTTTCCTGCTAACAGATTACGAATAATGGCTTCTTGATTTCCTTTAAAAGTATCAAAGCCGAAATGTTTCTTCAGTTGTTCGGTTAAGTTGATATTTTCCGTCATATTTCCCTTTGTTTTTAAGTGAACATCTTTATTACTCTTGTAACAAAGTTATAAACATCTTTCCATATTACACAAATATTTCGGAGAATATTTTACCGAAGAAGTCTTTTTTTCAATGATTTTTTCTGATTATGCCATTTGCAAACGCGACAAATTAGCTTTGTTCATCTGCTCTTTGGCGTAATCTAACGTTACAACAAACTTATGCACATTTTGAGAAGGTATCTCAAACATGGTATCGTTCATTATCGTTTCTACTATGGAACGTAAGCCACGCGCGCCTAATTTATACTCTATCGCTTTATCTACAATATAATCAAAGACTTCGGGTTCAAACTCCAACGTTACATCGTCCATCTCGAACAGTTTGACATATTGTTTTATGATTGAGTTTTTAGGCTCGGTAAGGATATTACGCAAGGCCGTCCGGTCTAAAGGATTCAGATAAGTCAATACCGGCAGACGTCCTATGATTTCAGGAATCAGACCGAACGACTTCAAATCCTGAGGCGCGATATACTGCATTAAGTTGCCTCTATCTATTTTTACCGTTTCTTTAACAGCACTATATCCCACTACGTTTGCATTCAAGCGTTGGGCTATCTTACGTTCAATGCCATCAAATGCTCCTCCACAAATAAACAGGATATTCTTCGTATTGACCGGAATCAGTTTTTGTTCCGGATGCTTACGTCCACCCTGTGGAGGCACATTTACAACAGAACCTTCCAACAGCTTCAGCAATCCCTGCTGTACACCTTCGCCACTCACGTCGCGCGTAATAGAAGGGTTATCTCCCTTGCGGGCTATTTTGTCGATTTCATCGATGAAAACAATGCCGCGCTCCGCTTCCTCTACATTATAATCTGCAACCTGAAGCAAACGTGTCAGAATGCTTTCGATATCTTCTCCTACATAACCGGCTTCGGTTAATACGGTAGCGTCAACGATAGTAAAAGGAACGTGAAGCATCTTGGCAATCGTACGTGCCAAGAGGGTTTTTCCCGTACCCGTACTACCTACCATAATGATATTCGACTTTTCTATCTCCACGTCGTTTTCATCTTTAGGCTGAAGCAACCGTTTGTAATGGTTATACACCGCTACCGATAAATAACGTTTGGCATCATCCTGCCCTATAACGTATTGATCTAAAAACTCTTTAATATCTTTAGGTTTAGGCAGTTCTTTTAAATTCAAGTTTCCGGCAGAGCTATTTCCATGCTGGTGCAAGGCTTCTTGAACGATTTCGTATGCCTGTTCAGAGCAAGTGTCACAGATACATCCATTTACTCCTGTTATCAAAAAGCCTACTTCATCTTCCGACCGACCGCAAAAACTGCAACGCCGTTTGTTTTTCGATGTTTTTTTATCTTCCAATTTGCTTATACATTTATTTATATCAAATGCAAAAAATCTCTACAAAGAAATTATATCGCCGGCTTGCGAGAAAGCACCTCGTCAATCATGCCATACTCTTTCGCTTCTTGAGCCGTCATCCAATAATCGCGGTCAGAATCGGCCCACACTTTGTCAAAATCCGTATGCGAATGGTCTGCAATGATCGTATAAAGTTCTTTTTTCAGTTTCTGAATCTCACGGGCTGTAATCTCAATATCAGAAGCCTGACCTTGAGCGCCTCCCATCGGCTGATGAATCATTACGCGCGAATGAGTAAGCGCAGAGCGCTTTCCTTCTTTTCCGGCAACCAACAAGACGGCGGCCATCGAAGCAGCCATGCCCGTACATATCGTAGCAACATCGCTGGTAATAAACTGCATCGTATCATAAATACCCAGCCCGGCATATACCGACCCGCCCGGTGAGTTAATGTAAATAGAGATATCTTTTCCTGCATCGACCGAATCCAAGTACAGCAACTGTGCTTGCAGCGTATTTGCTGTATAGTCATCAATCTGCGTACCAAGAAAAATAATACGATCCATCATCAATCGGGAAAACACGTCTAACTGAGTTACATTTAACTGACGTTCTTCCAATATATAAGGATTCAAATAGCCCGCTTGCGACTTGATAACGTCATCAAGCACCATGCTATTCATTCCCAAATGCTTGGTAGCATATTTTCTAAAATCGTCCATTCTTATAATGCTTTTATGGTTTTTAGGCACGGGTTACAAGAAGTTACAAGGTCTTTCTTCAATAAAAACCAAGAAATCCAAGCAAGCCGTGCCTAAGAATAATTTTTCAGTCGGAAATCGTTAATAAAACGATTTACTTTTTATTGAAACATCTTGTTGAAATCTTCAACCGAAATAGCTTTATGATTCAACGTTACTTGAGTCTTCACAGCCTCAGCCAACTTCGATTCAATCACGCGGTTAACCAATGCTTCTACACTTTCACGCTTCTTCAACATTTCTTTTGAATAGTTTTCCAACAATTCATCGGGCACATTAATCATACCATACTGTGCGAACTGTGCACGAGTTGCTTCCTTAGCCATGTTGTTGATGTCAGCCTGCTCTACTTTAATATTATTTGCAGCCACTAGTTTTTCTTTAATCAAATGCCAAGTCAGCTCTTCAAGGCTCTTTTCGTAATTTTCATTTACAAACTCTTCACCTTTTTCTTTGTTGTTTTCCAGCATGATTCGTTTCATCAAGCCATCTGCAAATTCCAACTTGCCCACTTTACCCATTGTGTAAGTACGAACATCCAGCAAGAATTTATAATCGCTGTCTGATTCGAATTGTTTTGCAATCGCTTCTTTAATCTGAGCGCGGAATTCTTCTTCATTGTGAGCCTTGCCTTCGCCCAATACCTGATCAAACAGTTCTTGAGTCAAGTCACCCGGAATCATGCGAGTGATTTCTTCAATCTGGAAGCTAAAGTTACCTTTATGTTCTGCTACTTCTTCTTTCTTCAGTTTCAATAAAGAAGCCAATTCTGCATCATTATTATCAAAAGCAACCGAAGGATTGAATACCAGCACCGTGTTTACTTTCGCACCGTTGAAAATAGCTTTTTGGTCATCGTTCTTCATATAAGTAGGCATCATTACAGCACCTTCTACCTGAACGCCACCTTCTTTCGTGTTGCCATTTTCATCCAACTCAGCCAGCAAACCTTTCAGCATATCGTTTTCCTGATATTCTTCCACCTTGTCATATTTAGCCGTACGCTGCGTATACATTTTTACCTGCTGGTCAACCATAGCGTCTGTCACTTCAATATCGTAATAATCCACCGTATCGGCATTCGATAATTCTAATTCAAATTCCGGAGCCAAAGCGATATCGAAAGAGAATTCAAAATTTTCGTCTGTTTCAAAGTTGGCATTGCTTTCTTTAGGCAGCGGAGTACCCAGCATGTTTACTTTGTTATCACGAATGTATTCGCCCACTTTTTCTTGCATCAGTTTGTCAACTTCTTCCACCAATACAGAAGTTCCGTATTGTCTTTTAATCAGCCCCATCGGAACCATACCTTTACGGAAGCCGGGCATATTTGCTCTTTGACGGATTGTCTTCAAAGTCTTATCAACTCTTTCCTGATAATCAGCTTTCTCAATCTGAACAGTAAGCAGCGCGCTTACCTTGTCTACGTTTTGCAATGAAATATTCATTTCCGAACTTATTTATTTAATTATTACTATTTTCCAATTTATGACTAAAGAGGTTGCAAAAATAGTGTTTAATCTCACAATTACCAAACAGTCAAGCTAAAAAATATAAAAAGGATAATCAGTACACAAGCGCAACCAGACTCGCTTGAAAGGACCGTATAGGGGCAAAATACAGAAAGAGCGATAAAAGAAGTCTTCTCTTATCGCTCTTTACTGTCGGAATGAGGCGACTCGAACGCCCGACCCCTACGTCCCGAACGTAGTGCGCTACCAACTGCGCTACATTCCGATTTTTGTTTGCTTTTCTTCTGAATTGCGGTGCAAAGGTAAGGACTTTTTTTGAACTACCAAACAAAACAAGAATATTTTTTTATTTTGTTTGTTTTTTTCTTCTTTTTCCTCCAACGAAGAGGTTGTCTTTATACATTATTCTTAGCTTTCCGGGAAGCTAAAAAACGCTAACGGTAGCGTTTTTCGAGGTCTTTGCCGCAAGCAATAATCTTTTCCGCTACGTCTATCACCTTGCGAGCTTCTTCCCCGGCTTTCTCTTGGAAATCAGTTTCTCCCCGCTTGCTTTCCAGCCACCGGAGGGAAGGAATAGCCTCTTTCGCATCAATCATTACAAAAGTAGGCAACATTTTGTGGGCTATCCCGCAAAGCATTTCCATATTCTTTTCTTCAATAGCCTTTTTCATCTGATTTACATTTTTCATTGTCTCCAGAACAAATGTCCGAAGGATTTCACCGGCAGCATCAGCATCATCTTCAGAAAAGGCTGTCAAAGATGAAAAATTAAACGGAGTTTTTTCCGCAGGTTGGGAAGCATCGGAGGAGATTTCATCCGCAGCCGAAGTTGCAGTCTGTTTTTCAGCCAATGTTATTCCCGAAAGGACCTCCGTCAGCACCTGCTGCAAATCGGAGCGATTAAACGGTTTCTGTAACATGCCAGAAAAACCTTTCTCCCGGAAATCGGCTTCAGTCAAATCGCCACGCGCCGTAATAGCTACCACCGGAACATTTTTTGCCTGAGGTATATTCATGTAGCGCAAGCTACGCAACAACTCAAATCCGTTCATTGCCGGCATTTGAATATCTGTAAATATGACATCGAAAACGTGTTCATGCAATAAATCGAAAACCTCTGCGGGCTGTTCACAACAGTATATCTCCGGTTTATTCCCCGAATCACGAGCCGCAAGCACATTATTTAATAAGGCTTCTGTAAGATTCATCTGAATTCTATCATCATCTATCAAAAGAATCCGGAGCGCTCTACTTGCACGGATAGGAACAAATGCTTTCGGCTCTGATAGGGGAGCGTTATCCGAAAACGGCAACGGAATGGATATTTTAAAGGTACTGCCCTCGCCGGGTGAACTTTCCACCTCTATGTTTCCTTTCAACAGGTCTACTAACTTATTAGTAATAGACAATCCCAGCCCAAAGCCTTCTTGCCCTTGCGCACTGCTTAACCGGGTAAATTCTTGGAATATGCGTTCTTGTTCCTGACGGTTCATTCCGCATCCGGTATCGGCTACGCTAAAAACAAGACATCCGGTCCGATAACCGAAAGTCAGCGTTATGCTGCCCGCTGCTGTAAACTTCAAAGCATTAGAAAGCAGGTTTTCGGCTATCTGCCGAATACGGAAAGGGTCACCTTCTACATTCAGCGATGCCGGAAGATTTTCTTTCAGGTTTAATTCCAAACCTTTTTTCTCTACAAGCGGCAAAAAGCTGTTATAAATGTCTCCAAACAATTCATGAGGATTAAACACGACGGAGTGTAAGTCCATTTTTCCCGCTTCCAAGCGGTGATAATCAAGCAGCGAAGTTACCAAATCAAGCAAATGCTTAGCCGAACTTTTCATGTTCGACAAATAGAACAACTGGCGCTTGTCTTTCACAAGCCGGACAAGCAAGTCTATATATCCTATGATAGACCCTGCCGGAGCTTTGATATCATGAGTTATGGTCAACATTAACTTCTCGCGGGCTACAAGCAGGTTTTCGGCATATAGTTTCGATTTTTCCAGCTCACGGCGATAATGGTTACTGCGTGTCAGGTCGCGCCAGATAATGATAAAAAACACCAATACCAAAATAACTGCCAGTGTAGCTATAATGCCCATTGTTTGAGCTGCCTGTTGACGAATTGACCGATCTTGCTGCAAACGGTGGTAGGCAGCAGACAATTCATCCTGCTCAATACTTTCGAGCAACTGGTTTACTCGTTTGCTCAAATTAGTGCCGGCAATATGCAAACGGTTTGTGCGATTGGTCAACATGCGTTGTTGCTCCTGCCGAGTCTGGAACACCTTATCGTGTATTCCGGTCAGCATGTTAGCGATGGTGTCTATCGGGTTAAACACTTCGTCTATCGTATCGGTATAAACTTCCTCTATCACGTTATTCACCAAAGTTGAATCCGCCTTTCCCGGAGCAAACACATCTTTTACACGTTTGAAAAAAGGCTTCCGCCGATGATGAATCGTGTAAGTGTTTTGGTGAGTGATAACCTTTCTTCTTAAATGAGTTGCATTTTTCAATATAGAGTCTTGCTGGGCAATCAGACTATCCAATTGCTGCCGGTAAAGTTCGTCGGGCGGACTTTGACGCAATGCCTCCAGCACCAGCCTCATATTCTGCTCTTTATTGTGAAGCAGCGTACGCACCGTATCCAAACGGGCTTGTTGCAACGTGTCGGTCAACTGTGCCTGAAGGCTATCAAGAGCAATGCCTACTTCCTTCATCGCTTTTTTGTAACGCGGATACTCATAAATTCGTCCCACGTGAAGCGTCTGCCCTATGATTTCTGCCTCATACAGCTTGCTGATCAGATGGTGGGTAGTATGCCTGCGGTTGTTGATGCTTTCTTCCACACCGGCAGGCTCTATCAGCAAATTCATCTGGCGATAGATATACACGATAGCGCCCAAAAGCAGGGCTATGAGCAATATATATCCACAAGCGATTTTCGAGGAAGTAGAAAGCATAACTCAGACTCCTTTCTTTGTTTTATACCTGAAACGCAGGTAATACATAATGCCTGCCGAGGTTAAACCGAAGGGAAAAGCCATCCAGATTCCGGTAATTCCCCACCCGCAGACAAAGGCAAACAGATAGCCCGCAGGCAATGATATGATAAAATAGGCAATAAACGAGCACCACATCATCGGGCGTACATCAGCGATACCTCGCAAAGCATTTGCAAAATTGATTTGCAATCCATCACCGAACTGGTAGATAAGGAAGGGAATTATCAACTGGACAACCATTACACTGACGGCTGCATCGTCGGTAAACCATCCTCCGATATAATGGCGCAGACAAAAAATAGGAATGCAGGTTAGCACCAACAGGCATAACATCAGGTGGAATCCATTATTGGCTATTTGCTTTACCGATGTAATGTCTTTCTGACCGTAAAAATTACTGATACGTACAGAAACGGCCGCGCCCATTCCGTAATACATCATGAAACAGACCTGAGATACGGCAATCATAACTTGGTGAGCCGCCAACTCCGTACTGCCCAGCCATCCTACCATAATGGCACTCAAACTGAAAGAAGCCGTCTCCATCCCCATTTGTCCGGCAATGGGAAGTCCCAATTTGTTCAGCAACATAAAATCTTTACGGTTTACTTTACCACGATGGAATCCGCGTTTGAACACGTCGTAACGCGACGTGCCGAAAAACAGTGCAAGATAGGCAAGTACCATCAGGATACGGGATACGAGCGTGGACACACCGGCACCCGTCAGCCCCATTTCAGGCATCCCCAATTTACCGTAAATCAGAATATAGTTGCCGATAATGTTCAAAAGGTTTCCGCCCAATAAAATCCACATAGACACTTTCGTATCGGTAATGCCATCGGTAAATTGCTTAAACCCGTTAAACCACAATACAAAAGGCAACGAAACGAGCAATACCAGATAATAAGGACGCATAAAGGGCAACAGTTCTTCCGGCTGCCCCAAGCGGCCTATATTCTGATAAAGGGCAAACATTACCATGCAAACAATAATTGCCAACAGCGTATTTGCGGCGAGACTGTTTTTCAAAGCATTCCCCGCCTCTTCTTTCTTACCTTGACCGAACAGGCTTCCCACAACGGGAGTCAGCCCGTACGAAAATCCGGTACTGAAGATAATGGCAAGCGTAAACATGTTGTTCACAAAACTTGCCGCAGCAAGTTCGTTTGAACTATGATGACCTACCATCAGCGTATCGGCAAAACCCAAGATTATCACTCCTATTTGCCCCACAACGATAGGCAGGCCCAATTCAAGCAACGCCCGATAATGAGATTGTTTCATTTGTTACACTTTTTGGTATAAGTTCATGATTGCTTCTTATAATAAAGTACACTGCAATTTTCCGGTACGAAACACCGAGTGGCCACCTCCTGAATCTGAGCGGCTGTTACCGACCGATACTTGCCTACTTCATCATTTATATCTTCTGCCCGATTAACCAGCTCAAAGTATGCCAGATTGGTAGCCAGATTCAGATAATTCATATTATTGAATATCTGTTCGCTCTCATAGCGGTTTTTTACTTTCTCTAATTCCACTTCGGCTACGGGCACGGTTTTCAAGCGTTCCAGTTCTTCCCAAACAGCATGTTCCGCCTGTTCCAGCGTCACCCCTTCCGACGGTTTCCCGGTAACGAATATCAACCCTTCGTCCAAACTGCCCGATATATAGGCATCGATGGAAGTAAACAGTTTCCGGTCGTGTACAAGCGAGCGGATGAAACGGGAGGAACGTCCGCTCGACAACACATCGGTTATCATATCATAGACATAATAATCGGCGTGATGGCGGTTACACATGTGAAACGCCATGTACAAAGCATCAACCGGAACAGGACGCTCTACCGTCATGCGGCGTATCGAGGTCTGGAGTGTTTCTTCGGGCAACTTACGTACACGGACGTCTCTCGACGGTATGCTGCCAAACCATTTCTCAGCCAGCCGGACTGTTTCGTCAAACGAAATATGTCCTGTCACAGCAAGAATCGCGTTATTAGGCGCATAAAAGCGGAAAAAAAAATCTTTCACTTCCTCAAGTGTGGCATTCGCTATATGGCTAATCTCTTTCCCGATGGTGGGCCAGCGGTAAGGATGAGTCTGATACGCCATTTCCCGAAGCAAATGGGAAGCATCTCCGTAGGGTTGGTTCAGGTTTCGCTGCTTAAACTCTTCGATAACTACCTGACGCTGTACCTCCAAACTGCGGGGAGAGAAATCAAGACTCAACATACGGTCGCTTTCCAGCCAAAAACCTGTTTCCACATTTTGGTAAGGCAAGGTTATATAATAATTCGTAATGTCGTTGTTCGTCCATGCGTTATTCTCGCCTCCTGCATTCTGCACGGGCGTATCATAATCGGGCACGTTTACCGAGCCACCGAACATCAGGTGTTCGAACAGATGGGCAAAGCCTGTATGTGCAGGGTCTTCATCGCGGGCACCTACATCGTAAAGTATGTTCAGAGCAACCATCTGTGTCGAGTTATCTTCATTATGTACGATGCGCAACCCGTTGGCAAGCGTATGTCGGTTTACTTGAATCATTTTTCCAACACCTCTGCTTTAAGTATTCGAATATTTGTCACCGGGCGGTCGGCACGGCCGGTCTTCGCGTTTCCTATTTTATCAACCACGTCCATGCCCTCTGTCACTTCACCGAATACGGTATAAGCTCCATCCAAATGGGGCGCACCTCCTACCGTGGTGTAGGCTTGAACTTGCTCTTTGCTGAACTGCAACGCCGGCTCTTTATCCACTTGGGCACGTGCTTCTGCCTCAAGTTTGTCTTGCAGTTCCAGCAAACCGTCGTTATCGCCCGCACGACGCATCTTGTAGATTTCTTTCATGTGCTTACGAGCCAGCTCATTGAATACTTCGCCTACGCGAGATTCATTCAACTGGTTTTCCAAGTCAATCAACTGCGCCTCGCTGAACTTTCTTCCGGTCACGATATAGAACTGGCATCCCGATGATTCGCGTTTCGGGTTCACTTCATCGCTCTGACGAGCAGCCGCCAGCACTCCCCTGCGATGGAAAAATTTCGGATTGATTTCTGCCGGAATCGTGTAACCCACGTCACCGTTTCCCAACATTGCCGTATCAGCCGCATCCTTACTCTTCGGGTCGCCTGCCTGAATCATGAAATTCTTAATCACGCGATGGAATAAAGTGCTGTCATACGTACCGTTTTTTACTAACTTAATAAAGTTATCGCGATGTTTCGGCGTTTCATTATACAGTTTAATCGTAATGTTTCCTTCTGTGGTTTCAAACTTTACCAACGTTTCATCTCCCTTGTTCATGGAATTGCTTTTTTGTTGACAGCCCGTGCATACCGCCATGCTCCAAGCCGTCAGGGTTAATAATAAAAAAAATACCTTTTTCATATTCTACGGTTGTTTGCCTGCAAAAATACGTTTTTTACCGCGAAGAATCAGCATGTCTGCCTTCCTTTTTACATGCCCAAAACGCATCCGCATGTGTTACCAAGTCTATCCCATAGCGTTTGCCAACGTTTCGAATAGAAATAAAATTTCATCCCGACAAACTTTTCAGGGGTTGTAATGCACAATTTTCACCCTATTAAAATGATTGCCATCCCTTCTTCTTTGAACGATTTTCGACTAATTCTGCTCGATTTTTATTTATCCAATTATACAAAAATTTAATAGCTTTGTGTCGAATTAACAATCACATATCTTAAACTTGAAAAACATGAGAAACGATGTATTGATGAACAAGCGGCAACGGGCTGTCCTTTATTCCCTGTTGCTGTCTGCGGGTTTCATAGCAAGCCCAGCATCTGTATTTGCTGCGTCGGAATCATTTCCCGTTACGCAATCATCCCTCCAAAACAAAGTTTCAATCAGCGGAACAGTAAGAGACGCTATGGGCGAACCTGTTATCGGAGCCAGCGTAGTTGAGAAAGGTACTACAAACGGAACGGTTACAGACTTAGACGGAAACTTTTCTCTATCCGTATCTTCGGGCGCTACGTTGGAGATTTCTTTCATCGGCTTTAAAACACAAGAAATTAAAGTAGAACCGGGAAAAGCCATCAATGTTACCTTAAAAGAAGATACTGAAGTATTGGACGAAGTGGTAGTAGTGGGTTTCGGTACGCAAAAGAAAGTAAACCTTACCGGTGCGGTAGGTGTGGTTACGCAGGAAGAAATCGCTCAGCGTCCGGTTACCAACGTTACTCAAGCCCTTCAAGGTGTGGTTCCGGGATTGCAGATTACACAAACCAACGGTAGCTTGGAAAACACGCCGAGCATTAACGTACGTGGTACAACCACCATCGGACAAGGAACAAGCGGAGACCCGCTGGTATTGATCGACGGTATGGAAGGCGACCTGAATACCATCAACCCGCAGGATATTGCCAGCATTTCGGTTTTGAAAGACGCGGCAGCTTCGTCAATTTACGGTTCGCGTGCGCCCTTCGGCGTGATTTTGATTACAACCAAATCGGGCAGCACGGAAGGAAAAACAACCGTGAACTATAACAACAGTTTCCGCTGGGGTACGCCGGTAAACATGAATCACATGATGAACTCGGTGAATTTCGCCAGCTGGATGAACGATACGTTTGCCAACGGAGGTAACGGCGTATATTTCACTCCGGAACGTATGGATCAAATCGTAGCTTACCACAATGCACAGCCTTACGGACCGGGACAACGCATCACAGAAGACGGAACTATCTTATACAGCATCGGAGCTAACGAAAACGGACAGTGGCTGGATGGATATGCCAACGGTATCGATGATGTAGACTGGTATGACGCTATATATAAAAAATGGACGTTCTCTCAAGAACATAACTTCAGCGTAAACGGCGGAACGAAAAAGCTGAATTATTATGCTTCGTTCAACTACCTTGATCAGGGCGGCTTCATGGAGCTGGGAGAAGAAGGCTTGAAACGTTTCAACGCTACGGCTAAGATTGGCTCGGAAATCACCGAATGGTTACGGTTTAACTATACCATGCGTTTTACTCGCGAGGATTACAAACGTCCGGCTACGTTGACTGAGAGTCTGTATAATGATATGGCACGTCAGGGATGGCCGGTTCTTCCGCTGTACGACCGCAACGGGTATTACTTCTCGGCTCCGTCTCCGGCTTTGGGCTTGGCAGAAGGTGGTGTAGATAAAACACAGACCGATGATACGTACCACCAAATCAGTTTCCAAATCGAACCAATCAAGAACTGGATTACACACATTGATTTCAACTATCACATTAATTCGGCAAACCGTCACTGGGACAGCCAGATGCAATATAACCACGACATCAATGGTAATCCTTACCGCTATACAGATAGTTCGAACGTTCACGAAGATTACTACAAAGAGAATTATTACAACTTCCAAGCCTATACGGAATACACACATTCATTTAACGACAAGCATAACTTGCATGTAATGGGTGGTTTCCAAGCCGAGGATTTAAAACAAACTCAATTCGGATTGCAGAACAACGGTGTGATGTTCCCCGATAAATCGGAAGTGGACTTGACTACCGGACTGGATGTGAACGGAAATCCCATTACACCGGACGTAAACGGTTCGCGCAATGAATGGACTACCGCCGGTTTCTTCGCCCGTGTAAACTATGACTTCGACGGCAAATATCTGATTGAAGCCAACCTGCGTGCCGATGGTACTTCACGCTTCCGTAAGGGAAATCAGTGGAAGGCATTCCCGTCTGTATCTTTGGGATGGAACATCGCACGCGAAAACTTCTTCGAACCGATTAACAATATCGTTGGTACACTGAAACTGCGTGCTTCTTACGGTTCGTTAGGTAACCAAAATACAACGAACTGGTATCAGACATTCCAAACCATGACAGTAGGTGCTTCTGACGGTTCATGGCTGATGAATGGGGTGAAACCGAATACGGCAACGGCTCCGGGACTTGTTTCTACGGTACTGACATGGGAAACCATCGAATCGTATAACGTTGGTCTTGACTGGGGATTGTTTGATAACCGTCTGACCGGTTCGTTCGATTACTACGTTCGTAATACCAAAGACATGGTGGGTAACGCTCCCGAACTTCCGGCTATCTTGGGTACTGATGTCCCGGTAACCAACAATACCGACTTGCGTACTTCGGGTTGGGAACTTTCTATCGGTTGGAACGACCGCTTGGATAACGGACTTTCTTACGGAATCAAATTCAACGTAGCAGATGCACGTACCAAGATTCTGCGCTATCCGAATAACCCGACCAATGCCGTTGATACTTACATCGCAGGACGTTACATCAACGAAATCTGGGGATATACCACGATTGGAATTGCCAAGACAGACCAAGAAATGGCGGACCACTTGGCTACTCTGCCTAACGGAGGACAAGATGCCTTAGGTTCATCATGGGCTGCGGGTGATATCATGTATGCAGATACCAACGGCGATGGAAGAATCTCAGGAGGTTCGGGAACATTGGGTGATACGGGAGACCGTACGGTGATTGGAAACAGCACGCCGCGTTATCTCTTCGGTCTCGACCTGAATGCAAGCTGGAAAGGATTTGATGTCCGCGTATTCTTCCAGGGTGTAGGTAAACGTGATTACTGGCAGGGAAGTACTTACTTGTTTGGTGCGGCAAGCAACGGACAGTGGTGGGCTACCGGACTGGAAGCCGTTTCTGATTATTTCCGTGATGAAAACAGCTGGTCAGTACAAAACGGTTACCAAGACGTAAACCTCGACTCTTATCTGCCGCGTCCGCTGTATAGCGACAAGAACCAGCAATGTCAAACGGGTTACCTGCAAAGCGCAGCTTATATCCGTCTGAAAAACTTACAGATTGGTTATACATTCCCGGCACGCCTCACAAACCGCTGGGGAATCCAGAATCTTCGCGTTTACTTCTCCGGTGAAAACTTGTGGACAGGCACCAGCCTTGCCTCTCAGTTTGACCCTGAAACCATTGCCGGAGGTAACGGTGGTAACGGTAACGCCTATCCGTTGTCAAAAACTTTATCATGTGGCTTAAACATTACATTTTAATTAAGAGGAATACGATTATGAAACTAAAATATATATCTATCGCTTTATTAGCGACCACGCTTGTTTCTTGTGAAGATTTCTTAGACAAGCAGCCGCCTTCTTATGTAATTCCCGAAGATTATTATCAGACGGAAGACCAACTTCAGGCTGTTTGTAACAAGTTTTATGCTGATGTTCTTCCTTCACACGGTTCTTGGAGCTACGGGACATTTGGTAATGACAATAATACGGATAACCAAACGGGGCTTTCTGCCGATGGAAAATATGCCACCGGTCAGTGGCTGGTAGGTTTGGATGATAGCGACAACTGGAGCTGGACCAATATCCGGAATATCAACTATTCTATCAACACGATACTCGGACATTATTATAACGGCGAAATATCCGGCTCAGAACAGAATATCCTTCAGTACATCGGAGAACTTTATTTCTTCCGCGCTTACAGCTATTTCACCATGCTCCAAAAGTGGGGCGACCTGCCGATTATCAAGGAGGCTTTGCCCGACGATAATGCCATCTTGGTGGCAGCCTCAACACGCAGTCCGCGTAACGAGGTGGCACGCTTCATCATCAACGATCTGGATAGCGCACGCATCTGCATGACCAACAACTTCGATACCCGTAAAAACCGCTTGTCGCCCGATGTTGCCACGCTTGTCAAATCACGTGTCGCCCTGTTCGAGGCTTCATGGTTGAAATACTTCAAAGGAACTCCGTTCGTCCCCAACGGCGAAGGATGGCCCGGCAAGGAGAAAGACTATAATGCCAATTATGAATATCCGTCGGGAAGTATTGATAACGAAATCGAATACTTCTATCAGATAGCATCGGAAAGTGCAGAGGAGGTTGCCGACAAATACATCGGAAGCCTTACGCAAAACACCGGAACAGTACCTCAATCGGAATCTGATCCTGACAATCCTTACTTCAGCATGTTCGGAAGCACAGACATGTCGGGCTTTGCCGATGTATTGCTGTGGCGAGAATACAGCAAGGGTCTGGGCGTTACAAATAACGTAGAAGTTGCCGTAACACGTGGTAACTATGCCATCGGCTTGACACGCAGCATGGTAGAAAGTTTCGTAATGGAAGACGGCAGACCGATTTATGCTTCGCACGACGGATTTGCGTATTCCGACCAAACCATCAGCGAGGTAAGACAACACGCCGACCCGCGCCTGAAGATATTCCTGAAAGAACCGGGACAAACCAACTTGTTCAAAAACATGGATGATACGTCGGGCGATCAGGGAGTTACTACCGAACCCGTACCGTCTATCCTGCGTGGTGACGGAGAATGGGGATACTCTACGGGATATGCGATTCGCAAGGGTGGAACATTCGACCGCGCTTTGACTGCTGGAAACGGTGGTTACGTAGGTTCTATTACTTTCCGCGCTACCGAAGCACTGCTCAACTATATGGAAGCTGAATACGAGCGTACACAGACATTATCCGACAAGATTCTGACTTACTGGAGAGCTATCCGTACGGCTGCCGGATTTACAGGAAATGCTGTCGACCCGCAGGTTACGATTGATGCTACCAACATGGCAAACGAACGCTTGGACTGGGGTTCTTACTCAGCCGGCGTACAACTGACCGACCCGATTCTTTACAATATCCGCCGCGAACGCCGTTGTGAACTGATGGCTGAAGGATTACGCTGGATGGACTTGACCCGCTGGCGCGCGCTCGACCAAATGAAGAACGAACCTTACCACGTAGAAGGTTTCCACCTGTGGAACACGCCAATGGAAAGCTGGAATTACGGAGGAACATTCGTTGATGACGGAAGCGTATCGGCAAACGTATCCAACCGCAGCCTGAGCGAATACCTTCGCCCGTATGAAAAGAACATGACGAACAACAACGTGTTCCGCAACGGATACGTATGGCATCTGGCTCACTACCTCCGCCCGTTACCCATCCGTCAGTTCTTGCTGACCGCTTCAGACAATGCATCGGTTGACTTGTCATCGTTGTATCAGAATCCTTACTGGCCTACTACGACTGATATGGCTGCCGAACAATAACACTTTACCTAAGAGCCTGTTTTACAGATAAGTGACAGGCTCAAAATTCTACCGCAAGTGTTGAGATACACATGCGGTAGAAACAAGTAACGCATCCGTATGTGTCAGCCGACACATGCGGATGCGTTTTTTAGTTCTTCAAAAAGGAATTATTTCTTTCGGCGGGGAGTCCAAAATCGTGCAAACAATACGAGGTTTAACACAATAGAAATCAAGGCTGCCCAGCCCCACGGCATATATTGCTCGCTCAAAAACAATACACTGACCAACGTTAACGATCCAAGCAAATCTTCCGCCCAGCGATGTTCCCGAAGGTAACGGTTCAACCTCAGAACGGATAACCGATGGCAAAGTGTATTCCCATACCGTCTTTAAACTTGGGAATATTATAATAACCGGACTTTTCCGTATCGTACGGAACGTGAAGGGCTATACCCCAGTCAAGACGAAGCACAAGGAAAGAAAGGTCGTAACGGATACCGATACCCGTACCCACTGCTATGCTGTCGAAAAAACGGTTCAGCGTGAACTCTGCTCCCGGACGAGCCTCATCCTTACGCATCAGCCATACGTTTCCGGCATCAAGAAAGGCAGCCCCGTTCAGGTTACCGCCCAAGAAGTTCGACAGGATGCGGAAACGGTACTCCAAGTTTGCTTCCAACTTGATATCGCCCGTCTCATCGACATACGAATAGTTCGCATTCTCCGCCGGATGGAAACGTCCCGGACCAATGGAACGGATGGTGAACGCACGGATACTGTTGGCACCCCCTACGTAAAACTGTTCGCTATACGGAGCGATGGTTTTGTTTCCGTAAGCCCAAATCACACCTCCCATCACGCGGGCGGCAAGCTGATGATACTCGTTAAACTCATGCAGGTAACGTAGCTCGGAAGAATACTTCAGGAATTGGGCAAAAGGCGTTCCGAGGAACTTCTTGTCGCGCTCACTGAACTTCTTACCGAAAGCCGCGTAAATCAGCGAGGTAACATTTCCGGCAGAAGTCACAGAGTTCTCCCACCATATACGGTTCTTCTTTTTCCGGTAACTGTTATCGTAAGTAATGGTATAAGATACGGAAGGGATAAACTGGTCGTCGAGACTGTTGAACAACATCGGGTTCTGCGCAGCGATGGAATCGAAACGTGCCGTGCGATGCTGTAACTTGTTGAACGCCAAATGAAGCGGCGTAACGGTGTGTTTCACACTGCGCGACCGCTGAAAACTGTACGACACTTCTCCACCAAAAGAAAGCATCTTGAAATAACGCGCACGGTTTACTTGGTCGACATAAATCTTGAAGTTCGTTTCCGAAGGATACAAGAAAGGATTAACCCGATTACGTACCCACGGAAGGACAAGGCGAGGAAAGTTCAGCGACAATGCCGCCCCCAGTTCATACGAATTCATGACAGAGCTTTCGCCATCCACCGTAGAGCTGGTCTGCCACTCATACGAACCTTTCAATTCCAAATTCAATGAAGCTCCCATACGCCGGAAATTCTTGCGAGATAGCTTAAATATAGCTCCGGGGCCGGTTTGTTTGGTACTTTTGGTAGTGACATTAAACTCCAGCTCGCTGTCGTAAGGAAGGTCGAACACCGAATTTACCCGGATATCCAGCGTATCCGAGCCGTCGTGCCGAGGTGTGTATTGAAATTCATTGAACTTAAATACGCCCAAACGTGCCAAAGCCTCTTGCGTATAGTCTTGACGTGTCTGCGAATACAGCTCTCCCTTACGGTAAAGGAAGCGTTTGCGCAATACGCCATACCGAATGCCCGGTTTCTTTCCGGCGTAATACACGGTAAAGTTACGCCGCTTCAACGAGTCGACAGGTTGCTCGCCGTTATGTCCGGTCAGGTAGACCGAAGTATGTCCGATATAATATGTACGCAAGGCTTCGGGCGGGACACTCTTTTTCGGAACTATCTTCAAATTAACATAGCCCGAACGAATCAAAGTATCGGCAAGGAAGGTGATAAAATCGGAACGGTAATAATAATATCCGTTGTCGCGGAAAAGAGCCACCAAGCGTTCGCGCTCTTCATTCAACTTGGTAACATCAAAATGATCGTCCCGGCGAATGATACGCTCGTTGTAGGTAGCCCGTATCAAACTGTCGGCACGCGGTGAGAACCCTTCGTAAGCAATGGAATCCAACTTATAACCGTGCCCCATGTCGATATGATATTTCAGCCGTGCCTTACGCGGATTATCGGTACTGTCTACCTCGTAAGTCACCGTTCCGTTAAAGAATCCATAATCGTGGAGCAGGTTGCTCGCCACCTTTACGCGGGTATCGGGATTAACGGTTGAGATATAAACCGGCTCTGAGGCGAGCTTATTGAAAATCCATTTTCCGAGTCCCTTTTCGTAGCGTTGGAAACGGTTATAAACCCACAGCCCGACAGGGACATGCCAGCGCATACTGCCACTGCCAAACACGGCATTGTTAGGAGCCACGGTAATGGCAGCCTCAGCCTCTTCAAGCGCTTTCTTCCCCATAGTGCTTTCATCGAGGTTATCAACCGTCGTTTTACGCATACCGATGTAAAGCGTTTCGCCCTCGGCCAAATGCTTCGTAGTAGAGCATCCGGTAAGGAAAAGCATCCATACTCCGACAAACAACAAATATAATGTATGTTTCATCACTCTTCTTCTTTTTCGTCTTTTATACCTTCTTTATTATTTGTTACCGCATCCTCATCCGGCTGTTTTTTCTTTTTCTTGTTCCTGAAGATAAAGAGTTCGCTCAGCTTACTGATTTTTTTACGCAGTACGATACCCACTCCAGTTTCGGTTACTTCGCCGTCGAGTACGTTCTCATAATTCTTATCATGGAAAATCTTGATATAGCGCGTCCCGCTATTATCCAACCGGTATTCCAACGATATATTATCAATGAAAGATTCATCTTGCTGGGCGGCGTTGTTGCCTGTTGATACCTTACCGCCGATAATCACACTGAAACGGTTATTCCAGAAACGTTTTGCAAACTGGAAGTTATAATCGGTCTGCGTATTGCCCCCTTGTTCTGTCTGTTCCATTCCGAAATTGACATCAATGGTTTTCAGTGCGCTGCCCGCTACCTTGTTAATCTGACTCTCAAGGAAAGAATTCAACATGCTGTTTGCCGACAAGCCCCCACCTCCGGTATTATTTCCTTCGGCGAGATACATCCCCGTAACCAACATGGTAACCGCCAATTTGTTACGTTCTTCGGCCGACATTCCTGCCAGCTCGTTTTGTACGGTTCCATCGTCGGGAGCTTCAAGAGTAAACATAAAGCCCAAGTTTTCAAGACGATTGGTAATACTTACACCCACATCGAAATTTACCGTCCGCGTATTTTGATCTTCCTGTGCAACCGAAGCCCGTACCCGCTCAGAAGCATGAATATTCAGATTCGGATTCATAATATTCCCCGTCCATTCTATATAGCTTCCGTTGCGGATATAAAACGTTTTCAGCGGAATAACCGGCATCTGATATTTCAGTTCGCCGCTCATCAGCGAATAACGGCCGTTCAGCAACATATTCCCTTCGGGCGTGTATTGGAACGATAAATCTCCTCCGCCTTCAAACATCATATAGTTCTTGCCGTTCTCATCCAAATCAACCCTACACTGTACGGCCTCATCAATATGAAGCGTCATCAGCATGTCAAGTCCGCCCAACGTCATAGTAGGTACGGTATGCCTGCCCAAGCCTGTCGTATCGCTGAAATTGACAAAAGTAACCGTTTCTCCCAAGCGGTCTTCCACGGTCAGCGGAGACTCCTGAAGGATATAAGTAAAGTCACTTGTACCTAAGATATTGGCATTTCCTCTCAAATTCAACGAGGTAACACTGCCTTTCAGCAAAGCATCAAAGTCAATGTATAACTTTCCGTATACTATCGATTCTTTGGTTCGTTTCGCATTCAGCACTTCAAAATTATGTGCATCCATCCGTAAATCGAGTTTCATGTCGGCAAAATCAGACATATCCACATCGCCATCGATAACAAACGGAGTCTTTCCACGAGTAAATATCTGAAACTTATCGAATGTAAGACGATTGTCGGCGATACGGACTGGACGATTATCAAACCTCAAGTTAAGTGATGCCTGCGGGACATACACATTCACACTATCCAGATTCATCTCACCGTTTATTAACGGCTTATTGGTCGCTCCGTCTACCGAAAGCGTACCGTCGATATCCCCCGAAAGGATAGCCATACGGTTCGGAATAAAAGCATTCGCCAGTTCGAGTGGGAAATGATGAAGCCCCATTTCTGCCGAGATATGCCCTTGTTCTTCTTCTGCGACAGCCGACAGGTAAGACCCGCTAAGGCTTATTACTTCGCTGTCGTTCAATGTTACAAAGCCATCGATACGGTGCTCACCCGTTTCTTTCGGCAGATAGACGGCACTCAGCGCCCAGTTGCCCAAAGGCTGCCGATTATATGCCAGCTTATTCACGCTCATATCGGCAGATACTTGCATCTGTTTCCCGGCTTCTACATAATGAACTTCCGCATTAATCACTCCGGCTATATCGGGCATGTATGGAATAATCCGGCGAAATTCAGCTATATCTATCCGGTTCAAAGCCAGAGTGAGGTCTTGCTGGGCAAGGGAGTCTGGCGTAGAATAAAATTGGATACCCGTATGCTGTTTATCGTAGATACCCAAATCGGCCTCAATACGTCCTTCATTTTTCAGATATATATAATTCTGCGGATTAACCTGAAACTGCCGGTAAACCAAAATCGGGTCATCGGGCGAAACATGCAGACTGATTCCATCTTTCTGTAACTTCGCCACGAATCCCATACGTGCGCCACACTCCTTCTTTCCGTTTAAATATTCGATAAGCATATTAGCCCCGTCTGCTTCTATTTCACCATTTAAAGAAACATCGAAAGCCTCCTGAAAAGGTTTGTTTCCTGCTATCACCCCACTGCGGAATGCGAGTTTCCCTACCTCTTGGGCTATATTAAAATAAATGGTATCAAGTTCCAAACTATCCGTACGCAGACTATACAGATACGCCTTTCCTTTTAATCCCTCTGCCGGAGATGTTTCAATCTTTGTAAATAAACGGTTAAAGTTTACGTTCTGCACTGCAAGCATATTTGCCAATGGATTGTCTTTTTTGGCAAAGATATAAAACGTCGCATTAGGCAGATTTTCTTTAAGCGCGTCCAAATCCACATATCCTTCTTTCCACTGTTTCGTCAAGCGTGTCGACAGCAGTTCAACATGGCGGGTCAGTTGTTCTATTCCTCCTTGCGCACGGAACAAGAAAGTCAAATCGCCCGCATTGGCATAGCTGCGAATAGAGTCGCGCGCCGTATTGATTCCCACATGCAAATCTTTGGTTTTAAAAGTTTTCTTCGGCGTAATAATCCGAATATCTTTTACCGAGAGCCGAGCCTTATGACTTGCTTTCATATCGGTAGTTACATGCAGGTTTATTTCTTCCGATGTCTTAAGAGGCGTAGCCGTCAGGCGCATCCCGTTTAAATCCAGATTGCGAACGCTAACATTCATATCCGCCTTTATCTGCTTGGGATGAAGGACAGCTTCCAACTGAGAAGAAATATCCATCAGGTTGTCTTTTACATCCAAGTCAACCGTGGCGTATGATTTTTTCAGCGATGCATTCAGTCGTACACCGGAGTAAACCGCAGACCCGTACTCCAAATGGCTCAATCCGCCTTCGGCATCCATTGAAGTCTTTGGAGAAAAGAAATCGAAACCCGCTCCCCAAGCCCGCAATGAAGCAGAAAGCAAGAACAAAGAATCTTCAGGCATGAAGTCATGCAAATTTAATTTGTTGACCGTCAAGTCGGCACGATAAGCTTCTTTCAGCAAATGGTAATCGGCTATCAGTGAAACTTTTCCTGAATCTTTCTGCAAATCAAGCTCTGCGTTGAGTTGATTTCCTTTCAGATTCATGTCGCCATTTATATTCATACCCGAAGGAAGCACTACTCCCCCGGTCAAAGGTTTCAAGAAATTCATATTCTGGAAAGCAGCCAGCAAATGTAAATTCCCCTGCCGGTTCACACTATCCAACAGATTGGTTACCACTCCGTCGGCCTCTATCCGAAAACTTTCGGGCAGAATGGCATTTACTTGCGTCAGCCTCAACTCTTTCAAATTTCCATCAACCCCCATCTGTATGCGGAGTGGAGCGGAAGGATACCGCCTCGTAAAATCTTCAGGCATACCGGAAACGAACTTCAGCAAATCAATTTTGCCGATTTCCGCCATCAACCGCCCCCTGAGATTACCGTCGGCTTCGGCACTCGTCAAGCTCCAGTCCGCCGAAGCCTCGAAAGCCAGATAAGAATCGGGAGTTTGAATACGAAGAGAAGGAACGTTGATAACTTTCTCGTCTGCCACCAATCGGCCCTCACCGGATGTCACCTCCAAGCCGGAACGCTCTTTCAGTTCAAACTCACGGATAAGCGCACGGATGTAATTCCCTTCATAATACACCGAATCGATTCCGATGTTAATATCTTTTATCTGTATATGAGAAGGGTCTAAACCGGCTTCAAGCACAGGCGACGTACTGGAGTTATAATCCGCTTCTCCCTCACGGATACTTAAACGATTTACCGCATACGCCTGCTTGCGGAGGTCTACCATACCGTCGCGCAGCGTGCCGTTTCCTATCTTCACCCGAAAGTCCATAGAGTCTAACGGCATTTGCATGGCAAACGAAACGTTATCGAGGTCAATATCTTCCAGCCGGATTTTCCAGAAAGCAGGCTCGCTGGCTGCCGTGTCAGCACTTTCGGTAGTATCTGCCATGCAGAGTGAAAAATGCGCATCTTTTAACAAAAGATTATTCAGTACAGCCGTTTCGGGGGATAAATCCACTCCGTGCGAACGCAGGAAGAGTTCTCCTAACTCGCCTTTCAGTTGCATACCCTCTATCAGTCTCCCGGTATTAACCGATGCTCCCTTCAGCCCGACGCCGTCTATTTCAATCCGCTTTTGAATGAGCGGCAACAACTGGACTTTCACCGTAAGCCGGTCAACATTCAGGAGCGTGTCTTTTTTATCGACCACCTGCGCTTCGTGGACCACAAGATTCAAAGGAAAAGAAAGAGACAACCGACCGATATGAATATTCATGCCGCTTGCCTCCGAAACATACTGTGTAGCCGTCGTCACCAAATAACGCTGAATTGGGGGAATATACAGCAATACACATATAATTATAAATAACGCAAACGGAACAAGAACAATCCCGATGCTCCATTTAGCATATCTTCTCATACCTTAATCTCCAAGTTAGTTTTGTTGCAAAGGCGAAAATAGTAAAAATAACCGAAAGAGACATACATTTTGTTGATAAAGTCTGCGCTCGACTGCATAATTATTTCTATCTTTGCCTGTGTTACTAACTTTTTAATTCATACTTATGAAACCAACATTATTTGTACTGGCTGCCGGTATGGGAAGTCGTTACGGCGGCTTAAAGCAGCTCGATGGTCTGGGACCGAACGGAGAAACTATCATGGACTACTCCATATTCGATGCTATCCGCGGCGGATTCGGTAAAATTGTTTTTGTTATACGTAAAGATTTCGAAAAAGATTTCCGCGAAAAGATTATCAGCAAATATGAAAATCATATCCCGGTAGAAGTCGTTTTCCAAGACATTCATAACCTGCCCGAAGGCTTTACCTGCCCTGAGGGACGTGTAAAACCGTGGGGAACAAACCACGCCGTGCTGATGGGTAAAGATGTTATCAAAGAACCGTTTGCCGTAATCAATGCCGACGACTTTTATGGCCGCGACAGTTTTGCCGTACTCGGAAAATATTTGTCTGAACTGCCCGAAGGCTCAAAGAATGATTACTGCATGGTAGGTTTCCGTGTAGGAAACACGCTGTCGGAAAGCGGTGCGGTAGCGCGTGGTATCTGCTCTACCAACGATGCCGGACATCTGACTACCGTAGTAGAACGGACGGAAATCATGCGCGTTAACGGACCGGTTTGCTATAAAGACGAAAACGGAGAATGGGTAGCGGTAGAAGACAATACGCCGGTATCTATGAATATGTGGGGATTTACACCCGACTATTTCAAGTATTCGGAAGATTATTTTGTCGACTTCCTGAAAACAAACATCAGCAACATCAAGGCAGAATTCTTTATTCCGCTGCTGGTTAACAAGTTGATTAACGACGGAACCGCTACGGTAAAAGTTCTGGATACAACTTCAAAATGGTTCGGCGTAACGTATGCTGCCGACCGCCAAAGCGTAGTCGACAAGATTCAAGCTCTGGTAGACGCCGGCGAATATCCTGCCAAATTGTTCTAACCAAGCATCAGACTTATAAGCCATGCGCCAAAACGATGAATACACACTTCGTTTTGGCGCATTTTTTGTATCCGGAAGTCGTTTTTTCCTTTCGAATAGAAATTCTATTTCTACCCGACAAACCCCTTGACACATGCGGTTGCGTTACGGGTTACATACGGTTGCGTTTTTTACCGATATGCCTCCCATCATAACTTTTTATCCATCAGCCAGTTATCCATTTTCACCCCGTCTACGTCCACAGTCTGCCTACGAATGATGCCGAAACCGTTCTTCTCGAAAAACGGGCGGGCTGTATGGCTTGCTTCGGTATGCAGCTCGTCTGCTCCCTGCGCAATGGCGTATGTTTCCGCAGCCCGAAGCAGCATCGAGGCCACCCCTTTACGCTGGTAACAGGGGCGCACAAACATGCTGTGCAGATAGCCTCCGGCATTTACCGAAGTAAATCCGGCATACTCCCCTGTTTCGCAGCATCGGGCGGCAATGAAATGCAAATCGCTGTTTTTCAACTTCTGCCATCGCTCTTCCGTGGCACGGTTCAGCCACGCCTGAAGTTGCCCGGAGGTGTAGTCACGGCAACACGTATGCGCTACCGAGTCTTGAAATATCATACAGATACACTCAATGGATATCTCTGTCGTTAAAAAATAATGTGCTGTCATATACACAAAGTTAGCTTTTTCTTTCGAGACCGATTCTCACACAAGAAATAAATTAACATAGTGTAATTTATCAAGAAGTAATCGGGCGTTTGAAACGGAATTTGTACTTTTGCATAGTAAATAATCTGAAAGAATATGCAAACAAGCAATGAAACGTCCTACGAACTCCCCGACTTGTCGCACTCGATGGGAGAACATTTAGGCATCGTTTTTCAAGAAATGAAAGATGGCTACGTAAAAGCCTCCATGCCGGTAGACGAACGCAGTTGTCAGCCTTTCGGCGTATTAAACGGAGGCGCTTCGTTGGCTTTGGCGGAAATCGTAGCAGGACACGGGTCTATCCCGCTCTGTGCGGCAAGCGAAATGCCGTGTGGCATACAGGTCAGCGCCAATCACTTCAGGATGGTTCCGGTGGGCGAAACCATCACTGCGACAGGAACACTCATCCACCGGGGAAGAACCTTGCATACTTGGAATATTGACATCATGAACCAAAACGGGCAGTTGGTTTCGACGGCTCGTGTGGTCAACAAAATCGTAAAGAAACATTCATGAACATACCTGAAACCAAATTACACCAACTGATAGACAGGCTGACGCAAAGCCACGTCTGTTTCGCCATCTACCGTTTGCCGTGGACAGACGAGCCGATTTTAATTCTTCAGAACGAAACCGAGGAAGTAGAAACTTTTGAAGATTTAAGCGAACTGAACGGAAAGACCGGATTTGTCCTTGCTCCTTTCCGTTACAGCCCGGAGCATCCGGGGGTTATCATCCGCCCCGACCACACGGCACGCGAGTGGGAACAAATAGAAGAGGTTCTTCAATACTTGAATACAGACAGCAGCCTCATCCGGTCAGCCGAAACCGCAGAGACCATACACACGGGCACTGCCCACGGAAAGAAAAATTATACCGAAGCGTTTAATCGTTTCATCGTTCCGTTACGCGAGGGGACGTTTAAAAAGTTGGTGCTTTCACGAAACGAAACGCTCGATTTGCCGGAACACTTTTCACCGCTCCGAGCGTTCATCAATGCTTGTAACAGCTATCCGCGTATGATGATATCGCTTACCCACACTCCCATCACCGGAACGTGGATAGGCAGCACGCCGGAAATCATACTGAGCGGGCAGGATAACCAATGGCATACGGTATCGCTCGCCGGAACGATGCCGATGGAAGGCGAAGTGATGCCCGAAAACTGGAGTGACAAGAACCGCGAAGAGCAGGCTTTCGTAAGCGAATACCTGCGTAAAACGATAAAAAAATTCGGTTCGAAACTCACCGAAAAAGGTCCGTACACCGCCCGTGCCGGACAGTTGGTTCACTTGAAAACCGACTTCCATTTCTGTTTGAAGAATACGGACAACTTGGGCGACATCCTGAGCGAACTTCATCCCACTCCTGCCGTATGTGGCTTGCCGAAACAGGCTGCCTACGAGTTCATTCCCGAAAACGAAGGCTATGACCGCAGTTACTATTCGGGAATCATCGGATGGCTCGACTCGCAGGGACACACCACGCTGTACGTCAACCTGCGCTGTATGTACATCCACAACGCACAGACCACACTCTATGCCGGAGGAGGCATACTCCCGTCGTCGACAGCCGATACGGAATGGGAAGAAACCCGCCACAAGATGAATACCATGAAGCAAATCATTCAATAATACCTTTCATACAGCTATGTATACCGACAAGAAAAGCATACTTCAACTTGCCGCCCTTCTGAAAGCCCACGGCGTACATAAAATAGTTCTCTGCCCCGGAAGCCGAAACATTCCGTTGGTACAAACGCTTGCCAACGTACCGGAATTTACGTGTTACCCGGTGACCGACGAACGGAGTGCGGGATTTTTTGCGTTGGGACTTGCCCTTCACGGAGGTACACCCGCCGCCGTCTGCTGCACGTCGGGAACGGCATTGCTGAATCTGCATCCGGCTGTTGCCGAAGCATTTTATCAACAAGTTCCGCTGATAGTTATCTCGGCAGACCGCCCCGGAGCATGGATCGGGCAAATGGACGGACAGACTTTGCCTCAACCGGGAGTATTCGGTTCGCTGGTAAAAAAATCGGTAAACCTTCCCGAAGTAACAACCGATGAGGATGAATGGTATTGTAACCGGCTTATCAATGAAGCGTTGCTGGAACTAAATCACCACGGAAAAGGACCGGTACATATCAATGTGCCCATAAGCGAACCGTTCTTCAAACTTCCGGTCAGCGAGTTGCCCGAAGCGCGTGTCATTACCCGCTATCAGGGACTCAACATCTACGACAAAGATTATCAACCGCTCATCGACCGACTGAACAAGTATCAGCGACGTATGATGGTGGTGGGGCAGATGAATCTGATATACCTGTTCGACAAGCGATACATCAAAATGCTTTACAAGCACTTCGCTTGGTTTACGGAAAACATCAGTAACCGCACCATTCCGGGAATCCCTATACGTAACATCGAACCGTTACTGTGCTCGATGGACTTTGAAGCGCAGCAGAAAATGCGTCCCGAACTGCTTATCACTTACGGCGGACACATTATCTCGAAGCGATTGAAAAAGTTCCTCCGCCGTCATCCGCCCGTAGAACACTGGCACATATCGGCTGACGGTGAGGTAGTAGACCTGTTCGGTTCACTCACCACGGTAATAGAGATAGACCCATTTGAGTTTCTTGAAAAGATTGCTCCGATGATGAATACCCGCACGCCCGAATACCCGCGCCAATGGGAAACATTGTCGAAAGCTATTCCGCAGGCATCTTTCCCGTATTCAGAGATGAGTGCCATAGGCGAAGTAATGCGTCGGTTGCCTGCTCTTTGCGCTTTGCATTTGGCAAACAGTTCGGCTATACGTTATGCACAACTGTTCAACTTGCCGGAAGAAGTGGAAGTGTTATCCAACCGAGGCACGAACGGAATCGAAGGTTCGCTCTCTACCGCCGTGGGATATGCCGCTGCCTCAGAGAAACTGAACTTTATCTTCATCGGCGATTTAAGTTTCTTCTACGACATGAATGCGCTTTGGAATCCGAATTACGGGGCTAACCTGCGTATCCTGTTGCTGAACAACAGCGGAGGCGAGATATTCCACGCACTCCCCGGACTGGAACTGCACGAGAATGCCCGCCGCTTCGTTACGGCCACCCACCGGACGTCGGCTCGCGCTTGGGCGGAAGACTGCGGATTTGAATACCTTGCGGCACATAACGCTGACGAATTAACGGCGGCTGCCGAACAGTTTACCCAGCCCTCGATTACCCAACGCCCGATGTTGCTTGAGGTATTTACCGACAAAGCTGCCGACGTAGAATTGCTCAAAGAATATTATCACAACCTAAAATAAACGAATTGAACTTTGATTATGAGAGAATGGAAAACCATTAAAGAATACGAAGATATTCTTTTCGATTTTTATAACGGGATAGCGAAAATAACCATCAACCGTCCGCGCTACCGCAATGCGTTTACTCCGAAAACCACTGCCGAAATCAGCGATGCGCTGTATTATTGCCGTGAGTGTCAAGACATCAATGTGGTGGTATTGACCGGAGCGGGCGACAAAGCCTTTTGTTCGGGAGGAGACATGCACGTAAAAGGCCACGGCGGATACGTGGGAACCGACGGTGTTCCGCGCCTGAATGTGTTAGACGTGCAGAAGCAGATACGTTCGCTCCCGAAACCGGTTATCGCGATGGTAAACGGATATGCCATCGGAGGCGGTCACGTGCTTCACGTGGTCTGCGACCTGACGATTGCTTCCGAGAACGCCATCTTCGGACAAACGGGTCCGCGCGTGGGCAGTTTCGATGCCGGATTCGGGTCTTCTTACCTTGCCCGTATCGTGGGACAGAAAAAGGCACGCGAAATATGGTTTCTCTGCCGGCAGTATTCGGCGCAAGAGGCACTCGAAATGGGGCTTGTAAACAAGGTGGTTCCGTTCGACCGTCTGGAAGACGAGGTGGTAGAATGGGCAGAGACAATGATGCAACACAGTCCGCTTGCCTTACGCATGATTAAAGCCGGGCTGAATGCCGAACTCGACGGACAGGCAGGCATACAGGAATTGGCGGGAGATGCTACCATGCTTTACTACATGACCGAGGAGGCACAAGAGGGCGGACACGCTTTCCTTGAGAAACGGAAACCCGACTGGTCGAAATATCCGAAATTCCCTTAACGTTTGTCTTCCATGTATCATATTGAAATCATTCCCCGCACACTGCATTTCAAGCAACCGGCAGGCACGTCGCGCGGGGTTTATCATACGCGCTGGGTATGGTATCTTTGGGTTACCGATACGGAAACGGGGCGTTACGGAGTGGGTGAATGTGCGCCCCTGCCCGATTTGAGTTGCGATGCCGTGCCGGAATACGAACAGATACTGTCGCGATTATGTCGTGACGTAGAGCAGAAAGCGGGCATTGATTACGAGGCATTCCGCCCTTATCCGTCGATGCTCTTCGGGATGGAAACGGCATTTCTGCACCTTCATGCCGGAAGTCTGCGCTTCTTCCAGACACCCTTTTCAGCCGGAACGGAGGGGATTCCTATCAACGGGCTTATCTGGATGGGGAACTTCGACGAGATGTACCGACGCATTGAGGAAAAGATGCGCTTGGGATTCCGGTGCATCAAAGTAAAGATTGGGGCCATCGACTTTGACAAGGAACTGGAGTTGCTCCACCATATCCGCCAACATTTTTCGCCGGAAGAAATCGAACTGCGGGTTGATGCGAACGGGGCTTTCTCGCCGGAGGATGCTCCGCGCAAGTTGAATGAGCTGAACCGTTTTCATCTTCATTCCATCGAGCAACCGATTCGCGCCGGGCAGTGGGAGGCGATGAGCCGACTGTGTGAAGCCGCTCCTTTCCCCATCGCTTTGGATGAGGAACTTATCGGTGTGAACGAGCGTCAGCGGAAAATCGAATTGCTGGAAACGATTCGTCCGCAATACATCATCCTGAAACCTTCCTTGCACGGGGGAATTTACGGGGCGAAAGAGTGGATTGAGCTGGCTGAAGCACGGGGAATCAGCTCATGGATTACCTCGGCATTAGAGTCGAACGTGGGGCTGAACGCCATTGCTCAATGGTGTGCCACGCTTCACCCGTCTATTCCTCAAGGCTTGGGCACGGGATTGCTCTTTACCGACAATGTAGATTATCCGCTTCACATCGAGGGCGATTGCCTCTGGTTTCATCCGGAAGAACCCGAACCAGACTTAAAGCAGTTCCTTAACCTTTAACCGGAAGCGGTATGGATATGTTTATTACAGACATTAAGCAACAGACTATTACCATCGACGGAACGGTTTACGATGCGGATTACTGCGCCGGAGAAATGCTTGCCGACTTCCGCCGACGTTACGGAACGGACAGTTTCTATGCCGAAGTTGCCGAATTCCTTGCCGAGTGGTTTAACGATGACGACCGACTGACGGTACACACTTCCGGCTCGACGGGTGCGCCCAAACCGCTTCGGGTAGAGAAGCATCGGATGATGAACTCCGCCATGCTGACGGTCGATTTCCTCGGACTTCGGCACGGTGACTCCGCCATGCTGTGTATGCCGCTGAAGTACATCGCGGGGAAAATGGTGGTGGTACGCTCGCTCGTGGCAGGGCTGAACCTCCTTCCGGTCACTCCGTGCGGACACCCGATGCAGGCTATCGGCGAGATACCCGTGTTTTCCGCCATGATTCCGATGCAGGTATTCAACAGTCTGCAAATGGACGAGGAACGGAAGCGGCTGATGGATGTGCGCCATCTGATTATCGGCGGCGGAGCCATCGACGAAGCGTTGGGCAAGGCACTGAAGTCGTTTCCTCACGCGGTATGGAGTACCTACGGCATGACCGAAACGCTTTCACACATCGCTCTGCGGAGACTGAATGGCGAAGAAGCATCGGAATGGTACACGCCTTTCTCGAATGTGGATGTCCGCCTCACACCCGACCATACGCTTGCCATCCATGCCCCGTTGGTCAACCCGGAGCTACTGATAACAAACGACATCGTGGAGTTTAACGCGCGCGGGCAATTCCGCATATTAGGGCGTAAAGACAATACCGTGAACACGGGAGGCGTGAAAGTGCAAATCGAGCAGGTGGAAGCGTCGCTGCGCCCGCTGCTTCCCTGCCCGTTTATGGTGACTTCGGCACCCGACGCCAAATTCGGCGAACGCATCGTGCTGTTGGTTGAAAACTTTGCTCCCGACAGTCCGGTTATCCGGCAGGCGGTCGAAACGCTTCCGGCTTATTGGCGTCCCAAACAGACGGTGTGCATAACCCGATTGCCGCAAACGGGGACAGGAAAACCCGACCGTGCCACAGCGAAAAAAATAGCTGCCTCAGCCCCTCACCCCCCCATCGGCAAAGACTGAAAAACGCTACCCATAGCGTTACCCTACGCAAGCGGATGCGTTCTATTGTTTATCCGCATAAGTTATAGAACGCATCCGCTTGCGTTTTTCGCCTAAATTCTGTAGATTTGTAAACATCTCAAATACCCCTTATTTTCTAATCTAATCACAGCATGAGAACCGTCCGATTAATGACCTGCAACGATGCCTTCCAAGCCCAAATCATCAGCGGAGCACTTGAAAATGAAGGCATTCCATCGGTGCTTCACAATGTGAATACTTCATACGTATTACGGGGAGCCATCAGCCAGATTGCGGGAGTAGATATTTTTGTTTACGAAGCAGACTACAACCGCGCACTGGAAATCCTTGAACGAAACGAGATGATTCCCGAACAGCTTAAATACTGCCCCCGCTGTCATTCCGACGACATCCGTTTTGTATTGAAAAAACGCCACCGGCTGCGGGCACTGTTCTCCGGAATCATTGCCGCCCTTGCCGCAGCCCCTCCGGGCACGGAGCATTGGGAATTTGTATGCCGGAACTGCGGAGCGCATTTCGACCGCCCCGTGTCCCGCCACAGCAAAGAGTGAAATAAAAAAGCCACCCTGCTTTCGCGACTTACGCAGCCGCCGAAAACAGGATGGCATAAATGATAAGTAAATAATATGTTCGAGAAACTATCTGTTACGGTTCATCACACGATGCCCTGAGCCATCATTGCGTTGGCTACCTTCATGAATCCGGCAACGTTAGCACCCTTCACGTAGTTGATGTAACCGTCGGGTTCAGTACCATATTTCACGCAAGCCTCGTGGATATTCTTCATGATGCTCTTCAGTTTTTCATCCACTTCTTCTTGGCTCCAGCTCAACTTGATAGAGTTCTGAGTCATTTCCAAACCGGATACAGAAACACCGCCGGCGTTGGCAGCCTTACCCGGAGCGTACAATATCTTAGCGTCTTGGAATACACGGATTGCTTCGGGAGTAGAAGGCATGTTGGCACCTTCAGACACAGCGAATACTCCGTTTGCTACCAATGCTTTGGCATCGTCGCCGTTAATTTCGTTTTGCGTAGCAGAAGGCAGTGCGATGTCGGCTTTTTCGTTCCACGGACGTGCGCCGGCAACATACTTGCAACCGTATTTTTCTGCATATTCGCGGATACGTCCGCGGTACAAGTTCTTCAGTTCCATGATGTAATCCAACTTTTCACGGTCGATGCCATCCGGGTCGTAAATATAGCCATCAGAATCAGACATCGTAACGACCTTTGCACCCAACTGAATCAGTTTTTCTGCCGTATATTGCGCAACGTTACCCGAACCAGAAACCAAACAAGTTTTACCCTGAATGTCAATGTTGCGGGTTTTCAGCATTTCCAACAAGAAATAGATGTTTCCGTAACCGGTAGCTTCCGGACGAATCAGCGAACCGCCAAACTCACGACCCTTACCGGTCAATACGCCGCTAAACTCACGGGTCAGTTTCTTATACATACCGAACATGTAGCCTACTTCACGACCGCCTACGCCGATATCACCTGCGGGAACATCGGTTTCCGGACCGATATGACGCCATAATTCCAACATAAATGCCTGACAGAAACGCATTACTTCGGCATTGGATTTGCCGCGGGGTGAGAAATCGGAACCACCTTTACCTCCACCCATCGGGAGCGTTGTCAAAGAGTTTTTGAAAGTCTGTTCGAATGCCAAGAACTTCAAGATACCCAAGTTTACAGAACTATGGAAACGAATACCTCCTTTATACGGGCCGATGGCGTTATTATGCTGTACACGGTAACCCATATTGGTTTGGATATTCCCTTTATCGTCCATCCACGTAACACGGAACTGATAAACACGGTCAGGAATGCAAAGGCGTTCAATCAAATTAACCTTATCAAATTCGGGATGCTTGTTGTATTCTTCTTCGATAGTGCTTAACACTTCTTCAACTGCCTGATGATATTCAGGTTCATTCGGAAATCTTCTTTTCAGATCTTCTAAAACTTTAGCTGCATTCATAATGGATCTCTTATTTTAAATTGGTTGTTTTTCTTTGTTTGATGTGACAAAAGTATAGATAATAATTTATTTATACAACATTTCTTCAAGAAAAATCACAAAAAAGTATCAAAACACAAAGTAAAACAAGAGGAAACTGAAGAAAAGCTACTTTCTACCGCCTTTGATTGACTTAATGACAGGAATAAAAACCAATGCCCCTGAAATAAGAATGGTTATAATAAGCGGTCCGTCAATACGCGACGCAGAAGTAAGAACGATGAAACAAAGTGCCGCCCAAAAAAGCGTAAGAATGACACATTGCGTATTATTGAGTGGTTTTCGCATAGAATTACAGGCTTTTTATAAAATACAAATTGACGCAGATTAAACAGATAGCAATTACTATTTATCTGCATAATCCGCGTCAATCCGTATTCTTATCTATTATTTTTATATTTATAAAGATTACTCGTTACCTTTCATTTTCTTTGCAACGATGGCGTCAATGCAGGCAATGGCTGTGATGTTTACAATGTCACGCACTGAGCTTTCGATGTCGGTAAAGTGAATCGGTTTGTTCAATCCCATCTGAATCGGGCCAATCACTTCTGTTTCGCTCATGTTTTGGATAAGCTGGTAAGTAGCATTGGCAGAAGTCAGGTTGGGGAATACCAGCGTATTGACTTCTTTGCCTTTCAAACGGGTAAACGGATATTTCTCATCGCGCAAGTTATTGTCGAGTGCAAATTTTACTTGCATTTCACCGTCGATAGCAAGTTCGGGATAAGTACGGTGCATGTAATCTACCGCTTCGTGTACCTTTGCCGGACTTCCTTCTGCATCTGAACCGAAGTTTGAATAAGAAAGCATAGCCATTACCGGTTCTTGATTGAAGAAACGTACTGCCTTTGCCGACAATTTAGCGATATCAATCAGCGTATCGGTATCGGGGTGGCGGTTAATCAACGTATCGGCAATGAAGTAAGTTCCTTTCTTTGAATTCAGGATGTGCATCGTACCGAAGTGTTTATATTCCGGCTGGATACCGATTACTTCTTTCGCTACTTTGATGGTATTCGAATACTTCGTGTACAGTCCGGTTACGAAAGCATCTGCTTCTCCCGTTTCAACCATCATCATACCGAAGTAGTTGCGTTCGAACATCTTATCGTTAGCTTCCTGATAGTTGGCACCTTCGCGGGCACGCTTTTCGCAAAGAATACGTGCATAACGTTCACGGCGTTCAGCCTCGCGGTCGTGGCGCAAGTTTACGATTTCGATGCCTTCCAGATTCAAATCCAACTCTTTGGCCAGCTTCTCGATGCGCTCTTCGTTGCCCAGCAAAATCGGGTTACAGATACCTTCCGCCTTAGCTTCGACAGCGGCTTTCAGCATGTTGGGGTGGATGCCTTCGGCAAATACCACACGCTGCGGGTCTTGACGAGCCGTTTCATACAGTTGACGAGTCAGCTTGTTTTCCTGTCCCATCAACTCGCGCAAATGATTCTTGTAACCGTTCCAGTCGGTAATCTGCTTACGCGCTACGCCTGAATCCATCGCAGCTTTGGCTACCGCCATTGACACTTCGGTTATCAAGCGCGGGTCTACCGGTTTCGGGATAAAATAGTCCGGGCCGAACGTCAGGTTATTAACATGATAAGCTGCATTCACTACGTCGGGGACGGGCTTTTTAGCCAATCCAGCGATGGCGCGTACGGCAGCCAATTTCATTTCTTCATTGATAGCTTTTGCACGTGTATCCAATGCTCCACGGAAAATGTACGGGAATCCGATTACATTATTAATCTGGTTCGGATAGTCAGAACGTCCGGTTGACATCAATACATCGGGACGGGAAGCCATCGCATCCTCGTAAGAGATTTCCGGAGTAGGATTAGCCAGCGCGAACACAATCGGATGGTCTGCCATGCTGCGCACCATATCTTGCGTCAAAACGTTACCTTTCGACAAACCGAGGAATACGTCGGCACCTTTGATGGCTTCTGCCAGCGTGTGGATGTCGGTGCGGTCGGTTGCAAAGAATTTCTTCTGTTCGTTCAGGTCGGTACGCTGTTTTGAGATAACACCTCTACTGTCCAGCATTACCACATTCTCCAAACGTGCACCGAGCGACAGATACAGTTTCGTACATGAAATGGCCGATGCTCCGGCTCCGTTCACTACAATCTTTACATCTTCTATCTTCTTACCCGCTACTTCCAAAGCGTTCACCAGTCCGGCGCTTGAGATGATAGCCGTACCGTGCTGGTCGTCGTGCATCACCGGAATATCCAGTTCTTCTTTCAAGCGTTGCTCTATCTTAAAGCACTCCGGCGCCTTGATATCTTCCAAATTTATACCACCGAAAGTAGGAGCAATCGCCTTTACAGCCTCTATAAACTTATCCGGGTCTTTTTCGTTTACTTCAATATCGAATACGTCGATGCCTGCATAGATTTTAAACAACAATCCTTTACCTTCCATAACAGGCTTACCGCTCACTGCGCCTATATCGCCCAGTCCCAATACTGCCGTACCGTTTGAGATAACAGCCACCAAGTTTCCTTTATCGGTATAATCGTAAGCCGTTTCGGGGTCTTTCTGGATTTCCAGACACGGTTCGGCTACCCCCGGCGAATAAGCCAATGACAAGTCGCGTTGTGTTTGATAAGGTTTTGTGGGAACGACTTCTATTTTTCCCGGTTTTCCCTGCGAGTGATACAGCAGGGCAGCTTCTTTTGTTATTTTAGCCATAATGTTTTTCGGTTTTATAAGTTTCGGCGCAAATATACATAAATTTCTAATTGAAGAAATCTATATTTTGTTAATTTGGAAGTTGGTTTAACTAAGAAACTTCTCCGGCGAAGCAAAATACGAAATCGTCCGATGTCGTGCCTCCCCCAAACGCTACCGTTAGTGTCGGTCATCCCATGCGGTAGCGTTGACCAATTCTATTCGGAAGACCGTCCGGTTCTACCGTTAGAATTTTCCTTGTTTTCAGCCTATCGGTAAATGGCTAAGAACAAGCTCATTACAAAATTCGATAAACTGATTTTTTATTCAAATGCTCCGCTACCCGGCAAACCAGATAAAATAAACAAGACCGGCTTTACGGATAATACAGCCGCTGCATCGAGGCATACCAAGCCAATGCTTTCGCCTCAAGTTGTTTCATAAATCCATCCTTTCCATCGCAATATCCTTCGATGTCATGAGGAAAGCGCAAGGCAAGTTCTTGCTTCAAAGCTCCGTAATGAGCCGCTTCCGAGGGGTGGGTGCGCAAATAATCCCTCACAGCCAAATGACGGTCGATGTCTGTACGGTTATCTTGCTGAAACACATGCACCTGATGCGTACGGTTATCGCCTCCTTTACGAAAGTAACGGCGTCCGGATATGCCGAACTCCCCCATACATTCATAACCTAACCGTTCGAATTCCAGATTCAACCGGTCGATGCGGTTAATGTCTTTTACCACAGGCATGATGTCAATAATCGGTTTGGCTGCCAATCCGGGCACAGACGTACTGCCGATGTGGTAAATAGCCACCAATTCGTTTCCCAAAATGTTACGCAAACAAAAAGATTCTTGTCGGTACATTCTTTCCCAATCAGGATTATAAGGTACTACTTTTACTTCCATACGGATTTGTTGCAAATAAAAAAAATCCCGACTCTCTATGAGAAAAGAGTCGGGACGTTATCTGATTCGGGATTTTCCGAATCTTAATCTTTATCCTTCAAGGCTGCAAAGATTAATCCCTCCAACTCTTCTGCCAGTTCCGGATTATCTTTGATGCATTGTTTCGCTGCATCACGACCTTGCCCTAACTTCGTATCGTTGTAGCTATACCATGAGCCGCTCTTCTTGATGATTCCCAAGTCGGCTCCCAAGTCGATGATTTCGCCGCTGTGAGAAATTCCTTCACCGAACATGATATCGAACTCTGCCTTGCGGAACGGAGGAGCCACTTTGTTCTTTACCACCTTTACGCGGGTTTGGTTTCCGATAACTTCTTCACCGTCTTTTATCGGCTGCCCCTTGCGGATATCCAGACGCACGGATGCGTAGAACTTCAGGGCGTTACCGCCGGTAGTGGTTTCGGGATTCCCGAACATCACACCGATTTTCTCGCGCAACTGGTTGATGAAAATACATGTGGTGTTCGTCTTACTGATAGTTGAGGTCATTTTACGCAGCGCCTGCGACATCAGTCTCGCCTGCAAACCTACTTTGTTATCGCCCATGTCTCCCTCGATTTCCGCTTTCGGAGTCAAGGCTGCCACCGAGTCGATAACGATAATGTCGATAGCCGATGAGCGTATCAACTGTTCGGCTATTTCGAGTGCCTGCTCACCGCTGTCGGGCTGCGAAATCCACAGGTTGTCGATATCCACACCCAGCTTAGCAGCATAGAAACGGTCGAACGCATGTTCGGCATCGATAAACGCCGCAATGCCTCCCGCTTTCTGCGCTTCGGCAATGGCATGGATAGCCAGTGTGGTTTTACCGGACGACTCCGGACCGTAAATCTCGATGATACGTCCCTTCGGATAGCCGCCTACACCAAGAGCCGCATTCAGCGCGATAGAGCCGGTAGGAATCACCTCTACCTCTTGGACGTGTTCGTCGCCCATCTTCATGATAGAGCCTTTACCGAAGCTCTTCTCTATCTTGTCCATCGCTGCCTGAAGTGCTTTCAGCTTTTCACTGTTATTGGGCTTCGGAGTGTTTTCCACTCCACCTTCAAACTCTAATTCGTCTTTTTTTGCCATCTATTCTTTCAATTTAAGTAACAAACCGAACGGCGAACAATGCCACCGCCGATTATTTTAAAATCTGAGCAGCATGGTCTTTGGTCTTTACCTCTTTCGGCGATATGATTCGTTCGATCACCCCTTCTTCGTTAATGATGAAGGTGGTACGAAACGTACCCATATACTTACGACCGTACATGCTCTTTTCTCCCCATACTCCAAACTCCTGTACCAGCTTCTGGTCGGTATCGGCTATCAGGGTAAAAGGAAGTTGATTTTTCTCGATAAACTTTTGGTGCGATTTTGCATCGTTAATGCTTACGCCTACCACCTCATAACCTGCCTTCCGGAGTTCGTCATAATTATCGCGCAGGTTACAAGCCTGTGCCGTACAGCCGGAAGTCATGTCTTTCGGATAAAAATATAACACCAACTTCTTCCCTTTATAGCTGCTCAAACGAATTTCTTCTCCTTTTTCGTTCAAGCCTAATACTTCGGGAGCTTTATCTCCTACGTTCATTCTCCTTGTTCTTGTCTTTAGTAATGATTACAGTTCAAGGTCGCCGTCGAACACTTCATGCCACGGCAAACCGTTCTTGTTCAGTTCTTCCATAAACGGATCGGGATCGAACTCTTCTACGTTCCATACCCCCGGACGCTTCCACAGTCCTTTCAGGAACATCATGGCGCCAATCATAGCCGGAACTCCCGTGGTGTAGCTTACGCCCTGCATACCTGTTTCTTGGTAAGCAGCCTGATGTGAACAGTTATTATATACATAATATGTATGTTCTTTTCCGTCTTTGATACCGCGGATTCGGCAACCAATGGAAGTTTCTCCCTCGTAGTTTTCGCCCAAGTCTTGCGGATTCGGCAACACAGCTTTCAGGAACTGCAAAGGAACAATCTCCATGCCGTTATAATTGATAGGCTCTATGCTTGCCATTCCGATGTTTTGGATTACACGCAGATGGGTAAGGTATTCCTGACCGAACGTCATCCAGAAACGGGCACGCTTGATGGTTGGGAAATTCTTAACCAGCGATTCCAACTCTTCATGATACAGCAGGTAAGAATCGCGCGGACCGATGTTAGGATAAGTCAAATCTTTGTGGAACTCCAGCGGTTTCGTAGTTACCCACTTGCCATCTTCATAGTAACGGCCGTTTTGGGTAATCTCACGGATATTGATTTCGGGATTGAAGTTCGTAGCAAACGCTTTGTGATGATTTCCGGCGTTACAGTCTACAATATCCAGATATTGAATTTCGTCGAAATGATGTTTGGCGGCATAAGCCGTATAGATACCGCTTACTCCCGGGTCGAATCCGCATCCCAAGATAGCAGTCAGTCCCGCTTCTTCGAAACGCTGCTTGTATGCCCACTGCCAGCTGTACTCGAAGTGAGCTTCGTCTTTGGGTTCGTAATTCGCCGTATCCAAGTAATTCACGCCTGCCTTCAGACATGCCTCCATAATAGTCAAATCCTGATACGGAAGCGCTACGTTAATAACGATTTCAGGTTTAAAACTGTTGAATAAAGCCACCAGTTCGTCCACATTGTCCGCATCAACCTTAGCAGTTTTAATGTTAGGGTTACCGATTGCTTTCACAATCGCATCACATTTTGACTGGGTACGACTCGCAATCATCACTTCCGTAAATACGTCGGGATGCTGAGCCACTTTGTGTGCAACCACGGTTCCTACACCGCCTGCACCGATGATTAATACTTTACTCATTGATTTCTATAAAACTTTAATGCCCGGCAACGTCACCGTTCATGTATGCAAATATACGGAATATTCCCAATTCGGAACGCATAAAATCAAGATGTATTTCGGAACTTTGCAGAATTTTATCACCTTACAAGTCTGAAAGAATGAGATGGCGGCTTCTTCAACTACCGCCGGAAACGCTACCGCATAAAATAAGGAAAGCATCGGCTTAAATGTATAAAAACATGCCGATGCTTTCTTTCACGCTATGAGTTAAGTTTTTGTATCACTGAATGCTGTTCAACAGGTCTACTTTACCTTCGTTCACCAGCTTCAATATCAGTTCTCCGAAGAGCGTATTTTGCCATGCAAACCAAGCCCGGGTAAACTTCGCCGGATTATCTTTGTGGAAGGATTCGTGCATAAATCCTGTACCGGCATCTGTATCCATCAACATTTTAATGCAACGTTTGATTTCTTCATCGTTTTGACTGGTAAAGGCTTTCATCATGATACTCATCGGCCAAACCATGTCATACCCGATGTGTGGTCCTCCAATACCTTCACCTGCTGTTCCGCGGAAGAAATAAGGATTGTCTTCGCTCCACACGAAACGGCGGGTATTCTGATAAACCGGGTCGTTTACATCTACGTCGCCCAAATAAGGCATTGCCAGCAGGCTGGGTACATTCGCATCGTCCATCAAAATATGATTGCCGAAACCATCTACCTCGAAAGCATAAATCTTTCCGTACTTCGGATGATTATAAACCGCATATTGTTTTAATGCCGTTTCCACTTCGTCTGCCAACGTTGTGCATTCGGCAGCCAAGTCTGCTTTTTTATTGACTGTTTGCAATATCTCTGCCGCTTTACGCAAAGAAGACACGGCAAAGAAGTTTGAAGGAACCAAGAACTGCATGTTTGTAGCATCGTCAGACGGACGGAACGTGGATACGATCAGGCCGACCGGTTTTACCGGACGTCCCCATCCGTCGCAAGGAACCGTATCCAGTGCGCGTTCGGTTTTGCGCTGGAACTTATAAGGACCTGTTCCGTCTTTACGTTGCTGCTCCTTAAACGTTTGCAGGATATTGGCTATCGCTTTCAGCCAGTCTTCGCCAAAAACAGAGCTGTCACCCGTAACCTTCCAATAATGATACGCCAAACGTAAGGGGTAACATAACGAATCAATCTCCCATTTGCGTTCGTGTAACTCCGGTTTCATATCCGTCAGGTCGCTCATCCATTCTCCGCCCGTAGCCCCATCATTAAACGCATTGGCGTAAGGATCAATATTGATACACATCCACTGGCGGTTGATAACACCTGCTATCATTTCTTTCAGTGCAGCATCTTCGTTTGCCAACTGCACATAAGGCCACACTTGAGCGCCGGAGTCGCGCAACCACATGGCATGGATATCTCCGGTATATACAAAGGTATCCGGACGACCATCCTCAAAATGGCGAAAATGAACCGTCGTATCCAACGTATTCGGGAAACAATTCGTAAACATCCAAGCCAATTTGGTATTAGTCAGCAACCGACAAACTCTTTCGATTTGCTTTTCTACGGCATCGGAATGGAACAAACGTTTATCCGGAGCCGGACGATTATCCTGCTTTATCGCATCATTCGTACACACATAAGACGTTTCTGCCGTTATCGCATTCGCTTGCGAAACGCAGGCGAATGCTGATAACAAACATACTCCGGTTATCAAATTCTTTTTCATATACATCTTTTTTAAGTCAGACAAAAATACAAAATACATTGCTTCCCGCCCGATTATTTTCCTAATTTATCCTTTAGCACCTTCATCCAATAACCACCAATAACAGAACGTGCTTGGAAGCCTCTCTGATTAGGTTCTAACGTCCAGTTCCAGTCGGTCATGGGAACGCGATCTACCGTTTCATTCATAAACGTATAGATAGGAGCGATGAATTTTTCGAAAGTAGCACGGTCTTGCGCCATTGTTGCCGTCCACATAATCCAGTCATTTTTGGTATAGGTTTCACGGTTATCCAACGGAACTCCATATTTATTTTCTTTTGTCTGGTAATATGCCAGTTCTTTTTCTACCACTTCTCTCGGGAAAAGATTAAAGCCTAACAGTTCATCCCATACCAGATTATATTTCAAGCTCCACGTACCGGGCTTGTCGAATGTCAGACGGTAATGGTCACCGTCGTCAGCCATCTTCAACCATTCGCCCGCCATCTCTTTGGCTTTTTCCATATACTTGTTCGAAATGTCTTTCATTCCTTGCTTGTCTGCCAAATACGCATAAGAAGCCACACCCATAATTGCTTTGATAGACAGGTTTGTGTTATGGGCAAAATGTCCTGCAAAATCATCCGTACATAACTGATTTTCGGGGTCAAGACCATTCTCAGCCAAATAGTTTGCCCATGTAGTCAATACATCCCAATGCTTAGCCGCATAGTCCGGATTTCCTTCTATCACGGCGATGGCTGCGCTCAGAATCATCATGTTTCCGGTTTCTTCAATCGGCATATCACCCCCGTATACCTGTCCGTTTGCCAACGGATAAGTACCCAAATCATGCGCTGCAAAAGGTTTCGGCCATTTGCCACTTTCGCTATATTGGAATATACCGTTCATCATGCCTTTCAGCAAATTCGGATTATAAACCAAGAACAAAGGAGAAGAAGGATAAGTTAAATCCACGGTATTGATACATCCGTTACTGAAGTTCTCTTTCGACATGAACAGCAGTTCACCGTCGGGCGACTCAACCAGCTTGTGTGCAGCCATTACCTGCCGATAAGCCAGCGCACATAACTCAGCGTACTTTCTGCCTCCAGCCTGTTCTGCTTCGCCTATCAGTTTCGCATCAAATTCGGTACAGCGTTTCATCAATGTGCTATACTCTTGCGTTGCTTTTTCCAACTGGGTAAAGATAGTCTGATCGTTCTTACGATTCCAATACGGACGCAAATTAGTACCGAAGTATTGCAGTGAGTAAATATCATCGTAAGCCAGCATCAGATATCCCGTATCCGATTTGACATTACCCATCTTACAAGCGATAGCCAATTTATTCATTCCGTCGGTCGACTGTTCTTTCAGCGTACCATCGGCCAAGAAACTTTGACGTAACAAGGCTCCGTCACCGATGCCAACCTTCAAACGATTGTCATCAGGCGCTGCAAAATAAAAATATCCCCAGTCGATGCGCAAATCATCTCCCCGTTTCGCCAATATGTTCTGCTCAACACTTCCGGTGCTGGCGTAAACGATACCATTCTCATTTCCGGTTTTACTTACCGATTTCTGATAGGGTTGGTCAATCGCCCATTGCGGACCTGCTTCGAAATACAATTCCACATCGTGTTTTTGATTGTCTTTCGATTGAACTTCGTAAGTAAGATAGTTAACCGGACGAGTCATCAGGTCTAAATCATCCATCAACAGCGGAGCGGTAAAAGTCAGTTTCAAGTCAACGTTCCCGCAGTTAAACGTATAATAAGTCTGAGTAGCCTGAGCGTCTACCGAAGTCTGTACAGCGGTCTCGGCAAAGAATCGGGTATCGTCTTTTTCTGCCAGCAAACCAAAATCCAACAAACCATTTCCCACACGGTTACGGCAATAGGCAGCGATTATGTTTTCTCCCTTTTTCAACGAAGCAACTGCTTCTTCGGGAAGTTTGGCATACACATACTTTTTCGCCGAATTGCCTGTTTCGATCACCTTTATACCATTTACATAAATGATTACGTCATCGTCGTGCGAGTATTCCAAATACAAGTTTTTCTTCGACAAATCGTCGGTTATGTTTACCGTACGGCGTACCCAAATGTATTCACTTCCCCATTGAGTTTTTGCAGTAGGCTCGTTTTCTTTCGTTCCGAATGCTCCCGGAGCCATTTTCCACGCAGCATCGTTAAATCCGGCCTTTTCCCAACCCGAAACGGGTTCGGCAGTTGTATATTTTCCTTCCCAGTCACATTGCTCGGAGGTTCCACATATCGGATATAGTTCCAGTTCTTCTTCTCCCATAAAACGATATGCTTTGCCGTCGACTTTAGCAACTCCCAGTAAAGGGAAGTTCTTGCCCGTCCAGTGTTTTACCGGAGCATCATATAATTGATTAGACATTGACCACGCACTGGTGTAAGGGTCAATCGTTACCAACGGATAAGCCGGAGCACGTAATTCGTTTTTAGCATGTTGTTCCGACTGCTGTTTTCCTCCTCCGCAACCAACCAGCAGAGCGGCTGTTGCTACATAAACTAATGTTGTCAGTCTCATATTTTTATTCTTTTTTGATGATACATGATTTTCACTTTACAGTATTGTCAGGGAAGAGCAACATCAAAGCGGGAATGCCGGATGCCGAATAACTGTCTATCACCTGATTTCCGCTCACCGCCTCATCGTATTTTCCTCCGCAAATGATGCGGTTCTTATCGCGGTTACTCCACCCGCAGTCTATCGTATGCTCCAAGAAAGGAAGGTATTGCGATTGTCCGCAATCGTAAACCAACATGGCGATGTATTGTGCGAATATAGCCGTATAAATACCTTGCTCGATTCCGCTTTCAAAAGGAAGCACACCGGCAGGCGACATGTCTTTCACCGTATAGTCTGCGGCAAGGATGGCGTTATCCAGATAACGGCGTTCACCCGTAGCCTGATACAGCATTACCGAGCCTCCGATAAAAGTCGCCTGATTATATACGTGGGCTTTCCAGTCCGGTTCATGCGTTCCGTGCCGGCTGTCTGCCACCCGCCCCGTCGATTTGTCGAACAGGTTATTTACCCCCCACTCATAGATTTCTTTCGCTTTTTCCAAATACTGTGCTTTGGTTTGGTAGTTCCAATCCGCCTCCTCCGGTTCGCGCCTGCCTGCGGGTACATTTTTATAAAGCGTCATCGCCGCTACCACCGTAGGGAAATTGATACAAGCCATCTTGCCGTCGCGGTCGCTGTCATTCGGTTTCGGGTTATGGATAGGTTGCCACTGCCAGAACATGCCGCCTTTTTTCTCGTCGTACGAGCCGGTATCCCCTACCCGCTTCGAACCGTTCCATACCCGACTGAAACTTGCCTCGGCCAGTTTCAGGTATTCTTTGTCGCCAAACAATTCGTAAGCACGGGCAAGCGTAATAGTCCACCACTGAATATCATCGTAGATAAACCAGCCGGTGTTTTCGTTATTGTCATGGAAATCGAAGCCTACATAGTGAGCTTTATTTCCCTCAAAGATTTTCCGACTTAACGCCTTGTACTTTTTTTCGCGCTCTGTGTCTTTCTGCGAACGGGCAAGACGATATGCATTCATCGCCATATCCCAATAAATAGGCTGACACCAAATTGCCGCCGCTCCGTTTCCACGGTCTACGGCACGAGGAAAAGAAGTATCCGTTTTATAAATATACTTCAGGGAATCAAGGTAATTACGATTAAAACCTTCGTAAGCCTCCCATACATCTGCATGAGTATAGCGCAACGTCGCACACATCCCTGAAAGTCCGACGGCCCAACATCCGATTAACAATAATATTTTTCTTGTCTTCATACTAACTAATGTTTTTATATATATCGATACTAAAACCTATGCATTAATTGAACCCATTGAATTTTTTCCGCTAACGGAAGCGCGGGCAAACTGTCTCCTCCGTTATACCCGAAAAACGCTACCGTTAGCGTTGGTCAACTCATGCGGTAGCGTTGACCGGTTCTACCCATAGTGTTGATGCGTCCTATGGGTAGCGTTTTCAAGCCCTCTGCCGAGCCGGATAAAGCCTCTTAAACAAGCCCTTTTACGGTGTTACGCTTAAACGGAACTCTGCAGAGCCATGTACAAATTCTCCACAGCCACTCTACCGGTCCATAATAGAACCGTTTCATCCACCAATTACTATAAGCTATTTGTATTATGCAGAAAAAGATACCGAACATAAAACTTTCAAGATAATTCAGCGACACAGCCCCATTTAACCCAAAGCCGTAGAAAACACAAACGCCGACAAAACTTTGCATCATGTAGTTTGTTACACTCATTCTGCCTACCGGAGCCAAATAATCTAAAATCTTGCGTCCGCCGTATCGGTAATACAACAGTATCAGCCCGCAAACGTAAACCATCATCTGCCCTAAATTACCGTATGTTTTAAACATGGTCTGTCCTACCCGCAATGCAAAATCTTTTACTCCCCAATAAGGAAGCAAATAAGCTATCGCATAGAACACGGCAAAAAACGCCAACGCATACGGCAAAACCAGTTTGCTGTAATTTACCATCCGAACTTCGTCTTTATGGATTCCCGAACGTCCGATCAGCATACCGATGATAAACAACCCCAACAACTGCAAATAGCGGTAATTATTAAACACCCACAACACCTTAGCCCATTGTCCGCGCCACAGATTGAAATCAATCACATCGGCAAACGAACCGTGAATAAACACAGAAGCACAGGTTTCATAAAGGCGATTCATTTCGACCACCAAATCGGTAGGCTGGTTCGGCACGTTGTTCTCCAGCAAGGAAACAAAACTGATTACTGCGGGAATTTGCAGGAACAGCAACACAGCCAATCCTATCAGCCACTTGGTGGGTACTTTATATAAAGGTATAAGAAACAGTCCTAACAAAGCGTAGACTACAAAGAACTCACCCAAATACATCAGTCCGTTAATATAGCCGAACAATAACAACAGCACCATACGCCAAACAAAACGTCCTCTGAAATCTACTCCCTTACTTGCCTGAGAATCCATCTGCATGAAAAAGCTCAGTCCGAACAACAAAGAAAACATGGCATACGACTTTCCGGCAAACAAGAAATTCAGCGTATCAAAGACTCCCGTATCTACCCGCTGCCAGAAAGGATTATCCACTACCGGCACCAAAGTCAGGTCAAAACGCTCCATGCAATGCCACAACAGAATACCTACCAATGCAAATCCTCTAAGCGCATCAATCGAATGAATGCGTTTGGGAGGAGCAATCCGATGAACATGATTATTCATAACATCCCGACGTTGAAGATTTCTATACTCGATTGTTCCGAAAGCGGAGCATAATCCTTTATTGATACACAGGCTACGGGCGTTTCAGCATGAGTGTGATTGGTAAATACGTTTTTCATCGTTTTCAGGTTTAATAAAGATAATGTGTTAATTCTCTGCTGCAAAACTAACGAACGCAAGTAACGAATGATAGAAATAGTCATTCAAAAAACAGAAAAAACAGTTCACCAACCAGTCTTTTCACCATTTAACGCCCCGCAGGCATCATAACTTGCCTTTTCTTACGCTTTGAGGGCGTTTCCTACGGCTTGTACTCCGCAAAAAAATAAGCCGGCATCTTTCATCAGATGTCGGCTTATTTCCACCAGCCCAAATTATAATCCGGAAGGTTTAGGCAAGGGAACTCCTAATTTTACAGGCTTCCCAAATACGGGCATCCCGTTTTTATCCCATTCTATTTTTTGCATACGTATGCTTCTCGACTCATTATCACCGGTTATGCCGTTGGGTATTGCACGGGCATGATACAGTACATACCATTCTTTCCCATCGGGAGAAGGAACAAACGAAAGGCTTCCCGGACCGAATACACTATCTTGAGGCGACTGCGAAAATACCGGTTTATCGTCTTTATGCCAAGAATCCGGGTTCAACAAATCAGCATCGGTATCGGCAGTAAGCATCCCTATGCAATAATAGGGAGACCAACATCCGCTTGCCGAATAGTATAATATCAGCTTTTGTCCGTCGCGCGAATGAAACAACTGAGGAGCCTCGTTTACATAAATCGGATAAGCCGTACGGCTTCCGTCGGGATTCACCCACTGTCGTTCCCAACTATATTCCGGCTTCGACAACATAACCCGCTTGGTATCCAGTGTCCACGGATTTTTCATCCGAGCGATATAAATGCATTGGGTTTCTTCCATGATACGTCTTTGAGGCCAGCCCGACCAAATCAAGTATTGAACTCCTTTATGAACAAAAGTTGAAGCATGAATCCCCCAATTCCAATCCGGATTCGTCATAATCGCTCCTTTCAGTTTAAATGTTCCTTCCAATGGAGTGGCAGCCTCATTCTCTAATACATAAATCTGATGATTATCCGTATTGCCATTATCGGCAGCATAATAGATGTACCATTTGTCATTTATCCGATGAATCTCCGGCGCCCACAAATTATATTTATTGTTAGGGTCGGCAGAACGCCACACTTCTTTATAAATAGCATGTTGCATATCTGTAATATCTTCTGTCTCCCACACCCAAATCATATCGTTGGTTTCATGCGTATAATAATATTTCCCTTTATAAAAAATAGCACTGGGAGAACTTCCTGTACCAAGCAAAGGATTGGTAAAGGTTGACACCGTTTTGCCGCTTTCGGCATTCGGATTATTCCGACAGGCACCCATCATACACATAAGAATAAACAAAGGCACGTAACAAACTAATTTCATAACAATATTTCGTTGGGTATGTAACATGCAGCCAAAATTATACATTTCAACCAACAATTCAAGAAGAAATGGTCAGTTTTTATCTTTTATTTGACAAAACCTATCCACAAAAGAAAAAATAAATGGCAACCTTTGTATGTAGATTAAAACATCAAAAAAACATATTATCATGAAAAACATCAGTAAAGTAAAAGGAATGCTGTTTTGTGCGGCACTGTCAATGTGTTGTTCATGTAACCATACATCTACAGAGTTTAGTGTAACCATGACAGACCGACCAGACAGAATGGAACAGAATCCAAACTATGCGAATAATCGTTCTCCACTGCAACCGTCGCATTTCTTAAAACTCCCGGTAGGAAGTATCAAGCCGGAAGGATGGTTAAGAAAGTATTTGGAACTGCAACGAGACGGACTGACCGGTCACTTAAACGAAATCAGTGCATGGCTGGAAAAGGAAAACAATGCTTGGCTCACCAATGGAGGCGATCATGGATGGGAAGAAGTTCCGTATTGGTTGAAAGGCTACGGAAATCTGGCTTACATCTTAGGCGATGAGAAAATGATAAACGAAGCTAAAACATGGATTGAAGCAGCCATAAACAGCCAGCGTCCCGATGGATCGTTTGGTCCGATAAACATGAAAGGCGATAAGCCTGAACTCTGGGCGCAAATGATTATGTTATGGTGTCTGCAATCTTATTATGAATATACCAACGATTCGCGTGTGCTAACTTTAATGACCAATTTCTTCAAATGGGAGTTAAGTTTGCCTGACGATAAATTTTTAGAGGATTACTGGGAAAATAGCCGCGGTGGAGATAATTTGCTTAGCGTATATTGGTTATACAATAAAACCGGTGAATCTTTCTTGTTAGAGTTAGCTGAGAAGATACATCGCAACACTGCCGATTGGACAAGACCTTCTACGTTACCCAACTGGCATAACGTGAACGTTGCGCAATGTTTCCGCGAACCTGCCACTTACTACATGCTTGATAAAGATTCTGCTTTATTAGCTGCTTCATACAATGTACATCATCTGATCAGACGCACGTTCGGACAAGTGCCGGGAGGTATGTTCGGCTCTGATGAAAATTGTCGCATGGGCTATATCGACCCCCGGCAGGGCGTAGAAACTTGCGGAATGGTGGAACAAATGGCTTCGGATGAAATCATGCTCCGCATGACGGGTGATCCTTTTTGGGCTGAACATTGTGAAGATGTAGCATTCAATACTTATCCGGCAGCAACCATGCCTGATTTTAAGGCGTTGCGTTACATCACCTGCCCGAATCATGTGATAAGCGATTCGAAAAACCATCATCCGGGCATTGATAACTCCGGACCTTTCCTTGCCATGAACCCTTTCAGCAGCCGCTGCTGCCAACATAACCATGCACAAGGATGGCCTTACTATACCGAGCATCTGGTATTGGCTACTCCCGATAACGGAGCAGCTTTAGCTCTGTATGCTTCTTGCAAAGCGACCATGAAGGTAGGAGACGGACAGCAAATCGCTATTCATGAAGAAACGAACTATCCGTTTGATGAAGTCATCCGGTTGACTGTTCAAACAGACAAGGAAGTGGAATTCCCGCTTTACTTGCGTATTCCTACTTGGGCAAACCAAGCACAAATCCATATCAACGGACAGAAAGTTACGACTCCTGTTACCAGCGAACAATATGCTTGTATCCGCCGCACTTGGAAAAACGACGATAAAGTGGAACTGACGTTACCCATGCAACTCAGTTTGCGTACATGGCAAGTAAACAAGAACAGCGTAAGCGTAAACTATGGACCGCTCACCATGTCGTTAAAAATACGAGAGAAATATGTAAAGAGCGACAGTAAAGAAACTGCAATCGGCGACTCACAATGGCAAAAAGATGCCGATGCAAGCCAATGGCCTACGTATGAAATCTATCCCGACTCGCCGTGGAATTACTCATTGGTATTAAACAAAGACAATGCGCTGAAAGATTTCAAAGTAATCAAAAAACAATGGCCTGCCGACAATTTCCCCTTTACGCAAGAAAGCGTTCCTCTTGAAATCAAAACCGTAGGACGACAGATTCCAAGCTGGAAGGTAGACCAATACGGACTTTGCCATGAATTGCCCGAAGCCGATGCTCCCAAAAGGGAAAAAGAAGAAATAACCTTAATACCGATGGGAGCTGCCCGACTCCGAATCAGCGCGTTCCCTAACACTTACGAATAATTCATTAACCTATTTATTATTACCATTCTATCATGAAGAAACTATTAACAACTTTATTCGCATTAATTTGCTTGAACGGATTTGCCAATCCGCAGCCGCGTCCTGAATATCCACGTCCGCAATTCGAACGCAGCCAATGGGTAAACTTAAACGGAACATGGAACTTTGAGTTCGATTTCGGAGAATCGGGTAAAGACCGCTCGCTACAAAAGGCCGAACAACTGAGCCAGCAAATTACTGTTCCGTTTTGTCCGGAAAGCAAACTGTCGGGAGTAGCGCATACCGATTTTATCAACTGTCTGTGGTATCAACGCAAACTGTCAATCCCTGCCGACTGGAGCGGGAAAAAGATATTGCTTAACTTTGGAGCGGTAGACTATTATACTGAAATTTATATCGACGGAGAGTTTGTACAGTCGCATTGGGGCGGTTCGTCTTCATTCTCGGCAGATATCACCCGATTCGTGAAAAGCGGACAAACACATAACTTGGTGCTTCAGGTAAAAGATGACCTGCGTTCGGGTAAACAAACCGGCGGAAAACAATGTACCAACTTTTATTCGGGAGGTTGCTCATATACCCGCGTTACCGGCATCTGGCAAACGGTTTGGATGGAAGCAGTGGACAAGAAAGGATTAAAAACAGCGGTAGTACGCCCCGACATTGACCAAAAACAACTGATTATTACTCCGGAATTTTATCAAGAGTCTAACAATACGCTGGAAATCGTGCTAAAAGACGGCGATAAGACAGTAGCAAAAAAAAGCGTTACCTGCTCAAACAGCAGTACCATCATACTTCCTGTCAAGAATATGAAGTTATGGAGTCCTGAGAATCCGTTCTTATACGACTTGGTTTATCAGGTAAAAGACCAGCAGGGAAACATCATTGATGAGGTGAAATCGTATGCGGGTATGCGCAAAGTACATACTGCCGATGGCATCTTTTATCTGAACAACGAGCCTTATTTCCAACGTTTGGTACTCGATCAAGGATATTATCCCGACGGAGTATGGACAGCTCCTTCAGACGAGGCTTTGAAAAACGACATCGTACTGGGAAAGGAAGCCGGATTTAACGGGGCAAGACTCCACCAGAAAGTTTTCGAAGAACGTTATTATTATTGGGCTGACAAATTGGGTTATCTTACATGGGGAGAGAGTGCAAGCTGGGTGATGGATATCAATGACGAACTGGCGGTGCGCAATTACATCGGCGAATGGACGGAAGTGGTAGCGAGAGACCGGAACCATCCGTCGCTGGTTACTTGGACTCCTTTTAATGAAACTTGGGGAAGCCGTGAAGGAGTTTATCCGCGACTGATACGCGACATTTATCATATAACGAAGTCAATCGACCCCACCCGTCCCATCAACGATGCCAGCGGAGACGACCATATACTGACCGATATCTGGAGTGTACATAATTATGAACAGGATGGAAGCAAACTGGCAGAACAACTGGAGTTTAAAGAAGGAAAAGAACCTTACCGAAACAGCCGCGACAAAAAATTCTTGGCCGTGTACGAAGGACAACCTTATATGGTAGACGAATTCGGAGGCATCGGATGGATGTCGGCCGAAGAGCGCAAAAATTCTTGGGGCTATGGAAACATACCTCAAACTCCCGAAGAGTTCTACACTCGCTTGGAAAGTCAGGTAAAAGCCTTGAAAGACGCTAAACACGTTATGGGATTCTGTTACACGCAACTCACTGACGTGGAACAGGAAAAGAACGGTATTTATTATTACAACCGTACTCCCAAATTAGATATGAAACGGATTAAGGCAATCTTCGAACTGATTCCTTCTTCGCACACTAACCTGAAATAATCATGAAAAAGGCATCTTTTTGTTTCTTATTTACCATACTGCCCTTGCTCTTGTCGGCAAGGCAGTATGGAGGTAATCTTTTCTTTCAGCGGGCAGATTCGTTACTGAACACGATATTAACTTTATATCAGGTTCCGAAATACGGATTGCTGATGGAAACTTATCCTCGTAACCCCAAGCAACAGATTACTTATACTGCCAACAGCGATGCTAATCTTACTCAGCAAGAAGTATCTTTCCTTTGGCCGTATTCGGCAATGGTTTCGGGCTGTGTCTCCATGTACAAAATATCCAAAGCAGACAAATACAAGGAGCTTATGGATAAACAAATCAAGCCGGGACTTGATTTGTATTGGGACAATACCCGGAAACCGGCGTGTTACCAATCATACCCCACCTTTGCAGGGAAAAATGACCGATATTACGATGACAACGACTGGATAGCTTTAGACTGTTGCGATTACTACGAAGCTACCGGCAAACAAGAATATCTTGACAAGGCTATCGCCCTGCATCGGTATATTTACTCTGGATGGTCGGACGAACTGGGTGGAGGAATCTATTGGTGTGAACAGAAACGTACCTCCAAAAATACTTGTTCAAATGCTCCGGCTACAGTTCTGTGTCTGAAGTTATATAAGCTCACAAAAGATGAAAAGTATTTGAAACAGGCTGAAGAAACCTACGAGTGGACCAAGACAAACCTGCGCGACCCTGAGGATTTTGTTTATTGGGACAATATCAACTTAGAAGGTCAAATAGGCTATGCCAAATATACCTACAACAGTGGGCAAATGATTCAGGCAGGCGTACTGCTTTACCAGATTACAGGCAAGGAGGCTTACTTACAGGATGCGCAGCAAACGGCTAAAGGGGCTTACGAGTATTTCTGCCGCTTGCAGCAAACGCCGAAAGGAGAAATGAGATTCTATCCCGACAGTCCGTGGTTTAATGTTATCTTGTTCAGAGGTTTAAAGGCTCTTTATCAAACCGACCATAACCCGACTTACATCAAAGCGATGATAGATAACGCCGATTTTGCTTGGAGATGGACGCGCGACAGCAACGGCTTGTTCAGCAACGACTGGTCGGGAAATAAGTCAAACCAATTTAAAAGTTTGCTGGAAAACGCTTGCATGATTGAATTATTTGCAGAAATCAGCGAATTGTAACTCTATTTGTACGTTATGAATATCAAACATCTAATCATGGCAGGAGCCATACTGTGTATTCCTGCCGCCCACTGCTGGTCACAGCAAAACCGGCAAAGTGGAAATCCGATAATTCCCGGATGGTATGCAGACCCTGAAGCCATCGTTTACGGCGATACATACTGGATTTTCCCGACGCTTTCTCAGCTTTACGGAGAAGACACCCTTACTTATAAAAAAGATTTGGAGCGAAAAACCGAAGCCATCAATCAAGAATATAACTTACAAACGCATTTCGATGCTTTTTCATCGACCGACCTCGTTCATTGGACCAAACATCCGGAGGTGTTATCCATCAAAAATGTTCCGTGGGTAAAATATGCTTTGTGGGCGCCATCGGTAATTCATGCCAACGGGAAATATTACCTGTTCTTCGGCGGAAACGATATTCAGAACGATGAGCAGTGGGGAGGTATCGGAGTGGCTGTTGCCGACCGTCCGGAAGGTCCGTATAAAGACGCTTTAGGAAAACCGCTCATCTCGAAAATCATAAATAAAGCACAGCCGATAGACCAGTTTGTGTTCCGCGATGACGACGGACAGTATTATATGTACTACGGGGGATGGAGACACTGTAACATGGTGAAATTACGAAGCGACCTTTTGGCTTTGGAGCCGTTCGGCGACGGGACGTACTACAAAGAAGTTACTCCCGAAAATTACGTAGAAGGCCCCTTCATGCTGAAACGAAACGGAAAGTATTACTTCATGTGGTCGGAAGGCGGATGGGGAGGCCCGGATTATTGTGTAGCTTATGCCATAGCCGACTCGCCGTTCGGACCGTTTAAACGTATCGGAAAAATTTTACAGCAAGACCCGCAGGTAGCTACCGGAGCAGGACATCATTCGGTTATCCAGATACCGGGAAAAGATGAGTATTACATTATTTACCATCGCCGTCCGTTAGGTCACACGGGGATAAACGAACGTCAGGTTTGCATTGATAAATTGGAGTTCGACCCCAATGGCTACATCAAACCCGTAAAAATCACCCACGAGGGAGTCCGTCCGGTTTCCTTACAGAAATAAATACGAAAAATTTCCATCCGAAAAACAGCCGAAAATTCCTTCGGATAAAAATGAAAACTTATCCGCATAAAAGGGTTGTTTGAACTTTATCCGGGCATAAAAAAATTCTACCCATAGGACAGGCAAGTCCTATGGGTAGAACCGGGTAACTTAACCGCATGAAACAAGTAACACTAACGGTAGCGTTTTTTTCGGAAGAATTTCTTATTTCTCTTGCGAGAGATGAGTTACGTAATCTTTCGGTAATACGCCGAATTGCGCCCTAAAGCATTTGGCAAAATAAGATGACGAACTGAAACCCGTCTGCTCACATACCTCCGTAATGCGGCATCCCTCCTTCAACAATACAGCAGCCCTGTTCAACCGGCAAAGTTTCAGATAATCATTGGGAGACATTCCGGTCAAGGCTTTAAGTTTACGGTAGAAATTAGAACGGCTCATGTTCATATCTGCCGCCAAGATGTCTATCGAAAAATTCTCGTCAGCCAGTTGCGCTTCAATCGCCTGCTGCATTTTTGTAAGAAATTCGCGGTCGCGAGGCGTAATGCTTATTTCTTCTTGTCCTTCGGGCAGGTTATGACTGTTCAGCTCTTGCATACGCTGATGGAAAACCATCCTTAACTTCAAGATATTTCGTATCTGCATCTTCAACTGAACGATAGTAAACGGTTTTTCCACGTAAGCATCCGCTCCGTACCTGAATCCTTCGGCTTTCGATTCGGGTAAGGTTTTTGCCGTAAGCAGTATAACGGGGATGTGAGAGTAATCAATATCCGATTTTATTTTGTTACAAAGCTCCAGTCCGTTCATTTTAGGCATCATCACGTCGCTCACCACTACGTCAACGGCAGTCGTTTCTAAAACTTTCAAGGCTTGCAGTCCGTTCGTTGCTTTTACCACCTTAAACCATTTGGCAAGCCTTGTATACTCCATGTCTAACAGTTCTACGTTATCTTCAACCAACAGCACGGTATATTTTTGTTGCAAAAGCGGGTCGTCCTCTTCAGTTTTCACCGGCGATTCCACCTTTTCATCCATATCCGATACGATAATCTGTTCTTCTATATCCGACTCACGGGCGTGAAGGGGAAGCGTCAGAATAAAAGATGCTCCACCGTAAGAATTGTCTTCTGCCCTCAAACTTCCCCCGCAGTTTTCCGCCAACGAGCGAGAGTACGCCAGACCGATACCTGTCCCTAACATCGCTTTGGGATTATCTACCTGATAAAAAGCCTGAAAAACTTTTTCTTTTTCATCGAAAGGAATCCCGTCTCCATCATCTTCTACCCGAATATCAAACTGTTCATTGAGTTGTTTCAACCTAATATCTATTCGGGTATGGGCATACTTCATGGCATTGCTAACCAAGTTTACCACAATCTTGCTGACTTTATCAGCATCAATCACCGCCTCTATCCGGGAGGTTTCCGGAACATCCAACGTCAGAACAAGATTCTTCAGTTCAGCCGAACCGATAAATTGGTTATAAATATCTTGCAATAGCTCTACAATATCGCAGTTCTTCAGATGAAGCCGTACTACGCCTGCCTCCATTTTCTGGAAATCCAGCAACTCATTGGTCACTCCCAACAGGTAATTTACATTCTTATCTATTACCGAAAGATATTTGCTATCTTCTTTGCTCCGGTCGGTAACGAGCAAACTTTCAAGCGGTAATTTAATCAGGCTAAGAGGTGTACGTATTTCGTGCACCAAATTGATAAAGAAATTGATTTTAGATTTATACAATTCTTTTTCTTTCTCTATCTGATAATTTTCCATCCGTTTGCGGTATTTGTTCTTCAGATGACGGTCTCTGCGCCACAGTGCATACGCAAGAAAACAAACCGCAAGCAAACAATACACAAGATACGCCCAGCCTGACAGCCACCACGGAGGCGTAACAATAATCCATAAATCAGCTACATCATTATTCCATTTCAAGTCATTGTTCGAACCACGCACAAGCAGGTGATATTTGCCCGGAGCCAGATTGTTATACGAAACATAGTTATTCTCCAAATCGTTAAACCATTCCTTGTCTACCCCTTCCAACTTATAAGAATAATGATTCTTACGGGGGTCTTGGTAACTAAGTGCAGCAAAATACACCGTAAAGCTATTATAGGTATAAGGTATCTTTACTTCTTTGGCCTGATAGAAGGGTTTGTCAAGATGCAACAACTTACGTACATCTTCTCTTTTATCGACACGCATCAAAGTTATATCCGTGATGTATACGGGAGGAACGTAGGCATTTGAAGGAAAGAACGAAGGACGGAAGGCGTTAAACCCATTCATCCCTCCCAAGTAAATCGTACCGTCTTCTGCCTTAAAAGAAGCTCTTTCACGGAACGGATTACTCAACAAACCGTCTGACTCGGTAAAACGCTGGTATTTTTCGGATGACATGGGGTTTAATTTCACAATACCCACATTCGTCGACAGCCAGAATGCTCCCGACTGGTCTTGCTCTATCGAATAAATAACCTGACTGGAAACCCATGAATTGTTTTCACTCAAATCGACAAAACATCTCTGGCGTTCGTCAAAATAGCACAGCCCGTTTCCGTTTGTCCCAAACCACATTACGCCGTTGCTGTCTTCAAACAACGTGATGACGGAATTATGGCTGATGCTTTTCTTGTCGTTACGCTTATGTTCATAATGACGCCAATAATTATCTGTCTGATTACATAGAAAAACCCCGCTGTTTGCCGTCGAAATCCAAATGTTGTTATGCCCGTCTTCCAATATATCCGTAATGGATATCATGACTCCAATGGTTGTTTCTGTATGGAAGTTGTCTTCTTCGGGATTATAATAACAAAGCCCCCAACTTGTCCCTACATAAATCCGCCCGTTACGACAGCCGTAAATCGTTTGCACATCATCGCTACATATCGTGTTCGGAGTGGTATAAGAGTGATTATAACTTTTTACACGCCTCGTCGACAAATCTAAGATTTTTAACCCGTTGGCAAATGTTCCTATCCACAATTTACCTTTATCCAAAAACAGGGCACGGATATCGTAAGGCGATTTGCCGTCTTCTTCCAAAGGATATTTATCGACCTTCCGAGTGGCCTTATCATATCGGTACAGCCCGTTACGAGTACCTATCCAGATATTCCCGTTGGATTCATCTTCGCAAAACGTATTTACCACACCGCTTTCGGGTAACACAAAACGGCGGAAGGGCTTGGCACGTGCCGACAGATAGCTTACTCCTTGCATGTTAGTCAGTACCCAAATGCCGTTTTCGGCGTCTTCCATCAGCGCATTGATGCTCCGGTCGTTACCGGAAGAGTCGCCCACCGAGTTATCTATCGGAACCAGCGTTTTTGTCATGCGGTCGAAACTATACAGTCCGTTATCTGTTCCTACCAACAATTTTTTTTGCCTCCACGGTTTCAAACATTGGATAATCCGGAACTGGTCTGCTCCTATTTCATAATGGTTTGTTTCTCCCGTACCTACATTGATACTGAACAAAGACTTGCTGTTTGTTCCTATCCACAGCGTACTATCCACAAGCTGAATGCAATTGGCCTTATGGTTCGACTTGTTCCAATCTACATCCGAAGATGATAAGTGATAAGTTCGCTGATATGCTCCATGACGGTCGAAACAAAGAATATCATCTTGCAATGAAGAACAGTATATTTCTCCTTTTTGCCCCACACAGATGTCCCATACGAACGAAGAATACATATTGTTCTGCGTTAAAACGTTTTTCTGCGGGTCATAAAAAAACAGTCCTTGCCCTAACGTAGCTATACCTATCATACCGTCGGCCAACTGCACTATCCGGCTTACTTCACTACTGATAAACACGCCGAACTCGGTAGTAACATCGAACAGAACAAAAGCATCCCGATTACGCTCATAAATATAAATGCCACAGTCTGTACCTACCCAGATACGCTTTTGGCTGTCTTCGTAAAGCGAACGAACAAAGTTATTTCCGAGCGACCGGTTTTCGTCTTGCGACGAACTGCGGTATATGATATTCTTCCTGCCGTCAAAACAGTTCAATCCATTGCTTGTACCCAGCCAGATAAAGCCATAGCTATCCTGCAAGGCACATAACACGGTGTTATGCGACAACCCGTCTTCTACCGTATATGTACTGAACATTAATGAGCCAGAAGCCTTTGCGGAAAGACATACTCCCCACACGGCAAACCATAAAAGAAGGCATTTCATCTCCCGCCTCATGCGTCTGCATGGGTCAACCTTTTTTTTCAAAAATAAAAATTGCATGAATATAATGATGCTTTGTTTCAAGATTTCAAAAGTAATGAATATTCTTTTTACTGTAAAGTTTTAACCGGAAAAATAGCTGCTCAAACGGGCTGTTTCATGCGAAATGTATCTGTAAAAACCATACGCTCGAACACATACGGTTGCGCATAGGAACGCATCCGTATGCGTCAGGCAAAACATGCGGATGTTTTATCCAATTCTACCCGAAGAGTTTTTGACTCCGTAAATAACAGTCTTTCTTCTTATGCCGACACTTCTTAAACAAATAGCAGAAAAACAGCAACAATCAGCAACCATAAAACAAAAAAATCAGACCAACACATAATACATAAAACACTGTAGTCCAACGCACTATTATAATATACACGTTTTCTGTTTATTGAATAGCTTTTCATCTTCCGAAGAGCAAAAATCACCGTTATTTGCAATCGGTAAATCTGAGAAATACCATGAACTTTTTTAATTAACCATTTCTAAATTTAGTCACTATGAGCAAAAAAGAAGAAAAAATTTGCTTCTTGACCCGTAGCAACTTGTGGCGTGTCCCTTTATGTGCAGCCGCATTTTCCCTGCTTCCCAGCGGATATAGCTACACATGGGGAACCAACTCTCTGTTAATGCCTGACGTCTCTGTTGAATCGACACAGCAACAACGGCCAATCAAAGGTATCGTTGTAGACGAAAACGGCGAACCCGTTATCGGGGCAACAGTCCGGCTCAGTGGAAGTAGCACAGGAACCATCACAGACATGGACGGACGATTTGAAATCAACGTAGCTAAAGGCGAAGAGCTGGAGATTTCATATATCGGTTACACAACACAAACTGTGAAAATCGGTAATTCCGGTTCTATCCAAGTCACACTGAGAGAAGCAACAGAGGTGTTAAACGAGGTTGTTGTAACGGGTTTCGGTATGTCGCAAAAAAAAGCAACGCTGACCGGAGCCGTATCTTCTGTCAAATCGAGCGATATCGAACGTTCGGCTGCCGTAACCGCCAGTGGTGCTTTGGTTGGTAAAATAGCCGGATTGAACACACGTCAACAAAGCGGAGCGCCGGGTTCTACTACCGCCCTGCAAATCCGAAACATGGGTACACCGCTATTCGTTATCGACGGAGTTGTGAGTGATGAAGGACAGTTTAACAACATGGACTTCAACGACATCGAGTCAATATCTATCCTGAAAGACGCTTCGGCTGCCCTGTATGGTTTGCGTGCAGCAAACGGTGTGGTAGTGGTAACTACTAAAAAAGGTGCGCGAAACACGAAAAACACGGTTTCGATTAACGCTTATTACGGATGGCAGAAAAACTCAAAATTCGTTGACCCGGCTAATGTAAAAGATTACGTACATGCTTACGCCACTGCCGAAACATTCTCCGGACGTACGGGAGGTGACCGCCGTTACAATAAAGAAGAATACGACAAGTGGATGGCGGGAGCAGACCCGCAGTATCAAGGCTGGGACTGGGGAGATTACATTTGGGTTACCGCTCCTCAATTCTATATCAACACGAACTTCTCAGGAGGTACAGACAAAGCCAATTATTATGTTGCCATTTCTCACATCAACCAAGATGCCACGGTTCGCAACTACGGCAGTTTCCGCCGTACCAACGCGCAGATGAGCATCGAAATGAATGTGAACGAGCGTTTGAAGGTAGGTGCTACCGTTAACGGACGTATCGAAGACCGCCGGCATCCGGGTGTTCCGGGAACAGACGACTACTGGTTGCCGCGTTTCGCCACTTTGAAAAACCAGCCAACCAAACGGCCTTATGCAAACGATAACCCGAATTATCCGCAAAAAGTTTCCGACCAGCCGGAAACCAACTTCGCCATCCTGAATTACAATACTTCGGGTAAGGTATCAGACGTATGGCGCGTTATCCAACTGAACGCCACTGCCGAATATGAAATTCTGAAAGGATTAAAGTTTAAAGGACTGGTAGGATATTATTACGCATACAATGAATTAGACAATCAGGAATATACATTCAACTTGTATGCATACGACCCGGGCACCGACTCTTATTACGTTACAGACGCAATGACCAATCCGTACAGAGAACGTAATCGGGAAAAAGTGGAAGACCAGATTGGTAACTTCCAGTTAAACTACGACCGCAAATTCGGAAAACACTCGATTACAGCCGTAGCCAGCTTTGAAGCCAGCCAACGCAAACGCCCCAAAATGTGGATTCACTCTACCCCGGTATCCAATGCCATGGACTTAATCCGCCTGAAAGAAATCGTAGAATTCAACGATGACGGAGACCGCACCGAAGCACGTATGGGATACCTCGGACGTATCAACTATAACTATGCAGACAAATATCTGGTAGAATTAATCGGACGTTGGGACGGTTCATGGAAATTCCGCCCGGAACACCGTTGGGGATTCTTCCCGTCGGCATCTATCGGATGGAGAATCTCGGAAGAAAACTTCTGGAAAGAAAACAAAATAGGTCAGATAATCAGCAACCTGAAACTCCGTGGCTCATACGGCGAAGTAGGAGATGACAACGTAGCCGATTATGCTGCTTTTGATTTCTTGTCGGGATATACCTATAATAATGGAGGTGCTGTACTCGACGGTAACTGGATTGTTGGTTCAGCTACACGCGGTTTGCCTAATCAGGTTCTTTCATGGATGACAGCCAAGATACTGGACGTCGGAGTCGACATGGGATTCTTAAACAACCGCTTGAACCTGCAAGTCGATTATTTCCGCCGTCTGCGTGAAGGTATTTCCGAATCTCGTTATGACGTACTGATACCTAACGAAACAGGTATTGACTTGCCTAAAGAAAACCTGCGGTCGGATATGCACAAAGGTTTTGACGCTTCAATTAATTACACTGATAATTACAACGACTTCCATTACAGCGTGGGAGCCAACATGACTTATTCTCGTTTCTACGACTGGGAACAATACAAACCGCGTTTCAGCAATTCATGGGATGAATACCGAAACAGTATATGGCATCGTATGGGCTACATCAACTGGGGATATGAAGCCGTAGGAAGATTTGAAAGTTGGGAACAAATCGCTACCTACCCGATTGACAATGACCGCAAAGGTAACCGCACGGTTGTTCCGGGAGATATCATGTATAAAGACCAGAATAACGATGGTGTCATCAATGGTTTGGACGAACGCCCCATCGGTTATCGTGTAGACAGCACACCGACCATTAACTTCGGTATCAACCTCTCTGCTGCATGGAAAGGATTCGACTTGGCTATGGACTGGACAGGCTCCGGCATGACTTCATGGATTCAACGTTATGAAACTGCACGCCCGTTCCAAAATGACGGTAACAATCCGAGCGAAGTGCTGAAAGACGCATGGCATCTGTCTGACCCGTTTGACCCGAACAGCGAACTGATTCCCGGAAAATACCCGATGCTGCGCTTAAATTCAGACGAAACAAGTGCCTACGATACCAGTACATTCTGGATGCACAACGTAAAATACATCAAATTACGTAATCTTGAGTTTGGCTATACGCTGCCGCAAGCATGGTTGAATCACACAGGAATCAGCAATCTGCGTATTTATATCTCCGGAACAAACCTGTTAACGATTTCGAACCTGAAAGGTATCATGGACCCGGAATGTGCAAGCGACAATGGTTTGGACTATCCGCCGATGCGAGTCATTAATATTGGTGTAAACCTTAAATTTTAAGTAAACAATGAAAAAGAGATATTTATTCGCAGCTTCACTGGCTGCTGCTATGCTGACGTTAAACAGTTGTAGCGACTTCTTGAATACCAAGCCTGACACGATATTAACCCAAGACCAGACTTACGGAGACCCGACATTGATAAAATCTGTAATAGCCAACTTCTACGGACGAACCATGCTGGGACAAAAAGTGGAAGACTGGGATGCTTGGACCAGCATCGACGAGGCTATTTATTACGACAGAAATGAAACAGAATATTTCGACCGTAACAAATGGTGTGATTACGACCATTGCTACGATTTGATACACGACCTGAATGTGTTCTTAGAGGGAGTGAAAACCTCTACCGCAATTGATGATGCCACGAAAGAGGCTTACATCGGAGAAGTGCGTTACATCCGTGCATGGATTTACTTTTGCTTGGGCAGAAGTTTAGGAGGAGTACCCATCGTTGGCGACCAAATATTCGACTATACTCCGGGAATGGATATCAGTACCATGCAGATTCCACGTTCTACTGAAACAGCTCTGTACGACTACATTATTTCGGAATGTCAAGAAGCCGGAAAGTTGCTGACTACGGAAACCAACACGCATAATGCACGTGCCAATTATTGGGTAGCCAAAATGCTTGAAGCACGCGCCGCACTGACTGCTGCTTCATTGGCTCGATACAACACTCCTGAAGCTCATCCGCAATTACGCACGCAAGGAGGTGAAGTAGGTATTCCTGCTGAAAAGGCTGAAGGATATTATCAAACAGCACTGGCTGCGGCAAAAGAAGTAATTGAAAAAGGACCTTATAAATTGATGTATCCTACCGAAAATACCCCGCAAGCGTATGCCGATAATTTCTATAAAGCCGTATGTCAGAAGGATGGAAATACGGAAGTTATCTGGTGTTTCGACTTTGTAGCACCGGGAAAGACACATCAGTTCACCACTAACAACCTGCCTAAGAGCATCGCACAAGATACCGGATGCGACCGCCTGTCGGTAATCTTAGGCTTGGTAGAGGCGTTTGAACCGATTGATGCAAGCGAAGAGGAAAGAGGTAAAGGAGCACGATTCGACATCGGCACGATAGACAACCCGAAATTCTTCGACAATCCGACTGATTTGTTCATGGAACGTGACCCGCGTTTGAACGGCTCTATCATCTTCCCGGGGGCTACTTTCGGAGGACAAACCATCGAACTGCAAGCCGGACAGTTGAGAAAGGAAAACGGCAAATGGGTGGAACGAACCGGAGCGCGTAACTCATACGATGAAGAACATCGCCTGATTACGGCAAACAATGGTCCGTTCGGCGGCAATGAACGTGAAATCAACCGTACCGGATTCTATGTCCGCAAATATCTTGACGCTACACCTGCCGCCGGAACCATCGGCCGAGGCTCTGATATGTGGAACGTACATTTCCGCATCGCAGAGGCTTATCTGATTGCTGCCGAAGCCAGCTGGGAACTGAGTGGCAATAACTATGATGAAACCGCACTGAAATATATCAATGATATACGTTCACGCGCAGGAGTAAAACCGCTGACAAGCATCGACCACGAAAAAATCATGCATGAAAACCGTGTGGAATTTGCATTTGAAGGACAACGCTGGTGGCAACTGAAACGCTGGATGGAAGCTGACAAAATTTGGGACGGAAACCCGAATACGAGAACAGCTCAACGCTTAGGATTATGGCCGTATAAAGTAGTTGCACCGGGCGACCCGAACGATGGCAAATGGGTATTCATCGAAAAAAACATGGCTACACTCGACTTATGGCCGAAGCCTTACCATTGCACTGACGCTCAGTATTATGCAGAAATAAATAACGGATGGATTAATAACAACCCGAAACTGGTGAAAAATCCGTTCCAATAATTAACTCAAAAACGAACAATAATATGAATACATTATTTAAGATATGCTCGGTTTTTATTTTGGCAACGTTGGTATTGACAAGTTGCCGGAAAGATAATTATGATGAGCCGGAATCTTTTATCAAAGGACGTGTGGTTTATCAAGGCGAACCATTACAATTACGCGGCAATGAAGCTGTAAGACTTCAGCTTTATCAGCGTGGATATGAAAAACATGACCCGGTGGATGTATTTGTCAACCAAAACGGAGAGTTTTCTATTTGCATCTTTGACGGTCAATATCAGTTAATCACGAAAGCCGGAAACGGCCCGTGGACTTCGGAAGGAAGAGATACCATCGAAATCAACCTGCGAGGCACAGCCGTACAAGATGTGGAGGTAGTGCCCTACTATCTGGTAGACAATGCACAAATTACACGAAACGGCAATCAGATAAACGCCTCATTTGACGTAAACAAAATTGCAGGAACGGGTATCGACCGCGTGATGTTGCTGTTAGGAACCACACAATTTTTGAGTGATGGAGAACATAACGTAGACCGCTACGATGAAACTGAAAACATGGCGGATTATGCCGGCGGTGGCAAAACTTATACGTTCGCTACACGGGATTATACCGACCATCAGATGTTTCAAACGGCACTGAATCGTGGAACGCTTTTCGGACGTATTGCCTTGTGGCCTTCAGGCTCCGACCAAGCTATCTACTCTCCTGTCATCCGCTTGGATTAATCTCACATAAGGATTGTAGAAGGGTAACAATATCAATAAATTAAAGTCGCACAAATCGAAAGACCTCGTCGGCATGGCTCACATGCTTTCGAGGTCTTTTATTATCTCTTCGATTACCGCCCGGCAACTCTTTTCTTCCTTTCGATAGAGGCAGAAGATGCTTCGGATAAGATTATTATCTCATTAAGGCAGCAACCAATCCGGCAAACGTTTATTGCTTTGCTATTCCGCACGAAATAGGTATCATCCGAAACAGGACGAAACATTCCTCCTACTTCAACACTGAACCGTCTGATAAAAAAAGAGTCTGTTCCCTTCTCCGCACACACATATAAAAAGAATAGGGAATACGCCGAACGGCACATTCCCTATTCTCTCTCTTAAAATCTAATATATGTTTATTAAGAACATCTCAATACCTGTCCGATACGGAGAGTCGTCGTACGTCTGATACCATTTAACTTACACAAACGGTCGATTGATACATGATAAATACGCGAGATGCGTCCCAATGTATCGCCTTTGCGAATCTTGTGGTAACGGATAGCTGCCTTTTCAGCTTCTGCCGCCCCTGATTTGCCTGATTTCACAGCAGCCAAAGCACGTGTGCGCTGGTAAGCATAACGATTGGCTCCACGGACAAACAAATAGCTGTCTGCTACAATATCTTGATTCGGGAAGTCGAACATAAATTCCGGATTGATGACTTCGCCCAAGAAACGAGTTTCGAAATGTAAATGAGAGCCGGTAGAACGACCGGTGTTTCCACCCAAACCGATGGGGTCGCCTGCTTTTACGTATTCATCTTCTTTCACGATTTGCTTGGAAAGGTGTCCGTAGATGGTTTCCAAACCGTTGTCATGACGGATTACTACGTATTTTCCATAGCCGCGGCGTTCGTATTTCACCATACGCACCCGTCCGTCGAAAGCAGCACGGATAGTATCTCCAATATAAACTTTTATATCCAAACCGTTGTGCATACGCCGCCAGCGCGGACCACATTTGGATGTTATCTTTGTATGGGTAGTAGGCATACAGAAGCCTGTAAGATCGATACGGAAGCTGTCGGGTACGTTTACCGTGTTTCCGTAAGCGTGAACACGTTCATTATTCCAATTCGGATAGAGACTATACGCCGGATAAACGGCTTGTTCGGCCTTTATCTGACGAATCAATGCTAAAGAATCTACTGCTTTCAATTTCCGGTCTACCGGAGCCTGACGCGCCAACAGGTCTTGCCCTGCCACATGTGTGCTGACTAACGCCAAGGCTGCCACCGCAACTGTTCTAATACATTTTAAAATCATTACTTTTTTTACTTCTATTCAAGAGACCGTTTCCGGTTTCATACGGTTCAACTTTAAGACTATCCTCTATAAAGGATACTCAGATTTACAAAAAGCGTTCCAAAGATAATTTTTTTTCGGCAGAGCGTATTATTTACTTAACTATTTTTATAAGAAAAGCGTATTTATGCAGAAAATATATGTTGTTAAACATAACTTTCTGTACAACAAAAACTTTCTCCTACCTCTTTTAACCATTACTTCCAACCGGGCTTACAGAGAGGAGACAAATTTTCCGTCTTTCCACTTGTAGCGCAAGGGAGCAGCCACAAGGTATGCACGCAGTTTGCCTGCCGTTTCTTCGTCCAGATAGTCGGGGGTAGTATAGGTAAATGTCAATACGGGTTCTTCTTTCGAGAGTTCTGCCTTCAGCAGATACATGTCTGCCGATGCCCGCAAATTTCTCAACGAGTCGGCTTGAACGGCTGATTGGGGGTGCTTGTAGAACGTATCTTCTGCCGGCAAGGTCAGAAAATCAGACAGCGGAAGTTCTTGCCACGAGGTATCGTAAAATTCGATCTGACTGTCGGCGGCAGGAGCCGTATAGGTACGCACCACACAAATCACCTTTACTGAGTCGTTGACGGGAAGCAGTTTCATTTCGGCAGTGCTCACCGAGCTGACTTTCAGCATCAGATAATCATCGGTCATCGTAATCATTTCAGAGGTTTTGCCGAAACGGTTGCGCACTTCTGCTTTCATGTTGCTGGCAAGAAAATCGCCGAAATCTTCGCGGTTAACTTTGGTCAGCAGCGGAGAAAGCGAGTCGGGCAACTCAATAAACAATGACTTTATATCTTGGGCGGGCAGCGTCAGGCTGCATAACATACAGGCTATAAGTAGAATCTGTTTCATAATGGTCTCTGTTATAAATCTCGCCAAAGTTACGATTTATTTCTATTTGCCGGCAAAAAGAGTTGAAAAAAGGCAACCATTTATAAAAAGATACGCGCCTGCATCCGTCCGGGGAATACAGGCGCGTGGTAATTTATGTAAGGATGTTACCGGTTCCGGTCATTCGGTTTTCAGGTTTTCGGTGGGATTGACACGGGCGGCTTTTAATACCAACAAGGCGGCAAGCATCACCACGATAAGCAGTACGATGAGTGTACAGCCGGTAAAAATCCACCACGACAACTCTATTTTTACGGCAAAGAGCTGAAGGATATTTTCGCCCACTTTCCATGCCAGCAATGCACCGACTACCACGGCAGGCAGGGCTATTTTCAGCAAATCGGTAAGAAAGAGCCGTTGCACGTCGGCTACCGATGCCCCGTGAATGATACGGATGGCTATTTCGGAACGGCGGCGGGTTACTTCATCGCGGATATATGCCATCAAACCGATGAGGGCGATAATCAGCACACACAGTCCGGCGAAGAGCACACTGTTTCGCACATGAAGCAACTGTACGTACAGGCTGTTCATTTCCAAGCCCAAGCTGGTTACTATCTTGTCCTGACTGGTCATGGTGCGGTCTACCACTGCCTGTGCTTCCTGCATGGCTTCGGGCGACATCTGACGGAAACGGATGAACAGCCTTCCTATCGGTTTGTCTCCGTAGAACATTACCGTAGGACGCTCGTCGCGCTGTTCCGTCATCTGCGAACCGAGATGGATTTCTTCGTACACGCCGCAGATGGTCAGCGGTCCTCCGTGTTCGCTCAAGAAAAATGACTTCCCTACCGCAGACCCTTCCCAGCCTGCCAATGTTTTCATCCGTTCCACAAACCGGCGGCTTACCATCGCCTGACGGGTCACCGTGTCTTGCAGATGGGGCGTGAAAACCTCTCCTTCCACAAGGGGAATCTGGAAGGTTTTGTGGTAGTCGCCGCCCACGTAATACATATCTGCCACGTTCATCAACTGTTCTTTCGTATCAGGAAGGTAAACATTATTACCGCTACACCTATCGGCAGGCGACTGGTATCCCCACGTCAAGGACACAACATTGGGCAGGCGGCGCAATTCCTGAACGCATCTTTCCCGTTCTGCCATCGGAACATTGGAAAGGCCTACCATTGCCACACTTTTATACTCGAAACCTGCGTCGTAGTTCGTCAGGGTGTGGTATTGCAGACCGATTACCGCCAGCAGATTAACGAAAAGCGTGGTAAGAAGAAACTGCACGAAAAGCAAGCCTAACTTCCAGTGCCGCTTGCTTTCGGTGTAACGCCGGTAAGCATACGTTACGGGGATGCGTGTATAAAGATAGCCCGGCATTACCCCGCAAACTACCACTACCGCAAGCGTAACCAGTATGCAGATTATAATTGTTTGCGGCGGGAAAAGCGACTGCAAGCTGTGCCCTATCTGCTCCTGCAAGAAATCTTGCAGTCCGAATATGATCAACACAGCCAGTGCGAGACTGAGAATACCCACATGCAGAAACGATTCGGCAAGTATCATCCGGTAGATGTCTTTGCTTCCCGCTCCGTAACAGCGGTAGGTAGCCACAGTTTTGGCTCGGTTTACCATTGAGGAGATGGAAAGCAAGATGTAATTCAACATTGCCGTCAACAGCATAATCACGGCAAAGGCAAGAAAAACAATGTTCATCACCCGGTTATAATCCGAGGATACAAATATTTTTTTCACAGGATAAAGGGTGTAATCCAGCTTTAGACCGGCTTGCTCCAGCTCTTCCCCCACGTGGTCGTCTATCATTTTCTTGATATTGGGCTTGAGCTGCTCCGGATTGGTCCCTGAACGGAGGCGGACGTAACTCTTATACCGGTCATTTCCTATCCAGTTATCTCTTCCGTCCCAACTGTACCATCCGATAGAGGATAAGGCTACTGCCATATTCAAATCGGGCAGATGGGAATTTTCGGGCAGGTCGCCGAACACGCCCACTACGGTAAACTTCACCTTCGGATTCTCTTGCCAACTCAGGGTGTGTCCGATAATACCTTCGCCCAAAACGTCAAGCAACTTTTTAGAGATATAAACGTTTCCCGGCTTTTCCAATCCCGTATGGGGCGATTCGCCCATCAGTATCGGCAAGGGAAATACATCGAAAAACGAACTGTCGCACAGCAAGACCTTGCCTCGAATTACCTTGTTGTCTTCCGACTGGAAAGGGCTACCGAACATAAGTTCCGTAAAGCGTGTGGCAGCCTCTACCTCCGGGCAGTAGCTCTTGATACCCGGCGCAATGGCTCCGGCAGTTTGAGAGTATGACCGCCAACCGTCATTATCTTTCCCAAAAAAATTCGACTCTACCCGATACGTATCTTCCAATCGTGGAATGAAGTCGTCATACGAGCGTTCGAAGATAACTTCGGCAAGCAAAGTCAGCCCGATGGCGAGCCCCACGCCCAAGCAGAATATCTTGATTCCGTTCGCCTCTCCCCTCCTAAAAAGGGACTTAAAAATTCTTCCCATAGTGTTTGGTGTTTTTAGCGGTTGCGTTATTAAGTTCTTCGGCTTAAACAGGTCGGTTCTTCCCATAGAATTTAAGCCTCAACAACCAACTATTTATCAAATATTTACATTTCGGCGATAGACGAAACGATTTGTCCGTCGAACAGATTGATGATACGTCCGGCAAAGCCTGCGTCGCGCTGGCTGTGAGTTACCATTACGATGGTAGTACCCTCTTTGTTCAACTCGGTAAGCAGTTCCATTACCTCTTGTCCGTTCTTCGAGTCAAGGTTACCAGTAGGCTCGTCGGCAAGGATAATCTTCGGGTCGGACACCACGGCGCGGGCAATGGCAACACGCTGCTGCTGTCCTCCGGAGAGTTGCTGCGGATAATGTTTCGCACGGTGGCTGATGCCCATGCGCTTCATGATTTCGTTTACCTTTTTCTTACGCTCCTCGGCAGGGATGTGGAGATAAGTAAGCGGCAACTCGATGTTTTCAAACACATTCAACTCGTCTATAAGGTTGAAACTCTGAAAAACGAAGCCGATGTTACCTTTTCTCACGTTGGTGCGGTCTTTTTCTTTCAAATGTCCGACTTCTTTATCGCCCAAGTAATAGTTTCCTTCGGTAGGGTTATCCAACAGTCCGAGGATATTCAGTAAGGTAGATTTGCCGCATCCCGAAGGTCCCATAATGGCAACAAACTCTTTCTCGCGTACTTCGAGGTTTACTTTGTTCAACGCAATGGTTTCTACTTCCGTAGTACGGAAGGTTTTGCTGAGGTTTTCAATTTTAATCATAATGGTATCTATTAATTGTTACTAATTGATTTATCGGGATCGGTATAGAAAGCCACGTCAAAAATACCTTTGGCATAGATACTTCCACACTCTATGCCGGGGGTATTTCCGATGACATAATCAAGGAAACCTCGCGGAAGTACGCAACCGAAATACGAAGGTTCTTCGTCGATATTAATATCCAGAATCGCTATCCGGTCGGCTTCGGGATAACAGGTATTGAAACTTCGCTCATAGCCTACCTTCATCATCATGACTACGAAAGCGGCAAAGGCGGCAGACAGTCCCAATAGATTCAGACAGGAAGCCGTCCGAAAACGACGCAGCGTATAAAATAGGTTTCGTAAGATTGTATTCATAACATTCGTGTTTATTCTCACGAAGTATGAATACAAATGCCGTGCCATTTTTATAACATTCTGATATACAGCACACGTAACAAATTAAGCCGACCTCCGACTGTCTAAAAAATAGACACCCGATGTATAATTTTTAGACAATGTAACGAATCAGGATACGGTAGCCTTTCGACACTTTATCAAAACTTTCTCACCGCTTGCAAGCGTGGTGGCAAACAGATAAGTGTCTCCTCCCTCTTTCAGCTTGAGTTTTTTCCGAAGCTCGGCAACCGATGACGGGAAGTTACGGACGGTGAGATTCGCTTTCTCCACCCCGCTTAACAATGCTTTCAGGTCTTTCTTCCCGAAACCGGATACAGCCATTACCTTAAATGCCCTGCCGGGAAAAGCTACCGGTTCGTCCGACGTATAGAGGTGGCTGTTAAGATGTAGCTTGCTTACGCCGTAACGTGCCGCCAGCAGGCGGTAAGCTCCCGCTTTCAGCAGTGCCGCACCGGGTTCGTACAGATACGCGCCTACCTTATCAGCGATGGGGCAAACCGCTTCGCGTTCTTCGGCGTAGGTGAAGTCGAAATGTTGGGATGGTGAGTTATTAACAAGCTGTTCACAACTTATAATGATTTCTTTCCCAATGCTTTCCGAGACGTCTGAGTCACGACGGAGAATAACAACCAACTCTTTGCATTCGTTATTCACCGATATGATATGAATCTCCCGCACACAGCGCAAGTCGCGTAACACAGCAGCGATGTCGAGCATGGGCGAAAGTTTTATCATCACCGTGCGCCCTTTCTCAACCAGCAACGGTTCGAGTCGGGATACGTCCGGCTCGCAATCGGATATGGCAACGGTTTTCCCGCCGTGGCTGTCACGGCGCGCCGGGTCAAGAAACAGGCAATCCACCGGAGCCATTGCTTGCAGATACGTCAGCGCATCGGCACAATGCACGTTGATGTGGCTTAATCCCAACAGCGGGAAATTGTGTGCAGCCAAGCGGCAAAGCGTTTCCTGACGCTCCACGTAATCCGCCCTACGGAAGCGGCGGGCTATAAACGAACAGTCTACTCCGAATCCCGCCGTAAGGTCGGCGAACGAGTCTCCCTCCACCAACGAGGCTTTATAACGGGCTGTTACTTCCGACGAACACTGCTCCATCGACAAATGTTTCGGATAAAGAATGCCTTCGGTCTGTGCCCATTGCGGAATCTTTTTCTCGGCTATCTGTATGCCGGCTATCTGTACTACCGCTTCCGCCATGTCCACGTCGGGGTACTTGGCTGCCTGAAGTGCCAAAGCACGGACATCATCACGGCGGTGCAAACGGATAAAACGGAGGGTTTCTTCGGATGGATTCATACTAATGCGCTTTGTGTAGAGGGGTTCATCCACTCTGTATTACAGATAATCTTGCAGTTGGCTGAGCTTCATGCTGTTCGAGCCTTTTATCAGAATCAGGCAGTGTTCCGGCTTGGTTTCCGACAGCATAGCCTCAACCTCTTTCACATCTTTATATTGTTCGAACGGATGGGTAAAGTCAGCAAACTCCTCTCCTACCAGACAAACACGCTCGAAGTGGCACCGGGACAGGTAATCTACCACCTTTTGGTGTTCTTCGCGGCTGGCGTCTCCCAATTCCTTCATCGCCCCCAGTATCGCCATCTTGTGGGGAGCTTCTATCCGCCGGAAGTTATCCAGCGCAGCCATCATGCTGGTAGGATTGGCATTATAAGCGTCTACTATCAGGCGGTTATGAGGTGTTACCGTAAGCTGCGAACGGTTATTATGCGGAACATAATCCCCAAGCGCCTCGGAAACTTGCACAGGCTCTACCCCGAAATAAACACCGATGGCTGCCGCCGCCAATAAGTTGTCTAAATTATACGAACCTATCAACTGTGTATTTACATCGTAAGACGTTCCTCCCACAGTCCAACGGAAATTCAGGTACGGCGAACACGATACCAACTCACCGCTCACAAAGAGTCCCGGTGTTTGTCCGTAACGTATACAGTTCAACCCTCCGGCTATCCGGTTTAAGTAGGCATTTTCATTTTGAACAAATACCGTGGCATTGTCCTTCGTGCGCAAGTAGTCGTACAGCTCGCCTTTCGTACGGATTACTCCCTCGAAAGAACCGAATCCCTCCAGATGGGCTTTTCCCACGTTGGTAATGATGCCGTAATCCGGTTCGGCTATTTCAACCAACTCCTTGATGTCGCCCGGATGACTGGCTCCCATCTCAATGACCGCGATTTCATGTTCGGGCGTAAGGCGGAGCAGCGTCAGCGGAACACCGATGGCGTTATTCAGGTTTCCCTGCGTATACAGTACCTTGTATTTTTTCGACAATACCGCAGCGATAAGCTCTTTGGTAGTAGTCTTTCCATTCGTTCCCGTAATGCCTATCATGCGCGTGTTCAGGCGTTTCCGGTGCATATTCGCCAACCCTTGTAAAGCCGACAAGCAATCGTTTACATATAAAATATTCGGATTATCCGTACCGGCATAGCGGGAGTCATCTACCACAGCATAACGGCATCCCTGCTTCAACGCATCTTCGGCAAACGCATTTCCATCGAAATTGGCTCCTTTCAAGGCGATGAACATCGAACCTTGCGGACAGCGGCGACTGTCGGTCGTTACCTCGCCGCACGCCAAAAAGCACTCATATAAAGCGGTTAATTCCATGATTCATTTCAATTAAACAGGGGGCAAACTTAATGAAAATCTTCCGATTTACAGGTCTGATTGGTCACGAATCTACACAAGTTTTTACTTTGTGCCTGCACCCCCCGCAAACACTAACGGATAAACCGATGAACGCTACCGCTTGTGTTGCCCTGTTCATCCGCTTGCGTAAGGTAACACAAGCGGTAGCGTTTTAGGCCCGTTTCAGACACTATGTTTTACGCCTCAAATCTGAAAAATCGTTTCCGAAAGAACGAAAAATAAATTATTGTACGTACATTTGCAACGCCAAGCAATCATGCGTAACCAATGGTACACACATTTATTAAATATATAAACGTAAACGGACGGCTGATGGATTTGTCGTATCCGCAGGTAATGGGGATACTGAACGTAACGCCGGACTCTTTTTATGCAAACAGTCGCAAACAGACGGAAGCGGAAATTGCCGCACGAGCTCATCAGATAACGGAAGAAGGAGGAAGCATAATCGACATCGGGGCATACTCTTCACGCTCGAACGCCGAACATATTTCTGCCGAAGAAGAAATGGCACGCCTGCGCCGGGGACTGGAAGTCGTGCGCCGCGAGTTGCCGGATGCGGTTATTTCGGTAGATACATTCCGTGCCGACGTAGCACGCATGTGTGTGGAAGAATACGGTGCAGCCATCATCAACGACATTGCCGGCGGAAACATGGATGCCGACATGTTTCCTACTGTTGCCCGCTTGGGAGTACCTTACGTAATGATGCATATACAGGGTACACCGCAAAATATGCAGCAGGCTCCTCATTACGAGAATGTAACCAAAGAGGTCATGCTCTATTTTGCCCAAAAAGTGCAGCAACTGCGCGACCTCGGCGCCAAAGATATCATTCTTGACCCCGGATTCGGTTTCGGCAAGACGCTGGAGCATAACTACGAACTGCTGGACAAAATGGAAGAGCTGCAAATATTCGAACTGCCCGTCCTTGTCGGCGTATCGCGCAAATCAATGATTTACAAACTGCTTGGCGGAACACCGGACGATGCCCTGAACGGAACAAGCATCATCAACACCATTGCACTGATGAAAGGAGCGGACATCTTGCGTGTACACGATGTAAAAGCTGCCGTGGAAGCCGTCCGAATCATGACCGCAATGAAAAAACCTGAAGAATAAATACTAAACGCTAAAAAAGATATGCCTTTCGATATTCACATCCTGACGCTGAAAGATATACTGGACATCCTGCTGGTAGCTTTCCTGCTGTACAAGACTTACAAGCTGATGAAATCTTCCGGTTCTATCAATATCTTTACCGGAATATTGGTGTTCATCGTAATTTGGGTCATTGTTTCTCAAGTATTGCAAATGCGTCTGTTAGGCTCTATCTTCGATAAACTGGTGAGTGTGGGAGTCATTGCGCTCATCGTTTTGTTTCAGGAAGAGATACGCCGGTTCCTTCTCACACTGGGCTCGCGCCATCACAGCAGCAGTTGGTTCCGCTTTTTGAGGGGAAACAAAAAAACAGAAACCAGCAAAGAGGATATCATGCCTATCGTCATGGCGTGTCTGAACATGAGTAAGGGAAAAGTGGGCGCACTGATTGTCATTGAAAAGAATTTCCCGCTGGACGACATTGTACGGACGGGTGATGTGATTGATGCGAACATTAACCAACGCCTGATAGAAAATATTTTCTTTAAAAACAGTCCGCTGCACGACGGAGCCATGATTATCAGCAATAAACGTATCAAAGCAGCGGGCTGCATTCTTCCGGTGTCACACAACTTGGATATTCCGAAAGAGCTCGGATTGAGACACCGTGCGGCACTGGGTGTATCACAGGAAACTGATGCACTGGCTATCATTGTTTCGGAAGAAACCGGCGGTATCTCTATCGCCTATCACGGGCAATTCCATCTGAAGCTGACGGCAGAAGAGCTGGAACGTATGCTGACCAACGATGACGACAGATAATCAATCCAGCATCAGATTCATATACGGTTCGTCACTGGCAAGCAACCAATCGGCAAGTTCCCCGACAGAGCATGGACGGTACAACTGCCCGAACCGGTAGCCGCGCCTGCAAACGCCATCAGAAACCGTATAATAACCGCAGTTTGAGGAGATTTCATCGTCGGTCAGTTTAATACAGAATGCTTTCTCCGGATGATACTGTGCATAGCATCTTAGAAAAGCCTCAGCATGAACAATGCGTATCATACCGAAAGGATGTACCGTATGGGTTGCACACCGTACGCATTCTATCTGTTCTACTTCGTACTGATGCAGCAAAAACAGCAGTAACGCGGCCTTTGTCTCTCCATCGGCACAAAGGATTTCTTTCACACAAAGGCGGTCTCTTTCTTTCAGGCAAAGAGCAAGCCCGACAAGGCTTTCCCCGTTATAAACCGTCCAAAGCTGTCCGCCTGCCAACTGCAAGTCGGCAAGTATCACCTTAAAATCCTCCGACGTATGTAACACGACAGCAGAACAGGCATCCAACTCACGGCTGAAAAAAGGAAAAACTTCTTCAGGCAAATCATCCGACAAGGACACATCCCTGAAAACCAACCCCGATGCTACGTTAGCAAGCTGCAAATTATCAAGCGTAAGCAATAGGACTTCACGCTGAAGCCGTGAAACATACCCGCTACGGTTATAATAAGTCTCCAGCCCCTTGTTGGCAGGAATCAGGATGCTTGCCATAACTCCTTCACTGAACATCAGCCGATGGGCATCAGCCAACAGGTTGCGCATTATACCACGCTTCCGGTAGTCGGGATGCGTACATGCTCCTGAGATGTAAGCCACAGGCAATACCCGGTTAAATAACTTCATCCAGTAGGGTACGCGCTGAAAAGCTGCCACAACTTTTCCGTCTTGCTCTGTATAGCTGTTGATACGATCGGAATAACGCATCCGGAAATAAAGGTCGATAAACGCATCGCTATCATTGAAACACAACTTCCAGAGCTGCTTCACTTGCTCTTTTACTGTCATACCAGTTCTGCCATGTATTTTTCGAGAATCGTTTCGGGCTGGTAAGACAATTTTGCTTTACGCAGACCTTCCAGTCCCAAATCTTCTTCACGGTTTACATAAATATATTGTTCGGGAATGCGGTTGGCAAACTCATAATTAATCATAGCGTATGAACCTTCGATACTTGTATCGGCTTTCTCGACGCACGTATCAAATGTTTCCTTATTAATCGGAGCGCCGAAGGTGAACGCTACAATGTTTCCCTGCACATGCAGCACACCTCCCGTAAGTCCTAACTTCTCCATATTCTCTAAAGCATTCGTCATCGAGCGGCGTTCTGCCTGAAGTGCGGCATTCTCCGCACAGTCGTTTGCCTTACACCACAAAGCCTCCAGCCGCAAACATTCCGGCACTAACTCCGGAGTAAGCTGGCGATACTCGTAATCGGGATAAGAAGCCTTAAACTTATTGACATGGTTTCGCTTAGGCTGAAACTTCTTGCCGCGCAGCGTAGCCAAATCAGAACGCAGGTAAATATAGTCGGCATAATCACGGTCGGACGTAAAACGGAAACGCCCGGGAAAAGCCTGCTCCAATGTCTCTTTCATGTTTACACACACGCCCAGCATACGGAACGGGGCATTGAGCCTGTCTGCATCTTCCATCAGCGCTGCCACCACCGGACGTACATCGCCTTCGCCTACCGGCATCATATACGCCAGTCCGCCGTCTACATAAAAGCGAAACAGCAAAAATCCGTCTTGCTCGGCAATTTCCGTCTGATATAAAAAGCTCCAGCTATATAAATTTACGAAAGATAAATCACAGTTCCGACGCGGAGAGGACAGAGTATAATGCAGAACGCGCGCTCTGTCTTCCAATTCTATTGGTTTAAAGGGTATCATAAAAATCCTTTCTCTTTTAATTAGGAAATGCAAATATAATACATTTCTGCAAAGAGAACGAATGAAGCCGGACTTTCATCTTGCGAAAGAAGCAATTCAACTGAATCAATCTGATTATGAACTTGTTTCAGAAAATCTCCGGTTGGGTTTGAAACCCGGAAAATTTCTAACGGTAGAACCGCTCGGTCTTCCGAATAGAAACGATCAACTCTACCGCATGGAATGACCAACACTAACGGTTGCGTTTTTCGGGATATGCCGGCGGAAAATTTCGGTCTTCCTTCTCGCCGGAGAAACCTGTTAAAATAGTATCAAAATCTGTCTGACTGCGACAAATAGAATGTGGTTATAAAAATATGACCGGCAGCGTTCCCGTTTCACAACGACCGCTGCCGGCGAGGAATGTTTTCCCCTTAAATACAAACGTTATTCTTCATAAGGAAGCCCGTCAAGTTGCGGACATTTGTTCAACTCGTAACGAGGAACAGGCATCCAATACATGGCCTCACGGAAATTACGCTGTTGTAATACGGTAGTGTTATGAGTATACAACAAGGTTCCGTCTGCCAACTTATAAATCTTCATTGCCGTAGGGCAATTTTCCGCAGCATAAGCCTCTTCCATACGTTTCCATCTGCGTAAGTCAAAGAAACGCTGTCCTTCAAACATCAGTTCCACAGCTCTTTCCTGTTCATATTTCTCCCGAATATTACTTGCATCCGTCAATGCCGGAAGTAAAGCACGGGTACGGGTTTCGTTAATATAAGGCAACGCCTCGTTATCTCTCCCTAATTCGATCAGACATTCCGCATAGTTCAGATAAAATTCTCCCAACCGGAAAAATATCCACGGAGTATTATCCATTACAGTTTCATCCCACTGGTTATAATTCGGATTCATGAACTTACGCAAATAATAACCGGTTTGGGTTGCGTTCCAATATTCACCACTTGTATAAGTAGGAGACTGTTCGCCAGACTCTACACCTTCTGCCCCCGATTCGAATATTTCAACGGGATGATTATCTTCTCCATATCCCCAAAGAGCTCCATCATACAAGATATTAGCGTAAAGACGCATCTCGCGACCTTCGTAAGGAGAAGTCCGGGTAGCTTCAATCGTTTGGTCAGTATATACGATTTCACCCGTATTACTATCTACTGTCGGAACTTGAATGGTATAATTATCCCAATCGGTAATTTCAAAATCTGTGCCATCCGATTTCTGATAAAGATTTACAATATCATACGTGGGCAACCATACGCCCCATCCGTTATAACCGTTATAAGCTCCGGGAGGCGAAGACATCGGGTAGCTCTGCGAATATGCGCCCCCGCTCACTGTACTATACATCTTTTCGAATATGATTTCCGGATTCTGAGGATTACAAAACAGTTCGGCATATTCTTCATAATTACTTACTTGAGGCAAGCTATACACCCCTTCATTTGCCAAATCAATAATCGCTTTTTGTGCGTCAGCTGCTTCCTGCCATTTTTCGGTAGAAGGCGTACCGAATAACGGGCTTGCCTTATAAAGCAAGGTGCGGGCTTTTACAGCCAATGCCGCTCCCCGTGTAGCCCGTCCAAAATCTTCACCGGTGTAAGAAACCGGAAGAATTGCCGCCGCACGGTCACAGTCCGCAACGATAGAGTCTGCTACTTCATCCATTTCAGCACGAGTTTGTGTCCATTCCGAATCCATATCAAACGTTTGATACACCAACGGAATACGACCATACAAAGAATACAACTGATGATAATAAAACGCCCGCAGGAAATAAGCCTGACCTATCATTTCTTCTTTTTGGCTTTCTTCTTCTTCCGAGGTAACCGATACGTCATTAATTCTTTCAAGGAATTGGTTTGTATTCTTTATTCCGGTATAATAAAAATACCATGTATTACCTTTACCTTCGGAATAACCGACATTATAATTATCGCAAGAAACATTACCTAACGTATACACTTCAGTGGCATATCCGGTACGGTGATACAATTCATCGGTATAACTGCAAAAAGGAACACCCTGTTCGTTATCTCCTTCTACCCATCTGTAACAGTTGTTCAAAAAAGCCTCCGCATAATCCAAACTGCTCCAAACCGCAGCGTCTGAAATCTGATTATGTGGGTCGACATCCAAAAAATCGGAACACGCAGCCATGCTCATTCCAACCAATGTACACAATGCGCCTTTATATATTGTTTTCATAATAAATACCATTTAAAAGTGAGAAATTAAAAAGTAACATTGACACCAAATGTCCATGTACGCTGAATAGAATACCCTCTAATGCCGTTTGTCATTTCAGGGTCAAAAATATCTACTCCGTCAATCGTAAACAAGTTATTGCCATTGGCATACAAACGAAGATTATCTATCCCCAAACGAGTAATCCATTTCTTTGGGAATGTATATCCGATTTCAAGCGATTTCAAACGTACAAACGATGCGTCACGTAACCACCATGTAGATGACTGTGAGTTACGTCCGTCTACCTGCGATTCTTTCATGAAAGCACGCGGCCATTTGGCTGCCATGTTTTGTTCGGCCGTATTCGATTCGCTCCAACGCCCTTCGTAAAAGTCGGTTGCCATATTCATCGTAGGCTGCACCAATATTTCAGCATCGGCTTGTCCCTGAAAAAAGGCATTTACATCAAATCCCTTCCATGCTCCATTCAGTGTCAGACCGAATATCCATTTCGGAGTAGCAGACTTGTCACGGCGCACGGCATCATCCCACGTAATGCTACCGTCATCATTAGTATCCTGATAAATCAGGTCTCCAACCTTAGTTCCCGCCAAATGAGGTGTTGCATCAATCTGTTCCTGAGTCTGATAAATACCCAATGCCTGATAATAAGTACCCCCATCTATCGGATGTCCGGTCTGACGCTGCCATTCCGGAGTATCCACCGCCTCATCCATATAAACCACTTCATTTTTCGCATAGGTAACATTACCGGTTACGCCCCACTCAAAATCGCCGGCATGGTCTCGATAAGTAGCTATCAATTCAAAACCATGATTTTTTACCTTACCTAAGTTTTCGGCAGGCAAAGACAAACCGGAATAAGTAGGAATAGAAGCATTACGAGTAATAAGAATATCGCTACGGCGAGATTGGAAGTAATCAAAATCCAATCCGAATTTTCCGTCCAAGAATTGAGAAGAGAAACCTATGTTCCATGTTTTGGCAGTTTCCCAAGTTACCAACGGATTTGCCGTTACCGTTTCATAAATACTCTCTGCAAACACGGGGTCGACACCAAATACATAACGTGAGGGAGTTGAATTGTCTGCAACAAATCCATACATGGAAAGGTATTGGTATGCGCTGATATTATCATTACCCATCATTCCCCATGAACCTTTCAGTTTGAAGAAGCTGACAACGTTTTTCAAGGGTTCGAAGAAATTTTCTTCCGACATTACCCAACCGGCAGAGAAACCCGGGAAAACACCCCAACGATGACCCGGTGCGAAATTCATAGAACCATCATAACGCAAAGTAAACTCGGCAAGATATTTGTCTTTATAGCCATAGTTTATACGTCCGAACCAATTTTGGCGCGCTGTTTCATCAGAATTACCGCTATTGCTCTGGTCGTCTTTATTGGTACTTCCAAAATCCAAATCCGGTAAAACAGACGAAGTAAAATTGGTGCGATAGCCATACAGATAATTATATTTATACTTGCTTTGTTCGTAAGCTACAAAAGCATCTACCTTATGAACATCGTTAAAGGTGCGGCTATATCCGATACGCGCATTAACCGTAACGGTACTGCTGTTACTTGACCAAGAGCCTACGCTTGTAGCACCGGTAGCATCACGCTGGTTAATGTATTCACCCGTTGTTGCGTCATACGAATAAATGTCATACGGGTTTCTTATTGTTTTTCCATTATTAAACGTATAGTCTAATGCCGCATACCCCTCTGCATACAATCCCGGAGTAATGACATCCAAGTCAATACGCAATCTCGGCTTCAGATTGATGGTGTTATTCGTGGTTTTATCCGTTCCGGGAAGGTCGGAAACCATTAACACGGCGTTATTCGTTATGCCGTCATGTCCTATTCTTAACAATCCATTCGGATAATAAGGTGCTGCCATCGGACTTGTAGTCAGAAAATATCCGAACAAATCTTCAGTTGAATAAGCGCCGCGGTTGTTTACCGTCTGACGTCCGAGAATATCCATACTGAACTTTATAGCTTTGGTTATTTGGGCATCCAGATTGGTAGTAAACTGATACTGATTATAATTTTGCGGACTATCTTTATAAATCACATCCTGATACATATATTGAGCAGAAGTATAAAACGAGAACTTGTCAGTACCTCCACTGATAGAAAGGCTGTGTTCGGTATTGGTAGCCCAGTCTTTCGACACTGCATTCCACCAATTCGTGTTTGGATAATTAATCTGGTCGCTTCCATCCAATATTTTTGCCAATGCTGTTTCCGGATACGTCAAAGCGTTTCCCTGTGCTGCATCAAACTCGTTGACATACGTAGCATACTGGTAAGCATCCAGCATTTCGGGAATACGTGTTGGCTGTGAAATAGAAACGTTACCACTATAATTAACCGTTATTTTACCTTCTTTGCCACGCTTGGTAGTTACCAAGATAACGCCGTTTGCCGCACGCGCACCGTAAATTGCTGCCGACGCATCTTTCAATACAGATATTGATTCTATATCTTCAGGGTTCAAACGACCAAACGAACGGTCTGCTATCCCATCAACCACAATCAGCGGCGAGGTACTTCCTAATGTTCCCTTACCACGAATCAATATTTCCGCATCATCTGCTCCCGGTTCGCCACTTCGCGTATTAGCGATGACACCTGCTGTTTTTCCTGCCAATGTATTTGTTAAATTCGCTGCTGATATCTTCTTCAAATCGTCTCCGCTGACCGACGACACCGAACCCGTAAGAGTTGCTTTCCGCTGAGTACCGTAGCCTACCACCACCACTTCATCCATCACCTCAGAATCTTCGCGCAATGTAACTTCCAGCCTTCCCGCCTTAGCCTGCGACACGGGTATCTCTTGCGTCTTGTAACCGATATAGCTGATTACAAGCGTAGCGTTAGGAGATACATTCAAGGTAAAATTGCCGTCGAAATCTGTAATGGTTCCGTTGGAAGTGCCCTTTTCCATCACATTGCACCGATGACTGTTTCGCCTTTCGGGTCGAGGACCTTACCTGTAACAGTACGACTCTGCTGCATAATACCGGCAGTGGAAATCTCGCTCGTTTCCGCATGAACCATAGGGGAAAAAACCTGCGGAAAGAACGGCACACGCTGCCAGTCTAATAAATGTGCTACTGAAAAGCACACGATTCAGATGTGTATCCATACTTCTATAATTTAAGGATTAATAGACTTTATTGTATTCCATTCGTTTCTTGATTGCAAAATTATTGAAACTTAAAGATAACAAATAAAAATATTGTCTACCATCCTATCAAAATTGTCGGGTGTACATTAAGATATTCTCCAGAAAACACATCTGATAGTCAGCTTAATAAAGAAAATATTGGATTATTCTTTCATCAAAATGTACGATTTTTCCATTCAAAGTATGATTTGTCGGCCTCATTTTTTACGATGATTTCAAGCAAAATTCACGCCTTTCCGGACAGAGAAATAAGCCGGAAAAAAGGGAGGAAAAACGCTACCGCATGAATTGGAGCAAACTACCGCATGTGTAAGGGAAAACTACCGCTTGCGTAAGAGGAAACTACCGCTTGCGTTTCAAGAAGCATAAAAAGGAGCGTGACGCTGCTTTGGGCAACATCATACTCCTTTATTTATCAAGAACTTAGAGTCTGTCCGGATTAATAAAGCCCCAAAAGGTGCAGAATAGTCGGCGAGAGCAAAGCGGTAAGAATGCCGTTCAGCGTGAGGCCCAAACTGGCATAGGCTCCGTATTTTCCGCTAACTTCCATCGCCCGTGAAGTACCGACGGCGTGGCTTGCCGTACCCATTGACAGCCCTTGCGCGATTGGGCTGCCTACGCGCCCTACCTGAAGCACCTTAAATCCGCAAATGGCTCCAAACAGCCCTACCACGATAACCACGGCTGCCGTCAGAGAAGGGATTCCGCCCACGGCGTTCGACACTTCCATCGCTATCGGGGTGGTGACCGATTTCGGTGCCAACGACATGATTACTTCGGGCGATGCACCCATCAGTTTGGCTATCACCGTAACGGCTACCAGACCGACCACACATCCTGCCAACTGAGACACGACAATGGGCATCAGTTGTTTTTTTATCATCCGCAACTGTAAGTACAAAGGTACGCCCAGAGCTACCACGGCGGGCTTCAGCCAAAACTCTACCAGCGAACCGGCTTCGGAATATTTCTCGTAAGACACTCCCGTAAACTTCAGGAAACAAATCAGCAGGGCTATCGCTATCAAGATAGGATTGAGCAGCAATGAGCCTGTCTTCTTTTGCAACAACTTGGCTAAAAAGAAAAAGCCGAACGTTATTGCCAGCAGGAAAAACTTATTTTCTAAAAAATCCATACTTCCGAACCAATTGATGAACCCATCCTGTAACAATTAACACCAATACCGTACTGACCAACGTAGCTATCACTATCGGCCAAAATTGCGCCTGAATGATATCGAAGTAAAGCATCAGAGCTACCCCCGAAGGAACAAAAAAGAAACCCAGATTGGCTACCAAGAAGTCGGTCAATCCCTGAACCCATTCGAGCTTTATCCAGCCCAACTGTAAGAAAAGTGTAAGAAGCAGCATCCCTATAATACTGGACGGCAGCTTGATACCCGTCAGATAAACAATCAGTTCACCTAACGCCAAACATCCGAAAAGGATGGAACATTGACGTATCATAATACCTATTACTAAAATTATTGAAAAACGTGGCAAATTTACAGATTCTATCCAAACGCGATACCAAATGGGGCGCTTTTAACAAATCCTGCCTTTAAACATATAGTTTTTGCATACTTTAAACCAAAAAAAATCGGCTTTTGCAAACCTGATATTGCAAAAATGCCTACTTTTGCAAGAGGAAAAAAGGTCAAACATCCTAACATGCAATTTCAATTTTAATCATATAACCGATTATGGATTTAATTAGTCAAATCGTTGAACGCGCTAAAGCAGACAAACAGCGCATCGTGCTTCCGGAAGGAACGGAAGAACGTACTTTGAAAGCTGCCAATCAAATATTGACAGACGGTGTAGCAGATCTTATCTTGCTGGGTAACCCCGACGAGATTATGGCTCTGGCAAAAGAATGGGGCTTGGGAAACATCCATAAAGCTACAATCATAGACCCTGAAACAAATCCGAAAAAAGAAGAATACGCCCAACTGTTGTGCGAACTGCGCAAAAAGAAGGGCATGACCATTGAAGAAGCCCGTAAGTTGGTATTAAACCCGCTTTACTTAGGCTGCTTGATTATCAAATCCGGCGACGCCGACGGTCAGCTGGCCGGAGCGCGCAATACAACGGGAGACGTACTTCGTCCGGCATTGCAGATCATCAAAACAGCTCCGGGCATTACTTGCGTATCAGGCGCCATGCTGATGCTTACTCACGCTCCCGAATGTGGCGACAATGGTGTGTTGGTTATGGGCGACGTAGCCGTGACACCGGTTCCGGATGCAAACCAATTGGCTCAGATCGCCGTTTGTACGGCACGCACCGCACAGGCTGTTGCAGGCCTCGACCCGCGTGTAGCCATGCTGAGCTTCTCAACCAAAGGTTCGGCTAAGCACGAAGTGGTAGACAAGGTGGTAGAAGCCCTGAACATTGCCAAAGAAATGGCTCCCGACTTGAAAATCGACGGTGAACTTCAAGCCGATGCAGCACTGGTTCCGAGAATCGGCGCAAGCAAAGCTCCGGGTTCGGAAATCGCCGGAAAAGCAAACGTGTTGATCGTTCCTTGTCTGGAAGTAGGAAACATTTCATATAAATTAGTAGAACGCTTGGGACACGCTACCGCTATCGGTCCGATTTTGCAAGGTATCGCTCGCCCGGTCAATGACTTGTCACGCGGATGCTGCATCGAAGACGTATATAAGATGATTGCCATTACTGCCAACCAAGCCATTGCAGCTAAAAAGAACAGTTAACGACCGAAACACGTAACGTAAATAAATTAAGAATAAAAACACCAATGAAAATATTAGTACTCAACTGCGGTAGTTCATCCATCAAATACAAATTATTTGATATGACTACTAAAGCAATCCTCGCACAAGGAGGACTTGAGAAGATTAACTTACCCGGCTCTTTCCTGAAGATTACATTGCCCAACGGCGAAAAGAAAATCATCGAAAGAGACATTGAAGAACATACGGCAGGGGTTCAATTCATCTTTGAAACCCTTACCCACCCCGAATATGGAGCAGTAAAATCGCTCGACGAAATCGGAGCGGTAGGTCATCGCGTGCTTCACGGAGGCACTAAGTTCAGTGGTTCGGTACTGATTACCGACGCTGTCATTGCTGCCGTTGAAGAGTGTTGCGACCTCGGCCCGCTTCACAATCCAGCAAACCTGAAAGGTATCTATGCCGTACAGAAGCTGTTGCCTAACGTTCCCCAAATCGCAGTGTTCGATACGGCATTCCACCAGACTATGCCCGAAAAGGCATACCTGTATGCCATTCCGTATGAATATTACGAAAAATACGGCATCCGCCGTTACGGTTTCCACGGAACGTCTCACCGCTACGTGTCAAAACGTGTATGCGAGTTCCTGAATATCCCGGCTGAAGGTTCGAGAATCATTACCTGCCACATCGGTAACGGAGGTTCTATCGCTGCCATCAAAGACGGCAAGTGTGTAGACACGACAATGGGACTTACCCCGCTGGAAGGTTTGATGATGGGTACGCGCAGCGGCGACATCGACGGCGGCGCCATCTTATATCTGATGAAAAAAGAAGGACTGACACCAGACGAAATGTCGAACATACTGAACAAGAAAAGCGGTGTGCTGGGTATCTTCCACCGCTCAAGCGACATGCGTGAACTGGAAGCAGCCGCAGCCAAAGGAGAAGCAGAAGCTAAACGTGCAGAAGCAATGTACTTCTATCGCATTACCAAATACATCGGAGCTTACGCGGCTGCGATGGGAGGTGTAGACGTTATCTTGTTTACTGGCGGTGTAGGCGAAAATCAGGCTACAGCTCGCTGGGCTGCTTGCGAACCGCTGGAATTCCTCGGTGTGAAAATCGACCCGGAACGCAACAAGGTACGCGGCGAAGAAGCTATCATCTCTACCGACGACTCTAAAGTCAAAGTAGTGGTAATCCCTACGGATGAAGAACTGATGATTGCTACCGACACGATGGAAATCTTAAAGAACCAGAAATAAATTTCTGAAATAAAACTTTGCAACGCAGGGTTTCGCTAATTCGCACAGAGGGTATCCACAATCTGAGTGAACGGGCGAAGGCCTGCGTTTTTTTAATGAATCTCATTTTATGAAAAAGAAAATCGTAACTTTCGGAGAAATCATGCTCCGCTTCACTACGCCCAACAATTTGCGTATCCAGCAGAGCCATGAAATGTTGGTCAATTACGGAGGAAGCGAAGCCAATGTAGCCATTTCGGCTGCCAACTTCGGAGCGGATGTAGAATACATTACGCGCCTGCCCGATAATGCGCTGGGAGAAACCTGTCTTGCCGAACTCCGTTCGCATAACATCGGAACGGGGCATATCCTTACCGGCGGACGGAGACTGGGCACGTATTATATGGAAAAAGCTGCCGCCATGCGTAACTCAAGTGTGATTTACGACCGCGAAGGCTCTGCCTTTTCCGAACTGAAACCGGGAATGATAAACTGGAGGGAAATATTTAAAGATGCTTCCATCTTCCACTGGTCGGGCATCGATGCCGCCCTCACACCGGGACTTGCCGAGGTATGCAAAGAGGCAACCACCATTGCCAAAGAAATGGGGATGACCGTTTCGTATGACATCAACTACCGGAAAAATCTGTGGAATTACGGAAAGACGGCGCAAGAAGTATTGCGTCCGCTGATGACCGCCAGCGACATTATCTTCGGCAGCGAAAGCGAATACGCCATGCTGATGGATATCCCTGCACCGGGATTCAAGGCTACTCGCGACGGGGAAGAATACGACATAGAGGCGTACGAAAAGTTCTGTCAGGCCATCAGCCGGCAAATACCCGACTGCAAGTACATTTATATCGCGCTGCGTAACGTCATGAGTTCGGAACATCATACGTTTGCCGGCATACTTTATTCTAACGGAACGATGAAGCATACGCGCGTGTTCGACATCGACAATGTGATTGACTGCGTAGGTGTAGGCGATGCTTTCTGTGGAGCCATGCTCTATGCGCAAACGGCTTTCAGCGACGAACAGAAGCGTGTTAATTTTTCAACGGCAGCATCGGTACTGAAAAATACCATTGCCGGAGATTATAACATGGTGAAAGCTGCCGAAGTTGAGGCACTGCTTGCAAAACACGAGAGTGGAGAGGTAGAACGGTAAGCATTCATTATAAAAAGCTGAACAACAACTTATTATTCTCCATCCCAAGTCATTGGAACGGCTCAAATCATGTAGGGAATACACCACCGGTCAGTCCTGAAAAACGCAACCGTTAGTGTTACCCATCTCTTGCGGATAAACCATCCGGTTCTACCCATAGAACTTACCCGTTCTATGGGTAGTGTTTTTCTCCCCCTTACCAAGCCTAAGATAAGAGCTTTTTTCTCATAAAAAGAACGGCCGCCTCTCATTGCTGAAAAGCGACCGTTTCCCTTTTGTTTATTTCGTTATTATTCCTCTACAGGTTGGAAATCTTCTTTGCCTACACCGCAAACCGGACAAACCCAATCTTCAGGAATATCTTCAAAAGCTGTTCCCGGAGCAATGCCGCCTTCAGGATCGCCCACTTCAGGGTCGTAAACCCAATCACATACTGTGCAAATGTACTTTTTCATAAGTCCTTGTTCTATTAAAGTTAGTATTCGTTATCATTGATATCAAAGTAAAAACAAATATAAACAAAATTTGTTCACCATCTTACCCGTATAACATTTTTTATCGCATATATACCCCGAACATCACTTTCCTACGCTTCCCGATTCTTCTAATAAGGCTTTCAGTTCGGCCACGCCTTCCGATGCTCCTTTACGGATAACATGCACCTTTCGCATTGAATTAACGGCAACCTCTTTCGGGTCAATCAGGTAGACAGGAACTCCTTGAGGAACGTAGTTAAGCAGTCCCGCCGCCGGATATACGTTGAGCGACGTACCGATAATTACGAAGATGTCTGCCTGTTCCACACAGTCGATGGCTGTTTCTATCATCGGAACCGCCTCGCCGAACCACACGATGAACGGACGGAGCTGCGAACCGTCGGCTGCCTTGTCGCCCATCTTGACTTCATACTCTTCGGGGCGGAGGGTACGGATACATTTCGGGTCGTTGGGATGCCGGCTCGACGTCACCTTTGTCAACTCACCATGCAGGTGAATGACGTTCGAGCTGCCTGCCCGCTCGTGCAGGTTATCCACGTTTTGCGTGATAATCGTCACATCATAGTCTTTCTCCATCTCGGCAAGCAACTCATGTCCTCGGTTTGGTTTCACATCAAGCAACTGCTTGCGCCGCTCGTTATAAAAATTAATTACCAGTTCAGGATTGACAGCATAACCTTCGGGTGTAGCCACCTGCTCTACCGGATAACGTTCCCACAGCCCGCCTGCATCGCGAAAAGTACTGATTCCGCTTTCGGCACTCATACCTGCTCCCGTCAAAACTACTAATTTCTTCATGATAAACCTCCGTGAAATATTCTACTTTATCGCAAAAATAAGAAATTTTATAAGTCAAAGTACCTCTGTTTCACAGAAAAAAGATACCTTTGCCTCCCGTTAAACATATACTTAATAATTTAAATCTATTTATGGACAAGTTCAGTTACGCCATCGGCTTGGGCATCGGCCAAAACTTGTGGAGCATGGGCGCCCGCAACATTGATGTAAACGACTTTGCACAGGCTATCAAAGACGTGTTGGAAGGAAACCAAACCGCTATTACGCACACCGAAGCACGCGAAATCGTCAACAAATATTTTACCGAATTAGAAGAAAAGATGAATGCCGAAAACATAGCCAAAGGCAAGGCATTCCTTGAAGAAAACAAAAAGAACCCGAACATCGTAACCCTGCCAAGCGGATTACAGTACGAAGTAATCAAAGAAGGAAACGGCAAGAAACCGAAAGCTACCGACCGCGTACGCTGCCACTACGAAGGCACACTCATCGACGGAACGCTGTTCGACAGCTCCATCAAGCGCGGCGAACCTGCCGTTTTCGGTGTGAATCAGGTAATCAAAGGATGGGTAGAGGCACTGCAACTGATGTCGGAAGGTGCGAAATGGAAACTTTACATCCCGTCGGAACTGGCTTACGGCGCACAGGGAGCCGGCGAAATGATTCCGCCTCACAGCACACTGATTTTCGAAGTAGAACTTATCGAAGTGCTCTAAATCGGCAATTTATAGAAATAAAAATCAAAACTAAAATAACAAGCAAATGAAAAAAACTACTTTACTGATGATGTTTGCAGCCGCAACGGGCTTGGCATCATGCAATCACGCTCCGCAGGCTAACCTGAAGAGCGATGTAGATACGCTTTCTTACATGGTGGGCGTAGCCAATAATCAGGGATTGATGGAATTTGTTTTGAATCAGGGTGGTGTTGACTCGGCTCACGTTGCCAACTTCATCAAGGGTTTGGAACAAGGACTGAAAGAAATGGAACCGAAAGAAAAGGCTTACTTGCTGGGCTTGCAACTCGGACAGCAGGTTAGCGGACAGATGTATGAAATGAATAACCGCCGCATGTTCGGTAACGACACTACCGTTTCGCTGAGCAAAGAAAACTACTTGGCCGGATTCATTGCTACCGCAAAGAAAGAAGGCACGGTTTCTATCGACTCGGCTAACGTTTACATCCGCAAGCACCAAGCTGACATCCGCGAAAAGGCTATCGAAAAAGAATATGCCGAATACAAGAAAGAAAACGAAGAGTTCTTGGCTCAAAACAAAGGCAAGGAAGGCGTACAAACTACCGAAAGCGGATTGCAATACAAAGTTATCACCAAAGGTACAGGAGAAGTGCCTGCCGATACATCAAACGTAAAAGTAATGTATAAGGGTACTTTGATTGACGGTACGGAATTCGACAAGTCAGAAAAACCGATTACATTGAACTTGCAACGTGTCATCAAAGGATGGACTGAAGCACTGAGCATGATGCCGGTAGGTTCGAAATGGGAACTTTACATCCCGCAGGAACTGGCTTACGGCTCACAGCAGCAGCGTAACATCAAACCGTTCTCTACGTTGATATTCGAAGTTGAATTGGTTGAAATCGAAAAATAATACTTTTGTTATCATACTTCATAACGAAAAGGATGCTTAGCTATGTGCAGGCATCCTTTTTTATTGGCGGTGTGTGTCTTACTGCACCACCTTCTTACAGAAAGCAATTTTACTGCATGAATAAGATTTACGATACATTTACTCAAACTCCAACACAAAGGTGGTATTCCATCCGTTTGTTCCGGGGCGGAGCAGGCTGATAGTCCCGCCGGAGAGCTTCATTATCTGGCGGGAAAGCGACAGACCGATGCCGCTTCCCTCTTTCTTGGTAGTGAAGAAGGGGACAAAGATTTCTTCGGCTTCATCGTCGGGGATTACCGGACCGTCATTGCTTACATAGACAAAGATGTGTTCGTCTGCCGTTGTGTAGGCACGGATGTGAATGCGACCTTTTGCCGTCCCTATGGCTTGGACGGCATTTTTTATCAGGTTAATCAGCAGTTGGCGAATCAGATTCGGGTCGGCGTAAATCATCAAGTCTTCCGGCTCTATCTGCAAGGTCAGTGTTATATCGGGAGGCAAAAGATGCAGTTCGCTAACCTGACGTATCAGTTCCAACAGGTAAAACGGTTCGGGGGCAGGCTTTTGGAGAGAGGAAAACTTGCGGTAGCTGTCTACAAAGTTAATCAGTCCGGCAGAGGTTTCATGGATGGCGCGGACGCCCTCATACAACGGAGTTCCCACCACGTCGCTGCGCTGCAGAAAGGTTTCGCTGAGTGAAGATATAGGAGCGATGGAATTCATGATTTCGTGGGTCAGTACGCGCGTCAGTTTTATCCATGAATCCAACTCTTTGGCATCGAGTTCGTTGCGGATATCGTTCAGGGTGAGAATCTTTACCGTATGCTCTCCTACCTGCATGACGGAGGCTCGCACCAGCAGGTGGACTTCGCCTTTCGTGGTAGTGTATTGCAGGTTACACCGCTCGCCAGCCGCCAACGAACGGATGGTTTCGGGGAAATCTTCGCCGTAACGTTCTAATTGTTGGAGCGTTCCTAAGAAAGGCAGTCCCAACAAGCGGGCGGCAGCAGGATTGGTCTGCACGATTTTCATGTTTTCGTCCATCACGATAACCCCTGAAGTCACACTCGAAAGAATTTGTTCGTAAAAGCGTTCGCGCTGTTCCATGAACTGTTTCTGTTCGCCCATCAGTGAGCCGAACTGGTTCAGGGTATCTTGCAACACACGTTCGCCTCCCGCCAATCCGTAAACCGGCAGGCGGAACGTATAGTCGCGGTTACGGATTGCCTCTAACATGAGATGGCTTTTTTCGCGAAGCTGATTCTGAATCTTAAAAAACACATAGGCTGCCAGCACACACAGTATGCCCCCCGTTACGATAAACCAAACATCTCCGCAGCTGATTCCTAACGTAAGCAATACGGTTCCGGCAATAAGTAATGCCACACGGATAAACGTCGATGATATCCACCTAAATGCCATAACGCTTCATTTTATTATACAGTGTCTGGCGGGTAACGCCCAACTGTGCCGCAGCTTGCGAGAGGTTTCCGTTGCATTGGTCGATGGCTTTTTTCACCAGACTGCATTCCATTTCGTCGAGCGTTTGTATCGGCATATCGTCCGACGGGCAATGCGTATCGTCTGCCGGCTGATGTTGTGCAGCCGAGAATTGCAGGCAGTCTGCTTTCAGTTCATTGTCTTCGGAAAGAATGACCGCTTTTTCTATCGTGTGTTGCAGTTCGCGGATGTTTCCGTACCACGGATGGTCAAGCAGCTTACGCAGTGCTTCCGGCTCGAATCCTTCCAACGCCCTACCGTATTGCGTATTATATTGTGCGAGGAAACGTTTTGCCAAAGGTACGATGTCCTCCCTCCGTTCGCGCAGCGAGGGGATGTGCAGGTGGATGGTGTTGATGCGGTAAAGCAAGTCTTCGCGAAATTCTCCTTTCCGTACCATTTCTTCCAAGTCGCGGTTCGTGGCACAAATCAGACGGATGTCGGTAGGCTGGGGCGTGTTGCTGCCCACTTTTATGAAGCTGCGTTTCTGGATGGCGGTAAGCAACTTGGCTTGAAGATGATAAGGCAGGTTGGCTATTTCGTCGAGAAACAATGTTCCGCCGTCGGCTGCCTCAAAACGTCCTACACGGTCGGCGTGAGCATCGGTAAACGAGCCTTTCACGTGTCCGAACAGTTCGCTTTCAAACAATGATTCGGTAATGGCTCCCATGTCTACCGTAACCAGTGGTTTCGTGTGCCGGCTTGACAGGCGGTGGATTTCGCGCGCCAGCATGTCTTTTCCCGTACCGTTCTCGCCGGTTATCAGAATGTTCGCATCGGTCGAGCTGACCTTTTCCACTAACATCCGCAACGGGCGAATTGCCTGAGAGTTTCCCCAGTACATTGAGCCTCCTGCCTGTTCCGACGGAGCTGCCGCCTGCCGTTTTCCTTTCGTCTTACCGTAGGCTTCCTGCAACGTGCGTACCAGTTTGGCGTTGTCCCACGGTTTCACCACGAAATCGGAAGCTCCCTCTTTGATTCCCGTCACAGCGAGGTCGATGTCGGCATACGCTGTAAAAAGCACCACTTGTGTTTGCGGGCGCAAGCGTTTGATTTCGCGTAACCAGTACAATCCTTCGTTTCCGCTGTTGATACCCGATGAAAAGTTCATATCAAGCAATACCACGTCGATACTCTCCTGCCTGAAAAGCGAAGGGATGGTTACGGGAGAACCAAGCGTAATGATGCGGTCGAAATATTCGCTCAACAAGTATTGGAGCGAAGTCAAAATATTCTGGTTATCGTCTACCACAAGTAGCGTTCCTTGTTTTGCCATGAGCTTTATCCATTACTGTTACAGCGCAAAGTTAGATAAAAAAAGAAAAGGAGACATCGCGGCAAGTGACAAATATTTAGACACCGGGTGTCTAATTTTTTGACACTTCCCATCGTCTGCTTCTACTCACTCTTACTGATTAACAAGCACTTACATTTATGGCACGGTATTTGATTTCATTTTTACGGATAAAAACAAGAAAACGAATGAAAAGATACAAAAAAATAACAGTTCTCTTATTCCTTGCCGTGGGTTGCGGACTGGCTGCCACGGCGCAAGAGGCGTGGGATGTAGACCGCTGTATGAGTTACGCCGTGAAACACAACCGCACGGTGAAACAGCGCCGATTAGAAGCCGACAATTACCAGCTTGACCGCCTCAAGGCTATCGGCAGTTTTTTACCGGGCATCAGTGCGAGCGCAGGCGTGCAGTATAACTTCGGTCGGTCGGTCGATCCAGAAACCAATATATATAATAATGTGTCGACTTTCAACAACAGTTACGCTGCCGAAGCCTCAATGACGCTCTTCCGGGGCGGAAGTTTAGTAAACGAAGTGCGCCGCTCGAAAGCTGCCTTGCTGTTGGGAAAGGCTGCCTTGCAGGAAGCGCAAGACAACACTGCCCTCGAAACCTTTCAGGCTTACATTGACGCACTTTATTACTACGGAACCATCCGCTTGGCGGAAAAGAAACTGGCAGAGAGCGACTCTTTACTTTACAAAACGCGCCGACAGGAAGAATTAGGGCTGAAAGGACGTGCCGACGTTGCACAAATGGAAGCTCAGCAGGCTACCGACGCATACAACCTGACGCATCAGCGGAATCTTTACGAAACGGCAATGCTCACGCTGAAACAGAAAATGAATTACCCTGCCGGAGATTCTTTGTTGCTCAATACGGATATACTCGATATACAGACTTTCGAGTCGATTCGGCTGACAGACGAACATCCGCAAGACGTGCTTCGCATTGCTCTCAGTGTGAACCCCACGTTACGCCAGTCGGAAATGAACAAACAGGTGGCGCGCATGAACCGTAAAATAGCATGGGCGAACGTCTTGCCTACCATTTCATTCTACGGAGGCATATCCAGTTCGTACTACAAGGAGCTGCATAATCATGATTATCCGGATTTCAAGACACAGCTCGATAACAACTTGGGAGAATATTTCGGAGTTACGATGAGCATCCCCATTTTCAACCGCATGAGTGGTTCGATAAGTCTCCGTCAGGCGCGTAACAATTACCGGATTGCCTGCGAACAGTACGAAGCGCAGAAAGAGGAGCTTCAGAAGTTAGTGCAACAGGCAGTGCAAGACCGCGAGGGGTATTTGCGCGAAAGCATCCAGATGGAAAAGAAAGCGGCTTCAGACTCGCTTGCCTATCACGTAACGCGCCGCAAGTATGAAGAGGGACTGATGACTTCGCTCGACGTGCAGAACAACGCGGCTACATGGCTGGAGAGCGAAACGCTGCTGCTGCAAAGCCGGCTGACGTACGTAATGAAATGTAGGTTGGTAGACTATTATAAAGGAGAAAACATCATTAAAGTAAAAACGGAAAACTGATAAAGGATATGGATATACAATTAGAAAAGAAAAAAGGGATTCAAAAGCGTCACTTGCCTTACCTCATCGGCGGAGCTGCATTGCTTCTGTTAGTGGTTTGGATTATCTTTGGCAATCATGCCTCGACGCTGAAAGTCGACGGGCGTTCGCTGAACATTGCCGAAGTGACTTACGGAGAGTTTAACGACTACATCCGCGTAAACGGGCAGGTACAGCCTATTTCCATCGTACAGCTCAGCCCGGAGGAAGGGGGCATCGTACGCGAGAAGGTGGTAGAGGAAGGCGCACATGTAAAGCAGGGCGACGTGATTCTCCGCCTCAGCAATTCGAACCTCGACCTTCAGATTCTGAATGCCGAATCGGAGCTTGCCGAGAAGCAGAACCTGCTGCGCAATACGCAGGTTACCATGCAGCAAGACAAGCTGACAAACGAAACCGAAAAGGTTCAATTAGATGTGGAGACGCTCCGCAAGCAGCGCACGTTCCACCAGTACGAACGTCTGTATAAGGAACGCCTCATCAGCCGCGAAGAATATCTTCAGGCGAAAGAGGATTACGAGGTTTCACTGAAAAAGCACGGACTGATAACCGAACGCCTGAAACAGGATTCGATTTACCGCAACATCCAGATGGAACAGATGGAAGAAAACTTGCAGAACATGCGCAAGAATGTGTTGCTGATTCGCGAACGCAAAGACAAGTTGGAGGTGCGTGCCCCGATTGACGGCGAACTGGGCTTGCTTGATGCCGAGCTGGGACAAAACATTACTGCCGGACAGATGGTGGGTCAGATTAACGACCTTTCCGACTTCAAGATAGAGGCGATGATAGACGAGCATTACATCGACCGGGTGACAAACGGACTGCCTGCCACGTTCGAGCGGCAGGGATCGCAGTTCAGCCTGAAGGTGCGCAAGGTTTATCCGGAAGTGCGTGAGGGACGTTTCCGCACCGACCTCGTGTTCGAAGGTACACGCCCGGAGAACATCCGCAGCGGACAAACGTATTACATCGACCTTCAGTTGGGCGAGCCTACCCAAAGCGTTCTGATACCGAAGGGCACTTTCTTCCAAGTAACGGGCGGAAACTGGATATTCGTGGTAGATAAAAACGGGGAAAAAGCCTATCGTCGCAAAATCCGCATCGGACGGCAGAACCCGCAGTTCTACGAGGTGACCGAAGGGTTAGAGAAAGGAGAACGGGTTATCATCTCCGGCTACGAAAGCTATAAAGACAACGAAGTTTTGATACTGAAATAAGAGCCTCAAAATTCTATTCGAAAGACAGACCGGTCTTACGAATAGAAATAGGGAACTCTACCGCATGAAATTAAAAAACAAGCCGTAGCGTTTTTCAAGACATACGGCATCCGATCGGACTGATTCAAGAAAAGTATATAAATATTTAATTATAAAACATTTACGCATTATGAAAAAGATTATTTTAACACTGATAGGGATAGTAGGAATGGGATGTTTCACTTCTTGTATGGCAAGTAAGAAAACCGTGGTAGAAGAACGGGACGTAGAGAGTTTTTCTTCCATCGAGATGGACGGCGTGGCGGGCGTTTACTTCACGCAAGACAGCAAATGCTCGGTACGCATAGAAGGTGAAGAAACCGATGTAAGAAATACCGAAATAACAGTGAAAGACGGAACGCTTTACATCGAAACCAATTCAAAGAAAAAACGTAACCAGAAGGGGACGAAAATCTATCTTACCGCGCCCGACCTTGATGAGTTGTCGTTCGACGGGGTTGGCTCGTTCCGGTGTGAAAAGACATTGAAGGTGGACGACATCCGTATCGACGTAGACGGTGTGGGTTCGGTAGAAATGGAAGACCTGAAGTGTGAAACGCTCCGCCTGTCGGTAGACGGTGTGGGTAAAACCGACGTACACGTTACTTGCCGCGACCTCCGTGCCGACTTAGACGGGGTGGGCAAAGTGGTGTTGAGTGGCTCTGCCGACCATGCCCGCATCAGCAAAGACGGTGTAGGCGTATGTAACACCAACAATCTGAAAATAGGGAAATAAGTGAACCAATAAACGCAAGCAATGAAAACTCTCATCCGTAACTTTTCGCATACGTTCCGGCGTTTCTTTACCGCCAGCGTATTGAACATCGTGGGACTGGCGATTGCTTTTGCCTCGTTCTTCGTTATCATGACGCAGGTGGATTACGATTACAATTTCAACAAGGGGTATAAGGATTATGAAAAGATATTCCGTGTGGAAGTTCATGTAAACGATGAATACGGCTGGCAAGTATGGCTGGCACGCCCGTTTTGCGAATTGGTGCAATCAACGTCACCGCATATAACATCACTTTCTATTCTTACTTCATACTCTTCAAGTTTCGATTATGAAGTAAACGGTAAATTATTTAATGAGAAAACACTCACAGGATTTGGAAATTTCATGGAAACTTTCCAGCCGGAAATGATAAATGGTACTGCTGACGCACTGAAGCAACCCGGAAACATTCTTATTCCACAGACTATGGCAATCAGGTTTTTCGGTACAACCGATGTTGTAGGACAAACCATCTTTCAGGGAAAACGAGCCGATAATAATCCGGTTACAGTGGGTGGAGTTTATAAAGATTTTCCCGAAAACTCCCAAATAAGGAATACTATTTTTAAGGCACTTGCTCCGAACGAAAATAAAGACAACTGGAGTAACTGGAATTATCATTGCTACATACGTATAGATAATCCGGAAGAAGCCGGAAATATCGAAAAAGCAACTGTACAGAAGTTGATGGAGTTCTTTCCCGACTTGATGGACGAAAACAATGTAGATTGTCCGATTCATCTTACTCCACTTACTGATGTACACTTTTCAACTATAGGCGATAAGAGTGCAAGCAGCCGCACTACGGTTTACCTGCTGATATGCGTATCGTTCCTTATCGTAATCATTGCTACGATAAACTTCATGAATTTCTCATTGGCGGAAACGCCGATGCGCATCAGAAGCATCAATACACAGAAAGTATTGGGGGCTACTACCCGCTCGCTTCGCGGAAGCCTCATCGCAGAATCGGCATTAATCAGCTTTATCGCTTTCTTGCTCTCCCTTGTGCTGTTGCTGGCTCTTCGGGATTCGGGAATGCAGGATTTGGTCGCCTCCGATCTGAGTTTCGGCAGTCACCCCTACCTGCTAACCGCTACTTTCGTGCTGAGTTTGGCGATGGGACTGCTCGCGGGGCTTTATCCGTCATGGTATGTTACCTCGTTCCCACCTGCTTTGGTACTGAAAGGGTCGTTCGGTTTAACCCCTAAGGGACGCAAGTTGCGCACGGGACTGGTCTGCATTCAGTTCTTTGTTTCGTTTGCCCTTATTATTGCCATCGGCATCATGTACACCCAAAGCCGATACATCCGTACCACCGATTACGGTTACGATAAGGATGCCATCGTAGTGGGCAACATGACAGACGAAACCCGAAGTCAGACAGACGCGGTGATAGCAGAGGTCAGCCGGATATCGGGCGTAGAGGGAGCTTCGGTATCGCAATTCGTTCTGAGTTCTGCCGACAGCTACATGAATTGGGGACGGGGCGCAGATGACAAACATCTCCTATTCGATGTACTGCCCGTAGACTACCGCTACCTCAAGCTGATGGGAATCCGCATCACCGAAGGGCGAGACTTTAAGCCCGGCGACGGTGACGTGTACATATTCAACGAAGCAGCGCGTGCTAAATATCAATGGCTCGCCGTAGACCAGCCTGCTACCACGAACGACTATCCCGTGATAGGCTTCTGCGAGAATGTGAAATACACTTCGTTCCGCAACGATAACAATGCCCAGCCCATGGCGTTCTTTATCTACGGGAAAGACCATCAGGGCTGGGGAGGAAAGAACTTCATTAACGTTCGTGTCTCTGCCGGTACAGACAAGGTAGAAGTAGTCCGTGCATTGCAGAAAGCGATGGAAAAGTTCTCTCCGGGTCACGACTTCAATTTCCGCTTCATCGACCAAGTGCTCGATGAGGCTTACCGTAACGAATTGCGTTTTACCAAACAAATCCTGCTCTTCTCACTGCTTGCCATCGTTATCAGCATCATTGGCGTGTTCGGGCTTACCATGTTCGAGAGCGAATACCGCCGCAAGGAGATAGGCATCCGTAAGATATTCGGCAGCACTACGGGCGAAATACTGGGCATATTCAACCGCCGGTACTTGTACATATTAATAGGATGCTTCATCTTCGCCGCACCCTTCGGATGGTGGATCGGAGCACATTGGTTAGAAGGTTTTGCCGAAAAGACTCCCATACGCGCTTGGATATTCCTTGTCTCGTTCCTGCTCGTTTCGCTTATTACCATGCTAACCGTAACTGTACAGAGCTGGAGAAACGCCAACGAGAATCCGGCTAACTCGATTAAAACGGAATGATGTATGAAAGCACTTAAAACTTACTTTACATTTTTGGAGCGCAACAAGCTCTTTACGTTCGTCAACGTGGCAGGCTTGGGTATCTCGCTCATGTTCGTGTTACTTATCGCCAACATGGTAACCCGCCAGCTTACCGTAGACCGCGACACGCGCAATGCCGACCGCACGTATTTGTTTTGCTCCGAACAAAATTTCGGTGCGCATTACGTGTTGGGCGAACGCCTCGCGAGCCGCTATCCGGATATAGAGGAATGGACTGTGGCTACGAATGCTGCCGGTGTGGGTGGCGAATACATCGACGTTGAGGGTAAGAAGTTTGATGTGAAGGTATTACTGGCACGCAAGAACTTCTTCGAGTTCTTCGGCTTCCGGCTTCGGGAGGGAGACCCTGCCCATGTGCTACAGGACAATTACAGCGTAGTCATCTCGGAGTCAGCGGCTAAGCGTATCTTCGGCAACGAGGAAGCGGTGGGGAAAAGCATCAAAGTGAACTTCACCGACAAGCATACCTATACGGTAACGGGAGTAATGGAAGACATCGGCAATTCCATATTCCCTTCGGAAACAGAGCTGGTATTTCCTTTCGAGGCAATGGAATACATCAACTGGGCTGCCGCTATCGAGAATACGGTGATGCAGAACTTTGGCGGGGCGAATGTGTTCATCCGCGTGCCGCAAGGGATAGACCCGAACGACAAGAACGCTGACATGCTGGAGTGGCTCAAGACATTTGCATGGCCTTATCACAACGGTTCGTTTGAGAAAGCCTTTTGGGTTCCGATGCGCGAGGTGTATTTTTCAGAAATAGAATGCGCTAACATGAACCAGTACAGCCGCAAGCTGATGACGGTGTTTACCGTAACGGGGATACTGATTTTGCTGATGGCTGTGTTCAACTATATAAGTATGAGCGTGGCTCAAACCAGCTATCGTGCCAAAGAGATGGCTACACGCCGCCTGTTAGGTTCGTCATCGAAGGATATCTTCTGGCGCATGATGGCAGAATCGCTTATCATGACTTTCATTGCGTTTGCCCTTGCTTTCCTGCTGGCTAAGGCGGTAGAGCCTTTCGCCATGGAGCTACTGAAAACCAAACTCGACGTAGCGGGCGACTTAACTGTACCGGTTGCAGCAGTCTACATAGCGGGCATCCTGCTGCTTTCTGCCGTATCGGGTTTCGTTCCTGCCACGATTCTGTCACACTACAACCCGATGGATGTGGTAAAGGGTACGTTCCGACGTAAGACCAAAGCGGTTTATCTGCGTACGCTCTACGTGGTACAGTGCGGACTGACAGTGGCTCTGCTTGCCTGTTCATTCTTTCTCGGCGTACAGATTTACCGCCTGCTTCACGAGCCGTTAGGATATACTTACGGCAATGTGCTTTGTTATCCTAACATGAGCGAGACGAATAATCTATACCGCTTCCGCGACGAGGTTCGCAAGTTACCGTTCGTAAAAAATGTATCGTTGACGCGCGGTATGCCCGTCGATGGCGGAAACGGACACTCCACTACCTATAACCTGAAGGGGCGCATCGTTCCGGTAGACTTCCGCTTGCTGCAAACCGACTCGGCTTTCCTCGATATTTTCCACATCCCGTTGGAACGAGATTATCACCTGACTTACAGCGACCGGAATTACTACCTGAACCACGAAGCGTTCCGGCAGATGGGATTGGACGACGATGCGGTTTCGTTTAAGATTGAAGGCGAGGACGCATCGAGAACAATAGCCGGACGCTTCCCTGATTTCCGCATGTATTCGGCATTAGACCCCATACGCCCCGTACTGATGCAGATTATCCCGTCGGACAGCATCGGGTATCCGTGGGACATCTTGGTAGAAACAACCGACGGCGATTTGCCTGCCTACAAGCATCAGTTGGACGCACTCTACTCGGAAATAATAGAAGGAGTCCCGTTCGAATCGCATTGGTATGATTACTGGATAGCGGATGCCTATGCCGACATTATCCGCATGAACAAGGTTATAGGCATATTCACGCTTGCTGCCCTGCTTATCTCCCTGTTGGGACTGACGGCTATGAGCCTTTACTTCATTGCCCAGCGCAAACGCGACATGGCGATACGCAAGGTGTTCGGTTCGGATAACCGGCATGAACTGCTGCGTCTGTTGGCATTTGCAGGTCAGTCGCTTGCCGCCAGCTTGCTCATCGCCGTCCCGATAATCGGGATAGGATTCCGTTACATCCAGCGCATCGTGGGTTACGACAAGTCGTTTCCGTGGTGGACGGCATGTGTGGCTTTCATCGCCGTAGCCGCCATCTCACTGCTGTCGATAGGACTTATCAGCCGAAGCGCCACGCGAGAAAATCCGATTAACAATATTAAGACGGAATAGCGGATTCCGAATCCTAAAGATACGCTTAAAAATCTACCACATGAAATAAAGGAAAATAAACGTAACTTTTTACATAGATACCAATAATATGAAAGGACTGAAAACTTACTTTACATTCTTGGAGCGAAACAAGCTCTTTACGCTGGTCAACGTGGCGGGGTTAAGCATCTCGCTCATGTTCGTATTACTTATAGCCAACATGGTGATGCGTCAGCTTACCGTTGACCGTGATTTGCCGGATGCCGACCGCATCTCAGTGTTTGCCAATGAGTATTGGGCAGGCGGACATTACAATCTGGGTGACCGCCTTCAAAGTCGTTATCCGGAGATAGAGGACTGGTGTGCCATGAGCATTTCAGAGCCGTTTGTTCAGGTAAACGACAAACCGGTACAGACAATGGGTGCCTGTGTGAAAAAGAACTTCTTCGAGTTCTTCCGTTTCACTTTGCTGGAAGGAAACCGCAAACAGTTATTAACCGACAATAACAGCATCGTACTCACCCGGTCGGCTGCTTTGCGCCTGTTCGGTACAGAAAAAGCCTTAGGCAAGACGCTTACCGTAGTGCCATGTAACAAGGAAACATTTACAGTAACCGGAGTCATCGAAGATATTGACAACTCCATCATATCTTCCGACATCGAGATATTCATTCCTTTTGAGAACATGAAGTACATTAACTGGAGCTGCTCTATCGAATGTACTCACATGAACAATGCGGGAGGAAGTGTGCTTTTTTTCCGCACCGCTCCCGGCTCTGACTTGAATCTGAAATCGGATGATGTGGCATCTTATTTGGGAGAATTCTTCTGGATTTACCAAAACTCCGGCGCATTTAAAAAAGCCCGTTTCATCCCGTGGCATGATTTTTATTTCTCGGAAACCCCCGCCGTAGCTCCACTGAACCAGTACGACTTTAAGCTGGTGGTCATTTTCATTACCGTAGGTGTACTCATCCTCTTGATGGCGGTGCTGAACTACATCAGCATGAGCGTGGCGCAAACCAGCTATCGTGCCAAAGAGATGGCAACACGCCGCCTGCTCGGTTCATCAAAGCCCAGCATATTCTGGCGTATGATTATAGAATCGTTTCTACTTACGTTCGTTTCGTTCGTCGTGGGATTTCTGCTTGCCAAAGCTGCAGAGCCGACTGCCATCGAACTGCTTCATTCTAAAATCGACATCACGGGCGACCTCAACGGAGTAACCATCATGGTTTACATCCTGTTTATCGCCGCACTGACCCTGTTGTCGGGCTTTATCCCAGCCACGATGCTTTCTAACTACAACCCGATGGACGTGGTGAAAGGTACGTTCCGCCGCAAGACGAAATCTGTTTACCTGCGCACGCTCAACATCGTACAAAGCGGACTGACCATCGCCTTGCTTACTTGTTCGGTTTATCTCTCCGTACAGATTTACCGCATCGTACACGCACCGTTGGGATATGAGTTCGGCAACGTATTGAGCTATCCGTCTATCGGTTCGCAAAAAGACCTGCAACTTTTCCGTAACGAAGCTAAGAAACTGCCTTTCGTGAAACGTGTTTCTTTCTCGTGCGGCATACCATTGGATGGGGGAAACAACAATACCACTTACATTCCTTCGGCAGACAGTACGCTGGAAATGAGCTTTCAGACTTTCATTGTCGACTCGGCATTCTTAGATATCTATCACATTAAGATTACCGACGACCGCCATACGCCGATGGGAAGGAACAATTTCTTTATGAGCGAAAAAGCGATGAAAACGCTTGCCACCATCGGAGTTACCGACCATTTTATGAGTGACAATTGCGGGCCGGTTCAGATAGCAGGAGTGTTTAAAGACTTCCGTATCCGCCGTGACCTGATAGACCACGACATTCATCCGCTCCAGATGCAAATCCAACATCCCGACAGCATCTATCCGTGGAACGTATCGGTGGAGGTACAGGACGGAGACCTAAATGCTTACAAGAAAGAGCTGGACCAGCTTTACAAGATAGCTGCCAAAGATTTTTCTTTCGAGTCGGAATGGTACGATAAACAGATACGCAACCTTTACTCCGATTTCAGCCGCATGAACAGCCTGATGATTATTTTCACTTGCGCTGCCCTGCTCATTTCACTGCTCGGACTTACGGCTATGAGCATTTACTTCATTGCCCAGCGCAAGCGCGACATGGCGGTACGAAAGGTATTTGGCTCCAGTTCATCGGGTGAAATGAAACGCCTGATGCGCTTCTCACTCGTGTCGTTACTCATCAGCCTCATTATTGCCATCCCGCTGATGATATTCGGTGTGCGTCAGATAGACAAGATTGTGACGTTCGACAGCGTATTCCCGTGGTGGGTTCCGCTGGTTTCCATCGCAACGGTATCTCTCATCTCGCTGATATCTGTATTCTTCATCAGCCTGAAGGCAACACGTGAAAACCCGGTGAACAACCTGAAAACCGAATAAATCTCTCTCTATTTTCACTCTCACACTTTGCCTAATCCGGACGGAACGGAAGATTCGGAAACTCTCCGTTCCTCCGGATTTTGAGTATTTTCACCCTATGCTTTTGTCTTTATTCGGCGAATGTCCTATATTTGCCGACGAGAATTATTAACAAAAGTTGCTTATGAAAAGAATTTTATCTATTCTGATGGTTACGGCATGTTTGTTTATGGCATTGCCGTCGCAAGCCCAAATCCAATTCGGTGTAAAGGGCGGATTAAACGTTTCAAAAGTTTCTATATCGAAAGAGGTGTTCAACTCAGATAACCAAAGCGGATTCTTCATCGGACCGACGGCCGAACTTACCTTGCCTTTATTGGGCTTAGGTGTAGACGTTTCTGCGTTGTATAACCAATACGGTATTGATACGGCAGAAGGTTCTACCAAGAAGAAAAGCATCGAAATTCCTATCAACCTGAAGTGGACAATAGGATTCAGCAGTGTACTGGGAGCTTACGTGGCAGTAGGTCCGCAGTTCGGTTTCAACGTTGGTCACCGCTGGTTTAAAGACATCTGCGAATTTAATAAAAAATCGACCAGCCTCAACGTAGGAGCCGGTTTGAAAATATTAGGACATGTACATGTAGGCGCAAACTACAACATCGGATTGAAGGATACGGGTGCAATGGTGAAAAGCGACAACGGCAGCTTTACGCACGTGGATTTCGATAACAACACGTGGCAAATCTCGCTTGCCTACATGTTCTGATTATAGTGTCTTTTAAGCCTTTTCCGGCTTAGCAGAAAGCCCGAAAAATTCTACCCGATAGACCGATGAGTCTTCCGAATAGAAATGGTCAACCTTTCGGCATGGAATAAAATTTCTAACCGTAGCATTTTTCGGGGTATGCGGAAGAAAAATTCCGCCTTGCGCTTTAGCCGGACGGAAAGATTCATACAGACTATAAACAACTAACAGTCAGCCGGTTCTCTCGCTCTGCATAAAACCTTTTGCGGCGAAAGAACCGGCTGACCGTTTAATCGCAAGGATATACCACTCCCCACTCTTTGCGCAGCGCATCCATCTGGCGCATGATGCGCAACGTTTCGGCATGGGGCATGTAAGGCGACTCCAACCACCCTTTCTCCAATGCCTCGATACACGCCTTCACTTGGTATTCAAAACCGGTAATCTGCGGCGGGGCCTGATAAACGGCTACGGTCTGGTAATCCGAACCCACCACACGGACGGACGACGGGTTATTGATATTTTCTACGATGATATGCCCTTTATCGCCCGAAATAATTCCCTCGCGGTCGCTCTGCACATAGATGCTCGACTGCAAGGCAGCCATTCGCCCGTCGGCGTAAAACAGTGTGATACTTTCTTGGGCATCGACACCCGTATCCGTTTTAGTGCAGGCAGACACCGTGCGCTCCACATCCGCACCGAAAGCCATTGCCGCAAAGTTCAGCGTATAAATACCTATATCGAGCAACGCTCCCCCTGCCAGCTCCGGGCGAATGATGCGTTCTTTTCCGGAGATGGGGTAACTTAAATTAGCCGACAGCGTACGGGGAACTCCGATTGTCCCTGCGTCTAACAGCTCTTTCACCTTAGCCGACAGCGGCAAATAGCGTGTCCAGATAGCTTCGGTGATAAACACACTTTTCTCATGAGCCAACGCCAACAGTTCTTCCGCCTGACGGGCATTGGCGGTAAAGGCTTTCTCGCACAACACTGCCTTTCCGCGCTCAATGCACATCCGCGCCTGCTCGTAGTGGAACGAATGAGGCGTGGCGATGTAAACCAAATCCACTTCGGGGTCGTCGGCAAGCGCTTCGTAAGAGCCGTATGACTTCTCGAACTGCCATTCGGCGGCAAATGCCTGCGCTTTCTCCAAGTTTCTTGAAGCCACGGCGTAACACCTTACTCCCTCCATGCGTCCCAACGTAAAAGCCATCTTACGGGCTATGTGGCCGCATCCTATGATTCCTATCTTATATGTTTTCATGCGTAATATAATTTAACCGTTCTTGCAAAGCTATAAAACTTTGCTAAAGGGGCAAGCAAGATGGAAGGCTTTTTTGTAACTTTGCAGCCATGAAAAAGTATGTCGACGTTATAGTACCTTTGCCCATTGCGGGACAATATACATACGCCCTTCCGCCGGAATGGGAAACAGAAGTGCGGATGGGATGCAGGGTTGTCGTCCCTTTCGGGAAAAAGAAATACTATACGGCTATCGTAACACGGGTACATGACACTCCGCCTGAGGCATACGAAACGAAAGAGGTGTCTGAAATACTGGACAAGCAACCGGCTTTGCTGGAACATCAGTATGCTTTCTGGCAATGGCTGGCAGATTACTATCTGTGTACGCTGGGCGACGTGTATAAAGCCGCCATGCCTTCGGGGATGAAATTAGAGAGCGAAACGCTGGTAGTATATAACCCGGACTTCGAAGCCGCCGAGCCGTTGCCCGAAAAGGAGCAGCGCGTATTGGACTTGCTGAGTGCCGACCCGGAACAATGCGTCACGCAGTTGGAAAAAGCGAGTGGCATCAAACATTTGTTGCCGGTCATCAAATCGCTGTTAGACAAAGAAGCCATCCACGTAAAGGAAGAGCTGAAGCGGGTGTACAAGCCACGCACCGAAGCGCGCGTACGGCTGACCGATGCCATGAGCAGCGAACGGAACCTGCGTTTCCAGTTCGACCTGCTTGCCCGTGCTCCCAAACAGTTGGCGCTGCTGATGAAATACATCGAACTTTCCGGTTGGACACAGCCGGGGAATCCCCCCAAAGAGGTTACACGTAAGGCACTGCTCGATGCGGCAGGGGCTTCTTCGGCAGCGCTGAATGAGCTGATTGCCAAAAAAGTATTCGAGGTTTATTTCCAAGAAATAGGCAGACTGACCCAAAGCAACGTCGATACCCTCCCGCTGAACACGTTAAGCCCTGCCCAACAACAGGCTTATACGGGCATCTTAAACTGTTTCCGCGAAAAAAACGTCTGCTTGCTTCACGGAGTCACAGCGAGCGGCAAGACGGAGATATACATCCATCTTATCAACCAAACTATAAAGACCGGCAAGCAAGTTCTTTATTTACTTCCCGAAATAGCCCTGACCACCCAGATAACCGAGCGTCTGAAGCGTGTTTTCGGGAATCGTTTGGGCATTTACCATTCGAAGTTCCCCGATGCCGAACGGGTGGAAATATGGCGCAAACAGCTTTCCGAGCATGATTACGACGTGATATTGGGTGTGCGTTCTTCGGTATTCCTACCTTTCCGGCGGTTAGGTCTGGTTATCGTAGACGAGGAGCATGAGAATACGTACAAGCAGCAAGAGCCTGCCCCGCGCTATCATGCCCGCAACGCTGCCATCATGCTTGCCTCCATGTTCGGCGCAAAGACCTTGCTGGGTACGGCTACGCCAAGCATCGAAACCTATTATAACGCCACACATGGCAAATACGGTTTGGTAACATTAACCGAACGCCATCAGAACATCCGGCTTCCGCACATCGAATTAGTCGATATCAAAGAGCTGGCACGGAAGAAATACATGACGGCACAATTCTCGCCGCTGCTTCTGCAAAAGGTTCGCGAAGCCCTTGAAAACAAAGAGCAGGTCATTCTGTTCCAGAACCGGCGCGGATTTGCCCCGATGATAGAATGCCGGATATGCGGATGGGTTCCTCGCTGTAAGAATTGCGATGTCAGCCTGACTTATCACAAAGGATTAAACCAACTGACATGTCATTACTGCGGATACACTTACCAAGTGCCGAAATCGTGTCCGGCGTGTGGCGGTACGGAGTTAATGAACCGGGGATTCGGCACGGAAAAGATTGAAGACGATATTAAAACGCTTTTCCCTGAAGCACGGGTGGCACGTATGGACTTAGACACTACACGGACGCGAACCGCATACGAAAAAATAATAGCCGATTTCGAAGAGGGAAAGACCGACATATTAATCGGTACGCAAATGGTTTCGAAGGGATTGGATTTCGACCGCGTTAGTGTGGTGGGGATTCTGAATGCCGACTCGATGCTGAATTATCCGGATTTCCGTTCATACGAACGTGCCTTCCAACTGATGGCACAGGTGGCAGGCAGGGCGGGAAGAAAAAACAAGCAGGGGCTGGTGATACTGCAAACCAAGTCGCCCGACTTGCCGCTGATTCGTCAGGTCATAGCGAACGATTACAACCGGCTTTATCAAGACCAGTTGGCGGAACGCAGTTTATTCAAATATCCCCCGTTCTACCGGCTGATATATGTTTATCTGAAACACCGCAAAGAGGATGTCCTTGACCAAGCCGCCGACCTGATGGCGACTTACCTCCGAAGCGGATTAGGAGAACGAATCCTCGGTCCGGACAAACCGCCCGTAGCGCGTGTGCAGACATTGTATATAAAGAAAATAGTGATAAAAATCGAACAAACCGTGTCGATGAAGAAAGTACGCTCGTACTTGGTTCAGGTACAACGTTCGGTAATCGAAGACGAACGTTTCCGCTCGCTTGTGGTGTATTACGACGTCGACCCGATGTAACCCAAATAAACTAACATCCCATTATGAAAATAGAATTAGATGTACATACGCATACCATAGCCAGCGGACATGCTTTCAGCACGCTGCAAGAAATGGCTCATGCCGCTACCGAAAAAGGGTTGAAAGTGTTGGGTATTACCGAACATTCTCCCGGAATACCCGGCTCGTGCGACCCGATTTATTTCCGCAACCTCCATGTTGTTCCACGGCAAATGTACGGAATCGAACTTTTGTTGGGCGCGGAGATAAACATACTCGACGGAGAAGGAAACCTTGACATGGACGAATATTACTTGAGAATGCTCGACTTACGCATTGCCGGAATCCACTCGCTTTGCTACAAGCAGGGTACGCCGGAAGAAAACACTCACGGCATGATACAAGTTATCTCAAACCCTTATATCCATATCATCAGCCATCCGGGTGACGGCACTGCCAAACTGAATTTCGAACCGATTGTCTTGGCTTCGAAAGCTCATCGGACATTACTCGAAATCAATAACAGCTCGCTGAAACCTTGCCGGCATAAGGCAGACGCAAGGGCAAACAATCTGGAAATCCTCCGCCTGTGCAAGCAGTACGAAGTGCCTGTCATTTTAGGAAGCGATGCCCATATCTCGTTCGATATTGCCACTTACGACTATGCTTTAGAGCTGGTAGCCGAAACCAATTTTCCGGAAGCGTTAATCATGAATACCAGTGTAGAAAAATTTAAAAACTATTTGTTTTAGCCCATGAAGAAAATACTCTTTGTCTGCTTAGGCAATATTTGCCGCTCGTCTGCGGCTGAAGAAATCATGCGTACTTACATTCGTCGCGAAGGACTGGAAAACGAAATCAAAGTCGACTCGGCAGGTATCAGCGGTTACCATCAGGGCGAACATGCCGATGAGCGGATGCGTGCCCACGCCCGGCGTCGCGGCTATCATATCACCCACCGTTCGCGTCCGGTTTGTACGGCTGACTTCTATGACTTCGACCTGATTTTAGGTATGGATGACGGAAATATTGATGCCCTCCACGACAAAGCCCCTACGGTGGAATCGGAACAGAAGATAGTGCGTATGACTGATTTTTGTCGGACAAAAGTAGTCGACCACGTCCCCGACCCTTACTACGGAGGTGCGCAAGGCTTTGAGAATGTGCTCGATATCTTAGAAGATGCCTGCGCTGGTTTGTTAAACTCGTATATGGAATCCGACAAACAGATTTGGAGATAAACAACCCCTGAAAACGCTACCGCATGTTTTAAGGAACACAAGCCGATGTTTTAATCAATTCTTCGGTTAGTTTTCCCTAAAACATGCGGTAGCGTTTTCAGGCAAATCACACTGCCCTCCAATGCCTTTCCGTTACTTCTTCAGTTCCGGATAGCTGATGCGCGTATGATACATGGTTTTCAGCTTTTCTTTGAATACAGCCTTTACCGTAGCAATGTCTTTAAACGTGATGGGACATTCTTTAAAATATCCTTCCTGCACCTGACTGTCGATTATCTTTTCAACCAATGCCGAAATGCTTTCTTCCGTATATTGAGGCAAGCTGCGCGAAGCTGCTTCTACCGAATCGGCCATCATCAGAATAGCCTGTTCCTTCGTAAACGGATTCGGTCCCGGATAACGAAACATTTCTTTATCTACCTCCTCACCCGGATGTGCATTCTGATAAGAGATATAAAAGTATTTCGTAAGGCCTTTTCCGTGATGGGTACTTATAAAATCTTTTATCACTTGCGGCAGGTTGTATTTGTCTGCCAATTTCAAGCCATCGGTTACGTGACTGATAACGATTTGAGCACTCTGCCTAAAGTCTAACTGGTCATGCGGATTAACTCCCGACTGATTTTCGGTAAAGAAAGCCGGATTCAGCATTTTACCGATATCGTGATACATCGCCCCCGTACGAACCAACTGACTGTTTGCATCAATACGATTAGCAGCAGCAGCGGTGAGGTTTGCCAACTGCAGCGAGTGTTGGAATGTTCCCGGAGCAACTTCCGACATCTGTCTCATCAGTTTGTTATTAATGTTAGACAGTTCAACCAATGTAACATTTGAAGTAAACCCGAAGGTCTTTTCCAAAATAAACAGCAGCGGATAAGTAAACAGCAACAAAATGCCATTGACTACAAAATGAAGGTATATATGCGTACTAAGCTGGGCTATTTTGCTGACATGAATCAAATCGAGTGCAAAATAAAGCAAAGAATAAGAACATGTTACAAACAGTGCGCACTGGAATAGCTGGGAACGCTGAGACAATTCACGCAAACTATATATACCCGCCATACCTGCCACCGTTTGCAGCAATATAAACTCATGAGGAGTACGCAGCGAGATGGAACAAAGCAAAATAGCTATCACGTGTGCCATAAATGCCGTTCGCGAATCAAGGAAAATGCGGATAATCATAGGTATCATGGCAAACGGAACGATATAGACACTCAAGATAGCATGTTCGACCATGATAGAAGACAATACGGGGAAAGCTACAATAATAATAAATAACAGCGTAATACACCCTCGCTTATCGTAATAATCGCGACGGAACAACTCCAAATAAGTCATGAAACAAAAAATAAGAATCGCCACAAACAGCGTTTGCCCGAACAAAGTCAACCGTTTTTCGGCCACGGTTTCGCTTCGTTTTCCCCATTCTTTTTCCAGTGACTTCAGGATATTATAAGTATGCTGGTCGATTATCTCGCCCCTGTCGATTATCTTCTGACCGTTCATCACAAAACCGTTTGCCCAAGACAATTCACTCAACAGGTCTCGTTTCGCAGACTCCGACCGTTCGGCATCGTAAATCAAATTGGGGGTAATGTAATTATTCAGATTACAACGCTGCAACAAAGCCTTGTCGTAATGAACCGTATCCGCATTGACAAGCATTTCGTATGCCCGCTTAAAAGTATAAAGCGCTTTCACTTCAGTTTGGTTCGATGTATTTTTATCAACCATCTGAATGTGATTCAAACTGTCTTTCTGTATTTGCTCCAAATCATTGGGAGCAATAACTCCCGCTTCGTAAATCACCCGAAGCAGACGCTCGATGTGATGGCTATAGGCTGCGACCGGAATAATGTGGTTCAGGTTTCGAGCATAATCATCTTTGAATTTCCGGATCATTTGCTCGCCTATATTCTTATCAAGCCGATAATAAGGAGCGTAATTACGCATAATACTGTCTTGCTCCTTCACCATCTCCCCATCATCTTTATAGATAGGGAAATCGAAAGATGCCTGTAACAGTCCATACTTCCACGGCTTGTTTATTTCGAAGACATAATTAAATTTGCCTTCCCTCGGTAAAAAATAAACGATGACAAGCACCGTTGCGAGGAATATCAGACCTTTATACAGCAGTTCTTTTAATGACAACTGCCTTTTCATTTGAAAGTTTTTCATAACCCAATCGTATTTGGGCTGCAAAATAAGAAAAAAAGTAGAATAATAATGCTCAGAGCCTGTTTAAATTTTCCGATTAAGTATTTTTATCCGCCTCTTTTTGAGTTTGTTTCCGGTCTGTTTCCCCGTTTTCACTCATCAGATGGCCCGCTGTCCTCCTCGTAAAAACTGAAAAACATCCTCGAATACAAGTCTCAATCGCAGGCAGAGCAAAAATTTAAACGACAGGCTCTTATTCTACTTTTATTTTCTCTTTATGTTTTGCCGAAAAAGAAACCAATTTCTTATTTCGCTTCCGGCGTTTTCTTTACAGACAGTATTTCGCTGTATTGCTTTCCATCCTTTAATACGCTGATGGCTTTCTCCAAATCTTCATCGTCTTTCAGGCGCTCCATCGCCGCACCGCGCTGATAGAAATAGCGGGTTACGATTTCTTGGGCAATATACGTCTTTATCTGTTTCGAGAAGTAATCCAAATCGCGGTCAAGGTTATGGTTCAGTTTCTTCTCCAATGCCTTGAATTCTTCGGAAGCACCCTCCATGTATCCTTCAAACTCTGCCACTTCTTTCAGGCTCTTCAGCATTTTCTCACTCTGGCGGTCGTACGTAAAATCGCGCGATTTAACCAACTCCTTAAAGGCACGGTAGTCTTCGTCTGTCAACTTAAACGATTCTACCGACTCCATCGTAGGATGATCCCAGCAATACTGCGTGGCATAATCGAAGATAATGTCCTCGTTCATCAGGTAGAACACAATGTTCGGGATGCGGTCGCCCTTTACTTCTATATCCGGACGAATACCTCCCCCGTCGCGTACCTCACGACCGGCTGCCGTATGAAATACGTTCGTCAGACTGTCGGGCGTACGTGCCACTGAGCCGTCGGCGTTCTTCTTCGCATAATCAATCGCCTGAATGCAACGCCCGCTCGGTATATAATATTTCGAGGTGGTAACTTTCAGCGTACCGTTATAGGGCAACGGGCGTATGGTTTGTACCAACCCTTTCCCGTACGTACGCGTACCTATTATTACGGCACGGTCTAAGTCCTGCAACGAGCCGCTCACAATTTCCGATGCCGATGCCGACCCTCCGTTTACCAAAACCGCCAAAGGTATTTTGGTATCAATCGGTTCGTTTTCGGTCTTATATGAACCTTGCGCCTGCTTCAGCTTTCCTTTCGTCACCACAATCTCCTGCCCTTTCGGTACGAAAAAGTTTACGATGTCTATCGCTTCCGACAGCGAGCCGCCGCCGTTATCCCTCAAATCCAGAATCAACGCCTTCGCTCCTTTTTGCTTCAGTTCGATAAATGCCTTCTTGAAATCTTTCGAGCAGTTCTCTGTAAAGCTGGAAAGAGCCAGATACCCGATGCTGTCGCGCACCATTCCGTAGTAAGGCACCGGATTGGTACGGATACTCTTACGGGTTATTTTAAACTCAAGTATCGTGCTGTCGTTTTTCAGCGGACGCATTACTTTCAGGATAAACGACGTGCCCGGTTCGCCGCGCAACGCCTGACTCACCTTTTCTGAAAAGTCTTGCGGTTTCATATCCCCACGTACCATCTCCTTTCCTCCCACGGCAAGAATGATATCGCCCGCCTTTACGCCTGCCTCGGCAGCCGGCATCCCCTCCGTAGGCTCGATGACAGCAATGCGGTCTTTCGCCTCGTAATAACGTATGGCTGCGCCAATGCCTCCGTATTTTCCGGTGGTCAACTCTTTCACGCTGCTCATTTCCTCCTCAGGATAATACTCGGTATACGGGTCGGTCAGTGCCAGCATCCCCCTCACACCGTTCTGAATCATCTTTTCGGCGTCAATCGTGTCTACGTAAAACATATCCAGTTCTTTGAAGATTGAATTAAACAAATCCAAGTTCTTTGCTATCTGGAAATTCCGGTCGTCTTCCTTAAAACTGATAACGCCGATGCCTACCAGCACAATCAATGCACCTGCCAATATTTTTTTCATATACATAGTTATATCATAAATTTCAAACTGCAAAGAAAAACATTATTCCGTTTATCCTCGCAAAACTCGCTTAATATTTAACTTAATTTCGCCCCATCCGTGTAAATTTATCGCCTTTTTATTCTGCCGATATCGGGGAAATAGCGGGCGCGCTGACGGATAAATCGTAATCTATTGTTTTTCAAGGCAATACACAACACCGGAAACAACAAAAAATTCTATTCGGAAGACTGCCTTGTTCTATGGGTAGAACCGAGTAACTTATCCGCATAAAGCACCTAACACTAACGGTAGCGTTTTTACAAGCAGTTTACAGCCTTGTTTCTGGCACAGACAGCCAACAAAAGACCGTAAATAATCCGGTAAAAAGGCTAAATCATACTTCATAAAAACAACCTTACAGCGAAAAATAATGAATAATTGAATATTTTTTTCGCAAAGATATTGCATATTTCAAAATAACCTGCTACCTTTGCCACGCAATTCGGAAAAACCTTCTTCAGTAGCTCAGTCGGTTAGAGCATCTGACTGTTAATCAGAGGGTCGTTG
>ENA-OOWN01000003-OOWN01000003.1-human-gut-metagenome-genome-assembly--contig:-NODE-3-length-237093-cov-155.273201_pt1 | contig 237093 bp, 201 predicted proteins | sample MGYA00241406_ERZ501319 | MGnify/ENA primary metagenome ERZ501319 (study PRJEB25962, sample SAMEA2042734) | human gut metagenome | biome: human gut; feature: human-associated habitat; material... | reverse complement strand
TCAATTTCAAGGTTATTGCAATGAACACAAGTATAAATTACTGCGATTTTGTATTAAAAAATTGTTCAAATGTTGTGTGTAATGGTCAAAAGCACAGAAAATCTATTTTATGTGTCAATTTATTGCGCTAACTTTGAAATTTAACCAAATCCCAACTTCCTTAATTTTTTGCTTTGTCTAGAAAGTCAAAAATGTTAAAATTAACAAGCCTGGCTTTGTGGCGTAATTGGTAGACGCGATAGACTCAAAATCTATTGTCCGTGAGGATGTGTGGGTTCGAGTCCCACCAAAGCCATTTGTTAAGAAATTCCAGCAGTCGAATGACTGCTTTTTTCATACTTTTTTTGCTTACCTATTGAGTGTAGAAATGTTATAGTATTAGATATGATAATTCTTGTATTTAACTTTGCTGCGGCATCAATAAATTCAATTAAAGAAGGGGTAAATTTATTTCTAAATACACCAGTTAAAAATATTTCAGAAACAAATAATTCATTTGTTTTTTCTATTAACGAGAAAACAAAATATACAATAAATTACACAAATAATTTTGAGAATATTCAAATCAAATTAAATAAAAAAATAATGGATAAACAATCTATCGAATACATTTTTGCTATCCTTGTTTTAATTAACTATCTAATAGAAAAAATCGATGATTCAACTAAGTTATTAGATGAATTCAAAGCAAGTTTTTATATCTATAAAACTAATTCTGTTTTCCGTTCTCTTCAAGATTTCATCAAATATGTTTATGATAACAATTTCAATAAATTAAACTCATCTCAAAAATCTAATCTCTTTGATGAAATCGTAAATTTATCAACTTTGCCTATATTCAATGACTTAATTTTAAAATTCTTTGAGGAAGAAGATTTATCCTCAGAAGATTATTTAGCAAAGCTCGATAAACTTATTGTTAATTTTGCAAATTACCATCTTTCGAAGGATTTATTTAAAGCAATTTTAAAAGAAAGAAGAAAATTGGAAATTCAGAATTTCTTCGATAAATACAAATCAATTAAATTCATAAATATTTTTGAATTAATTCCATTTAACTTAAATATTACTAAAGTTAATGAAGAGTATGTAACTAGAATCATCGAATCAAAATCAACCACACGAGCAGAAATTGAAAGTCTCATCGACAACATTGTTTACAGCGAATTTTCAAATTTAACTTTGCTAACCAAACTATTCTTAACATATAAGAATTTCAAATCTCATAATTTAAGAAAACTTAAATCTCTCATCAATTACATCTACTCTTTAGATACTTCTAAAACTAAGAGTTTAGCTTTGTATTACAACATTATGTTTGCAAATTCTGTCTATCAAATTATTGATACTTTAGCAGAAATTAAACCTGCAATTATCACCACAAATATCAAATCAATCCTTCAATCCAGAGAAAAGAATTTCTATGCTTTCTTCAGCCCAAATAAAGAATTCACTGTTTGCTCTGCAATCACAGAATACTTTGTAACTGGCAACGAAAAAAGTAAGAAACACATCATCAATATTTTCATGGATAGTGCCAATAAAAAATTGAACTCACTTGAGTTTATTTCCGGTCTATATTTCTTATCTAAAATCGGTCGTGATGACCTTGTCATTCCATATTTAAGAACAATCGATAAAGAAGATTTTTCAAGAATTCAAAACTACAGAGAAACTTATGCAATTTTAATTAAGAAACACCATATGGTTCATCAAATTAATTACAGGAGTTTTAGAATTAACAATGATTAGAAAGTTATTTTTAAGTGAAATAAATACTCTTGATAAATATAACTCCGAGCACTTTTCGTTATTTAGAAAAGCTCTCGAAGAAAATAAATATGAATTTGAGTACACCTTTGAAAAAAATAAAACTCAATTCAGTTTTTTTGCATTTCTTAAAAAGGAATATGAAAACAATATCTTACTTCCAAAATGCGTAAATCTTAAAGTTAATTTTGATGAAGCACCTGAACTTCTAGTTAAAAGACTTATCTCTAATGATGAGTACGATATCACTCAACTTTTATCATTTTTAATTGCTAGTGAAGAGAATAAAACCAGAGAAGAAATTCTTAAGCAATACTATCCAACCGATGAGGATACAGTTAAGATTTTTATGGATATTCCTAATGATTTCATTAAAACTGTAATCGATTCAGTTCAATTGGATGACTACAACAAAGTCATGCAGTTTTATAACCATATGGATAGAATATCACCTATTAATTTCTCACTTTTATTTAAGCATACTCATGACGATTATTATCAAGTCTATGTTTACGCTAAATATCAAAATAAGGAATTTGAAATCGCCAGACCTAAATTATTTTTCGATGTCATCAATATGCGTTTAGATCCAGAAAAATTTGAAATTAATATTCCAAAAGAAACACTCCAAGCAATGAGTGAAGATAATTTTGAATTACTTCATGCAGTTTATAAGATCTTCGATATAAATAGTGCTCATAGTATTGAAGTTGCTCATCTTTTAGCATTATCAAGAAATAAGAATGTTTATTTTGAAACTTTAGATAATAAATTTTCTATCCCTTATCAACCAACTGAAGCAGAATTTCATATTGATAACGAAAGTAAAGAAGTCTACATTCTTCCTTATATTGAAACCACTGAAGATACTACTTATTTCGCATACAATAACATATTGTTTTTACTTGATGGAAATAAACTATCTTCCTATGCTTTTGAAGGAAAGAATACAGCAGAACTTGCTGAATCCTGCTTAAAATCCAGATATGTTGAAAATGAAGTTGCATATAGAAAAATTCATGACTTCCTTATTTCATCAATTAAACAAGGTGGATATGACACCGATAATCTTAAGATTGATTTATTCATTGATTTAATCGATCATAATCAAACTTTGAGTATTTCAACTAAATATTCAAAGGATGGTTTACCTTTAACTTACACCGAACTTTATTCCAAGGATAGACGCTATCCTTCATTTTTAGGATACATCACTTCACTTGCTAAATTTGGTCTAACAGATGATTGCAAAACTGATGATGAAATTATTATTGATAGATTCTTAAAATCAGATTTAACTGAAATAAAGAAATATGCAACCATATATTTAGGTAAAAACTTGAAGAAACTTAGAAAAGTTAAAAAGGTATCATTAAATCTAAATATCGAACCAAAAAATGGTGGTGTTTTTGAAGCAACTTTATTCTCAAAAGAATACACTGACGAACAAATAAAGAATTTAATTAAAGCTTACAAAGATAAGAAACAATACGTAATTTTAGATGACCAATTCATCTCTTTAACTGATGAAGAAGTCGAAAAAGAATTTGAAAAATACGTCAATCTAAATTTAGAAAAAGAGTTAGTAAACGAAAGATTGAACTTAATCGATATTCTTAAACTTAATTTTGAAAATAGTGGTGAATTAAATCTCTCTTTTGAAGAAAATGTAGAAAAAATCTTCAATGAAATTGTTAATTACAAGGATTGCACTTTAAGTGAAGATGACTTAGCAAAATTATCAAATTTAAGAGACTATCAAATCGATGCTGTTAAATGGATGCTAGCTTTAGCAAAGCATAATTTAGGTGGTATCTTAGCAGACGACATGGGTTTAGGTAAAACAATTGAAGCAATCTGCTATTGTGCTCTGTCAAAGGAAGAGAATTCCATTCTTGTCACTGCTCCAAAAAGTACTTTGTATAATTGGAAAAATGAATTTAACACTTTCTATCCAGAGATTGAAGTTTTTATTATTGAAGGTTCAAAAGAAAATAGAAAAGCTCTTGAATCACAAATCAATAAGAAACTAAAATCTGTCTATTTATGCAGCTATGACTGCTTAAGAAGTGATATCGATTTGTTAAAGAAAATTGAATTTTCAACTTGTATCGTTGATGAAGCACAATTCATTAAAAATAGTTATGCATTAAAGACAATTGCTGTTAAAAATATTAATGCAAAACATAAATTTGCCTTAACTGGTACACCAATTGAAAATTCATTAGCAGATCTTTGGTCAATTTTTGATTTGCTCATGCCTAACTATTTTGAAACAATGAAATTCTTCTTATTCAAGTATTCTCAACCTGAAAATCAAAAGGAATTAGCTAAGAAAATCCAACCTTTCATCTTAAGAAGAACTAAGAAAGAAGTTTTGAAATCTTTACCTCAAAAGACAACTGAATATATCCATTTGAATATGGATAAAACTCAAAAAGATATCTATGCTTCAATTCAATTTAGAGCAATGTCTTCATTTGTTGATAAGTCAGAATCTCTTAAGGTTTTAGCAGCGATTAACAAATTAAGACAAGTTTGTCTTGACCCATCATTAGTTGAAGAATCCTATGAAGGAATTCCACCTAAATTTGATTTCACAGTTAATTTAATTAAAAATTCCATAGCAAATAATCACAAGATTTTAGTCTTTTCATTCTTTAAAACAGCATTAATTAAACTTAAAGATTACCTTGAAAAAGAGAATATTGAGTCATTCCTTTTAGTAGGTGAAACAAGTTCAAAAGATAGACTTAAAATTTGTGATAACATCAACAATAAGGATGATGTTAAAGTTGTTTTAATCTCACTTAAAGCCGGTGGAACTGGTATCAACTTGCAAGGTGCAGATATTGTTATTCACTTAGATCCTTGGTGGAATTTAGCTGCTGAGGAACAAGCAACTGACCGTGCCTACCGTATTGGTCAAGTTAATCCAGTTTCTGTTTATAAACTTGTTTGTACTGATTCTATAGAAGAAAAAATCATTAAATTACAACAAAGTAAACGTGATTTGTTTGATAAATTCATCGTTTCTGAAAGCCAAGTTAGTGATAAGCTTACACTTGAAGATTTCAAATTTTTGTTATCAAATTAAAAAGCAATCTCCATATTTTCATGGAAATTGCTTATTTCAATTACTAATTAATATTAATCTTTATTTTGCTGTAAATATTTCTGGATAATCTCTGTAAATTTAATACCAGAATCTTTGATGATTCTTTCATAACTATTAAAGTCAACATAGATTAAACCAAATCTTGGTTCATATCCCCATGCCCACTCAAAATTATCAAGAAGCGACCAATATAGATAACCTCTAATATCAACTCCTTCTCTTTTTGCTTTCATCAAATTAGAGAAATACTCTTCGATGTATTCAATTCTATTTTGATCATGGACAGCACCATTATCTACAACATCATTAAAAGCGACACCGTTCTCTGTGATGACAATTGGTTTTTTATATCTGTCATAGAAAAATTTAGCTGAATAATACAAACATTTTCCATCGATAATCCAACCCATGGAAGTATGTTTTTGCTCCTTTTCTTTCTTCGATGCTTTAATTTCAATTGAAGTATTAGTTAAAGGTTGATAGGCATTAATTCCAATAAAGTCTACATCTTGATCTAATTTAGCTAAAGTCTTCTTACTTTGGCTAAAAATACCTAGCATCCTTGATTTCTTTTTAAGAAAGACTGGATCATTAAAAAAGTAATTACTCAATTTACCCATCATTGAAAAGAATGTTTTCTTATAAGCTTTCTTGTACGCTTTTTCAGAATTATCTTTAGGAATAGAAACAACTGTTGCCATTGAAATACCAACAACCGGTTTAATCTTTGCATTCTCTCTAATAATTCTAATCATTTCATTATTTGCGATAAGAAAATGTTTTGTAATCTTATTCAAACTGAAAAAGTCAAAAGTATAAGGAGCATGAACTCCAGTAACATGACCAATTAAAATAAAACATTGTGGTTCGTTAAATGGAATCCAATATTTAACTCTATCGGAAAATTTATCAACAATTAACTTGGAGTATTCTTTGAAATATTCAATGATTTCTGGATTTTTAAAACCACCAATTTTCTGCAAATAAATAGGCAAATCCCAATGATATAAGGTGACTATTGGTTCAATATTATTCTTAATTAATTCATTAATTAAATTGTCATAGAACTCGATTCCTTTTTCATTTACTTTATGAGGTTCACTCATTACTCGGGAAAATGATATTGAAAAACGATAAGAATTTAATCCGATCTTTTTCATCAATGCAACATCTTCTTTGTAATGAGAATAATGTTCACAAGCATGGTGACAGTTATCACCATTTGCAACTTTCTTTTTAGGAGCTACATCCCAAATTGATGGTGTTCTTCCATCTTTATCATAACCACCTTCAATCTGACATGCTGATGTTGCTGCACCGATAAAAAACGTATCTTTATTAAATTCTATATTCATGAGAGAGATTCCTTTTAAGTATTTTATCAAAGGTCTAATCAACACTTTGTTGTATTTGTTAAAATTATTTGAATTTTAGAGGTGTTGAGTATGAGTGAATATAGTTTTACAAAAATTGATATGAATAATTTTGAGGAAGTTAAGCCTCTTTATAAAAAAGCAATCGAATTCATGCACTCATTTGGTAACACAACTCAATGGACTGATGATGAAAGCTTCTTCGATGAAATTAGATTCGCCTTAAACAGTGGCTCCAGCTATAAAATGACAAATAAAGACGGTGAAATCGTCTGTGTATTCGCACTCTTTAAAGGACCAGATCCAATGTATGGCAAAATTGTTCGTGGTTCTTGGATTGATGAAAAGCCTTACTACTCAATTCATAAGTTAGCTTCAACTTTTACCACACATGGATTATTCAAAGAAGTCTTATACTTTGCATTCAACTTTACCGATACAATAAGAATAGATACTCACAAAGATAATGTTCCAATGAAAAAAGCCATTATAAGAAATGGCTTTGATTACTGTGGTGTAGTTTTTGCACCAGATGGTACTGAAAGAGTAGTCTTCCAAAAAAGTAAAAACTAATTACTTTTTAAGAAACTATTTGCTTTAGTTAAGACTTTCTTATCTGAATCATGAGTTAATAGCTCCATAGCTTCAGAGTAAGTTACATATTTTGCTTCGATGACTTCATCATCGTGCTTATCAATAATTTCATCATTTGATTTGTCCTCTGCTAAATAGAAGTGGACAAATTTTATTATGCTCTTATTATCTTCATAAGGTCTATAGTGAATAATTGAATGGAAGTCAGTGTCGATATTAACATCCAAATTAGTTTCTTCTTTGATTTCTCTTTTTGCACAATTAACTAAAGTTTCATCATTTTCAATATGACCTTTGCATAAAGATGTGTGACCTTGTTTCATCTTTAAAACAAGATATTTGACTTCACCTTCACCTTTTTTGTAGATAACTGCACCAGCAGAAACTTCGTAAATCTTTTTAACAAAGTAAAGCATCCAATAAAGGATAAAGGCGCCAATAATATTTCCTACTGTGACAATTAAGATATTGAGCCAAGCTTCACCTGACCATTTATCAGCAATTGTAAGATAGAACATGTTAGCGATGCAGTGCTGAGCACCCATCAAAACGAAGATGGAAATTGGGAAGATAATACCTAAAATCTTACCGGCCAAATGTTTTGAATTTTTGTAGAAGTAGCAAGCAAGATAGACGCAAGCTCCACATAAAATTGATGAGATAAGTGTTTTGCCTGTAGTAAGCCAGGCATCATCGTCAAGTGGAATTAAGCGTGATTCACCGACTGAAATGATGTATTTGTGGAATAAATTTATTGAATCTTCTGAAACACCCATGAAGAATTTGAGCGCAATACCAATTAAACATGCTCCGATAAAGTTACCAACTAAAATAATTGGTAATTCAATCAATTCTCTTCTTTTTGCTTCAAAGGCAAAGCCAACTTTTCCGGTGAAAAGATGCAAACCTAAGAATGAGATCATGAGTAATCCTGCAGTAAATGAAATTGCTGCAAGATACAAATTGACAGAATAATTAACGTAAAGATAACTGATGCCACCAAAAGCGATGAAGGCACCACTGATAATTGACGATATAAATGTTTGTAGATAACGCATTTTTAACCTCTATGGTAAGACGTGACCAGCTTTCTTGTAGATCATGTACCATTCATCTTTGGAAAGCTTGATATTGAATGCTTCACATGAATCTTTGACTCTATTTGGATTTGTGGTTCCAATAACTACTTGCATGTCATCGGATAAATTGAGTAACCAAGCAAGTGCTAAAGCGGTCTTATTTGTTTGATATTTAACTGCTAATGAATCTAAATATTCATTCAAATCTTTATAATTTTCATAATCATCGATAAAGACACCGCTGAAGAAACCTTTTTGAAGTGGTGACCAACATTGAATCTTAATCTTATTCTTCTTGCAGTAGAAGTATGTACCATTAACTCTATTAATAGAAGCAGGTGAGCACATATTGAAGTTAACAACATTCTCAACCAACTGACATTCTGCAATTGACATTTGAAGTTGGTTATATTCAATAATATCTTTGCCTAGTTCGCTTTTTGCTTCTGAATTAATGTAGTCCATCAAACTGTCATCTTGATTTGAAACACCGAAATGATCAATCTTATTTTCTTTGATAAGTTCGTCGTAAGCTTTGACAATCTCTTTAGCATCCAAGAAAACATCTGGACGATGTAAGAGTAAAGAGTGAACTTTGTTTGTTTTTAATCTTGCTAAAGAAGCATCAACTGCTTCCTTAATATAGTTGTAGGAAAGATCTAAATAATTATCTTTACAATCACATAACTCACTTCTTAAAATACCGCATTTTGTTTGGACTAAGAAATGGTCTCTAAGTTCAGGTTCTTCAGATAGAATTTCACCTAACTTTTCTTCAGAAACACCATTTGTGTAGATATCTGCAGTATCGATGAAATTGATTCCGCAGGCTTTTGCTGTATAAAGTAAGTCTTTAATTTCTTTATTAGATTTACTAGGAATTCTCATTGTGCCAAGAATGATTCTTGATTCATTTTTACTATTGATAGACATATTAACATCCGCTCAAAATATTTTATAAAAATAAGATTTTAGATTAAATCCAAAAATGAGTTTTTATAAGTCGAATTAAGGGAAAAGAAGCACTTAAAGATTTATAATATTTGTATGAAAAATCTTTTATTTGTCTCAACTAACAAAAATAAATTAGCAGAGTTAAATGAAATTTTTCATGGGTCAGAATTTAAGGTTTTAGGGCTCAATGACCTTGGAATTAAACCTTTAGATATTGATGAAAATGGAACAACTTTCTCAGAAAATGCCACTTTGAAAGTTCTTGCTTACAAGGATTTGACATCTTTACCTATAATCGCTGATGATTCAGGACTCATCGTCGATTATTTAGGAAATGATTTCCCAGGAATTCAATCTCACCGCTACGCTTTAACATTCTCATCTCAACAGGAATGTAATAAGTATGTTGCAAAAAAAGCCTTAAATAGTCCTTGTCATTTTATTTGTTCTATTTCCTTGCTTTATAATGACAAGATTTACAACTTCCAAGGAAAGGTTGATGGGAGAATTACTCAAGAAAAAGGAGCTAATGGCTTTGGCTACGATCCTATCTTTTTTGTCGAAGCAAAGAACAAAACCTTTGCAGAATTGACAAAAGAGGAAAAGGATGAAATTTCACATCGTGGTCAAGCTGCAAGAAGTCTTTTAAAGTTTTTAGAAAAGAATTATTAGGAGTAATAGAATGGAATATATCAACCAAGAATTTTCAGGCGAAAGATCCTTATTTAAACAAAAAGATATAAACGTAACTCACTGCAAATTTAATTTCGGCGAATCTCCTTTAAAAGAAGGAAGAAATATCAAAGTCCAAAATTCCGTTTTTACTTATAAGTACCCTCTTTGGTACTGTAAAAACGTATATGTAACTTCTACACAATTCATTGATCAAGCAAAATCAGGCATCTGGTACACAGAGGATATCACTGTTTCCGATGTCACTTTTGACGTTGTTAAAATGTTTAGAAGATGCAACAGAGTTAATATTTCTAACACTAAGTTCACCAAAGCTGAAGAAACCCTTTGGTCTTGCAAGAATGTTGAACTTGAAAATGTTGAAATTAACGGTGATTACTTTGGTATGAACTCGTCTAACATCAGAGCAAATAACATTACAATCAATGGTAATTATTGCTTTGATGGTGCGGAGAATATTAAAATAACCAACTCTACATTAAATTCTAAAGATGCTTTTTGGAACTGCCAAAATGTCGTCTTGATTAACTGCACAATTATCGGTGAATACCTTGCTTGGAACACAGATAATATTCAACTTATAAACTGCAAAATCGAATCCAATCAAGGCTTATGTTACACCACAAATCTTTCACTTAAAAACTGTATTTTTGCAAATACAGACTTAGCATTTGAATACTCATCATTTAAAGGTAATGCAACAGGTCACATTTTAAGTATCAAGAATCCTTATGAATGTGACTTCACCTGCGAAAATGTTGATGAAATTATCATTGATGACAATTTTATTAAAAAAGGTAAAATCAAGATAGTTCAAACTGAAAGAGGTGAAACATATGAAATATGATTTTGAAAATATTGTTGATAGACACGCTTTAAACTCAATGAAATGGTCAAATCCTGATAAAGATTCAATCTCAATGTCAATTGCAGATATGGATTTCAAGGTTTGTCCCGAAATTAAAGAAGCACTTATCAAAGCTGTCAACGCTCAAAATTACGGTTACACCGATATTCCAAAAGAATATTTTTTAGCATTTAGAAGATGGTTTTCTAAGTATCACAATATCACCTACAACACTAACGACATGGTTTTTGCAACAGGTGTTGTCCCAATCATTTCTTCATGTGTTAGGAAATTAACTACACCCAATGAAAATGTTTGTTTGCTCACACCAAACTACAACATTTTCTACAACTCTATTGTTAATAATGGCTGCAGAATTTTAGCTTCAGAATTAATTTACAAAGATGGAGTTTACTCCATCGATTTCGAGGACTTAGAAGCTAAACTTGCAGATCCACAAACTAATTTATTCATCCTTTGCAATCCTCATAATCCAATCGGTAAGATTTGGTCAAAAGAGGAACTTAGAAAGATTGGTAAATTATGTTTGAAATATCATGTCACAGTTATCAGTGACGAAATTCACTGTGACATCACTGAACCAAATAAAAACTACGTTCCATTTTTATCAGTTGATGAAAGTTTCAAAGAAAACACAATTGTCTGCGTTTCTACAACAAAAGCTTTCTCATCACCTGGAACTCATCATGCTTTAGCAATTGTTCCAAACAAGTTTTTGTTTAACAAAGTCAATCGTGCTTTAAACACTGATGAAGTTGCTGAATGTAACTTTATCGCATGCCAAGCAGCAATTGCTGCTTTAAATAAAGGTCGTGACTGGCTTGAGGAGATGAAGCAAAAGATTTCAGAAAATAGAAAACTTGCTACTGAACTATTACTTAAAGATGCACCTCATCTTAAAGTAATCAAAGCTGATTCCACTTACTTAATGTGGGTTGACTGCTCATATTACACTGATGATTGCGATAGATTATGTAAAGTTTTAGAAAGAGAACATAAATTAACTGTCGGAAAAGGTTCAGTTTACGGTTCAAATTCTAAAGCATTTGTAAGAATCAATTTAGCAACTAATACCGCAACTCTCAAAGAAGGTTTAAGAAGATTTTTGATACCATTTCGTTTATTAAAAACTAATTAAGGAGGTTAAAAGAATATGAATCAAAATTTCGAATTTTATTGCCCAACTAGAATTTATTTCGGTAAGAACTCTATTGAAAATTTAGAAAAAGAATTAGCAAAATACGGAAAGAAAGTTCTCTTCCTTTTCGGTTTCTCGTCAATTAAAAAGATTGGCTTATATGACAAAGTCATGGAAATATTGAATAAAGCTGGTAAAGAAGTCTTTGTCTGTGACAAGGTCATGCCTAACCCAACCTACGAAAAAGTGCAAGAAGCTTGTAAGATTTGTAAAGATAACAACATCGATTTAATCTTAGCAGTCGGTGGCGGTTCCGTTATCGACTGTGCAAAAGCAATCGCAGCAAGCACCTATCAAGAAGATAGCTGGAATTACTTCTGGATTGAAGGTAATCCAATTAAGAACAAAGTTATTCCAATTGGAACAATTTTAACTATGACTGGTACCGGTAGCGAAATGAATGGTGGTTCCGTAATCACAAATAATGATGTCAAACTCAAGAAAGGTCACGTTTTCGAAGATAAGAATATTCCTCAATTCTCAATTCTTGACCCAGAATATACTTACACAGTTTCTGAATATCAAATGCTTTCAGGTATCTTTGATATCTTTTCGCACTTGATGGAACAATATTTCTCAGATAATGAAGATTCAGTTTCCGATTACTTACTCGAAGGTTTGATGAGATGCTTAATTCATAACACACCTCTCTGCATCAAGAATCCTAAAGATTACTCGGCAAGAAGTAACATCATGTGGACTTCGACTATGGCTTTAAATAGACTTGTCGGTTTATCCAAGACTCAAGACTGGGAAGTTCACTCAATTGAACATCAAATCTCTGCTTACACAGACTGTGCTCACGGTATGGGTCTTGCAGCAATTTCAGTTGCTTATTACAGACATGTTTATAAGTACGGTTTACCTCAATTTGTTAAGTTTGCAGTCAATGTTTGGAATGTTAACCCAACTGGCAAATCCGATGAAGAAATCGCCCAAGAAGGTATCAACAGACTTGAACAATTTATGGCTAATAACAAGTTAAAAGTTCACTTACAATCTTTGGGTTGCACAGAAGAAATGCTTCCTTTAATCGCTGGTAGTGCTGATATTAATCCAGTTGCTTACAAGCCTATGACCAAGGAAGAAATATTAGAAATTTTGAAGGAAAGTTTCTAATGTTTAAGCAAATTTCCAAACACGTTTATGTTCTTGAGGATATCTCTTACAAAGGATATCCTTATTTAGGTTATGTAATTTCCGATGATAATAAACCTTTTTTAATCGATGCTGGATTCTCTAAGAAACAGAAAGATATTCTTTACCAAGAATTGGATAAAGCTAACCTTCCTTATCCTGTTGCAGGAACTATCACTCATTCTCACTATGACCACTCTTTTGGAATGACATATTACGATATTCCATTCTATGTTAACAATAGAACTCAAGAAGAGTTAGTCAGACTTTCAAAACTTGATTGGCATTCAACAAAAGGTTTAAATAAAATTATCGAAAATAATGATTTACCATTTTTTGCAGTCAATGCAATTTATGGTGAATACCATGATGATTTATCTCAAATTAAAATCAAAACAGATAACATCATCTACAACAAAATCATTGACGAATTCCGTGTCGAATTAGGAAAAGATGATATTGTTCATGTCTTTTTAATCAATCAAAATAACTCCAACCACTCCAGAGATACAACTATTGTTTATATCTTGGAAGATCAAATTATCTTTGTTGGCGATAGTTGCTACTACGATGTTTTCGATGTCTTGCATGACTACACCAAAGAGCAACTTGTGGACTTTTTCACACAACTTCTTTCCTATGAAACTGAGAAAGTAGTTTTTGGTCATCAAGAAATTGGAACTCAAAAAGATATCGTTAAATTGTATCAAGAGCATTTAAAACTTCTTTTTAACGAGGAGAAAATTATTCTTTAAAAAGATATAATAGTGCAATATGACAAATATTATCGACATTATTAAAGCAATAATATACGGAATCGTTGAAGGAATAACCGAATGGCTTCCTGTCTCTTCAACTGGTCACATGATTCTTTTAAATGAATTCATGAAAATGGATGTCAGCAAAGAGTTCTGGGAGATGTTCCTAGTTGTTGTTCAACTTGGTGCAATTCTTGCGGTTATTGTTTACTACTGGAAGAAAATCGTTCCATGGGATGTAAATAAAACTACAGGTGAGCATTTCTGGTCAAAACCTAAGCTCATGATGTGGGTTAAAATAGCAATTGCCACAATTCCTGCTGCTGTAGTTGGTTTATTCCTAGATGATTATTTAAATAAATACTTCTACAATCCAACTGTTGTTGGAATAATGTTGATCTTATTTGGTGTTTTCTTCATCCTTGTTGAAAATAGAAAATCACTTACTCTTAATAAACTCAATCTTTCCAGAAAAGGAAGTGGAATTTATAAAGAAATAAGTGATATCACATTTACTCAAGTTATTATTATCGGTCTTTTCCAAATGATTGCTGCAGTATTTCCTGGAACAAGTAGATCCGGTGCAACGATCCTTGCTGGATTGATCCTTGGAATCACTAGAAGTTGCTCAGCAGAATTTACATTCTTCTTAGCAATTCCTGCAATGTTAGGTTCCTCATTACTTAAACTTATCAAATTCGGTTTCAGTTTCACAACTAACGAATTATCAATTCTTATCTTTGGAACCTTGAGCGCATTTATCGTTTCAATATTTGTTATCAAATACTTGATGCTTTACATCAAGAAACATAATTTCGAAGTCTTCGGTATTTACCGTATAGTAATTGGACTGGTTGTGTTAGGTTACTTTGGCTTCTCGTTTGTAAGTTTGGCGTAGATTACTTAAGTAATTTAGATGCCAACTCGATATCGTCATCATAAGGTGGAAATCTAAGTTTAATGCTTATATTTCCACTTTTTAATATAGGTTTTAAATGTGAGAATGTATTGAAACCATACTCACCATGATAGTTATTTAATCCAGAATAATTAATACCTCCAAAAGGTAAATTATCGTTGATCATATGGGCAATACAATCGTTTAAACAACCGCCACCAAACGAGAATTTATTCAAGACTTTCTCAGCAAGTTTTGTATTTTTTGTGAAAATATAGAAAGCAAGTGGATGGTTGTAATTCTTTTCAAAAGTGAATATTTCCTCCTCTTTTTCAAAAGTATAAATAGGAAGAATTGGTCCAAAGATTTCATCGGTATCAAGTTTAGAACCTTCTTTGATATCAACCAAAATTGTTGGTTCAATCTTCAAAGTTAGATCATCATACTTACCACCATGAACGATTTTTCCATCATTTAAATAACTTACTAATCTATCAAAAGCATGTTTATCAATGATCTTTCCGTAGAATTCATTTTTTAATGGTTCAACACCAAAAGCATGATTTAATTCTTCTTTAATAGCAAAAATAAGTTCATCTCTAAACGATTTTTCAACTAAGATATGGTCAGCAGCAACGCATGTTTGACCGACATTTAAAAATTTACCAAAGACAATCTTTCTTGCAGCATCTTTTAAGTTGCAATCTTTTAAGACAATACATGGAGATTTCCCACCTAATTCCAAACTAACTTTAGTTAAGTTTTCACTGGCAAGTTTCATGATATTCTTACCAACACCAGTAGAGCCAGTGAAGAAAACATGGTCAATCTTATTTGAAGTTAAATAGTTAGATTCTTCATGAGTTAAATCTAAAACCTTGATGTATTTCTCATCAAAATTTTCATTAAGTAATTTGGTAATTACTTCTTTTGTGAATTTAGATTTATCGGATAATCTCAAAATGTTTGTATTACCGGCAGCCATCGAATCAATTAAAGGAATAATTGCTAATTGGAATGGATAATTAAATGGTGCAATGATGTAATTGACTCCTAAAGGTTCCTTGTACAAATAGGATTTGGAAAACATTGTTGAGATATTATTTTTAACTCTAATTCTTTTTGCATATTTATTTAAATGCTTAAGCACATGTGTGATTTCCATCAAACACATACTGACTTCAGAAAGATAACCTTCCCTGTAAGATTTACCCAAATCTTTTTTGAGTGCTTCTAAAATGGTTTCTTGATTATTTCTAATTAATGAATATAGTTTTTTAAGTTGCTCTTTTCTGAATGATAAATTTTTTGTCTCTTCGGTGTAGAAATATTTTCTTTGCTTTTCAATCAAATTATCAATCTCTAATTTCTTTGCATCCAACATCTTCTTTCTCCTTCTTTAAATGAATTGTTAAGCCTAAAGTTAGTAAAACAACTAATGTAAATAATATGATTCCAATGTTTATGTAATATCCAATAGTCACGTCTTCAATAAGGTTGTAGCAGAGTGCTACAGATAAAACTCCTAATGAGAATGTGATGAGTAAGATAAAGTACAAAACAAAGTTATATAACTTCTCTTTATTCTTTGAAATGGTGAATTCAGCTAAATTCTCCATCATCTTTTTAGAATTTGCTGTCATCATCGTATTTGTTGCGTTGATTGAATTAACCTTTGTGAATGATGAAAATAGAATTGCTCCGGCAACGGAAAGGAATGTTCCGCAGAGTATATTTGTTAAATTCATCTCCGATTCACTATGTGTTGTTAATACAAATGATGGAATTAAACAGATTATAATTAGAATTGGGACCAAGATTTCCATCTTCACATTCTTCTTTCTTAAATAGTTAAAAACTATGAATAATATAAAACAAGAAACTACGAAAACCGCAAATAATATCATGCAGAAATTAGCGATATCGAAATTTCCAGAAACATAATTCATGATACTTTTAATAAGATTACCCGTTTGAATAAGTGAGAAGACTTGCCCTTTGTAATTCAATGAAAAGGTATCAAGAATTCCACCTAGAAAACATAGACAAACAAAGTAAAAATAATTTATGTTGAACATTTTTTTCATGCTAATATTTTAATTCTTTGAAACATTTAAATATATCTAGAAACAATAAAAAATCGCTGGAAACCCAGCGATTATAGTAACGATAATTGATTGTTTTAAATTTCTTATTATTTCTTCTTGATGTACTTGAGGGAGTCGAGTGTGACTGCGGCAAGAATGATGATACCTTTGAAGATGAATGTTGCGTTTGTATCCAAACCAAGGAATGTGAAACAAACTTGTAACATTTCAAACAACAATGTACCGAAGACAACACCACCAATGGAACCAATACCACCGTTGAATGAAACACCACCGACGACGCAAGCAGCAATAGCATTCAATTCATAACCATAACCATATGTTGAGTTTGCGGTACCAACCCAAACACCTTCGAAGAAAGAACCGCAACCATATAAGATACCTGCCATAACGAAGGCTAATAATGTGATCTTAAAGACTGAAATACCACTAACAGCTGCTGCCTCAGCATTACCACCAACTGCGTATAAGTTCTTACCGAATCTTGTCTTATTCCAAATTATCCAAACAATAATAAGAGCAATAATAGCAAAAACAATAATACCTAAATAATATTTTGTTCCAAATGTAACAACATTAGTGAAAGAACTATCAATTGCTGAAGTTGAATTTGCTCTTGTTGCAGATGCTAAACTACCATAGATAATCAATTGTGTACCAAGTGTTGAAATAAATGGGTGCATCTTGAACTTAGCAGTGAAGAATCCGGCAACGGTTGAGAACAATGTGCAGAGAACAAGAGGGAGTAAGAAGGCTAAAATTAATTGTCCAGCAAAACCAAGATTAGCTGACTGGAAAGTAATTCCCATAAATGTATATGATTTTCCTGGTGCTTGCAACATCATTGTAGATAAAACGGCACCCATACCGATCATACGACCAACAGATAAATCTGTACCAGCCAAAAGAATTAAACCTGCAACACCTAATGAGTAGAATAAACGAATTGCAGTATTGGACAAAATGTTCATTAGGGATCTGGTTGAAACTAAGTTAGGTGAAATAATAGCACAGACAATGAAGAAAAGAACAATAATTATGTAAATTGCGTTTTTAATTAAGAACTTCTGTAAGTTGAAATTGTATACATAATTTCTTGCTTTTTGTGTGATGGTTTGACCTAAGCTAGGTTTACCATTTCTATAGTTTGTCATGAGAGTTTGACCATGTAAGAATGCTTCATGGTTTGCTCTCTTAACAGCTAATTGAACACGTTTGAATTTTTCATCATTTTCCTTCTTGAAGGATTTTCTTTCAAGGGCTACTGAGTGTGCCTTGTTTTCGATGATGATCTTTCTGTCAGAACCTAATTCAGTAGAAGCCTTGAGTTCTGATAACTCTGCTTCATTCTTGAGATTAGCTTTGACATTGACGTGTTTTTGCAATTCGTGCAATGCTCTAGCTTTAGCAATGGAAACTAAGCCATCATATTTGTTAACGATAACATTTCTTTCGTTACCAACTTTAACTAAACCGATACCAACAGCCTTTAAGACATCAACCATGATTCTGTTTCTATAGTATTCTTCCTTAGCTTTTTGCATATCATCGTAGAGTCTTGCAAGCATTGCGGATTTATCTTCTTTAGAATAATCCTTGTTAGCTTTGATCTTAGATTGCTTATCTCTTAAGAGTTGAATCTTGTTTTCACCAGCTGAACGGTATTTGTCGATTTCGACTTGAATGTTAGTTGCATTCTCTTCGAAATCACCTTTCATGAAGTAACCCTTTTGAACTTTGGAGCAGTATGTGTTAACTGCTTTTCTGATCATGGATAATTCATTTGCTGGGAGTTTACCTGCAAAGATAACAGATAATTCATTGTACTTCAATAAGACATAATCGATGAATTCTCTGTAAGAATTACTAACAGATGTGTATAAAGTTTCTCTTTGATCTTGCAAGTCGAGCATGACCTTCTTGCAATCTTCATAAGCGGCAATTTCAGCTTCTTCGTAAGGTTTGACATATTTGTCTTTGATATCGCAAACCTTAACTTGATCATCATAGGTTGTACCCTTAACTGTAGAAGCTTCAGCAGCGCAATCTGCTTTGATCTTATTCAATTGTTGCTTCAATTCATTGAGTTTGTTCTTAATAGTAACTTTTGTAGAACCACATGTTTGATTGAAAGCGGCAATCTCATTTTCATGAGCAGTTAAGTTAGCACCTTTTTCATTAATAATAGGATTTAAGTTAGAGTTGATATACTCTAAGGCTTCTGCTCTAAGACCTGCTAATTCAGTAGCATGTTCTGCCTTAAAAGCATTAGCTTTTTCAATTTCAGGATTGAGTTGTGCAAAGAGTTTCTCTTGCTCATCGATTGAAATTGACTTATCTCTTCTAATGACGTTTACTTGACGTTGAAGAGCCTCCAATTTAACCTCACCATCGGCTGTTAAAGCTGCAATTTTCTCTGCGTAGCTTTCAACTTTGGTTAAGTATTCATTGGACATAAGATTCTTTGAATCAGTCATTTATAATCTTCCTTCCTTATAAATACTTAGCAGCCAATTCTAGTAACTGCTCTTGAGTTGCATCTTTTGTATTAACAATACCAGCAACACGTCCATTACTTAAGACCATGATACGGTTTGTAATACCTAAAATTTCTGGCATTTCTGAAGAAACAACGATACAGGATTTACCTTCTTTTGCCATGTTGACGATAAGTTGATAGATTTCATACTTAGCACCAACGTCGATACCTCTGGTAGGTTCGTCAAGAAGTAATAAATCTGGGTTTCTTTCCAACCAACGACCGATAATAACCTTTTGTTGGTTACCACCAGAAAGGGCTGTGATAGGATCGGAGATAGAAGCGACCTTTGTATGCATGTTTTTAACTTGACGCATAGTTGCTTCGGTAATCTTTCTTTCGGAAAGGAAACCGAGTCTGCTTCTATATTCACCTAAGTTAGCAATTGCAGTGTTAAACTTGATTGAATCAACACCAAATAAACCATTGAATTTTCTCTCTTCTGTAACGAAAGCAATACCATCACTCATTGCATCTTTTGATGAACGATAGTGAACAGGTTTATTCTTATATCTAATTAATCCACGGTCAATCTGTCTCATACCAAATAAAGCTTCAAGCAATTCACTTCTTCTTGCACCGACAAGACCATAAATTCCAAAAATTTCACCCTTTTTAACCTTAAATGAAACGTCAACAAGTTTAGGATCATATCTTGTAGAAAGATTTTGAACATCAATAATGTTTTCTGTTTCACTAGGATTGTTGTCAATTGGTGGGAAACGATTCTCTAAGGATCTACCAACCATTTTAGCAACAAGTTCGTTCATATCTGTATCTTTGGTTTCTTTAGTCATAACCATTTGACCATCACGCATGACAGAGACATCATCAGAAATTTCGAAGATTTCATCCATCTTGTGAGAAATATAAACGAAACTAACACCTTTCGCTCTGAGGTTTTTAATAATACTAAATAACTTACGGACTTCTTTTTCTGTTAAAGAAGATGTAGGCTCATCCAAGATGATAACTTTAGCATCATAACTAACAGCTTTTGCAATTTCGCACATTTGACGTGCAGAAACTGACATTGTTCTCATACGTGCTTTCAAATCAACGTCAACACCGATACTCTTAAAGGTGTTTGATGCATTGATAAGCATTTTTGTTTCATCAACGATACCAACGTTTGTTGGATATCTACCTAAGTAGAAGTTATCCAAAACAGTTCTATCCAAGCATTGGTTCAACTCTTGGTGAACCATTGAAATACCATGTTCAAGAGCATCCTTTGGGTTCTTGTAATCAACGATGTTGCCATCAACGGAGATTTCCCCACTATCTTTAGCATAAATACCGAAGAGGCACTTCATCATTGTTGATTTACCAGCACCGTTTTCACCCATAAGTGCGTGAACTGTACCAGGTCTAACCTTGAAATTGATACCCTTTAAAACTTGGTTGGAACCGAAAGATTTTGAAACGTTGTGAAACTCTAAAATGTATTCACTCATTAACTTTCCTTCCTTTTAAATATACAAAAGGGGTGAGTTCCCTATCACCCCTATATTTTCATTATTAGAGTTTTAACAATTATTCAGCGGTTGAATTTGCTGCTTTGTCAGCTTCAATCCATGCAGCAGCGGTTTGGACTACTGAATCAACATTTTCTGCTGTAACTGCAGTATATTTAATACGGAAAGCATGACCTGTTTCTTCATAAGTGAAGACATCACCGAATTCTGCCTTAGCAGCTTCGACACATTCTTCTCTGGTCTTGCCTTGTAATAATTGATTCATCAAGAAAGCTGCAACACGAGGTTGTGTAATGTTGTCATTGTAGACAGAACCTGCTAATCTATTTGTTGCGTCACTCTTAATGGAGTTAACACCACTTGCGGAGCAGTCAACACCCCAAACTGGAACGCCTTCTGGCCAGCTACTATCACCGAGAGCGGCAACAGCCATATCATCATTGTTTGAGAAAACAATATCATAGTTAACATTATTACCAACATGGATATATTGTGCAACCATACTCTTTGCAGTAGCGCCATCCCATGTTGCACCACCAGTTGCAATTGCGGTTTTAACATCATCAGCGCCATGAACAATATCAGTACCTGTAATTTCTGTATTTGATGAATTGACGATACCATGACCAGGAGTATTTAATAATGTCTTCAAGTGGGAAACACAGTGTTCTGTACGAGCTTCTGCTTCAGCGTGACCATCTTCACCCTTAATGACAAAGATAGATAATTTTCCATCTTTATTAACATCCCATGAATTCTTATGTGCTTTTAACCAATTGAATGCTAATTCTGCTTGCATATCGCCGGCTTCTGAAGATGTTGTACCAACGAAGAAAGCTTTATCATAACCATCAACTACTGTAGGATCGGCTACACCACCATCTGTTGCAGGTTCCTTATTGTATAAAACAATTGGGACATCAGCATTTTTAGCTTGAGTAACAATTTGAGAGGCTTGTGTAGGTTGATTAAGATTAACAATCAAACCAGTAGCACCACTGTTGATAAGATTGGTAACGCCATTTTGAATTTCAGCATTTTGACCATTACCGTTAACTTCTTTATACTGCCAACCATAAACTTCTTCAGCCAAATATTTGTACATTGGTTGCCATGAATTTGCCATGTTAGAATCACCTAAATTATAGTATGTGACACCAACTAATGTGTCTCCACCACAGCTAGTCAATGTAGTTGCACTAACTAATGGAAGAAGAGCAGCTAATTTCAAAAGATTCTTTTTCATTCAATTTCCTCCTAATGAATAAATCTTAGTGATTGTAAACGCTTTAATTTACAACTACGAAAATTATAGAAGTTATCTACACCTTTTGCAAGAAACAATGTAAAAAAAGTCATTTAATATTAAAGAAAGCGTTTTCATTAAACCTATATAGGAAAATAGTGTCAAAAGTTTACAATAATACAGCAATGAAAACTTACCTTGTAAAGGTTTTCATTTAGCGGTTATAAATTTTCAATTTATAGCCTTATATATAAATATATAAGGAAAAAGAAAAGACCGATTTTTGTCTCGGCCTTAATTCAAATTATCCAAATAAATTAACAAATCTTCAAAGCTTCCGTGAGGGATGTTTGATAAATCCACATCATCAGGATTAATCAAACAATGAGTGAGAAGAAATACATTAACTCCTAATTTATTAATAACTAAATCTTCTCTGCAATCATTACCAATCATCAAAGTTTCTTCGGGCTTATAATTAAATCTACTTAAGATTGATTCGTAATATTTTAAATTTGGTTTGCAATATGATGAATTTTCATAAGTTGTAATTAAATTGAAATCTTTAGGATCTAAATTTGCCCAAGCAATTCGATTCATAGTAGCGATGCGTGGAAAGATTGGATTGGTTGCTAAAGTGACATTCAATCCGAGATCTTTGCATTTCTTAACAGCTACTTTTGCTAAATCCATTGCTTTGCATGAATCTTTAACTTGGTTGAAGTCAGTTTCGTAGTAGTTATTTAAATCTTTAATGATATTTTTATCGTAATTCGGATTTAACTTTTCAAATGTTTCCCAGAAAACTTCCTCATTAGTTTTACTTCCATCATTTAAAACCATTGCTTGAGTTCCTTTCATGATGGATTTGATAAATCCTACTGGTTCATAACCATATTTAAAACCAACCTTGCAGATGGTTTTAAAGTAAATATTCATAAACTTATCACTGTCCATATAAAGTAATGAACCATCTAAGTCAAATAATACATTCTTAATCATAAATTTTCTCCTGACTCAGTTATTTTATCAAACTGTTTTGTATGTAATCTTTTTCAAAATGGTCAAAGCTTGAAATTTGTGCACTTAGCTATAGATTTTTAAGTAATAAATCTATAAAATGTTGCATGTAGTTAACAGTTGTTAAATATAGATAACATATAAGAGAATTATGAAGAATAAAGAATATAAGAAATTTGAAAAAGAGAAGAAAATCATTCCGATAATGATTAGAAAATATTGCCATCATCACCATAAAACTCGGGGTAAAAATCTATGTCCTGAATGCAAAGAACTGGCAGAGTATGCTCTCTTTAGGTTGGATAGATGTCCTTTTAAAAAGAACAAACATTTCTGTTCAACATGTAAAGTTCATTGCTACAAACCTGAGATGAGAGAAAAGATTAAAAAGGTTGGTTATGTTTTCCAAAACCCAGATTATCAACTTTTCATGCCAACAGTTAAAAAGGAACTTGAATATTCGTGTTATTCCAAAGAATACGCTGAAGAAATCGCTAAGAAATTAGATGTTTACCACCTCTATTCAAGACATCCTCATTCACTTTCTGAAGGTCAAAAAAGAAGAGTTTCTATTGCTGCAATTCTTGCTAGTAAACCAGAAGTTTTAATTTTAGATGAACCAACAGTTGGACAAGATTACAACAATCTAAGAAATTTAGTTTCTGTTTTAAATGAAATCAATGAAAAAGAGAACACTACAATTATCACAATCACTCATGATAAAAGATGTGCTAAAGCTTTATCAGATAAAGTCTTTTTAATCGAAGATGGTGTGATTACTAAAACAGGAAAAGACGAAGTAGTCGATAGTTTTCTCAAATAAATATTGGCTAAGAGAACCAAATCTCTTAGCCAAATTTTTAATGTTCAAATTGAGAATTATACAACTCAAAGTACTTACCATGTTTTGCAATAAGTTCCTCATGAGTTCCTTTTTCAACGATGATTCCGTTTTCCATCATGAGAATCAAATCTGAATTAACAATAGTTTGTAATCTATGAGCGATAACAATTGAAGTTCTATTCTCTAAGAACTTATCAAATGCGGAGTAAATCTTTCTTTCACTTCTTGTGTCGATGGAGCTTGTTGCTTCGTCCAAAATAAGAATTTCAGGCATTTTAAGCATGCACCTTGCGATAGTTAACAACTGCTTTTCACCTTCGGAAAGACCAGATTTATTGCTAACAACCGTATCATAACCGTTTGGCATTCTCATGATGAAACTATGAGCATTTGCTTTCTTACTTGCTTCGATAATTTCTTCTTTGGTTGCATCAGGTTTTGAATATCTGATATTGTCATAAATTGTTCCGTTAAATAACCAGCTATCTTGCAAAACCATTGCAAACTTATTTCTCAAACTCGACTTCTTGATGTCCAAAGTCTTGATACCATCGATATCAATCTCACCAGATTGATAGTCATAGAATCTCATTAAGACATTGATAAGTGTTGTTTTTCCACAACCAGTTTTACCAACAAGAGCAATTCTTTGACCTTTTGAAATATGTAAATTGAAATCTTGAATAAGTTTTCTACTTGAATCGTAGGAGAAATTCATATTCTTGAAATCAATTGCTTCAACAGGTTTGACGATTTCATTTTGACCAACATCGATATCATCTTCTTTAGTCAAAAGTTCATGAACTCTGTTGTAACTTGCTTTCATCAAGCCAAATTCAGATAAGACAGATGAAATATCATTGAATGGCTTGGTGTATTGGTTTGTGTAGGATAAAAATGAACCGATAATACCAATTTCAACTGCAGGAATTGCTGCTGGTACACTATCTGCAAAGACAAAAAGTAAGATTGCAATCATAGCAACTACACAGTAGATGATATTATTAACAACTCTAGTTGTTGGATTAGGCCATGAAGATGAGAAAAGTGCTTTTTGTCCGTATTTGTACAAAGTACCATTCTTTTCTGTGTAGATATTATTTGATTCTTCTTCAAAGTTGAATGATTGAATGATTGATAAATTATTAATCATCTCATTTGAGAAGCCATTTTGATCTGCCATTGCAGCTGATTGTTTCTTGAAATACTTTGAAGTAGTCTTTGAAACAAACTTTGTAACAACAAATGATAATGGAGTTAGTAAGCAAACTGCTAAAGCCAAGATGTAATTGAGAATAAACATGAAAACAATGGTGACAATAACAGTTACAATTCCTAGATAGAGTTGTTTAACAAATGAGATAAGACCGTTTGTGATGTACTCACAATCCAAAATATTCTTTTGAATTAAATCACCTTGAGAAGATGAATCTAGATATGAAATTGGAACACTCAAATACTTTGAATAAAGGTCTTTTCTAATTCTATTAACTGCATTGTAGGAGAAAACACCAACTGTAAATTCGTAGATGTAATCAAAGATAACTGAGCTTACAGTTAAAATACCCATTATTAAGACGATGATTGAAATAGATTTAAAATCAGTATTTCCTTCAACCATGTAGTTAACTGAAAGACCAACCAAGAATGGAATTGCAGTGATACTTACTGCATAAATAAGTGCTGAGAATAAAGAAAGAATAAGTAAATGTAAGTCTTTCTTTAAATATTTGAAGAGGCTTGCAAATTTGAATTTATTATTCATATTAGTTTGCCTCCTTTGTTTGAGAGCGATAGATTTCTTGATAAACAAGATTGCTATTTAACAAATCATCATGAGTTCCAACTCCAACAACTTGACCATGATCCATAACGATGATCTTGTCACAGTTTCTAATTGTAGAAACACGTTGAGAGATGTAGAAAATAGTTTTATCGCTGTATTTAGTTTCAATATTCTTTCTAACTGTTAAATCGGAAAGATAATCAAGAGCAGAAGTAGAATCGTCAAAGATCATAACTTCAGGATTCTTAGCTAAGATTCTTGCGATTGAGATACGTTGTTTTTGACCACCAGAAAAGTTTCTACCACCTTCTTCAACTTCATGGTTGATAGTATCTGAATAGTTAGAAATAAATTCGTAGGCAAGGGCATCTTTTAAGGATTTGATAATCTCTTCATCAGTTAAATTCTTATTAGCCATAAGCATGTTAGACTTGATGGTACCTTTGAATAAAACTGACTTTTGATAAACCATTCCAACTTCATTATGTAAAGTTGGTAAATCGTAGTCTGATATCTTTTCACCTTTATATTTCACGGTTCCTTCTGTGGCATCAACCATTCTGAGTAAACATTTTGCTAAAGTTGATTTACCACAACCGGTACCACCGATAACACCAACTTTTTCTCCTTTATTAACGGTGAAATTAATATCGGTTAAAGTCTTATTACCTTCATCTTCATAAGCAAAAGTAACATTTTCAAATTGATATAAAGGTTCACCTTTTTCAATCTCTTTGACAATCTTTTTACCATCGTTAGCAATTGATGCTTTCTTAGCAAAAATCTTGTTGATACGTCTGGAAGAAATTCCTGCTCTGGTGAAAATATTGACTAAGTTTGTGATAACAATAAGTGCAATAAAAATTTGCTCAAGGTAATTAACTAAAGCGATGACTGTGGTTGCTTCTAGTTTATTACCACCTGGAGTTGTAATAACTCCATCAATTTTCATACCAGAAATGTAAACAACCAAAACGATCGCAACATTGATGACCATGTAAACTAAAGGATTGATGAATGCGTTGATAAAACTGACCTTACGACCAAGTTTGGCGTAGTATTCACTTTCCTTTTGAAACATTTCCTTTTGATAATCTTCTCTGTTGAAAGCTCTGATAACTCTGTTACCAGTGATTGTGTCAGAGGTTAATGAAGTGAGTTCATCAAGTTCTTTTTGTAAGATTGTGTACTGCTTACTGGATTTTCTCATGACAAAGAAAACGATGAAGCAGATAATTGGAATTGTGGCTAAGAAAAGTAAACCGATTGACCAGTCGAATATGAATGTGATAATCAAAGCCCCGATAATAAGAAATGGCGCTCTGGAAACCAAACGGATAAAGTGTAAAACACCGGTTTGAACATAGGTTGTATCAGTTGTTAAACAGGTATTTAAATATCCATCGGGAAATGATTCAACATCCTTAACTGAGAAGCTTGTAATATGATTAAATAATTTAATTCTTACATCGTTAGAAACTTTTTGTGCCGCAACGGATGCGATGTATTGGCAAATCATAGTAAAAGTGAAACCGAGTAAGCACAATGAAATAATTAAAGCTAATCTTGTAAAAAGATAATATAAACACTCATCTTGGCTATGACCTTGAACCATGTAATCAAGAATATTTTTCATGATTAATGGAACGATCAAATCAACTACTGTTTCAAAGGCTTTAAGTAATGGTCCAACTACGAAATACCACTTATATTTTCTAACTGAATCAAAGACTTTAATCCTTTGATCCATATTACTTTGTTTCTTCTTTCTTGCTATCTTCTTCGATTCTCTTATCGGTATAATCTTTCATTGCGTCGAAGAAATTACTGCCGATTGCAATATCTGCATTATTTGCGTCAAAAACAACACCATCGAAGTTTTGATTGTGACCAAAGGTGTAAACTAAGAAACCGATGTTGCAAAGTTTTTGAACAATTTTAACATCATCGTCAGCATGAGGAATAACCTTATCAAAATCATCTTCGTGGAAGAAGCAACATGCGTATTTAACTTCTTTATTTGATCTTGCATCAGTGTTTTTCAAAATAACTGGTGAAAATTTAACTGGTTCTTTTTCATCGTTTGTTTGAATTTCAAAGCATGCTAAATAATATTTCATTTGACTGAGAAGAGTCATCAATTCGTTGTAAGCTTTTTGCTTTTCATTCATATCTTGAGATGTCTTAAAAGTGTGCATGAGTTCTCTTACTTTAGCAACTTTTTCTTCATCTTGTGTAAATTCTGGTTCTTTCATATTCATAACCATTTCTCTATCTAATTCTTCCATAATAACTCCCTTTTTTACTAATTAATAATTATAGTAATTATTAATATATTAATTGGCTTAAATTGTTAATTTATGCTTAATTTGCACAAATTTTTTCATTATAAAAGCCGAATAACTGAGTATCCGGCTGAAAGTTATGCAATTTGCTCTAAAGCATCAAATGGAATTGGTAAGAATTTATCCTTACTAAAGGCAAAAACTACTGTTCCATTAAACTTCAAATGATCTTTTAAGAAGTTGATCAAATCACCTAAAGAATATTCTCTGACATAGATATCTCTACCAATTTCAGTTGAATATTGATTCAAAATGTCTTCAACAGTTTGGAAATTGGTGAAAGTGTAGCAATAATTATTCTTTTCATCGTCTCTTAAAATGAACATTGAAAGACTCTTTTTAGTTTCATCAGTTTTATTTTGTAAGTCTTCATCAGTTTCAACAAATGGAACCAAGAGTTTGATGAAAGCTAAGTTGATGAATAAATTTTTAACTGCTTCAGAATCATCAAAATTGGAGACAACTTTATCAAAAAGTTCTTCCAATTTCTTTGTTTGAGCATTTGAGTCTAAATGTTGAGTGGCATCGATAAGTCTAATCATGTTTATTACCTCGTTTCATATTTTTGATGTAGAAGATAAGTGTATCGATGTCAGCGGGGTGAACTGATGTGATTCTTGAAGCAAGGCCGATTGTTGTAGGTCTAATCTTATTAAGTTTTTCTCTTGCTTCTAAAGAAATACCATCAATTTTTGAAAAGTCGATATCACTTGGAATCTTGAAATCTTCCATCTGTTTAAGCTTTTCAGCTTGTTGATAAGCCATCTTGATGTAACCTTCATATTTAAGTTCGATTTCAAGGCAGATTCTTTCATTATCTGTAAGTGGGAAAAGTGGTTGGAAAGTATTTAAAACTGAATATTCAACCTTTTGTCTTTTAAGCAAGTCGTAGAAAGATACAGATTCATTAGGAATTTCAAATCCTAAAGAAACTACATAATCGATTACTCTTTGATCTTTTTTAACGTGATAGGATTTTAAAACCTCAACTGCTTTTTTAAGATGATCGAGTTTTAGATTTAACTTTTGATATCTTTCTTTGGAATTTAAACCTAATTCGTAACCATATTTCATCAAACGAATATCTGCGTTATCAGATCTTGTGATTAGTCTATATTCACTTCTTGCTGAAAGTAAACGGTAAGGTTCTTCAGTTCCTTTTGTGACTAAATCATCAATCATGACACCAATATAAGCTTCATCTCTTCTTAAGATGAATGGGTCCTCATTTCTTAAAAATCTGACGCAATTAATTGCAGCCATCAAACCTAAAGCACCTGCTTCTTCGTAGCCTGAAGTTCCAATAACTTGACCTGCTGCAAATAAACCTTTAACTTTGTAAGACATCAAACTTGCTGAGAATTCCAAAGGTCTAATTGCATTGTATTCAATTGCGTATGCATATTTCATAATCTTTGCATGTTCAAGTCCAGGAAGGGAATGAACCATCTCTTCTTGAACATCGATTGGCATACTTGTTGAGAAACCTTGCAAATAGATTGAATCGTTATATTTACTTTCAGGTTCAAGGAAGAGTAAGTGTCTTGGTTTATCAGCAAAACGGACAATTTTATCTTCAATTGATGGACAATATCTTGGACCAACACCGGTAACAACTCCGCCGTACATTGCTGAGTCTTTTAAGTGTTCTCTAATAATTTCGTGAGTTCTAGGAGTAGTGTATGTGATGTAGCAAACACATTGTTCATCTAAAGGAACAAAATCATCAGTGTCATATGAAAAAGCAAAGTGTCCATCGGAACCATATTGTGGTTCCAATTTTGAAAAGTCAATAGAAGATTTTTCAATTCTTGGTGGAGTTCCAGTCTTTAACCTGAATAAGGAAAGACCTAATTTTTCTAAGCTAGCAGATAAACCATGGCTTGGTTTTTCACCATCAGGACCACCAACTTCAACATGATGACCTCTTAAAATTGTAGATTCAAGATGAGTACCAGTGCAAAGAATAACTGCTCTAGTTAAAACCTTCTCATCAGTTCCTGCGAATCCAATTCTGAACAAAGTTTCTTCACCTTCAGAAAGGTTTTCAATATCAACAACTTCCTTTTCTTCAATAGAAAGATTTTCAACTGTTTCAAGGTAATGCCAGATTGAATTTGGATATGTCATCTTATCCTCTTGAGCTCTTAAAGATTGAACACCTGGACCTTTGGACATATTCAAAACTTTCATCTGCAAATAATGTTTATCTGCAAATTTACCCATGATGCCACCTAAGGCATCAATTTCTCTAACAACAATACCTTTTGCGGAGCCACCAATTGATGGGTTACATGGCATGTTTGCAATCATCTTTTTATTGAAAACATACATCATTGTTTTCATACCCATAGTTGCTGCAGCGTGAGCTGCTTCACTACCTGCATGACCTCCACCAACAACAACTACATCATAATCATAATTTTTAATCATTATCCAATTGATCCTTCCATATCCAATTTAATCAATTGATTCAATTCGACTGCGTATTCCATAGGTAATTCGGATGAGAATGGTTCAATAAATCCCATAACAATAAGTTGAGTAGCATCTTTCTTTGAGAGTCCACGTGACATCAAGTAGAAAAGTTGTTCCTCTGAAACCTTGGATACACTTGCTTCGTGCTCAAGAAAACTTGATTTATTATTAACCGTATTATTTTCGATTGTATCTGATCTGGAAATATCATCCAAAATAAGAGTGTCACACTCAACGTGTGCTTTGGATCTTTCACTGGTTTTGTCGATGTAAACTAACCCACGGTAGTTAGAAACACCACCTTGTCTAACAATTGACTTGGAGATAATTTTAGATGTTGTTTCCTTACCTAAATGAATCATTTTAGCACCAGCATCTTGATATTGACCTTTGCCAGCAACAGCGATTGAAATACAACTTCCTTTTGCTCTATCACCTTTTAAGATGCAGCAAGGATATTTCATGTTAACACCAGAGCCGATATTTCCGTCAATCCATTCCATCAAACCATCTTCATCAACTTGTGCTCTTTTTGTGACTAAGTTAACAATATTATTTGACCAGTTTTGAATGGTTGAGTATCTCATAGTTGCTCTTTTACCGACATAGATTTCTACAATTGCAGCATGTAATGAATCCAATGAGTAAATAGGAGCAGTACAACCTTCAACATAGTGCAAAGAAGCATCATCATCAACAATGATAAGTGTTCTTTCAAATTGACCACTTCTTTGATTGTTGATTCTAAAGTAAGATTGAAGTGGCTTATCTAACTTAACACCTTTTGGAACGTAGATAAATGATCCACCAGACCAAACTGCTGTGTTAAGTGCAGCAAATTTATTATCAGTTGCAGGAACAATCTTTCCAAAGTATTTCTTAAATAACTCTGGATATTGTTTCAAAGCGGTATCTGTATCTAAAAAGATGACACCTTTCTCGGTTAATTCACTGAGCATGTTATGATAAACAGCTTCAGATTCATATTGAGTGGTAACACCTGCTAAAAACTTATGTTCCGCTTCAGGAATACCTAATTTATTGAATGTATTTTTAATATCTTGAGGAACTTCTTCCCAAGTTTGACTAACCTTATCAGAGACACGATTGAAGTATGTGTAGTCCTGATAATTTAAAAACTTAAGGTCTGGTCCAAAAGATGGTAAATGATGATTCTCAAATTCTTTCAATGCATTTAAACGGATTTCTTTCATCCATTCTGGTTCATGTTTGTATTCGGATATCTTTGCAACAACCTCAGCATTTAAACCTTTACCGGTAGAAAGAATAGTTTGATCTGCATCTTTAAAATCGTACTTATCTCTGGAGTCAAAGACTTTATCGTTATTTTCCATTCTTTTCCTCCTTTTCTACTTCTTTGAAAGCTTCATCAAGTCCTCTCCAACCGATTGTGGCACAGTTGATACGACTTGGTTGTCTGTAAGTGTTAACAAAACAAACTGCGTCTTCTAAAAGATCGGAATCAAATTCTTTGTTATCCATCATCTTATCGAATTCTGCCATAATCTTTTTTGCTTCTTCAATAGTTTTACCAATAACCAATTCAGTCATGATAGATGTTGAAGCAGTTGAGATTGCACAGGCTTTTCCATGCCAAAAGCAGGAGACAATCTTGTCATTTTCAATCTTAACTTGAACGTAAATATCATCGATACAATTATCGGAGTGGTCCATGTGGATGGTAATGTAATCTTTATCATCAACCTCTTTGAAATTTCTTGGATTCTGATAATTATCCATGATAATTTCTCTTAACATATTTTGATCATAAGAAATAGGCATCTAAAAAATTACCTCCTTGTTTTACTGCTTCGACAAACTGATCAACATCCTCTTTGGTGTTGTAGAAATAAAAGCTTGCTCTTATTGTGCTATCAGTGTGCAAAAAGTCTAACAAAATCTTAGCACAATGTTGACCGGATCTGACACAAACTCCTTTACTAGCAAGTAAAGTTGAAGCATCTTGAGAATTAACACCTTTGACGTTGAAGGTGATAATTCCATTATCTGCATCATGGTTATAGATGATGATATTATCCAATTCATCCAACTTTTGAATGCAGTATTTTCTTAAATTTCTTTCGTAAGCTTCAATTTCATCCATACCGATTGCAGATAAATAATCACAAGCAGCTGCTAAACCTAAAGCACCTGCGATATTTTGTGTACCTGCTTCAAATTTGTATGGAGGAAGTTGATAAGTGATATCACCACAAGTATCGAATCTTGTGGACATACCGCCACCTGAAAGAAGTGGGTCAAGTTTTTTAAGTAAATCAAATTTTCCATAAAGAACACCGATACCGGTTGGGCCAAGCATCTTGTGTCCAGAAAATGCTAAGAAATCGACATCTAAATCTTTAACATCAGTTTTTTGATGTGGAACAGATTGAGCACCATCGCAAACAAAGTAACAACCATGTTCATGAGCAATCTTACATAAAGTTTTGATATCAACTTGATAGCCTAAAACATTGGTAACCATTGCCAAAGAGACAACTTTAGTTTTTGGAGTTAAACTCTTTTCAAAGTTTTCAACACTCAATCTTCCTTCTTTTGTTAAAGGAACGTATTTAACAACTAAATTCTTTCTCTTAGCAATTGAAAACCAAGGTAAAACATTTGATGCATGTTCTGCTTCGGAAAGAAGAATTTCATCTCCTTCCTCAAGCAAGTTTTCAAAACCGAAAGCAACCATATTTAAAGACATGCTTGTACCTGAAGTAAAAGCAATCTCGTTTTTATTTGCATTGATAAATTTAGCCACGGTTTCACGGGCATTTTCGTATAAAACATCGACATCGTGAGCAAGTTTATAGTCACCACGATGAGCATTTGCAGTTTCGTATAAATAGTAATAATCTTGTGCTTGAATAACTGATAATGGCTTGAAACTTGTAGCAGCATTATCTAAATAGCACAAAGGTTGTCCGTCAATTGTTGGAGTGTTTGTGTAGATTGGAAAATCTTTTCTCAATTTGTAAGGATCAATTTTAGCCATATTAACCCTCCTTAAAAAAGTATCTTTTCAAACTCTTCTTGGTTTGAAGAACTGAACTTATTTAATACAGGTTTGAAATAACTTGCAATAAGTAACGATTCAGCTTCTTTCTTTGATAAGCCTCTTGTCATCAAATAGAAGAGTTCGTTTTGGTCTATAGAACCTAAAGCTGCGCCATGGTTTGCTTGAATAACATCGTTATCTGCGATATTTAAAACTGGCAAAATAGTGGATTTTGCTTCGTCATTTGAATTGATAATTCTTCCTTCAACTCTAGTTGTAGATTTTTTTACTCCGTTTAAAATTGTGGCAACAGGTCTAAAATACAACTTTGAGTTTGAAGCGTTATAACCATTTGTTGAGATAAAACTGGTTGCGTTATCACCTTTATGGATAACTTCAATGTTGTAGTTTTTTGCTTTATCTGAAACTTGAGCACAGGCAACTCTCATACTAAAACTTGAGTTTTTTCCAAGCTCAACAACTAAGTCAAATTCAGTTTCTTGTTTGGCATAATCCAAGATAATTATGCTGACATCTCTATCATCAGAGATACATATTTTATTCTTGTATAAAAGTTGTTTATTTGAAAAAACTATGTTTAATTCATTACTATTTTCAAGTTCAGATAAGTTGATTTCGTTATTTTGAATGATAGGAGCCATATTACTTCTTTGCTAAACAAGTTCCAAGTAATTGAGCTTGTTTCTCCTTCTTTTCAATCTTGATTCCGTACTCTTTAGTTAAAACTGAGTATCCATTTTGAGAAATCTTTTCGGTTAAAGATCCATCGGTATCAACTGCAACTTTACCATCAACAATAACAACTGTTCTATTAGGTTTAACTGATTGCAATAACTTTGAATAGTGAGAAATAATAACAAAAGTTGTCTTGTATTCGTTGATACATTCAAGAATTGCTTTAGAAATATCATTTAAAGCATCTACATCCAAACCAGAATCAATTTCATCAAGCATTGCAAAATCAGGTTTTAAGAGTAACATCTGCAAGATTTCATTACGTTTTTTCTCACCACCTGAGAAACCATCGTTGAGATTTCTCTGAGCATATGAAGAATCCATATTCAAATTCTTGTATGTTCTCTCAAGTAATCTGTAATATTCACCTAAGCGAATTGGTTTTTCTCTATGAGCGTTAATTGCCATCTTAAAGAAGTCCATGGACATAACCCCAGGAACAGCAACAGGAGATTGGAAACCTAAGAACATACCTCTCTTACTCTTTTCATCAGGTGAAAGATCAGTTATATCTTCATCATCAAGGTAAATTTTACCTTGTGTAATTACATAGTTAGGATTGCCCATAATGACATTGATAAGTGTGGATTTACCATGTCCATTTGGTCCTAAAAGAGCTAAACAATCACCAGAATTGATAGTAAGATTTACGCCTTTTAAAATTTCTACATTGTCAACTGAACAATGTAAATCAACTATTCTTATATTTTTCATATTGATATGACCTTATCTAGTATTGTTTGAATACCTTAAAATTATAACAATTTAAAAGATAGTATTAAATAACAAGGCGTCCTTGATTATTCAATACTATCGTAATAATTACATACCGTCTTTAATTTCTTTGGCAACATCTTCTTGATAATGTTTATCAGTTATTTGATATGGTGAGAATTCAAGAAGTTTTCTGTTGTCGTTGTCATATCTAGGAATGACGTGAACATGGAAATGGAAAACAGTTTGACCTGCAGTTTTACCAGCGTTAGTTAAGATGTTGACGCCAGATGCTCCTAAAGATTTAACCATAGATTGACCAAGCATTTGAGCTACTTCGAAAACGTGATCTAAGATATTCTTAGGAACAAAGAGTACGTTATCAAAGTGTTCTTTTGTAATTAAAACACAGTGACCTCTTGTTGTTGGGTTAATATCAAGAAATGCAGTACAAATTTCATCTTCGTAAACTACTGCAGATGGAATTTCTTTACCAGCAATTTTACAGAATATACAATTATCAAAATTCATATTTTTCACCTCTTATTATATTTTACAACTAATTTCACAATCTATTCTCTGAAATTAATCTAAACAAACTGTGCCATCAATTGCAGCGTGAATTAATCTTAGCATCTGTGACTTCTCGTTCTTTTTTGAGATTGGTGGTAAGTTATCGATATCGAAAAAATCTTTGGAAAGAATCTCATAGCAGCTTTCTTTCATCTCACCGACTACTTCAACTAAATAAGTCAAAATATATTCAGGAACTCCAGTAGTTTTGATATCTTTATATCTATCTGTAACACCAACTAATCTGACAATTTTGCATTCAGCACCTGCTTCTTCTCTAAGTTCTTTTAAAACAGATTCTATTGGTGATAAGGTTAATTCTGTCCAACCACCTGGAAAGGAATAACCTCCATCAGATTTTTCTTGAACTAATAAGACTTTCTTCTTGTCTGGGGATAAAATGATTCCTCTGCACGAAACATTAGGAGTTGGGTAGATATCTCTTTTGAAGAAATTCCCACCTGTAAGGTCAACATTTGCTTGTTCAGACAAAAATCTTTTAGTTAACTCTTGAAGTTGCTTATAGTTATCGATAGCGTATGCATCTTTAGTATATTTAAGTCCGATTTTACAGATTTCCTCAACTTTGAGAACGTATTCAACAAAATCTAACTTAGTCATAATTACTCTTCCTCAACGTATTCATCATCGTTATCGAATTCAACAATGAAATGTTCTTCGATGGTAACATCATAATAATCTAAAACTTCTTCATCTAAATCTTCGTAAGAAGAGATAGTGTTTTCGCCTTCGAAAATATTGTTCCAAGTTTCTACTAAAACATCTCTTGCTTCATCTAAAGAATCAAAAGTTATTTCGTTATCCTTGTAGAAATTTAAAATTATCTGGGTTGAAGCAAATTGCTCATCTTTGTTCATTTTAATTTTCATAATCACCTCCATAATTTAAAAAAGAGGTTAACTAGTAACCTCTCTTATTTTAACAATAATTAGTTATGATTATTCCTCATATGTATCTTCTTCGAATAATGCAGGATATGTTGTTTGCATATATTCAAAGAATGTTTCATTGTTGTACTCAATATCTAAGTCTTTGAGGAAGTAGACTGTTGAGTCAGTTCTGTAAGTTGAGTTATCAACCATCAAATAGCTGATTTCTTTAACTAAGTCTTTCTTCTTAGCTTTAACTTCTTCACTATCAGCATCGTTTTTTGCTAATACACCAGTATTAACAACTTCATTGATGATAACTAAGTAGTAAGAAGTTGTACTGGAATCGTAGAAAATAACATTTCTATCACCAGATGTTGAACCTTGACCGTTTTCTGTAGTTAAGAATCTATAACCACCGATCATTGTTGTAACATCTTTTGCGGTTGATTCAGGATCAGTATTGTAGTTTGATGAGAAGATACGGTTCTTGATTGAATCTGGGACACCATCAATTGTCGAAGAAGAGAGATACATACCTGAGATATAATTCTTCTCTTGAGTGATGGAACCAAGTTTTCTTTCGTAACCAACATCTAATGAATAGGTTGAGCTACCTGTATACTCAGAGAACAAATCTTTATCGATTTCATTTTCTGGCAATGGTGTATAGTGATCCTCATCTTTTGTAGCAATTTTTTCCATATCTTGGTCTGCGTAAGCAACAAGAGTATGTTTTTCAAGATCTGTGTGTCTTGAATAGAAGTCACTAACACCTGCATATTCTTTATTACCTTTACGTGCTTCTGCAAGCATTCTTAAGGTTAATGTGGATTTATCTTGAATTTCTTCATTTTGTAAATCATCCAAGAAGGCGTTAACAAATAACAAAGCATCACCAACATTAGCATTTTTACCATCGGAAATCTTGACGATGTCGAAATCTCTTGCGTTAGTAACACCAATTGAAGTGTAGCTATCTTCATAGAGATATTCAGTGACTAATTGGTTTCTGATAATATCTGGAACAATTTCTTGTTCGATATATTTATCATAGCCACATGTGAAGACTTCATCATAAGTTGAATTATTAGTAATAATAACTTTGTGATCGTAATCACAAGTTGATGTATCAACTGGATACATATCCTTTTGTAAGGATTTTACGAATGCTTCTTCGTCGAAGTAGTAGTTAACATCATATGTATTGGTATTAACTTTCTTGAGCATAACTTTTTCTGCTTCTTCTCTAATTTCAGCAGAAGTTAATGCGGTGTAACCAGTTAAGGTTGTACCATCACCTACTTTAGCTTTTGCAACTTCCAAAAGCAACTTATCCATGGTCTTCTCATTGAAACCTGATAAATTACCATAGTAGTTTTCTTTATCGTTGAAGTAGATGTCATCTAAAGAAATTTCATTACCGTTAACAGTGATAATTGCTTCAGCAGCATCGGAAGGAAGATCCTTATTTGTTGAGGAGCATGATGTTAAAGAAACAAGTGAAACTGTTGCTAAAGTCAATAACTTATACAATTTTTTATTAGTTGTTGCTGACATCACAAACACCTCCTTTAGTAATTGCACCACTCATGAATTCGTCGATACAAGCGCTAGGTAAAATACGATTGCTCAATGATTTTTGTAAATCAACAAGTTGTAAGTAATCTTCCCAACTTGAAGCAAGACTCTTCTTATCTTGATAAAGTTTGTTATCCATTGTTGCATTGATGTAAGATGTAACTAACTCATCAACAGCTTCAGGAATGACTGCACCTTTATTGACTGCTTCAGTCTTATTAAGATTGTATTGAACAAACTCTAAATTTGTACCGTATGAATTCTTCAAAGCGGTTCTAACTGCATTAGCAAGAGTAGAATAGTTCTTACTTTCTGTTGCAGTTAATGAAGTGATTAAACTTGGGTTATAAACAGTTGTATCGGATGTATTTAAACTAGGAATGGTTAAATTGAAGTAATCTTGTCTAACTGCACTTGCTTTTTCTTCGTTGGTTGTTAAACCTTCAAAAAGTGAAGTGTAGTCATATTTACCTTCTGCTGTAGGATTATTAATTTGAGTTTCAACACTTTCAAATGGATCGAAAGCTGTGACGATGAAGTGGATACCTTCGTAACCGGAGTCACCAGAAGTACCAGCTCTTGTGACCATGATTGGGTTACCTTTTTCATCAGCTAAAACCTTAGCATTTTGAACAAGTTTAACACCAGTGGTTGTTGTTTGATTGTCAGCATCACCTGTCTTATCATCAACATATTCGACTAATTGTAAGTTTGGAACTTGAACGAATCTACTTGTATCGATGCCTAAATTTGTAGCTTGGGCTTCAGTCTCTGAATCCAAATAGATGTAAGAAACAGATCTGTTATTGAAATAGTGGTTGTAGATAATATTTCTAGGGTAGTTAAGTTCAACTGCATCTTCAACAGTTAAATTAGCACTGGATTTTGTAGTTTCTGCATATGTGCCTAAATCTAAAGCAGCAGAAACTGGTATACCAAAAGCGGCAACACCGGTGCCAGATTCATCCTTAACAAAATCTTGATTACCAATAATGTCTTGGACATTTAAAACTTCTTTAGCGTCGGTTGGCATATTGGTATTTTTAACTAAGTTTGTCTTATCTTGAGTTGAACCAGAATTATCTTTAACATTAGGATTGAAGAGGTAATCTCTTGCGTATAAACCTAACTTAAATTCATTAACATATGAAGTTGTGATCTCCATTGGAGAAGTAAGCAAACCATATGTAGTATTGGAACTATCTTCAGACAAACGTAAGGCGACTTCACCAAAGTTCTTATATGTTGAAGTACTTGCTAAACCTTTAACAACGTTATAAATTTGATATGCATCATCTGCAGAAATTTTACCATTGTAAAGATCGGTGCTTGCAGCATCAACTTTAACTAAGATATGCTTAGCAACATATGGTGAGTTGTTGTTGATGTAGTCTTTTCTGTATGTGAGAATGTTCTTATCAGATTCCAAATTTGTGGTGTTGGTAGACTTCTTTTCTTCCAATGTGTATTTATGACGAAGTTCCTCTTCATCTTCAACACCTTCAGTTTCAAAGGCTTTTTCGATTTCTTCTTTTTCACTGGTACCATTTGCAGAGGCATTATCTCTAGCAGTTTCATAGAAATCATCAATTTTATTTTCGACAGTTGTTTCGATTAAAGCTGTGTCATCGACGACAATTTGAACGAAAAGATCTTTTAAAGTATTGTAATAAGCTTTTGCTGAATCAATACTTCCATCATACTCTTTGTACATATCATCAATGGTATATTCAGTACCGTTATAGGTGAGAACAACGCCATCTTTTTCGTTTAATTCAGGAATTAAACTGCCACAGCTGGCTAATGCACCTAAACTAACTGAAGAAATTAATGACAAAGTTAAGAGCATACTCTTTTTCTTCATGTATTAACCTCCTAAGTTAAAGTTAAAAATTTATTCATTGCAAAAAATTACTTTTCGCAAGAATATCGGTTTAAATTTTACTAAAAAGAAAAATGATATTCAAAGAATAAAATAAACAATATTTTCTAAATAAGATAATAGGAATAATATTTTCCCTATTAATATTACAAACGATCATTCTAGCGACAAAAAGATACATCGATAAAAGTGCCATAAAAATTAAAAGCGATTTCATAAAATTTCTTCTTGAAAGTATAAATTGATAGTTCTATATTCTTTGAAGTATGAAAAGCTTAAAGGAAAAATTATTAAATTTATTTCAGCCTATCGATTTAACAAAAGGCAAACCATGGAAGGTAATTCTCTACTTCGCATTACCTATTTTTATCTCATATTTATTTCAACAAATTTACGCAATGGCAGACAGTATGATCGTCGGTCTTAACTTGCCAAACCAATTCGCTGGTGTCTCCGACACTTCTTCACTTTCATTCATCATCTTGCAATTTGCCTTTGGTGCTACTGCAGGTTTCTCAGTTTTAACCTCAAAGATGGTTGGTAAAAGAGATATAAATGGTATAAGAAAATCATTTGCAATCTCCATTTGGGTATCTTTAATTATTTCAATTGTTTTAACTATTGCTGCAATTTTAGCTACTAATTTTTTATTGAGTTTGGTTCAAGTTACTCCAGAAAATGACATGGTAACCTACCAAGCAGCTTATGTTTATATCACTATCATCTTCGGTGGATTAATCGGACAAGTTTTCTACAACTTAATCTGTTCAGTATTAAGAGCAATCGGTGATAGTATCATTCCACTTGTCTTCTTAATTGCATCCTCAATCTTAAATATCGTTTTAGACATCATCTTTGTCAAATTCATGCCAACAGAAATTTTAGGTGTTGCAGGCGCTGCAATTGCGACAATTGTTGCTCAAGCTGCCGCTGCTATCGGTTGTTTTATCTTCACCTTTATTTACTACCCTCAACTTAGACTTTCAAGAAAAGATTTTGCTATTGATTGGAAATTTACATATGAACATATTAAATCGGGTTTACCATTAGGCTTCCAATTCTCCATTCTTGCAATTGGATTAATCACCTTACAAGGTGCAATTGTTAAATTCGATTTAGGTACATCATTGCACGCAGCTCAAGATGGTTATGGTGCTGCTAGTAAGTTTACTCAATTCTTATTTTCACCTTTAAATGCAATCGGTACTGCTATGATTTCCTACGTTTCTCAAAACTTAGGCAACAAGCAATTTGAAAGAATTAAACAAGGTTGTTTACAAGCATATATACTCGGTTTAATCGCCACTTTATTGGTTCAAGTTTTAGGATTTTTACTCTGTATTAACGGTGCTTATCTCTATTTATTCATTCAAGGAGATGCAGTCAGCGAAAGTACAATTTTCTACGGAACATACTATATGTTCTGCACACTACCTTTCTACTACATTCTCTCCTTGCTCTTTATCTGCAGAAACTCAATTCAAGGTTTAGAGAAATCTTTCTACCCATTTATCGCTGGTGTTGCCGAATTAGTTGCTAGAACAGTCATTTCAATTTACATTCCACAATGGGTCTCACCTGATAATTTAGTTTCAAGTGCTGCTTTTATTGGAGTTAGTTTCTCCGACTGCTTAGCATGGATTGCCGCAGACATTTGCTTATTCTATCCAATGATTAGATACATCCATCTTGGTAAGATGAAAAATATCAAAATCGAAACAATTGAAGAACAAAATTCAGCTCCTTTAGACTTAAAGAAAAAGTCCGAATAGGACATCAAAATTGCTATAATTTATAAACTTATGGAAATTATCGCAATCGCAAATCAGAAAGGTGGCGTCGGAAAAACCACCACAAGTATTAATCTTGCTTCATGCTTATCAAACGATAAGTATAAGGTTTTGCTTATAGATTTAGATCCACAAGGAAATTGTTCTCAAGGTATTAATGTTGATCCTACTTTACAGGATAAAACTATCGATATGTTGATGTTAGATCCAGAGAATGTTAAAGATTACATCATCAACACATCCATTGAAAATTTAGATTTAATCCCTGCAAATTTAAACTTAGCTGCTCTTGAATCAATCGTTAAAAATCAGATGATTGAAGAACCAAATTTACTTTTAAAGAAAGTGATTGAACAGGATGAAATTAAAAATAATTACGACTATGTAATTATTGATTGCCCACCTTCACTTTCATTTTTATCACTTAATGCTTTAAATGCTGCAAACTCAGTTTTAATTCCAATTCAATGTGAATATTTTGCCTTAGTTGCAGTCGCTCAAATTCTTTCTGTCATCAACCAAATTAAAGTAGAAACTAATCCTAACTTAGATATTGCTGGTTTCTTACTCACAATGTACGATGCAAAAACTACAATCTCAACAGAAATCACCACTCAAGTTTATAAGAATTTCAAAGAGAAAACTTTTAAGACCATCGTTCCAAGAAACTCTTCAATTCCCGAAGGAAGTGCTAGAGGTATTCCAGTCAATTTTTATAAGCCAAATGCAAAAGGATCAATTGCCTACAATCAATTAGCAAAAGAGGTCGTAAACTATGTCAAGGACAAAGAAAAACGTTCTCATCAATAATACATTAGAAGATTTACTTAAAAAATATAAACCTTCTGACGTTGTTTCTAAGATTGAAAATAACCTCACAACTTACAGAAATGTTGAAATAAGTATCTCCAAGATCTACTTATCAAATATGATCAACAAAGCTTATTACAACCTTGATGACTTATACGCTGATGAAGCTGATATCAGAAATAACGGAATTGTTGAACCACTTCTTATCTACAGAGATAAGTCTAAGTATGCAGATAAATATCTCCTTTTAAACGGAACAAAGAGATATTTGCTCCTTAAAAAGATGCATATGGATCAGGTTAAGGTTGCTATTATTGAAAATGTTACTCAAAGACAAGTTGATGAATTCATCCTCATGAACACCATCAGAAATGAAGATAATTCCTTAATCATCGCTTATGCTTTGAAGCAATTCTCATCCAAATATAAGATTAAAAATGCTGGTTTAAGTCAAATTACTGGTATCAGTTATTCTCAAATTCTCAATCTCATGAGAATTTTAAATCTCTCTGAACCTGTCATTAAGTCTTTGATTAATAATCAAATTACTTACACAAAGGCTAGACCACTTTTATCTTTAAAACCTGAGCAACAAATCTCATTACTTAAAGAAATTATTGAAGAGAATCTCTCCGTCAGAGACATCGAATTCAAGGTTAACACCTTACTTAATACCAAGAAAAACAATATGAAAATTGCTATGGAAGGCACTAAGATTACAATCAACTGCCAAAATCCAAAGCAAGCAAAAAGAGTCTATAAGAAAATTCAAAAACTCTACAAAATAAACTGATAAAAAGAGCTATAGAGAAATCCTCTATAGCCATTTTTAGTTTCCAACACCGAAATCTGTATTTTCATAAAGAAAATCAAATCTCTTATCCTCTTTTAAGTATGAATAATTTTCCATGAACCATTTAACAAGTTCATCGTCTCTTTTAATTGGAGTGGAGTTGTTGCAGTAGACATTTATTGTTCCGTAATTGAAGTTTTCTTCAAGAATTTTAATATCATTTGCAATCATCTCTTTAGTTTGACCTTTAATTCCAACCATTAAACATGGTGAATCAAAATTCTTTTTAAGTTCTTCTACAGATTTGAAGAAAATTCCTTTCTTCAAGAAATCATTTCTAAACTTTTCATCAAATGATTCGATTCCAATTTTAACAACAATTTCAATTCCAAAGAAATCACGAAGTTTTTGAATTTTATTCTTGTACATGTAGTGAGATTCTAAGAATAATTTCTTAATCTTTTTCTCTTCAACAATATTCTTGATATCTAAAATTGTTTCATCAGGCAAATCGAAAAATGAAGCTGAATCGATTGTTTCTAAACAACCAAATTCTCCAGTTACATGAGAAAGAATAATTCTATTCTTTTCAATGATGTCATTTCTATCAACTTCGTTATCCAAAATGTAGTCGCAAAAAGCACATTTACCATAAGCACAAGGTAAACTCTTTAAAAGAACAATTTCTCTATCAGTTTTTCCAATAACTTTGGAATAACGTGGGATATTATCAATAATGCATGAATTCATAATTAAATCTCGTAAGGATATTTGTAGTTGAAATTAATCTTTCTAGCTTTTGCTTCTTTGATAACTTCTTCTTCACTAACTTGGCAGATTGTTGCAATGTAATCGGTAAAGAATTTTTCTACATCAATATCTAAAACTAATCTTGCATTTCTTCTTTTATGATAGAAATTCATCTTATCAACAAGCATGACACCTCTTGCTTTGCCTTCTGTGACAACATCGACATAAGCGTTGATTGTCTTAATGACAAATTCTGGATGAATTGCAATTGAAATAGCTAATGGATCGTTGATTACACAACCATCAATTCTTTCATATTTCTTGTGGAAATCCATGTAAAATCTTGTGATTTTATAGATGAAATCACCAATTTTTGGATTGAAATTTTTAATCAAATCAATGATTTTATCTGTTAAAACAATCTTTCTTGTTGCATCTAAAGGAACAACTGTAGCTTTCTTATTTGAATGGCTAAAAACTGGAAACATGTATTCTGCAGCATCAGGATCACACCAGAAATTGTACTCAGCAAGTTGAGAGCAATTACCATGTGATTTGTAGTTACCACCCATCATTGTAAAATCGACAACAGACGACATAAATCCAGGAAATTGACCAAAGAAGTGCGCCATATTTGTAAGTGGTCCAAGAGTGATAAAAGAAACATTTTCTCCATAATCTAAAAAAGTGGTAAATAAAGTTTTATTTCTATCCCAAGGAACTAATTTATGTTCATTGTTAACAGGAATAAAAGTTTCACCTAAACCATCTTGACCATGAGTATCCTCAGCTGAAGTGTATTCAACTTTAAGTGGCTTTTCGGCTCCATACCAAACTGGAATATCTGTTCTATCTAAAAGTTCAAGAACTCTAAAAACATTATCTTTGCCTTTTTCGGGTGCAACATTACCTGCAACCAAACTAATTGCAATAACTTCGAAATTAGGATTATTCAAAGCGTAGATTAAAGCTAAAGAATCATCAATTCCAGGATCACAATCAATGATAACTTTCTTAGATTTCATTCAATTCTTCCTCTTTTCTTTTTAAATAAGCTATTCTATTATTTAATGAGTAAATACACCCACAGTAATCTTGGCGGTACATCTTATATTCTTTAGCAATTTGAATACCGATTAAAGTTCCATTTTCCTTTTTAAAATCCGAAACTAAATATGTGGTATTTGGATACTTTTTATTAAGTTCTAAACCAATTTCATTAAGCATTGAACTAGGTTTTTTAGCGGAAACTGTCATGACTGTTGTGTAGTAATCAAACCCATGTTCGCTAGCGTACTTATAACCTTTTTCAATACGATATTTGTAGCAATAAAGGCAGCGATTCCCACCTTCTTTATCATCTTTATAAGGTTTGAAAAGTTCTTGATAAGTTTCAAAATCGTCGTTTTCTTTAATCAATTCATAAGTGAAACCATGCTTTGCTGAATACTCTTCAATAAATCTTTTCAAAGTTTCAAATCTTCTATCATACTCTTCAATTGGATAGATATTTGGATTCGAATAATACAAAGTTAAATCAAAATATTTATACAAGATAGAGACAGGATAAGTTGCACAAGGTCCACAACAGCAATGCAAAAGTAATCTAGGTTTGTAATCTAGATTTTTAACATTATCTATCAACTTATTGAACTCTTCTAAGTAGTAATTTTTTGATTTATTTTCCATGAATTAGTCTTTATAAATAAACATTGCATCACCGAAAGAGAAGAATCTGTATTCTTCCTTTACAGCATGATTATAAGCATTTAAGATATTTTCTCTAGTTGAAAATGCTGAAACAAGCATCATCAATGTGGATTTTGGTAAGTGGAAATTTGTGATTAAGCAATCAACTGCTTGATATTCAAAACCAGGATAGATGAATAAATTTGTGTCACCTTGGCAGCAGACAAACTTTCCATATTTATGGATAACTGTTTCCAAAGTTCTGGTGGAAGTTGTGCCAACAGCAATGATTCTTCTACCTTCTTTCTTTGCTAAATTCAATCTTTCTACAGTGTATTCATTCATCATGAAGAATTCACTGTGCATATGATGATTCAAAATATTTGATTCTTTAACAGGTCTAAAAGTTCCTAAACCAACGTGTAAAGTAACGTCTAAAATCTCTACACCAATTTCCTTTAACTTTTCAAAAATCTCATCAGTGAAGTGGAATCCAGCTGTTGGAGCAGCAGCACTACCTTCAATTTTTGCGTAAACTGTTTGATATCTATCGTTTGGTGAAAGTTGATTCTTAATGTAAGGTGGTAATGGCATCTTACCTAATTTATCAAGAACCTCTAAGAAGATTCCATCGTACTTAAAACGTAAATATCTGATTCCTTCTTCACCAATTTTTTCGCATAATGCTTTTAATTCACCGTTGCCGAAAGAAAGTGTTGCACCAACTTTAATTACTTTTGCATTACCGCATAAGCATTCCCAAAGATCTTTTTCTTCTTTGGATTCATTTAAAAGCAAAACTTCAACATGAGCACCAGTTTCTTCTTTAACACCGAATAATCTTGCTGGAATAACTTTGGTGTTATTTCTTACTAGGACATCCCCTTTTCTAAAATAGTTAACGATATCGTAGAAGTGTTGGTCTTTTAATTCACCAGTATCTCTATTCATAACTAAGAGTCTAGATTGATCTCTCTTATCTGCTGGAGATTGTGCAATCAATTTTTCATCTAGTGGATAATCATATTCATCTAGAGAATAAACATCATAATCAAACTTTTTACCATTAACTAAAGTTGTTTTCTTTTCTTCCATCTTAAAAGCCTCTTTCATCCTTGTATTTGGCAAGGATTTCATTCTTAAATTCACTGAATCTATCTTCTTTGATAGCTTGTCTTGCTTGCTCCATAATTCTAATTAAAAATCTCAAATTATGAATGGAGCAAAGTCTTTTACCAAAGGTTTCATCACATTTAATAAGGTGATTTACATATGCTTTTGTGTAGTGTTTGCAGGTGTAGCAATCACATTCATCATCAATAGGTGTGAAGTCTGTTTTATACTTTGCATTCTTAATATTTATTCTTCCATGAGAAGTCATCAAAGCACCATGTCTTGCAATTCTAGTTGGCAAAACGCAGTCAAACATATCTACACCTTTTTCAATGCCATCTAAAATATAATTTAAGCTACCAACACCCATCAAATATCTTGGTTTATCTTCTGGCAAGTATTTAATTGCATAAGATACCATTCTGTATTCAACTTCAGCTGGTTCACCAATTGATGTACCACCGATTGAATAGCCATCAAAATCCATCTTAGCCAATTCTTTAGCACAGTATTCTCTGATATCTTGGAAGTCACCACCTTGAACTATACCAAAAAGAGCTTGATCTTCTCGTGTGTGGCTATCAATGCATCTTTTTGCCCAACGAAGTGTTCTATCAACAGAGTTTTTCATATATTCTCTTGTGACAGGATAAGGTGTACATTCATCTAAGCACATTGCGATATCTGCACCGATTTTCTGTTCGATTTCCATAACTTTTTCAGGTGAAAAGAAATGTTTTGAACCATCTAAATGGGACTTAAACATGACTCCTTCTTCTGAAATTTTTCTGCTATCTGAAAGTGAAAAGACTTGGAAACCGCCACTATCTGTTAGCATTGGTCCATCGTAATTCATAAATTTATGAACACCGCCAGCCATATCAACAATATCTTCACCAGGTCTTAAATGAAGGTGATAAGTATTAGCAAGAATAACTCCAGCACCCATCTCTTTAATCTCTTCAGGGGATAAAGTTTTAACTGTGGCTAAGGTGCCAACAGGCATGAACATTGGTAATTCAACTGTTCCATGAGGAGTATGCAAAAGTCCATAACGGGCATTTGAATTCTTATCTTTGTGTAAAATTTCGATTGAAAATGTCTTTTTATTCATGCTTAACCTCCTCAAAGTGCCTATATATTTTATAATTTTTAACTTCAAATAAATAGGCATGAAAAATCCTCCTCAAGTGAGGAGGACTTAGTATCTATAAGAATTAACCTTGAATGAGTTTGTTATCTTTACTGACGCTATTGAAGACTCCAACAACTGTTCCAGATCTTCTACTGACTTTAGAGAATTTGAAGCATAAACCAAACTATACTGTAAAAAGTTTACATACAAAAAGTCAAAACGTCTCAATTCTCTCAAAAATTTTACTTTCCAAATAAAAAGCAACCTACATCATCATAGGTTGCAAAATTTACGATAACAACAATTTATTTTCTGATTAATACAGGTTCGGAATCAAACTTTTGAAAACCTAATTCCTTGTAGAATTTACTAAGCGATTTATTGCTTTTTAAAACTTCCGTGTAAATTCCATAAAAACCGTACTGTTTAAACAAATTTGCAAAGAAGATAAAGAAATTAACTCTTAAATTCTTATCATCTCTGAACTCTTTATCAACACACAAATCATAAAAATAAACTAATCCTTCATGCATATATATTGTTGCAGCAGCAACAATTTTATCGCCTGTGATCATTACTAATTTCTTGAAAGCTTCATGGCTATTAATAAATTCTTGATCAAATAATTTCATTTCATCTAAAGAAGCATGAGGATAATATTCGCTCATATTCTTCTCATAAAACTCATCGATGTAGAAGAACTTTTCTGTTTCAAGAAAACCGAATGAAATGTTTTCATCAAGTTTAGGACTAACTAATTTTGCTTCCTTCAATCCAAAAGCAAATTTAATTAATTCATCTTCAATGTAATAATTAGATAAAGTAGCTTTAATCTTAGCCAAATCTAATTTATCTCTATGTTGAAAAGAAATAATTCTTTTAGAGTAATCAGCATTAAAATCAAATGAACTTAAATCAGGTTCTTTCGTGATGATAATTCTGTTGCAAATATCCAATGTCGGATATTTGGAATTATAAAGAACTTTAACTCCTTTGAAAGGAAAATCATAGTCGCAGAAATTTGCAAAAAATGATTCTTTCAAAGAGTCAGTCCATTCAATTAAAGGATTATTATTAGGCATTTTTCTTATATTCTTCAATACCAGCAACAACTAATTCTTTAGCAATTGATGGGTTAACTTTACCTTTGCTTGCTTTCATAACTTGACCAACGATGTAACCAAGTGCTCTATCTTTACCATTTAAGAAGTCTTTGATGGATTGAGTATTTTCTGCCAAGACTTTATCAACAATCTCTTTGATAACTTTATCATCGTTAACTTGTTCTAAACCTAAAGCAGCGATAACTTCAGCAGGATCTTTGTCTTCATTCAAGACAACTTGTAAAACATCTTTTGCTTGCTTAAAGGAAATTTTATTTGAAGAAATGACATTTGCTAAGTCACAAATATACTGTTTATTTACTTCGAGTTCATTCAAATGAATCTCCTTCTTATTGCAGTAAGACATAATCTCACCCATCAATAAGTTCCAGAGAATCTTAGGATCTTTAACTCCTAATTCAAGAACTGATGTGAAGAAGAATACATTCTCTTTATCGAGCAAAAGTTCACCAATTTCATATCTTGAAAGACCTAACTCTTTAAATCTTTCCTTATATTCCCAAGGCAAAACTTTCATAGAAGCGATACATTGATTTACAAAACTATCGGATAAATCGATTGGGGCGATGTTATTTTCTCTGAAGTACTTGTAGTCGACTGCATCAGATTTTTGACGCATAACTTCAGTGATACCCTTGGAATCGTTGAATCTTCTTGTTTCTTGAATAACAGGTAAGCCTTGTTCCAAAAGTTCACTTTGTCTCTTAATTTCATAATCAACTGCTTGTCTAACATTAGCAATTGAGTTCAAGTTCTTACATTCAACTTTGGTACCGAAAACATTACTACCTTTTTGCATCAAGGAAATGTTGACGTCACAACGCATGGAACCTTCTTCCATCTTACCATCGGAAACACCTAAAAAGGTAATGATTTGGTGGATAACTTCAACGTACTTACTTGCTTCTTCAGCTGAGTGCATCTCTGGACGAGAAACAATTTCAACTAATGGTGTGCCAGCACGATTGTAGTTTAAAAGAGTGTAAGTTGGGAAGTGGAGTTGCTTTGCAGTATCCTCTTCCAAGTGTGCTCTTTCAACACCAATTTGCTTTGTTGTACCATCATCAAGTTCAATAGTTAAATAACCATCGGAACCGATTGGATATTGTTGTTGAGTGATTTGGAAACCTTTAGGTAAATCTGAATAGAAGTAATTCTTTCTATCGAAAATAAGTGTTTTTGCAATATCCATATTCAAAGCAGTTGCGATTTGAATACCGTAATTAACTGCTTCTTTATTGACTGTAGGCATTGTACCAGGATAGGCTAAATCGAATAAAACTGTTTGTGAATTACTCTTTTTACCATAAGTAACTGGTCCGGAAGAGAACATTTTTGATTTTGTCTTTAATTCAACGTGAATTTCAATACCAATAACAGGGGTGAATTCCATATTAATTTAGTCCTCCTTTACAAGTTTTTCGATACTTGAAGCAATACCTAATAACATTGCATCAGTAAAGATTGGTGATGTGATGTTGACACCGATTGGAAGCTTTGTTGCATCTTCTTTCATCCATGGAATTGTGATTGATGGGAAACCGCCAAAGTTACCAATTGCCATATGATTTTCAACGAAATCTGGTGTGGTGCTCCATGAGTAACTGACATCTTCAATCTTAGGAGCAACGTGACCTGAAGCAGGTAAAATAAGTGCGTCGTATTGAGAATAAATTTCATACATTCTTCTAACAATAGCACCTCTTGCTTTTTGAGCTCTATCGAAAATTTCATATCTGTTATCAGATAAAAGTGAGAAACTACCGATGACGAATCTTCTCTTAATCATCTCGCAGAAACCTTTGGTTCTGTTGTTCTTCATCATTTCACGATAGTTTTCAAATTCTTCTGCATCACCTGATGGACCATACTTGATACCATCTAAGCATGCATCGTTACTTGAAGCTTCTGCACATGAAAGAATCATGTAAGTTGGGTAAATTGCATTGAGCAATGTTGTACCAAACTTTACTCCTTCAACTGTGAAGCCATTTGATTTCAAAGTTTCAACTAACTTGTAGAATTTCTCAACAACTTCTTTATTTTCAATTGCTTCAATCAAATCTTCAAAGTAACAAAGTTTCTTATTTTTAACACCAACTTTTGCATATTTAATAAAGTTTTTATCATACTTTCCTGCATATGATGAAGCATCTTTTTTATCATAACCTGCTAAAGCATCGGTTAAGATTGCAGAGTCGAGAACATTGGTTGTAAAGTAAGCAACTGTATCCATAGATTGTGCGAAACCGAATAAACCGTAACGGGAAATTAATCCGTATGTAGGTTTAAAACCAACTAAGCCAGCATAGCTAGCAGGTTTTCTAACAGAGTCACCAGTGTCAGAACCGATTGCAAATGTGCAGTGACCTGCAAGTAAACTTGCAGCACTACCTGATGAGGAACCACCAATAATTCTTGTTGTATCAAGTGGGTTCTTTGTAACACCTAAATGAGATGTTGTACCAGTACCACCCATTGCAAGTTCGTCCATGGATGTTTTTGCAACCATGATTGCACCTTTTTTATCCAATCTACGAACGATTTCAGCATCAAAAAGTGGAATGTAACCATTTAATGATTCTGATGAAGCACAAGTTGGAAACCCTTTTGTAGAATAGTTATCTTTAATAACGTAAGGAATACCTTTTAAAAATTCATCTTCTTCAATATGCTTAATTTTTCTAACTGCATTATCTGCTCTATTGAAAGTTAAGCATTCGTAACAGTTATATTTATCTCTACTAATTTTCTTTTCAGCAAATTTTTCCAAAGTGAATGCATCAGTTCTAAGATGAGTCAAATCTTTATGTAATTTTGTGATGGATTTATTCAATTTAATTGCCATATTACTCTCCAATAACCTTACTAACTTTAATTTGATCTGCAAACTTGTTCTTTGCAATCTTTAAAACTTTATCTGCTTTAGTTGCAGCACCAGGAACATCTGGTCTTAAATAAGTTTGATGATATTCATATGGGAAAGCCATAGGTGTCATATCATCGACATTTTCGATTGCTTGCAAATAATTGATTTGAGCCAATAAAGCATCAAAATCTTCCAATAATTTATTCAAATTATCTTCGTCAATCTCGAAAAGTAAGTTTTCAGCACAACTTTTTAAAACTTCTTTAGTAACTTTTCTCATTTAGTTTTCTGCCTCCTTCAATAATTCATTCAGTTCATTTTCATAAATTATTCTTATGTTCATCTTTTCTGCTTTATCCTTCTTACTGCCTGCTTTCTCACCGACAATAACAAAGTCAGTTGCCTTGGTGACAGAGGATAAATTGATACCACCAAGTGCTTCAATTCGTTTTACCATCTCTTCTCTTGGTACAGAAATTGTTCCTGTCAGAACAAATTTCTTACCTTTGAAGAAATTATCTTTGATGGAATTATCATCAGATAAACATCTGAAATTAACTCCGTAATTTCTAAGTTTTTCAATGATTTCTTTATTCTTTTCATCAGCAAAGTATTTAACAATTTCATTAGCAGTAATTCCACCAATATCTGGTAAATTCTGTAATGTTTCTAAACTTGCTGACATCAAAGCGTCAAGATTTCTAAAGTGTGTTGCTAGACCCTTCGAAGTCTTTTTACCAACGTGATTGATACCTAAACTTGTGATAAGCATGTATAAGTCATTCTTCTTTGAATTTTCAATTGAATCAAGAAGTGCATTGACACTCTTTTCAGCCATGCCGTCCATTTGAATAAGCTCATTCTTATGATCTTTCAAACAGTAGAAATCAGAAACATCATTGACAAATCCTTCGTTGAAAAGTAATTCAACAACGGAATCACCTAATCCATCGATATCCATACCGTTATCTGAAGCAAAATAAATAAGCTTATTAACTCTTCTTGATGGACATAACTCATTTACACAGAAATGTTGAATCTCTTTTCTGACAAGTTTATGACCACAGTATGGGCAATTTTCATCAAACTTGTAAGGAACTGAATCCTCACTTCTCGATGATTTATCAACTCCGATAACTTCTGGGATAACATCACCTGCTTTATGAATGAAAACATAGTCACCAATTCTTATATCAAGTGCATTAACAAAGTCCTCATTATTCAAAGTTGCTCTAGAAATTGTGCTTCCAGCAACTTTAACAGGCTCTAAAATCGCATTTGGTGTAACTCTTCCAGTTCGACCAACAGTTAAGACAATATCTTTTAACAATGTCTTAGCTTCCATTGGTGGAAACTTGTAAGCGATAGCCCATTTAGGGGTTTTCATGGTATAACCAATTTCATCGTAAAGAGTCAAATCGTTAACTTTGATGACTAAACCATCGATATCGTAAGGTAAACTTTCACGTTTTTCATGATATTCATCTATGTATTTCAAAACTTCATCGATACCATGAACAAGTCTACGTTCCTTGTTGGTTAAAAAGCCTAATTTATCAAGGTAATTTAAGGAATCAGAGTGCTTTGTGAAACCGCATGCTTCAGCATTTGGGAAATAGTACCAGTTTGCTTCAAGCTTTCTTTTTGCAGTGATGGAACTATCAAGTTGTCTAATTGATCCAGCGGCCCCATTTCTGCAGTTAGCAAGAAGTGGTTTACCTTGAGCAAGGTTTTCTTTGTTAACAAGTTCGAGTGATTTCTTAGGCATGAAAACTTCACCACGAACTTCGATGCTTCTTTTATCATCAATTTCAGTTGGAATTGATTTGATAGTTAATAAATTAGTTGTGACATCTTCACCAACTTGACCATCTCCTCTGGTTGCACCGTAAAGAAGTTTTCCATTTTCATACATGAGTGTCATTGCTAAACCATCAAGTTTAACTTCACACATGTACTCAACTTTATCAAGATGAGTGATCTCTCTAACTTTTCTATCAAATTCAATAACTTCCTCCTTGGAGAAAACATCTCCAAGAGAAAGCATACTTTTTGCGTGGACAACCTTTCTAAATGAAGAACTGACTCCGCCACCGACTCTATTGGTAGGTGAAAGTCGATCCTTAAATTGAGGATACTCCTCTTCCAAATGTTTCAATTCATGCATCAAAGAATCGTAGACAGCATCAGAAACTGAGCTAGCGTTATTTACGTAATATTCTTTGTTGTACTGATTTAAAAGTGCAGTTAATTCTTCAATTCTTTTTTTTACTAATTCAAGGTTATCCATAATTTTTTAAATCTTTCTAAAGGCTTTAAAGCCAATAACTAAAGTCTTAATACCAGTTTCTGGATCAAATTGAACTGAGATCTTACCGCCATCTTTCAAGGCAACAACAGTACCAACACCGTATTTATCGTGTTGAATCTTGTCGCCGATTGCGTAGTTATCTGATGTTGTAGAAACGTTGATATTACCAAATTTTTGTGGAGTTTCTCTTTCTTCAACCTTCTTAGCATTGCGTGAAGCAGATTTCTTCTGCCATGATTCATCTGTGTAGGATGTGACACCTCTGTTGTTGGTGTAGTCACCAACTAAACGCAAGTTGTCGAGGTTCTTTCTCTTGTGAGTGATTTTAATTTGAGTTTCTTCCAAGAAACGGGATGGAATGTTATTTCCTTGGTTAACTTTGGAGTAACCACCATAAGTCGTCAAAACCAAATATTTCTTTGCTCTTGTCATAGCAACGAAAAGCAATCTTCTTTCTTCCTCCATGTCCTCTTCAGAATTATTCTTATGAACACTTGGGAAGATATTTTCAACTAAGCCGACAACGAAGACTACTTTGAATTCAAGTCCTTTAGCAACGTGAACTGTCATCAAAGAAACTTGACCTTCGGAGTCAGTGATGTCATCTTGAGCTGATTGCAAACTTGTTTGTTGCAAGAAGAGTTGAAGTGAAGGCTCCTCTTCAAGATTTTGAAGGTAATGATTGTCTTGATCCTTTTCAAAGAACTTGGAGAGTGAATCTAAAAGTTCAATGACGTTATCAACTTTACTTGTGGATGAAGAATCCTTCTTTTCATCTTCATCACGTAAATACTTCATAAAACCTGTTTCTTCAAACAAGGTTTTAATTGCATTAACAACTATATTTCCATCATGAGGATTGACGGCGATTCTATCTTTGCACTTGTTGTATGCTTTGAAAAAAATCTCCATCGAAGCAGTTGTACCTTTGGTCTTTTTGAGTTCTTCCTTTTCAAAGACGGTGTAAAGAGAAATCTTTTTAGCATCGCTAATTTCTCTTGCTCTGGTGAAAACGACATCACCAGCACCTCTGGAAGGAGACTTCATAACTCTTTCAAAGGCGATGTCATCATCGACATTGACTAAGAGTTTCATATAAGCCAAAGCATCCTTAATTTCAGCACGTTCAAAGTATTTGATACCACCGTAAACGTTGTATGGGATGCCTTTTTCGTTCAAACGTTTTTCAAGAACACGAGAAAGGTAGTTTGCACGATAGATGATAGCCACATCGGAATATTTGATCTTCTTTTCACTGACCATCTCTTTGATTCTCTCGGAAATGAAGATTGCTTCAGATTCAGAATCAACTAAAGTGTAGCATTCAACACATTCAGGACCAAATTCTTCAGTTTGTTCTAGAATTGCTTCAAGTATCTTAGGAATTCTGTTGGAATTATTTTGAATCAAATTATTTGCATATTGAATAATTTGAGGTGCAGATCTGTAGTTCTTGATAAGTGGAACATCAACTAAATCAGAGAATGTCTTCTTGATTGATTTGTTGATAATTGTATTATCAGCACCACGCCAGGTGTAGATTGTTTGATCAGGGTCGCCGACAACAGTAAGCATAGTTTCATCAGTGCAGATTTCAGATAAGAATCTGAATTGAATCCAGTTGGTATCTTGGAATTCATCAACCAAAATACATTTGAATTTTCTTTGGCAGTAAGCCTTGATATCTGCGTAAGTTTCAACTAAAAGTTCTGCGTAAAGAAGTAAATCGTCATAGTCCATGACATTGACTTTCTTCAAATAAGCGGAATAAAGTGTGTAAACTTCCTTGATGTTTTCATAAGAGTAAAGTTTATCAACGGAATGCTCGACATCATCTTCAGTCATCTCAGCGGCAGTGATGCCGTTATTTTTTAACTTGGAGATGATTGCTTTGAAAACTTTAATCTCATTTTTTGTTAAATCATGCAAATATTTGCTGGAGGCAATAGATGCAAAATATGCTTTGTACTGGTCTTCATCATCGATGATTGAAAAATCTTTCTTGTAACCTGGGACTTTATCAGCAAAAATCTTCAACAACCTTAAAGCAAAAGAATGGAATGTTGAGATAATTGGTCTTTCTGAACCAGGATAGACATCAGTGAGTAACTTGTTGACTCTATCTTGCATCTCTTTTGCAACTTTGTTGGTGAAAGTGATGCAGACAATGTTACTTGGATTGTACTTTAATTCGTCTATCAGATAACAAACTCTATAAGTTAAAACCCTAGTTTTACCGGTACCAGCGCCAGCGATAATTCTTAATTTTTTAGCTGGAGAAGTGACAGCCTCAAACTGCTCAGAGTTTAATTGGTTTTTGTAATCAACTAACATAATCTTTTCCTCAAACACGCTTATAAATTATACCATTTATAGACTTTAAATCTTTATTATATGGTGGTAAAAATAATGAGTTTTATCAGATTTTCAAATAATATTCAAATAGTGTTCAATTTGTGTTCAAATGCTAAAAATATATTTATTTTCGGTATTTTTCGGTTTAAAATATATATCCAGAGTGAGGTTTTAATATGGTTAAATATATATTTATTACTGGTGGTGTTGTTTCCGGCTTAGGTAAAGGAATCACCTCCGCATCTTTAGGTTTGCTTTTAAAGAGCCGTGGCTACAAAGTCACAATGCAAAAGTTTGACCCTTATATTAACTTTGACGCTGGCACCATGAATCCAATTCAACATGGTGAATGTTTCGTTACCGACGATGGTGCTGAAACTGACTTAGACTTAGGTCATTACGAAAGATTTATCAACGAATCTTTGAATCAAAATTCAAACATCACAACAGGCAGAATCTACTATGAAGTCATGCAAAAAGAACGCAAAGGCGACTATCATGGAAATACTGTTCAAGTTATTCCACATATTACAAACCAGATAATCTCACACTTTTACAAAGAAGAAACTCCTAGCGAGAACGTCACATTTTGTTTAATTGAAATCGGTGGTACCGTCGGTGATATGGAATCCGAACCTTACATCGAAGCAGTCAGACAATTTAGAAATCAACTTCCTAAAAATGACACAATTTTAATTCACGTTGCTTTAATCCCATTCCTTGAAGCAAGTAAAGAACTTAAAACAAAACCAGTTCAACAATCAGTTAAGATGCTTCAAGAAAGAGGTTTGCAAGCAGATATCATCATCTTAAGAAGTGATTACCCAATCGATGATGAAATTAGAGCTAAAATTTCCCTTTTCTGCAACGTCAGACAAAACCATGTTTTCGAGAATTTAAACATGGAATCAATCTATGAAGTTCCACTTCAATTCCACGCATTAAAAATTGATGAAACAATCCTTGATGATATGAATGTTGCAAAATCTGATGCTCATTTAGAGCCTTTAAATAAAGCAGTTTTTGCGCTTAAAAACCCTGAACATAAAGTTAAAATTGCTATTGTTGGTAAGTATACAAAACTTCATGATGCCTACCTTTCTGTTGTTGAAGCTTTACACCACGGCGGTATCGATAAAAAGGTTAAAACCGATCTTGTTTGGGTCGAATCCACAAACTTAAATGAGAATAACATCGAAAAGAAATTAGCCAATGTTGATGGTATATTAGTTCCTGGAGGTTTCGGTGAAAGAGGTATTGAAGGTATGATTCTTGCTTGTAAATACGCAAGAGAACACAACATTCCTTTCTTAGGTCTCTGCTTAGGTTTACAAGTTTCCGTCATCGAATTTGCTCGTGATGTTTTGAATTATAAAGATGCAAATAGTACCGAATTCAACAAGAAAACTGCAAATCCAGTTATCTGTTTATTAGGTAATCAGGATGAAAATGGAAATATCGGTGGTACTTTAAGACTTGGTGCTTATGACTGTAAATTAAGATCAAGTTCTATTTGTTACTCACTTTACAACCAAAAATACATTTCCGAACGTCATAGACATAGATATGAAGTCAACCCAAAATATATCACTGAACTTGAAGAAAATGGTCTTAAGATTGTCGGTACCAACACCCCTACAGGTTTAGTTGAATTTATTGAAAATACAAATTGCACATTCTACATCGCTACTCAAGCTCACCCAGAACTTAAATCTAGAATTTTACAACCACATCCTCTTTTCAAGGGATTTGTTGAGGCTTGCTTAAACTACCAAAATAGATGCAAAAAATAAAATATCCTGACGGAAGAGCTGATAACACCTTTTCAAAGCAAGCCCATCTCGATAGTTCCAATATCGGATTGGACTTTGAAGAGGAAGTAATTCAAAGCTGTAACTATTACAAAGAAATTGATAAAGCATTAATTTATAAACGTCCTACTCCAACAAAAATCATCAAAAAAGTTAATGAAAAACACTTTGTTGGCTCTTTTGTTGAGAAATCCACAACAGATTTCGTTGGAGTTTACAAGGGAAAATACATAGATTTTGAATGTAAAAGAACTCTCAATGAGTACTTTTTAGTCAACCAAATTAAAGAACATCAAATTAATCATCTCCTAAAAGTAGCTGAGTTAGGTGGACTCAGTTTCATCCTTTTAGAGATGTCATATCAAGAGAAAATTTATTTGATTCCAAGTGATGTTTTAAAGATTGCTGTTGAAGAAAAAACTACAAGATTCACCATTGAATTCTTGGATAGATACGCAGTTGAAGTCAAACAAAAAATCAACCCAAGAGTAGATTTTCTCTCTGCAGTTGATTCAGCTTTTAACGTTTGATTTCTTAGAAGTTGATAACTGTTTATTCTTACAAATCTTTTCTAGTGGACACATATAGCAGTTTCTTGAACGTCCACTTAGGCATATTTCACGACCAAAAGAAATCAAATTCCTATGGATGTCCATGCTATTTTCATTTTTGTCGAGCAATTTTAATAATTTCTTTTCAATCTCATCTGGAGTGTCATCTTTTTTGACAAACTCCAATCTTTTAGCAATTCTTTGAATATGAGTATCAACTGGTAAATATGGATAATTGTAAATTTCACCCAAGAAAACTCCAGCAACTTTGGAGCCAACTCCAGGTAAGGTCATCAACTCTTTTCGATCAAGAGGAATTACTCCATGATACTTATCGACTAAAATTTGTGCTGTTTTAATAACAAAGTTAGTTTTATTCTTACCTAATCCAACGTATTTCATAATCTCAAATACGTCATCATAAGAAGCATTTTTTAATTCTTCTAAAGAGTTGTATTTTTCAAAAAGTATCTTTGTAACCTTATTAACTACATCATCTTTTGCTTGAGCGGAAAGAATGATTGCAATCAAAAGCTCATAGTCTTTGTTGTAATGCAAAAATGTTTCTTGCTTGCCGTATCTATCTTTAATAAAAGCAACAAGAATATCAAATTTTTCTTTTTTATTCATCTAAATAATTGAAGTTGATAAGTAAATCTTCAGCTTCTTTATCCTCATCCTTAAGAACTTGTTTTGCGGTCTTTTTCTCTTTCTTCTGCTTAGTTAAAACTGTCTTTAATCGGGAAATAGTTAAATCATTATTATCACTTAAAAATTCTGCGGTGGACAAAATATCTTCCTTGGAAATTCCAGAAGAAAGTAAAGTATCAATTTTTCTTTTATCAACTGGAGCTAACGAGCGACCTAAAATTTGTTCCAAACCTGTGTAGACATTAACTTCGGAGTTAATTGCTTCGGAAAGTTCAATTTTATCTTCGATGATGATATCTTTTTTCAAATCATCAAGAATCTTTTTAAATAAAGGTTTAAGTGAGTATTTAAGTTCAAAATTGTTATCAGTTTTTGTTTCTAAATAACCTTTTTCAATCAATCTAGAGATGGAACTATCAATATCATCTTCAGATGAAGTCATATATTCAGAGATATTTTCAGGAGTGATAATTGCGAATCTATCCATGGTGATAAGTTCATCAATGACAAAAATAACGGCTAAATCTAAGTCATTTAATCCGTACTTTTTATAAAGTCTAATTAAAAGAGAACGCCATTTGATATCAGTAGAATAAAATTCCATAATCACCTCCAAAAAAAGTGGATATATTTTAGTATATCCACTCATTAATCAAAATAAAACTTTAACTTACTTTTATTTTTCGTCTAAATATTACTCATCGATATCTGAATCATCTACTTCAGTATCTCTAACAAGGGTCTTCAATGTTCTGCTTGGCTTGAAGGTGACTTTCTTTGACTCAGGAATGTTAATTCTTTCCTTGGTTGTTGGATTGATACCAACTCTTGCTTTTGTTTCTTTGACAACAAATTGACCAAAGCCGGAAATTTTAACTTCCTCACCACTAGCAAGACCTTCAGCGATACTAGCAAAGATCGCATTAATAGCAGCAGTTGCATCTTTCTTGGTTAATCTTGCCTTTGAGGCAACAACATCAACTAAATCATTAATAACCATAATGGAGCTCCTTTGCAGATAACAATTTCATGAAATCGCTATACTTTCTATATTATATATTAAATTACTTTAAAAACTCGTATTTAATATAACCGTTTCCATCCTCAGAATGTACGGTGGCATAAGCACCATTTACGATTGGAAGTTGTGGTGCTTTGTGTCCGATATCCACATCGAAGATAATTGGGATGTTAAGTGAATCAAGTGCCGATAAACAAACATCCTGATAGGATTCATTTCTCATTGAATTATAAAAGAGTGGACGACCAAACATGATACCTTTGCAGTATTTGAAAAATCCTGCTTTCTTCATCTGCCAGAGATGGAGGTACATATCGTTATCGTTTGAAGCAAAGGTTTCAAAGTAGAAGATGATTCCATCATTTTTATACTTCTCGCAGAATTCTTTTGTTCTTTCATATGGAGTACCAATTAAAGCAAAAATAATTTCTGTGCAACCACCTAAAAGTCTTCCTGAGAAAGTGACTTTATTTTCGTTATGTGCATTTTTCCATACTGTTTTCTCAGTCATATTGAAGTATTCAAGACCGGTTACTTTCTCTTGGAAACCATCCTCATATTTTTCGTAGTTGTGAAATTCTTTTGTTTCACCAAAAAGAAGTTTGATATTATCAAAATGAGGTTGACCATATTCTTCCATTCCAAAGATTGAAAAATTAGTTCCATAAATTGTTGCAACATCGCAGATTGTCGTAATTGAATAAAGAAGTGAAGTTAAATCGGAATAACCTTGAACCCAGCATGGATTTTCTGCAAAATTTGCATAATCTACATAATCTAACATTTCAACTAAAAAGTCACCACCGGTCGCTCCAATAATCCAAGGGAATTTTAAGCTAACTAATTCATTGAATTGATAGCCTCTTTCAAACCCGGATGATGAACGGCCAGTTCCATCATCTCTAAAGACGTTTTCAGAGAAGAAAACATCTAAATCATAACGATTCTTAAGTTCTTTTTTAGCATTTTTAAAAGTGTTGATTTTAATTGGATCAACGATACCAGCACTTGGTGCAGTTACTGCAACTTTATCACCTTTTTTAAGAAATCTTGGGTAGATCATGATTAAACCTCTCTTCTTTTATTTTAATATTTTTAGTATCAATTTCTTTCTTAGATAATATTAGAAACATGACACATTTACACTAACTGCCAAATATTATTCATTGACTTAAAAACCGATATTTTAGATAATAAAAAAGCAAATTTTGGAGTAATACTCAAGTTGGTGAAGAGGCGTGCCTGCTAAGTACGTAGACACCGTAAGGTGTGCGAGAGTTCGAACCTCTCTTACTCCGCCATATGAGAACAACATGTTTGATACATTCTTAGAACTTATTCTATGGGTGTACAAACATTTTTTGTTTTAGAGAGAAATAGGACATTTTTAAAAGTTGTCGTTGTTTATCAAAAAGATAAAGACAAAACAATTCCAAGAATAATAACGAATTATTTAAAATAGGAGATTATAAAAAATGGAAAAACTAAAAGAATTTGATTCAGTAATCACATTAGTTAATAAAAACAATATACCAAAAGGAACAATTGGTTGTATTGTTCACGTTTATACTGACTTTAATGCTTATACATGTGAATTATTTGATAAAAACTATAATACTATAGGTGTTTATGACTACGATGAAAATGAAATTCAAAAGTATGATGTCAAAGATTAATCGCAAAAGTGGAGATAAATGAAGAAAGCACTAAGTATAAATACACCTATATTGATATTTAACTATACTAATAAGAAAAATTAATAAGATGAAGATTCAAGAAAGAGACATTGTAAGAACATTAGTAAATAAAGAAGGATTTGCGAAAGGAAGCGAAGGCGTTGTAGTTTCGATTTATACAGGTTTTCCTGTTTGCGAAGTTGAAATTTGGGATGAAACGAATTATCCAGTTGATGTTGTTACCTATAAATTTGATGAATTAGAAGTTATCGAACGAACAAATGAATGAAGTTTATCGACTACTAAAATTTTAGAGAGTACGTTTTTGTAAAATAATGTTTCAGAACGAAGACTATCCAATCGTCACACAGGGTATGTATTTTTTTAGTAGTGGTTTAGTCGAGCCAAAACATTATCCAATTAATGTACTTTCATATAAGTTAAATGAGATAGAACTTATTAAACATAATAATCCATAATTTGGCTACATTAAATTTGCGCCGTTGCTTGCCATTGTAAGTGTGTGAAATGTATCAAAAGCGAAGTATGTAGGCATTAGAGTAACCAAAGATTGACACAATTAGGTATCAATCTTTTTTTATAGCAAAATGGTGATTATTATTTAAATATTCTTATTATGATGAAATTTACTGTGCGAAAACTTTTATAAATAATAACTAAACATAATAAATAATAAAAAGTGTTAGAATTTCAAAAAATTCTAAGATTGTAACACTTTTTAAATTTTTGTATATAGTTTTGGAACATAAAATAAACATACCAATCTTATATCTAAGCAAACATATTAATGCAAATTAAAAAGAATATTATGATTTTTTATATATTTTCCTCTATTAAGATTATAGTTTTTAATTTTAATACATTTATTTTTTACTATATTATCAATACTAATTCTTGAAACTACTTATTTTTTATCTTATTTAAGCACGAATTGATAATGTGCACAAAAAATGATAAAATTTAAGCACGAGGCTATAATATGCACAAATTACCATTTGATTTAAATCTAGATGATATCGATATCTTAAAAGCTTTATCTAATGCTAATAATAAAATTGGTGAGCTTAATGGATTAGTAAAAGCTTTGCCAAACCCAAATATTATTTTAAATGCTGTCATTTTAGGTGAAGCTAAAGAATCTAGTGAGATTGAAAATATAGTTACGACTTACGACCGTATTTTTAAAGAAATAACTTTAAAAACAAAAGATGCCTCATCAAAAGAAGTAGTTAATTATAGGCAAGCTATTTTACATGGATTTAAACTATTAAATGATAATGGATTCATCTCAACAAATATGTTAGTTGAAATACATAGAATAATTGAACCTAGTGTTGGAGACATTAGAAAAATTCCTGGCACAGTTATATTAAATACAAAAACTAATGAGATATTACATACTCCACCACAAAATGAATCAAAAATAAGGGAATATTTATCCAATTTAGAAAAATATATTAATTATCCTGAATTAGAAAATGCTGATCCTTTAATTAAAATGGGATTGATTCATTTTCAATTTGAATCAATCCATCCATTTCATGATGGTAATGGAAGAGTAGGTAGAATATTAAACATTTTGTATTTAGTTTTGGAACATAAAATAAACATACCAATCTTATATCTAAGTAAATATATTAATGCACATAAAAAGGAATATTATGATCTTTTAAATATGATGCAAAAAGACTTAAGCAATTATAAAAAATATATTATTTACATGCTAAAAGCAGTAAATGAAATGAGTCAATACACAATTAATTTTATTAATAAGATGCTTAACTGTATAAACAATGCAAAGAATATTGTTATAGAAAAACTACCAAAAATTTATTCACAAGAATTAATTGATTATTTGTTTTATGATTTTTATACAAAAAATGAGTATTTAAGAAATAACCTTAATATTAGTAGAAATACGGCATCAAAGTATTTACATTCATTATCTAAAATTGGAATTTTAATTGAGGAAAAAGTTGGCAAAGAAATAATTTATAAAAATTCTTATTTGTATGATTTAATAAAAACATGGTAAGTAGTGGGGGGCGCAAGTGCATCACAATTGGTATTTATTGCCATATGAGAACAACATGTTTGATACATCCTTAGAACTTATCTAGGGATGTTCAAACATTATTTGTTTTTAGTGATAGATAAATAGATTATTTTTTTTAAAAGTTGTCGTTGTTTATCAAATTGATAAAGGTAAAACAATTCCAAGATTAATAACAAATTATTTAAAATAAAAGGAGATAAAATATGCATTTTGAAGAATATGATTTAGTGAAAACGCTAGTTGAGAACGAAGGCTATTCAATCGCCACACAGCGTATGTATTGTTTTTTATAGTAGTGGTCAGCCTAGCCAAAACATTATCCAATCGATGTAGTTACATATGAGTTAAATGAGATAGAACTTATTAGGCATAATAATCCATAATTTGGCTACATTAAATTTGCGCCGTTGCTTGCCGTTGTAAGGGTGTGCAATGTATCAAAAGCGAAGTATGTAGGCATTATAATAGACATTTAAGTGCCGATAGAAAGGCACTTTTTCTTTTGTAAAAATATAATTTAGTTAATAAATCTCATCTTTTCTACCTTCTTTTTCCTCTCATTTATCTCCACCAAAAATAGTAAAATAATAAGGCTATGGAAAATTCATTCTTAAACGATTTAAATGCCGAGCAACAAGAAATTTGCAAAACAACTGAAGGCAATATCAGGGTTTTAGCCGGTGCTGGAACTGGTAAAACTAGAACTTTAACATACCGTTTTGCATATCTTGTCAACTTTGGTGGTATCGATCCAAAGGATATTTTATGTATCACTTACACAAATAAAGCCGCTCAAGAAATGGCTAAACGTGTTCGTTATCTTTTAAATACCAACGATACCTTCCCAAATATCTGCACCATTCACTCTTTCTGTGCAAAGTTTTTAAAAAATAATATTTTCACTTTAAGATTCAATCCAGGATTTTCAATCGTTGATGAAAATGACTATCATTCATTATTAAGAAAAATTAGAAGATCACTTAATAATGACCAAGCAAGAAACATCTCCTTAGCAGAGATGATGAAAAAAATATCTAGTTTTAAGAAAAATAATAGAAGTGATTACATCACATACATCACTGCTAAAAATAAACCAACATATATCGATTTTCCTGAAAGATACATTCAAATTCTTTTAGATTATCAAAGGGAAAATCAATGCTTAACTTTTGATGATTTAATTCTTTTCACGATTTTTATCTTGGAAACTAACTCTAAAGTTAGAAATGAAACTGCGAAGCTTTATACATACATCATGGTTGATGAATTCCAGGATGTCACTGACACTCAATTCACAATCATCAAATGTTTGAGTGAATATTACAACAACTTATTCGTTGTTGGTGACCCTGATCAAGCAATCTACTCCTTCAACGGAAGCAATGTAAATCTCTTAGTTCACCTTGAAAATAACGTTAAAGATTTACAGACGATGACACTTAATGTCAACTACCGTTCAGGAAAAGAAATTATCGATGTTGCAAATAAACTTATTAAGAATAACTCAAACAGAATCAAGAAGAATTTAAAATCTAAACGTGGTACTCTTGGTACACCAGTTAAACTTTTTATCTGTAAAGATATCGAAGAAGAAAATAAAAAGATTGTTGAAGAAATTAAATCCTACGTTGACGAAAAGAAGAATTACAACGACGTTGCTATTTTATATCGCTCCAACAAACTTTCTCAACAGATTGAGCCAAGTTTAGTTAAGTGGGGAATTCCTTACAAAGTTGTTAAAGGAACTTCATTCTACGATAGAGTCGAAATTAAATTGGTTTTATCCTATTTAAGAGTTGCTCTTTACGATGATAACATCGCTTTAAAATACATTTTTTCAAACCGTTCCCTTGGAATCGGTGAAAAACGTATGGAAATGCTTAGTGAATACGCTAAAAAGTACAATATTTCCGAATTTCAAGCTCTTGATTCATTAAGAAATGATAGACAATTCCGTTCAATTACCATACAGGTCTTTATCGAACTTATCAAAAAGATCAAACTTTCCATACCAACAAAGAAGGTTAGTGAACTTTTGAATATGGCTTTTAAAGAATCAGGTTACGAAGCAGATTTAAGAGATATCAACAACGAAGAAAGATTAACTAACTACTATTTCTTATTATCTTCTGTCACTCAACAGGAAAAAGAACATGCTGAAGAAGTTAAAGATTTGCAAACTTTCTTAAATTCCATCGCAATTATCCACGATTTCTACATCGATGAGAAAAAGGAATCTGTCAAACTCATCACTTCGCACTCATCAAAAGGTTTGGAATACAGACACGTTATTGTTTATGAATTTAACAATAAATTATTCCCATCCGTTCACGCAGTAACCGATGAAGCACAAGAGGAAGAAAGAAGATTAGCTTTTGTCACCATCACAAGAGCACAAGATACTTTATCTTTCTATTATTCTTCATACCATGATGCGAATAACCACACCTGCAATGATGCTTCACCATTTATTTCAGAAGTTTTCGATAAAATTGTCACATATCCACAAGTTTCAGCACCTATTGTAAAAATTGGTGATAAAACGATGGCATTAAATTTGTTCCAAGAAGGAGACATCGTTCTTTCAAGACTTCTTGGTCAAGGTAAAGTTCTATCTACAGATGGTAATTTCTGCTACGTTAAATTCGATAAAGTTGCTACACCAAGAAAGATTAATAGCTCTGCTCTTGTCTTACTTCAAACAAATCCTGACAAGCATGAAGAATCACGTCATGACTACGACCCATATTTCCAAATTGTATATTCTGAGGACTAAAAATGGAAAATAAAAATAACAACATTAAAAACTTTCAGTACTTCCCTGGTCATATGAAAAAAGCTCTTAACCAGATGGAAAATATCGTTAAAACCTGCCAAGGAATCATCGTTATTTTGGACGCAAGAAGTCCAGAATCATCATTTCCTGAAGGTTTACATTCCATCTTCCAAAAGAGCAATGTTTCCAGAATTATCTACATTCTTTCTAAGATTGATTTAGCTGATAAAAATAAAGTTAATAAATTTATCCAAGAAAACACCAAGGAAAACGTTAAATATTTGGCATTAGATTTAAATAAAAATAATTCAAGCCAAGTCCTTTTAGACTACTTGGAAACTTTGAGATTCCCTCAAGATGAGAAATACTTAAAGCATAATTTTCCACTACCACCAGCTGCTTTTGCAATCGTTGGTATTCCAAATGTTGGTAAATCAACATTGATTAATAATCTTTTCAAAAAGAAGAGAGCCCAAGTTGAAAATAAACCAGGTAAAACAAGAACCACAACACTTTTTAAAGTCACAAAACGTGTAGAAGTTTTCGATACTCCTGGAATTTTGGAACCTAATTATAAAGATAAAAAAGTCATCATGAACTTAGCCTTATTAGGCTCAGTTAAACTCGATGTTTTACCTTTTGATGAACTCTTTGATTACTTATTTGAAATCATTAAAAACAACCATTATGAAGCTACAAAATCAAAGTATAATATCGGTGATTTTGAAACAACTTTAGAATTACTTGAAAAAGTTGGAACTTCAAGAAATATTTTAACTAAAGGTAATATTATCGACTATGATAGAGTCAAGATGATGATCTACAAAGATTTCCAAAACGGTTTGTTAGGACCAATCTATCTCGATGACTAAACACCTTGAAGAAAAGATAAAATCAGCTATGAATGTTGCCACCAAACTCAACGAGTTTGATGACAGTTTTCGTGATGATAAAAATGATTTAATCTTTGGGGCTGATGAAGCAGGTCGAGGTCCACTTTGTGGCCCAGTATTTTGTGCTGGAGTAATCATGAAACCAGATTTTCATAACGGATTAATTAATGACAGTAAAAAATTAACTGAAGCAGAAAGAGACTATCTATTCAATCTAATTATAGAAAATGCTATTGATTATAAAATAATAAAGATTTCTGCTGATGAAATTGACGAAATCAACATCCTTGAATCAAGTAGAAAAGGAATGCAAATTGCATTCAACGAATTATTAAGTAAACATCAAATTAAAACTGCAATCACCGATTACATGAAAATAAATACTGGGGATGTCGAACTTATTTCTATTCCAAAAGGTGACGCAACAAGTTTTTCTGTTGCATGCGCATCAATACTAGCCAAAGTTTCAAGGGATAGATACATGATTGAACTTGATAAGAAATATCCTCAATACGATTTCAAGAATAATAAAGGATATGGAACTAAAAAGCATCTTGAAGCCATCGAAGAATATGGAATTATCGAAGGTGAACATAGAAAAACTTTCACTCCGGTAAAAAAATTTAATATTTTTGAAATTTAATTTAAATTTTTTCTTCTCTCATGCGATATATAGGGTGAAAGGAGAAATAATTTATGGTTATTGATAGACAAACATTATTAAGAAATGTAGCTTACTACGGAAAAGGGGACTGGAATACCGAGTTCGCTATTATTAAGGAAAAGAAAAGATTCACTGATGAGGAGCTCAATGAATGCAACATCCAGTGCAAAACACCGTGCATTGTAATTGGAGAAAGAGAGTATCCAGATTACTTCAGGGAGACTCCTCAACCTCCTATTGCGCTTTTCTATTACGGAAATAAAGACCTATTATCTGATAAATATATAAGAGTCTCAGTTGTAGGTACTCGAAATCCAAATCACTACTCAACAAAGTACACTGAGGATTTTTTAGAGGAGCTTATTAAAACAATTGATAATATCGTCATTGTTTCCGGTATGGCTTATGGTATTGACTCAATCGCTCACAGACTCGCAATGAAATACAATAAACCTACAATTGCAGTTATGGGAAATGGAATCGATCGTTATTATCCTAATAATTCTAAAGATATTTATGAGTACTGCTCATCTGGAAAAGGTTTAGTTGTTTCCGAATATCCTTGCATGGTTGAACCATTAGCAGAACATTTCCCACCACGAAATAGAATTATCGCTGCTATGGCTGACTTAATTTTCATCCCAGAAGCAAAGGATAAGTCTGGAACAAGTATCACTTTACGCTATGCATTGCAGATGGGTAAAACAATCTGTTGCCTTCCTCAAAGAGTGGATGATTTCCAATTAACTAACAACGCAATTAAAGACGGAGCCTATCTAATCAACTCTGCAAAAGACATCAAAAACTTACTTCCAAAGAAATTTGATAAAAAGGAATATCTAGCCGAAATCGAGTAAATTTTCTTATTCTATATAATATAGAATAAAGGAAAAGCGAAATTATTTTTGCTTGACATTTGACACCGATTATCAATAATAATCAATGCGAAAAGAGGTATTAATATTATGAAGTTAATTATCGTCGAGTCTCCAACAAAAACTCATACAATATCTCAAATATTAGGATCTGATTATCAAGTTGAAGCTTCTCTTGGTCATATTAGAGATTTAGCTACAACTGGTAAAGGTGGTCTCGGTGTCGATATTGAAAATAATTTTAAAGCTAATTATGTAATTCCTGCTGATAAAAAAGACGTTGTTAAGAAACTTAAGAAAGCAATGGCAAATGCTGACGAAGTCATTCTTGCAACCGACCCTGATAGAGAAGGTGAGGCTATTTCATGGCACATCGCTGAAGTTTTAGGTTTACCTATTGATACAACTAAGCGTCTTGAATTCCATGAAGTTACCAAATCTGCAATCTTGAAAGCAATGGAGAATCCAAGAACTATCGATATGAATCTTGTTGCTAGCCAAGAAACAAGAAGAATTATTGACAGAATCATCGGTTTCAAATTATCTACATTGCTTCACTCCAAGATTAAATCCCGTTCCGCAGGTAGAGTTCAATCCGTTACACTTAAATTCTTAGTTGATAGAGAAAAAGAAATCCAAGCCTTCCAAAGTGAAGAATACTGGACTCTTGCTGGTCTCTTCAACGATGAAAAAGTTGTTGCTACATTAAAAGGATATAAGGACTCTGAAAAGGAAATCAAATTTGTTGATAGAGAAATTGAAACTACCAACAAATCTGAAGAAGACGTAAACAAGCAAAAGATTGGTTCTCAAGCAGAAATGGAATCAATCATTGCTGCTCTTCCTAAAGAATTCAAAGTTAAAGATTTGGAAACTAAGCGAGTTAAAAGTAAATCGAAATCGCCTTTTACTACATCAACAATGCAACAAGCAGCATTCTCTCAATATCATTTTTCAACCAAGAAGACTGCTTTAATTGCTCAACATCTTTATGAAGGAAAGGAGATTGATGGCACATTCAAAGGTTTAATTACCTACATGCGTACCGACTCTGAAAGACTTTCTCCAGAATTTGTTGAATCAGCAAATCAATATATCTTAGATAACTACGGTGAAAAATATTTAGGTAAGATCCATAAAGAAAAATCTAGTAAGAATATCCAAGATGGTCACGAAGCTATCAGACCTACAGATTTATCTCTAACACCTGAAGTTTTGAAACCTTTCTTAACAAAAGATGAATTAGCATTATATAAGTTGATTTATGCACGTGCCTTATCATCTTTGATGTCAAATAAAGAAGATGATGTCACAACTTTAACCTTGGAAGGAAACGGTTATCTATTTGAAGCAAAAGCTTACAAGAACGTTTTCGATGGTTATTCCAAAGTTTATGGTGATTATGAAACATATCAAAAGGATAGCGAATTACCTAATTTAACTATCGGTTCAGAAATTGAACTCGATAAGACAATTCCTACTCAACATTTCACTAAGCCACCACTTAGATATACTGAAGGTAGAATTGTCCGTTTGATGGAAGAGAATGGTATTGGAAGACCTTCAACTTATGCTTCTACAATCGCAACATTGGAAGATAGAAAATACGCTGATGTTTCAAAAGGTACTTTAACTCCAACAGAACAAGGTATCTTAACAGTTGAAAAATTATCTGAATTCTTCCCTAAATTCATCTCTGCATCATACACAGCAAGCATGGAATCCGATTTGGATCATGTTGTTGCTGGTGACTCTTCAAGAAATAAACTTTTGAAGGACTTTTGTGATGAATTCTTCCCAATGTATGAAAATGCATTGCAAAATATGGAGAAGATTAAAGATAAAGAAGTCGGTAGACTTTGCCCAATGTGTGGAAGACCTTTAATTGAAAAACATTCTAAATACGGTATGTTTGTCGCATGTTCTGGCTTCCCACAATGTAAATACATTGAAAAGAAAGAAAAAGAATATGTTGAAGGTAAAGTCTGTCCAAAATGTGGCGGTCGTTTAGTTGTCAAACATTCAAATAGAGGTGAATTTGTCGCTTGCGATAATTTCCCTAAATGTAGATACATCGAAGGCAATGAAAAACCTCAAGTAGAAGGTGGTAGAATTTGTCCTAAGTGTGGTAAAGGTCATATGATCGTTAAACACACTAAGAAAGGTCGTATCTCATTCCTCGCTTGCTCAAACTTCCCAGAGTGTGATTACACTGAAAGCTTGAAGCCACAAAAGAAAGAAGAAGATGAAGAAAATTAATGTTATTGGAGCTGGTTTAGCAGGTTGTGAAGCAAGTTATCAACTTGCTAAACTTGGTTATGAAGTTCATTTATATGATACAAAGCCTGATTCAATGAATGAGGCTCAATCTTCTAAAGATTTATTAGCAGAATTAGTTTGCTCAAACTCTTTCAAATCCTATTTGAAAACAAATGCTTCAGGACTTTTAAAGTCTGAAATGGAATCTCTTGGTTCTTTATTCATGGAAGCTGCTAATTTTGCTCGAATTGAAGGAAGTGATGACTTAGTTGTCGATAGAGAAAAGTTTTCCGGTTATATCACTGAGAAAATTAAAAATAATCCTAACATCAAGATTATCTCTAAAGAATACACTGAGTTAACTGATGAACCCACAATTTTAGCAACTGGTCCATTAACCAGTTCTGCTTTAAGTAATTCATTGATGTCAGTTATTGGAAATTCATTTTTCTCATTCTTTGATGCTGCTTCACCACTATTATTCGCTTCAACCATGGATACTTCAAAAATGGTTAAAGGTAGTAAATACAAAGTTGGTGACGAAAACTCAAACTACTTGAATATCCTTTTAAATAAAGATCAATACTTTGATTTTGTTGATAAATTATTGTCATCTCCAAAAGTTATGACACATGATAACTCCCATTTTGAAGGTTGTTTACCAATTGAAGTTATTGCTTCAAGAGGTCCAAACACACTTAGATTTGGTCCAATGTCTCCAAAAGGAATCACAGAAGATAAAGATGTCTTTGCCGTTATCCAATTAAGACAGGATGATGCTGCTAAAACTTTGTATAACATGGTTGGTTTCCAAACAAATTTAACCTATCAAGCGCAAAAGGAATTGATCACTTCTCTTCCAGGTTTAGAAAATGTTAAATTTGCTAGATTTGGTTTAATGCATAAAAACACATGTGTTAATGCACCAGCTGTTTTAAATAGAAATCTTTCTTTGAAAGCAAAACCTAACATCTTTTTAGCCGGTCAATTATCAGGTGTTGAAGGTTATGTTGAATCTGCAGCAATGGGTTTACTTGTCAGCTTCTATGTTAGAGATTACTTAGAAGGAAAAGAGCCAGGTTACATTCCACTTAACACAATGTTAGGTTCTTTAGTTAACTACTTAGTTATGACAAGTCCAAAACATTTTGCTCCAATGAATGCAACTTACGGCATTTTATATTCACCAAATAAGAAAGATAAAGAAAGAGTTTATGACGAATCATTGCAAGCCATTAAGGCTTGGAAGACCAAAAACGTCAAATAATAATTCTTGATTTTTTGATAATATTTTTGCAAAATTTATTTTAAATATGGATCCGTACTCAAATTTTAATTTATTTTTAAGTAATACTACACAGGTCAATGAGACCGTTTATGGCATGCCTACTTGGGCTGCCTGGCTCGTTATTGCCATTTTATTGATTGTTTCTGGTGTTTTCAGTGCATCAGAAAATGCTTTTAGTAACTGTAACAAATATCATTTTAAAGTTCTCGCAGATGAAGGTAAACTAACAGCGAAAATTATCGTTAAGTTAGTTGAAAAATTTGACAATACTTTAATTACTGTTTTAGTCGGTAACAACATTGTTCAAACTTTGATGACAACCTTCTCTACAGTTTTGTTCTACAACATTTTCATCAACACATACCAAGAGGAAGTTGTTGGTATCATCTCAACAATTATCATGGCATGTTTGATTTATGTTGTTTCAGACACTGTTCCTAAAATTCTGTCGAAGACTTTCCCAAACAGAATGGCGTACATTCTTGCTTGGCCAGATATAATTTGTTACTACTTACTATTCCCAGTTATTTACATCTTCAGTTTAATTCTTAAAGCTGTTCATAAAATCTTCAAGATTAAAGAAGATAACATCTTCACTAAAGAAGAGTTTATCGAACAAGCAGATACTGCAGTCAATGATGAAAATATCAACGAGAAAGAAGAATCATTATTTGAACCTAATGAATTGAACATCTTAAAAAGGGCATTCGCATTAGATTCAATCAAGATTTCAAACATCTTAACTCCAAAAGATAAGATTGTTTCTATTGATTTAAAGGGATTAACAACTGACTCTTTAAACAAGTTTATCATGAGTAATGTCTACTCAAGATTCCCTGTTTATTTTGAAGACAAAGATAACATTATCGGTATTTTAAACGTTAATAGCTACTTCAAAGAGTTCACAGAAGACCCACATTTGGATATCAGAAGTTGTTTAACACAACCTATTTACGTTAAAGAAACTGATTCAATCCCAGACATTTTTGATCAACTTAACAGCGAAAAAGTTCATATCGCTATTGTTAAAAATGATCGAGATGAAGTTGTAGGTATGATTACCATGGAAGACTTACTCGACGAATTAGTCGGTGAACAAGTCTTTGCACAGTCAGCAGCACCTCAATTGCAAAAGGAGAATCAATAGTATGGAATTAGTTATTACATATGTGATTATCCTTATCGTCTTGCTCTTCTTATCAATGTTCTTCTCATCATCTGACATGGCTTACGGTAGTACTTCATTGCATAAAATGCAGAACGACTACAAAGTTAGACCATCCAGTTCCTTGAAAAGAGCAATTAGCTTAGAGAAAAACTACGATAAAACTATTTCTTGTATCTTGTTCTTCAACGATACAGTTAACGCTGCTCTTGATACCTTCTCAACATTGTTAGGTATTCAAATCTGTGTATTAGCTTTAGGTGTTAATTCTGATCCTGATACACAAGAAATATTCGGTTTAGCCGCTTCTATGACAATGCTTGTCTTGAAGATTACTTTCGGTGAAATTATCTCTAAATCACTTGGAAGAATTTACAACTACAAACTTACAAGATGGTTCTCAATGCCATTACTTGTTTGTTACTGCATCACAATCCCAATCACCTTCATCGTTGGTGGTTTTGGAAATATCTTATCTTTCCCATTAGTTCATTACATGAAAGACATCCAAATTAAAGATGATGAACTTCATGAAATGGTCGATGAAATTGAAGAAAAAGGTATTATCGATGAAGATAAAGCTGAACTTTTAAGAGGCACAATCGATTACGCTTCAACTGAAGCTTATGAAATCATGACTCCTAGATCCAAGATTTATGCAATCGATAAAACAAAACCTCTTCACGAAATTTGTAAGAATTCTAAGACTTATCAACATTCAAGAATTCCAGTTTATGATGAAAATATCGACAACATTATCGGTTTCGTAAGAAGTAAAGATATTGTTAGATTGATGTTAGAGAATAAAACTGAATCAATTGAAAGTATCATTCAACCTATCACTTTCATCCCAAGAAGTACTGAAATTAATGATTGTTTAAAACAATTCTACGATACAAAGCAAAACATTGCTATCGTCTTAGATGAATATGGTGGCACTGATGGTTTAATTTCTATCGAAGATATTTTGGAAGAAATCGTTGGTGAAATCTGGGATGAAACAGATGATCCTGATAATCCAGTAAGCGAAAAATCAGATGGTAGTTATATCATCGATGGTGGTATGAACCTTGAAGATTTCTTCGATTTATTCGATATTAATGATGAAGAAATCGATACAGAATATGTCACAGTTGGTGGTTTTATCATTGAATTACTTGATGATAGATTCGCTAGCGTTGGCGATGTAATCCACTATAAAGATTTAACCATGAAAGTCATCGCTCTTGGTAAACATAAGACTGTTAAGAAATTGTTAGTCAAACAAGATAAGAGCGAAGATGAACAGAAAGATAAAAAAGACAATTAAGACGGTGAAAACCGTCTTTTTTCGTAAAAATGATTACACATTTAAAATCTGTCAACTAAAATTTGACCTAGGATTTTAAAATGATATAATATTACGGCTATTTAGAAGGAGAATATTATGAATAGTGTTTTAAGGACAAGGTCCAACAATAGTTTATTAGTTCGAAAAATCTGCGGTATTAGTGTTTTAGTCGCACTCGTAGTTGTTTTACAGGTCATTGCTAACTACACTCCATCAGTTGGTGGTGTTTCATTCAACTTCGCCTTAGTACCACTCGTATTAGCATCAATTTTATATGGTGTTTCAGGCGGTGCAATTACAGGTTTCGTTTTAGGTATCGTTATTATTTTATCTCCATCTACTTTGTCAGTCTTCATGCCTATCAACGCATGGGCAACTGTATTCCTCTGCTTAATTAAAACTTCTGTTGCAGGTGCACTCGCTGGCTTAGTCTTCCAATTGTTATATAAAAAATTCTTCAAAACCGCTTGTTTTGCAGCAGCTATCATCACTCCAATTGTTAATACAGGAATCTTTGCAGCAGGTTGTGCATTATTCTTTGGTAATTTATTATCAAGTGGTGGTCAAGATGCAGGTCAAACCCCAGTTCAATACTTGTTCTTAACATTCATCGGTGTCAACTTCATTCTCGAATTCTGCTTAAATCTTGTCTTAGGTCCATCAATCTGTATGATTGTTAAAACCTTAGTTAAAGAAGACAAGATTGGTTCAAATCTTGCATACTTCAACAAGAAAAAAGAAGTCACCAAAGTTGAAATTGTTGATGATAACAAACCTACAGATGTCGAAGAAGTTGTTCAACAAATCGAAAATCCAGAAGTTAAGCAACTCGAAAATACTCAAGAAGCTCAAGCAGTTGAAATCAAATCTGAAACTCCAGATGTTTTAGATAACGCTTCAACAGAAAAAGTTGAAGTCAAAAATACTTCAGAAAATACAGAAACTAATAACACAGAAGAAACTAAATAATTAAAATTGCCGTAGCCAAAGTGAATGGTTACGGCATTTTCATTTATTTTAATTGTCCTTGTAATTCGATAATGATATCTCTTAATTCTGCTGCAGCTTCGAAATCCATATCGTGAGCTCTCTTCTTCATCTCCTTCTGCAACTTCTTAATTTCATTTTGAAGTTCAGTACGAGATAAAGTTTTAGCATCGATATCCTTACCTTTAACTGTATCAATAATATGAACTGGTTCCAAAATTGGTTTAACAATAGTTTTGGGAGTAATGTTATGTTCTTTATTGTATGCTTCTTGAATAGATCTTCTACGTTTTGTTTCATCGATTGTTTCTTTCATAGAATCACTGATTGTATCTGCATACATGATGACATGACCATTTTCATTTCTAGCTGCACGACCAACAATCTGGATAAGTGATCTTGTTGAACGTAAGAAACCTTCCTTATCTGCGTCAAAAATTGCAATCAAACTAACTTCAGGGATATCAAGACCTTCCCTTAAAAGGTTAATACCAATGACGCAGTCATAGATTCCTTTTCTTAACTTATAAATAATTTCAGTTCTTTCCAAAGTCTTAACTTCGTGCTGAATGTAAGCAACTTTCAATCCGTTTTGTTTGTAGAATTCGGTTAAGTTCTTTGCATCTTTAATAGTTAAAGTAATGACAAGAGTTCGTTCATTCTTCTCAGCTCCCTTTTTGATTTCTTCCATCAAATCGAAAACTGGGTTATTCTTATAACTTCTAACTTCAATTACTGGATCTAACAAACCGGTTGGTCGGATGATTTGTTCAATCTTTTCACCATTAGTTTTGCCAAGTTCATAATCTCCAGGTGTAGCTGAAGTGCAAATACAATTAACGATTTTACTTTCAAATTCATCGAACTTTAAAGGTCTATTATCAAGACAGGATGGAAGTCTAAAACCATATTCAACCAATGTTTCTTTTCTTGATCTATCACCGAAGTACATACCTTTAATTTGTGAGAAAGTAACGTGAGATTCATCAACAAATAAAAGCATATCTTTTGGGAAGTAGTCAAAAATTGTGAATGGCATTTCACCTTCTTTTCTTCCGTCAAAGTATCTTGAATAGTTTTCCATACCGGAACAATAACCTTGTTCAAGTAAACTCTCAATATCGAATCTAGTTCTCTGGTCGATTCTTTCTGCTTCCAAACGCTTATCTTCATCCATGAAGAATTTGTATCTTGCTTCAAGCTCTCTAGCAATATCTGCACAGACACTTCGAATAGTTTTTGTACTAGAAGCGTGTTCATAGCATGGAAATACTTGGTATTTCTCATATGTTTTAATGAATTCACCAGTGACGAGATCAATTTCATCAATTGATTCAATTTCATCAAAATCTAAGGTGATTCTAATTAAAGTGTTTTGATTGTTACATGGAACAATATCAACAATATCACCTCTAATTGAGAAGGTACCTGGATCTCTTGAAATATCATTTCTTGCATATTGACCTTCAAGGAGTTTGTAACCCACTGTCTTTCTATCAAATTCTTCACCAACTCTTAAATCAAAAACTAATCCTTCGTATTCATCAGGATCTGTTAAACCATATATTGAAGCAACTGAGCAAACAACAATTGTATCTCTTCTTTCAAGAAGAGAATTAACAGCACTCGCTCTCATCATTTCAATTTCCATGTTGGATTTAACTTCTTTTTCGATGTAAGTATCAGTCTTTGGCATGTAGGCTTCAGGTCGGTAGAAGTCAAAGTTTGAAATGAAATATTCAACTCTATTCTTAGGGAATAACTCTTTCAATTCAGAATAAAGCTGAGCGGCTAAAGTTTTATTGTGGACGATAACTAAACTTGGTCTTTGAGCACCGTAAATAACATTGGCAATAGTAAAAGTTTTACCAGTACCTGTTGCACCTTGCAAAACTTGGAATTGTTTGTTGGCTTTTAATCCGTCTAACAATGCTTGAATTGCTTGAGGTTGGTCACCGGTAGGTTTATAAGAACTTACAAGCTCAAATGGATGACTAGCATCATAAGTTATCATCTAAAAACCTCCTTACTTAATTAAATAATCATAGTTAGCATTTTGATATTGAAGATATAAGTTGATTAGGTCTGTATTAATTGAATCACACATTTTTTGTGATGTAGTAATACCTTTCCAAGGTTTAGAACTATCGATATTTGTATCTATTCCTTTAATTTCACAATAGTGATATAAGTATTCTTGATAATCGGAATATTGAGTTGAATCACCAGTGATTTGGGGATAATACATTATAAATTTTTGTTGGTATAAAGTATTAGTATCAAGTGATGAAGGGGTATTTGTAATTCCTGAATATTGGGTGTAAATACCAGTTAATTCTTCACCACCGAAATCAGTTGGATTTAAACCGACACCATTGTAGGTGAAATCTTGATTAACAACGCCATTTTCAGTTTTAGGTGAAGTTGTATACAAAGTTGTGAATTTAAATGTGGCACCATCTTTAAAACTGATGACACTTTGACCGATACCTTTGCCATAAGAGGTGGTTCCATAAAGTTCAGCTCTATTATTTCCTGCTAAAGCACAAGCAAATAATTCTGAAGCACTAGCAGTGCTACCATCCATCAAAAGCTTGATATCAGCAACCTTATTTCTACCAAAATCAGGATTTCTTTCTTGATAAAAGGTAGTTGTGTTATTTGTATCAATCATGTTATATAAGAATGAACCTTGATCAGCAAATAGTTCCATCAAGTTTCTAGCGTAATTAATAACACCGCCACCATTTTTAGTTAAATCAATAACTAATGTATCAATATTTCCATTTTCAGAAATGGTTTTATTCAAATAATCTTTAACATAAGATGTTGGGTCAACTAAGAATGTTGAAACTTTGACAACAACATCATGGTTTTCACCATCAACAACATCTTTCATGATGTAGAATGGATTAGTTGTGTAACCACCTAAAGTGACTTGAACAGGTTCTTTATCTTTCAAACCGAATGTGAATGTTGTTGAAATATTATGAGTTGCTAAGCAAGCTTGTAATTCTTGCATGAATGCTAAACCATCAGCACATTCTCCTACTTTAATTTCTTGACCATTCTTGTAGCCAGTATTTGAGAATGAAACTATGTAATCATTGATATTAATCTTGCCATAAGATGGACCAAATTCAACTTTAGAAACAAGTAAACCATTTGCAGTCGCTGATAAAGAGAGACCTAAACTCAATTTATTTGAATAATCAGTTTCTGTACCCATCTCTTCTTCACTTAAAGCATAGCCCATGAATGGATCATCTTCGCTATCATTTAAACCACTAAGCATCAAATCAGCGATAACTTTATCTACATCTTCGTATTCTGCACTATAGAGCCAATTTTCTTTAATATAAGAGAAAATCTCCATAACTCTTTGTTCATAAGGTGTTAATCGATACTGATTGTAAGCAACAAAGTATCCTAAAAGACCACCGACAAAAAGTAGGACGACTAGACCGACAGCGACAATACTCCAGTAGATAATACTAGTTTTTGCCTTTTTCTCCATAATCTTTCCTCTTTTCTTTCTTGAGGTTGTTGATTCTTAAATCTTCAATCAACAATTCTTCCTTTGTCATAGGGGTAATTTCTTCCAAAGGAACGATGTCTTTCTTCTTGAATGGATTAACTTTCAAATATTTCTTCTTAATTTTACGTTTGCTAAAACCGTAACCTGTAATTTCATCAGCTTTAACTACAGTCATGAAGGCTCTCTTATCACATCTATTAACGATAGCGATTAAATCTTTATAATCTTTTCTATCAAAACAAACTTGAACGGTGTAGCCTTTCTTACCGGAGAAGCCACCAACACTTTTAAGTAAGGTAGTTCCTCTTTCAAGTTTATAATTTATCTCTTTTGATAACACCGCATAATTACTGGTAACAATAAAAGCTACATATTGTTTGGTACCACCGAGGAATACTTTATCAATTAAGAATGAACATAAAATTGAAGCGATAATACCAACTAAGATTCTCATAATATCTTGGGTTACAAAGAAACCAGCAAAGATAATTACAGTATCTAAAATAAGTGATGAAATACTGGCTTTAATTCTAAAATATTTCTGCAAGAAAAGAATTAAGCAGTCAACACCACCAGATGAACCGCCGCCAACGAAAGTTAAAGCAACTCCTAAACCGGTAATTGCACCACCAAAAACACCACCAATAAGATAAACGCCCAAATTGGTTGCAGTAACTTGGAATTCAGTCAAACTTTCATGAAGTGTTCCAGTATCAATCAAATATTTTGTAATATCTAACAAATCAAATTGTGCTAAATATTTGAATACGAAAACGAATACTGGATAAACAATTGTTGCAATTAAAGTCTTAATTGAGAATCTAAAACCTAGAGTTATAAGTCCAAAAACGAATAATCCCCAAGTTAAAATTAAGTTCCAAACTTCTTCACCTAATCCGCAGAAGTGATCAAAAACAATAACTAAGCCTGAAACACCACCACTAACAATTGAGAGTGGAAAGTAGAATAAACAGGCTGCAAATGCAACTAAACAACTTCCTAAGATAGTTAAAGAAATGTTTTTAAAATAGCTCCATGCACTCTCTGCATAGAACTCTTGTTTGATAATTTGCCAATATTCTTTTGATTTTCTTTTAATGAAAGTATTAATTCTTGCCATTTGAATACCTCCATTTTAAATATGCTTGAATAAAATCATCTAAGTCGCCATCCATAACGGCATAGACATCAGTGACAGAATAATTTGTTCTATGATCCTTAACCATTGTGTAAGGACAGAAAACATAAGAACGAATTTGGCTTCCCCATTCGATATCTTTCTTCTCACCAGAAATCTTAGACATCTCTTCGTTCTTTTTCTTTTCTTCAAGCATGATAAGCTTACTTTTAAGCATATTCATAGCAATTGTTTTATTCTGAAGTTGAGATCTTTCAACTTGGCAGGTAACTACAATTCCAGTAGGCTTATGCAAAATTCTAACAGCTGATTCAGTCTTATTAACATTTTGACCACCTGCACCAGAAGATCTGTAAGTACCAATTTCCAAATCTTTATCATCGATCTTTAAATCGATAGTGTTATCAATATTTGGCATGACGCTGACTGAAGCAAATGAGGTATGTCTAGAACCTGAAGAATCAAAAGGTGAGATTCTAACAAGACGATGAACGCCTTGTTCAGATTTAAGTAATCCGTATGCGTTTTTACCTTTGACTAATAAAGAAGCATATGAAATACCTGCTTCATTACCATCAAGGTAATCAAGCACTTCAATCTTGAATTTATGTCTTTCACAGAATCTAACATACATTCTATAGAGCATCATTGCCCAATCATGGGCTTCAGTTCCACCAGCACCTGGATGGAATTCAATGATGGCATCCATAGAATCGTATTTATCTGATAAATAAAGTGTATTTTCAAAATTGTTAACTTTTTTAGTTAACTCATTTAATTCACTTTCAACTTCTTGATGAAGATCTGCATCTTCTTCAACTTTTAAAAGTTCTAATGTATCTTGAATATTTTTAATGGAATCTTCCAAAGCAAAGTAAAAATTCTTCTTCTCTAGGCAATCGTCTAGTTCTTTGGTAATAATTCTTGCATTTGCAGAATCGTTCCAGAACGTTGGCTCTAAAGTGACTTTGGTTAATTCATCAATTCTGTTATTTAACTTGTCTAAGTCAAAGAGAGCCTCGTAATGAAACAATTCTTTCTGAGACTTCACTTGCTTGTGAAGATAACTCGTAAAGTTCTTTCATACTCGGCACCTTTCAATAATTAGTTATGTTTAGGTAATTTTGTTGGACCAGAAATAACTGCAGGAGCTACTGGTTTTCTTTCGTTCTTGATTTTAACGTCTTCAACCTTCATGCTCTTACCTGATTCATCAATTTGTCTGTTAGGTTTGATTTCTCTAGGTAAATCTGCGGTATGAGCTTGTGGAGCTTGTTGTGTATTTCTGTTGAATCTTGTTTGTTCTGCAGAGTCTTTGACATCTTGTTCTCTAACTCTGACATGGAGCAACATGTTGACTAACTCTAAAGCAATTCTATCATTCATTGCTGTGAAGAATGCATAACCTTCATTTGTGTAAGCTTGTAATGGATCGGTATTTGCATAACCTCTTAAGTAGATAGATTCTCTTAATTTAGCCATGGTATCGATGTGCTTTGTCCAGTTTTTATCGATACATTGGAGTGCAAGTGTCTTTTCGACATGGTTTGCAACATCTTCTGTCCATGTGGAACGTTTATCGTTATAAAGTTTATTTAAGTAAGCGGATAAGAAGTCGATACCTTCACTCTCTGTGATACCTTCGAAAACTTGTGGGTTGAAGGAATCTTTGGAAAGTAACTTACTTTCAACTAAAGATTTCAACTTAGCTGAATCGATAACTGTTTCACCATCTTGAGTATGCAAACTCTCTTTAACGATTTGCTTAACAGCGTTATCGAAATAACCAGGAATAGTATCTTTAATTGATTCGTTGAACAAAATCTTATCACGTTTTGCATACATGATTTCACGTTGTTGTCTCAAAATATCATCGTACTTCAAGAGTTGTTTACGAGTATCAAAGTTTTGACCTTCAACACGCTTTTGAGATTGTGTGATAGCTTTGGATAAGAGTTTGGAGTCAATACTTTCAGCGCCTAACTTAGCAAACATATTTTGGAAAGCATCGGATGCGAAACGTTTGAAAAGATCGTCTTCGAAGGAAACAAAGAACTTGGAGTAACCTGGGTCACCTTGTCTACCAGCACGACCTCTTAACTGGTTGTCGATACGTCTTGATTCATGACGTTCTGTACCGAGAACGCATAAACCACCAAGTGCTCTAACTTCATCGTTAATCTTGATGTCAGTACCACGACCAGCCATGTTTGTTGCGATGGTAATAGCACCTTTTTCACCAGCTTTAGCGATAATTTGAGCTTCTTTTGCGTGGTTCTTAGCATTCAAAACTTCATGAGGTAAACCTGCTTCATTCAATTTTCTATCGACGATTTCAGATTTTTCAACTGAAGCAGTACCGATCAAAACAGGTTGACCTTTGGCGTGACGTTTTTTGACTTCTTCAACAACTGCATCGAATTTAAGATTTTGAGTTGCGTAAATTGAGTCAACGTCATCAATTCTTTGAATAGGTTTATTTGTAGGAATGACAACAACACGCATGTTGTATGTTTTTCTAAATTCTTCTTCTTCGGTTTTTGCAGTACCAGTCATACCAGCGAGTTTGGTGTATAAACGGAAGAAATTTTGATATGTAATTGTAGCCATGGTGATGGTTTCAGGTTTAATCTTAACATGCTCTTTAGCTTGCAAAGCTTGTTGTAAACCATCGGAATATTCTCTTCCTTCCATGACACGACCTGTGAAGGTATCAATCAAAAGGATTTGATCATCCTTAACCATGTATTCTTGATCACGTTTGAAGATGTAATTAGCCTTCAAGGCTTGTTGAATTCTGTGAGTAAGATCTGCATATTTTGGATCGTAAAGATTGTCGATACCAAATGCTTTTTCAATCTTATCAACACCGGAGTCAGTTAACTTACAAAGTTTCTTCTTAACATCGATTTCAAAGTCGACTTCATTTTTCATCTGCTTGCAGATTGTATCTGCAGTTTGATAGGAGTTTGCGGTGATACCGGAACCACCAGAGATGATCAAAGGAGTTCTGGATTCGTCGATAAGAATGGAGTCAGCTTCGTCAACGATTGCATAGTTTAAACCTCTTAAAACTCTGTTTTCCTTCTTAACAGCCATATTGTCTCTTAAGTAGTCGAAACCAAGTTCGGAGTTTGTTGTGTAGGTGATATCGCAAGCATAAGCTTCTTTCTTTTGTGCTGTAGATTTTTCTCTTAAGTTAACACCGACAGTCAAACCTAAAAATCTGTAAATTTGACCCATCCATTCAGCGTCACGAGCTGCTAAGTATTCATTAACTGTAACAACGTGGACACCTTTACCTTCCAAAGCGTTTAAGTAAACGGACATGGTTTCAGTCAAAGTTTTACCTTCACCGGTACGCATTTCTGCGATGTCACCTTCGTGTAAAACTGTGGAACCGAAAACCTGAACTGGATATGGGAATTGACCCAAGACACGTCTTGCAGCTTCTCTTGCAACAGCGAATGCTTCAGGTAGAATATCTTCAAGAGTCTTACCTTGAGCAAGTAAATTTCTAAAATATGGAGTCTTTGCTTTCAATTCCTCATCGGATAAATTTCTCATTTCTTCCTCATATTGGAATGTTGGAGCAGCTTCCCTTCTAATCTTATTAAAAGCACGAGCATCAATTCTAAATAATTTCTCTAAAAAGCCCATGTTGTACCTCCGTTATATTTAATTCAACATAAAAATTGTCTGCTTAAATCTTTACAGCCTTAATATTTTATCATATAGATAATAATAAATATTATCTATAAGGTAATGACAAAGTTTCCAGATATGACAAACAATAGAAAAGGCGCAAGATTTACTTGCGTCTCATTCTCTTCTCGTTAAAGCTCTTTTCGATTGAATATTTCAATGAGAACATCTCGTTTTCTCTGATCTTTGTTGTGCTACTTGTGTAAGCGTAGTAAACATAAAGTAATGCGGAAAGAGTTGCACCAGTCATTGAAATAAGCTTAGCAATTGACCACATCTTTGGTTTGTACTCTAAGACATATCTAACATCATCTGCACTGGAATTATTCTTCTTATCAAAGTAGCCCATAAAACCACCTTGCATCCTAAATAATTCAACTTCAGATTCAGAAACTCTTTGAACAATCTCACCATCTGAATTTGGTCCTGATGTTGTAACGTATTGAGTTAAAGTCCATCCCTCAGAATAAGGGATATTAATCATAACAATCTTAGACTTATCATAGAAAGTGCTAAATTCAATTCTGTCCGATGTTCTCGAATGAATTACAGTACTATCATTTTGGAAATTGTCCAAAGCAACTTGAAGTTCATCATATGGTAGATAAGAGAATAAATCATTTGACCCAATTTCATTAGCGCTGCCATTAATTGTATCAACAAGCTCTAAAACAACATAGTAAGCAGGTTCATAGAGATAGTAACCATGACTTAAATGGTAGTCAGAGTATGAATAACCTCCAGAGGTGATTGTTGGATACATTTCACGTGCATAAGCTTCATCCTGTTGAACTTTATCATAGACTGTTGCAAAGTCTTCTACGCTGTTCTTGCCGAAGAAACTAACTTTCCAATTATGAGAAGTTTCAAAATTTATGTATCCGGCAGGAATAGGTGTTTCACTGAAATCGATTAAGATCTTAGTTCTAAACTTATAATTATCTTTTGGTACAGAAGTTGCATTTACTTCAACTTGTTCAAAAGATTGATCGATACCAAATTTAGAAACATATAAATCTAATCCTGCAGAATTTGTTTTTTCAATAGTTTGACCGTTATAAGTGAAATCGGATGAAATTTCATATCTATTCTGACATTCAAGATCACCACCACAGATGTTAACAGTATTATTATCTGGATTGTATTTTGAGCGGAACAAATAGTATTTAGGCGATAAGTCTATTTCATTCATATTTCTAAAATGCAATGTTGGAATAGTAGAATCTGACATAGATGAATGCTCACCTAAAACGCCTGACCAAACATCATCACCTAAAGAGAAGAAACTTTCATCATAGAGAAGTGCTGTGGTTAAATAGTATTTCTCATAATACAATTCATCCATACTAGTGTTCATAATTTTATCATTCTTTTTCGAATAAGTTGGCATTGTTTCGAAACGAGAATAATTATCAAATGGGAATAAAAGAGAAACAAAATTCTCATTAATATATAACTTTTGATTGTACTCATGTAAGGAATCAATCAATTTCTGATAATCATCATATGTTGTTTTACCATCTAAGAAGAATTTGGTATAAGAATCAGGCTCTTCAATATCAACGAATCCGTATGGAATATTATTATCACTTTCAGGTAAGAGATAATATTTAACACTCAACATTGTGTCGATTGTAGGTCTTCTTTCATGATAACCCATTGACCAGTTTCTATATGTGTAAGGAATTCTGGACATATCCAAGAAATCTTGCATTGAGAAGGTGTAGTTTGAGTTGAATAAACTTAATGTTGTGTAACCTTCAATTAAGCCTAAGTTTGCATTACCTCTATCTGCACTAGGATTGAAAATTCTGTAGAAAGAATCATCTACATCTTTAAGTCTTTCAACAATTTCAGTTTGGTTGTAGATGTTGCTGACACCTCCACCTAAATTATTAACATTGACAGTACCTTGAGTGAAGATTGTAACGTTACCGGCGATGATGAATTCAGCTGCTGCTAAATAAGTAGCAAGTTTAGTCATCTTGGTCTTATGCATGTAAATTCTGAATAAGACATAGCAAACAACTTGGAAGATCATCTCAAGCCCAACCATGATAAATCTTTCATAGTAGTAAGCAACACTTGAGTGTCTATCAGGGTTTTCAAATGAGAATGAAAGGACTAATCCGATTGATAAGCAATCAAAGAATAAGTACAAGAAATATGCAATATCCATGCAATACCTCTTACCTTTCTTGATGTTATCAAAGTTGATTGCGTCGTAAATTAACATCCAGATGATAGGAATAATTAAGAATCTGGAATAGCCAACTGTGAATGCTGAGAAAAGATAGTAGCAGAATGGTGTAAACATCATGAAGGCGACGAATAAAACACCGATGATGTAACTAGGTTTTCTCTTTCTGAACGCTTCTACAATTGAATAGAAGGTGATAAGTTGAAGTGGAGTTGAAATAAATGTTGATTGAGTGAAGTTATCAAATCCATTTCTACCACCAATATTTTGGTAGAAACAGCCAACAGGCATGAATAAGAAACCAGATAATGGATAAACTTGATTCTCAGGAGCATCGAAAGTGAAGAACTGTTTAATCATATCCCAGAAGGAATCTTGACCAAATAGTTTATCAAGGTAGGAAGCATCAGTGACACGAGGCATTCCGATAATCTGGAAGAAAGATGGGACTAAGATAAAAGCCACAGCCAATGTAGGTAAAATGAATGTTGCAAAACCTAGACCAAGCTTTTGAATGTTCTCAGCTCTACTATCTTTGTATCCCATTTGAATCAATCTGAATATTGCATAGATAAATCCACCTAGAAGTGTGACAAATAGCATGAAGTAGTTGCAAAGTCCTAATAAAAATATAGAAATTAAGCCTGCTTTTACGTCCTTTTCACGCAATATCTTTTCAATACCTAAGAAAACAAATGTGATAAAGGCTCCAGAATCCATGAATTGGAACCAGAAGTACATCATCATCCATCCGCAGAAGGCGTAACCTAATGAGAATAGACGACAGGTTGTGTATTTGAGTTTAAATTCTTTGAGGAGCATGTACATACCCATGCCGCCAACAACCATCTTGAATGGGAATGAAAGACCTTGAAGGGTCATCTGCCATGATCTTGGGAAGATTAAAAGAATCAAATACCAAGGATCAAAGAGCATGTAGAATGAATTTCCGCCAATATTATCCATTCCTAAAAAGGATTTGTTATCCCAAAGAGGAAATTGACCCGTTCTGAAAAAGTCATGCCACATATCATAGGTTAAATAGTTGAAGGTCATACTCTGTAATGAGTAGTCACCTCCAAGAGGAACCATGAAATAGTGGGTTACCCAGGTAGGTAAAACGATACAAATAGAAATTACACAAAGAAAAAGCAAGGTCAAAAGACCTTCTCTATATTTCTTAAAGAAGGTCTTAAACCCTGTTGTAAAAAAATCTGCTATTTTTACTCCGATTCCTTGAATGGAATTGCGGATAGTTTCTTTTGAAAAGGTCATTACCAATTATTACCAGTAATTGTAATTCCGTAACCTTGGTTACCTAAATGAACTAAGAAGACAGGACCAACACGTTTGATATCACTCAAATGGAATGTTGAGTAATTTTGTTTGACGTTATTAACAAGTTGGTTATGTTCATTGTCTCTAGTTAAGGAGATAATTCTGCAGAAAACGTTCTTGAATTTTTCTTTGTATTCTTTAAATTTTTCTTCAAAAAGCTTCATGATATCTGAATCTTTTCTCTTGATGTGAACCAAGTCGAGTTTACCATCTTTCTTGATAGCAACAACTGGCTTAATCTTTAAAACACCACCGATAAAACCGGTAACTTTACCAATTCTACCACCACGAACAAGGTGTTTTAAATCGGTAATTGTGAACATTGTTGTGGAATTTCTGCATGCTTCATCAAGTTTAGCGACAATTTCATTAACATCAGCTTCAGGATTAAGCATGTAATCCAAACATGAATCGATAGCATTAACAAGTGCGTAATTGCAAACAAGTGTATCTACGATATGGATGTGTTCAGCGAAATAATCTTCTAAACCATCTTTTGCAATCTTTGCGGAGTTGATTGTTGAAGAAATACCAGAAGATAAAGGTAAAACAACAATATCTTCATAACCTTCTTTAATCAATTTAGTGTATGCATCTTGGAAATCTTTTGGTGATGGTGAGCTGGATTTGATATTTTTATTTAAGCTAGCAACCATAGTTTCGTCACTCATATCAACTTCTTTAGTATCAACTTCATCGACGGAAACACCTAAAGAAACAACTTCAATTCTTATATCTTTATATCTTTCATCAGTTAAGATGGAAGTAGAATCAATAACATATGCAATCTTTGACATCTTATGTTACTTCCTTTCTAAATAAGCACATATATTTTAATATATAGGCTTATTATTTACATAAATTGCTATTACTAGAATTATGAGGCAGGTGAATCTGTATCGTTTAAATTGCTTGAATTGACACTTCCCATAAATTGTGAATTGTACAAATCTGCGTAGAAACCTTTCTTTGCTAAAAGCTCTTTGTGGTTTCCAAATTCAACGATATGACCTTTATTCATAACGATGATAAGCTTGGAGTTCTTGATGGTTGAAAGTCTATGAGCGATGACGAAACTAGTTCTACCAACCATCAAATCATTCATAGCATCCTGCAAGGCTTTTTCTGTTCTTGTATCAACTGATGAAGTTGCTTCGTCTAAGATCATGATACTTGGGTTGGAAAGAATTGCTCTGGCAATGGTAATAAGTTGTTTCTGACCTTGGGAAATATTGCTACCTTCCTCGTTGATAACTGTGTCATACCCATTTTCAAGAGTTTGAATGAAGTGATGTGCCCTTGCTTTCTTACTGGCTTCGATAATTTCTTCTCTTGTTGCATTATCTTTACCGTAAGAAATATTTTCTGCAATTGTTCCATTGAATAACCAGGTATCTTGTAAAACCATACCGATTTGTTTTCTGATGGAATTTCTTGAGTAATCACGGATATCAATTCCATCAATCTTCAAGGAACCACCAGTAACATCGTAGAATCTCATGATTAGGTTAACAAGAGTTGTCTTACCTGCACCGGTTGGACCGACAATTGCAATTGAATCACCAGGATTAACCTTCAAATTCATATTTTCAATTAGAGGAACATTCTTGGAGTATGAGAAATCAACATTTTCAAAGTTAACTTCACCTTTGACGGAATTAACTTTAATTGCGTCTTTCTTATCTTCAACTTCTTCCTTAGCATCTAAGACTTCGAAAACACGGCTTGAAGCAGCAGAAACTTGTTGGAAGATATTTGAAATTTGAGCGGCTTGTTGAATAGGTTGTTGGAAAAGATTGAGGAAAACGAAGAACGAAACAATACTACCTGTATTTCCTAATAAACCACCTACAACACAGACAAAGACATAACCGATATTATGAACCATGTTGAGTAATGGTTGAATAGTACCGGATAAGAATTGTGCAATCATACCGGATATTTGAAGTTCAACGTTGGAAATACCGAATTTATTCTGAACATTTTGTTCTTGGTTGAAGAGTTTGATGACATTGAAACCACCGTAGATTTCTTCAATTTGACCATTAATTTCACCAGTGACAACCTGGACTTTCATAAATTGTTTCTGTGATTTTGTAGCAACGAAAACAACGATTAAAAGTGCAAATGGTAAAGTTGCTAATGCAATTAAAGCAAGCTGCCATTGAACGACAAGCATTGCAATCGTGACACCAAAGAGTAAGAAAACACTCTTAAATGTTTGTGAAATAACTTGGTGAATTGATTGAGAAATAACGTCTGTATCGTTTGTGACTCTAGACAAAACATCACCTAATGGATTTGAATCAAAGTAAGCAAGAGGTAATGTATCGATCTTATTTTTAATCTTCTTTCTTAATTGATAAGCAAGCAAACCACCGAGTTTGGATGCGATAAACTCAGTTAAGAAGTTGAAAATCATTGTTACGAAGTAAACACCAATTAAGATACCAAATACTTTGAATAAGTTTGCGAAATTGATATTTGCAACACCGTCCATTCCGATTGGTTCGAAATAGTTAGGCATGTAATCAGTTGAGAAGAAATTATTCATCAAAACTGGTCCAGTAATCTGCAAAGCGGTGTTCAAAATGATGACTACAACTAAGACAATAAGTTGAATCTTATAAGGTTTCAATAGTTCCATAACTCTTAAAAGAGCACCGGATTTATTACCTGCATTTTTCTTCTTAGTTGCGATACCTGCCATCATTCTCTTATGTTGGAATGATAACTGATCAATCTTCTTTGAATTCTTAATTGAATAACCTTTCTTGGTGAAATCAAGTTCTTTATTCAATGAGTCTCTCTTTTGAATCTTATTCTTTCTTTGAACGAATAAGGTCTTGTATTTGAAGTCTGACTTGAAATACTTGCTCATCTCAGCAGATAAGCCATCAATTTGTTTGTTCAGCTTAGCAATTTGTTTTTCAAGTTTAACAATAACTCTCTCATTTACAGGTTGAACCACCTTCAAACTTTCAACTTTATATTCAAATTGTTTCGTAGCAAAAACTTCCTTATCATTGAGCATTATGAGTTGTTTCTTTTTGTGGTATTGACCTAATTGATAGTTGTCATCACACATCATTGACTCATATTTGTTTTCAACGTAAGTTCTTGCGTTAATTACACCAACTTCTTTAACTTTTTCAACAAACATCTCATAGCAGGCTTTTCTAATTTGATATTTGTGAAGGTTAAAGATGTTATTAACTAACTCTTCGTAGAATTTATTTTCTTCAACTTCAGATTTGGAAAGTTCTCTTGTATAAAGTTTCTTAACTGTTACAGGAACTTTCTCAATAGTTGTATTTTCAGGTAGATTCTTCTTTGCTAAAGCCTCTTTTACAACTTTATCTAAACTTTCAATCTTAGTTTTTAAATCAGCAACTTTCTTTTGAATATGAAGTTCATCTTTCTCTGTGAAATCAGTATCTTTTTGTTTGATATCTCTGATGTTGTTATATTCACAAGAGAAGAGATAATTGTCGTACTGATTGTTCAAAGAATTGACGTAAGATTGATATAAAGCTTCACAGTTTTTTACGCAGAGAAATTCATTTCTGGTTAAAGCAATCTTTTCAATAAACTTCTTAATAACTTCAATTTGAGAAACGTATGTGAAGTAATTTAATGAATTCTTAGCAAGCTTTGTAGCATGCTTTTTATTGCATTTAGGGAATTGAGCAATTGGAGTAACTGCTTCAACTTTTTCCATGCCATATTTTACACGAATATCATTTTCTTTTGCCAAATACTTAGGCAATTTACCTTCAACTTGTTTTCTTTTATCTTCAGCAAGTTTAATTAAATCTTTAATTTGTTCTTCATTAAGATTGGTTAATAATTTTTTAGCCATATTACTTACTACCCTCCTTTAATGATTGAGACAGGATTCTTGTTGATTCAACTTCTTCAGGATCAAGTTGAGATTTAACGATTTCTTGATAAACTTTGTTATTTTGCAAAAGTTCGTTGTGGGTACCTTGACCGACAATCTTACCATCGTCCAAAACAATGATGTTATCTGCGTCCATGATGGAGCTAACTCTTTGTCCAACGATGATAATTGTTGAACCTTTGGTGTACTCTTTCAAAGCACTTCTAACTAATACGTCAGTCTTGAAATCCAGTGCTGAGAAACTATCGTCAAAAACGTAAATTTCACCTTTTCTAACAAGTGCTCTTGCGATACAAAGACGTTGCTTTTGACCACCGGAGAAGTTTTTACCACCTTGAGCAACTTCTGCTTCAAGTCCGTTTTCTTTATTTTCAACAAAGTTCCATGCTTGAGCAACTTTCAAAGCTTCTTTAAGTTCTTCATCAGTAGCATCTTCGCTACCAAAACGTAAGTTTTCTGCGATTGAACCTTTGAAAAGCAATGCTTTTTGAGGAACAAATGAAATCATCTTTCTAACATCTTGGCTAGAAATTTTCTTAATATCAACACCATCGATCATAACTTGACCGCTGGTTGCTTCAAAGAATTTAGGAATTAAATTAACAATAGTGGATTTACCGGAACCGGTTGAACCGATAATTGCAGTTGTTTGATTTGGTTTAGCTGTGAATGAGATATGTTCCAAAACAGCTTCTTCACCATTTTGATAAGAGAATGAAACATCTCTGAACTCAAGTAAACCATGATTTTCTTCCATGGTTTTCTTTGTTTCTTCATCCATCTCAAAGTATTGTTCTGAATTAGGTAAATCAAGGATTTCATTAATTCTCTTTGCTGAGACAGTACCTCTTGAGATGAAGACAAAAATCATAGCAAACATCATGAATGCCATCATGATCTGCATGACGTATTGAGCAACAGACATGAATGATGAGAATGTATTCATGAATTCAAGGAATGGCTTACCATCTGATAAAGCAAAACCTAAGAAGAAGACACCTAAATAAGTCAAATTCATGATGAACATGATTGCTGGCATCATGATTGAGAAATAACGGTTTGTCTTAATTGTTAAGTATGTTAAATCTTTATTTGCTTTCTTGAAACGTAAAGTTTCCTGAGGTTGTTTATCAAAAGCACGGATGACTCTGATACCAGTCAAGTTCTCTCTCATTACAAGAGTGACTCTATCAATCTTCTTTTGCAAAGATTTCATCATTGGCATAACTTTGACTGCGATAAAGACAACAACTATTAATAATAAAGGAATAGTAACAGCAAGAACGACAGTTAAGAATGGGTCGTACTTACTTAAAATCATAATAAATGCGATGATGAGAGTTAAAGGTGCGGAAACAACAATTCTTAAACCCATTAAAACGACATTTTGAACTTGTGTAATGTCGTTTGTGGTTCTTGTCATAAGTGAGGAAACACCGAAGATATTGTATTCTGATAATGATAAAGAAGTAACTTTGTTGAATACATTCTTTCTTAACTCCATACCGTAGGTTGATGCTACTTTTGAGGATGTGAAGCTGACAATAATTGCACAGACAGTTGTTCCCAGAACGAACAAAAGCATGATTCCACCCATCTTCCAAAGTCCAAGGAATGCATCTTTGTAGGCTTGAGTTCCTTCAGGAGAACTAGCCATCTGAGTCATATATCTGGACATTTCGGAGAGTTGATCAGGAACATAAAGCTGGCAAACTACTTGTCCGACAACGAATAAAATAGTCAATAAGACATAAAACCAAACTGGCTTTAGATATTTCAATAATTTAACCATCAAAACTCCTTTCTAAACAATTCTTTTTATATGTATAAACTACATTATTTTATTTCATAAAAAATGCAAAGACAAATGAAATATACTATTAAATTTTTGACTATATAAAGTTATTGACATCTTTTTATTTTTGTAATGCACATTTTATATTTCTAAATTTTGTTAAGAAAAAGACCTTGTGAATAAAATCACAAAGTCTTGAATTTTATCAATTATTTAGCGGAAACAGCATCCATGAAATCTGGCATTTCAGGATTTTCTTGTCTCTCTTTTTCAAGTTCTTTTTCAATCAAAGTGTTGATAACAAATTCCTTATTAACTTTATCTTTATATGTGAAGGTGTAGTTATCTGAACCAGTTTCAACATGTAATGTGATTGTTGAGTTGTAGATAGAACCAAAAACTGAAGGATTAACTTGAATTGAGTAGTTGATGATTTCGCTGTTCTTGAAGAAGTAAGTTTCATCACCGTTCTTATCGTAGCAGATAATGTTGTTATCTTGATCGAATTCAAAGTAGTTAATTGGTGATGCGAAATAAACAAGGATTTCAACAATGATGGCACAGACAAGTCCGATGATTGCACCTAACCACCAAGATGGGAAGATGATTTCAATAAGACCTAAGAATAAGAAGCCAGCGATAAAGACGAATGCTCTTCTTAATCTTCTACCGACAGTTCTCTTTGTGGAGAATTTTCTTGTCTTAACAGCTCTTGCTTGGAGTTGTCTTGTCTTATTGAAGGTTTGTCTGTATCTTTCAAGTCTTTCTTCTGCTTCTGTTTGTTGATTTACATAGAATGCTAAATCCAAATCATCATTAGCAAGTTTTTCTTTTCTTGCTTGTTTGACTTTAGAATCAATCTTAGCAAAGGTTGCAGAGTGTGCTTTCTTGACCTTGTAGAGTTCCTTCATCTTATCAGCATATCGAATACCACCAACTTTGACATCGGAGATATATGCTTCTTGACCAGCAACTTTTTCTTCGACTTTCTTACGATCGTATTCATACTCTAAGAGAGTATTGTCGTGAGATAAGTCAATATAGTCAAGTTTTCTAACTAATTCATCTCTATCACTGTTTGTGAAGTGTTGAATTCTTGTGAGCTTGTTATATGCTCTTTCAATCTTCTTACCTTTGACGTCTTTATGAACATTTTCCTTTAAGTAGGCAATTCTCTTACGGATTTCATCTTCATCCTTAAGATGTTTGACATCCTTATCGGTGTACTTAGCAGTGACCTTAGCTTTCATTTCTGAAATTTCGATATCTAAGACTGCGGTGTTAATCTTTTCTCTATATTCAGCAACTTTTCTTTCGTAAGCAAGATATGCATCAAGTTTTTCACCAAGATCTTTAGCTTTTTCACATGCTGCATTGTATTCCTTGATAGCTTCTCTTGAGCATAATGCGGATAACAATTTCTTGAATTGCTTATTAGGAACATTTGTAAGAGTTAAAGCATGTTCGATAGTAAGATTATCTTCAAGGTTGCATTGTGTACAAATTTGAGAGACAACTTGGTCATACTTAGGCAAAGTGGTAATTAAATATTCTGGAGTATTTTTATTATCTAATTTGTATTCGCTAATCTTGGAAGGATCCTTCAAAGCTTGGTTGTCGAGTGCTGTTTGTTCATAGATTGACTCATAAGTTGCAGAAATTCTTTCAGCAGCTTTGGTGTAATCTAAGTTAACCTTTTCTTCAAGTCTTCTAGCAAGATCGTAGAAATACTTAGCATTTTCAGCCTTGATTGTTGCAATTTCAACATCTGCTTTCAAAACTTTGTACTTAACAACAAATTGGTCATAGGCTTCGATTGATTTCTTGGTAAGAAGAACATGAGCATTATTCTCTTCCATGTATTTTTCAATCAAACCAACTTTTCTTAAAATTTCTTTTCTTTCAGCAATTTCTTTTTCAACTTTGATGATGGAATTAAATCTATCATTTTCTCTGACCAAAGTTGTTTGGTTTCCGGAAAGAATGACTAATTCCATATTGAAATTAGGAGTTAATTTGAATTTTTCAGCATCGAAAGCATCGATTAACTTAAGAATCTTATGATAGGTATCTTTTCTTAAATTGAAGCAAACTTGTTCGATCTTATCTGTATTCTTTTGAAGTTTTCTAACCATTTCATAATAAGAATTCAAATAGTTACGAACTTTTTCTAAATCCTTAGGTTCTTTCAATTCTGTGAAGATATCTTCAACTGCGAAAATATCTGAAATTGATTTGTAAATGGATTCATTTGCTTGAATCAAGGATGAAACTTGCTTTTCTGCTGCTTTACTGTCAGCAACAATAGTTTCGGAAATCTTATCAAAGACTGATAAGATACCATCTTTCAATTTATTTAAAACTTCTGATTTGTACTCTTTGGATGCAAATTTATTCTTTAATTCATCATTTGCACTTCTCAAAGAATTTAAAAATGCTTCGTCGTTAACTTTATATCTTCCAACACTATCTCTATTTAAAAGACGTGGCAAAACAATATCATGTTTATTGAGCTTCAAATCATAGAACTCATCTGATAATGCCTTAACATCTGGATTATCCAATTGGATATCATTGAGTTTTTGCACTTTGGAAAGCTTCAATTCATTCAATTTCAAAAGGACATGTTCTGTATCGATGATGCCATAACTACCTTTTTTAATTTTTGTACGATATGATTCTCTTTGAGCTTTTAATGAATTCTGTTTTCTATCGAGCTTTTTATTGAATCTAGCACAACTTCTAACAGCCTCTTCATATTTTTTTCTAGCACCGTTCTTTTTGTTGACATCAACAGCTTTGATAGTTTGATTATCAATTGTGTCAAGTTTAGAAAGAAGGACGTTGTTATTTGTGTTTTCAGCCATATAAAGTCTCCTTGACATTTTAAATATTATAGTAAATTGAGATACCTAATTTTATTCAAATTATCAATTTACAAGCTTTTTTAAATTAAGTTATAAAAAATCAAAATTATTAAGTCAAACAAATTGATAAAAACGCTTTCATAACATTCTTTTTTCTTTATCAAATTTTCCAAAAATCGACCCTAAAATCACCTTTTAGACATCTAAAAATAAAATGGAAAACTAGAAATAATATAATTAAAGCATGATTAATACTTTAGAAGATAGATTGGAAAGATTCACTAACACTCCTTTATATCCAATTCTTTTCTGTGTTCTTTCAATCCTTTCATATTCAATTCCTATCCTTGAATATTTCTATCTTTTCGTGTTCGTTTTAGGATGCTTTGTTCCACTATTCACCAAGAAGGAAACAGACTATATTCCACTTCTATTCTTTCCATTCATTCAAATTAACAATGAACATTTCAAAGTTCTAAATCTAAATTTACTTTCACTTATCGAGATATCTTTAGCATTTATTTCTATCATTGTTTTCTTGCTCATCTCAAAAGCGAAGTTTAAATTTGGTCGATTATTCATACCATTTTTCACATTAGCAATTTTATACCTATTCTCTACAATTGTTTCTTTAGGTTTTGGTGAATCAATCAGTTCAACACCTTTACTTTATATCGCTGGATTATTCTTTATCCTAATTGCTTATTCATTATCTAGTACATTATTCCCACTTAAATCAAATACTTTCGATGATTTTTGCAATTACTGTTCCTACTTCGCAATCACAATCTTTATCATCACTTCAATTTACTACATCAAGAATCCTGCAGAATTTTGCACAACTACTTCAACAAGGATTAATTTGTTCGGTTTAACCAATAAAGTTGCAGCTAATACAATCGTTTTGATGTTAGTTCCAATCTGTGCAATCAACATCTACCGTAAGAATTTATTAGGTTGCTTTGCTTTCTTAGCAGCAATTGCTACATCAATATTCATGCTCACTGAAAGTGGCATTTCCATCTTAATTCTTGCTGTAATCCCAATTATTTTTATCGCATTTAGAAGTTATAGAAGACTTGCTCCTTACATTTATGTTTCCGCAAGTTTTGTAATTATCTTCATTTTAATCTTATTGATTTACTTGAATAAATCCTTCCTACAAGAAGTTTTAGATTCATTCAAACTCTTCAATTTATCCGATAATATCAACACCGTTTCATTCAAAGATGGTCTCAATTACTTCTTAGAAAATCCTGTTATCGGTGTTTCTGTATTAACTATTTACAATGATTTCAACTTTATCAACACATTCTCAAATAATACCTTAGCCATCATGGCAGCGACAGGTTCTCTTGGAATTGTCTGTTTATTAATTCATGAAATTAATATTTACGCACTTTGTTTCCAAAGAAAAACACACCATAAATGGTTGATTTTCACATTGTTACTCATGTTGGATTTAATTTCTTTGAATTCTGAAACATTCACAAATCCAATTATCATGTTCTTTTTACTTATCACATTCAGCTCCTATCAAAATTCAAATGTTGCTGATCCTGTTAAAGTTAATAGAAACCCATTCATTCAAGCACAATATAATTAAGCAATTAAAAAGGACTTCTGAAGCACCAGAAGTCCTATATTTTTTCGTTAAATAATTTTAAATTAGCAAGTAATCTTCATTGCCTTGATGATGAGTTTTGGAACAAGATGTGCATACTTGTCGTCACTGACATCAAGAACTTTTGCAATGTCTTTGAAAACTTGGATGACGTTACCTGAAACCATACCAAGTTTGACTTGATGAACCATTTCACCGTTCTTGATTAAGTAACCTTCAAATGGACAGGAGAAGTCTAAGGAGTCTTCATCCAAGCAGGAATGTAATGAAGCTAAATCGTTGATATAAATAGCTTTCTTGCATGATTTAACTGCTTCATCAAATGTGGTCTTACCAGGTTTAATCTTGAATGAAGCGCCGGTTAAACCGTTAGATTCTTTACCTAATAAAGCACCATATTCATTATCTAAAATAGGTGAAACAACTTGACCTTTCTTTATCAAATTGACATTGTTTGGAACAGGTCTATTATCAACATCAGCTGTAACTGTGTAATATCTTTGAGTTTTAGAATCAGAAACAACATTGAGTTTGCTAGATAATTGATCTTGACCTTCTAAGAATGGCTTTAATAAAGATCTATTTTCGTAAAGTGTCTTACCATTCAAGTGACCTAACAAGCAGGAAAGGAGTGTTGAAACAACATTTTCGGATAAGATAACTTTGTAATCACCAGATTTAACAGGTTTCTTAACAAGTTTGTCTTTGACACTCTTAACAACTCTTTGAACAATCTTATCAATATTCAAGTCCATGAAACCTCTCATGGAGATATTGTAATCGTAATCTGCCTCGACAGTCTCACCATCTTTGAAAACTAATTCGATGTTGAATGCGGAAAGATAGGACTTAGTACCTTTGTTTTCGCAACCTTCAGAGTTTGCATAGTAGGAACTACCAGTTTCATAACCTAAAGAGATGGTGTTACTTTGTAATAAGTCTTTGTACTTGTTGTAGGTATTTTGTGAAACTTGTTCAAGTTTCTCACGAATTGATTCAACAGTGATATCCTTGAAAAGTTCAGGATATTGTTTGATCTTGTTATATTTTTGTTTACCTTTAGTTAAGTAATCAACCTTGTAAGGTTTACCAAATTTGCAGATATCATCCAAAGAGGAAAGAATATCTTCATTCATATCTTCGGAGTAAAAATCAACTTTGTAAACACCTCTGTTACCGTATTTGATACCAGCAAAAGCATTAACTGTTGAAATGGAGATACTTGTACCTTCAAGTTTGCCATTTCTGTAGTTGATAAATTTCTCTTCACTGACGCTGGAAGAAACTTCGAAACCTTCAAAGCCTCTTTCTTTAGCAAGGTTGAATAAATTTTCAAAATTGTACTTTGCCATAGACTACCTCCTTATTTTGTACCAGCAACTGTCATCTTGCTGACCCTTAATGTTGGTTGACCAACTGTGACTGGAATTGAACCAGATGAAGCTCCACACATACCAGGAGCGATCTTAAGATCATTACCAACCATATCGATAAGAGGTAAAATTTCATGACCGTAGCCAATTAAACATGCGCCCTTAACTAAGTTCTTAATTTCACCGTTTTCGATGATGTAAGCACGTTCTGCACTGAAATTGAATTGACCGGTGATAGGATTAACTTGACCACCAGTGAATGTAACGCAGTATAAACCATGTTCTGTGGCTTTAATTATTTCATCAACTGTGCTTGTACCGTTACCGATGAATGTATTTGTCATTCTGGTTGTAGGTTCATAACGGTAGCTTTGTCTTCTGCAGGAACCGGTAGGAACATAGTCTCTGTCGTTGAAGTATTCCTTGTGGTCATTCATCATGTCAGAGTTATTCATATCGTTCATGTAGTTAACTAAGATACCATCTTTGATGAGTTGATTTCTTGTGGTTGAATTACCTTCATCATCAACATTCAATGAACCGTAACCATCACCAATGGTGCCGTCATCGTATGCGTTGACAATAGGTGAAGCGATCTGTTGACCAACTTTACCTTTGAAAACAGAGAGATTTCTTGAAATTGCACAAGCTTCAAGTGGATGGCCACATGCTTCGTGGAATAAAACTCCACCAAAACCGTTACCTAAAATAACTGGCATTTCACCGCTTGGACAATCAGGAGCATGAACAAGTTCACATGCATTTTTAGCTGCTTCTGTGCCTAATGCAACTGGATCAAGTTCATCAAAAATTTCTAAACCTGCTCTCTTACCGTCGCCGGTGGAACCGGATTGGAAAGATTTGCCATCACTTGCAAGAGCGACAAAGACAACTCTAGTTCTAACTCTTGAATCGGTGATGTGCTTAGCATCTGTGTTATAAATTTCGACAAACTCATCCTCTTCTAAAAGGTTGCAGGATGCGTTGACAACTTCATTTGAGTAAGCGTACATTGCATCTTCTGCTTTTTTCAAATAGGCGAGTTTTTCTTCCAAAGTCATGCTGTCATGAGGCTTTTTAACTTCATAAACAGGGTGTTCAACATCCTTGAAGATTGTGAAGAACTTTGTTTGTTCACCATTGAAGTTTTCAGCAAGTTCCTTGGTAACTTTTAAGATATCCTTTACTTCCAAACTTGAGGAGAAACCGTAAACGACAACACGGTTCTTGATAAGTCTGATACCTACACCTTTGATGGAGTTTTTGCTAACTGCATCAACTTTTTTATGTGACAATCTGTAGGTTGAAGCTTTTTTATCTTGATAATATAATTCAGCAAAATCTGCGCCGGTGGATAAGCCGACATTCAAAATCTTGCGAATGTCTTTACTACTTAATTCCATAATAGTATTTCCTTTCGAGATCTTATTTATTTTATAAATATATTAAATATAAATAAATTAATACGATTATGAAAGAAAATGAAAGAAATTAAGGTCTTAATCTAATTTTCAATCTTTTTTTAAAGATTTCTTCGATGGTATCATCATCCAAGAAGTAATAAATCTGATCAAGATTCAAATTTTCATACTTACCATTAAGCTTATCTCTAGCAATTCTTTCGATGAATTCATTATCTAAAAATGGAAGGATAGCTTCGAGATCTCCATCACCTCTTTCAAGTGCGTATTTAGTTAATTTCTCCAAATCATGATCATCCATGAATGGGAAGAGCTGGGCTAAATCACCAATTTTTTCTCCGCCATCAATGGAAGCAAAAGCTATATCTCTAACAGCAGAGTCATCGATAAATGGTAAAAAGACTCCTAAATGGAAGTCAGCATTTTTTGCTTTATCTTTAACAAAACGGGATAAATCTCTATCATCGACAAAAGGAAGACAAGCTGCATAGTGCAAATTGTTCTCGTAGAGATATTCAAGTAAAACTATTGCAGTGTTATCGTCAATAAAAGGTAAATATTTTGTGAAACCATGTTTAGCTCCGACTGAAATGAGTTCTAAAACTTTCTTATCAGCATTTTCGAAAAATTCAAACATACTCTTCACCTCCTAATTTCTGAGAAATTTCTTCTCCTCATCAGTTAAAAGCTTGTAGACCTTCTTATCGTTGAAGGAGATCTTCTTTCTTTTAACCGCATTTAAAATAATCATTCTTTCTTTGATTGTGAACTCGTCAAAATGCTCATAAAAATCAATTACAATCTTTCCATTTAAAATTGAATTGATAACATATTCTCTGGAGTGATTTTTAAAGATATCATTTGAATCGAATTCATCATCTTCATTCAAACAGAGAATTTCTTTGATGTCGACATTAAATATCTTTGAGAGTTCAATTACGTTGTCGATAGTTGGAATGGCTAAACCAAGTTCCCATTTCGAAACGGATTGTCTTGAAATATAAAGTTTATCAGCGACATCATCTTGGGAAAGAGAATTTTCTTTTCTTAGTTTATTAATCTTTTTACCAACTTTTACTAAGTCCAGCATGATAGAAATCTCCTTTCTTGAATAAAGTATAGTCAGATGAATTTTTAATTGCACGCAACATCTAGTTGCCACATCGTTAGGAAATTATCCACAATTTTTATAACATATTAGTATGCAGAATACTTTAGATTTCAATAACTTATCTTACGAAGAAGTTTTAGACTTGATCGAAGAAAATTTCTACAGGATACTTGAACATCTGGATAAGAAAGATTTGTCGAGATATCTTCCTTACACAAAGTTCAAGGAGAAGATTTATCATGCATTAAATCCTAAAACTTATTCATTGAAGAATTTACTTTCCCCTCGAGCAAAGATAGTTTATGGATATATTTATGAGAATTATTCCAATGAAAATACTAAGGATAATATGTTTAAAATCAATGTATTATTCTCCCCTCATGCTCAGTTTAGAAAAGATCCAAGGTATCTTGCAGATTATTCAGATTATTTAATTTCTAACATGTTGGATTTGAATGTTTCGACTTATGGAATACATGATTTGAAACTAAGAAAGAAGTTTATTAATCTTTTCGACGAGGAGGAAGATCCAAAATATTATCAGATTCCTTTCGATGGGTTTAATAAGGATAAAATCATCTATGTTAATAGCTGTTTTACCAATTTGAATCTGACACCTAAGATTATGGGAAAAATGCTTTTTGTCCCCATTCTTATCAATCAACAAATCTCGAAAGAAATTATGGTTTTACCATTTGAATTCTATCCAAGTGACCTTCAAAAGTTTATAAATGAAAATGAGAATTCTAAAATAACATTTTTAGTTAAGGAGTAAAAGATGTCTTTATATAGCGAAGTTATTTTATACGATAGATTAGATTTTCTCAAAGGTGAGACAAACAATCTTTTCAAAAAAATTTATATTAAATCTAAAGATGAATATGAGGCTGTTAAAACCTACGATGAAGTCTATGTTCTTTTAGGTTATCTCAATTCGAAAGATTACGCTTCATACCAAAATCATTTAAGAGCTTTACTTCCTTATCTTGCAAAATGGGGATTTAATATGGCAATAATTTTTGCTATTTATGTCCCATTAAAATTGAAGTTACCTTGCTGCTTATTCTCAAATTGCAACGCATTGAGTAGACTAAACTTCAAGAAAAACTACGTTAGTAGAGAAGAATTAAATAGGATTGTCAGTTGCTTCAATGAAGTTATGAAATTAGACGATTTATTCGATTGTTTCAAGAGAGAATATGCCTACATTGGAAATCCTGATGTTTTATTCACCTTGTGGACATTGTGTTATGATCAAAAAGCTATCACTTTCAAACAATTTGTCGACTTAATTAACATCATGCTTCAAGATGAATCCATCACTTTTTACACAAAGATGTTCTTTTTGAAACAATTATTCACAATTGATGATAAATTCTATTCACATTCTTTCCCATTAATTAAAGAAAGAACTTTCAAAGTCGAAAATTTTTCACCTGTTGCATCCAAATTGAAAGAGTATGAAGATGCTTTACTTGAAGTTGATGATGGTTCAAAGAATGCAGATTTTGGATATATCGCCAATATTTTAGCCATGGTTCTTGCTGGAATTAAAAACCCAATTCTTGATTCGGGGGATATTAAAGAAACAATTTCTTTAGGTGCAACCATGTATCAAGAAAGATTAAAAATGAAAGGTGATTGTCGTTTCAAACAAATTCCTAGAGACATTTCTAAAGAAACAGAATTGAAGATTTTATTCAATAAACTCTACGAAAATTATGAATTTGATGCCTTAAAAGACGAAGATGATAGATACTGCGATTGCGAAGATAATGTCACAGACTAGTATTGACACAAATTTTTAAATTTACTACAATGATTGCAGCTTAAAGGCACATACAGCAAAAAAATAGATTTTAACCAAATTTTATAAATTAGAGATTTGTAAAAAATTATCGTGCCTTGTCCTTAATTTAACGATTAAGGATTTTTTTGTACCAATATGTAAAAAAAGGAGGTAGATAATATGATTAATTATGAAAAATATAAACCAATTTTTGCTACTAACAAATTGGAAGATAAGTTTCATTCAACAGGCGATGAATGTTTGAACCTCTTTTCGCAAATTGGTGTTTTGCGTGCTCCATTTTTGACAGGTCCAGAATCTTTATTAGAACCAGACTATGAGCGCTCTACAAGAAGCATCGAAGAAGTCTCCGCTCTTTTTGAGAATGCATATTATTCTGACTACAAAACTACAATTAAAATTCTTCTTTATGCAAGAGATGTCAGAAAAGGTCTTGGTGAAAGAACCGCAATTAGATTTTTCTTGCATGATTTATGCTTGATTGATCCTCATAAAGCAGCTAAAGTTTTACCAATCATCATCTCTCTAGGTAGATATGATGATGCTTTATCATTCCTTGACACTAAGGTTGAAAATGATGTTGTAAAATTGCTTAAAGAGCAATTACTTTCAGACCTTAGCAATTTAGAATATGCTAACAAGAGTGTTTCTTTGTGTGCAAAATGGATGCCTTCAATCAACGCTTCAAATGTTACAGCAAGATACTATGCTAAGAAATTAGCAAAAGCTTTTGGCTGGACATATAAAGTCTACAGACAAAATCTTTCAAAACTTAGAGAAAGAATTAGAATTGTTGAAAATAATCTTCGTAAGAAAGATTACACTTTTGACTATGGAAAAATTCCAAGCGGCTCTATGTTTAAGTATCAAAAAGCTTTCCATAGAAACGATGGTGAAAGATATAAAGAATATCTTGAGGAAGCAACAAAGAATCACACTTTGAACACTTCCACCCTCTATCCTTATGAAATTGTTAGAAGATACATTACAAGCCTTTTTAAATCAGCTGAAGAAGATAAATTTGATCCATACTTAGAAGAGGCATGGAAGAATTTTAGTACTGACTTAAAATTGAAAAATACTTTAGTTGTTAGAGATGGTTCTGGCTCAATGGTTAATCCTAATTTTTTACCACTTGCAATTTCAACAAGTATGGCTATTTTATGTTCTCAAGCTTTGGAAGGTTGTTTCAAAGATAAATTTTTAACTTTTTCTTCTCAAGCTAAAATCGTTGATCTTAGTGCGCAAAAAACATTACTCGAGAAAATTAGTTATTGTAATAAATTCAGTGATATTTCAAATACCAACATTGAAAATGTCTTCAATTTCATTTTGAATTACACAATTTTGAATAAAACTAGTAAGAAAAATCAAATCGAAAACGTTTTGATTATTTCTGACATGCAATTCGATGTTATTGATTTTGACACTAAATACTTAGATGTTTTAAAAGAAAAATTTGCTGAAAGTGATGTCACTTTCCCTAAACTTATCTTTTGGAATGCTAATTCAATTAGAGATACTTTTGCTGCAACAAAACAAGATAATGTAATTCTTGTTTCTGGTGCTTCGAAGAATGTCTTTGACAATATCATCAACAACATCAACAGCGAAGATCCTATTGAATTCATGAATAAAGTACTTGCACCATACGACAAGTACGTTGAAAATATCTAGTTAATAAAAAGAGCTTTAAGATTATTATCTTCTAATCTTAAAGCTTTTATTTTGCATTATTTTAAGGTCTTCAATGTTGGGAAAAGAATGACTTCTCTAATTGATGATGTACTTGTCAAGAACATAACCAATCTGTCGATGCCGATACCCATACCACCAGCTGGAGGCATACCGTATTCAAGAGCTTCAAGGAAGTCTTCGTCCATATCGTTTGCTTCTGCGTTGCCTTTATCTCTTTCCTTCAATTGATTTTCAAATCTTTGCTTTTGATCAATAGGATCGTTTAACTCAGTATAAGCGTTAGAAAATTCCTTAGTGCCGATATAGAGTTCAAATCTCAATGTGAATCTTGGATCCTTAGGATCTTTCTTTGTTAAAGGTGAAATTTCAATTGGGTGTCCCATGACAAATGTAGGTTGAACTAAGCTTTCTTCAACATATTTTTCAAAGAATGCATTGAGAACGTGACCGTAAGTCCAGTGTTTTTCAACATAGATATCATGTTCTTTAGCTAACTTAATTGCTTCTTCATCTGATTTGATAGCGACAAAGTCGATACCAGTTTTTTCTTTAACAAGATCAGCCATTGTAGCTTTCTTGAATTCTGGTTCTAAGTCAATAACGTTACCATTCCACTCAATCTTAGTTGTACCTCTAACTTCCTTAGCTAATGTGCGGAATAATTCTTCGTTAATTTCCATCATGGATTGTAAATCACCATAAGCTTCATATAGTTCAACTGTTGTGAATTCAGGGTTATGAGTTGTATCCATACCTTCGTTTCTGAATAAACGACCGATTTCATAAACTCTTTCCATGCCACCAACAAGAAGTCTCTTGAGTGATAATTCAGTTGCAATTCTTAAATAGAAATCACGATCTAAGGTGTTGTGATGTGTGATAAATGGTCTTGCAGAAGCACCTCCTAAAATAGGAGATAAAACAGGAGTCTCAACTTCAACATAACCTCTGTTATCTAAGAACTTTTGAATACCACGGATAATCTTTGGTCTGGCGAAAGCAACTTTCATGCTGTCTTCATTGACGATTAAATCCAAGTATCTCTTTCTGGAACGAATTTCGATATCTTGTAAACCATGGAATTTGTCTGGGAGTGGGCGTAATGCCTTGGTTAAGTGGGTGAATTTTAAAACTCTGAGTGTCAAAGTACCTGTCTTTGTAACCATGATATGACCTTCAACACCGACAATATCACCTAAGTCAGCCATCTTAAAAATCTTGTAATTATCTTCACCAACAACATCCATTCTGATGTAGCATTGAATCTTGCCAGTCTTATCTAATATGTTGAAAAAGCTTGCTTTACCCATCTTTCTCAAAAGAACAATTCTACCTGCTAAAGTTTCTGTCTTATCTTCGCAGATTTGTTCTTCATTATTATTTTCATCATGTTGTTTTACTAAGTAAGAGTAATTATCATAGATATCTTTTGAATGTGCTGAAACTGAAAATTTTTGACCAAAAGGATCAATACCAAGTTCTTTGTATTGTTCAATTTTATTCTTTCTATTGATAATTTGGTCTAATTCTTTAATTTCTGCCATATTAAAACCTCTTTTAAAAACTACATTATTTTAACATATTTAGAATAATAACATTTTCCACTTTCTATAATATATACGACTTAAAGGAGGCAACTGTATGAAGAGCTTTTTTAATAAAAATAAATCTGAAAATGATATCGTTCCTTTAGAAAAAGTCTATCCTTTGAATTCTAAAGAAAAGTGGATTAAAGATAAACTTAAAGACTTTAGAAAATTCCTTGCTGTATCAACTAATGGCATGGCTTTAGGTCTCTTTGGCACTTTAATTATTGGTACAATCATCGCTCAGATTGCTTTGATTCCAGGTCTTGCACTTTTAGATAATGTTGCAACAATTGTTAAAGGAGCAATGGGAGCAGGTATTGGATTAGGTGTTGGAATTTCAATGAAAAAGAAAGGAATTCAACTGATTACTTCACTTGCATGTGGTGCAGTTGGAGGTCTCGCATTCAACTATTTAGATGGCTCCAATCAAATTAAAACCATCAGCGACCCACTATCATGTTATATCTGTGTAGTTTTATCAATGTATTTATCCGGTTTAATATTAAGAAAACCTACTCCAATCGATATTTTGCTTATTCCTTTAGTTGGTTTATTCTTTGCAACTTTGTACTGCTTTTCATTAGCAATTTTAGTCAATTACATCACTGTAGGAATAGGTTATGTAATTAAAGTGTCATTTGATGTCGTCCCAATTCTCATGTGCATCATTGTCTCAGTTCTAGTTGGTATGACTCTTACTGCCCCAATTTCATCAGTCGCAATTTGTATTACAATAAATATTGGTGCCGTTCCACTTGCTGCTGGTGCTGCAATGATAGGTTGCTGTACTCAGATGGTAGGATTTGCAGTTCAATCTGCTCATGATAATAAATGGGGAAATGTTATTGCAGTCGGTATCGGAACAAGTATGCTGCAATTCAAAAATATCATTAAGAAACCAATAGTTTGGTTACCAACAATCATAGCTTCAGCAATTCTTGGACCATTTGCTTATGTTTTAAACCTTACTTGCACTTCAACAGGTGCTGGCATGGGAACATGTGGAATTGTTGGAATCCTAGAAGGGTTCTACTCAGCAAATTATGCATGGGATAAGATACTTTGGATTCTCTTATTCTGTATCGTACTTCCAATCATTCTAGTCTACGCAATTGATATGTTATTCAGAAAATTCAATCTAATTAAAAAGGGTGATTTAGTTATCTAAATCACCTGTTTTAATACCATCTAATAAATCGGAAACCTTGTTATCAATTTCAATAACGAAGTCATATCTAAATTTGGAAGGATACATCTTATTGAATTTAGTTGCAATCTCTTCTTTAAGTTTCTCAAACTTATAATCTAGGAATTTAGATTGACCTAATTGATTTAACAACTTCTTCTCTTGTTTAGAAAGATGTTTCATATCAACAGCAGCAACAAGTTCGAAAATACACTTTCTAAAGTCGTGACCTTTAACCATTCTGAAATCATGAATAGTTACTTCTTTATCGATTGAATTAACAACATTTTTAATCTTAACTAAAGTTTCGTCAGTTTCAGTGTCACCAACAACAATTGGGTCAGTATGAGTAACTAAATCGATATTTAACTTTTCTTTAACACGTTTTTCAATATTATCCAAGCAATCGTGTGCATCGATAAGAGACAATCTTGAATCTAATTCAACATGAATGGAACCGTAATATCCATTAGCTCCGTTTGAGTGAAGAATTAAATCATGAACACCTAGAACTAATTTATCATCCATAATCAAGTTAACAAGACTTTGAATAACTTCCTCATCAGGATGTTTTTCAAGAATTTCATTTGATGCGTCAATTGCAATTTTAATTCCGTTGTAGACAACTAAGATTGCTACAAAGACTGCTAAGTAGTTATCAAAACTGATCTTTGTGAAGGCTGTAACAATAAAACCAACAAGAATTAATGATGTGGAAATTACATCATTTCTTGAATCATCTCCAGTAGCTTTCAAAGATAATGAATTAATCTTCTTACTTAAGAAATAATAAAGGTACATTTGAGATAACTTCAATAAAATTGATAAGCCTAAAACGATTGGTGTGATAATTAATTCAATCTTTTCAAATGTAGTATCAAAGAAATTGTAGTTAGGATTTGAGAAGAAATCGTAAATGCCTTTACCTGATGAATAGATAGTTAAAACACCTAAAACAACGATAAGCATTGAGATGAGTAACGATGATATATACTCTGCTTTTTGATGTCCATAAGGGTGTTCTTTATCTGCAGGCTTAGATGAAATCTTAAACCCAAAAATACAAATAGCAGAAGAGAATAAATCAGATAAATTATTCAAAGCATCTGCAATTAGCGCCATCTGTGAAAAGATGAATCCGACTATAACTTTAAATACAAAAAGGAAGATATTAGTTGATAAACCATATCCTGCACCTAAGAAACCAATTCTTCTTCTTACATCTGGATTATTAATATCTTTGTAGTCTTTTACAAAGAGTTTCAACATTAAATTGCCCATAGTTTAAAAATCCACCTTATTAAGTGCTTTTGCACCAAGTTTTACTCCACTAGTTAAAAATGTCGTAATAATACCAACATATAGTGCAATTACAATAGCATCAATTATATAACTTACATATCCTGCTTCTTGTCCACTACTCTCTAATCCGTTTGTAATTCCAAAGCTGATAGTATAGATAAGTCCAAGAATAATAACATTACAAAGTAAGTAGAGAAGTCCAAAGAAAAATCTAAGATTAGGCTGATATAAAGAATAAAGATTATTTACATTTGTTCGTGGTTTCATCGCATCTAAAATAACTGTAATTGAGATGACTGAGGAACCTACGAGAACACAAATAATAGCATCCATAATTATGATACCAATGTCCAATGAAAAAATTACTCCAAAAAACATTGAGTAGAAGATACCACCACTTGCAGCCATTACTGAAGGGATCAGCATCTTCACACGTAATATCTTGTTAGTTGATATTGATAAAGTCCTCAAAATTGTAAGATTAGGACTTTCTCTAGAAATTGCACATTGTGCCAAATTCAATGGAACAAGTATGCCTAAAATTAATCCGATACCAGTAGATAATAATTCAATGAACGGTTTAAATGCAGTACTAATAACAATTCTTTCATCCACAGGAACAAATAAGATACCGACAAATGTAGCAAATCCGGTTATGAAAATAACTAATTGTGCTGCAAGAAAGCTCAAAATAATATCACCTTTAAAGGATTTTCTTTCAAGTCTAAAAAGAGATGAAGTTTGTGACTCTTTCTTAACTTTTTTAAATAATTTATCTTTTGATAAAGCTTTTAATTTTCGATTGAATTGAATTTCATTGTAATCAGTTAAAAATATAAACTTCATTACAAGAAGTAAAAAGATTGCACTGATTGCTAAAACACCAAGAAAAACAAAGGTTAAATAGTATTGCTCAATTCCACTTAAATAGAATAAACTATCCATTTTCCATGGTGTTGTTGTTGACTGATAAATTATGGAATAAATTGGAAAAGCAAGAATAAGAATGTAATAAATAACAATTCCTACAAATCCACCATATTTAAACATTTTTGCAAACGAATAATAAATTGCTATTGACAAAAAGGCGTTTATTAAAGAATATAAAACAAAGTTTAAAATAATAGGTAAGATAAAAGGTAGTGGATCGATATACTTGTTGATAGCAAGTGCAAAAATATATGGAACTAATGTTGCAACACATCCAGCCAAGTTCAAACCTAATGTAATTAATAATTTTGCTAAGAACTTAGTTTTGCCATCAATTGGTAAACTTTGAACCAATTCATTCTCTTTGTTCCTTGCAAATATAATAACAGTGAATGTTGTAACTAAAATTGTTAAATATAAAGTGCAGCTGATAAAATTACTGCTGGCATATGCCAAAAACTGTGATTCTTCCTCAACTCCAACAAAGAGATTTATAGCAAGCATAATGCCAACAATAAAGCAAATAGCAATTTGGTAAATAAACATGGATAATCCAGACCTATTACGTTTTCCTGTCTTAAATCTATTGCTTTTAGTTGCAACTTTAATCAATTCAAAATTAATGAACTCCATTAATGGAGTTCTCTTTTTAAGCACAATATTTTTAGATAAAGCTTCAATTTTATCCTCACTTAGACTTTCAATTTCTGGTAATGATGTGTCCTGAGATTTAAAAACCTTTTCAGATTCTTTTTTGCTAGGCTCAGAATTATCTTCATCAGCGCCAAAAATGTCTAATTCTTCATCTTCTTTAATCATTTGTCATCTCCAAGAAAATACTTTCTAATGAAGCGTCTCCTAATTTGTCTTTCAATTCTTCATAGGTACCAACATAGATAATTTTACCTTTGTTGATAATTGCTAATTTAGTACATAAGTTTTCTGCAACTTCCAAAACATGTGTTGAGAATAAAACTGTGTTACCTTTTTTAGCATGCTCTATCATCATCTGCTTTAATACGTGGGCAGACTTAGGATCTAAACCTGTCATAGGTTCATCTAAAACCCAATTTTTGGGCTCGTGAAGTAAAACAGCGCAAACAGCAATCTTTTGTCGCATACCATGAGAATAAGAAGAAATTGGATCATTCAATTTATCAAATATTTCAAATTTAGTTGCTAATTCAACAATTCTACGTTTTGCAACTTCTAAATCCATTTTAAAAATATTAGCGATGAAGTTTAAGTATTCAATTCCTTTAAACCCTAACATAACATCGACATTATCTGAAACAAATCCGATACTTTTCTTTGTCTCCAAAGGATTCTTGATAACTGAAAGTCCATCAACAAAAATATCACCAGAAGTAATTTGATTTACACCAGTTATCATTTTAATAGTAGAACTTTTGCCTGCACCATTTGCACCTAAGAAACCACAGATTTCACCATCTTCGATTTCAAAGCTAACATCATCAACAGCCAAAAAATTACCATATTTCTTGCTAACATGATCAAGTTTAATCATATAAAACCTCTACTTTTTATCCAATTCTAATGTATTGAAAAAATCTACAACAATAGTTGTAATTACATCTGGGACTTCAATGTTTGATTTACTATCTGATGTGTATTGTATAATAGCCTCAGCAAAGTCCTTGTACTTTTCTTTAAAAAGTCTTGTTGTTGAATAAAGTGTGTAAATATATTTGAAGATTTGACTAACATACAATGCGAATGTAACACCTCTTGTCTGATATTGAATATCATCCTCACCTTCATTTCTTTTAACCAACTTAGGAATATCAAAAAGATAATGTTCATGTAAATAATTCTCAAAGTATGAATTGTCAAAGAACTTGAAGTCTTTAACCTTAATCTTGTTAATAAAGTTTCTAATTGAACCATCGTAATAATCACGCTTGTAATTCAATGTGATTTCAAAATCAGAATAAAGATCCTTATTTTGTTGCAAGTAATCGATAACCATCATCTTACCTTCAAAAAGAATAGATTCTTCTTCAAGGATGAATGAGAATAATTCATACAATTCAGACTTATTCTTTGTTAAGAACTCTTTATCAAAGATTTCTAATGCCTTCAAGAAACTATGTAAATATAAAGACTCATAAGGAGCTTTTAAAATACCTTGTCTAGCATAGAAGAAAATATCGTCTCTCATAAAAATTGGGAAGACTTTCATGACGTATACTGTGTATGACTGAACGTTCTTAAGCAACATAAAGTTCGATAAAGTCATATAACATTTAGATTCGATACTTCTTAAAAGAACACATAATTGAACAATCAAATAAAATGGACTGTCCGCTTTTAAAAACTTCGTAAGATTGAAGTAAATATATTTGTAGAATTCATGATCGCTAGATTCATAGAATTCATGAAGTAATTCAATTACTTTTGGATTATTCTCCCCATCAAGATCATTGAATGCACGTAAGCAAATATCGTAGAACTTGCTTAAATTTCCATCAACATCGTATTCGGTGATAATCTTGTTGTTTTTTTCAATAAATTTCACTAGTTGCCCCTTTCTTTAATGCTATCATCTCGTTTGAAGTGAGCACATATATTACTGAATTTATTGATAATATCTGACTTTCTACGTAAGAAAACTTCCTTACCAGGGAATTTAACATTTAAGTCATGTTTTAATGAGGTAATAACCGCATCGATAAAGTCTGTAACATTCAATGTTGCATCACTAAATTGATAGAGATAGTGTAGTAAAAATATATAAGACCGGCAATATCTTTTCAATTTTCTATCGTTGATAGTATCTAAGAACTTAGTTTCTACATAATCCAAGAACTTAGAATCATCATAGTAAACAATATCTCTAATAAGTTGATTATCTATATAAGTCTTTCTTGCACCACTACTTGAAGTTAAATCAGAATAATAGATGAGATTAACTCTATGACTATCATAAACTGATTCTGTACGTTTAGATAAGTTCTTCAACCTATCTAACAAATAAGCTTTTTCTATAAACTTGGTGTGTGGACTTTCTAAAATGTAATCGATAACTTTGAAAAATCTTCTGCTATTTCCTTCATAAATCATGTCGATAACGTATATGTAATTTTCGTTATCTTGAATTTCTTTAATCAAACAATCTGATAAGAAATCGTAATCAGGGTTATCAATTACATAAGCTTTAACAAGCCTTGAATAGAAATCAACGATATCATCTGCAAAGAGCGAACAGTTCTTTGCAAAGTAATAATTAAAATTAAAGTCACCAAATTTCTTGGCGTTAATACAAGAACCTAAGGTGACATATGAAAAATAAAAAGGATATTTCTTATATATTAGACAATTTTCGTCATCAAATAAACAGTTTGTCTTATTAGAAAGTAGACGCACTGCAAAATTGTTAGCAAACTCAACATTTTCGTCATCAATAGACTTGTAATCCTCTAAAGCTTTTTTATAGTAATATTCAAATTCAGACTTTAGTTGATTATCTTTAATGTAATCAGGTAAGTCGAATTTACCTAACAATTTTCTAGTCATAATTAGTTATTTCTTCTTAATGCTGCAAGGATGAGAAGTATTCTCAAGAATATATAAATAAAATCAAAATACAAATTTGCTGCACACATGATTGCTAAACCATTTGCATTCTTGAAACCATCGTTTTTACCAATTTCAGATATTCTCTTGAAATCAAGAATGGTGTACATAATGATATAAATCATAAACAATGCTTGAATTGCAACTGAGATACCAAAATATGCCCATGAATTGTATGCTTCGAATAACATCATGAATAAGTTAACAACCATCAATATCATCAAGCCTATTCCAAGCATTGATAATACTTGGATAAATCTGCTAACATTCTGCAATAATTTCGAAAGTAGACCACAAATTACGAAAACGCCAGCAGTTATAAAGAATGCAATGTAAACAATCGTATAATCGACATAAGACCCTTCGAAACCGCATAAAAACATAATTGGTGAAACAAGTAATCCCATGCCGATAGATAAAAGTGTTAATCCAATCGTACCGACAACACCTTTTGCACCCTTAGTTCCAACCACGACCATGATAGAACCAATAATCATACCGATAATGCCAGCAATTAAACCTCCCATGGAGAAAACGCTAGCAATATCTTCAGTAGCTCTAACAAGGATAATTGGGTAGAGCATACCAACTGCGCCGGTTATAACAAGTGCAATTGCAAAGTATAAGTAGACTTTTAAAGTAGAAAGATGAACTTTGCTTACTTTCTTACTAGACTCAACAGACTCAGAAAGAACTTCAGCTTCTGGAGTTTGTGTATATAAATCCATAATCGACCTCCTAAAAAGTTAAATATGAATACTGAATATTATTATATAACATATAGAAATTTTCCCATCTCTATATAGATAGAGCAAGAAAATACAATAATTCCCAGCATTTCTTAATATAATTAATAAATTTCATTATATTTATTTAGACATATTTGTTATATCCGTTAAAAGAAACTAAGGTTAAATATGTCTATATAAATAAAATGGAGCCAAAAGTCAGCTCCATTGTTTTTCCGATAGTTTTAGTAAATTTATTAGAAGTTCTCGACTAATTCCTTGAAGGATTCTGCCTTTAAGGAAGCACCGCCAACTAATGCGCCATCGACGTTTGGTGTAGTCATATAGTCATGAATGTTGTTAGGTTTAACAGAACCACCGTAGAGGATGGAAATGTTTTCGCTAGCTTCTTCACCATATAACTCTTTGATGATAGAACGGATGTAACCACAAACTTCGTCAGCAATTTCTTTACTTGCGTTCTTACCAGTACCGATGGACCAAACTGGTTCATAGGCAATAACAACTCTGGATAAGTCTGCTAATGAAACATCCTTCAAACCTTTAACGACTTGATCATGTACGATTTCATGGGTTAAACCTTGTTCATATTCATCTAAGGTTTCACCAACACAGTAGACGACTGTGAATTGGTTTTCAAGTAAAGCCTTAATCTTTAAATTACAAACTTCACTTGTTTCGTGTTCATAGGTTCTTCTTTCGGAGTGACCAACTAAACACCAGTTAATACCAACTTCCTTCAACATAGGAATTGAAACATTACCAGTGTAAGCACCACTCTCTTTGTAGTGACAATCTTGTGCACCAACAACGAAAGAATAAGATTTACTTCTTCTAACTGTATTTAATGCTAAGAATGCTGGACAAACGCCGATAACAATATTCTTCTTATCAGCTAATTTGATTGTTTCATCGATTGAATCACAGAAAGCTTGAGCTTCCTTGATGGTGTGATTCATCTTCCAGTTTCCTAATAAAATCTTTCTTCTTGCCATAATTATTCAGCTAAATCTTCGATGACATCAATACCTGGTAAGTGACCATCGTTTTCGATTAATTCGAGAGATGCACCACCACCTGTAGAGACGTGTGTGAATTTATCAACATAACCAAATTGTTTGGCTGCTGCTGCGGAGTCACCACCACCGATAACTGTCTTAGCTGCTGTATTATCTGCACAAGCTTGCATAACAGCCTTTGTACCGGTTTGGAATTGATCCTTTTCGAAAACGCCCATTGGTCCATTCCAGAAAACGATCTTACCAGTAGAGATGATTTCAGCAAATTTTGCACAAGTCTTAGGACCGATATCCATACCTTCGTATGCATCTGGTAAATCTAAGCCATCAACAGTGATGATGTCTGTTGGATTATCAAAGGAATCTGTAGCGACACAGTCAATAGGTAAAACAATCTTGCCATTTGCTTCTTCGTAAGTTCTCTTTGCGTAATCTAATTGATCTTCTTCAACAGGAGATGTACCTGTCTTGTGACCTAAAGCACGTAAGAATGTGTATGCCATAGCACCACCGATTAAGATCTTGTCGGTCTTCTTTAATAAAGAATCGATAACTTTGATCTTATCAGAAACCTTCAAACCACCTAAAACGGCGATATAAGGATGTGCATCTGGGTTAACACAGGAACCTAAACCTTCGATTTCTTTTTCAACTAAGTAACCGATTGCTGTAGGTTTGCCTTCTGCCTTCAAAATTTCTGGAACACCATATGTGGAGCAGTGTGCTCTGTGAGCGGAACCAAAAGCATCCATAACGAATGCATCAGCAATTGATGCCCATTCTTTACTTAATTCAGGATCATTCTTGGATTCACCCTTTTCATAACGGGTATTTTGTAAAAGTAAAACTTCACCGTTTTGTAAGGAATTAACTGCTTCAACTAATTCTGGACCACGAAGTGCCTTGCAGAATTTAACAGTAACACCAGGAAGTAATTCACAAAGACGTGGATAAACTCTACCCATATCGTTCTTAGCTTTAGCAGCTTCGATTTCTTCAGGTGTCTTCTTATAATTAATCTTGCCTAAATGGGAGAACAAAACAACTTTGGCTTCTTTTCTTAATAATTCCTTGATGGTAGGCAATGCTTGAACAATACGATTATCATCAGAGATGGAACCATCTTTTGCAAATGGAACGTTGAAGTCGACACGAACTAAAACTCTTTTACCCTTAACTGCAAAAGAAAGTTTTTTAACATGGTTTTTCATTTATTTAACTTTCCTCCTAATGAATAAATGATTAATCAGTTAGTTTCAAATAATGGGGCCTTAATTTTGGCCCCATACTCGAAACAATAAATTTAAATTACTTTTTTAAACTTTTTATTAATTATTCAGCGTCACAACCTAAGACGTGAGCAAAGTGTCTTGCGAGACGGACGAATTGACATGTATATGAATATTCGTTGTCATACCAAGAAACAACTTTAACTAATTGTTCGCCTTCAGGTGTTGTGAAGATACGGGTTTGAGTTGCATCGAAGATAGAACCTTCTGTACGACCGATGATATCACGGGAAACGATAGGTTCATCTGTGTAACCTAAAACACCACGTAAGGAACCTCTAGAAGCACGTAACATAGCTTCATTGATTCTGTTAACATCATCATCTTTAACTTTACGAGTTAAGATTAAGGAGAGGTCAACTAAAGAACCATCTAAGACAGGAACACGGATTGCACCACCTTGTAATCTACCTTTCAATGTAGGTAAAACGAGGTTGATAGCTTTAGCTGCACCTGTGGAGCTAGGAACGATGTTTTGAGCACATGCTCTACCACGACGGAAGTCTTTTTCTTTAACTAAGTCGAGGGATGTTTGGTCATTTGTGTATGCGTGAACAGTTGTCATGTAACCACCACGGATACCCCATTTTTCTTCTAAGACCTTTAAGACAGGAGCTAAGCAGTTTGTTGTACAGGAAGCACCGGAAATAACCTTAAGATCTGCTGTTAATTCAGTGTGGTTAACACCATAGACGAATGTACGTGTTTCTTTATCTGCTGGAGCAGAAATAACAACACCTTTTGCACCGCCTTTTTCGACGTGAACCAATGCATCTGCTTGACCTTTGAATCTACCTGTGCATTCTAAGACGATGTCAACACCATACTTGGACCATTCCAATAATGCAGGATCTTTTTGACCAATAACTGGAATTCTTTGGTCACCATTCTTTGTTCTTAAAACGATAAAACCTTTTGTTTCACCGGTAGGATCTTCTTCAGCAGAGATATCATTAACTCTCCATGGACCTTGTGCACTATCATACTTTAATAAGTATGCTAAGTTAGCAGCACTTGATAAGTCGTTGATGGCGACAACTTCGAAGTCTTTCTCATCATAGGCTCTACGGAATGCTAATCTTCCGATACGACCGAAGCCATTAATAGCAAGTTTAATTGACATTATTTGTCCTCCTATATTTGCTACTAAAATTATAAAACTAATGAGCAATATATTCACAAAATATATAAATAAAATTAGTTTTTAAAAGATTGAAAACCCTTAATTAGCAAAATGCGTGCTCATTTAACTCAAAAATGCAAGTTTTAAAAATGCTAAATGCGCAAAATGAGCAAATTAAAAAATTGATGAATTAAATGTAAAATTTTACAAAATTAATCATCAATTTTATTCATAAACAAAATAGGATAAATGTCAATAACCGATTAATAGCAACGAATGTCTGCAATAACGTTATCTGTGCTATTTACAGTGTCTAAATCGATGTAAACATCACTGGAATATTTCGAAGGAACCATGTAAACCTGTTTGAAATTCAAACCACCAGTTTTCTGATATGGAGCTTGACTATCAAAGACATAGTTAGAAATATCAAGAGGCTTATCTGGATTCATTGGAACTGGATTATAATTCAAGAACTTTCTATATCCTGAATAATCATCATATTCCTTATATGAATAGACCATGAATGTATCACCATATATGTCGTCCAACTTATTTTTAACTTTTAATGCTTTATCAAAACAATTAGTTGCTAACAAAGCCGTTGTATACATATCGGTAACTAAATTATCACCTGTGACAATAGAAACAAAGTCGACTGATGATAAAGTTGAAATATCACCGGAAATTTGAACTTCACTATCAAAACCAGCAGGATAACCTGTCTTAGGATTGATAATATGTGAAATTCTCTTCAAGACATCAATATCTTCATAATTAGCTGTACCAATATAGTCTTTACTTGTATCAAATAGCCATTCTTCATAGCCAGTTACATTACCTTCTTCGTCTTTAATTGCAGTGAATGGAGCATAGTAATACTGCTCATAATAGCCTGAAGTAGATAAATTGAAACCACCAAAATGAGAATAGACAACATCATACTCGTTGACGTTGATTGGTAAACCCATACTGCTAAGTTCCTTATAGGCTGGATTAGTAAAGGTAATCTTCCATGGGCGACCATTAGTCTTGTCGTTATTAGTGGTAATGGAGCTGGAACCACCGTTAACTAACAAGATTTTATTTGGATTATCATGGATGAATTTATCAGTTGCAATACCCTTACCTTGACCAGACATTGAAATTGAAACTTGCATATTGTTTACTGGATTAGCAACTTCATATTTATTGAATTTAACAGCCCTTTTGCTGTCATCAAATTCCAAAATGTTTTTTTGATCAAATTTGCAATTGTTACCTTCGGAATCACAAACAACTTGAGGAGTATATTTCAAAGCCTTCTCAATATCCAAGCGACTTGGCATTCTGTAGATTTTGAACTTATTCATCTTAGAAAGGTACTTGTAAACATTATTACCTGTTGATGAAGTCGTAGCCTCAGTTGCAGCATCAATTGCTTCATCATAAACATCTGATAAGTTTCCAATGAAAAGACTATAGTAACCTTCTGATTGCAAAGTAAAATCATATGCTGACTTTAAAGCATCATAAAGAATAGGTTCCAATGTAACCCATTCACCAGTACCATAACTATCGTTAAGGTACTTCAAATTATGAATAACATCATCTGGATTGTCTTTATATGCGTAAGTGTGATGCCTATCGAAAAGAACGTGATAATACTCCATGGTATCTTGGAAGTTCTTTGCGATTTCAGCAACACCCTTTTCCGTTTCGTTATAGATATTAATATACATAACAGAACCGAAAAGGCTAATCAAACCGTCACTGGTTCCATCTGAACTCTTAACAACAAATAACTGATTATCCCCTGATGTTCTTAAAAACTGCATTTGGACAGTCTGAACACTTGTTATGTTAGTGCTGTCACCTACAACATGACCACATGATGTCATGCTTGGTAATAACAAGGCACAAAGAATACTAAATTTTCCTTTTTTCATGCTTGTTATTATATAAAATTAGGCTCTTAATAACTTTCAAATTTTTGAATATATTCCAAAATGATTTAATTTATGAATAAAATTCTGTTATTTAGTTTGTTAAATCACATCCTTTCTATATTAAATAAGAAACCACAATTGTAATTGCCACCACTCAATTACATGTGATATCTTCAAAATTGTTAGATAATCAACATCCTTTATTTAGTAAAGTATCTAGGAAAATTTCCTGTAGTTTTCCCTTTATACCTTATTTATGTGATATTTAAACTGCGATTCTTTGTCTTTTTACAAAAATTCTTAAATTTTTCTTAAAAAGTTAACTTCTTAGAAGAAAAATTCTCCCTTACACCTTATTTATGTGATATTTTGAAGACGATTCTTTCTTTTTCTGCAATTTTCTTTTAAAAATTTTTTAAGATTTAGTTTTTCTCAGTATTTCTCCCCTTCTACTCTATTTATTTGATATTTAAATCTCGATTCTTTGTTTATTTTAAAATTTAAATTTTTTCAAACAAAAAACGTATCCGATTAAGGATACGTTAGGAACGCTACAAATGAAACTACCTATCTTGACCAAGGTAATGTAACTTCGGCATTATCGCCAAGTTGAGCACAAGCTCTTCCGACCATTGTGAAGAATACGATAAGTGCGGCAGCGGCAACACAAATCAAGACAAGATTAACAATAAATTGTGTACCATCTTTTTTGTTTTTAACGAATAATGACATAGCACCGATACCAGCAAAGATACCACCAAACATGACATAGTAGATACCTTCCATGTCTTTAAAGAGAAGATCAATTGCGCTGTAATGCCTTGAAACTTTGAAAAAGCCAGCATCGATAGTTTTTGTGAAAACATCACAGAAACAGAAGATGATTGTCAATACACCAACAGCAAGAATTACAATGCCGAGGATTTTAGTAAATAAAGATTTTTTCATACGAATACCTTCCTTATTGATGTCTCAATTTTCGTACTTTCATAAACACATGTCAATAAAAACTATAATTTTTTGAAACGAAAAACTGGTTAGTTTCCTAACCAGTTGAAATTATTCCATTTCGATTGCACCAGTGTATAACTGATAATACAAGCCTTTTTGCTTGAGAAGATCTTCGTGTTCACCTCTTTCGATGATACGACCATTTTGTAAAACCATGATGGCTTTGGAGTTACGGATGGTTGAAAGTCTATGTGCGATAACAAAGACAGTTCTTCCTTCCATAATTTGGTCCATACCCTTTTGAACGATGGCTTCAGTTCTGGTGTCGATGGATGATGTAGCTTCGTCCATAATCATGACAGGAGGATTACTTACAGCACATCTTGCGATGGAGATAAGCTGCTTTTGACCTTGTGATAAGGAACCACCATCACCGTCAATGACAGTGTTGTAACCTTCTGGAAGCATCTTGATAAAGTCGTCTGCATTAGCAAGTTTTGCTGCAGCGATACATTCTTCGTCAGTTGCGTCCAATCTACCGTAACGGATATTATCCATGATTGTTCCAGTGAATAAATTTGTATCCTGTAAGATAACACCTAAAGAACGTCTTAAATCTGCTTTCTTGATGGTGTTAATGTTGATGTCGTCGTATCTGATCTTACCATCAGCGATATCGTAGAATCTGTTGATAAGGTTGGTGATAGTTGTCTTACCGGCACCGGTAGGACCGACGAAAGCAATCTTTTGACCAGGTTTAGCGTACAAGGAGATATCGTGTAAAACGATCTTATCTTTGACGTAACCGAAGTCGACATCGTAGAAACGGATATCACCTCTAAGCAATCTGTAAGTTAATGGATACTTATCGTTTGCAGGTTGTTTCCAAGCCCAGCAGTTGGTGTTTTCTTTACATTCGTGGATGGTACCATCTTCGTCGACAGTGCAGTTGACAAGGGTGACAACACCGTTATCGACTTCACTTTCTTCGGCGAGGAATTCAAAGACACGCTTACTACCTGCCATACCTAAGACGATCATTGCAATCTGTGATGAGGTTTGGGAGATACCGTTTGTGAAGACTCTTGCAAGAGTTAAAAATGAGATGACAACACCCATGGAAAGTGTGTTGATACCAGTGATTGTAAGGTTGTTATCACCGGTTGAAAACATTGCAATAAAACTTCCAACGAAAGCGACGCAGATGTACATCAAAGTACCTAAATTACCGATTGCAGGCATGAGTGCGTTACCAAACTTATTACCTTTAGTCATAAGTTTGCATACTTCTTCGTTGATCTTATCAAAACCTTCTAAGGCTTCTTTCTCGTGGTTGAAGACTTTAATAACCTTTTGACCAGCAACCATCTCTTCTATGTAACCTTCAATTTCAGAGATTTTACCTTGTTGGGTTAAAAATGCCTTGGAGGATTTCCCTGAGAAAATCTTGGAAACAATGACCATGATGATTGCAAATACAATAGCAATCAAAGTTAAATAAATAGAGAATGTAACCATGATTCCAAATGCTACCAATGCGGTGATGATTGATTGGTAAGCACTAGGAAGAGCTTGGGAGATGAGCTGACGTAATGTGTCAACGTCATTGGTGTAGTAGGACATTATTTCACCATGGTGATGACTATCAAAATATGAGATAGGTAAACTCTCCATGTGGTTGAACATATCCTGTCTCAATTTGTGCATGAGGTTTTGTGTTAAATAGGTTAAACCGTATGAGTTAAGCCATAAAACAACAACGGTAGCAAGATAAATACCGCCCATGATTGAACCTAATCTTACAATTCCCTGTATGATTGTATCGTTCATACCGGTCCAATTGTCACCGATATTAGGTTCGATGATGTTATCGATAAATTGTTGGATGAATAATGATCCAATCATGCTGGATCCAGCGATGATGATGGATAAAAAGAGCAAAACAATGAATAGAGGTCTGTTGACGTTATAGGCATAGCCTAAAACTTGGAACAGAACATGTTTCTTCTTTGTTTTTTGATTTGTTGAGGTATTAACTAATTCTGGCATTAATTATTTCCTCCTAAATTTTCAGTAACGTTTGTTTGTGAATAGTAAACTTCCTGATAGATCTTGTTGGTCTTTAAAAGTTCCTCATGAGTTCCAATCTGTGAGATAGAACCGTTATCCATGATGATGATCATATCAGCATCCATGATGGATGAAACTCTTTGACCGATGATGAATTTGGTTGTTTCTGGGATGTACTCCTTGAATGCTTGTCTAATCAACTTATCAGTCTTGGTGTCGACTGCTGAAGTTGAATCATCAAGAATCAAGATCTTAGGCTTTTTAAGCAATGCCCTAGCAATGCAAAGACGTTGCTTTTGACCACCGGAGACGTTAGTACCACCTTGTTCGATCATATGGTTGTAGCCTTCCTTGAAGTTCATGATGAATTCATGAGCTTGAGCAAGTTTTGCTGCATGCTCAATCTCTTCATCAGTGGCGTTTTCATCGCCCCACATAAGATTTTCTTTAATGGTTCCTTTGAAGAGAACGTTCTTTTGTAAAACGACGGAAACTGAGTCTCTTAAGGTCTTTAAATCGTACTCTTTAACATCAACACCACCAACTTTGACACTACCTTCAGTAACATCGTACAAACGGCAAATCATGTTGACAAGAGTTGATTTGGAACTACCGGTGGAACCAAAGATACCAACTGTGGTACCACTTGGGATATTAAGGTTGATTTCGTTCAAGGCATTCTTCTCAGCGGTAGCAGAATACTTGAAGGAAACATGGTCGAAAACAACAGAACCATCTTTTACTTCATAAACAGGGTTTGCAGGGTCTTGGATATCTGGAACTTCAGTCAAGACCTCGTAGACTCTCTTTGCAGAAGCAAGTGACATACCGATCATAACTAAGATCATGGAAAGCATCATGATGGACATGAGCATCATCATTGAGTACTGGAGCAATGATTGCATCTGACCTAAAGATAAATCGGCTTCGTTGGATCTGACAATTAAGAATGAACCTAATGTACAGACCAATGTGATCATTAAGTAAACGAAGAATTGGGAGCTAGGTGTGTTGAAGGTTAAAATGAATTCACCTTTAAAGAATTCGTTCTTCAAATCAGCACTAGCTTTCTTGAATTTTTCTTTTTCGTAATCTTCTCTAACGTAAGTTTTTACAACACGAATACCTTTGACGTTCTCTTGGAGTTCTGAGTTAACTCTATCGTATCTGTTGAATGCTCTCTTGAAGTTAGGAATTGCTAAGAGCATGATTGTGAAGACAATAACACCCATGACAATGAGAGCGATTAAGACGTAGATAGCAAACTCCCAGTTGATAACGAAAGTCATAATAAGTGAGAAAATCATCATAAGTGGAGCCCTGATACCAATTCTAATGATTACCTGGTAAGCTTCTTTGATGTTGGTGATATCAGTAGTCATTCTGGTGACTAATGATGATTGTGTGAAATTGTCGATGTTCTTGAATGAAAATGATTGAACTTTGTCGAAGATATCTCTTCTTAAGTTCTTTGCTAAACCTGATGAGGCTTTTGCAGCATAGAATGCAGATAATGTACCACAAGTAAGAGAAACACAACCTAAAACGAACAATATTGCTCCGTAAATAAGAATCCAGTTTAATTCACTGGTTCCAACTGTATCTTGAAGTTTGTCGAGAAGCAAGGACATGATAACAGGAATTGAAACTTCTGCGGCACACTCTCCAACCATGAAGACCGGTGCTAAAATTGAACTAGCTGTATATTCTCGGATAGATTTCATAATAGTCTTAATCATCTAATATACACCTACTTTTTATACCTTTCTAAACTTGAGAAATTTTACAAACATATTTATTTTATTTCAATAAGACTTGTCTGTAAAACCGCTACCAAATGTAAATCTATTTACTTAAATTTATCAACTAAAATTTTGTTTTAGAAAGAATTTAAAAACTAATTTTTTATATAAGTCAAAGTTTAGATTTTTATTATTTTTCAACATGAAAAAAGCTCCTTTCGGAGCTTATTTGATTTATTGTTTAAAGTGGATGATAATACTATCAAATTGTGCATTTTTACTGCTATTTGACGTAATTCTAAAGTATTTTGCACCAGATACATTGGAAACAACGGATGATTCTCCATATGCAACAGTTGAGCCATTTGTACCTGAAGTGATAGGTTCATCGCTAAATTCAACTGAAACTGTAGCTTTTTGAGAACCGCCACTTGCCCATAATAATTCAATTGAATCAATTTCACTTGGATACGCACTTGTATTTCCTAATGCACCTGAATTACTAACAAAGAACCAAACTCCCGAATGATTCAAGTTTCCCAAATCGGTAAATGAATAAGAAACTCCACCACTAGTTGCTGTCCCGGAAGTTGGTCCTGCAGCATCAAGACTAAAATCGTTAATATCAATAGTCAATGCGTTTTCATCAACGACAGGTTCTTCTAAAACGTTTAAAGTTGTCTTAGCATAGGCACCGGAACTTGTGTCACAGACATAGATATGATCTGTACCTTCGGAAGTTCCGATTGTCTCACCAGTTGATAATTCAACATTAGTGTGTAAACCACTGGAGAAATAAACGTAATTTGGATCTTCAGTGTTATTTTCGATTGTTGGGGTCTTGTAAGTTGTGACTTCGTCAACATAGATAGATTTATTCAAATCGGATGCTTGGAAGCTAACTTTAACTTCATCTGGTGAAGGTTCTGGATCAGGATCTTCTGTTGGATTATCAGGTTGTTCATTAGCACAAACTGCACGGGTTTTATCATTTGTATCGCCCCAAATATCACAACCTAATGATGGATAGTCGATGAAAATATTTCTATTTCCTTGAACTTCATAAGTTCGGTCATTACGATACATTTCAATGTAAGTAACCGGATATTCAATGTTCCACTCAAGAAGTTGAGATAGAACACCCATATTATTTCCAGCATTTGAAGTACTTTCATTTAGTACTAAGTTACCTTTACCGGAAATTTCTCCGTATGCTAAAGCTGTGTAAAGGATAATTCTAGCAGCAATTCCACGATATTCATCACGGTTACCTTCTGTTGTTGAACCAGGATCGTACATATTTGCACCAATTCCGTAAACGTTGTTGCCTCTGGAACCATTTCCGTTTTTATCTGCAGGTCTAGGTTGATGCAAATCATTCTCATCAGACATTGAGGATCTAGAATTTGGCCAAACATGTTCCCTGTTGATGGTACCTGAGAAATTACCTGGCCACTTTCTGGATTCACCGGTGTAGAAAAGGATTAAATTACCTGGATTTCTTGGGTCAGCGTCTGTTGTTGGATAGTATTGATCAAAGTTGCTGTACCCTTTATTTTTCTTACCCTTAATAGTAGCATTTGCTGCTCTTTCAGCCAAGTTGGTTTTATCATTAATGTCAAATCCTGAATAATAATTTCCAACATTATCTGAAACGACATTTTCTGTTGTGAAGATATCTTGAGGAACTGAGGCAAGAGGGCTAACTTTTGCTCTTGCTTGACCAGTAACTTCAGCGTAGATATCGCCGCATTTTCCTAAGCCTTCATCGGAAGAACCGCCACTTGTAGATGAACTACTGGAGGAAGTTGAGCTACTTGTGGAAGATGATGAATCATCAATACTAGAAGTAATAGAAGAATTGTCTTGGCTACAAGAAGCAATATTTGCTGTCATCGCTAATATAAGCAATGCAGACAGTTTCTTTAATTTCATAAAAATACCTCGAATACTTGTATAAATATTATAGAAAATAGCCTTATGTATATAGTTAATAATTATGAAAATATTTAACAAAAAAGGAAGTAACAACTTGTTACTTTCTTGTGATAGATAAATACTTTACTTATGATAATAAACCTAATGTATCGCAGTAGCTTCTAACTTTGCTTTGATACTCTTCAACGCTGTGGAGACCGTGTAATTTCTCTTGGCAACGATTGAGTTTAATAAGTTGAGCTGCGTCTAAGATTTCCTCAAGGTTGAAGTCTGTTTTAACCTTAACTGGGTTCTTTTCAATCTCTTTGGAGACCATTTCAAGAACCGGAACTAAGATTTCAACAACGTCATCCAAATTACAATCATGCAATGCGGAAACAAGATTATCAAATGTGCCGTAAAGGTTGTAATTTAACTTGATAGAAGCGTCTAAAGAGTTGTTGTAGATAAAGAATAAGAATAAGTTATTAACGATGTAGGCAGCCTCGTATTTGCTGTTAGAGATATCTTTACCAGTAACTGCTTTGGAGAATTCGATTCTGTTGATGTAGTAGTTGGTGAAATCGGAAACAGTTTCGAAAATCTTATGGTAATCATCCAAGACGATATCTCTAGGATCGTTGAGGATATTTGTATCCTTATCGTAATCGCCAGTTAATAAATAGTACTTTAAGAACTTAGAATAGTTGAAAGCTAACTTGTCGATATCTTTTCTGATGTTGACATCAAAGTAAAGATATTTTTGAATGTATGCTTTACTTGCAAAGACGTCGATACCGCAGAGATTCATAACGAAACAGAGTGATAATGACTCATAACTTCTCATATCCTTAATCTTATTCAAGGTGACAGTTAATAATTCCTCTGATTTCTTATATGTTTTATCCATCAAAGTGTGAAGTTCTTTGATAAGTTCAAAGTTCTTGTTGGAGAAATTGGATAAGAGATCGCACATCTTTTTAACTAAACGATCAGAATCCTTGTCGATACTTGAGAAGTATTCATTCTTAGTACAAATCTTTTTAACGTTGTTTTTAACACGGTTAATAAGGTTTGGATACTTGTCTGAATTCAAGCGAGATTCAATCTCGTAGAGTGTTTCATCGTCCTGACCTAAGAAGGATTTATCGTTGTAAAGTTCGGAGTAGATCTTACCTGACTTTGAGTATCTTGCATCGCAGACATTGACCGCATCAAGGAGTAAGTCTGCTGCGTTAGAAAAATCACCACCAAGTTCTTTCAAGCATTTGAACATCTCTTGGTACAAATCCTTGAAGTCATATCCTAAGTTGAATTCGGCTTGTCTGTTGTTGAAGAAAAGTTTGAAAACATCAATGTATGTAGGTTGTGCTTTGTGTGTTGACCAATGTGTGAATAGACTTAATAAGAAGACCTCTTTGATATCATGAGGCATATTCTTAATTCTATTTAAGAGAGAATTTCTTTCAGTGTATTTTTGGTTGGTAACTAAGAATGGATTGGATAAATATTCGTAGCATAAGAAGGTGTAAAGTTCCTGTTGTGAGTGGAACAATCTATTCTTGTAATAGATATCACCATCTGAAGATTTATCTTCGGTATGAAGCATTGCTAACTTAGTCATTGAATAGAGACGGAAAGGAGCTAATTTACTAAGAGCAATCTTGGTTGTTAACTTGTCGAAATCAACTTTGCTGATGACTTTATCAATGTTTCTATCATGATTTTGAATCTTGAATGCAATGACAAAATAAACAGCTTCCTTTAAATTTGTCTCGAGAAGTTCATCCAAGTAAACTTCGTACTTATCCTTGTCCTTGCCGTTTCTAAGCTTCCACAATTCGTCGATGTTACTTAAGTAGTTCTCATAGATTTTTTTGATTTTAATATCAGTCTTAATTAGATTAAAGAAATCATGGGAATAATTTCTAATGTAATCATTAAGACTTGATAGAAATGCTTTAACTTCTACCATTTCACAAGTCCTCCTAAATCTGATTACCTTTATTATACACATAATAAAGGGCTTTCAAGTTCAATATAATAGTCTATTTTTCCAAACAAAAAGTCGCTTATTACTAAGCGACTTGATATTTTAACCTTTAACACCTGAACGGCTAACACCAGCGAGAATTTGTTTTCTTAATAATAAGTAAACAATAACCATTGGGAAGATAGCGATTGCGGCTGCAGCCATGGTTAAGTTTTGACCAGGATAAATACCTGAAGACATACCAGTAACTGCGGCGGTGTAATCATACAAACCAGCGGAGAGAACTGTGAGTTCCTTCTTTTGAACGATGATTAAGGATGGCCACAAATATGAGTTCCAGGAGCTAATTGCGTTTAAGATGGAGATTGTGGAAATAGTATTAGCAGACATTGGAACTAAGACTCTCCACAAGAACTTCCAGTCTCCGCAGCCATCGACTCTAGCAGCCTTATAAAGTGAATCTGGAATACCTTGGAACAATTGAACCAAGAGGAAGATGTAGAATGTGGAAGTGATAAATGGTGCAACGACACCGATGTAGGTATCAACCCAATTTAACTGTTTCATGGTAACCAAGTTTTGAATGGTTAACATTTCACCAGGAATCATCATCGTCATAAGCAAGATAGAGAAGATATGCTTTCTACCTGCGAATTTCAACTTGGAGATAGCGAATGCAGCAAACAATGTTGTTGCAACAGTTAAGATGGTGTTCAAGACGGTTGTAATTAAGGAGTTCTTAAAATACATACCGAGTGTTGCAGTTTCAGGATTCAAACCAACAAGTGGAGCAAATCCTGTTGAATAATCACCTCCAGAAAGATAGTATGCTTGTAACTTCCAAGCATCTAAGTAGTTACTGAATTGCCAGTCACAACCCCAATAAAGTGGATTACCAGGTTGCATGTTCTCAGGAAGATTGAGTGAAGAGACAAGCATCCAGTAGAATGGGAAGATTGTTAAGATACCACCGAATAAAAGGATGAGATATGTGATTGCTTTGAAAATAACCTTTCTCATCATTTCAGCACAGACCTTATCAGGTGCGGTGTTGAAGTAATCGAGAGTTTTCTTTCTTCTAACTTTCAAAGGAGCCTTCTTAATTTCAATAATAGGTTTCTTTGACATGATAATTGTTTTAGCCATTATTGAACACCTCCTCCGAGAATTCTTTCAGCACGAGAGCGTTTCTTCATAGTCTTAGCTCTCTCTTTAGCGATTCTCTTATCCTCTTTACTCATTCTGATGTTTGTTCTCTTGGAGATCATCATTCTTACGAGTGTGAAGAGTAACAAGATGAAGAACAAGATGAATGCGACCGCGGAACCTCTATCGTAGCTGGTGTTGTTGATGAATTGGAACATGTAGTAAACGATAGTCTGGAATCTTGGGGAATCCAAGAAAAGTGTCTTGGTAGCAGTGTATGCTTTGAAGGCACCGATCAAACTGGTCAATGTGTTGAAGAGTAAGATAGGAGCCAAAAGAGGCACTGTAATCTTGACAAATTTTCTATATGCAGATGCTCCGTCAAGTTCTGCTGCTTGATAAATTTGTTTATCGATAGATTGTAAACCGGATAAGAAGATAACAATCTTAAATGCTAATCCGTTCCAAACTGAGTAGATGATGTAACCGAACATCTGTGGATACATTTGATATGCCCAATTGGAATATAAGTTAAACTTAGTACCATTAACATAACCTAAGAATGTGGAACTACCGATTGTAACGAGTGGATCGGAAGCACCTAACCAACCGATATCGGCTCCAAAGATTGTATTCAAAGGACCGTTATCTTGTAAGATTAAACGCCAAACTGCAGTAACAGCAGTCATGGATGTAACATAAGGTAAGAAGTAAACTGTTTGGAAGAATGCTTGCAATTTCTTGATGCTATTTAAGAAAACAGCAATGAAGACGGAAATTGCAGTACAGATTGGAACAGTAACGATTGCAATAATTGTTGTTGTGATTAATGAATGGTAGAATGCTGGATCTTCGAATGTAATCTTGAAGAATTCAAGAGTCATATGATTCTTAACGAAGTCATTCTCATTTGTGAGTAACTTCTCCCAGAAACCGAAGAATGTCCAGGATGTGTAAGGGAAATCATGATCCAATCTGACGAAACCCATGAGCAATGCATTGATCATAGGTAAGAAAGTGAAGACGAACAATGGAATAAGAGCTGGTAATAAATATAACCAACCTTTGACGTTTCTTGAAAGAGTATTGGAACCATCAACACCTTTTGAGAAGAAGATTCTTGCAATGATGTTGCTGTAACCATCGAAGAAGACGATGACGTAACATGCAATTACAACTAAGCCCCAAACTAAGATGGCAATACCTTTCATCAAGTCGTAGCTTTCTGCTGAAGCATCAAGGTTCCATAAGTTGACAAATGGAGTTTGTGCACCAAAGAACAATGCGATAGCAAGTAAGCCAATGATGATACCCATGACTAATGGATATCTCTTTGTTGTGTTCAAAAATCTCTTGTAGATATTATTGAATCCGAATGCTGATTGAATAAATGCAACTGCACAGATTGTTGTGGAGATTGCAATTACTGTAGCGTTGTGTTCAAAAAAGTTGATTTTGACGTATTCACCGAAGTTGTTGATTTCACCTTCTGGTGTAACACAAACTAAGATGATAAAGACAATTGCAAGGATAGAACCAAAGATGTAGAAAGAGAAGAATCTTCTTCTACCGGTTCCGTTAGCTCTTCTTGGTGTTCTAACCCAACGGGTGAAGTCTTGCCAGAATTCACCTAAACGGGAAATGAAGACTAATGGTTTCCAGTTTTCAGCCCAGAATCTCTTGAATGTGACCCATTTGCGTCTAACATTAGGGACGAACATCTTGAAGTTTGTGTAGGTCTTAACAAACATTTGAACAGCGTATACAAAGGAGAACCAAACTTCTTTACAATACAAGTAGAAGTTTCTAAAGAAGTAGCGGTCTAATGATTTACCCCTTCTTTCGAGTTTAACTTCCTCTTCAACCAAAGTGAACTTTTCAAGTTCGTGAACGATTCTGATATCGCTACGTTTAGCGTTGTTTTTGTTGGCGAAGAGATTCTCTGCTGTTTGAACGTTGTTTTCCAATACTTGTTGATTATTGGAACTCATCGATACGGACCTCTGTGGTTCCATCAAAGACGTGTAAAGAGTGACGTCTAACCGCTAATTTAACAACATCACCTTTCTTAATATTGTCTTCAGAAATAACAATAGCTTTACATGGTTGATCACCGATTGTGAAGTGAAGTGTGGTGTCTCTACCAAGAACTTCGACAAAGTCAATCTTAACTTCGAAGCTTCTTGCAAGATCTTCTTCAGTTTCTGCAATCTTGAAACCTTCTGGTCTGATACCGATGTAACAATTTGCAGCATCAGGATAATTCTTGTGAGTGAGTTTAACACCGGTTGAAATGACATCACCGTTTTTAACATCACCTCTAAGAACGTTGATAGGTGGGTTACCTAAGAACTTAGCAACGAATAAGTTACTAGGAGTCTTGTACATGTCTTGTGGGGAAGCGACTTGTTGTAAAACACCTTCCTTCATGACGACCAATCTGTCAGAGATTGACATAGCTTCTTCTTGGTCGTGAGTAACGAAGACTGTAGTAATCTTAGTTTCTTGTTGAATACGGCGGATTTCCTCTCTCATTTCGATTCTCAAACGAGCATCCAAGTTGGATAAAGGTTCGTCAAGAAGAAGAATTGTAGGATTCTTAACAAGAGCACGAGCAATAGCAACACGCTGTTGTTGACCACCTGATAATTGGCTAGGTTTACGTTTAAGTAAATTATCGATCTTACAAAGACGTGCGGCGTTAAGTGCTCTCTCACGAGCTTCCTTCTTTGGAACACGCTTATTTTCCAAAGGGAACATAATGTTTTGTTCAACTGTCATGTGAGGATACAATGCATAGTTTTGGAAAACTAAACCGATACCTCTCTTCTCTGGTGGTAAACCAGAAACATCCTGTTCATTGAAAAGAATTCTACCTGAAGTAGTCTTATACAAACCGGATAATGCGAACAAAGTAGTGGATTTACCACATCCTGAAGGACCAAGCAAACAGACTAATTCACCTTCAGGAATTTCTAAACTTAATTGGTTGACAGCAATTACTTCTTTGAAAGCAATTGTCATTTTGTCAAAGCGAATTTTCATAGAAATCCTCCTGCTTCTTATTGCTTTAGATAATTATAATAATTATATAAGTAAATTACTAATGAAATTATCTTGCATAAATGTCTTTTGTCAAACGCTTACATAATAAATTGGTTGCACTAAAATCAAAATAACAACTTTAAAATCAGTTAATAAAGTTGTTTCTATAAAAAACACGGGTTTTATCCCGTGTTTTATTGTTCCAATAATTAATAGTGTTTAGTTTAAATCTAATATACTATCAGTTTAAGCCTTGAAAGTTGCCTTGACAGAATTGATCATGATTAGTGTTGGTGATTTTGTAACGTAAACTGTCATATTTGCAACCTTGTGATCTGTGATTGTAGCAAGGTTATCAGCAAGTTTAACTTCAGCAACATTTGTGTAAACTGCTTTAGCAGTACCAAGTTCTTGTTCGACAACAGCAGTACCTAATACAGTACCATCAGCATTCAATAATGTAATTGTGATTTCACCCTTTTCAGTGTATGTAACATCAGAATTCTGATCGCTGTTGAATCTGTTACCACTGATGACTTCGAATGATGTAAAGTCTTCGACATCTTTACGATAATCAGCAACCAAGTTGGTAATACCGATACCACCTTTCTCTCGAAGTTCAATACCAGTTTTATCACCGATAGTAACAAAGCTTGGGTCAGGATATGAAGAGTTATTGGTGAAGTATTCAAGGTTATTAGGCATATCATCTGAAGTGAAGACAATGTCGTAATCTGTTCTAGCTTTATATCTTTCAAATGTTAATTCAACATCATCATATTTGATAATATCTTCAGCACCGATACCAGAAATTGTTCTCTTAATTTGAACCTTAACTTTCTTTGTACCAAATGAACTGTCGGAGAAGAGTTCTTTATTAATAAAGTCGATGCCAGTATTTACAGAATATTGAACTGTAAATTCATCTTCAGTTTTAATACTAATCCACTTACTTGCATCAACATAGCCTTCTTGGACATCTGAGCCAGTAACTAAATCATATTTGATAGCAACACCAGTTAATCCATTGACATCCTTGCTTGCAGTAAGGATTGAAGTACCAGAAGCAAGAGTGGCTTCACCTTTATCAACGTCACTAAACTTGTATGAACCATTAAGATCGATCTTAGATTGTAAGTTAGCAATTGCTTCTTTTTGAGTATCGTTGACAGTACCTAAATCTTTTTGTTGTAAACCTTTGAATGTAACTGTAGCATCAGAGATGGAACCGACGTGAAGTTGTGGGACATCTTTGTATGCAGTAACGCCAGCATAGATATCATAAAGTCTACCAGCTGGTAATGAACCAGTAATGCCAGGTCTATAAATTTGAACAGTGTAATCATCTTGTGCATCGGTACCAACATAAGCTAAAGGACACCATTTGGATAAACCGGAACCTGTAACTGCTTCGATATTAACCATATCTTTTAAGTAAATAGGTCTTAAAGCCCATTCTGCAGTTAAATCAGTAACGTTGACTGAAATGTTATCCTTGATTTCTTCAGGTGTAACTTCATGGAATAGACCTTTGATCTCATCTTCGGACTTTTCACTTGCAGGTGTGATAAGTTCATAAGTGTAATCCTTAATTTGAGGTAAACCGTTATAAATATCAAGTGTACCAGTGACTCTAATTTCTGCACCTGCAACAACTTCAGTAGAGATATTTTCACTTGCATCTAAGGAAGCTTGGTGTAAGTACATGTATTGTCCATTGTCCAATACTAAGTAACCGTTGTGACCTCTGTTAGAGCTTGAGGCATCCCAGTAATTACCATCGCCACCAACTGTGTACCAACCTCTAACTGTGACAGTTTCACCTTTATGATCGGAAGTGAATTTGTCCTTATTACCGATCAAGCTCATGTCGTAGTACTTGGTGAAGTCAGGACTTTCAGGACCAGTAGATGTGGATGAACTTGAAGATGTTGAAGAAGATGTTGAATCAGCAACGCTGGAAGAATCACCACGATCACAGCTTGCTAATAAACTTGTGCTTGAAACTGCAGTTAATGCAATTAAAGCAAGTAATCTATTCTTTTTCATCATTTACTCCTTTCGATTTAAAGAATTATTAACTTAAGCATAAATTGACGTTTTCATTACATAATGGAATATCTTCGAGTTTGCCTGATAAGTCAAAGTTGAAATTATACTTGTAATTCAAATCTTTGACAGCAGGATTATTCTCGACATATTCATGCTTTCCTGTTTCCTTACTTGTATCCCAATTAGGATCAATGTAATTGGTAACATGGAACATCATATCGCCAAGTGGAGTTGTTGGATAATTGTTAGCACCACTTCTTTCTTTATTAACCTCGAATGCCCAATCGGCATGTCTATCATTTTCGTTATTTGTATCAGCGTAATATTTGCCGAGACCGATTTCGACCAATTCGAGATTGATTAAATGTGGACCGCACCAAATGTAACCAACTTCTCTTTCGTATGTAGTTTCAATACTTGTCTTACCTGCTTCAACAACAATTGGCCAACCATTTTCTTTAGCTTCTTTAAAACGGTATTCAACAAACTGCTTAGCAGCTAATCCCCAGGCTTCAGCACCTTTTGATGGGTGATGTAACTCAGGAGTATCGATAGCGTAATAACGAATCTCTTTTGTTTCTCTACCTTTACTTGTATTAACAATTAATGTAGTCGTATCACCATCAGATGTATCAACAAACTGGGCTTGAGCGATGAAATCAACATCCCATTTCTTATTAGCAGAAACGCTTCTAATAACATTCTGATAATAGTCTGCAGTCAACTCTTCAGTCTTAGGTGTGTAAGCATATATTGTCTCTAAAGGAGAATATGCTAATGGAACAATTGTAGAAGTTGAAGATGATGAAGCAGAAGGTGAAGAAGAGATTGAACTCTCTTCTCCACAGGATGTAACTAAACCAGAAGTTGCTAATAAACACGTACAGGCAAGAAGCTTATGCAACTTTGAATGTTTCATAATTAGAACTCTTTAAGTTTTGCGGATTCGTCGGAGTAGAATTTATTGATAGTAGCAGCAACTGATTGGGTTGAAGAAAGGAAGTCTTTAACAATTGATTCACTGTTTGTTCTGAGTGTTGCAGAACCTGGGAATGGTCTGTCAGTGAATAAGACACCAGTATTAGCAATTTCAAGTGCAATTTGCATAGCTTGTGCTTCTGCTTTTGTAGCAGGATTTGCTAATTTGTTTGCAATGTGTTGCTTATATTCTTCGGAGTTAACAACTGTTGTTCTTGTTGGTAAGTAGTTTGTACCAGTTGCGAATTCCATATTACCTTCATATGAAGTTGCATATTTAACGTATTCCCATGCAGCCAATTGTTTCTTGAATGCTTTTTGTTGAACAGCAGTACCACTTGTTAAAGCATCCTTTGTCAAATTGACATAATCAGCTTGAGCCAACATGGAAATGTTTGTACCTTGTTGAATGATCTTAGGAGAGTGATTACCTTCAGTCTTATTGAAGACGACAGGAGCAGCTGTAACACCGGTAACGAATGAACCTTTACCATTCAATGCAGCACCAGCTGTGGAACCAACAGACATGAAGATATTTTGGTTGATAAATTGAGTTGTACCGTATTTATCAGTTTGAGAACCCATCAATGTAGGAATTGTGAAAATACCTTCACTGAACATATTTTTCATCTTTTGATATTGGTTAATAACTTCTTGATCATTGAATAAAAGTTTTGCATTCATCTTACCTGAAACATCATTGTATTCAATTGTTGAATATTTGTTGTAAGAGTTAGCTAAAGAGATGAATAAGTTGGAAACTGAGTCCCAGCTGATTGAGAAATTACCACGTTGTTCAATTTGGCTTGCATACTTATCACCAGGAGTGTAAAGAGTATTGTATTTCTTACCACTGATAACATCGTAGTAATTCAATGTGATTTGTTGGATGATTAAACCGTTAACTCTAACGTCATCCCATGTGAACCATGTGGAAACATCACTAACATCGATATCGCCTGGGTGTTTGAGTGTCAATTTGTTACCATCAGCATCCTTCAAATCCCATGGTAAACCTTCATAAGTTTTACCATCAACGGTAACTCTAATTTCTTTTTTGATGAATCTGTTTGCATATGGTGCTTTATCAGCAGTTTGACCATCTGATAATGTTGCCTTTGTTAAATCACCAGTTGTGAAAATATCGAAGAATGTCTTGTTGTAGTACATAACTTCGGTGGATTTATTAATAGGTAATGACATCAAGCTACCTTTACCATACTTAGCACCATCTGTAAGACTTTGGTTGTATTGATCTAAGGTATCTTTGTCAAAAACATAGTTATATGATTCTTTTTGATAGGATTCGAGGATATCATCGAAATCTTTGATTGAGTATTCTGCATCATCTTGGAACTTGGACATATCGACGACAACGTTTTGCTCACGATAATTAGCAACGTGATCAGGATATGAAGAAACTAAATCTGGAATACTACCGGATTGAATACTTGAGTTGATTTGAGTGAACAAAGTATCGTAGTCTTTTTGACCGGTTAATGTAACGCAGATTGGGAATGATTCATCATGAACGTGTTGTTCATTGAATGCGTTTGTAACATTGACAGCTGCAGTTTCATTAACGTTGTTGAATGCGTGCCAGAAATTCAAAACTGTCATGTTTGGATTCTTAGCTGCTTCTTCAGCACAATTGTATTTTGCTTCTGCGACAGAATATGATGAAGAGGATGAATCCGATGCAGATTGAGAAGAGTCACCACGATTGCAGGATGCTAAATTAAATGCAACAGGGGATAAAACAGCAACAGCAGTAACAAGTTTTAACGAATTTTTTTTCACACTTATTTCCTCCGTGAAAACGCATAACCTATATGCATAACTATTATAAAATGTAAGAAAACTCTTTTCAAAGCAGAATTTGTCCGTCGCCTTTGTAAAGGCTTGCAGTTTTTCTCTTTGTATAAATTTTGATACATTTTAGGTATTTTATAACATTGAAAGTGTTTTCACAATATATTTAAACAAATTTCAATGAAAACGTTTACATAAACATTTTAAGATTTTAGATTTTTGTCTTTTCCTTATATATTTATTAATATAAACAAAAAACCGCAAGTAAGGGTTACTTACTTACGGAATATTTTTTCAATAGTTAGATTTCATAATTAACAGTTAGTCCTATTTAGATTAGTAAATCTTGGTAACTGTACCAGCACCAACAGTTCTACCACCTTCACGGATGGAGAATTTTGTACCTTGTTCAATAGCGACTGGGTGGATAAGTTCAACTGTGAAGTTGGTGTTATCACCAGGCATGACCATATCTGTACCTTCAGGAAGTGTAACGACACCAGTGATGTCTGTGGTTCTGAAGTAGAATTGAGGTCTGTAGTTGGATGCGAAAGCGGTGTGACGACCACCTTCTTCTTTGGTTAAAACGTAGACTTGGCAATCGAACTTGCTGTGAGGTGTAACTGAGCCAGGTTTAACTAAAACTTGACCACGGACGATTTCGTCTCTTTGGACACCACGGAGTAAGACACCAACGTTATCACCAGCTTGGCAGTAATCAAGAGTCTTACGGAACATTTCCATAGATGTGACGACTGCACTCTTTGTAGGCTTGATACCAACGATTTCAACTGTATCACCGGCACGTAATTCACCACGTTCGACTCTACCTGTTGCAACGGTACCACGACCAGAGATGGATAAAACGTCTTCAACTGCTAATAAGAATGGCTTATCATTTTCACGAGCAGGAAGTGGGATGTACTTGTCACAAGCATCCATCAAATCGATAATGGATTGGACAGCTGCTGGATCACCTTCAAGAGCTTGTCTTGCGGAACCACGGATGACAGGTGCATGTTCACCATCGAAACCGTAGGATGTTAATAAGTCACGGACATCCATTTCAACTAAGTCGATCAATTCTGGATCATCGACTAAGTCACATTTATTTAAGTAGACAACAATGTAAGGAACACCAACTTGTCTTGCAAGTAAGATGTGTTCACGTGTTTGAGGCATAACACCGTCAGTTGCTGCGACGACTAAGATAGCACCGTCCATTTGAGCAGCACCGGTGATCATGTTCTTGACGTAGTCAGCGTGTCCAGGACAGTCAACGTGAGCATAGTGTCTATTTGCTGTTTGATATTCAATGTGTGCAGCATTAATTGTAATACCACGAGCTTTTTCTTCAGGTGCGGAGTCGATTTGATCATATTTCATAGCTTGACCGCCACCTTGTTTAGATAAGACAGTTGTAATAGCTGCGGTTAAAGTTGTTTTACCGTGGTCGACGTGACCAATAGTACCAATATTAACGTGAGGTTTACTTCTGTCAAATTTTTCTTTTGCCATATAAAAAATCTCCTTTTAATAATGCTCAAATATTATAAACAATGATTTTTTATCTTGCAACAATATACATAAAATCAATATATATGTTGCAATTTGCTTTCGATGTATAAACTTTTACGATACGATTTAATGCGAGAAATCACGCTCTTTTTTGCTTTTTCAAAATCTCTTTTTATCAAATAACAACAATAAAATTATCGGTTACTATAAAATATATGAAACGGCTTACATAGGAGGTAGCTTTTATGGAAATTAATACTGACAAAATTAGAAATGTCGCTGTGCTTGGACACCAAGGTAGCGGTAAAACCACTTTGGTTGAATCATTAGCATACAAATGTGGACTTATTCCTGAGAAAGGTTCAATTGAAAAGAAGAACACAATCTCTGACTTCTTAGATGAAGAAAAGAAGAAACAAAGCTCTGTTTCTTCCTCAGTTATTCCACTTATTTACAACGACTATAAGATTAATTTAATCGATATTCCAGGTAACGATGACTTCGTTTTTGAATCCTTAGGTGTCACCAAATTGATCAAAGGTGCAATCCTTGTCATCGATGCTAGCTCAGGTGTACAAGTCGGTACGATTAAACATTTCAAAACTCTAAGAAAACGTGGCGTTCCAATTTTCATCTATGTTAATAAGATGGATAAGGAAAACGTCAATTTTGATAACTTATTAAGTGATATCCAAACCAACCTTGGTGGTATCAAATGTGTTCCTTTCTCCTTCCCAATCGGAAGAAAAGAAAACTTTGATGGTTTCGTCAATGTTGTCGAACTCAAAGCAAGAAAATTCAATGGTGTCACCTGTGAAGATGATGTCATTTACGATGATAAAAAACAAAAAATTCTTGAATTGCACAACAGACTTGTTGAAGCAGTTGCAACAACAAGCGATGAACTCTTGGATAAATTCTTCTCCGGCGAACAGTTAACTAACGAAGAGATTAAACAAGGTTTAAGAAAAGGTGTTTTGGATGGTGAACTCTACCCAATTATCGTAGGTTCCGCAACAAAGAATATCGGTATCGATACACTTTTATCAATGATGATCGATTACTTACCAAGTCCTACCGATTTGAAACCTTATAAGGCAAAAGATGACAATGGTGATATCGTCGAAGTTAAAACTGAGCAAGATGCTCCAGTTTCCTTATATGTTTTCAAGAACAGTTACGATTCTTACCAAGGTTTAACTTCTATTTTCAAAGTTAACTCTGGAGTCATCCATGTCGGTGATGAAGTTTATTGTCCAAATACTAAACAAACAATGAAGATCAACACTCTCTTCTCAGTTTGTGGTAAGACATTGACCCCTGTTGATAAAGTTGTTGCTGGTGATATCGGTGCTACAACCCGTTTGGAAAATGTAAGAATAAGTTACACTTTGTGTTCACCTACAAAGCATGTCATGTATAAACAAGTTACATATCCAACTGCAACTTATTTCAAATCAATCGTCTGTGAAACAAAGAAAGACAGCGATAAATTGTATCCTTCTCTTGAAAAGATTATGCTTGAAGATCCAACAGTTGTTTTAAAAGAGAACTTAACAACAAAACAAATTTTGGTTGGTGGTTTAGGTACATCACATCTCTCTTATGTTTTTGAAGAACTTAGAGAAAACTATAAAATTAATTTCACACTAGAAGAACCTAAGATTGTTTATAAAGAAACTATCACAAAACCTGCAACTGATGTTGAAGGAAGATATGTTAAACAATCAGGTGGTGCAGGTTACTATGGTGTTGTCATCATGGATTTCTTGCCATCCGATGAAACTAAATTTGAGGAACAAATTTTCGGTGGTCATATCTCCAAAGGTTATTTCCCAGCAATTGAAAAAGGTTTTTACGAAGCTTTAGAGCATGGTTATCTTATTGGTGCCCCAGTTGTTGGTGTCAAAGCAGTGCTTAAAGATGGTAAAGAACATTCCGTCGACTCAAACGAAATGGCATTTAAGAATGCTGCCATCGAAGCTTTCAAAGAAGCTTACAATAAATGTAATCCAATCTTACTCGAACCATACGACAGAATTGTTGTAAATATCAATCCAGATTATTTAGGTTCTGTCTTATCAGACTTATCCAAACGTAGAGCAAGAATCAATGCTACTGAAGAGGATGAATCAGGTAACTTAGACGTCATTGCAATCGTTCCTGAATCAGAAATTCTTGAATACGCAAATGAATTGAAAGCAATCACCAAAGGTACTGGTTTCTTCAACTTAACATTTGAAAGCTACGAAAAGGTTCCTGAAGCATTACAAGCCAAGATTATTGAGCAGGTAAACGCTAAGAAGTAGTAAAAATTTATAAGTAGTTTTAAAAGTTGTATCTATTAAATAGTGATACTTTAGAATATACTTTTCTAGGTATCACTTTTTAAATGTGTTTTTCAATGCCAATTAATTTTTTACACAAGAAAAAGCCCACCAACTAAAGGCGAGCTTCTATATTTTCAGTACTTACTATTAATCAATTGGATTAGTTTCTACTCTTGACGATTTCGTCTTGAATAGCTTTAGGAACTTCTTGATAGTGGTCAAATTCCATGACGTAGATACCACGACCTTGAGTTAAAGCTCTTAAGTCGGAGATGTAACCGAACATGTTTGCGAGTGGAACGAAAGCGGTGATGATGTTAGCATTACCCTTTGTTTCAGTATTTTCAATTTGACCTCTTCTTGAAGAGATATCACCCATAACGTTACCTAAGTATTGTTCTGGGGTTGTAATTTCACACTTGACGATAGGTTCAAGGATGACAGGATTACACTTCTTAGCAGCTTCTTTGAAAGCTAAGCCAGCAGCTAACTTGTAAGCAGCTTCGGAAGAGTCGACATCGTGATATGAACCGTAGTAAAGTGTTGCTTTAATGTCGATTGCAGGATAATTTGCAATCAAACCACGATCTAATGCTTCTCTTAAACCTTCGAAACATGGCTTGATGAATTCTCTAGGGATTGCACCACCAGTGATTGCATCAACAGTTTCGAAACCTTTACCAGGGTTAGGTTCAAACTTGAAGCAGCAGTGACCATATTGACCGTGACCACCGGATTGCTTGATGTATTTACCTTCACATTCACCAACAGACTTGATGGTTTCTCTGTAAGCAACTTGAGGAGCACCAACTTTAACGTTGACGTTGAACTCATCTTTCAAACGAGTGACATAAACATCGAGTTGTAATTCACCAACACCAGCGATGATGGATTGACCAGTTTCTTGGTTGGTGTAGAAGTGGAATGTAGGGTCTTCTTCTTGAAGCTTGAGTAAAGCAGCGGTCATCTTATCTTGATCGTTCTTGCTTTGAGGTTCGATAGCTTCAGAGATAACAGGTTCGGAGAATTGGATGGATTCCAATGTAACTGGGTGTTCTTCATCACATAATGTGTCACCAGTTGTAGTATTCTTCAAACCGACGATAGCAGCGATTTCACCAGCTTTGACTTCTGCGACATCTTGTCTGGAGTTAGCATTCATCAAAACTAAACGGGAAATACGTTCCTTGGTACCCTTAGTAGTATTTAAAACGTAGGAACCTGTCTTCAATGTACCGGAGTAAACACGGAAGTAGGTTAACTTACCGAATTGGTCTGTTGAAATCTTGAAAGCTAAACCGACGAATGGAGCCTTAGGATCTGTAGGGCATTCGACCTCTTTACCTTCTGGGTCATGACCAACGATTGTTGGGATGTCAACAGGAGATGGTAAGTAGTCAACAACTGCGTCCAATAAAGTTTGGACACCGCAGTGTTTGTATGCGGAACCGCAGCAAACAGGGAAGAAATCACCACCGATTGTTGCTTTTCTGATGGTCTTCTTAATTTGTTCGATGCTAGGTTCTTGACCTTCGAGTAACATTTCGAAGATTTCATCATCGTATTCAGCGATTGCTTCTAATAAGATTCCTCTGAATTCTTCAGCTTTTGCTCTGTATTCTTCAGGGATCTCTGTCTTCTTAGGAGCATACTTAGGAGCTTTGGATCTAGGATCGAGTTCAGGATTAAATTCCCAAGCCTTCATTTCGACTAAGTCGATAACACCAGCTAAATCCTTTTCAGCACCGATAGGATATTGAATAGCATATCCCTTTGCGCCTAATTTTTCTTTGATTGTTCTAACTGACATTTCAAAGTCAGCACCGATTGCGTCAAGTTTATTGACGAAAACGATTCTAGGAACACCATACTTAGTAGCTTGTCTCCAAACTGTTTCAGTTTGAGGTTCAACACCGTTTTTACCGTCCAAAACTGTGACAGCACCGTCAAGAACTCTTAAAGAACGTTCAACTTCAGCTGTGAAGTCAACGTGTCCGGGAGTGTCGATAATGTTAAATCTGTAGACTTGATTATCTTTGTTCCATAAACATGTTGTAGCAGCAGAGTGAATGGTAATACCACGTTCTTGCTCTTGCTTATCGAAGTCCATGGTAGCAGCACCATCGTGGACTTCACCGATCTTATGGGTTTTACCTGTGTAGAATAAAATACGTTCAGTAGTTGTAGTTTTACCTGCATCGATATGAGCCATAATACCAATGTTTCTTACACGTTGGATTGGGACAGCTTCATATTTGACAAGTTCTTCATTAATATCTGCCATATTTCACTCCTTATTTTAGAAACGGTTGTGTGCAAATGCTTTGTTAGCTTCAGCACTTCTGTATGTATCTTCTCTCTTCTTAACAGCGCCACCGGTACCATTTGCAGCATCGATGATTTCACCTGCTAATTTGTCTTCCATAGACTTTTCATGTCTTAAACGTGCATAGTTAACTAACCAACGAAGACCTAATGTGACTTGTCTATCTCTAGAAACTTCAGTAGGAACTTGAACGTTGGATGCACCTAAACGTTTTGCCTTCAATTCGACTTCAGGCATGATGTGTTCCAATGCTAAATTGAAAACATCCATTGCAGATTGGTTGGTTTTTGCTTCAATCTTCTTAAAAGCACCGTAGAGAATAGTCTGAGCAGTGCCTTTCTTACCACCCTTCATAATCTTATTAATTAAACGAGTAACTAATTTAGAATTATAAATTGGATCTGGTAAAACATCACGTTTTTTAACGCTACCATTTTTTCTTGGCATACTTACTTATCCTCCTAAATTACTTATTCTGGATTTCGCCATTACGTTTTGTACCGTATAAGCTACGTCCTTGTTTACGGCCTTTAACACCGAAACATTCTAAACCACCACGAATGATGTGATAACGAACACCAGGAAGGTCACGAACTCTTCCACCTCTGATCAAAACAACTTTGTGTTCTTGTAAGTTGTGATCGATACCGCCGATGTATGCGGTGACTTCATATCCGTTAGATAAACGTACACGAGCGTATTTACGTAAAGCAGAGTTAGGTTTCTTAGGGGTCATGGTACCGACACGGGTACAAACACCTCTCTTTTGTGGTGAAGGGATATTCTTCATCTTCTTATTTAAAGAATCCCATCTTTTACCTAATGCAGGAGATTTACTTTTTTCTACGTTTGAACGTCTTTCTTGACGGACCAATTGATTAATAGTAGGCATCAATTATTTCCTCCATATATGCTTTTTCCACGGAACCGGGCGTTCAATTCATATTCCATAAAAACAGAACGAACTTTAAGGTTCGTGCTTAAAAAGAATATCAAATATAAAATTGAAATTCAATAGGTTATTGTGATTTTGTAAATTTTGTTCGATGAAAGATCCCTATACATTAAAAGGAAAAGTGCAGCCAGCTAATTTTACGGACAGAAAAAGCGGCAGTACTTAGTTAAATCTACCAAATACTGCCGCTATAAACACTAATCTAAAACAATCTTATTATCGTAATGATAATTGATATTTTCTCTATGAGAAATTTCTAAGATTGTAATATCCTTCTTGAAAAGTTCACTTCTAATTGCATTTTCTGTATCAATATCAAGTGCAGAGAATGATTCATCAAGGAAGAGAACATTAGGATTTCTAATAAGAGCTCTTGCTAAATTGATACGTTGCTTTTCACCTCCGGAGAAGTTAGCACCGTTATCTAAAATCATCTCATCAAGACCGTGTTCTTGTTTTTCAACTAACTCTGTCAAATGTGTCAATTTAATAACTTCATCGTCTTTAATTGGGACGCAATAGTTTTGATCACATTTTCTACCATTACCAAAAAACACGTTATGGTTAGAAATAATAGAAAGAGACCATTGTATAACAACACAATCATAAGCATAATTCCTCTATTTGAAATAATCTCCAAATACAGAAAAACGCTTTAAATTAAAATTTATCCAAGAAGGATTAAATCAAGCTTTTAAACGTAAATCTCTAAACTAAAACAGCATTATTCAGAGATTATTTGATACATTATATACCTCTTTTTAAACTGCCAATAAAAATACGACGTGTGAAACCTGGAATAAAGTTCTAATTCCATTAATGATACGTCTATCTTTCTTTTCAAGAAGCAAAGCATCCTTAAATAGAATTTGAGTTAAAAATAAGAATAAAAACTCAGCTGCCCTTGCAACAGTTATATAAGTGGATATTGCCATATCGCTGACATCTTCAACAGGTTTTGCTGATAAAAGATAAGGTAAAAATTTATAGAGTGCATCAAAAAGTAAAAAAGATAAAGGTAGCAATACCAAAACGGTAATGCATAATATCTTTAAATACTTTGCAGGAATTTTAGTTCCGAATTTAATTAAAACTAGCAAGAAACCAAATAATGAAAATGGAACTAGAAATAGTAAAAATAATAAGTAAACATTTTTATTATCTACTAATGAAATTGTTTCTTTAGAATTACATACAGATGCTAAACAAACTAAAGAAACAAATATAACTGTAGAATCTAATACAAGCATTTTCTTCTCAATGTCATAAGCAGGATCATTCCCATATAAAGCAGGAAACATTAACTTCTTTGTAGATTTAAATAGGCAACAAAATGAAACAACCAAAATAAGAGCTAAGATTGGAAGAATCAAATAATTTATATTATCGGTTTCTAAAAAGTTGATAACTGGATTTGTAAAAACCAAATTAATAACACTAATAACAGATATGCATACCGAACTAATAGACAGAATATCACTAACCAAATCAGTGTTAGTTTTATAATAACTTTTAAGAAATATTCCTAATAAGACAAATAGATAAATAACATTAACATTTACAAAAGCTAAAACAGTAGATAAGTTATTAAAAAAGTTTTCAAATCCAAAAACACTAATTAGTTCTACATTAGACAAAAACATAATTAATGTTGAAAAACCGAAAATATGGACACTCTTATTAAAAAACACTTTATTCCCGGTGTAGCAGAACAAAAATAATAGTCCTAATATAATTACTACAATAATTGTAATATCTAACCACATAGGAGCATCACTACTACTGTATGGAGACATCCAATTTGGAAGCCACATAAACATAGTGCTAATTATAAGTGGTAAGCTAAATAATAATTTATTAGAAAATCGAGATCTCGAATAAACCTCTTTATGAATAGAATAATCAGTGTCAACAATAGTACCTAGTTGATACGAAAATAGTGGTTGAGCAATATCATTGCTCAACTTCATTTTTGATATGTCTAAAAATATTGGATTTCTCATGATGCTTAACCCTCAAAAGATAAGGGAGGATAAAAGTTCTTTCATAACCATACCTTCCTTATATTCAAAAATAACTCTGAATTTAAGAGAAAGTTAAAACTGATAAATCATCTTAGAGAGATTGAGTTTTATTAATCGTAACTAATCCCCGAAATAACACAGAGATTATTTTTGATAAGTCATTATATTACATGTTTATAATTTGACAGATTCAAATAATAATATAATGAAGGCATGAAATACTTACTTAATAAAGAATGGGATGAGATTTTAATCAAAACAATAACTAATCCAGATTTTATTTCATTTATGGAATCAATTCAAAAAGACTATACCAACGAAATTGTTTATCCTGAATATAAAGATATATTTAAAGCATACAACCTAACCGATTTTTCTGATGTTAAAGTTGTTGTTATTGGTCAAGATCCATATCATGATGGTTCTGCTGATGGTTTATGTTTTTCAAATAGCTACAAAACAGATAAGATTTCTCCATCGCTAAGAAATATTTTCAAAGAGTTAGAGCTTGAATATGGAATAAAAAGGCAATCTTACGATTTAACTAATTGGGGTAAACAAGGAATGTTTTTAATTAATACAATCCTTACAGTTAAAAAAGGTAAACCACTATCCTACAAAGACAGCTATTGGTTAAAATTCACTGAAGAAACAATTGTAAAATTAAACTCAAGAAATACTCCAATTGTCTTTTTGTTACTAGGTAGTTATGCCCAAAACTATGAGAAACTTATAACAAATCCAATCCATAGAATTGTTAAAACAAATCATCCGTCTCCGTTATCAGCTTACCGTGGATTTTTCCATTCAAACTGTTTCAAACAAGTTAATGAATATTTATCAGAGTTAAAAATGGAACAAATTGATTATTTCAAGTAATCTTTCTAATTTTCAAGCGATTATAAAAAGTTTATAATTGATATGACTTAAAGGAGTTTTAACATGTTAGATATTAAATATATCATTGAACACACAGATGAAGTAATTGAAAGATTAAACACTCGTAATGGTGATTTTTCATATTTAAAAGAGATTCCTGCTTTGGATAAAATCAGAAGAGATTTGATTAAAGAAGGTGACGATTTAAAGAATAAGAGAAACGTTTTAAGTAAAGAAATCGGAGTTGCTAAGAAAAATAAAGACGAAGCTAAAGCAACAGAATTAATGGCTCAAGTTACTGCTAACAAAGACAGAGTTGCTGCTATCGATACCGAATTGAATGAAATTGAACAAAAGATTAGAGAAATCTTACTTAAGACACCTAATTTACCTGATAAATCCTTACCTTTAGGTAAAGATGATTCCTTCAACAGAGTCGAAAGAAAATGGGGTGAACCAACAAAATTTGACTTTGCCCCTAAATCTCACTGGGAATTAGGTGAAAAATTAGGTTTATTCGACTTCGAAAGAGGCGTTAAAGTTGCTGGTCAAAGATTTGTCTTCTACAAAGGTGCTTTTGCACGTTTGGAAAGAGCAGTTGCAAGTTTCATGTTAGACTTGCATACTGCAAATGGCTACACTGAAGTTTTGCCTCCATACATGGTTAATTCTGATTCAATGTATGGTACAGGTCAACTTCCTAAATTTGCTCAAGATGCATACCACATTGAAAAAGATGATTTATGGATGATTTCCACCGCAGAAATTCCAGTTACCAACTACTATCGTGGTGAAATTTTACAAGCAAGTGATCTTCCTAAATACTTTGCTGCATATTCATCTTGTTTCAGAGGTGAAGCAGGTTCTGCAGGTAAAGATACAAAAGGTATCATCCGTTTGCACCAATTCCAAAAGGTCGAACTCGTTAAATTCTGCTTACCAGAAAATTCCTGGGATGAACTTGAAAGCTTGACTCATGAAGCTGAATTGGTTTTGCAAGGTTTAAATCTTCCATACCGTGTTGTTACTTTATCAACTGGTGACGTTGGTTTCTCCTCAGCTAAGACATACGATTTAGAAGTTTGGTTACCAAGTTACAACGACTACAAAGAAATTTCTTCCTGCTCCAATTTCTTGGATTATCAAGCAAGAAGAATGCAAATCAGATTCAAACGTACTAAAGATAGCAAACCTGAACTTGTTCACACATTAAACGGTTCCGGTCTTGCCATCGGTAGAACAGTTGCAGCAATCATTGAAAACTATCAAAACGCTGATGGTTCCATCACAGTCCCAGAAGCATTAGTTAAATATATGGGTTGCACTGTCATCAAATAAGATGAGACTCGATAAATATTTAAAAGTTACTAGAATAGTCAAAAGAAGAGAAGTCGCTCACGACTTTATCGAACAGGATAGATGCTTTGTTAATGATAAATTAGCAAAGCCATCTACCAATGTTAAAGAGAATGACATCATTCTTTTAAACATTTCTCCTACACGACAAGTTAAGATTAAAGTCTTGAAAGTTGCCGAATTTTCTTCAATTAAGGATAGTAAAACCATGTACGAAATACTTGAAGACTAACAAGTATTTCTTTATTTTTTTATAATATTGATATGAAAAAGAAAGTTAAAGACAGTAAAAAAGTATATACAGAAGCTGAAAAGGAAGAAGAAACTTCTAAAAAAGAAGTTAAAAAACCTAGACTAAATTCAGTTAAAGTTACCAATTTTATCTGTGCCATAATCATCGTAATTATGGTTGCAATTTTAGCTGTAATTATCTATTTCTTCGTCAGAGCTATTCAAAATAGGCAACAAGTTTCAGAGCAATCCTTACATCCACAAAATCAATTAGTTACAGAAATAAATACATTTGAATCAGATGACCAACTTATACAACTTGATTAACAAAGATTTACTGAAAAAGAACGAGAGATATCTTCTCGCCTTTTCTGGTGGGCCAGATTCAGTCTTCGGTCTAATTCAAATAGTAAAAATCTTCAAAGAAGAGTTCAAATATACCGATGAGGAAATTTCAAATTACCTTCTTTTGATATACATAAATTATCACGATTCACCTTATGTAGATAAGGAGCAGGAAATTGTTGAGTACTACTGCAAGAGATTTAAACTCAACAAGATTTTTGTCATGGATTACGATTGTGTTAACGCAGCAAATTTTGAGGATGCTGCTAGAGTTTTCAGATACACAACATTCAGGGAAGTTGCTCTGTTCCATCAATGCGATGCTACAGTAATCTTTGAACATTTAAACGATTACTACGAAACTTACTATTTACAAAAAGAAAGAAAATCCATCGTTGACTACTACGGATTAAAAGAGGAGAACTTAATCTTCAACAACAAGATCATCCGTCCATTTTTAAGAATTAAAAAGTCCCAGATTATACAATTCTGTAAAGATAATGGTTATAAATACTACGATGATCCAACAAATAACTCTGAAAGAAAGAGAAATGTCATCAGAAAAGACATCAATTTGATGTCTGATGAAGAACTTTTAAAGCTTCAAGAAGAGATTAATCAAGCAAACCTTGAAAATGATAAGCTTAAAGAGATTGTCAGATCTTCATTTCTAGAAAATAATGTGTTCTCATTCGAAAAAATTAGTGATGATTTTGATGAGGAAACTAAAGAGAATTTAAGAAAACGTATCATTTATCGTGGAATTAAAAACGCAAATGCCTACAAGGAGAAATACATTCTCTCTTTAGTTAACGACATTTACTACTTAACAAAAGGTAAATTCAACGGAAAAATTAACCTTGATGAATTCACATATCTTCTTGTTAACAAAAATAGAATCCAATTGGTTGCCAGTAATAATTTCTTCGTATACCTTATGAGAAATAAGTACGAAAGATACACTGACCAAATGAATTCTTTATATTTCCATCCTTCTTCTGAATTTAAAAAATGTTACAAGTTAGATGTTTCAAATCCTTGTTTAACAAACGTTTATTCCATGAAGACTAAACCAAACTTAATCAAGATGAAGAGTAAATTAAAAGGTGAGAATCTCTATGAATTCTTCAAAAAACAAGGATTCCCACTCGCTTTAATCGATATCTACCCAATTATTATCGATGATGATAGAAACTGTATTTTTGTACCTAGATTCGATGAGCTTTTCACCGATTATATCTATGTTCCTTACATGGAAAAATACAGAGATTTAGTTAAAATTAAATAGTATCACCTAAATCTTCTTCAGTTGACACTTCTTCTTCGTTGTTATCATCTTCCTTATTTAGAATTTCTACTAAATATAGAAGCTGAGAAAGATATTCTTGCTTTCTATTTAAGAAGAAAACAAGTTTCTTATTAACTATTGAGACACGTAAATTTTCAATTAGAGGCTTTAAATCAGTCTCTAATTTTTTAATGATATTTCTTTGTGAAGAAAACTCATTTGTCATGGTTATTTGATAACCAACAAGTGTTTCCTTAAATTCATCAAAGATTGGTGTACTAAGATGAATTTCAATCTCTTTCTTAGTTAATAAATTGCCTAATTCTTCTGGTAATTTACCATACATATCCTGCAATTTACGTTTGAAGAAAAATAGATCTTTAACATTAGTAATATTACCTAATTCACGGTAGATATTAATTCTATTTTCTTCATCAGTAAAATCGATTGGAACAATAGCATCCAATGTAAAAGATAACTCAAATTTCTTTGAAGTTTGCTCAAATAATGAGTTCTTGATAGGTTTTTGACTATCACCTAAATTAGATAAAAGTTTCTTTTGAGTAATAACGTCTTTTAATAACTTATTGTAGGTTTCATAACCGATTGTGTCGATATGACCTGCTTGTTCTTGACCCAAAATATTTCCAGCACCTCTAATAAGTAAATCTTGGTTTGCAATCTTAAATCCAGAGCCTAATTCAGTGAATTGCTTAAGTGCATTAAGACGTTTTCTTCCATCTTCAGTCATTGTTTCATAACTATCGTAAAGGAAATAACAATAAGCTAATTTATCTGAACGTCCAACTCTTCCTTTAATTTGGTAGAGTTGAGATAAACCAAATGTATCTGCTCTTTCAACAATGATTGTATTTGCATTTGCAACATCCAAACCCGATTCAATGATGGAAGTGCAAAGTAAAATTTCAATATTTCCTTCGTAGAAATTATCCATAACATTTTCAATATCATTGCCATCCATCTGTCCATGAACAATAGCTATTCTTGCTTCAGGGAACATCTTTTCAAGTTCCATCTGCTTCAAATGGATGTTCTCAACTCTATTAAATAAGTAGTAAACCTGCCCTTTTCTTGCTAATTCCCTGTAGATAACTTCTTTAATTAAATTAGGATCTTTTTTAACTGTGTATGTCTTAATTGGTAAACGGTTAAGTGGTGGATCGTTTAATAGAGATAAAGGTCTAACATTGATTAAAGATAACTCCAAAGTTCTAGGAATAGGAGTTGCCGATAAAGTTAAACAATCGATGTTGCTAACTACAGCTTTAATCTTCTCCTTATGAACAACACCGAAGCGTTGCTCTTCATCAACTACCAATAATCCTAAGTCTTTAAACTTAATTTTATTTGAAAGCAATTTATGTGTGCCAATAATAAGATGTATCTTACCAGCAGCGATATCCTCAAGATTTTGCTTCAAAATTTTAGGTTTAACAAATCTTGTTAACTCACAAATATTAACATCAAAGCCTCTGAATCTAGTTAAAGCAACTTCATAATGTTGTCTTGCTAAAACTGTAGTTGGGCATAAGATTGCAACTTGTTTTTCATTTAAAATAGCTTTAAATGCTGCTCTAAAAGCAACTTCTGTTTTACCAAAACCTACGTCACCTGCGATAAGTCTATCCATAGGATGTGGTTTTTCCATATCTTTTGAAACTTCTTCAATACATTCAATTTGACTCTTAGTCAATTGAAATGGGAAGTTCTTACCGAATTCATTTTCGTAGTATGGATCAGAAGAAAATGCAAAACCTTCTTCAGATTCTCTCTTTGAGTAAAGTAAAAGAAGTTGATCAGCCATATAGGAAATCTTAGAGTAAATTCTTGCTTTTCTCTTCTTCCAAGAAGAGCCATCAATTGTATCTAAACTAGGTACATAGCCTTCTCTTCCACAATATTTGCGGATAAATTTAAATTGGTTAAGTGGAACATAAAGAACTTGTTTTTCAGCGTATTGTATTTTTAAGTATTCAAGTCCTTTCATCTCAGTGATACCTTGATATTGTCCGATACCATGATTTTCATGAACGACGTAATCACCAAAAACTAAGTCATCATATTTTTTAATGACTTTTGCTTGTTTGAAGTTAGATAAGAACTTAGATTTAACAAAGTTGATGTTGTAGATATCTTTATTTGATAAATAAACAATCTTATTTTCTTTATCGTAAAAACCATGATTGAATTCATCATTAATTAAACATAATGATGATTTCTCATCATAACCTTCGTTGAAACTAACTTTATTTTCAACAAGAATTGCTTTGTAAGAATCATATGATTTATCTGAAAGAATGATAATAACTCTATCACCATTTTTCTCGTATAAATTCAAAGCTTGAATTGACTCATAAACATTTCTTGAAGTATATGGAGGTGTTGTAATATTACCTTCTTCAAGAATATTGATTTTTTTAGTTCTTAAAAGACTATCAACTGTAAAATCTAATGAGTTAAATTGACTTTCGTCTTTTAATGCTTGTTTTTGAATAGCTAGTTCACCAAAATATTTCTTATTTTCTTGATAGTAGTAATTTACTTGATCAATTAATCTTGGATAATCGTAAGCAAAAACTTTATATTTATCTAAATAAGAAATGATATTTGTTTCTTCATCTCTGAAATAAGGGAATAAATTACTTAAATTTGAGGGTAAATATCCACCTGTTAAATTAACTTCTAATGCTGAGATAAAATCATTTCTTGCTTGAGTTAGCCAACTCACCGTCTCATTCTCAACTAACTTAATCTTTTCGACTCTAGTTGCAGGATCAAAAAGTTTGAGTGAGCAAGGAACAATTGTACATTCTTTCAAATATTCAAAAGAGACTTCTTTATCTACGTTAAATAGTCTGATGTCATCAATTTCATCATCGAAAAATTCAATACGAATAGGTGAGGAATAATTAGGTGAAAAGACATCGATAATCATACCTCTAACAGCGAATTCACTGACTTGAGTAACACTTCTTTGTTGAATGTAGCCAGAATTAACAAGTGTTTTTATAAATTCGCTGCGGTTGATTTCAGTATTTCTAACAAGATGAATTGTGTTTTCTAAAAAGAGTTTTTTAGAGTTAATACTTTCCAATAAACCATTTTGATTAACAATCAAAATGTTAGGTTCATCAACTATAGTTTTATAAAGAGATCTAATCTTTTCAAACTCCATCTCTTTAGATTGATAAGATGAATTTAAGCGGATTATTTCATCACTGACAAAGAGTGAAATCTCATCTTTATCGATGAAATTAGTAAGGATATCATAGAGATTTTGACTGTCGTAAAGACTAGGCATAACTAAGCAAATCTTCTTATGATTATTTTGATAGTACTTAGTTACATTCAAAGCAAAAGAGATGATGTTAGAAGTATCTACGACATCATCCTTTGGCAAATCAATTTTCTTTAAAATAAAGTCTTTATCCTTAAGCATTCAATTCTTTCTTCTTTTTATCTCTTTGTGAGTAGAACATGTTGCTACCTTTATCGTAGCCATTCTTTGTAATCAATAATGTAAGTAAAGCTGCATCATGCAAACCTTGTGAATAAGCTTCCAAATCAGTGCCTTGTGGTCTAGTTAAAACAAAGTTTACGACATCTGATTTAAATTGTGGGTGACCGATACCAACTTTAATTCTGATGAAGTCAGTTTGACCAGTTTCAGCAACAATACTTCTGATACCTCTATGACCGCCATCCCCTTTTAAAATTTTTGCTTTTACATTACCAAGATCTAAATCCATATCATCTTGAATGACGATCATATTCTCGGTAGGAATCTTATAAAAATCTAAGAAAGGCTTAACAGACTTACCTGATAAGTTCATAAAAGTAGCAGGTTTTAACAAGAAAACATCTTTATCACCTAATGAAGAGATTTTTGTATAAAAGCCGTTGAAACCTTTCTTAAAGCTAACACCTGTAAGTGAAGCAATATCATCTATAACGTCAAAACCGGCGTTGTGTCTGGTGTGTTCATATTCATCACCGACATTTCCTAAGCCGACAATTAAAACATTTTCATTTGGATTTAACATATTAAAATAACACCTTTAAATTTCGATTAAATTATAACATTATGATTTTGTGACTTTCAGTATAAGGTCAGAATTTCATATGGAAATTGCTAGTAAAATCTTCTTTAACTTGTAATGAAATTACTGCGGAAAATCCAATATAAGTTATCGAATTAACTTAAGTAAACATCTTAATTTAATAAGGTAACTCAACATCACTTTTTCACTCAGTCATCTACTATGTAAATAATATTACTAACATAAAGTAAAAATTAGTATAATTAATATAGAAATTGGCTCTTGAGAGCCTTTTTAATTGCAGAAATAAGGAGGTTATTATGGCAAGAGATAAAGTTACATTAGTTTGTACCGAATGTCTTTCACGTAACTACACCGTCACTAAGAAGAAGAGTGATCAGTCTGTCAGACTTGAAATAAACAAGTTCTGTCCTCGCTGCAATAAGCACACTTTACATAAAGAAACTAAATAAAGGAGTCTTAGTATTTTATGGCAACTAAAAAAGAAAAAAGAACAAGAATCAGTTTAGTTACTTATTTTAAAGGAGTTAACAAGGAAGCTCATCGTATCAGATGGCCTATGAAGAACTTCTTATTGAAGAATGTTTTAATTGTTATCTCCGTAACAATTGTCTGTTCTGTTGTACTTTTCCTTCTCGACTTCTTAACTGCTGAAATGATGAGACAGTTAAATAACGCATTCCAACAAAATTCAACAGCAACATCCTCTGGCACATCATCAGTTACCAGCACAATTATCAACTACATAAGATTATTCTTCACATCAATTTTTTAGTATCTAAAGGAGGTTAATTATATGTCAGAAACTAGAAATAATACCAAGAAATGGTACGTTATCAGTACTTTTACAAATAGAGAAAGAGCAGTCGCAGACGCTCTTGAAAAGAGAAAGATCGCTTTCGATCTTCAAAATAACATTTTCAGAATTGTCGTTGCTGAAAAGGAAGAACCAGTTTTAGATAAAGAAGGTAGACCTACTGGTAAAACTAAGAAGGTTAACTTCTATCCTGGTTACGTCTTCGTTGAAATGATTATGTCCGATGATGCTTGGTTCGTTGTTAGAAACACACCTGATGCATCAGGTTTCGTCGGTTCATCCGGTAAAGGTACAAAGCCTTTCCCAGTTTCCAATGAAGAGATTGAACCTATCTTGAAGAGATTGAAGATTGCAGAAACCGTTCAATCCGATTATAAAGTTGGTGATCATGTCAGAATCATCTCTTCCACATTCGAAGGTACAGAAGGTTATATTGATAGCATCAACCAAGAAACTGGTGAAGCTGTTGTTAACATTCTCATGTTCGGTAAACCTCAACCTATTTCCGTTGACTTTTCCGAAATTGAACTTATTAAGGAATAATTTTAAGCACTTAGAAGATTTCAAATGCTCTAAGTGCTTTTCTTTTTCCTATAATTAAATGCAATAAAAAATGGACCTGGTGAGAATCGAACTCATGCAATTTCGTTGCGAACGAAATATTCTTCCATTAAATTACAGGCCCAAAGTATAATAATTATCTAAATTATTTCATGATTTTCAAGAGGTAAGAAAATGAGCGAAGAAAATAAAAAGACTGATGAAATTGAAGTGGTTGACGCAATTGATAATAAAGTTGTTACCATTTCAAAGAAAAAAGTTTTAATTAGAGAAATTATCATGAGTGCAGTTGCAATTGCAATTATCTCACTTATTTCTCTGATATTCCTAAACTTAAAAATTGATACAAATGCAGATATCAACATTCTTGATCAATATCAATTCTCATCTTCAATTATGATTCATTCAACTTGGGTTGGAGCTCTATTAATTGGAATATTCCTTCTAACGATATTCTTACTAAAACCTAGTCTTTACAAGCCTAAGTTTTCCAAGAAAAGATACATTGCGTTCTTTATAATATTTGAACTTCTTGGTATCTTTGCATACATTGTTCTCAATCAAATCCTTGCAGCTGACAGCTTTAAAATCGCTTTAAATGTGACTGGTTCAGCCTATATATCTTCATTAATTGTATTAACCTATTCTTACTTAATATATAAGTTGTTTTGTGAAGATTTTATATCTAATAAAGCAATCTTTTGGGAGATATTTCGTTTTGCTTTAGTTGGATTAATCGCAGCAATCTTCGACTATTTAGTTACAAGTTTAACCCGTCTCTCATTTGGAGATAACAAGGGCCAAATCTATGCGACAATCGTTGCTGTTACCTGCGGATTTATCGTTGGTGTCATCATCAATTACATCCTCTCAGTAACTATGGTTTATAAGAGCACAACAAATAACTTTGCTAAAACTAAGAAAGGTATTGTCCTATTTGTTATTCTTTCTGCAGTTGGATTACTTATCGGAATCGGATTTGAATCAATCTTCTACAACGAAAAGATTATATTCTTGGAACCATACATCTTAGTCTTCTTATTAAGAACAATCATTGTTATGGTTTTTAATTACCTCACAAGAAAATTCATCTTGTTCAAATAAACTATATTTAAAGTAAAAAGTGGTTATTCTCGCTAAGTTGAGAGTAACCACTGATTTTTATTGCGAACTTTTATTTATTAATTTTTTTAGGATTACGTTTAATCTTATTCCAGCTTGGTTTGGAAAAAACACCCAAAGCCAAGGTGATAATGTAAATAACTGAGAAGAATGGAAATAAAAACATTCCAGAAATTAATTCACTTCTCTTTTTAGCACCCATCTTCTTGTAGTCTAACATGATGAGAAGAAATGCCTGTAAGAATCCACAGAAAACAAATAAGACCGATACGCAAACAACAATGACAATCCAAGTATTAGTCAGGACTTGGCTGTAACTTGCCACTGTATTCGCTGTTACTTGAATCACGTTATTTGTAACTAATAATAAATAAACGATATCGTAAATATAGAATAATGGAATCCATGTGCACAATAAGACACAGATGATATTGAAGAAATAAGTTAAGAAATACTCAAGATAACTGAACTTAAATGTGTAGAAGAATTTCAAGAATAACTTACCCATCTTACCAAAAATCAAACGGATAGAACCACTACCAATTCTCTTATTTCTGTTGTAAGTATCCTTAAATGTTGATGGTAAATCTTCATAAACAACTGCATCTTCAACAAAGTGTGCAAAGATCTTTTTATCCATCAAATCAAGGGTAAATTCAGCGTCTTCACTGATAGAGAAACAGTTGAACCCTCCCCTCTCTTTTAAAACAGAATAAGCAATCATCATACCGGAGCCATTGACATGAGCACCAATATGCAATCTTTCTCTAACACGACTGGAGAATCTTGAATCGAAGATGTAATAAAGACCGCAAGCTTTTGTGTAACAATTCTGTGTCATATTACTTGCAGACTCATATGGTCTTGCAAACTTAACACCGCTTTGATAAGCGTCGTTCATCAAAGAAATATATTCTTTGTTACATCTATTATCCGCATCGAAACAAAGAACAAAATCATACTCAATTCCTTGTTTTAGAAGATAATCGATACCGTAATTCATACAGTAAGCTTTGATGTGAGTCTTTGGATCAGGATCGTTATAAACAATTGTTTTAGCACCTGCTCTTTCCGCTTCAGCTTTAGTGTTATCTGTGCATTTATGACATATAACATAGATATCATAGAGTTCTTTTGGATAATCTTGATTATCTCTCATCTGTTTGATTGTTTCATAAATAACATCTTCCTCATTTCTTGCTGCATAGACAATTGCTACTTTACCTTTGATGTCGCTCTTTTTGAAGGTTTTCTTTTTAACCCAGAATAGCAACATATAAATAAGCTGCAAAAAGAAAGGAATACCAATGCACATGAGAATAATATTATTAATGATATTCAAGACATCATACATTGTTTCATGCCACATAAAAATACCTTTTTAATACCTTAATAGAATATGTTTAATTATACCTAATCAATCCATTATTTGCCTTATATAAAAGAACAAATCAAATTTAACATTTTTACACATTTAAAAAAGTGCCTTTCTTGGTCAAGAAAAGCACTAATTATTACATTAAATTAATTGTTTAGTAATCTTCGCCTAAATTAGGTGTCTCCTTTTTTTCTTTAATTTCAGAGATACTTGCTTCAGAAGTGATAAGTAAAGCGGAGATTGATGAAGAATTCAAAATTGCACTTCTTGTAACTTTGGTTGGATCAACAATTCCTGCTTCAAACATATCAACCCACTTACCATTTTTTGCGTCAAAACCTGTGTTCTTCTTAGCTCTGATTTGTTGTTCAACAACATCTCTTGCTTCATAACCAGCATTTTCTGCAATTTGATACAAAGGAGCTTGCAAAGAGTCTAGGACAACATTGATACCTTTTTGAACATCGGTATTTGGATCTTTCAAAGTCTTCTTCAAGACTTTGTAGACTTCCATCAAAGCAGCACCGCCACCGATAACAATACCTTCGCTAACAGCAGCTTTAGTTGCATTCAATGCGTCTTCGATTCTTAATTTCTTCTCTTTCATCTCACTTTCAGTTGCAGCACCAACTTTGATAACTGCGACACCACCAGTGAGTTTTGCAATTCTCTTTTCTAAGTTCTTTCTATCGTATTCACTCTTAGTATTTTCAACTTGAGCTCTAAGTTCTGCAGCACGATTTTCGATTGCTTCTTTATCACCGGCACCATCGATAATTGTTGTGTTATCTTTAGTGACAGTGATCTTCTTAGCAAAACCTAAATCGTTCATGGTAACATCTTTGAGATCCATGGAAAGATCAGATGAGATGTAATTTGCACCAGTCATAACTGCGATATCAGAAAGAATATTCTTTTGATTATCACCAAATTCAGGAGCCTTGGTTGCAACAACGTTGAAACCACCTCTTAACTTATTGATGATAAGTGTTGAGCTGACATCGTTATCCAAATCTTCAGCGATAATAAGTAAAGGCTTGTGACTGTCTGCAACACCTTGTAAAACAGGAAGAATGTCTTGAATGTTGCTGATCTTGTAGTCAGTAACTAAAACATAGGCGTTTTCAAGTTCGGAAACCATCTTCTCCCTATCTGATGCCATATAAGGTGAAATATAACCTTTATCATATTGCATACCTTTGACAACTTCTAAGGATGTATCCAATCCTTTAGATTCATCAACGGTAATAACACCATTTCTTCCGACTTGAATCATAGCATCTTTAATGTAATTACCAATTTCTTCACTACCAGAAGAAATGGTAGCAACAGAAGCGATATCTTCATCAGTTGCGATAGGTTTAGAAATATTTAAAAGTTCTTCTGCAACCTTCTTACCTGCAAGTTCAATACCATTTCTAACAAAGACTGGGTTTGCACCTTTTTCAACTTGTTCAATACCTTTATGAATCATTGCTTGAGCAAGAACTGTTGCTGTTGTTGTACCATCACCAGCGACATCGTTAGTGTTATTTGCAACTTCATAAACAAGCTTTGCACCCATATTTTCAAATGAATCAGGAAGCTCAATTTCACGGGCAATTGTAACACCATCATTTGTGATAAGTGGTGAACCATAACCTTTATCCAAAATAACATTTCTACCTTTTGGACCTAATGTTAATTTAACAGTGTCGGCTAATTTATCGACACCTCTAATTATGCTTTTTCTTGCGTCATTACCAAATTTAATAACTTTTGCTGCCATAATAAAATCTCCTTTTTATTATTCGATGATAGCGATAATATCGCTATTTCTTACAACGTTATATCTTTCTTTATTCTCATCAACGTATTCATTTGCAGAATATTTCTTGAATAAGACCTTGTCACCAACTTTAACATCAACACCGACTTTATTTCCTTTTTCATCGATGTATCCAGGACCAACGTTGACAACAACTGCAACACCTTCTTGGTCTTCTTTCTTTGTTGCGATATAAATAGAACCAATCTTTTGTTCTTTTTCTTCAGGTTTTAAAACTACATAATCTCTTAAAGGTTTAATCATACAATTTCCTCCTTGACGCTATTTATTATACAACGTTTATTAGCACTTTCAAGTGATAAGTGCTAATTTATTTTTGCTTAAGTTTTAAGAATAACGCAAGTGAGGTTATAGTTCTTAAATCTTTTTTATTACTACAATTAGAACATATGAAAAATTACAAAAATTGTATAATTTCAATAGTCAATTCAAAGAGGATATTATGAAGAAAATTGCAGTTATAGTTCCTTGTTTTAATGAGGAAGAAGCCTTACCTGTATTTATTGAAAAGGCTCAAGAGTTTATAAAAACAGATGAAGTTCATGAATATAACTTCATTTTTGTTAATGATGGTTCCTCAGATAACACACTTGCTCTTTTAGAAAAATATTCTAAAGAGTACAAGAATGTCAATTACATCTCATTTAGCAGAAACTTCGGTCAATCTCCTGCACAAATCGCAGGTGTAAGCCATGCAAAAGGTGACTATTTCGTCTGTATGGATGTTGATTTACAAGATCCACTTGAAGTTTTACCTCAGATGGCAGCTAAACTTGACGAAGGTTACGACATCGCTCAAGGTGTTAGAAGATCACGTGAGAAAGATTCTTTTTTCAAGAACTTATCTGCAAAAATGTTCTATGCATTACTTGCTAAATTAAAAGGTAAACACGCAAAAGATGCTGTTAATTCAAACACCTTCAGAATGTTCACTGAAAAGGTTCAAAAAATTATTGTTGAAAATGTAGCCCATGATGTTACATTCTTCACACTATTAGATGAGGTAGGTTTTTCAAAAGCACAAATTCCATTCGATAGACCTGAAAGAGTTGTTGGTCAGACTAAGTACAATTTAAGGAAGATGATTAACTACTCGATGAATATCGTTGCTACTCAATCTACAAATCCTCTTTTATTAATTTTCAAATTAGCATTGGCGAACTTAGCATTTGGTTTAATTGTTTCAATAGGTTTTATGATAGTCACAATCTTAGCTCATAGCGGAGTCGGACCAGCTGACTTTATCAGCCACCTCACACTTTATGAAACATTGTGGTTAATTGGAACATTATTCTTTGTTGCAGGTATCATACTTGGAGCCATCTCAGTAATTGCTTTATACGTTAAATCAATTACTATAAACTCACAGAATAAGCCACTTTATATCATCGATAAAATGGAAATTAAAAAGTAAATTAAAAACCAACTTATAACTGAAAAACATAAGTTGGCTTTTTTAATATTTAATTAACTTTCGCTATTTTATTTATTATTCTTACAAAGTTCTACTGCTAATTGACCAGCAAGTCTTGCGTTATTTTTAATTAAAGCGATATTTGCTTCCAAGGATTTACCTTCTGTAAGTTCAACAACTTTGCTGAGTAAGAATGGAGTAACTTCCTTGCCTGAAACACCTTTTTCATTGAGTTCAACTAAAGCTTCATCGATTGCTTTATTCATAAGAACTGGATCAAGAGAATATTCAGCAGGAATAGGATTTAAAATTAAACTACCTTGATTCAAACCAACTAAGTCATTCATCTTGATGATATTTGCTAAGGTTTCAACGTTTTCAGCGACTTGTTCACACTTAAATTCAGATTCACGGGTGAAGAATAATGGGACAGTTTCTGTTTCATAACCGATGACAGAAATTCCTTTTGTTTCCAAATATTCAAGAGTTCTGCCAACATCCAAAATAGCTTTTGGACCTGCACAGATAACATTGACATCAGTCTTGGAGAATTCTTCCAAATCAGCGGAGATATCCATGGTTTTTTGACCATCTCTATGAACACCACCAATGCCACCAGTAGCAAAAACTTTGATATTTGCTAAGTCTGCTGCGATCATTGTTGCAGCAACAGTTGTACTTGCAGTAAGTTTCTTAGCCATGACATAGCCAAAATCTCTTCTAGAAGCTTTAACAACATGTGAGCAATCTGAGCCTAATTTAACAATTTCTTCTTTGGTTAAACCGATTTTTAATTGACCATCAACAAATGCAATTGTGAGTGGAATTGCACCAGTTTTTCTAACTTCTTCTTCAACAGCTAATGCAACTTCAATATTGGTAGGATAAGGCATACCATGAGTGATAATTGTTGATTCTAAAGCAACTACAGGTTGGTTGGAATAATCTTTGATACCGAGAATTTCTTGGATTTTCTTTTTGTCTTTCATATAAATCTCCTACTAATTTAGTTTCTTGCTAAAGAGTTTATAAGCAAGACAATATTATATATGTAAATTGTTATAATTTACATACCGAGGTAACTAATATGGCTGAAAATAAAAAGACAGCACTCATCATCGGTGCTGGTCCAGCTGGTTTGACTGCAGCTTATCAGTTTTTGAAAGAAACAGATATTAAACCAGTTATTATTGAAATGGAAAATTTCGTTGGTGGAATTTCTAGAACTGCTGAATATCATGGAAACAGAATGGATATCGGTGGTCACAGATTCTTCACTAAAGCTGATGAAGTTAATAAAATTTGGTTCGAGGTTATGCCTTTGCAAGGTAAACCAAGTTATGGCGATATCAAAGTAAATACAACCAATAAGGTTTTCGCAGAAAACGGTCCAGATCCAGAAGAAACCGATGTTGTCATGCTTTTAAGAAACAGAGTCTCAAGAATTTATTTCTTGAAGAAATTCTTTGACTATCCAGTCAGCTTAAAAGCAAGTACTATCAAGAACATGGGCTTTTTAAGAACCATGAAAGCTGGTTTTTCATTCATGAAAACCAAGTTTGTGAAAAAGAAAGAAATTAACTTGGAGAACTTCTACATCAACAGATTTGGTAAATCTTTGTATGAGATGTTCTTTGAAGATTACACAACAAAACTTTGGGGTGTCCATCCTTCTGAAATTGCTGCAGACTGGGGTGCTCAAAGAGTTAAGGGTATTTCACTTACCAAAGCTATCAAAGGTCTTTTCAAAAAGAGTGATGAAACAAGTTTAATTGAACAGTTCTATTACCCTAAGAAAGGTCCAGGTCAACTCTATCAAGAGATGGCAAAAATTATTACCTCGAAAGGCGGTGAAATTCTTTATAACCGTGAAGTTAAGACTATCAACCTTAATGAAGATCAAACCGCAATTGAATCCGTTGAAGTTTTAAATAAAGAGACTAATGAAGTAGAAACCTACAAAGCTGACTACTTTATTTCTTCAATGCCAATTAAAGATTTATTCGAAAGCATTTCTAATAAAGTTGATGAAAATGTATATAAAGTTGCAACAACATTACCTTATCGTGACTTCATCACAGTCGGTTTGTTAGTTGATAAATTAAAAATTAAGAATAACACCAAGACTAAAACTTTAAATAACATTGTTCCAGACTGCTGGATTTACGTCCAAGAAAGAGAAGTTAAGATGGGGCGTATCCAAATCTTCAACAACTGGTCACCTTACATGGTCAAAGATGTGGATAACACTGTTTGGATTGGTCTTGAATACTTTGCAAATGAAGGTGATGAACTTTGGTCAATGTCCAAAGAAGACTTCATCAAATTTGCTATCGATGAACTTGTTAAAATCCAAGTTATCGACTCTAAAGATGATGTTTTAGATTCAACTCAAATCAAAGTTAAGAAAGCATATCCTGCATATTTTGGAAGCTACAAAGACTTTGATAAAGTTAAAGAATATTTAGATAAAATTTCTAACTTATACTGCGTTGGTAGAAATGGTCAACACCGTTACAACAACATGGATCACTCAATGTTAACAAGTATTGTTTGTGTCAATGACATCAAAAACAATATCACAGATAGATCAAATCTTTGGAATGTTAACACAGAAAAGGTCTATCACGAGGAAAAGTAAATGGATGAATCTTTATCAATATTTGCTTCAGTAGAATCAAAAAGCGATAGGGTTAAAGAACAGTTCAAAAGATATATAGAAAATGATTTTAATATGCCTAAATATCTTAAGTTAATCTTTGAAGGATTAACTTATTTAGGTATATTTTTACTAATTGCAATATCCTATTTTATTGTCAGAAACCCTAGCAAAATCTACATCGATTTCAATAATCGAGTTAATGGCGCTGTCTATCATGCTATTCCAATTACATTCATTGCAATCGATGTAATCTATCTATTAATTCAAACTTATCGCAAGAAATTGAGCTTTAAAACATTGCTTATTTCCATCTTAATTATTGGATTATTAACTAGATTAAGTTATCTCTATGCTACCCAATATGATGTTAGACAAAATGACACCATTTCAATCAATAATGATGCTCATTACGATTATGCATTATCTTATTTCTTAACAGGAAAACTTCCAAATCATCACATCCACATGGATGATATTTATCAATTCTATCATCCACCACTTAACGCATTTATCTGCGGTATGTGGATGAGAATTGTAGAGCCTTTCTACTTAGGAATTTATAACATTACTGATCCACATATTTATTTCCAAAGTTGCGGTGTCATCATGACATTTTGCACTTTCATGACTTCAATAGTTATCATCAAAGCAATTAAACTCATGAAACCTTCAAGAAACACATTTTTCTTAGGTGCAATCTTTGCAATGTTCTTCCCAAGATTCATACAATTTTCAATGCAGTTGAATAATGATACAATCACTTTATTCTTCTCAACACTTGCTTGTTATTACACCTTAAAGTGGTATATCAGACAGAAAGATAAAAACATTTTTGAAAATAAATCAGAAATTGCTTATGATTGGTTGTATATCTTATTATCTGCGCTTTTCATTGGTCTTGCTATGATGACTAAGCTTGCTGCAGCAACTATTTGCTTAGGTATTGGTTTCTGTATGGCTTGGGCATTTATAAGAAAATGTATCAAGAAAGAAAAGAAAGCCATCATCAATATGGTTGGTGAATTTGTAGTCTTTTTAGCAATCTGTGCACCACTTGGTTTATGGCACCAAGTCTACATGCATGAAAATTATGGAATGCCTTATTTATACGTTTTTGACAGATTAAATAGCGACTTATCAGTCAGTGATGTCAATCCATTCTTTAGATTCTTCATACCTATTTCATTCCATGATATAGGAAACGGATTATTCGCTAGTGCATTCAATGATTACAACATTTTCACTTATGCCGTTAAAACAGCTTTATATGGTGAATTCACCTACAACGTTGGAGGACAAATGAGTTTCTTACTCTTTGTTTCTGCATATTTAATTATCATCTTTTCACTCGTAAATGGTATTTACAGATATGTAAAAACTAAGCACATGAATGGTTATTTTGAATTATTCTCAATTTCATTATTCATCGGTATTATCATCATGTTCCTTTATTCGAATATCTCAATGCCATACGGATGCACAATGGATTTTAGATACATACCAACCATTGTTTTCCCATTTACAATGACACTCTGTTACAACCAAGAATACATGAGTTCTGTTAACAAAGAAGATAGATCTCTAGTTCTAAATATTCTTAATTGTGGTAACACTATCTCAGTTTACACCTTTGCTATCTCAAGTATTTTGTTCTATTTAATTTGTTACTAATCCAAAAACAAATTTAAATATGATATATTATTAAAGCCATTGCGGTCTTTGCATATGAATCTGGTCAGGACAGGAATGTAGCAGCCATAAGTACTGTTTAAGGCGTGCAATGGTCTTTTTTATATAAAATTATGACTCAAATTGAATTGGAAAAGGCTATTAAACTCGCTTTAAAACAAGCATACATCGCTAATGAGAAAGAAGAAATTCCTGTCGGTTGCTGCATTATTACACCTTTAAAAGATGGCAAATTTGATTACACATCTGCTTATAATCATGTTGAAGCTGACGGTGACCCTTTTAAGCATGCAGAAGTTTTAGCTATCAACAAACTAATTAAAAAATACGACAAAAAACATTTCTTAGATTCAGTTTTAGTTGTCACATTGGAACCTTGCCCAATCTGCTATTATGCAATTAGAAAAGTAGGAATCAAAGAGATTTATTACCTACTTTCAAATCCAGATGATGGTGCATTTTCAAAAGACTACGCTCAAGATAGAAAGATAAATAGTCACTATATCTTCAACGAAGAATATAAAAAGTTATTTGATGATTTCTTTGTCAAATACAAAATAGATAAAAAAGCTGAAAAAGAACAAAAGAAAAGAGAAACTATCAAGAAACCAAGATGGGAAAGATAGTTTCTCATTTTTAATTAGAATCGTCTGTAAAAATAATCAAAGGATCACCAACTATATTTTCGATATATGTGAAATCATCGATGGCTACATTTGAAATACCGATAGGAAAAGTGTCAAGAATACATCCTTTGTAATTATACTTAGCATTTTTTATTTCAACTTCAAAAGTTTTACCTAAACTTAAGACAGAAAATGTCTTTGCTGTCTTATTAAGTATCAAATTATCCATCTGTTTGATGATAAAACCTCCCTTTAAAATGTCGTTTGCAAAGTAGAAGAAACTTATACGTTTATATTTCTTTTCTGTTCCTTTTAGAGTTTGAAAATTTGCAAGTTCCATTGAAACTCTGCCACCGAAAAGATTGAAGATAGTAAGATGTCTGGTGATTTTAGGCAAGTGTTTCATAATATAACCAAAATCAGTATCATCTTTCTCAACGGGTAAAATTTCTTTAGTAATTTTGCCTAAATCATCTTTTACCGAATCCTGATCTCCAACAAAAATCTTCTTTTTAGCATGTGTATTCTCAGCTAAAAATTTGGAATATCCGCCATCTGCAAAATAAATTGCATCAATTTCCTTAATTTCATTAATTTTTTCAAGGATTTGATTTTCCTTGTCTAAATCGTTGGAATAATTTCCATTTAAAACAATAACAACGTTATTCATACTTCTTATATTTTAGAATATTCGTCAAAAATTCTAGGCTTTCAAAATTAATGTAAACGCTTTATCTAATTTTTCTCTACTTTGATATAATTTATAAAACACGTGTGGAGGTATCCTATGGCAGCTAGAGATGTAACCATAAATATAGTTTATAAAGGTCAAAGAATCAAAGGTCGTGGTGTTCTTTCTGCAACCAGAGAACAGAATAAATTATGCTTGTACAATCTTCCAAACAGATTTAAGATTTCAATCAACTCTGATTCAAATGAACACAACATCACTCACATGCATACAATCAACTTATCCAACTTCTTCCGCATCAAAAAAGCCAAAGCTCATGGAAAAGTTGTCGGATCAGTTCACTTTATTCCAGAAACCATGGAAAACTCCATTGAATTAAACAGTTTTGCAAAGAAAATGTATTACAAATACATCATTAACTTCTATAAAAAATGTGATTATGTCGTCTCTGTTAACCCAGTTTTTATCGACACACTCAATCAAAAATACAACATTCCAAAAGAAAAATTAGTCTACATTCCAAACTATGTCGACCATAACTTATTCACAAAGAAAACCGACGATGAAATTGCCTTAATCAAACGTGAATTCGGTCTTCCTATCGACCAATTTGTCGTTCTTGCTGTCGGTGAAATCTCACCTAGAAAAGGCTTCTTAGATTTCGTTGAAATTGCCAAAGAATGCCCTGAATATCAATTCGTTTGGGCAGGAACTTTGAAGTATAAAAAACACACTAAGAACTACAAAGCCATCAGGAAAGCATTGGAAGAGGCCAAAGAAACTCCAAATATCAAACTACTTGGCTTAGTTCATAGAGAAAAGATGAATGATGTCTATAACATGGCAGATATTCTCTTCTTACCAAGCTACGAAGAACTATTCCCAATGACAATTTTGGAAGCATACAACGTTAACATTCCAGTTGTCGCAAGAGACCTTTCTTACTATCCACAAATTCTTTTTGGAAACTACATAAAAGGTCAAAATAACAGGGATTTCATCGATGAGATCAATAAATTAGCAACCAATCAACAGTACTACAAAGAGTACGCAGAAAAATCAAAAGAAGGTAGTGAATACTACTCGGAAGATTACGTCGTTGAAAAGTGGGAAAATTTCTATTCAAGAATTAGTAAATAATAAAATCGAGAGTGCCAAACACTCTCGTTTTTTTAAAAGTGATAAATGGTTAAAAGCTTTTTGAAACCATCCTCGGCTTTGACTTCGTCAATACCTTCGAATGTGATAACTAAATCATCACCGGTACTGGCAAAAATGGTTCCAAAGACATCCATAATGCTCTTTAAATCACAAAAATTATCACCGCAATGTAATTTAACTTCAGATTGGTATTTGTTTGCTTCAGCAACTAAGTCTGCTGCTCTTGGAGCTGTTAAACCATCTGGATTTGTGATTTTTAAACTAATTTTTCTCATACAAAACCCCACAAAAAGTTAATATTATTTTATAACTTTAGTATTTTATACTCAAGATTTATGTAAACCCTTTTCAGAATAATCGTTTCAAATTATGTAAATACGCAAATTTTCGAGCTAATTTAGGTCTTTATTGATGTGAAAATTATCAAATTATGAAAAGTAATTGAGAATTCGCAACAAATTTCATCTTTTCATCATCAAATTTAGTCTAATTATCACTTATAAATTTGCATAAATTATCTCATTTTTCAATTTTGATGAAAGCCCTTATAAAAGTGTTACTCTGCAAACTTAAATTTATTATTATCTTTGATATAATTATATAAATTTAAGGAAAGGTGTTATTATGTCCACTAAAATAAATCCAAAAGATATCCAGCCAACTCCTTTAATTAAAAGGGATAGTAAACAAAGTTACGACCTTTTAAAGAGTGAAGGCTTCACAGACGCACAGATCGTTAAGATTTTCAATTCTTACAAGTATCTCCCTACCGAAAAATTAGAAGAATTAAACACCATGTACCAAGAAATCAAAGATAATGAAGATATTCGCTACAATTTGCATAATGCATTATTGAAGTTGAAAAATCCTAATGTTGCACACGCATTATCAGCTTTAGGTATTTTTGGTGCCGACAGATTTTATATCGGTGATAAATCTAGCGGTATTACAAAAGCTTGTACACTTGGAGTTTTGTTTATCTTCTGGGTCTACGATATTTTTACAATCGGTAAGAGAACAAGATATTTAAATTTCCTTAAGTTACGTAAGGTTATGGGATTCGAAGATGAAGAATTCAATCTCGAACAATTAAATAAGTAAAAGGAGTTAAAGATGAAAAAATTTAAAGCATTACTTCCACTTATTGGTGTTTTGTCATTAACTGCACCTTTAGCATCATGTAACTCCGCAATCACATTGAAATCTTTCACAGTCGGTCAAAAGATTAAAGGTAGCTTTGTTCAACCTACATTAGGTCCAGATACAGTTGACCCAGACACTAATAAAACCATTGCCAAAGATAAAAAGTTCAACTTCTCCGTAGATATCACTATCGGTGAAACAAAGACTGAAACCTACAGCGCTGAAGAAGATGGTACAACTCAAGTTTGCCACATTGAAACTGATGCTGCTGGCGAATATGAAGTTTGTGAATATATTGAAAGAACTGTTGAATCAGTCACAATCGGTACCATATCTTTATCAAGTGATGCAGTCATCACAAAGGATGTAAATTACGCAATTTCCAATGGTTTTGGTGGTACTTATGTTTATACAGAAGAACTCATCAATTTAGTCAATCAAGACGCAGTCAAGATTGTCAACTCATTCGTTGGTAGAACCATCTACGATATTGTCGGTGATGTCACATGGAAAACAAATGTTGCAGGTAGTACCTCCAACAAAGCTAACTTCGAAGATCCAGAATTGACTAATCCATCCTACTCCATCGCTGGTCATTCACTCAACGACATCATCCAATTCACAGAGGATGATTTACAAGCAGAAAATTTTGCTGCAAGAGAGCGTTTCGATACTATCGTTCTCACTGGAATTACAATTGCTGTTACAAACGCATTAATTAAATAATGAAATCAGCATTTTCCAGTCTACTATCAAATGAAAGGACATTTATGGAAAATCAAAGAGTAAGAAAGGCCATCATTCCAGCTGCAGGATTAGGAACAAGATTTTTGCCTTTTACAAAGAGTATGCCAAAGGAGATGCTTCCTATTGTTGATACTCCAAACATTCAACTTATTGTCGAAGAAGCAGTTAAATCCGGCATTGAGGAAATCTTAATTATTACCAACCAAAACAAACACGCTATGGAAAACCATTTCGATATCAACTACGAACTCGAAATGAGATTGAAAGAAGCTGGTAAGGCTGAACAAGCTGATTACATTCACCAATTAGGTAATTTGATTAATATCCACTATATCAGGCAAAAAGAGCCAAAAGGTTTGGGCCATGCAATCTTATGTGCAGAAACCTTCGTTGGCAACGAACCATTTGCTATCTTATTAGGTGACGATTTGATCGTTTCCGAAACAAAACCTGCTTTGATGCAACTTCTCGATGTTTTTAACCTTAAGAAGAATCCAGTTCTCGGTGTTCAAAAGGTTCCTCACGAAGAAGTTAGAAAATACGGTATTGTCAAACCTAGCGTCGATGTTAAAGATGGTAAAGAAAAATTCAAAGTCGTCGACATGGTTGAAAAGCCATTCCCAGAAGAAGCTCCATCCGATTACGCCGTCTTAGGTCGTTACATTTTAACCCCAGATATCTTCCAAATTTTGAAGAATACAGAACCTGGTAAGAATAACGAAATTCAATTGACTGACGCATTGAAAGCACTCATGAGTGAAAGACCAATTTATGCTTGTAACTTCATCGGTGAAAGATACGATATCGGTTCTAAATTTGGTTTCATCAAAGCAAATATCGACTTTGCATTGAAGCGTGCTGACTTGCATGAATCTGTTGCTAATTACATCAAATCTATAGCAAAGAAACTCTAATTATTGAAACTTAACTTGATGGTAATCCATCAAGTTTTTTATTGTTCATAAAATGTTCAAATTATGTTCATAGTGTGATTTATAAATCAATTTTATTGACTTATAAGTCAAAATAATTTAAACTGATATCGAGGGAAAAAGATTATGTTGAAAGAAGCAATTGGAAGAAGAGTCAGATTTTTAAGGATGACAAAAGCACGTGTTTCACAAGCTGATTTTGCTAAGCTTATTAAGGTTGATAGAGCCTACCTATCACGCCTTGAATTAGGCAAACAAAATGTAACTATTACTAATTTAAATCTCATTTGTAATGCGCTTGGAATCACACTTAGAGAGTTTTTTAAGACTTTTACGTTTGAGATTTTTGATGATGAAAAAGACGATAAGGAAGATGAAGTAGATATTGAAGATAATCAGTCTATTTAGTGGCTGTGGTGGTCTCGATTTAGGCTGTTTTTAGAAATTTTAATTACGATATCTAACATTAACAAATGACTTTTAATGTTTATTTTCAATCCAAATTTTAATATGGAATAACTTAGACAATTTTAGACTAATAAAACCACTCGATATTTATCGAATAAGTGGCTATTTTGTCTAAAAATTATGCTTAAAAAAAGTATAATATTATTAGATTTTAAAAGGAGTTTACTATGAAGATAAAGAAGTCTTTTTTGTCAACAGACGGTAATACCGCTGCTGCATTAGAAAGCTATCTTTTCAGTGAAGTCGCTGCAATTTATCCTATTACTCCAAGTTCTCCAATGGCCGAGTTAGTTGATATTTACGCTTCACAAGGTAAAAAGAACGTTTTCGGAAATACTGTTAAAGTTATCGAAATGCAATCCGAAGCTGGTGCTGCTGGCGCAGTCCATGGTGCATTACAAGGTGGTAGTTTAGCAACCACATTCACAGCCAGCCAAGGTTTACTTTTAATGATACCTAATATTTACAAATGGGTTGGTGAATGTTTACCTGCCGTTATTCACGTCGCTGCTAGATCAATCGCTGCTAAAGCATTGTCAATTTTTGGTGATCACCAAGACGTCTATGCAGTCAGACAAACTGGTGCATGTATGATTTGTTCACACTCCGTTCAAGAAATTGCTGACTTAGCTCCAGTTGCTCACTTAGTTGCAATCGAAGCAAGTTCACCAGTTATTCACTTCTTTGACGGTTTCAGAACCAGCCACGAAATTCAAAATGTTGAATACGTCGATGAGTCTGAATGGGCAAAGGTTGTTCCACTCGATAAAGTTAAAGAATTCAAAGATTTAGCATTAAATCCACATGGTCACGCAGTCACTCGTGGTGGTGCAGAAAATGATGATATTTACTTCCAAGGTCGTGAAGCAAGCAACTTACACACCCAAAATATCGTCACAGTTGCAAAGAAATACTTTGAAATTGCAACTAAATTAACAGGTAGAGAATATGCACCTTTCACATATTACGGTGCTAAAGACGCAACAGATATCATCGTTGCAATGGGTTCAGTTACAGAAACATGCCACGAAGTTATTGACGCTTTAAATACTGAAGGTAGAAAGATTGGTATGGTTAAAGTCCACTTATACCGTCCATTCTCCGCAGAAGATTTAGTTAAAGTTATTCCTGCTTCTGTCAAACGTATCGCTGTTTTGGATAGAACTAAGGAACCTGGTAGCGAAGGCGAACCTTTATACTTGGATGTTGTCGCTGCTTTGAAGAATCAAAATAGAGGTGACATCGATGTTATCGGTGGTAGATACGGTCTTTCTTCCAAAGATACACAACCATACGATATCAAAGCTGTTTATGATTTCTTAGCAAGTGGTAAATACTTCCATGGTTTCACCATTTCCATCAACGATGATTTAACTCATCTTTCCTTAAAAGCAGATAAGAATTGGTCAATTAAACATGATTACACATCCTGCTTATTCTACGGTTTAGGTTCTGATGGTACAGTTTCCGCCAACAAATCTTCAATTAAGATTATCGGTGATGAAACTCATATGTATGCTCAAGCATATTTCGCATATGACTCAAGAAAAGCTGGTGGTGTCACAAGAAGCCATTTAAGATTTGGTAAGACACCTATCCACTCAACATACTACGTTTCTAACGCAGATTTTATTTCCTGCTCATTAGATAGCTATATTTACAAGTTTGATATGTTATCCTACCTCAAAGATGGTGGTACATTCTTACTTAACACAGATATGGATGATGAAAAGTTAATCTCTTCATTACCAAATAAATTTAAGAGAGATTTAGCAGCAAAACATGCTAAATTCTACGTCATCGATGCAAATAAGATTGCAAGTGAAATCGGTATGGGTCGTCATACCAACACAACATTACAAGCTTCATTCTTCTATTTGAATCAACAAATCATGCCATATGAAACTGCTCAAAAATGGATGAAGAAGTTTGCAGAAAAAACCTACTCCAAGAAGGGTCAAGATGTTGTTGAAATGAACTTCAAGGCAATCGATGCTGGTGCAGATGGTTTAAGAGAAATTAAAGTCGATCCTAAATGGGCTGACTTAACAATCTACAACGAAAGAAAATCAACCGGTGATGAATATTTCGATGAATTCGTCACACCAATCGGTGAATTAGATGGTTACAATCTTCCTGTTTCACTCTTCACTAAATATGAACTCTTAACAGGTACAATGAACAACAATGTTACCTTGAAAGAAGAGAGAAGTATTGCTGATAGAGTCCCACACTGGATTAAAGAAAATTGTACTCAATGTAACCAATGTGCATTCGTCTGCCCTCACGCAACAATCAGACCTTTCTTATTAACACAAGAAGAAGTTGATGCTCTTCCAGAAGAAGAAAGAGCAGATGTCTTACCTGCAATGGGTGGTCCAAAAGTTGCTGGTTTATTCTTCAGAATCCAAGTCAATCCACGTTCATGTGTCGGTTGTACAGTTTGTACATTAGCATGTCCTGGTAAAGGTCCTGGTAAGAAAGCTCTTGAAATGAGAGAAGCAAAAGAAGAATACGTTCACCAAGATGCAGCAAATTATCTCTACAAACATGTTGAACCTAAATTAGGTTTATATCCTGCTGGTACTGTTAAAGAAATTTCATTCTACAGACCTTACCATGAAGTCTCTGGTTCCTGTGCAGGTTGTGGTGAAACTCCATACTACAGACTTGTTTCACAAATGTTTGGTCCCGATATGTTAGTCGCTAATGCAACAGGTTGTTCTTCAATCTACTGCGGTTCTACACCATTAACACCTAATGTCACTGACAAGAATGGTAATGGTATTGCTTGGGCTAACTCTTTATTCGAAGACAATGCTGAATTTGGTTTCGGTATGAGAGTTGCAACAGACTACAAACTCGATTGCATCGCTAAAATTATCAATGAAAATATTGAAAAGGTTGAACCTGAACTTCATGATGTTTTAGTTCAATACTTAGAAAATATTAAGAACAGAGAAGTCGTCAAAGCATTATTACCTAACATGATTTCTTTAGTTGAAAAATCAGCTAATGATGAAATCAAAGGTTTACTTGAATACAAAAATGACTTACTCGATAAATCTGTTTGGATTATCGGTGGCGATGGTTGGGCATACGACATCGGTTACGGTGGCTTAGATCACGTTATTGCTAACCAAGAAGATGTTAATATCTTAGTTCTCGATACAGAAGTCTACTCCAACACTGGTGGTCAATCCTCCAAGTCAAGTCAAACTGGTTCTATCGCAAAATTCACCGCTTCTGGTAAGAAAACTGCTAAGAAGAACCTCGCTTTAATTGCTATGAGCTACGAAAATGTTTACGTTGCTCAAATCTCCATGGGCGCTAACCCAATGCAAGCAATCAAAGCTTTAAGAGAAGCAGAATCCTACAATGGTCCATCCTTAATTATCGCTTACTCACCTTGCTTAGAGCATGGTATTAAAGGCGGTTTAGCTAACTCTCAAATCACTGAGAAGAAGGCTGTCGAATGTGGTTACTTCCAATTATTCAGATACGATCCTAGAAAGATTGCTGAAGGTAAGAATCCATTACAAATCGACTCCAGAGAACCTAAGTGGGAACTCTTCCGTGACTTCTTGATGGAAGAAACACGTTACGCACAACTCCCTAGAGTTAATCCAGAACATGCAGAAGAACTTCTCACCAAGTGTGAAGAATACGCAAAGAGAAGAATCGCTGCTGTTAAGAGAATGGGTTTTATTCCTGAAACACCAGAATCTAAATAAATTGATTAACTAAATTTCAATTATTGTTTCTACAATCACTTCTGCACGTCAGAAGTGATTTTTCATTTATATAAACATAAGAAAATACGACTTAAATTTTTATAATAATAACGAGGTTTAAACATGATTAAAGGCGTGCTTTTTGATTTTAACGGAACATTATTTTTCGATACATTTATCCATATTGCATCATGGACAAAATATGCAAAAGAGAAATTTAATATCGACTTAACCAGTGAAGATTTCTTAACAAATATTCACGGTAGGTCCAATTTCTACATCATTCCTTACTTAACTAAAAATAGAATCACTGATAAGGAAGAAATCGATAAATGCGTTCGTGAAAAAGTCAAAATCTACCAAGATATTGTTAGAGAATTGATAGGTAAAATAGATTTAGTTGAAGGCACTTATCAACTATTCGATTTCTTAAATAAACACAATATTCCTTTTACTATTGTTACTTCTTCAAGAAGTTTTAATGTCGACTTCTACTATGAAACTTTTCCACTTGCAAAATATTTGCCTAGAGAAAAAGTTGTTTGCGATATCGGCAAACTCAAAGGTAAACCTGCACCTGATTTCTACCTAGAAGGGGCAAAAGTTATTGGAGTTGATATCAAAGATTGTATTATTTTAGAAGATAGCTACTCTGGTTTATTATCTGCAATCAGTGCCGAACCTTATGAAGTTATCGGAATAGACAATAACGAAAATAAAGAAGAATTAGAAAAAGTTAAATTGAATCATATTTATAAAAATATGTTTGAAGTTTTAGACTACATCAAGAAGGAAAATCATATCGATGAATGAAGTTTTCAAAATTGATTTAGCAATTAGATATTTAAATAAGAATTACACTTTAGTTTTTCAAAATAAAAATGTTGTTTATTATACCTACTTAATCAAAGAAAACTTAGTCAAAATTTTCTCCGATAATGTAGCAATGGAACTAACATTGAAAAACTTTGAAGAGTTATTCTGTAATTCTTTATTCACAATCTATAAAGATGATGAGGAATTAGTTGATCCTGAAAAGGACAAAGAATTCTACACTTGGAAACAATAAAGTATATAAAATTAGCACTCTAAACATTTAAGTGCTAATTTTTATTTTTTAGTTGTATAATATATGTGTTTCCAAATGGAGGTACACATTATGAATAAAGAAATCTGTGTTAAATTCACATTAAATAAAGCAAATATCTACAAAGATGGTTCAATCATCTCTTTTGAAAGTGAACCAGTTAAAATTGAAAAAGGTGAGAATGTTGTTAAATTCTATTCTTTACCTTTAAAGAAAGATGACTATATTAGATTCGCTAGTAGCAAAGATTATGACATCGTCTCTCTTTATAAAACTGAAGAGTTAGTTAACCAAGCAGAAGTTGATGCTAAGGTTGAACAAATTAAGAAAGACCAACTTGAACTTATCGATTTACAATCTAAGCTTAGAGAGCAAAACTATAAGTTAAGCTTATTTGAACGTGCCTTCAAATATGAAGGTGACTTCTCTGATTTTGAAAAACTTAAAGAGACAGTTGATAAATATGCTGCTTTAACAAAAGATGTTAAAGAAAATATTAAAAAACTCGAAAAAGAATCCAAAGTTGTTGAAGATAGAATTAGGGAAGCAACAAATTCTGTTAACAAAGTTTGCAAAGACTATGTTGGTGTAACTAAACTTGTTATTAAAGCAAAGAACGATGCTACAGTTACATTTAAAGGTAGTTTCTACTCATCATCAATTTACTTTGCACCTAAATACATCCTAAATACTGCTGCAAAATCTAATGAAGCTAAATTGGTATTGAAAGGTTTTGTCACAAATAGATCTGTTATCGATTTAAATAACATTCATCTCACATTCAAGAATAACTTCTTGAATGACTACACCTACATGCCTACATTCAATCCATTTGATTTATCAGATTTCTTCTCTAGTATTTTTGGCGGCGAGCGTGTTCAACCTAGAAATTCTAGAAAGATTAAAACAGCAATGATGTCATTAGATAGTGCTAAAGAAAATGTTGACGACACATCTTTCACTTACGAACTTAAAGATAACGTCAACATTATCAAATCTCAAAATGGAATTGAAAATAGCTTTGATTTGACAGAAACCAACTTGAATGGTACATTTGAGTATGTTACTTTACCAAGCACTTCTAAAGGTGTTTATCTCTTCTTCAGAGCAAACATTGAAAACCTTAACTTAATCCCATCAATTCCATTTGCAGTCTTAGTTGATGGTTCCGAATTGAAGAATACTTCAATCGAAATTAATGGTGACGAACTTAAACTTTCTTTAGGTGAAGTTGACTACTTACACGTTACAAGAAGTAAAGCAGTCAAACAAATCTACAACATGGATCAAAACGATGATAATAAAGTCGAAATTAGTTATGTAATTAATATCGAAAATAGTTCTGATCGACCTGTCGATGTTAAACTTATTGAAGCATTACCTACAAGTAATGATGATTCAATCAAAGTTAAGATTTTGAAACCTGAAGAGAAGCTTATTTCAAAGGATGAACAAACAAACTCCAACAAGTTAGAAGTAGTTTTACATCTTGAACCTAAACAAAAACAAACTCAAGAATTTGCCTACTCTGTTGAAGGTAACTTCTCAAGATATTTAAGATAATTCAAAACAAAATGGTTGTATTCAAGTGAATACAACCATATTTTTATAAGATTTCAATTCCTTTTGAAGCGAAGAAATCAACAGTTTCTTTATTCCAAATTGAGGATTGGACTTCACCAATATGTAACTTCTTAAGTAAGAATAAACAAACTCTGGATTGACCGATACCACCACCTAAAGTGTAAGGAACTTCTTCATTTAAAACTTTTTGTTGATACATAAGTTTCAAATTATCTTCTTTATGAGCAAAAATTGACTGTTCTTTCAAGGATTGAGCATCAACTCTAATACCCATCGAAGACAATTCAAGAGCATTATCTAATAAATCATTGTAGACGAATAAGTCACCATTTAATTTCCAATCATCATAGTCTGGAGCTCTGCCATCTTGCTTAACACCATCAGATAATGGGTAACCAATTCCACAGACAAAGACTGCTTTTTCTTTTCTAACAATCTCATTAACTCTCTCATCAGGAGTTAAATTTGGATAGAGTTTAAGTAATTCTTCACTTGTGATGAATTTAATTGTATCAGGAAGATTTCTTGAGATTCCGTATTGTTCATAAACGTAATCTTCAGTATCTTTCAATGCCTGATAAACTTTATTAACGTAAACTTTCAAGGTATCAAGATGTCTATCTTCTTTCTTGATGACAACTTCGTAATCCCATTGATCAACGTAAATTGAGTGGTAATTATCTCTAAGTTCATCTTTTCTGATAGCGTTCATATTTGTGTAGAGACCTTGGTAAACATCAAAGCCATATTTACCGATATTAAGTCTCTTCCATTTTGCTAAAGAATGAACAATTTCAATATCATTTTCGAAATCGGAAAGATGAAAACTTACTGGCTTTTCAGAACCATTTAAATCATCATTAATACCGGTTTTAGACATGACAAACAAAGGAGCAGTAACTCTGAAGAGTTTCAAATATCTAAAAAGTTTATTTTGAAAAACTTCTCTGACATTTTTAATTGCAACTTCATTCACCAAACCTTTCAAATCGGTTTTATATCCATCTACATAATAAAATTTTTCCATAAAAATCTACTTTCTAACTATACAAAGCTTTATCATTATATTAAATTTGAATATGTTCTTAACCGGTTATTTACGCTAGAAATAGAAATTATTGTTCCTTTTATGGGACTGGAACAACAAAGTCTTATAAATTATTGGTAGAGTAAGAAATAGCAAATACCATTGAGAATATTATTAAGAAAATGTTAATAACAAAAAGAACATAATTCACTAATTTTAGCCACACATTATTCTTAAAACGCATTGTAAGGATTGAGAAAATTGCGTTAGCAACTGATGTAATTAAAGTAATAATTGCGATAGGATTCCCATTTCTAACAGTAAGCATGATTGGTGAATTGTAAGTTGTAACTACTTGTGGTGGTAATCCTTGTGAGTAATCATAGTAACTACTTTGAATAAAGGGAATAAAACTCATTAAAGTAAATATGAAATAGGTACATTAAAGTGCAAAGCTAATTTTTCTACATTATCCTTTGTTGGATAAACAGTTCCGTTTTCATATTTTGTGATTAAAGTTCTAGAGACAAAAATTGATTAACCAGTTCTTCTTGAGTCACAGCTTTATCTTTTCTTAGGTTTTTAAGTTTTTCTGAGAAATTCATAATCGTGCTCCTTTAACTAAAAATATTTTACAAAAGAAAAGATAAACATGATGTGAAAAATCAATTCACATTGTGAAACAAAAGAAAAGACGTACCGAAGCACGCCTTAAACTTTACTCTAATTTTGTTGTTCCCATACAGAGTGAATAGTAAACACCCTTTTGATTGATAAGATCATCATGGTCACCACGTTCGATGATTTTGCCATGGTCTAAAACCATGATAGCATTACTATTTTTAACTGTTGACAATCTATGAGCGATAACAAAGGTTGTTTTATTCTTCATCAACTCATCCATACCTTTAGAGATAAGTTTTTCAGTTCTGGTATCAACTGAAGATGTAGCCTCATCAAGGATAAGAATAGGAGGATTGTTAACAGCACACCTGGAGATGGAAAGAAGCTGTCTTTGACCTTGGCTCAAAGTATCATTAGTTCCATATATAATGGTATTATAACCATCTGGAAGCTTTTTAATAAAACTATGAGCATGAGCAATCTTAGCGGCTGCAATACATTCTTCATCAGTTGCATCCAACCTACCAAAACGGATGTTATCCATGATTGTTCCGGTGAATAAGTGAGTCTCCTGTAAAACAAGAGTCATTGTGGAACGTAATGAATATCTATCAATCTTAGAAATATCAATTCCATCGATAGTAATTAAACCGTTATCGATGTTGTAGAAACGTGTAAGTAAGTTTGTAATTGTTGTCTTACCTGCACCAGTAGCGCCAACGAAGGCAATCTTCTGACCAGGTTTTGCATAGAGTGACAAATCTTGAAGAATAGGTTGATTCTTAACATAGCTGAAGTCGACATCATAGAGTCTGATATCACCTTTAACTTTGATATATTCATTTTCACCAACCCAATATGCTGTGTTATCTTTGTATTCCAAATGATAAACATTATCATCATGTTCTACTTCAGTCTCAGTATCCAAGATTGCGTAAACTCTATCTGCACCAGCAAGAGCCATTTGAATTGAAGGAATCTGTTGTGTGATTCTATTTAAAGGTCTGTTGAATTGCTTTGTGAATGCAATAAATGAAATCAAGACACCAGGAGTAACGCTAGCACCAGGAAGTGTAACTCCATAGAAGAGTAACAAAGCAGCGATTAAACAACAAAGAACATAGTTAACTGATGTTAAATTATTAACAATAGGCATGGTCAATGTTGAGTTAAAGTTAGATGTGTAGGAGTGATCATTAACTTCTTTATTAATCTCAGCAAATGTTTCAATGGAATCTTCTTCTTTATTGAAGCATTTAACAATTCTTTGACCAGCGAGGATTTCTTCAGAATAACCTTCGAGCTTACCTAATGAAATTTGAGTTTCATGGAATTCTTTTCTACTCTTTTTGGTGAAGTATTGAATGGAAAGAACCATGAGTGGGATAAATACCATGGAAACTAAAGCAAGAATCCAGTTTAAGATGAAGATACAAACTGTGACAGCAGTAATGATGAATACTGAAGTCATAATTTCCATGAATGATGTTGTGAATAACTCATTGATCATATCAATGTCGTTCGTGAAACGAGACATGATATCACCATGAGTATTAACATCGTAGAATGAGAGTGGCATCTTAATCAATTTATTAAGAAGTTCATTTCTCATATTCTTAACTGCGGTTTGAGCAATTCTAACCATGAGAAGTGCTTGAACGAAGTTGAAGAAGAAACCAACAAGATAACAACCAATCATAATTAAGAAGGTGTAAAGAAGGGTTATTCTTTCCATGGTTCCTTCATTGATAGGTTTTACAATACTATCAAGAACAATTTTGATCATGAATGTACCACCAACGTTAAGCGTAACTTCAACAAGTGAAGCGATAATAACGAAGATAAACATCCATTTTGCTGAACCTAAATATCTGAGGGTTCTACCTACAGTTTCTCTGTAGTTCTTAGGCTTGGTTCTAAAATTTTCGCCTCTAGTGGTTGCTATAACTTTTGCCATTATTCACTAACCCCCGATTTCTGTAAGTTGTAGATGTCCTTATAAACTTCACAATTTTGTAACAATTCGTCGTGTTTACCTAAACCGACAACTTGACCATCATCCAAAACGATGATCTTATCAGCATCTTGAACGGATGAAATTCTTTGTGCGATAAGTAAGACAGTTGTATCTTTCAATTCATTGTAGAAGCATTGTTTAATCTTACTTTCAGTGATTGTATCAACAGCGCTTGTTGCATCATCCAAGATTAAGATCTTAGGTTTCTTAATAAGTGCTCTAGCGATTGTTAAGCGTTGTTTTTGACCTCCGGAAACAGATTTACCACCTTGTGAAACAATGGTGTTAACATTGTCGTTAAATCCGTAAACGAAATCGTATGCTTGAGCAAGTTTGAGTGCTTCATCGACTTCTTCATCGGTAGCATCTGGCTTACCCCATTTAACATTATCTTTAATTGTACCAGAGAAAAGAACATTCTTTTGAGTGACAACACCGATGTAACTTCTTAATGCTTGTAATGAATAATCTTTAACATCGTGACCATCGATCTTACAGGAACCGATAGTGGTGTCATACAAACGGGGAATGAGTGAAATTAATGAGGTTTTACCGGAACCTGTACCGCCGATAATACCAACAATTTCACCTTGTTTGATAGAGATGTTAACTGGTCCAACTGCAAGTTTATCCAAATCATTCGAATATGATAATCCGCAGTTTTCAAATTGGATAGAACCTTCTTCAACTACGTTAGGATCAAAGTCACCAACCTTTTGTTTCTCTTCGTAAGGAATATCAATTTTCTCAGAGAAAACTTCATCCAAACGGTGTTTAGAGGCTCTAGCTCTAACGAGTTGATTAACTAAAACGGACATGAAGTTGAATGACATTAAGAATGTAACTGAGTAAGATGAGAATGCAGAGATATCGGATGATTTCATATGTAAACCAAATAAAACTGCACCAGGTTCAGTTAAATTCATGCCACCGTAGTAGATGATAATTGCAGAAACTAAGTTCAAGCCAAGGACAACGATTGGCATGTTGACGTTAATTAATGAGAAAACTTTAACGCTAGTTTCTTTGTAGGAAGTATTTGTTTCGTTGAATTTGTCGGAGACATATTTCTCTCTGACGAAGGCTTTAATCTCTTTAATACCATTACAATCTTCTTCGATTTCTCTGTTTAAGTTGTCTAATTTAACTTGAGTTAAGGCATAGAGAGAAGAAGATTTGTAGATGATAAAGAAGATAACTGCAACAATAATTAAGCTAACGCCCATTACAATTGCTGCAAGAATTGGGTTAATTAAGAACATGAATAATGTTCCAAAAATAACTAAGAATGGTGACTTAAGACCCATTCTTCCACCCATGAAAATACACATTCTTAAGTTATTGCAGTCAACAGTGATTCTGGTGACCAAACTAGCAACTTCAAAATGGTCAAGATTCTTGAATGAAAATTGTTGAATTTGTTTGAATAATAAATTTCTTAATTCGTTGATGAAAACTGTTGATGCTTTGGTCGCACATCTCATCATCATGATACCAGAACCTAAACCAGCCATTGCGAGTAAGAACATGTATAAAACGTTTAAATATACGATGTTCATCTGCTCTGAGGTTGTAATTCCGTTTTCAATCAAATCGAGTGCATTTCTTGATACGAATGGAATCGATAATTCGAAAACAACATCGATGATGACGAAAAATATATCTAAAAAGAAGTATTTTGCAGCAGGTCTAAAAGCTTGTTTATAATACTTGAAGGCCTCTTTTCTTTCCTCCTTAGTGACAACTCTTCTGACACCGACAGTTTGTTTAGAAAGATCGATCGACTTCTGATTTAAATTAGACATAGATTCACTTTCCTCACTGAGTGCAATATTATAATAATTTTCATTTGAAAAATATGTAAAATTTTTGACATATTTGCTAAAATTGAAATATGAACAAGGAAATACTGATTCAGACTTTGACCACCAAGTACCACGGGTACATTAAAAACTACAGGTCACGTGATTTAATTTTCAATGAATTCTCCGGAAGTCATTTCTTTTACATCGTTTTAAAAGGCAGAGTAAAAGAGGTTTTAATCAGTAAAAAAGGTGGAGAAATCATCCTTCTTGTTTACTCACAAAATCAATGTTTCGGCGACTTTTCCTTCATGGATAATAAGTTTGCAAGAGGCAGCCAAGCTGAAGCCTTATCCGATTGCAAGGTTTTACAACTTCCTTTAGATATTGTTGCTCAACTTTATGAGACCAATAAAGACTTCAAGACTTATGTTTGTGAGAATCTACTCGGTTATGTCCAAACATTAACAAATAAATTCCAGAATATCTCCTTCTTATCATCTGAGGAAAGATTCATTCAATTCCTTCTTATTTACACCGAGAATCACAATTCCGATTCCGTTCCATTAACTTTAAACGACATTGCAATCTCAATCTCCTGTTCCAGACAGATTATTTACAAGACATTGCATACACTTATCGATAGAGGAATTGTTGATAAGCAATATAAGAAGGTTGTCATCCGAGACAGAGCTGCATTAGTTAGATATCTCAAATCCAGATAGCTTTTCCATATAGTAAAAACTCCAAATTAAGAAAAGGGTAGCCAATTTTCCAGGCTACCCATTTTCTTTGTAACAATATTTAGATTTATTTCTTGAAGAACCAAACGTATGCAAGTTGCATTGCCTTGCACCATTGATATTCGTTGTGAAATGCTTTAGGATCGAAAACTGTGAATAAATTTGTATCATCCAAACCTAATTCTCTAAGTAACTTAGTGAATTCGTTGTAGTAAGGTGTGAAATCAGCTTCAAATTCCTTGCCACCAACGCAGATTGCGATTCTATTTTCTTTATGAACTTCAAACTTGGAGCAGAAATCCTTGAAGATTTCATCCTTACCAGTGATGTATTTCAAAATAGGGAATGCAATTGAGAATGCGATGTAATTCTTGAAGATTTCATAGTAATGTTCATAAGCATAAACTGCCATCAAACCACCCATGGAAGAACCACCGAAAGTTCTACCTTCTCTGTCGGTTCTGACGTTGTAGTTTTCTTCAACAAATGGTATGACATCGTTAATTAAATAATCGAATGTGATATCGCCTTTTGCTTTGAAAAGATCGAAATCTTCTTTGAAGTTTTCCTGTCTCTTTACATAGGATTCTTTGCACTTTTGTTTTTGCAATTCTTCATTTGAAACAATTAAAGGAAGATATTCTGGAATTCTATCATCACCACAATCTAAACCGACGATGATTCTAGGACGAATACCCTCTGTTTGCATCTTATCTTTAACAATTTCATCCATGCACCATTCCATGTGGTATTGTGCAGTCTTTCTATCAAAAAGATTTTGACCATCGAGCATGTAGATTACTTCATATTTTTCACCATTTGGATCGTAATCTTCAGGTAATAAGACTCTGACAATACGGTCTTGATTAAATTTAAAACGGTTGTTTCTAATATGATGTAGTTTCAAATTTCCGTAGGATAATGTAGATTTAATAACTGGTTCTTTCTTCATAGTTTCTCCTTAACTTTAAGTAATAATATTTTATTTCAATCATATCTATTTGATAATTTAAGTAATAAAAAAGATTAACCTTACGGTTAATCTTGAGTGAAATATTTAAGTTTGTAATTAATTTTGGACTTTAACGTACATATCATAAACGACTGATAATGGATCACCATTTTCAATACGTTTGATGATTTCAGCAATCATGTTAGATAAGCTGACAACTTTGACGATACCTAAGTTCTTGATTTCATCGCTTAATGGGATGGAATCTGTGACAAAAATCTTCTCAAAGTCACCATGGGATAATCTTTCTGCTGCAGGATTTGAAAAAACTGGATGAGTTGCACAAAGATAAATCTTTTTTGCACCAGCTGCTTTAAGAGCTCTGCAAGCAACAACTGCAGAACCTGCTGTATCGACCATATCATCAACCATGATGCAATCTTTACCTGCAACATTACCGATGATATTCATGGCTTCTGGTTCGTTCTTTTCGTTTCTACGTTTGTCAATAATTGCAATTGGAGCATCGAGGTATTCAGCAACTTTTCTGACTCTATTAACACCGCCGTGGTCAGGTGAAACGATAACGACATTATCTTTATTGATAGACTTATCATCTTGTAAGGTTTTGCTAAGAAGTGGAATTGCTGTCAATTCGTCAACTAAGCAGTTAAAGAAACCTTGGATTTGTGGAGCGTGTAAATCTAAGATGATGATTCTGTGGCAACCTGCTGTGACTAATAAGTCTGCAACTAACCTAGAGGTGATTGGTTGTCTTGGTTTTGCCTTTCTATCTTGTCTTGCATAACCAAAATAAGGAACAACTAAGTTGATTGTGCCAGCGGAAGAACGCTTCAACGCATCAATAAAAACGAATAATTCAAATAAATTTTCGTTAACTGGTGGGCATGTTGATTGGATGATGAAGATGTTTTTGTTTCTGACTGAGAATGGGGGCTCAACAATGATTTCACCACTTGGGAACTTCTTGACCTCAACATTGTAAACAGGTTGTTCAAGTAAATCTCCGACCTTTCTGCCTAATTCTTTGTTAGCGGATAAAGTGAATAATAAAGTATTTTCTAACATGTTAATCTCCTACAAGGATATTTTACTTTTTTGAAATTTTATATTCTACATGTTGCCAAAAGAAAACACTTGAAATGTTAAAAAAATCACCTTTTCAGGTGATTTAGCTTATTTAATTTTGTGTTTTTTGAGGAATTGTTTGTGATTTAAGAACGATGTAACAAAAACATCGTAGTCTTTATTTCTTAATTTCTTAGCAACTTCTTCCAAGTATTTCTTATCTTCATGAAGTGCGTAACATGCAGAACCAGAGCCGGACATGCCGTAGTATTTGAATTTATTTGTTGATAATTCATTTAAAACTTCATTGATCTCTGGGCAGAGATTGATTGCAGGTTGCAAAAGTGAATTGAAGATATGATCGATTTCAAGAGGTTTAGAAGTTTGCAATTCATCAATTAATGGAAGTAAAGTTGTTTGCTCAATTGGTTGATTATTCTCTTCTCTAACTCTATCAAGTTCTTGGAATACAGCTTTGGTGGATAAACCTTTGTTAGGCTTAACAACCAAAACGTAGAAAGATTTAGCAAGTTCGATATCGGAAAGAATTTCACCTGTACCTTGAACATGGCAAGGTTTATTGTACAAACATAATGGGACATCAGAACCTAATTGGCGTGCAAGTTTGATGATTTCTGGAGAAAGTGGATCGATCTTTTGCAATTTACAAAGGACTCTGATGATAGCTGCAGCATCTGCAGATCCACCACCTAAACCTGCTTCAGTAGGAATTCTTTTATAGATATGAATTCTGTAGGAGCGTTTCATCTCGTAGTGTTTGCTAAAGAGTGCTAAGGCTTTGAAAGCTAAGTTGGATTCATCACAGACCAAGTTTGGATCATCGGAAGTGATGTAACTTTGGTTGTTATTTGGAACTTCGAAGATTTCCAAAGAATCATGCATTTCAAGAGGAATAGCAACCATATCAATTTCATGGTAACCATCTTCTTTCTTATTTAAAACGTTAATTGCTAAATTGATTTTTGCATATGCTTGAATAATCATAAGTCACCTCTTATTTATCAGTATTATTTTCAATGAATGAACATAATTCTCTAAGTTGGTCGATGGAGCATTGTCTTGCTCTAAATGTCATTAAATCGGAATGGGATTCTTTAACTTTTTCTAAAAAAGAACTGTCGAATCCATTCTTGATGTTGTTATTCAATGTCTTATTTGGATCTTTGAACAATTTCTTCAAAATATTCAAATATCCAGGATGAACATCGTGAATATTATCTACTTTGATAAAAGCAGAATCAACTTTAGGAACAGGGAAGAAATCAGTTTTTGCTACGTCAGTAACAATAGTAACATCACCAATCATATTTAAAAAAGCTCCTAAAGCATCATTTGTAACTTTATTTGGTTTGTAAGTGTATTTCTCTGCAACTTCCTTTTGAACCATGAAACCCATTGTTTTTGGATGTTGCATTGAAGAATATGCGATTAAATCACTGGTTAAATTGTAAGGAAGATTGGAGATAATAAGTAAATTTTCATACTTCAATTGACTGACATCAAATCTTCTAAAATCGGATTGGAAGAGTCGAATATTCTTCTCATTTTTAAAGATGTCTTTGAGGATTTCATACATTTCGATGTCAGATTCAACTGCAACAACATTGTCAGATTTCTTAATTAAAGATGTTGTCAAGGCACCTAAACCTGGTCCAATTTCCAAAACTAAATCATATTTTGAGAAGTCAAAAGAGCCAATAATTTTCTCAATTATTGCTTTGTTAGATAAGAAGTTTTGACCGAAAGATTTCTTGGCTACAACATGATATCTATCGATGAGTGAAAATAATCTATACTCCATAACTCTCCTCAAATTTATGTAAGTTATCTAATAATTCCTCATTAGATATTTTAAGCATTTTTAAAGAATTTAATACAGATTTGTATGTCATACTTTGGAAATAATAGTTATTAACTAAGTATTCTCGGAATTTATAGTTGTGTAATTTTTCCTCTAATTCCATATCGTATTCGACAAATCTCTTAACATCTTCTATATCTTCATAAGAGATGTATTCTTCAAGTTCTTCTGCTAAATACTGCATTTTTGCGTTAGCAATACCAATCTTTTTACCATCATTACAACTATTTTTATCCAAAAGGATGGAAAGGTAATTTTCATTATCACCAAATTGTGATTTAAACTTTCTTCTAATCATTTGACCCTTATCATCTGGATCAGCAAGAAGAATAACTTTTCTACCTGCATCCAAGCATTCTTGAGTCAATTTAAGAGTTTCTTCAGTGCAATGTAAACCTTCGGTTAAGATGAAAAACTTGAAGCCTAATTTTGAAAGTTTGTCCTTATCTGTTTTACCTTCAACAATGTAAACATTTCTATTTTCCAACATTGAAGAACCTCCTTACATTGTTGTTTATAATTTCATTAACTTCAAAGACAGACATCTTTTTAATTTCTGCAATCTTTTCTAAAACATATTTAATGTATTTAGGGTTATTTAACTTACCTCTAAATGGGACTGGAGTTAAATAAGGTGCATCTGTTTCAGTTAAAATTCTTTCTAAAGGAACATGTTCAACAACTTCTTTAGTAACAACATTGTTCTTGAAAGTTAAAACACCTCCAACACCGAAATAAACTTCAACATCTTTAAGCCTTAAATAGTTCTCAGCTACTTCTTTTGAAGATGAATAACAGTGCAAATCAACCTTCATTCCTTTGCAGTGTTCAGCAATGATTTCATATGTATCTAAACTAGCATCTCTTGAATGAACAACAATAGGCAAGCCTAAATCTTTTGCTAATTCAATTTGTTTAATAAAGTAGTGCTTTTGATTAATTTTAGTCTCTTCAGATTTATCAAAATGATAGTCTAAACCAATTTCACCGACAGCGACAATCTTATCTTTGTTTGCTTTGATAAACTCAATACTTTTTTCTAAATATTCCTCTCCATAATTTGCATATTCAGGATGAATTCCTAAAATTGAGTGGACTTTTCCTGGGTATTTTGAAGAAAGTGATAAGATTTTCTCAAATGATTCATAAGAATCAGCAGTATTAAAAAGCTCGATGACATCATTAGAAAAGTTGTCATCTAAGTAGTTTTCAATATCCTTATCAATCTCTTCAGAATAGAGATGAATATGAGTATCAATAATCTTATGCATCTTATTTACCTAAGCAGAAATTCTTAAAAATTGAGGCGTAAACATCCTCTTTTGTTTGACCTTTGGAAAGACCGAGCATCTCGTTAATTTCGTCGATAGCAAACATGATAAAACCACCTAAAACATCGATGTTAGAACCAACGTTTGCTTCAGAAACAAACATCTCCAAGATATTAATTATCTTTTCAAGATAACTAATTTCTCTTTGAGTTAAGTGCTCTTTAATATCAGAAACATTATCAAGATTTAATCTCTTCAAGATTAAATCGAATATTTGATTGTAACTTTCATCTTTAGATGAAATAGCTAAATCAAAATTTTCAGGAACCTTATTAGAAATATCTTTCTTAGTAAAAATTCTAATAACAGGTTTATTCTTATCTTCAAGATGGGTGAAGATTTCTTCTTCATAATCCAAAGAATTATCAGATAAGAAGAGAATGACATCGGCTTGATTCATCATCTTCTTAGATTTTTCAATACCTAATGACTCGATTAAATCATCTGTTTCTCTAATACCTGCGGTATCAAAGAGTTTGAAATAAATTCCATTGTAGATTGTCTCACCTTCAACAACGTCTCTGGTTGTACCAGGAATGGCTGTTACAATAGCTTTATCTTCATTCAAAATCTTGTTGAGCAAAGTTGATTTGCCAACATTTGGTTCACCAACTAAAGCAACTTTAATACCATTAAATAATTGAGCAGATTTCTTAGTATCAGATAAAACTTTCTTAAGAGTATTCAAAACTGGAACAACTTGAGTTTCAGAGATATTTTGAAGCTCATTGACATAGTCATCATGATCACCAAGTTCATCTTCGATAATGAATTCAATTGAGGAAGAAGTGAAAAGTAACTTATCTTTAATCTCTTCAATGAAGTTTTGACTATCTTTAGTAATTCCTGTAATTGCCAAGTTCTTACTAACTAAGCTTTTAGCATGGATTAGTTCATTGATTTTTTCAGACTGCAAAAGGGACATTTTATCGTTATAAAATGCCTGATATGAAAATTCACCATTTTGAGCAACTCGTGCTCCATATTTAGTTAAAGTTTCAATCAATTCATCTGCAATTAAAATAGACCCGTGCAAACTAAACTCAACCATATCGAACCCGGTGTAAGACTTAGGCCCTTTATAGAAAGTTAAAACGCACTGGTCTATCATATCTTTCTTATTTTTGCCATCTTTATAAAGATTCATAACATAAGCACGGTTAGGTTCCAATGTTGATGAATCCTTAAAAATGACTTTATCAAGAATAGCTAGAGTGTCGTTTCCAGACATTCTAACCATACAAACTGCAGAAGTTAATCTTGGTGTAACTAAACTAACAATAGTATCAAAAAGTAACACTTTAATTCCCTTCTTTATTCAAGTTTATTCTTCGGAAGTTTGTGCTTCTGAACTGTTATTTTTGTTAAATCTTTTTCTCTTGGAAACAATCTTTTCAGGATCGTACTTGATGGTGACGTGTCTGAATTTACCAACACCAGTTGAAGCGGATTGGACATAGTTCATCTTAGCGATGACGTTATGAACAATTCTTCTTTCATCTGAAGTCATGGCAGGCAATTCAACAGCTTGTTGAGTGTGTTGAACTTCGTGACCGAGTCTCTTTGCCATTTTTTCAAGACGATCGTATTTCTTATTCTTGTAACCATCACAATCTAAGAGAATTCTGTAGTTATGATTGTATTTATTTTGAATAAGTGCTCTACAAACAACATTCAAACATCTTAAGAAGTTACCTTGATAACCAATAACTCTTGGTGCGTCATCTTCTCTAACAGGTTTGATGGTCCAACCGATGATATCAGTTGTAGCATCATAAGTGTAGGAATGACGTGCTTCAACGTTGATGACTGAAAGAATTGAATTGATGTAACTTGTAACATCTTGAACTAAATCATTCAAATCTTTGCAAGCGATAGTAACACTACGTTTATTTTTGAAAATACTCTTAACGACTTGTGTAACTTCGTATTGAAGTTCTTCTTTAGAAACTCTGAAGTCTTCAGCAGCTTTTGCAACTGCTTCTTCTTCGGTTTGTGCCTTGTATTCTTTCATATAAACCTCCTTGTTTATCTGCTTGAGCGAATAGATTTGACTTTCTTTGCAGTCTTTTTATCGTTATTCTTACTTCTTCTTTCGTAAGCGAGTGATGAACCATCACCACCTTTAGAACCTTTTCTTCTTGATCTTCTTGCTAAGAGTTGCATAAAGAGTGTTTGGAAGATTGTGATAAGAGCACCGAAGAACCAGTACATTGCCATAGCTGATGGTAATGAAATACCCATGAAGCAGATGAAGACAATCATGACAACAGATACAATCTTCATTGTCTTTTCCTGTTTCTCATCAACATTGGATTGAACAGTGACTCTGACAAATTTCTTCTTGGTCCAAGATTGGAACCATTGAGGCATCATTGTTGAAATAAATTGAGATACACAGAGCATTAAGAATAAGATTGCTGCTGTGGCAGATTGCCCTGAGAATGACATGAATGCTTCTGAGATTGTTGCTGTTAAACTTAATCCTAAGAATGAACCTGAGGATAAGACAGCTGATCCTTGTAATGCCGCCCAAACACAGATGAAGAGTGGGAATTGGATAATCAAGATACCAAATTGTAAGAATGGGTGAACACCGTTCTTCTTATAAATTTGTCTTGTTTCTTGTGCAAGTTGTGCTTTTTGGTTACTATCAGTTTCGGCGTTTGGATACTTCTGTTGTAACAATGCAATCTCAGGTTGTAACTCTGTCATCTTGTTTTGACTCTTCTGTGTGAAGATTGAAATGATAACGAGAACTAATCTGACAATGAATGTGACAATCAAGATGGCTAAAACTTGGCCGATACCTGTGTTACCAAATGAATTTGTGAAGAATTCAAGCATAATGGCAATAGGGTAAACAAGTAAACCTTCTAAGAAACCATATTCTGAGAAGGCTTCACCCCATGTCTTACCTTGAATGTAGGTGCTTCCATTTGAGAAAACGCCATCATTTGCGGTGATACAAGCTTGCATTGTTGCAGCACCGTTATTAATTGTGCTCTTAAAGAAATTTATAAAAGCAGTACTAGGAAGATCTGATGTACCTTGGTTTGCTTTGGTATATTCTTCAACCCATCTGTCGTAGTTTTTCCATAAGACTTGAGTTGCAGGATCTTCGTCATAACCACCAAATAAAGCTAAAGAGCGTTTAACTCTAAGTTCAATTGCGTCGTTGTCAAAATTGTCTGAAATTGCGTTAATTTCTGCTGCGAAGTTTGAATCAACTTCGATGTATGACTTAACTTTTTGATCGATGAAATTTGTGAACTTTGTACTAGGCAAAGTCATTGGTGTCGTATTGCTACCTGAAGTTACGGTATTATAAAAATTCTGACTAAAAGTGGTATTTCCATTTTCGTCATAAACAACTTCGAATATACCATTTTCGTCAGACTGTTTGGAATTAACGACATTTTCAGCATAAAAGTTATACATCTGCTGAGTTTTATCAGTAGGTGTACAGAATGGATCGGTAAGACTGCAGGAAGTGGCAGTCATAGTTAAGATACCGACAGCGCCGAGTAGAGTTGCGAACTTTTTAGTGTTACGGCTCATGGTCTATTCCTTTCATAAAATGATTTTATCAATCATCTCTTTTAGAATTTTTAAATTGTCTTGGTAAGAGCTAGTCAAAAAGCCTGGCTTTGCAATGATAATTACATCTAATTTGCAAGGATAGATATCAAATTGAGCAATCATACTTCTAATTTGTCTTCTTACTCGAACTCTTAAGTGTGCCTTTCCTAGCTTTTTCGATACTGAAATACCGATTCTTATATGATCAAGCTGATTTTTCTCAGCAATAATTGAATAATTATTATTTTTTAGTCTAATTTTTCCTTTGATTACATTCTCAAAATCAGCTTTTTTACAAAGACGATATTTTTTGATCATCTAAGACAAATTAACTTAAATTAAGCAGTTAAGCGTTTTCTGCCTTTTGCTCTTCTACGTCTTAAAACGTTACGACCGTCTTTGGTTGCCATTCTAGCACGGAAACCACACATACGTGCATGTTTGATCTTACTTGGTTGATAAGTTCTTTTCATATTTATTTAAAACCTCCAAAAAACATAATTAAAAATGGCTTTAAAATGTAATAAAGCCTTCTTATTATATAAATTAAAGGGTGTTTATTCAAACTATTATTTCACGGGATAATACACAAGTTTAAAAGTGTATGAAATAATTTTTAAATATTGAGTAGAAACTGTAAATTTGAATATCAGTAAAGTGAATACAAAGCATGAAATATTTTAAATTACCAATTTGAATTAACTTATAAGAGTTGCATAGATAAATAATTGTGAAATATTCAATGGAACAGCAACATTTAATTCAGTACATCCTAATGCTTATTTTGCGTATTTTCAAATAAGCAAAGCATTCAAAATTCAATGATTCAAACTAAATTTTTCATCTGAATTAATACTCTTCAATAACCTATTGTTTTCCCGCATGAAGAACAAAATGTGATAAATTTTTGAACTTTATTTGAACGAAAATTGAACAAAATATGAACATAATTTGAACATTTTATGAACATTCTGAATAAGCAAAATAAGCATCGACTCATCTTTGAAAGCATTAAAAGAGGAATTTAATTTTTATAGATTATAATTTACATATAAAGGGAGGATTAAATCCTATGAAAAATATTAAATTTATCAAAACACCTTGCGATGCATTAGCTGTTGTCTTAACTGCAAAAGAAAGCGGTGCATGCTGCGAAGGTACAAATAAGAAATTAGTTGCAAACACAACAGATGCAGTAACAGAAAAACACGTTCCTGAAGTTACAGTTAATGGTGATGTCGTTGATGTCGTTGTCGGTTCAGTTGAACATCCAATGTTAGATAATCATTACATCGAATTCATCGCATTAGAAACAGATAAAGGCGTTCACGTCAGAGTTTTACATCCAGGTGAGAAACCTGCTGCATCATTTGTTGTCAAAGATGAAAAGCCTGTCGCAGTCTATGAATACTGCAACCTTCACGGTCTCTGGGTTAAAAATATCTAATTAAGCCCGAATTGGTGTGTTTTCATTCATTGATAATTTGAGATATTAATCTATATATAATAAAATAAATTGAAAATTATGGAGATTTTAAATGAATAATTACACACAAATAGAAACTGCAGAAAAGCCAAAAATTAACTGGGGTTTATTCTTCATTACATTATTCCTTGGTTGGTTTGGTGCTGATAAATTTTACTACGCAAAACAATGGAATAAAACTTGGAAATTCGCAGCCATTAAATTCTTATGCACATTTATTATCGTTGGAATTTTTTGGAACATCTTCGATTGCATCCAAATTTTAAGAAAGAAATATAAATTCGATTTTAGAGATTACTTCGAATAAAAAGAGGTAAAGGCTATGCAAGAAAAAGAAAACAAAGAAGTCGTAGAAGCCGAAGTGGTTCAAGAAACAAAAGCTGAAGAAACTACAACAGAATCTTCTACAAACCAGGAAGAAGTTAAAGCTTCTGGCCCTAATCAAATTGAGCAAACACCAAATAAGCTTGCCTTAATCTTAATCATTATTTTCTTAGGTTGGCTTGGTATTGATAAGCTCTATTATTCCCGTGGAACAAAACTTGGTGTTTTCTATTTTCTTATGAAGATAGTCTTCATGCTTATCGGTGTAAGTTTCATCTGGAATATCTTAGATTTAATCTTTGCTATTTTAGATCAATACAAACTTAATCCAGTCGAGTACTTCTCTAAAGAAACTGCACAAAAGATGGATGATTACATCTCATCCAGAATCTAAAAGAAACTTATTTAACTAAAAACAGCTGTCAGATGAATTTCTGACAGCTTTTATTTTAAATAAGGAAGTATTTATCGAAGTATGAACCAATCATGTCATACTCGATAAGAACATTGAGTGCTTTATCAACTAAAGCTTCGATATCTTCGTGTGTGTAGATTTCATAACTCTTGGAGATAGCTTCAAGAATCATTGGTCTAGTTAAGTAATCGAAATTACTAAGAAGTTCAAAGACACCTGCAGCAACTTCATAAACAGAGATTTCTACAACTTTTCTTAAGACAACTTTGTTATTCTTCAAAGAGTTGGAAACAATTCTGTTAAAGCAGATAAAACCATCTTTTTGAACTAAGTTCTTTGCTTCTAAGTTCATGGTGATGAGAAGTTGGAAATCGGTGTTAACCAATTTAGCTAAGTGGTCTTCTCTGATTGGTATGCACAAGTTACAGAACTTGTAGAAGTCACCAGAATTGATAACATCAATAATATCTTCATCCTTAGGATAGCTAGGAAGTGATTCGATAAATGCATTCAATCTATTTTCATATTCTTCTTTGGAACCGTAGAGGTAATATCTATTACTATAAAGTCTATTGCCGTTCTTGAAGTAGTTTGAAATCTTTCTAGAGATAGCATCAACATCATTGATACCGTAATAATGTATTCTATCTTTGAAAGTTTGAATAGATTTAATCAAAGCTCCGACTTCATTATTTCTATCAAAGATAAGTTTGAAAGTATCAATTTCAATTGGGAATAAGCCATAATCTTTGATGATTAAGTTGTAGAGTGAAACTCTAGTCATATCATCATGTTGTCTGTTGAATAAGATATCTAAAACAAGAGGATATCTAACACCATCATATGTTGCAATGAGTGGTTCAGAGAAATCTTCTGGATCCGAAGGTTCAACGGAAATATTGTGATGAGCTAAAACTTTAATTAAATACTCTCTTAAATAAGATGTAACTCTTGTGTAATCGAAAATACCATTTAAGATCTTGTTGATATCAAACTTAATTAAAGGAATATCTTTTAATCTCAAATCTTCAACTGAATGTTTAACAAAGATTACATTTGGATACATTGAGATGAAGTATGCAAGTTCAGCATCTGTAAAGTTAAGTGAATCATAGATAATCAAATAATCAAAGTGGATATTTAAATAAACTTCAATCTCTTCAACTGAAAAAACAGAAACTGGATAAACAATGTTATAAACATTACTAACTGCATTTAAGATTGCTTTTGTTGATGGAAGTGAATTGAACGAATAAGTATGATTCAAAGCAGAAATTCTCTCTTTGAAGAAATCAGATTTGAGGAATTCACTTCTTTCCTTATTAGCATCCATGATAGTCTTCTTGACTAATAATGGATTGTTCTTCAATAAGAAGTATATAAGTGAAATCTTATTCTCTAACTTTTCATCACTATCGTTGATTGTTTCATCAAGGTAGGAAAGATAAATGTTGTTGTATAAAGAAGCAAAGTAATCATTCTTACAAGTTGAGAATGAATAACCTTTATCGTTGAAGATCTTGATGAATGTCTTCAAATTCTCTGAAGTCTTCTTCAAACTATCGATGTAAAGTGCATATTCTTCAAGTTGTTGCTTAGTCATTGAAGCTCTGAGTGAGAAGAGATTAAGTAACTTCTTGAATGACATTGCCTCGTAGTTTGTGTCATCTTCTTTGTGGATTTCACGATAGGAAGTCAAAGCGGATTTGAGTGCTTCAATCATCTTATCCATAGTTGGGAAGACAACATCTAAAAGATTTTGTCTGTATTCAACATCGGTGTAATACTTCTTAACAAAATCTGAATTGAAGGAAATATTTGCACTTGTTTCTCTTAAGTGGAAGTATGTTTCAACTTCATCGATGTAGTCGAAGTTCTTTCTGATCTTGTTAATACCATCTGCAGAGTAAACTTCAATGCCAAAGATACTTTCAACTTCTGCAAGTCTATCGTAGAAGTTCTTCTCCTTGATAACAAATTGCTCCATATCCTTCATGAAGGATCTGTAATCGGATTTCTTAACAAGATTCTGTTTGATAATCTTCTTATTTGCTTTCTTATCTTCATCATTATTTACGATTGATAAGTAGAATGATGAGATAGATTTGGAATAAACAAAGTTAGGATCGTTGAAGTATTTACTAATTTCTTTCTTTGCATCTAAGAAGTCTTCATTGAGTTCAACTAAGTTGTTGAAAGTTGTTCTAATTTCTGAATCCTTAGCATAGTTGAAATACTTAACATCAAAACCTGAATATTTATTGAGTTCATAAAGATTATTTTCGGTTTCGAAAATATCTGTTAATGAATCAAATGAACCAATTCTCCAGGATCTAACATTCAATTCTTTGAAGTAGTTCAACAAGTTAACAATAGCTTGTTTAACATTTTCAGTAACTTGAATTGTTTCCTTATAGGAAAGTCTTTCTTTATCAAATGATAAACCGTAGCAAAGATTCTCTTTCAATGAAATGCAGTTGAAAGATGAATAAGTATCTAACTTGGAGAAGAAAACTTGATCTTTGACATAGTCATCGATTGAATATTTGTTGATATCAAATTTTGTATCAATAAGATGTTCAGCGTTATTTAAGAAATATGCTGCTTTATTCAATGTGACATGGAATGCTTCACCAAAAACAGTTTCAACTTTGTTGATGAATTTTTCATCCAATGGTGAATGATATGTTCTTAATCTTGAATATTCAGCAATCATATCCTTTTCAGCATCAGTGTAGATAGTTGTTTCGTTGATGTTGTAGCTATCTAAAAATTCATCTCTTAAGTTTGTGTTAACTTCGTTGAAGTTATGACGTGGATAGAATCCAGCAAAGCCGTTAGCATCAAGAACATTTTGAACTTTCTTCTTTTGCTTATTATCCTTGGTAATGATAAGTGCGTTCTTCTTGGATGAAACTAAGTATCTTAAGAAACTTCTTTCGAAAGATTTTCCAACATTCTCATTGTCTAGTGAAAAACGGAATGTCTTGTAGTTTTCCAAGATATCGCTAACGATATCAAGGTTAGTTAAAGAAAAAACTTTCTTCTTATTTGAATTATAGAATTGCTTGTTGTAATTTTGGATATTAACTTGGTTGTCGATAATTTGTTCAAGGCTATCTTCAACCATATCAACTTTATGTTTGAATAAAGTGTAGCTGAAATTCATGTAATCCAAATCACAGTCGGTGATGCAGAATTCATCTTGTAAACTGAAGTAACCTTTTTCTACGAATTGATTGACAAAGTTGATGTAGTCATCATAGTTAAAGTTATTTGTTTCATAAGTTAAATCTTCACCCAATCTAACTTTGAAAATATGAATGAATTGCTTATCGTAAATTACATCCGGGCTCTTCAAAGTCATGTAGTAGTTTTCACTGTCATGAACTAATCTAACTTTGACATGAGCTAAACCGACGTATGGATTTGTATTGATGAGTTCATAGTGGTGCGTCTTTAAAACTGCAATACAAAAGTAGAGGTTATCTTTCTTGTAATACTCATTGAAAACCTCATGAATATCATTTTCGTAACTAGAGAAGTAGAATGTATCTCTTTCTAAGTTTTGCTTGATCTTAGAAAGTTCTTCTTCATATTTTTCATTAGTTAAATCTTCGTTATCCTCAAGCTCAAATTTGCTCTTGTCGATAAGATTAACTTTGATTCTTTTACCATTTAAGAAATCAAGTAAAACTTTCTTGCTAGCAAAGAAGCAATCGCAAGATTTTGATTTGAGAAACTCTTCCATTTGTGATGTCTTTTCGAATTTGAAAGATATCATGCTCTTATAAAAATCGTACATAAGCATTGTCTCCACACCATTGTTAAGATAATTATATTAAAACTAAATATTATTAATCAAACTAGATAATATATATTTTACATATGAACTTTTGTATCAAACTTTGACATATCAATTGTTAAAAACTTATACATGATTATAAAAGTTGCTAAATGCATTTTTATGTATTTTCATGTATATTCAGTATTTTGAAAATGTGCATTTAATTTTCAAATTAAAAGAGGTGTAAAACTTATGACTTATAAAAAATATCATTGAAGGCTAAAAAGTTTATAATATTAAAAATTCAGGAGATAATATGACAAACAATATACTTTTCTTTTTGTTACCAAAATCAAAAGTTGCTTATGTAGAAGCAGATTCAACCTTACGTCAAGTCATGGAAAAGCTTGATTATCATGGTTATACAGCAATTCCAATTTTAACTAAGGAAGGTCATTATTACGGAACAATCACAGAAGGTGATATCCTTAGAGAAATAAAAAAGGATGATTTCAAATCTCTTGTTGAAGCAGAAAAAGTAATGCTCAAAGATATTGAAAGAAAGCACGATTGTGTTCCAATTCATTCAACTGAGACAATGGAAAATTTACTTATGACTGCTGTTGATCAAAACTTTGTTCCTGTCTTGGATGATAACGATGTTTTCATAGGAATCATCACCAGAAAATCTATTATTGTCAGTGCTCTTAACGATTTGAATATGAATAAGAATAACAAGGAGAAGTGATATGAATAAAATTAAAATTATCTGCGATTCAACTTGTGACTTAAGCCCAGAATTAATTGAAAAATATGATATTAAAATCGTTCCTTTACACGTCTATTTCCCAAGTGAAAACATCGATTACTTAGACGGTCAAACCTTGGATGTAGAAACACTTTATAAGAAAGTTAACGAATTAGGTGAAACACCAAAAACTGCTGCTAGAAATGTTGCAGAATTAATTAGCGATTTCAAACCATACATTGAAGATGGTTATGATATTCTCTTCACAGGTATCGGTTCTGGTCTCTCTTCAACTTATCAAAATGCTACAGTTGCAGCTCAATCTTTCCCAGAAGGAAGAATAGAAATTATCGATAGTCAAAACTTATCAACAGGTACTGGTTTATTAGCTGTTAAGATGGGCGAACTCATCAAAGAAGGTCTTGATGTTCATCAAATTGCTGAAAAGGTTAGAGCTTTAGTCCCTAACGTTTCATCAAAATTCTGCATTGATACCTTAGATTACCTTTACAAGGGTGGTCGTTGTACCGGCATGCAAAGATTACTTACTCAAGTCTTTAGAATTCACCTTGTTGCTAAGGTTTATCAAAATGAATTGAAGCCTTACAAAAAGATTCCAGGTAAGTATGTTAAAGCTGTTGATGCACAAATTAAAGAATTCATGGATGATTTACCAAATATAGATAAATCATGCGTATTTATCACCGATTCCGGCTATATGGAAGGCTTAGATATATATATCCATGAAAAGATTAAAGATTACATACCTGAAGAAAATATCCATCATACAAGAGCTGGTTGTGTTGTTTCATCTCATTGTGGTCCAAAGACAATCGGAATTCTCTACATCATGGATAAGCCTTGTAGCTTTAACTAAATTATTTAACTATGAAATCACTAAAGGATGAGAAATTACTCTCATCCTATTTTTATATAGTTTAAAGTTAAAAAAAGGTGAGCTTTCGCTCACCCATTTTGTTTTTCAAATCAAATATTTTTAAGGTAATGTTATTCAGCATTCATGATTCCGTAGGTTAAGAAGGATAAGACACGGTCAAATGTTAAACCATCTTTACCAACGAAAATTAATTTATCTCCAGAATGTAAGATGAAATCTGGACCTGGGGATTGTTGTGCAATTCCGTCTGCATCAACGACTGCAACGATTGTTGCTTCAGTGTAGTTCCAGAAATAAACTTCACCGATGGTCTTATTGTTGATCCAGGAATCTTGTGGGATTTCGACTTCAGAGAACTTGACTGCTTCGGTTGTTTGATACTTGAAGGAATCCTTCATATCATCGATAGCATCAGAAATCTTTTCATCGAGATCTTTCTTTTCGTTTAACAAGTCTAATAAGCTTTGATATTTATTTTTAACTTGTGTTTCACTCTTCCATCTGCTTGCGAATTGTTGTGCGTGTAAAACAGAATCGACGAAGACACCGACGCCTCTCTTGGAAGAAACGATCTTTTCTTTCTCAAGAATATTTAAAGCTTTTCTGACTGTTTCTGGTGAAACGGCATATTCAGCACCGAGAACTGATCTACCCTTAAGTAAATGACCTTCTGGATACTCGCCTGTTAAAATCTTACCACAAATATCTTGTGCAATCTTCAAATATCGTGGTGTACCTCTTTGTTTAGTCATAATGACCTCCTTTGTTTTTGGGAATAAAACTTGCTTTAGTTTAATGAAACACTGTTTAAATTTCAAGCAATTTAAGTATGTTTTTCACTTAGCAATTGACCTAATTTTTAAAGTTGTTAATTGATGGCTCTAGATAAAAATTTTCTTCAAATAATTTTATTTAAAGATACAACTTTGAAATAATTTTGAAAGTTGGCAGTATCTTTTTTGATAACTTTTTGACATTTGGAAACTTTTAATTTTCAATCTTTTAAATGCTTAAATGGTCTATCGGCTAAACCGTCCGAACTTTATAGGATATAATTTGTTCTAGGTAAATATTAATTTATTTTATATACTATTAAGGCAAAAAATAAGTTTTTTTGTATGCAAGGAGCTTTATATGGGTTCAAAAAACAAGTCAAATAAATCCAAAAACGCTGCAGTACAACAAAAAGATGGTATCTTTGTAAGATTTTTCAGATGTATCGCACGTAATTTTAAATACTTCTTCCACTCAATGATCTCCAACAAGCAAATTTTCTTAAATTGGAGAAAAGGCTGGGGTTGTACTATTATCTATACTATTATTGCTTTATCACTCATCTGGATTCCACCAGTTTGGAGAAATTCAACTACACATGGTTCCGCTTCAATGCTTTCCACAGTTGGTCTTGATACTTACATGACTCAACTTGTCCAACCTGAAACAACAGATGATAAAGGTACTAAGTTCCAAATCGGTTTCGATTCATCCTATGTCAGTGAAGATGGTTACTTCGTTGCTTCAGAAAAATTCAAAGAGAACGCAACCTACTCTGCTGATAACAAAGACGGTTTAGTTCTTTACACAAAGACAAACACAATCAAGGATGATGGTAGTGTTGAAGAAAAAACAGAAACACTTCACATCTACTACTTCGATCTTGATCCAGTCAATGTCAAAACTGAGAACGAAAATTATCAAGAACTTATCAATGGTATCTTCAAAAATGAGAACGGTGAAGCCATCACAAGATTCAACGTCATGTACGTTACAAAATCTACATTAGCTATCTCACTCTTCAGCTCAGTTAACTTAACCGCTGAATCTCAACCTGTTGCTCTTTACCAAGGTTACTGGAATGAAATGCCTAGAGGTCAAACATTCGACAAATTGGTTAGAGGCGAAAACTTAGACGCAACTCAAACTCAAATTGTTGAAAACTGGAATCACCTCTTAGACTTAGGTTACTTACCATTCCAAAGAAGTGAAATGTACATGTACTTGATGATGTTCATGATCGGTTATGTCTTCTTATCATTCTTAGCTGGTGTAGTTGTTTTCGTCGGCTCAAGAAAGAAGAATTCAGATTACAGAGATATGAACTTCGGTGGTGCTCTTAGCTGTGGTTTCACACTTAACTTCACCCCTGGTATCATCGGTTTCGTTGTTGCATTCATCGGTGGTAACCAATTCGGTTTCATCGCCTATGTTGCAGCCGCACTTATCAGAACAATCTTCTCACTTGGAAAGCTTGGCACAAGAAACAAGGATGAAGACGCCCCATTGTATCAATCAAGAAGCTAATTCAAATAGGAGTGCAAACTCCTATTTTTTATTTGTTTCTACATGTGTTGAACAAAATTTGAACAAAATCTGAACATAATTTGAACGAATTTTGAACATCCATTATGAATATATGTAAATTAACAAATTTACATATAGCACTAACCAAAATATGTATTTGCATTTAGTATAATTTAGGTAATATCGGAGTGAATTAATGGCATATAAAGTAATGTATCGTGCATATCGACCTCAAACTTTTGATGAGGTTGTAGGGCAGCAAAATATTATTAAAACTCTTAAGAATGCAATCGCAGAAGATAAGATTTCTCACGCCTATCTTTTCTGTGGTCCACGTGGTACAGGTAAGACTTCCTTAGCAAGATTATTTGCTAAAGCTTTAAATTGCCAAGAAGGTATCGGTCATCAATGTAATCACTGTGCATCCTGCACTGCAATTACAAATGGTGAACACCCTGATGTCGTAGAAATCGACGCTGCAAGTAATTCTGGTGTTGATAATGTTAGAGCTCTTATCCAACAGATTAATTATCAACCTATCATGGGTAGATATAAAATCTACATCATCGATGAAGTCCACAATATGTCTAACGATGCTTTCAACTCATTACTTAAAACTCTTGAGGAACCACCAGAATATGTTGTTTTCATCTTAGCAACAACAGAACCTCAAAAGATTATTCCTACCATTCTTAGTCGTGTTCAAAGATTCGATTTCTCCAAGATTTCAAACGCTGATTTAATCAGAAATATGAAAAATATCTTGAAGAAAGAAAATACAGACTACGAAGAGGAAGCACTTGAGATTATTGCAAATTTAGCTGACGGTGGTGTTCGTGACTCTTTGTCACTACTTGATCAAGTTTTATCTTATTGTCACAACAAGATTACAACTTCCGATGTTTACAGTTTATTCGGTTTGCTCACTTTGAAAGATAAGATGGACTATGTCAAACTTATCAAAGCAAGAAACCTAAAAGACTTACTTGCTAAATTCAATTCCGATTACTCAAAAGGTTTGGATATCGCAAAGTTACATTCCGATTTAATTAAGATTTACAAAGATTATTTGGTTTATGCTTTAACTAAAGATGATTCAGTGCTTTCAGTTATCAAACCTGAAACTTACAAAGAATGTAAACTCTCACTTAAAGAGATTAACTTCAACTTGCAGACTTTAGTTAAATCTAACATGGAATATAACAGAGTTACTTCACTCTATAACCACTTCGAATTAACTCTAATTAATTTGATTTCTGCTCTTCAACTTAAGGATGAAGAAGCTAATCCTGAACCTAGAAAGATTGAAAAGCATGAAGTCATGCATACTCCACTTTTAGATGATGAAGGCCCTGATTATTCTTATGAGGAACCTGCTCCAGTTGAGCAAAAACCTGTAAAACAAGAAAAGAAGGTTGAGAAAGTTAAAAAGTCTGAACCTGTTAAAGCAGAAAAGAAAGAAGAACCTAAACAAGAAGTTGTCGAAGATAAATTCGATGACGTTCCACTTGATGGTTCTGCTTTGGATGAGATGTCTCTTCTTGCAATTATGAAGAATAATAACAAGAGTAACACATCCGCAATGAGTACAACTTTATACAACAACTTCTTAGGTTGTCTAACTAACTTCCAGTTTGATCAAACTGTTGTTAATACTGTTGAATCATGTTCAGTTCGTAGCTATTCATTTGAAAAAATAATCTTAGTTACTTCAAATGCTCATCAAGCTGTTTACTGCAACAGACATCCAGACAAACTTAATGAAGCAATTCAAACTTACACTGGAGTTAAAAATATTTCTGCTATCGTCTTATCCGATGCTACTTTCAAATATTTAAAAGAAAAGTACATTGAATTGATGAAAGCAAACAAGTTATCAACTTTACAAGAATACGAAGAAAAATTAAAAGCATCAAACAAATCCAATTCTGATTTGTTCGTTGAAGACCTATTTAGAGAAGATTAAAAAAGGAGGATAAATATGGATTTCAATTTCGAAAAACTTTTTAAAGCACTCGCAGAAAGTGATCTTCAATCAAGATTACCTGCAAAAATGAAAGAATTCAAGGAACAAGAATACTCTGCTTTCGGTGGTGAAGGCAAAGTTAAAGTTACTACAATTTCTTTCAACCAAGTTAAAGAAATTAAAATCGATGATACTTGGTATGCTGAACATACTAAGGATGAAGTCATTGAAACACTCACTAAAGTTATCAACAAATTATTGAAGAAAGCAAATGATGATATTGATAACTTACAAAAGGAAGCAAATACTGAAATTTCTTCCAAAGTTATGAATCAAATCTTTAGTGAAGCCTTAAATGATACAGGCGACGATGATGATAATAATGGAGATAACAAATCAGATAACTAATGGATAATCCAAAAACAATTGAAGATTTAATTAATGATTATTGCAAATTTCCTGGTGTTGGAAATAAGACTGCAACAAGATTAGCTTATTCAACAATCAATTTCACAGAAGAGGAAATTGATGCTTTTATTGAGCATCTTTCTAACATCAAAACCAAGTTGAAAAAGTGTCCTATCTGCAATCTTTTACACGATAAGGAAGAATGCCCAATCTGCAATGATTCATCCAGAGATCAGACAACTTTAATGATTATCTGCGATGGCAAAAATATTCTTCAATTTGAAAATACAAATCAGTATCATGGACTGTATTTTGCTTTGAAAGATTATATCAATCCTTCAAAAGGAAATACTCCGTCTACTATTGGTATTCCACAGTTAATTGATTACATTAACTCTAAAAATTTTAAAGAGATAATTTTAAGTTTTTCTCCAACTTTAGAAGGTGAAACAACTTCTTTATATATTGCTAAATTGCTAAAAGATACACCTATAAAGGTATCTCGTTTAGCATACGGATTACCTTTTGGTTCCGATTTAGAATATATTGACGAATTAACTATTGCTTCATCTTTGAAAGAAAGAGTAGATATGAAGCAAAGTGCTAAAAATAGCAACAAAGACAAAGAGATAGATAAGGAATTGAACGATGATGAATACTAAAGGTTATTTTATTACCCTTGAAGGTGGTGAAGGTTCTGGAAAATCTTCCGTCATTAAACTTATTGTTGAAAGACTTCAAAAAGAAGGCTATCAAGTTTTACAAACCCGTGAACCAGGTGGTGTTAAAATTGCCGAAGAAATCAGAAACATCATTCTCGATAAAGCTAACACATCCATGGATGGTAAAACCGAAGCTCTTCTCTACGCAGCAAGTAGAAGACAACATTTAGTTGAAAAAGTTATTCCTGCATTAGATAAAGGTATGATCGTTATCTCTGATAGATACATCGATTCTTCCCTTGTTTATCAAGGTGTTGCTAGAGGAATTGGTATCCAAGAAGTTTATGAAATGAACTTATTTGCTATCGATAAAATTCTTCCTAACTTAACCCTTATTTTAGATATTGAACCTGAAATTGGCTTACAAAGAATCAACAAGAACAATCAAAGAGAAGTTAATAGATTAGATCTTGAATCTTTATCTTTCCATCATAAGGTTCGTGATGGTTACAGAAAATTAAAGGATTTATATCCTGAAAGAATTGAAATTGTTGATGCAAGTAAATCCTTAGAAGAAGTCTTTGAAAATTGCTATTCCTTAATCGAAAAAACTTTGAAAAATGAATAAAGAACAACTTTTAAAAACACAACCTACTTTATCTCGTTTCTTCAAAACTGCACGAGAGAAAAATAGGTTGCCCCATGCAATGCTTCTTTATGGAGATAAGAAAGCTCCATTATTGGAAATTGCTACATATTTAGCTAAATCCATCAACTGTGAAAAAGATATTTTCGCATGTGGTGAATGTTTGTCATGTACAAAGTTTGAAAAAGGAATTCATCCAGACTTTGTTTTAATTGATGGTGCTAAAAAGATGATTGTTAAAGAGAATATCGATAATCTCGAAGAACAATTCCAATTAGGTAGCACTGAAACAAATAAAACAATAGTTTATATTCTTAATGAAGTTCAAAATATCAACAAGTTTGCTAGTAATGCACTTTTGAAATTCTTAGAAGAACCAAAGGTTAATATTGTTGCTATTTTGACTACTTCAAACATAGCTAAAGTTTTACCAACAATTCATTCAAGATGTATTCCTATATACGTTTTGAATGATTCACATATTTATGATTACTGCTACGAGAAAACTAACAATGAAATTAAGTCTTATGTTTTAGCAGAATTTTCCGGTGATAAATCTGTCATTGACGAACTTATTGAAGACGATGACTTCAATGATGTTTTGGAAGCAACAAAGAAATTTATCAATGTTTTTATCAAGAATCCATATAATAGTTCCTTCGTTTTACTCAACGACCTCGCTCCCGAATTTAAATCATCAAAATGTTATAATTACTTTTACAAAATACTTTCTATATTCATTTTTAATTTGATTAGAAGAGATAGAAATATTTTTAATGTTGACTTTGATTTATATCCAATAAATGAAAATTTATTGAAACAAATACTTGAAATAGTCGAAAATGCAATTGCTCAATCTATCGCAAACCCATCTTTTGTTGGCGTTTTAGGTAGAATTTGTCAGCTTTTAATTTCTTAGAGGATATTTATGGATAAATTATATTTAATAGGTGTTTTTAATGATTGTGACGGACTTCGTTTCTTCTCTTACGATCAAATGATCGAAGCAGAAACAAAAGTTTTAATTGAGTCTTCTTATGGTGCCAGTATCGGTATCGTTAAGTCAGCTCGTGCTTTTGAAGAGAACGAAATTCCAGAAGAAACTCCTATTGAAACTTTTTATCCTAAGATCATGTCTATCGCTAAAGATGAAGAACTCAACATTTACAATAACTATGTTCTTCAAGCAAGAAAAGTTAAAAGAGTTATCCAAAAAGATGTCGTTGAGATGAATATCCCAATGTATCTCAATCAATGTTATATCTCTATCGATGGTACTAGACTTCTTGTCACATACACCGCAGATGATAAAGTTGATTTCAGAGATTTATTAAAAGTTTTGAAATCTCAGTTCAGTGCTAAGATTGAACTTAGACAAATTGGTGCAAGGGATAAAGCCAAGATGATTGGTGGTGTTGGCATTTGCGGATTACCAATCTGCTGTTCAACATTCTTGAAATCATTTGAAGGTATCTCAATCAACTTAGCCAAAAATCAAATGCTTATTTTGAATACAAGTAAACTCGTTGGCCAATGCAACAAGTTTATGTGTTGCTTAAAATATGAAGATGAACTTTATACTGAGTTAAAGAAGAGATTTCCTGCAAATCATGAATTAGTTGTTAGAGATAATATCACTTACAAAGTTACTTCCTTAAATGTTTTAACTGATACAATCATCTTAGAAACTGATGATGGTACAGTTCTTGAAATTAACTCTGAGGAATACATGAAACTTAAACATGGTGACGATTTCAAATCAACAACTCATGTTTCACCATTAAAGAAGAAAACTCAAACTCAACAAATCAATAAGGACGAAATTAAAGAAGCTGCAAAAGCTAATTCTGTTAAGATTTCTACTCCTGAAAAGTCGCAACCTAAGGTTAGTAAACCTCAACAACAAGAAGTTAAAGCTGTTGAAAATAAACAACCTGTCGCTAAGAAAATTGAAAATCAAAAAGTTGAGAACAAGAAGGTTGAAAATAATACAGCAACTCAAGAAAAAGCAGAACAACCTAAACATAACAATCCATTTCCTAAAAAGAAGAAACAGAATAATCAACAAAATTTCAACAAACCAAACGAAAAAAATAACAATAAATCTGATAAGAAACCTAATGAGAATAAGAATAATTCTCCTAAACCTCAAGCTCAGAATACTCAACCTAAACCAAAAATCACTAAGATTTCTTCACCAAATAAATCTGGCGGTTTCCTTGGGAATATTCAAACTACCGATGGTAAGTTAGACCCAGCAAAGTTAAATAGTAAAGATGAGAAATAAACCTAATGAAACAACAACTGGATTAATCTATCTAGTTTGTTCACCTATTGGTAATTTAAAAGACTTCACATTTAGAGCAGTTGAAGTATTAAAGTCCTGCGACTTAATTTACTGTGAAGATACACGTAATACAGCTTTTCTATTGGAAAGTTACGGAATTGATTACAAAGGAAAACTTTATTCTTTATACTCACAAACTGAAGTTAGCAACTCTTTATCAATTGTTAAAAATGTTAAAGATAATAACATAGTTTGTTGCTATCTTTCCGATGCTGGCTGTCCAGGTATTTCAGACCCAGGATCAATCTTAATCAAAACTGCTATTGAAAATGAAGTTAATGTCTCAATCCTTCCTGGTGCAACAGCAAGTGTTTCCGCACTTGTTATGTCTGGATTTGATACATCAAATTTCACTTTTAGAGGTTTCATCTCACCAAAAGAACAAGCAGCAACCAAATATTTAGCAGATCATCTTTACGATACTTCAGTTTCAATTTATTATGAAACAAGTAAACGTATTTTAGATTTTCTTAAGTATTTGAAAAATGCTGGATATGGCGAAAGAAACATCTGTATTTGCAAAGAATTAACTAAGATTCATGAAGAGTACATTAGAGGTACTGTTGACGAATTATTAGGTAGTGATTTATCATTTATCAAAGGTGAATTAGTAATCATTGTTGATAAATGTAAAGAAGAAAAAGAAGATACAGAAAAATTGAAAGAAATTATTTCTATGTTGAAAAAAGAAGATGTTTCAAATAAAACTATTCTCAAAATTCTTCAGAAATATTTCGATGTAAATAAGAACATTCTTTATAAATTAATCCTCGATGATGAGAAGTAAATTACAATCTTTGAACAACTAAAAATCTAGGTTTCTTAGATAAATCAATGGCAATATCAGCTTGATATTGCTCTTTTACTATAGAGAAAAATAATGGCTTAAGTTTACTTGCATAAGATGAATCAAATTCAAAGAAACACAATGTTCCTTTCTTAGTAACTCTATCTAAATCGGCAAATATTCTTCTAAATGCATCCATACCGTCTTCTCCAGCAAATAAAGCTAAATCTGGTTCATACAATGTATCAGTTTGGCTAGTTGTTGGAATATATGGTGGATTGCAAACAATCAAATCATATCTATCATTCTCTTTGGAAAGAAAATCAGAGACCTCAAAACTAACATTTTTTATTTTGTTATAGAAAGCTGACTTCTTGGATATTTCTATGCAAGAAGGAGAGATATCAATTAATTTAACTTTAGATTTAGTGAAAAAGTGAGCGAGTGAAAGTCCAATTGCTCCGGATCCAGAACATAAATCTAAGATTTTAAGATGTTCATGTTGTTTATCATTTAAAGCATTGATAATTCTATAAACCATCTCTTCAGTTTCCTGTCTAGGAATTAAAGTGTCACGGTTTAAAAGAATAGTTAAATCACGGAAAACAACTCTTTCTGTGATGTAAGGAACTGGAACTTTAGCCTTAATTTTGTCTAAGATAAAATTGCACTTATCATCATCTAAGTCTTTATTCAACTTGAGTGGAATTTTATATCCATCAATGTTGAAAAAGACTTTGACGAGAAAATAAATGTCACAATTTTCTACTTTATAATCACTCAATAATTCGACTAAATTTTTAAGTTTCATCGTTAGAATTATTGGTTATTCTTCATGGATTCAAGGATTAAATCTTTTTGGTTAGCATCTTTTAATGCATCCAAGATTTCATCCAAGTCACCTTCCATAACTCTATCCAATTTTTGAATTGTGAAACCAATTCTATGATCAGTAACACGGTTTTGTGGATAGTTGTAGGTTCTAATTTTTTCAGAACGTTCACCAGTACCGACTTTCAATCTTCTTTCGGCACCAATTTTTTCATTCTGTTCGTCTTCATACTTAGCTTTCAATTTAGTTCTAAGCATGTTCATAGCAATTTCTTTATTTTGTAATTGAGATCTTTCAACCTGGCAAGAAACAACAATACCAGAAGGTTTGTGGGTAATTCTGACTGCTGATTCTGTTTTGTTAACGTTTTGACCACCTGCACCGGAAGATCTGTAAGTATCAATCTCCAAATCTGCTGGATTGATGGTGATATCAATATCTTGAGTCTCAGGCATAACAAGAACTGTTGCAGTAGAAGTGTGAATTCTACCTGAGCTTTCGGTAGCAGGAACTCTTTGAACTCTGTGGGAACCAGATTCAAATTTTAATCTTGAATAAACTCCTTTGCCTTTAATCATGACTGAGACATTGGAATAACCACCAAGAGGTGTAGGTTGTTCATCTAAAAGTTGAACTTTCCAATGTTGTTTGTCTGCATATTTAAGATACATTCTGTACAAGTCACCAGCGAAAATACATGCTTCTTCTCCACCGACAGCACCTTTAATTTCCATGATGACGTTCTTATCATCATTTGCATCTTTAGGTAATAAAGCAATTTGCATTTCACCGTACAATGTTTCTTTTTCTTGCTCAAGTCTCTTTAATTCTTCTTTAGCAAAAGCAGCCATATCTGCATCTGAATCTTTTTCAAGTTCCATACTCGCTTCAATATCTTCCAAGACTCTTTCATATCTATTATAGAGATTAACTGGTTCTTCGAGCGAAGAACGTTCAATTGTTAAATCTTTGTATACTTTAGGATCAGTGATATTTCCAGAAGCTAACTTCTCATCAATACCTGCTAATCTTTCTCTCATTGTTTTAAGTGTTTCTAACATGTAATCCATAGTAAATATTCCTTTCTTAAATCAAAAATCACAAACAATTTAATAAAACCAATAAAGATTGCTAATGAGTTTTATCTGAATATTTCTCGAATGTTTGTTTAAGGAACAAAACCATTGTGCTTGTTGGCGTAAAGCTTGGATAAAGCTTAAAGAAATTCAATGAAGCTTCATCGAAAGTTGAACCTAATGCATGTTTTCTAATCAAATAGTAAAAGACAATGCTTGGAGATCTGCATATACCTTCGCCACAGTGAACTAAAACTTTTTGACCTTGTTCAAGTGATCTGTCGATATATTTAACACATTCTTCAAACATTTCATCCACGATAAAAACTGAATCATCATACATTGAATAGTTCAAGCATAATGAACCTTGGTAATACAAATATTTGTAACCTTTAAGTGGTGATTGTCTGTTCCCGATTTCTAATAAACCCATGCTGTAATATGGTTCACCTTTTGCGTGAATTACTGAAAAATCACTTTGACCAGCTGCATAGTTTAAATAGTCATCTTCACTTCCAACGTAGATATTTTTTACTATTTCAAACATTTCTTATTTTAACTTTCTATGTAATTCCTCAACTGTTTTCTTTAAGTTCTCATCTTTGGACAACAAACCATTGATCTTATTACAAGAGCTGATAATAGTTGAATGGTCTCTGTCGAAGAATTTACCAATTTCATTGTATGGAGAACCTAAAACTTTTCTTATTAAATAGACTGCAATTTGTCTTGCATAGGCAATTTGCATAGTTCTAACTTTAGATTTAATTTGTGCAAGAGTAAGATTGAAATGACATGCAACTTGATAAGTGATATCTTCCATGGTTACACTCTTTTCAGTTTTAGATGTTGATAAGGAGATAGGTTGAGTATCTTCAAATGCTTCTCTAACAACATTTAAGGTGATTCTTTCACCGTATAAACTGTTGAGTGTGATGTAGAAGATCAATCTTGATAAAGCACCTTCCAACTCTCTGACGTTATGTGAATTCTTACTTGCAAGATAGTTCAAAGCATCATCATCGAATAAATCGACATCAAGTTTGTTGATTTCAATTTTCTTTTTGAGGATGTTGACCATTGTATCCTTTTCAGGAATTCTGATAGCACAGCAGATACCTTGAGTGAATCTTGTTGTGATTCTCTTTTCGATATCTGGGATGTGATCTGGCGAACAATCTGAGGTGATGATAATTTGAGCATCACGTTTAATTAAGTTTTCATAGATATCGAAGAAAACTTCTTGTGACTTATTCTTACCTTTCAAAAATTGAACATCATCAAATAAAACACAATCAAGTTTCTTGAAGTAATCTTTCAAACTTGAAACTGTGGTCCTACTATTTTGATTTCTTTCTTCTCTGACTAATTTGATGTAGACATCAATGAAGTCATTGACGCAAACATATTTAATCTTTTTATCTGGGAATAATTTCTTGTATTCATGGTAGATAGCAGAAAGTAAGTGAGTCTTACCAAGACCACTATCTGCATAAATAAAGAGTGTGTGTAACTTATTCTCAGAATTCAAAATGTATTTTGCGGCATTGTATGCTTGGTTGTTGGATGGTCCAACAATGAAGTTGTCGAAAGTAAAACCTTGTCTGACATAACTTTGATCGAAGAATTCAATTTCCTTCTTCTCGATAACTTCGCTCTTATCTAAATTCTTAGCTTGAGATTTGTTGATGAATTCAATTTGATAGTTAGTGTTAGTAACATCAAAAAATGCATTTTCAAAACTCTCAACAAAATTATCTTTCTGGTTTCCAGTAATCATTCTGTAGATACTTTCGCTAGAAACGAGAATATAAATAACATTTTGGCTGATTGAATGAATTGAACAATGATCTTTAATTACAGAATCAAAGGTTGCCTTTGAAAAATTATCCTGTAAATTCTTTAAAACACCTTGCCAAATCTTATTGTAAATTTCTTCGTTATTCATATTCATTTTTTCCTCGTTTTCTTAAAAATTTTATCATTTATATACTCTATTTACTATATTACAAACAAGTTTCAACGTTTATAAACATACGTGAGTATGTTATCAACATTTATCCACAATATTAGTAACATCTAAAATAGCGAATATTTCGATAAAATAGGCAATTTTCCACACTTTTTACTTCTCAATAATGATAAGTTGAGAAAAATTAGTAGTGTTTTAACTTTCCACAGTTTCCACACCAGTATTAACATCCACTTTTTCATCAGCTTTCACCTTTTTTACCTTTTTCATTAAAAAATGGATGTTTTCTACTGTTTCTACTATTAACACTCCCAATTGTTGAAAACAAGTGGTGGATTAATTTCCTCCTTTCTTATCCTCCACAAATGTTTTTAACTCAGTAAATTTGGTGAATAAATTAGCCTTACTTTTTACTTTCAACAAGGCTATGAACACTAAGAAATTTACGAAATATATTAATTTCATGTGAAATATATTGAATTTAATTACTTTTATGAAAAATCCACTGCTTTGTGTGAATAAGTCGACCTTATTATTATGAATAAATATTAGAAAAATAAACTAATACATAAACCCATTTAAGCCTCTCGATTTCGTATAATTAAACATAGAAAAGGATTTTTAAAAATGCGTTTAGTTATCAAAAAATACGAGTTACTCAAAATGCTTAACGTTGCTCAAGATGCAATTCCTGCAAAATCTACTGAACCTAGTTTTTTGAACTTTTTATTAGAAGTTTCAGATGAAGGTGCATCTATTTTAGCTAGCGATGGTAATATTCATATTAAAGTTTTTCAATTAAATAAAAATTCGGAAGGTGAGAATGTTATCCTTGATTCTCAAAATGGTTCTGTTCAATTACCTGCTAAGATCACAAGAGAAATTGTTTCAAAGTTAGTCGTTAATGAAATTACCTTAGAACAAGTAGATTCATCAATTCTCACAATCTCAGACAGCAAGACAACATTTAACATCAATACCAAAGAAGGTAAAGATTATCCAGATGTTGAAATTTCCCCTTCTGTCGGTGATGAAGTTGAATTACCTTTCAGGGATTTCATCAAGTTGTACGACGCAACTTACTTCTCAGTCGCAGTTAAGACAAGTCGTCCACTCTTCACTGGTATCAATATTAAATGTACAGACAAGAAGATTTCATTTGTCTCTTCAGACACATGCCGTCTTTCCAGAATGACACTTGATATTAACTCTGAAGCAAAGATTTCATTCAACTGCCCACTTAAAGTTTTATCAGTCATCTCCAAACTTGAAAGTGTTGACACTTTAAGATTTAAAGTTGGTGCTGATAAAGTTAGTTTCCAAGTTGGTAACACAACTATCGGTTCTAGAATCATTCCTGGTGAATTCCCAGATGTCGATAAAATTATCCCATCCTTATATCCTTATAAGATGAAATGCAACGCTGCTAAACTTATCGAGGCTATGGATCGTGTCACCATCGTTAACGGTGATGACAAGACATCAACAAAGAACATCAAATTGAACTTTGATGGTGATAGAGTTGTTGTTTCATCACGTAGCTCTTCCTACGGTACCAGTAGTGAAGTTTTGGAAGATTGCGAATTCAGTGGTGAAAAATTCACAATTTGCTTCAACTCGACATTCGTTAGCCAAGCTTGCAAGTCTTTAAATTCCGAAAAGATCGAAATTTTATTCTCTGGCGAAGTTAGAATGTTCAGAGTAAGTTGTGATGATCAAAATAACTTACAACTTATTACCCCAGTTAGATACTATTACAACTAAAATATAAGTAAGTAAGAAAAAGAGAAAAGGAGAAAACAAATGGCAAAGGAAAAAGTAGTCTTCTACAGAAGTGATTATTCAAAAGATGTCGTAATTAAACCATCTGATTACGGTGCAAAACTTAAAGCAGATGACAGAGTTATGTATCCACTTCAAGAATCAACATCAGATCCAAAACATACCCCTGTTATCAAACACGTTGTTATGAACACTTGGGAAGTTTCAGTCCCAAATCATCCTGTAATCAATGTCCACTACATTGACTGGATTGCAGTTGAAACCACATTAGGTTTCCACCTCATCCAAATCGGTCCAAAGAAAGAACCAGTTGCAACATTCTGCTTGAGCAAAGGTGAAAAAATTCTCAAAGCATTTGCATACTGTGTTCCTAACGGCTTGTTCTGCACAGTCAAGTCTGGAAACGACGAAGAATAAAATCGCATAGTTAAGTTTTCATAATAATCTCCTGTGTAAAATGGTGGTATCGAGGGAATATCACCATTTTTTAATCACTGAAGACAGATATTTTTTCTGCCTTCAACCTATATATCGCATGGAGATCAAAAAAATTAAAAAAATTTTGAAAATATTTTAAAAAATTTTTTGACCAATTTTTTAGGATAAAAAATTCAAATAAATTTTCAGCTCAAAAAAATATTTTTATGGACAGAAATTAGGTCATCAAGTGATGTAAATATTTTCAAAACTTCAATTAATTTTCTATCTACCCCTATAATAAAAATTAGCAATTTATAAATATTTAAAAGTTGTTTTTTAACTGGAAAAATCGGTGAAAAATTAAGCGTGCATAGTCTTTGAAACGCTAAGAAAATATATCTATAATCAAATTACGCTCTTAGAAGGGTTGGGAGGTTTAAATGATCACACAAATTATTAAAAGAGATGGTCGAAAAGAAATATTCGATCAATCAAAGATATTAGCCGCTGTTGAAAAAGCACAGCATGTTACAAAGGAAAATGTCCGTATCGGATTAGTTACAGATAAAGTTATCGAAGAGATTGAAAAGAAATTCTCCGATACTAATCTTCCAACTGTCGAACAAGTCCAAGATATCGTTGTCGATGTCTTGATGGATATGGGCTACAAGAAAACTGTTGAAGAATACATAGGTTACAGAGCTAGAAGATCTCAAATCAGAGAAGCAAAATCTCGTTTGATGACTTCCATCAAGAATATTACATTCCAAGATAGTAAGGACAATGATACCAAGCGTGAGAACGCTAATGTTGATGGCGACTCACCAATGGGTACCATGCTTAAATACGGTTCAGAAACAAGTAAGGATTTCTATCTTAACAACATGATCGATCCTAAGATCGCTCAAGCTCATAGAGATGGTTATATCCACATTCATGATCTTGATTTCTACGCCTTAACTTTAACTTGCTGTCAAATTGACCTCTTAAAACTCTTCAAGAATGGTTTCTCAACCGGTCATGGTTACGTCAGAGAGCCTAATGATATTAGAACCTATGCCGCTTTAGCATGTATCGCAATTCAAGCAAACCAAAATGATATGCACGGTGGTCAAGCTGTTCCTAATTTTGACTACTCCATGGCTCCTGGTGTTAAGAAATCCTACAATAAGATTTTTAGAAATAACTGCATCAAATTTGCAGATTTCCTCATCCAACCTGAAGTTAGTTATTCAGAAAAATTAAAACCTTTATTTGCTGATTTAATTGCAAATGATAAACAACCTAGATACCTCAACGAAGAAAGTATCGAAAATACCTTCAAACTCTTGAAAGAGAGATTCCCAGAGGTTGATTGGGAAAGATGCAGAAAGGATATTGTTAAAGATTCCAACAAGGAAATTGAAGATCAAACCTACCAAGCAATGGAAGCTTTGATTCACAATTTAAACACCATGCACTCAAGAGCAGGTGCTCAAGTTCCATTCTCATCTTTAAACTACGGTACTGACACTTCCCCAGAAGGTAGACTTGTCATCAAGATGATTTTAAAGGCTACTGAAGCCGGCTTAGGTGATGGTGAGACTCCTATCTTCCCTATCCAAATTTTCAAGGTGAAAGAAGGTGTTTCTTACAATAAGGAAGATCCTAACTACGACTTGTTAGTTGAAGCTATGATCTGCTCATCCAAGAGACTTTTCCCTAACTTCTCCTTCCTTGATGCTCCATTCAACAAGAGAGATTACAAACCTGGCGATTACAATCAAGAAGTCGCTTATATGGGTTGCAGAACCAGAGTTTTTGAAAACTATGTCCACCCAGATAAAGCTGTCACCTGCGGAAGAGGTAATTTATCATTCACTTCGATCAACTTACCTAGATTAGCAATTGAAGCAGATCATGATATCGATGTCTTCTTCGACAAGTTACATACAGTTTTGGACTTAGTTACCAAACAACTTTTGGACAGATTTGAAATTCAAAGACATAGAAAAGTCTACAACATGCCATTTTTGATGGGTAATGGAGTTTGGTTAGGTTCTGACAAGCTTAAACGTACTGATGATATTTCTTCAGTTATCGATGAAGGTACTTTAACCTACGGCTTCATCGGTCTTGCTGAAGCACTTGTTGCCTTGGTTGGTAAGCACCACGGTGAAAGCAAAGAGAGCCAACAATTAGGTTTAAAGATTGTTAAATATATGTCAGATTATGCTAAGGAACAAACTAAGAAGTACAACCATAACTTCGGTGTCATCGCAACTCCTGCAGAAGGTCTTTCCGGCAGATTCGTCAAGATGGATCAAAAGAGATACGGTTGCATCAAAGGTGTTACCGATAGAGAGTTCTACACAAATTCCATGCATGTTCCTGTTTACTACCCAATTTCAATGTTTGACAAGATTGATATTGAAGCACAATATCACCCTTACACCTTAGCAGGTCATATCACCTACATTGAAATGGATGGTGATACCGCAAAGAATATCAAAGCATTTGAAAATGTTGTCAGACATATGCATGATGCTGGTATCGGTTACGGTGCAATCAATCACCCAGTCGATAGAGATCCAGTTTGTGGATACAACGGAATCATCGATGATGAATGTCCAAAATGTCATAGACATGAAGATGATGGTAGTGGTGTTTCCTTCGAAAGAATCAGAAGAATTACCGGTTATCTAGTTGGTACTTTGGATAGATTCAATAACGGTAAGAGAGCCGAAGAGAAAGCTAGAGTCAAACACTCACTTTACTCTAAAAAAGAAGAATTAGAATAATAAATTTATCCACTTAGTTAACTGCTAAGTGGATAATTTTTATAATAGATACAGGTTAATTATGAAGATTGCAGGAATTATTAAAGAGAGTATCGTCGATGGTCCAGGAATTCGTTTCACAATCTTTTTCCAGGGTTGTTTACATCACTGCAAAGGTTGTCATAATCCAGAAACTTGGGCAATGGATAAAGGTGATGAATACTCTGTAAAAGAACTTATTAAGCTTATAAAAGAGAATAAACATCTTAATGGTGTCACAATTTCTGGAGGAGATCCTTTCTTCCAGGAAGAAGCTCTTTATAGTCTTTTATGTGCACTTAAAAAGGAGTGCCCTAACCTTGATGTCATCGTCTACACAGGCTTCACCTATGAAGAAGTTTTTAAGGATTTTAGACGCTGTTTAGATGTGATTGATTTCTTGATTGACGGATTATTTATTTTAGAAAAAAGAAGCCTTTCGCTTCTTTTTAGAGGTAGTACAAATCAGAGATTCATCGACTGTAAAAAATCTCTTGAACAAGGTAAAGTTTACGCTTTATCAGATGATGAAATAATGAAAATATAGTTATTTTTTGAAGAAGATTTCGTTATTTTCTTCGTTAACTTCATCGTATTCTTTCTCACCGTATTTCTTAATTAGTGGAAATGATATCATCTCGATGATGATTGAAATAAGTAAAATTACTGCTCCAGTAATTAAGAAAGCAGTGTTTGCAGATTTAGAAAGATTGACGATATTAAAGCCAAATAAAATTATTAGTAATAAACCGAGAACAAAAAGCACCAAACAGATGATTGAAACAATCAACATTTGATTTTGTGCTTTTTTTGTGAGAAATTTGACTGGTTTTTCTTTTTTCTTTTTCATGTCTTTATTATATTTTTTCTTTTTTGTGAGATAAAGTTATTATATTATAGATAAAGGGGTTTCAATAGGTTTATAATAATGTTGTTCAACATCTTCTTTATTTTTAAAATATTTATGCATTTATAGGAATAGGTGGACACTGAATGGTTATCTTAACTAAGCAAAACAGAACTTATAACTATTTAAATGAAGGTAGTGTTTTATCTTCATATACCTCTGTTTGTGCATTTTCCTCATCCAGTTTTTCTACCCAAAAGTGTAATTACATTTTATTAATTTTATTTGGTTATTAATCATGTTAGCTCTCTTTATGGGCTAACATTTTTAATATAGAAAGAAAGGATTAAATTATGAGAAACAAAAAGTTTTTAGCATTAATTGCTGGTCTCACCTTAGTTGGTACAGCTCCTTTAGCAAGCTGTGTTGGTGGTGATTCAACAACCACATCTAGTGTTGATGATAGTTCTTCTACATCAAGCTCAACTTCTTCTACTACTTCTTCTACATCAAGCACAACTTCTTCTACTACTTCTTCATCATCCTCATCATCTTCCTCAACCTCATCATCTTCATCATCTTCTTCCTCTTCAAGTGAAGATTCATCATCCTCATCAGAAGATTCCACAACATCCGAAACTCCAGTTGATCCTGGTTATGTCTTTGCAGAAGATGCAGCAGGCAGATTACAAATGTTCAACGAAACTGCAAATGAAGCACAAGCAGGTGTTATGGGTGAAATCGTTTCTGTTGAAACATTCACAGGTGGTAATCAAAATATCTACGTTTATGACGCAGGTAATTTCTACAGAATTAAGAATCTTAATGCTTCAGATTACAAAGCAGAAGTTGGTAAATTTGTTGCATTCGTCGGTATTAAAGATGGAACTGATTTAACATTTAAGAATGTTACAGTTAGCGAAGAAACAGTTTATGAAATTGCAGAACAACCTAAGTTCGAAGCAAAAGAATACAGCACAGTTGGAAGTGTTGGCACAAACTATGTCGGTACAATGACTGATGCAGTTATTACTGCAATTACCGAAGAAGGCTGGACTGTTACTTACAATGGTTCTACATACACATTGGAAGTTCGTGGTGATAATTTAGCAGAAGTTCAAAAACAATTAGATGGTGCAGAAGTTGGTGGTAAGATCACTGCTAAAGTTACAAAGAACTTCGATCATTATTACTTATTAGACGCAGCATCAATCACATATACTCCACTTGTTAAGGTTGCATATACAGGTACAGTTCAAGCTCTTGCTTCAGAAACTGGTTTAACCTCCTCTGTTGAAGGTGATACTTTATCAATTACTGCTGGTGAAATCGTTCTTGTTGACGGTTCATATGTTATCTCCGTTGATGTTAATAAACCTGAAAATTTAACTACTTTAGATAATGTTAAATTAACAAATCCTGGCGCAGGTCTTACCTTAGTTAAGGGAACTGATAAAGTTACTTTAAACTATACATTCACAACAACTCCTACAACTGGTTTTACAGCAAATATCAATTGGAATTATGATGCAAAAGCAGATCAAGTTATCAATGTTACAGTTTCAGAAGCAGTTACATATGAAAGTGGTGAAGTTGCAACTGAAAATGAAGTAGAACTTGTTACACTTGCTGATTGGGCTTCTACATCATTTGATGAAAGTGCTGATCTTACCTCTAAGGCTAACATTAATAAAGTAGTAGAAAAATATAAAGCAGTAGATGGTTTCACCAATGTTTTCAGTAATATGACTGTTGAAGGTTCATATGTTGCTACAAATTCAGATGCAAACACACTTAGAGTAAATAGTAGTAAAAAACATGATGCAAAAGTAACATTTACAATGCATGAAGGTATAACAATTACTAGCGTAGATGTGTACTTTGTTGCTTGGAGAGATGATACTGGTACAATTACAATTGGCGAAAGCTCAATTGAATCTGAACAGAATGTTAATGGCGAAAAATTCTATACACCTATTTCTTTCACTGATTTGTCTATCACAAATACATTAGAAATTTCAGTTAATGAAGGTAGAGGCTTCATCGCTGGTTTCAACATCACATATACAGCAGCTTAATTTAAAATATAAATTGAATTAGATAATTTTTACTTAAAAGATAAAGGACCTTGCATTTACGGCAAAGTCCTTTTTAATTACAATTATTTAAAAGAATTTATTAATTTAGTAATGTTAGCTATATTTAGATATTAAAAAAAGAAGATTTTTACATCTTCTACATATCATATACATGAACAACTAGAGCTAGTTGGTTATTATCGAAATGGTGGACCGTAAAGGGCTCGAACCTTTGACCCACTGATTAAGAGTCAGTTGCTCTACCAACTGAGCTAACGGTCCATTTTCGAATGCCTTAAAAGTATAAAACAATAAAAATCAAAAAACAAGATACATATAGAAAAAAGTTGAAAATTGTTTGACCAAAATTTTCAAAAACTTTGCATATTTATATTAATTTGAGAAAAAATACATGGGATTTCCCGATGAAATTGAGATAAATCCCATGTAATTTTTTTGTAATAACTAACTTACTTTTTAAGAACTTCGTTAATTTTACTTATTAAAAGTGAAGCTGTAACAGTATTTTCATCAACATTAATATCGTAAAAATAGTTACTTAAAGCGGATAAAAATTGAACTCCATGAATTCCTGCTGCTAAAGTTGAATCATCTTTAGTAAGAAATGCAGCAATTAATCCAGAGAGAACATCGCCAGTTCCACCTTTAGCAAGATTTGGTTTTGCTGAATAATCTAAATATATTTCTTTTCCATCGGTAACAAATGTTGAGTTGTTCTTTAAAACAACAGTTACATTGAATTCATTAGCAAAGTTAAGTGCTTCATCTTTTACTTCAGTCATCCATTCTTTTTCATCTTTATTTAAAAGGCGTGAAAATTCTTTTACGTGAGGAGTAATGATTACTTCACACTTATGATCTTTAAGAATTTCTACACCATATTTTGCTAAAGAATTTAAACCATCTGCATCGATTAAAAGTTTACCCTCATAGTTTTCAATAATGTATTTAAGAGAGTTATAAACTTGTTTAGAAACTCCTAATCCCATACCAAAAACGATGACATCATATTTCATGATTTCATTAAGTGATTCTTCATTAAACTTAATCTTTCCGGTACCTTTATCGTCGATTAAATTGTAGATTAATTCTGGATAATGTAAGGCATAAGTCTGTAACAATGATTCAGGAATTGATAAACATGCATAACCAGCCCCTAAACAGAGAGTTGTGTATGCATTTAAAGAAAGTAAAGGAGCACCTAAGTAATTTTTAGAACCACCAACAAAGTTCACTTTCTTATAAGTACCTTTGTTGGAATAGTTTAATCTTTTAGGGAATGAATTTTTATAGCTTTTATATGTGCTGAGATCTTTAACTAAAATATCCATAATTACTCCTTTATAGGTAAATTTATAACTAACTTTTTAATAGTGTCTTTTCCTTGGTTTATGTAGAAACCAACTTTTGAACCATAGGTTGAAATTGTTACATCGGATACGATGTAATCTTCAGTTGTATAACCTGAATTTATATTCAAACCAGAGTTTCCTTCTAAAGAAATTTTTAATCCTGAATGGTTATTGTATAAAGCATAAATCTCATCTAAATAACCTTCACTACCTTTGATATATTCAAGTCCCCATATTGCATCGATATAGACTGCATTTGGATTCTCTTTTAGGTTTTTAAATTCATTGTATCGAATGGTTTTCCCGTAGTATTTTTTAATAATCTCTCTTTTAATTGGAGGATAAATACTATAAATATCAACTACGGTTGTGTCATATTTATGCTCAAATAGTATTTGAGCTAGTGCGTATGCTAAAGCACCAGTTAGTCCTAAACCTGCAAAAAGAACAACAGGTTTTAAGTCATCTAAGTCTTTTTCAATGATTTTAAAATAGCCATCAGCGATACGAAAAAGCTCCTGAATAGGTTCTTTTTCACGGCTTTTCTTTTTGCTATAAAAGATTTTTTCAAAGTCTTTACGAGTTAATATTGTCATAATTAAAATCCACTTGAGATTATTCTATAATTTTTCTAGTCGAGAGGTGAAAATATGGATAAAAGATTGTTAGAAATTAGAAAAGGTATCACAGGAAATAATTCATCTCTAGGTGTAGTTTCTGCAATTTCAAAATACTTTGATGTAGAACCTAAATATGATGTTGACGAAGAAACATATAACTACTTAGTTGAAAGACAACCTAGAAACGTTGTTTTGATGATTTTAGATGGTTTAGGTAGTTACAACTTAGATTTAGCCCTAAAAGAAGGTGATTTCCTTTATGATTTCAAAGTTAAAGATCTTAAAACAGTATTTCCACCAACAACTGTTGCAGCAACAGGTATGCTTCATACAGCAAAATTACCTGCAGATACTAATAACTTAGGCTGGTACTCTTACTCAGAACAAGATCAGTCTAAGATCTTAATTTTTGGCAGATGTTTACCAGATAGAACACCTGCAAACTTGACCGAAAAAGAAAGACAAGAATTAGCCTTAGACTTACTTACTGAGAGAATTAGTAAAGTAGAAAATTGTGTCGGTCATGAAGTTTCTAGTTTTGGCGATATCCATATCGATACCTTTGAAGAAGAATGCAAAAAAATCGCAGAGTTATGCACCAATAATTTAGATAAGAAACAATACTTATACTGCTATTGGGCCGAACCAGATAAGCTTATGCATGCATTAGGTGTTGATAATAAATTCATCTATGAAAATATCCGTCACCTCCAAAAAATGATTGTAGATAATTTGTTAGAAGTGCCTAATACAGTCCTTTTAATCTTGGCTGACCATGGTCATATTAATAATGAACCAATTTTACTAACTGATTTTAAAGATGTTTCTGATTTAGTTGATTTAAAGAAATCTGCAATTGACCAAAGATGCATCTCATTCTTTGTCAAGAACCCAGAAGATAAAAAACTTTTCGTTGAAAGATTCAACCACTATTTTTCTAAGGAATTCATGCTTATAACTAAGGACGAAGCAATGGAAAGTCAAATATTTGGTGACATAAAAAAAGACTCCATAGCTGAGAGAAGCTTAGGAGACTTTGTTGCAATATCTTTAACCAATAAAACTTTAGCTTTAAGTGAATCTGATTTGGAATTTAAAGGAATTCATTCTGGATTTACCAAGGAAGAATTCTATGTTCCATTAATCTTGTTCAGCAGTATTGAGTGAAACTTTATCGTAGATAGACTGTAAAGTTTCATAGTTATCTTCACAAGCTTGAAGTAAGCCGTAAACGAAGAATTGTTCTTCTTTATGCTTTCTTTGCAATGCTTTGAGCTTTAAGATAACGTGACCTTTAATTTGGTAAATCTTATTCTTTTGAATAAGATTGAAACGTTTTAATAAGTAATTGTATGAAATTTTATCGCCTTCAAGATAACCGATTCTGAAGCTAGGCTCATTTTTAATTTCACTGATATCAATCTCTTTGAGACCGATTTGTGCATAAGGGAAATTCTTGAATGGATTAATATGTTCCATCTTTCACTCCTTTACCTATTATTCGAAAACTTCTTTATTAACATCGTGCTTCTCTTCTGATTTTGCTTGGAGAGCTTTGTTAACTTGGCTATCGATGTAATTTAAGCAGTCTTCAAAAACTTGTTGTTTGCAGTCATCGAATAAAATTTCGTGTCTGTAACCTTCATAAAGATGTGTATCGACTTCGATACCGCCTTTGGTGTAGAACTTAGCTAATTTCTTAACGGATTTACCCATCTTACCGACAGGGTCTTTGTCACCTGCAATAAGTAAAACTGGAACTTTATTTTCAATGTCTTTTAATCTCTTCTTTTGGAAGGTAGGCTTCATACCACCGAATAAGTTGAAGTAGAAATTAAAGCTAGGAATGAAACCACACATTGGATCCATATCGTACTTCTTAACGTTCTCTTCGTTAACTTGTAAGAATTTACTTGCAGAGTTGTAACCATCGGCATAAGGTTTGAACTTGTTGTAGGATGCCATTTGAACCTTGTAGAAGAACTTACTTGGACGTTCCTTCTTATGATCTGGTAAGAATTTAGCCATCCATTGAGAAAGAATTCTTGCACAAACTAAACTAGGATGGTTGGTGAAAGAACCGGAGAGAATCAAACCATCAATTGTGTTGGAATATCTTTGGAAGTAACGTTGGCAGACAATACTACCCATGGAGTGACCTAATAAGATAATAGGCTTCATGGTTAATCTGACTTCAACAATCAAAGAGTGAAGATATTCGATTGCGAGTTTGAAACCGGAGTTTGGCCAGACACCCAAACCGAGGCTAGGATTTTCTGGGATTGTAACGTTTAAACCGTGACCAGGATGATCTACTGCGTAAACATCATAACCTTTAGAATTTAAATATTTAGCAAATTCATCATAACGTGCAGAGTATTCACACATACCATGACAAATAACAATATTTCCTTTACTTTCTGTTTTTGGATCTACTTTCCAGCAATTACCATAAATGGTTTGACCACCAGAGATTTTTAAACTGATTTGCTCCATAGAAAACCTCCATATTTTTAATCATTTAATTATAAAATAAAGAAATTTAAAACATACAGAAAAATATAATTTATAAGTTACATTTTTAAAAGTGTGTATAAAAATTTATTTCTATAGTGTGTAGTGGTTATTTTAGGCATATTTGAAGTGGTGAAAATCATCGATTTAATAACTTTAATAAACGGAAAATAAAGACAAAAAATGTAAAATATTGTTGTATTTAGTAAGAAACATACACACTTTTTTATATACAAAATTTGAGTAAGAGAAATAGGTAACAGATATGAGTATTCTAAAACTTGTTGATATTAAGAAAAACTATATAGTTGATAAAGCTGCACCTGTTCAAGCCCTTAAAAAAGTTTCACTTATATTTGATAAGAATGGCTTTGTTGGAATTTTAGGACCATCAGGTTGTGGTAAAACTACTTTGTTGAACATCTTAGGCGGACTTGATAATTATTCATCAGGTGATCTTTTGGTTGACGATGTTTCCACCAAGAAATTCACCGCTAAAGATTGGGACAACTACAGAAATAAAAGAGTTGGAATCATTTTCCAACAATACAATTTAATTCCTCATCTCAACGTATTGAAAAACGTTGAGTTACCTTTAACTCTTGCTGGTGTTTCTTCAAAAGAAAGAGAAGCAAAAGCTCGTTTTGCTTTGGAACAAGTTGGCTTAGGTAAAGAGATTAAAAAGAAACCTAATCAACTATCCGGCGGTCAAATGCAAAGAGTTGCTATCGCTAGAGCAATTGTTAGCAATCCTCATATCATCTTATGTGATGAACCTACCGGTGCTTTAGATACAGAGACTTCAGTTGTTGTTTTGGATATTCTTAAAGAATTAAGTAAAAATCACTTAATTATTATGGTCACGCATAATGAGCAACTCGCTGATAAGTACTGCGACAGAATCATCAAGATGCTTGACGGCCAAATAATTGATGACAATGAAATTAATAAGGCAGAAACTGAAGAAGTTAAAGAAACCAATTTATCTCAAACTAAAGAAATTGACACTTTAGATCTCACTTCTGTTGATGTTCCTTTAATCACAGAGGCAAAACCTAAGAAGAAAGGTAAGAAAGAAAAATCCCGTATGGGATTCACAACTTCTGTTAGCCTTTCTGGAAGAAATCTCTGGACTAAGAAAGGTAGAACCATCATGGTATCTATCGCTGGTTCCATCGGCATCGTCGGTGTCAGTATGGTTCTTGCTCTTCAAAATGGCTTCAACCAATTCATGGATAGAATTGTTACAGAAACATTATCTAACTATCCATTGACCGTTGAAAAATACTCATTAACTACAATTAATGTTAATAATCCTAATGATACTTTGGAGAAGAACCCAGATGATGGTTCCTTACATATCACATATCCAGATCAGTCAGGATTTGTCTCTAACAACTTAACTCCAGAATACATTGAATACGTAAATAATATTAAGAATGAAGATATCGAAATTTCTTCAATTCAATATAACTACGCACTCAACACCACAGTTGTTACAACAAATGATGTAACTGATGTAGGTATTGATGAAAGTAAATCTAAATATAAACTTATCGATACATCTCCTTCAGGTGGTGCATTAGGTATGGTTTCTTCTTCATCCGTTTGGAAGGAACTTCCTGGTGAGAAAGACTTTATCTTAAGTCAGTATGAAGTTATCGAAGGTAAATACCCTGAAAATGCCAACGAAGTTGTAGTTTTGGTTGATAGTTATAATAGAATTTCCTCCACAACGCTTGAAGCATTAGGTTTTTCTTCTGATAGTTCTAAGATGAACCAGTTATCAGACTTAGTTGGAACCAAAGAGTATAAGATGTATCCAAATGGTGTATTCTACACAAATAACGCAGAAACATTTAAACCTTTAGAAGATGAATCAAATGATGACGCCTACGAAAGATTGAAGGAAACTTATCCAAGTAGTTACGTAAAAGGTTTGAAACTTAAAAGAACTGCTAACTTCTCAAATGTTGTTAACACTTTGAACAAACTTACAAACACTGAGTTATCTGAAGAAGATAAGCAAGAAATCTTAGGTGAACTCCTCCTTAATTTCGAAACCAGAGGTTTCGTAAATAAGGATACTGATGGAAATATCACTTTCAATCAATCTAAAGTTACAGATATTCCATTGGATCACTTAAATGTCAGCTACAATTCAAGAACTGATGAGCAGATTGATGAGTTGTGGAATTCAGAAAATGAAGAAGATTTACTTGTCACTGGAAAACCTATCAAGGTCGTCGGTGTCTTAAGACCTAAATCACTAACTTCATTCACAATGTTAACTGGTGGCGTTTATTACACACCTGAATTAACAGAAATTGCTGCTGGTACACCTGATGGCGTCAAAGGTGCTTATGAGAAAGAAAAACTTGAAGCACAATCAAATAATATTGAAGTTTTTGGAGAAACTAGAGCTGATGGCACAGTTGCAACAGGTACAGGTGATCTACGTTTATATAATGAAAACGCTGATTATGTCTTGCAGGATGATTTATCCGATAACTTGTATTTAACATTTAAGGATGGTTATTCTCTTGCAGATAGATTAGCAGAAACCCTAGGATTAGATGAAAATAATTCTACGGATAAAGCATTGATTGACGCAATGAGAAATCTTGAAGAGAACTTCACTGAAAAAAATAAGAACACACTTATTGAACAGTTAGTTTTTTATAGTTTCACTGGTTCTAACACTAATGTAAAACAGTTATTGCTAATTCTACAAAAGTTACAAACTAATCAAACTTTAACATCAGAAGATAAGACATTTATCACAAATATTGGTAAAGAAGTCTTAGACTTATCTCAACTTCAAATTAAATCTGTCAAGAACGTTAACGGAGTTAGTTCTGTTGATGTTTCAAGTTATTTAACTTTAAGACAAACCTATGGTGTTGATAACGAAGTTAACTGCATCACTATTTATCCAAAAGACTTTGATAACAAAGATTTGATCATTCAATACCTGGATAAATGGAATGAATTACATCCAGAAAATAAAGTCTACTATACCGATATTGCTGGAACAGTTACAAGTATGATTTCAACTATCGTCAATGTTATTTCAATCATCTTAGTTATCTTTGCTTCAGTCAGCTTACTTGTCAGCTCAGTTATGATTGGAATTATCACTTATGTTTCCGTTATTGAAAGAAAGAAGGAAATTGGTATTTTAAGAGCAATCGGTGCAAGAAAGAAAGATGTTGGTCTTCTCTTTATTGCTGAGAGTACGATTATCGGTTTCTTTGCTGGATTGATTGGTATCTTAATTACTTATATCGTTGAAATCCCAATTAACATCTGTTTAGGTATGGCTTATCCATCAATTGGATTAGGTATGATAGCAGACTTATCATGGTATCTAGCTCTCTTGATGGTTGCAATATCGATGTTCTTAACATTTATTGCTGGTTTATTCCCTAGCTATGTTGCTAGTAAGAAACATCCAGTTGAATGTTTACGAAGTGAATAATTAAATTAGTACAAACCATCTGTCATTTATGTGGCAGGTGGTTTTTGAATGGAGAATAGTAATTACTTATTCGCTAATTAGTTATATAACCATTTTTAAATAGTATTTATAGGTTGTTTTATATTTTATATTACCTTCATCTTATTTTTTACCGATTTCACCTTTTTAAAAATGCACCCCATTTCGTGAAAATACACTTGTAGATTATAATTATAGATAGAAGGGTCATATTAAATTTCGCCCGCTCATATGGCGTTAAACATGGAGTACTAAAAGAAAGTATCTTAGAAATTCAAGTAAGATAAATTGATTGAAAGATAATACTTTCTTTAGATTTTAGAAGGAGATAATTTATGAATTTTAATATTATGGACATGGTTGGAAATACTCCAATCTACAAGTTATATGATGGAAAAAATAACAACACTATCTTAGTTAAAATGGAAGGTTTTGAACCTTCCGGTTCAATTAAAGATCGTGTTTTTAAGTTTGCTTTGAGGACTTATGAAGAAAGTGGTGAAATCCACAAAGGCATGACTTTAAACATCTCTTCCAGCGGTAACGCTGCAATTTCTTTAGCAACTTTAGCTATCCCAAATGGCTATAAAGTTAATGCTTATATGCCTAGTTCCACTTCACAAGAAAGAAGAGATATTCTAAATCTTTTAGGCGTTAAGTGTGTCTATGTAGAAAATGGCATGCAAAATGCAATTAACAAAGCCAAAGAAGATGCTGCAATTGATGCTAATTCCTACTATGTTGATCAATTCTTTGATGACAGATTATATTTAGCTCATGTTGATACAGTCAAAGAAGTTGTTGGACAATTAAAGAATCAATTTAACGTTACAAAACTTGATGCTTTTGTTTCCGGAGTTGGTACTGGAGTCACCTTAAAAGGATTCTCAACAGAATTAAGAAAAGTTTATCCAAACATCAAGATCTTAGCATTTGAACCTAGTGCAGCAAGAGCATTATCCAAGAAAGAATTTAAGCCACATTCATTTGAGGGTGTTGGTCCAAACTTTGAAACTAACAATTTTGCTACAACTAAAGTAGATGAAATTATGGCTTTAGATAAAGAGCCTATCTTTGATTTTGTCATAGAACTAATTGCCAAATACGGTTTGCATGTTGGTATCACTTCCACATGTAATATTTATGCAGCATTCAACTGTGGTTTAAAGGATTCAACAATCTTTTGCGTCAGTTATGATAACTACGACAAATACATGAAGGTTTTAACAGAATATAAGAAATCAAAGGAGGGCGTTAATGAGCAATAAAGAGTGGTATCAATCAATTAAAGATAGAGATAAAGCTTCAATTAACAATTTACAAATTAGATATAAACCAGGCGTTTACGCCGTTAGAAAATATCGTCTAGCACATTACTTTTTCACACACCATATGAAATTACTTGGTCTCTATATTTCATATAGAGCCAGAAAGAAAACTGGCGTTGAAATTCATCCTGGTGCAACAATTGGTAAGAATTTATTTATCGATCATGGTATGGGTGTTGTTATTGGGGAAACAGCAATTATTGGTGATAACTGTATGTTATTCCATGGTGTAACTTTAGGTTCTAAATCATCTGTTGCAGAAGGAAGAAGACATCCTAAATTAGGTGATAATGTAATTGTTGGCTGTGGTGCAACAATCTTAGGAGGTGTCACAATTGGTGACAATTCTAAAATAGCACCTAATACATTAATATTATCTGATGTTCCTGCAAATGTTTTAATTAAACCTACAAACAGCAATCAAATAATTCCAGTTGAGAGCAAATAAAATATCGTGAGTTACTAAGAATTAACTTAGTGCCCACGAATTTTTAAATGTTGTAATTAATTATTAAAACCTCATCAGTAAATGAATTTTTCAAACCATGGTAGTTTGAATTTGAATAACTCTTATTCAAATGTATTACTTTATATTTAGGATTATTTTTAATCCATTGTTTCAAGATATATCATGAAATATAGTTAAATTATGCTAATTTTGCTATTAGTTTGATTTCTCTTTAAAGCTTATACAAACAGAAAATCATCTCTGAAATAGAAATTAGAATTTAGTGCTAAAATTTAAATAGTCGGAAATTTTAATGAAGGTTTAAATATGAAAGACAGAAATGAAATTATCGATTTATGGTTTGAAATGTGGCTTAGAAAAGAAGATTTAGGTATTGATGAAATCTTTGCAAGTGACGCAGTTTATATTGAAAGCTGGGGACCAGAATATCACGGTGTCGATAAGATTAAGCACTGGTTTAACGAATGGAATTCCAGAGGTTCTGTCGAAGAATGGAATATCAAAAGTATGATTAATACCACCGATGATACAATCGTTGAATGGTACTTTAAATGTAAAATGAATGACGGACATGTAGATGAATTTGACGGTATTTCTCTAATTAAATGGAATGATGTTGGACAAATAACTTGCCTTAAAGAGTTTGGTTGCAACATTAAAAGATATGATCCTTATGAGAAATCAGATCAACCAATATTCCCAAAAGAAGATATCAAGTGGTTTTAACTAGACTATATAAAACTTAATTAAAATTCTGCATTATATAAAATAAGCAATTTATTTATTTGGATTAAAATTGTTTTTACTATAACCCATTTCTTTGCTTATCAAATTTAGTGTCTCTAGTGGAATCTTGTTGATTTCACATCGATACAAGATGTTTTTGCGTGGGTTGTAATTTGTTCAAAACATTTAGTATTTAAGAAACCACCTCTTGACTGCTTATATGCTTTGACAAATTGAGCAACAGTGTAACTTTTTGTTTCAGCCATATTTTAGTGTTCCTCCGATAATTAATCATAGATTTTTAGTAATATCTTTTGTATCTACTCTATTACATATTAAAAATTAGCGAAGGAAAAGACGTTTAAAACAACTCTACTAATAGTAGAAAACAATCTTGTATTTAGAAAAATTAATAGATTTAAGCTGTTATAAAGAAGAACACTCTACTGATAGTAGACATGGATTTTTTAGTTTTAAAATTAACTTTATTATCAAAATTAATTAAATTTCTTTCTCTTTCCCCATCCTATAATTTATCAACTCAACACCGTGTCTTACAACAGTTTGTTCCATAATAACTTCATATCCTCTTTTTAAGAAGAAAGGCATAGCAGTTATTGAAGCATCTACTGAAATAACCTTAGTTTTCACATGCTCTTCTAATTTATCACAAAGTAAAGTAGCAACACCTTTATGTTGATAATCAGGATGAACATAAAGCATATTTAAATAACCAGATTCACTAATATCAGAGAATCCAATAATTTTATTCTCATCAAAAGCTACTAAAGTGTAATTAGTTTTAAAAGTTGAATCCCATCTATTTTTATCTACTCCAGAAATCCAAGCTAAGATTTGCTCTTCTGAATAATCTTTAGAACAAGTAGTTTTAACAGATAAGATAAATAAGTTTATGATTTCATCTAGATAAGATGAATCATAAGTCTTTAAGATAAATCTATTCATAGGTAGATTTTACATTATTTTAAGTACTTGAGAAAGTGAGTTATATTCAAGATAATATCTATGCAAGCGAGAGATTATTTGAGCACAAAAAAGCTCAAATATTCTCTTGATAGCAAAGTAGGTTCATAAGCAACCTAAAAAGGCGTATCCACAACTTAGGATATGCCTTTTTCATAGTAACTTACTAAACTTAGTTCTAATTATGACTTTAATCTCTTATTGATATAGTCCATATCAATTTCATCAATTGATATTTCTAATAATTCATCAATCATAGCTTCTAAATTATCTAAGAGTTTATGATCAATCTGTTTGTGTAAATCTTCCTCTTCTTCAACAAAAGTGGTAATTTCTAATGTAGCGAAGCTATCGGAAAATTCATCGAATTCTTCTCTTGTAATTTCTTTGTAGTTGTAATGTTTTAATAAATTGATAATATTGTCACTGACTTTGTAACTATTTAATTTTGACATATCTATCACCTTTCCTTTCTAAATTTAATACCTTAGCATCTTTAGCATTTGGTCTGCGAGCAGTAACTACATTATTATTTAAAGGATTAATAACTGTAGAAGCATAGCGACCCACTTGGATATACGATGGTTGACCTAATTTATTAATTTTGAAATCACGATAGCCTAAAGGTTCTCTAAATAAATTATCCAATATATAAAACTTTTTCAAGTTTCTTGATGGATCTGCTATACGATTTTGAGCATGCGATGTCAAAGTGTATTTACCAACCCTGACTGTTTCTGTAAATGGCTCAGCCATTTTCTTTTTACTTTTAAAAATAAATTTAATCATTTCCTACCTCCTGTGAACATTATTAAAAATCGAGATGTTAGAGTGTTACCTCCTTATGATTAAAAAGTTGAGTGATGTATTTTATGTAAAAATAACGATAAAATAGGCATTTTGCACAATTATCTGTTAAAATTTTTGTGGTGTTTTTCACCACACACAATAAGACGAGGATGAAAAATGATAGAAAAAATTAAGATAAATCTTTCTTTTGTAGTGTACATTGATTTAATGCGAGATATGCTTCGCTTTAATTATTTCAAACCAAACGCTACCTTGAACCATAATGAATTTTTGAATACTGTGATTTATTATTTTTATAGGTATAAATTACATAAAAGATTAGTGTTTGAATCGTATTTTGTGAAATACGCTCTTCTTGATGATATGTCTACTCGAAATAAAGAAAAAATGATAAATGCAGCTGCATTAATAATGGATGACTTTTATAATGAAGATTTACTAATCAGTAAACATAAATATAGCTTTACAATTTATCCAACAAAAAAGTTCGAAGAATTTTATGACATTCTTTATGAAAATGAAGTTCAGCGTAATAATATGTCCATGTCTTCCTTCTTAAGAAGATTATTAAATGAATATATTAGACTACCTGTTATTCAAAGAGAAATCATTGCTTGTAATAGGAATTTTGACCTTATTCAATCATGTTGTAAAAATAAAACTGTCGCTGTAATAGAGACTAGAAATATGAAATATCGTATTGCTCCTTTTAGCATATCACCTAACCTCTCTGAATCAGGAAATTACGTTTTGGGTATTGATTTAAAGTCTAGTAAGAAAAAACCTATTGCTTTTAAGCTTAATAAAATTATCAGAGTTGTAGAATCTCGTGAAATATATAAGTTTACTAAGGAAGAAACTGAAACACTATATAAAATTTGTGCAAATGGTGTTGAATATGCAACTGGCGAATTTATTAATGTTAAAGTGAAACTTACTAAATCAGGAACCAAGATGTTTGGCTACATGCTTGATCACAAGCCAACAGTGATTAATGTGGAAGGTGATGTTTATACGTTAAAGTGCACTGTTTCAAATTTTATGAATTATTTTTCCGCATTTGGAAAGGAATTTACCATTTTAGATAATGAAGAAATTAAACAAAAAATGTTAAATTACTTTAAAAATGCTTATTTGAACCTGGAAAAAGATAGCTAGCTTTGAATAAAATGTAAACTTTTTACATTAAATTAGACCCCAATAAGCTTTTCTTCTTGCTTTAAATACTTAAAAATGCAAAAATATTAAAGCGTTGCAGGCGTAGTTCAATGGTAGAACCTCAGATTACCAATCTGACTACGCGGGTTCGATTCCCGTCGCCTGCTCCATTTTTTTGGAAATAAATCTTATAAACGCTTTAAAACAACATAAACCCATAGTTGTACCTATTTTAGGCTAAAACTATGGGTTTTATCATAATAAAAGCAGTATTTATAACAATAAAACTAATAATTAAACCATGGGTTGGATACTTATTGTGATAATTCATGAACAACTGAATGTTTTCCATTCTTTTAACTTTCTTTTCATTTGGTACATGTAATCGTTTTTCCATTTATAGAAGCTTGATCTGTTGATATCTATTATTGAGCATAGTTTTTGAATTGGATAACGTTCTGACAATTCATAAATTATTTCGAATTCAAATTGCATAAATTGATGAACTCTTTTTCCTGACCACCTCCTTTCACTGCGTACCCTTTTTTGCACGTTCAGCTTCTACTCTAGCCTTAATTACTTCATCAATTAATTCAT